>JADHEE010000004.1_pt1 | contig 424066 bp, 404 predicted proteins | sample 8952401 | NCBI WGS metagenome assembly JADHEE01 (sample SAMN16124438, study PRJNA663242) | bioreactor sludge metagenome | isolation source: sludge (ammonium) | place: India:Bengaluru | collected 2019-02-28 | reverse complement strand
CAAGGCGCGCTTCGAGTTCCGCTGGGAAGACCAGTTCAACCTCGGCCTCGACCCGGACACGGCGCGCGCCTACCACGACGAGACGCTGCCCAAGGATTCGGCCAAGGTCGCGCATTTCTGCTCCATGTGCGGGCCGAAGTTCTGCTCGATGAAGATCACCCAGGAAGTCCGCGACTACGCCAAGGACAACGGCCTCTCCGACGAGAGCAAGGCGGTCGAGGCGGGTTTCCGTGAGCAGGCCGAGCGCTTCAAAGGCGAGGGCTCGGTGATCTACAAGCAGGTCTGAGGGGGCTTTCCCTGGCCTTGCGCAGGCGGTCCCGGCTTTCCACCGACACCTCGCAAGGTCGATGGGTGAAGCGCCATCCACCCTACGGTACTGGCTTGTGACGTGTGTAGGGTGGACGACGCCGCTTTCGTCTACCGGATACGCCGCGAGTGATGGAGAACGTGTCGGCTACGCGCCCCGATCCACCTACCGCTGAAGCAGGGACCACTTCCTCCCTCTCCGCAGAGGCGGGGCGAGGGAAGCTCCACCAATCAAAGAGCAAAAAAAGCGTCGGCTCTCAGGCCGCCGCCCCAATCCACCAAATGAGTCATCACCATGGCACTTCCTTCCGGCACCTATTCACCCGGCTCCCCCGTTTCCGCCGGCCAGCGCGTGCTGGGCGCGCGCGATCTGTTTTCCCTGTGGTTTTCCCTCGGCATCGGGCTGATGGTGCTGCAGCTCGGCGGCCTGCTGGCGCCGGGCCTGGGCCTGGCGGGCGGGGTCGGCGCGATCCTGCTCGGCACCGCGATCGGCGTGCTGCTGCTCGGCGCGGTGGCGGTGATCGGCGCCGATACCGGATTGTCGGCGATGTCGGCGCTGAAGCTCAGCCTGGGCAGTCGCGGTGCGGTGTTGCCGGCGCTGCTCAACCTGCTGCAACTGGTCGGCTGGGGGGCGTTCGAGATCATCGTCATGCGCGATGCCGCCAGCCTGCTGGCCGGCAAAGTGTTCGTCGACGGCAGCGTGCTGACCAGCCCGTGGCTGTGGACGCTGTTCTTCGGCGCGCTGGCCACGCTGCTGGCGGTGGCCGGCCCGCTGACCTTCGTCCGCCGCGTGCTGCGCAAGTGGGGCATCTGGCTGCTGCTCGGCGCCTGCCTGTGGCTGACCTGGAACCTCTTCGACAAGGCCGACCTTGGCGCGCTGTGGGCGCGCGCCGGTGACGGGTCGCTGCCGTTCGCCCTGGGCTTCGATATCGCCATTGCCATGCCGCTGTCGTGGTTGCCGCTGATCGCCGACTACTCACGCTTCGGCAAGGCCGCCGGGCGCGTGTTCGCCGGCAGCGCGGCGGGCTTCTTCTGCGGCAACGTCTGGCTGATGAGCCTGGGCGTGGCCTACACCCTGGCCTTCGCCCCGAGCGGCGAGATGAACGCCCTGCTGCTGGCGCTGGCCGGCGCCGGACTGGGCATTCCGCTGCTGCTGATCCTGCTCGACGAGTCGGAGAACGCCTTCGCCGACATCCACTCGGCGGCGGTATCCAGCGGCACGCTGGTGGCGTTGAAGGTCGAGCACCTGGCACTGGGCCTCGGCACCCTCTGTACGGCGATCGCGCTGTTCGCGCCGCTGGCGGAGTACCAGAACTTCCTGTTGATGATCGGCTCGGTTTTCGCGCCGCTGTTCGGCGTGGTGCTGGTCGACCACTTCGTGCTGCGTCAGCGTCGCGCCACGGCGGCGACGGCCGGTCTGCGCTGGGACGCCCTGGCGGCCTGGGCGTGCGGTGCGCTCACCTATCACCTGCTGGCGCAACTGGCGCCGGAGGTCGGTGCGACCCTGCCGTCGCTGCTGCTCGCCGGCGTGCTGCAACTGGCGTTCGGCTGGTCGCGTCGCGGCCAGCGGGTGCCTGCGGCCGCGTGAATCGGACGGGGCGCCGACGCCCCGCGCGTCACTTCGCCGGCAGGTACTGCGGCTGCAGGATGCCCTGCAGCTGCGCATACGGCAGGTGCAGTTCCGGATGCCCGGCAGAGTAGGGTGCGATGCTGTAGACCGGGTACTTGAGCAGCACCTCGTCCTTCTTCAGGGCGACGTTGTCGGTGCGCTGGAACGGCCAGTTGGCGGCGAATCCGGGTTCCTGGGCGAATTTGTTCTCGGCCAGCCAGCGCTGGTGCGCCTGCGCCGCGAGGCGCCAGAAGGCTTCTTCCTGACCGGGCAGCAGCACGTCCTGCAAGGTCAGGGCGCGGTCCTGTTGGCGGTCGTAGTTGATGAAACCACGGCCGGGCATGCCGTGGGCGCCGCCGGTTTCCAGGTAGCTGGACAGCTCGATCACAGTCAACTGGTCATGCTGGTCGATTATTTTCGCCTGTAGATAGGTCGCCCAGCGCGCATCGGCGCGGGTCAGAAACTCCTTCTCGTAATCCTGCAAAGTGGCCGCTGGCGCGCGGTCCGGCGAGTCGTCGGTCATCGCCAGCAGGCGCTTTTCGATCAACTCGGTGAGTGCCGGTTCCTCGATGAAGCGCAGGGTGTCGACGTTGATCAGCGCGCAGTCGCTGGACTGGCAACCGGCGGAGCGATGCTCCCAGGCGATGTGCTGGGCTTCGAGCGGTTTGTCCTTGGGCGGCGGGGTGAACGTCTGGCAGGCGCCGAGCAGCAGGACCAGCCCGGCGAGGCTGAGGGGTTTAGTCAAAGGTAGGGAATTCATCGTGGTTTGCACAGTCGGTTAGGGTGCGGTCTTCGATTGCCCGAAGCGGCCCGAGTTCGCCTGCGGGCCTCTGCAATCGGTTGACGAATAACACAGGCCACGGTTAATCCGCAAAGGGCTGCGCCTGCCGATCGGGCGCGTTAGGATGGCGCGAACATCAACCAGCAAGCGAGCCGAGCATGATCGATACCTTCAAGCCCGACGCCGGTGCGGTGGAACTCGTCGAGCGGGAAAACTGCTTCCAGGGCTTCTACCGGCTCGACCGCCTGCACTTGCGTCACCGGCAGTTTTCAGGGGCGATGGGGCCGAAGATCAGCCGTGAGCTGTTCGTCCGCCACGACGCCGTCTGCGTGTTGCCCTACGATCCGAAGCACGACCGCGTGGTGCTGATCGAGCAGTTCCGCGTCGGTGCCCTGGACAAGGCGGAAAACCCCTGGATGCTCGAGCTGGTCGCCGGCCTGATCGACAAGGCCGAGGAGCCCGAGGACGTGGCGCGCCGCGAAGCGGTGGAGGAATCCGGGCTGACGCTCGGCGCGCTCTGGCCGATCACCACCTATTTTCCTTCTCCCGGCGGCAGCGACGAGCTGGTCCACCTGTACCTCGGGCGCTGCGACAGCGAGGGCGCCGGCGGCGTGCACGGCCTAGAAGAGGAGGGCGAGGACATTCGCGTACACCTGCTGTCGTTCGCCGATGCGCTGCAGTTGCTCAGGGATGGCCGCATCAACAACGCTGCCAGCATCATCGCCTTGCAATGGCTGGCCTTGAATCGAAATGAAGTTCGGGGGCTCTGGTCTTGAATCTGTTGCGTGAACGTTATCGGGTCGATCTGACCGGTCTGCAGGCCACCTGCGAGGCGAATTACGCCCGGCTGATGCGCCTGCTGCCGTCGATGCGCGACGGTAGCGGCGCGCGTCGGGTCGCCCTGAGCCAGGGCGAGCGCCTGCTCGGCGTGCTCGCCCTCGAAGTGCTCGACGCCGGCCCGTACACCACCACCCTGCAGGTTCGCCAGGAACACAGCCTGCCGTGGCTACCGGTGCCGCGCCTGGAAGTGCGCGTCTACCACGATGCGCGCATGGCCGAGGTGATCGGCGCGGAAAAGGCCCGGCGCTTCCGTGGCATCTATCCCTACCCGAACGCCGAGATGCACCAGCCCGACGAGAAGAGCCAGCTCAACCTGTTCCTCGGCGAGTGGCTGAGCCATTGCCTGGCCTGCGGGCACGAGCTGGAGCGGCAGATCTAGCGTGGCGCCCCGCGCCAGGACCCGCGTGCCGACGCTGCCACCCGTTTCCGGGAGCGCGCAGCGATTTCTGCGACGGGCTGTCGCGCCAACTGTGACCTGCGTCCCCTTCATGGTTTGCCCGCCTGCGCCCCAGACACCATAATTCCGCAACTTTCGCTCGAAGGAGACGGCCTTGCCGCGCCTGTCAACCCATGCCGACTCGTCGGTCCTGCTGGTGCAGTTGTCCGATAGTCACCTCTTCGCCGAGGCGGACGGCAAGCTGCTGGGCATGGACACCGCGGACAGCCTGCAACGGGTCATCGAGCGGGTGCTCGAGGAGCAGCCGCGAATCGATCTGCTGCTCGCCAGCGGCGATCTTTCGCAGGACGGCTCGCTGGCGTCGTACCAGCGTTTCCGCCAGATGAGCGCCGCGATCGACGCGCCGGCGCGCTGGTTCCCCGGCAACCACGACGAACGCGCGCCGATGCGCGAAGCCTGCGCCGGCACCGACCTGCTCGATGCGGTGGTGGATATCGGCGCGTGGCGGCTGATCCTGCTCGACAGCACCATCCCCGGCGCCGTGCCCGGGCATCTCGACGACGCGCAGCTGCAACTGCTGGAAGAGGCCCTGGAGGGGGCCGCGCAGCGCCATGTGCTGGTCAGCTTCCACCACCACCCGGTGTCCATCGGTTGCCGCTGGATGGAGCCGATCGGCGTCCGCAACCCGGCGGCGCTGTTCGAGGTCATCGATCGATTCCCGCAGGTGCGTGCGCTGCTCTGGGGCCACGTGCACCAGGAGTTCGACCAGCTGCGCAACGGCGTGCGCCTGCTGGCGTCGCCCTCGACCTGCGTGCAGTTCGCGCCGGGCAGCGAGGCGTTCCAGGTCGACCGTCTGGCGCCGGGCTATCGCTGGCTGCGCCTGAACGATGACGGCAGCCTAGAGACCGGTGTGTCGCGAGTCACCGGAATCGACTTCGTCGTCGACTACAGCATCAAGGGTTACTGACGGCGCGACGCTTGCGGCGGCTACGCCCGAACTTGTAGCCTCCCCACCCCATGACGACTTCCATTCTCTATCTGCACGGCCTCAACAGCTCGCCCGACTCGCTCAAGGCGAGCCAGCTGGCACGGGCCATGGCACGCCTCGGCTGGAGCGACCGGTTGCGGGTTCCGGCGCTGCAGCATCATCCGCGCGAAGCCATCGCCGTACTCGATGCGCTGATCGCCGAGCTGGGCCGACCGGTGCTGGTCGGCAGCTCGCTGGGCGGCTACTATGCGACCCACCTCGCCGAGCGCCATGGCCTCAAGGCCCTGCTGATCAACCCGGCGGTCAGCCCGCACCGGTTGTTCGACGGTCATCTCGGGCCGCAGACGAACCCTTACAGCGGCGAGACCTGGGAACTCACCCAGGATCACGTGGATGCCCTGGCCGAGCTGGAAGTGCCTGCACCCAAGGATGCGCAGCGCTACCAGGTTTGGCTGCAGACCGCCGACGAAACCCTCGACTACCGCCACGCCCAGGCCTATTACCGCGGCTGCGCGCTGCGCATCCAGGCGGGTGGCGACCATGGCTTCCAGGGTTTCGCCGAGCGTCTGCCGGCACTCCTGCACTTCGCCGGGTTCGATCCGCAGCACTGGCGCGACAGCGATTTTTCCGACCTCTAGACCACGAGAGCTCATGGCCACTTACAACGCCGATGCCATCGAAGTCCTTTCCGGGCTCGACCCGGTGCGCAAGCGCCCGGGCATGTATACCGACACCTCGCGGCCCAACCACCTGGCCCAGGAAGTCATCGACAACAGCGTCGACGAGGCCCTCGCCGGCCACGCCCGCTCGGTGCAGGTGATCCTCCACGAGGACAACTCGCTGGAAGTGATGGACGACGGCCGCGGCATGCCGGTGGACATCCACCCGGAAGAGGGCGTGTCCGGCGTCGAGCTGATCCTCACCAAACTGCACGCCGGCGGCAAGTTCTCCAACAAGAACTACCAGTTCTCCGGCGGTCTGCACGGCGTCGGCATCTCGGTGGTGAATGCCCTGTCGACCCGCGTCGAAGTGCGCGTCAAGCGTGACGGCAGCGAGTACCTGATGAGCTTCGCCGACGGCTTCAAGGCCAGCGACCTGGCGGTGGTCGGTACGGTCGGCAAGCGCAACACCGGGACCAGCGTGCACTTCTGGCCGGACCCGAAGTACTTCGATACGCCGAAGTTCTCCATCAGCCGCCTCAAGCACGTGCTCAAGGCCAAGGCCGTGCTCTGCCCGGGCCTGTCGGTGAGCTTCGAGGACAAGGCCAGCGGCGAGAAGGTCGAGTGGTACTACGAGGACGGCCTGCGCTCGTATCTCGCCGACTCGGTCGCCGAACACCTGCGCCTGCCTGACGCGCCCTTCGTCGGTTCCCTCGCCGGGACCAAGGAAGCCGTGGACTGGGCGCTGCTGTGGCTGCCCGAGGGCGGCGAGAGCGTGCAGGAAAGCTACGTCAACCTGATCCCCACCGCCCAGGGCGGTACCCACGTCAATGGCCTGCGCCAGGGCCTGCTGGACGCCATGCGCGAGTTCTGCGAGTTCCGCAACCTGCTGCCGCGCGGCGTCAAATTGGCCCCGGAAGACGTCTGGGAGCGCATCGCCTTCGTCCTCTCGATGAAGATGCAGGAGCCGCAGTTCTCCGGGCAGACCAAGGAGCGGCTGTCGTCCCGCGAGGCGGCGGCGTTCGTCTCCGGGGTGGTCAAGGACGCCTTCAGCCTGTGGCTCAACGCCCACCCCGAGCTGGGCCTGCAGCTCGCCGAGCTGGCGATCAGCAACGCCGGGCGCCGCCTCAAGGCCGGCAAGAAGGTCGAGCGCAAGAAGATCACCCAGGGCCCGGCGTTGCCCGGCAAGCTGGCCGATTGCGCCGGCCAGGACCCGCTGCGCTCCGAGCTGTTCCTGGTCGAGGGAGACTCCGCCGGTGGCTCGGCCAAGCAGGCGCGGGACAAGGAGTTCCAGGCGATCCTGCCGCTGCGCGGGAAGATCCTGAACACCTGGGAAGTCGATGGCGGCGAGGTGCTCGCCAGCCAGGAAGTGCACCACATCGCCGTGGCCATCGGCGTCGATCCCGGCTCGCCGGACCTCGGCGAGCTGCGTTACGGCAAGGTCTGCATCCTCGCCGATGCCGACTCCGACGGCCTGCACATCGCCACGCTGATCTGCGCGCTGTTCGTCCGCCACTTCCGCCCGCTGGTGGATGCCGGCCACGTGTACGTGGCGATGCCGCCGCTGTACCGCATCGACCTGGGCAAGGAAATCCACTACGCCCTCGACGAGGCGGAGCGCGACGGCATTCTCGAGCGCCTGAGCGCCGAGAAGAAACGCGGCAAGCCGCAGGTGACCCGCTTCAAGGGCCTCGGCGAGATGAACCCGCTGCAATTGCGCGAGACCACCATGGACCCGAACACCCGGCGCCTGGTGCAACTGACCCTGGACGACTTCGACGCGACCCGCGAGATGATGGACATGCTGCTGGCGAAGAAGCGCGCCGGCGACCGCAAGAGTTGGCTGGAGTCCAAGGGCAACCTCGCCGAGGTCCTGGTGTGACCCCAGGTGCGCGCGCGGTCCTCGCCCTTCTGCCGCTGCTGATCCTGCTGCAACCCTGCGCCGCCGCCGAGCTGGAGGAGCTGAGGCTGCTCGACGAGCACGTCATCGACGGCGTGCCGGCGGGCAATCTTTCCGGCCTGGAGCGCTGCGGCGAGTCGCTGTGGACCGTATCCGATCGCGAGGACGATCGCTTCTACCGGCTGGTTCCCCAGGCCGACGGGCAGCCGTGGCAGGTCCAGGTGGAGACCTTCGTCGCCCCGCCCGCGCCCGACGTGGGGCTCTCCGCGGGCCTGCGCAGCAGCGCCTGGGTGATCGGCAAGGTGCGCGGTGGTGAACTGGATTTCGAGGGCCTCACCTGCGATGCGGCGGGCAACCGTTATCTGGTCAGCGAAAGCCAGGCTGCCGTGCTGCAGATACCGCTGGCCGCCCCGCCGAGCTGGCTGCCGCTGCCCCCCGCGCTGATCCGCCAGGCACGGGCCAGCGGCATGCTGCAGCAGTACAACAGCCTGTTCGAGGGCATCGTCATCAATCCCGAGGGCGACCGCCTGTGGCTCGCCGCCGAGCGCGAGAAGCGTGGCCTGCTGGCGCTGCGCAAACGCAAGGGCGGCGGCTGGGTGTGCAGCGATGGTTGCGTGCTGATGAGCGATGGCGGACGCGAGGACACGCCGAAGGGCGACAGCATGGCGCGTGATTTCTCCGGCCTGTCGCTGCTCGACGGCAAGCTCTACACCCTGGAGCGGGCAACCTATCGCATCTGCCGGCGTTCGCTGGAAAGCGGCGAGGCCGAGCGTTGCTGGTCGTTCGCCCGGGAGGGGCTGACCGAGGGGCGCGAATACGGCAAGACCTGGGGCATGGCCGAAGGCCTGGTGGTGGACGCCAGCGGCGCCTGGATCATGCTCGACAATGGCAAACACGCCCGCGGCGATGGCGAGGACCGCCCGATCCTCTGGCGCTTCGCTGCGCCGGCCAAGGGCTGGGGGGCGAGGCCGTGAGCACGCAGCGACCGGGCCAGCGCATCGGCCGGGTGATGCTGGTGCTCGCCTGGGGCGCCGGTCTGCTGTTGGCCACGCGCTTCTTCGGCGAGTGGCAGGCGTCGCGGGAGAACCCCAACCCGGCGCCGCAGTCGCGGCATGCCGAGAACTACGTCGAAGTACAGCTGGCCGGCGACGGCCGCGGGCATTTCATCGCCAGCGGACAGATCAACGAGCAGCAGGTGAGCTTTCTTCTCGACACCGGTGCCACCGACGTGGCGATCCCGCAGGCGGTGGCCGAACGCCTCGGCCTGGAGCGCGGCGAAGCGGTCGGCCTGATGACCGCCAACGGTCGCAGCGAAGGCTATCGCACCCGCTTGCGCAGTCTGCGCATCGGCGACATCGTCCTCCAGGACGTGCGCGCCCTGGTGGCGCCCGGTTTCGACGGCGAGCGCGTGCTGCTCGGCATGAGCGCGCTGCGCCAACTCGAATTCACCCAGCGTGACGGCACCCTGTTGCTGCGCCGCTATACACCGAACAGAACCCAGGAATAGACCCGATGAGCGAAACCCTCGACCTGAGCCTGGAAGGCGTGGAGCGCCGCTCCCTGGCCGACTTCACCGAGCAGGCCTACCTCAACTACTCGATGTACGTGATCATGGATCGCGCGCTGCCGCACATCGGCGACGGCCTGAAGCCGGTGCAGCGCCGCATCATCTACGCGATGAGCGAGCTGGGGCTGGACGCCGACTCCAAGCACAAGAAGTCGGCGCGTACCGTTGGCGACGTGCTCGGCAAGTTCCACCCGCACGGCGATTCGGCCTGCTACGAGGCCATGGTGCTGATGGCGCAGCCGTTCAGCTACCGCTACACGCTGGTCGACGGCCAGGGCAACTGGGGCGCGCCGGACGATCCGAAATCCTTCGCCGCCATGCGCTACACCGAGGCGCGCCTGTCGCGCTATTCCGAAGTGCTGCTCAGCGAACTCGGCCAGGGCACCGTGGACTGGGTGCCGAACTTCGACGGCACCCTGGACGAGCCGGCGACGCTGCCGGCGCGGCTTCCCAACCTCTTGTTGAATGGCACCACCGGTATCGCCGTGGGTATGGCCACCGACGTGCCGCCGCACAACCTGCGCGAAGTCGCCGCCGCCTGCGTGCGCCTGCTCGACGAGCCGAACGCCACGGTGGAGCAGCTCTGCGAGCACATCCTCGGCCCGGATTTCCCGACCGAGGCGGAAGTCATCACGCCGCGCGCCGACCTGCTGAAGCTCTACGAAACCGGCCGCGGCTCGGTGCGCATGCGCGCCGTCTACCGCGTCGAGGACGGCGACATCGTGGTCACCGCGCTGCCGCACCAGGTCTCCGGGGCCAAGGTGCTGGAGCAGATCGCCGGGCAGATGCAGGCGAAGAAGCTGCCGATGGTCGCCGACCTGCGCGACGAATCGGACCACGAGAACCCCTGCCGCATCGTCATCATCCCGCGCTCCAACCGCGTGGATGCCGACGAGCTGATGCAGCACCTGTTCGCCACCACCGACCTCGAGTCCAGCTACCGGGTCAACACCAACGTCATCGGCCTGGACGGCAAGCCATCGGTTAAGAACCTGCGCCAGTTGCTGGTGGAATGGCTGGTCTACCGCGTCAACACCGTGCGCCGCCGCCTGCAGTTCCGCCTGGACAAGGTGGAAAAGCGCCTGCACCTGTTGGAAGGCCTGTTGATCGCCTTCCTCAATCTGGACGAAGTGATCCACATCATTCGTACCGAGGAACATCCCAAAGCGGTGCTGATGCAGCGCTTCGAGCTGAGCGATACCCAGGCCGACTACATCCTCGACACCCGCCTGCGTCAGCTGGCGCGCCTCGAGGAAATGAAGATCCGTGGCGAGCAGGAAGAGCTGGCCAAGGAGCGTGAAAAGCTGCTGGCGCTGCTCGGCAGCGAGGCCAAACTGAAGAAGCTGGTGCGCAAGGAGCTGATCGAGGATGCCGAGAAGTACGGCGACGACCGCCGCTCTCCGATCGTCGCGCGCGCCGAGGCCAGGGCGCTCTCGGAAACCGAGCTGATGCCCACCGAGCCGGTGACCGTCGTGGTGTCCGAGAAGGGCTGGGTGCGCTGCGCCAAGGGCCACGACATCGACGCCACCGGGCTTTCCTACAAGGCCGGCGACGGCTTCAAGGTCGCCGCGCCCGGACGCTCCAACCAGTTCGCCGTGTTCATCGACTCCACCGGGCGCAGCTATTCGCTGGCCGCCCATTCGCTGCCCTCGGCGCGCGGCCAGGGCGAGCCGCTCACCGGCCGCCTGCAACCGCCGCCGGGCGCCAGCTTCGAGTGCGTGCTGCTGCCGGAGGACGAGGCGCTCTATGTGATCGCCTCCGACGCCGGCTACGGCTTCGTGGTCAAGGGCGAGGACCTGCAGGCGAAGAACAAGGCGGGCAAGGCGCTGCTTTCGCTGCCAGCCGGCGCGCGGGTGGTGGCGCCGCGGCCGCTCGCCGATCGCGATCAGGACTGGCTGGCGGCGGTAACCACCGAGGGCCGGCTGCTGCTGTTCCCGGTCCGTGACCTGCCGCAACTGGCCAAGGGCAAGGGCAACAAGATCATCGGCATCCCCGGCGACCGCGTCGCCAGCCGCGAGGAATACCTCACCGACCTGGCCGTGCTGCCGGCCGGATCGACCCTCGTTCTGCAGGCCGGCAAACGCGTGCTGTCGCTCAAGGCCAGCGATCTCGAACACTACAAGGGCGAGCGCGGACGCCGCGGCAACAAGCTGCCGCGCGGCTTCCAGCGTGTCGACTCGCTGCTGGTCGAGCCGCTGGCGCCGTAACCTGCGGACACAGCTGGAAGCGATTTCGCCCCGGCTGCAGCTCCCGTCGCGCGCGGCTCCGGTGGCATACTGGAGCGAACCGACCGGTGGGTCGCACTGGAGTTGCGCGCCGGTTTAACGGATCATAGGCAGCCGAGACGCTGCGGCTTTTTTACGCAGCGTCCCCGTATGCAACAACCAGCCACCCGCGGTGGCAGTGGATGACTCTTGATGACTCTCGTGCGCGTTTCCCGTCTGCTTCTGCTGACCGGCCTGCTGGGCGTGGGCGGCTGCATGAGCAAAGCGCCGACGCCGCTCTATCAGCTGGACAGCGGCAGTCCGGCCATTCCCCAGAAGGCCAATGGGCCGGCGGTGCTGCTCGGTCCGATCCAGCTCGCCGAATACCTGTCGCAGGACAACCTGCTGCAGCGCCAGGCCGACGGCAGCCTGCTCGCCGACCGTGACGCACGCTGGGCCGGGCGCCTCTCGGCGAACGTCGACGACGTGCTGCTGCGGCAACTGGCCGGCAAGCTGAACAGTCAGCGCGTGGCCCTGGCCCCGGCGATTGGCTTCAGCGCCGAGGTGCAGGCGCAGCTGAACATCACCCGTCTGGATTCCGGCCCCACCCAGCCGGCGGTGCTCGAAGCGCAGTGGCGTCTGGTGGACAAGGCCGGCCAACTGCGCGATACCCGCCTGGTGCGTCTGCAGGAGGAGCATCAGGGCAGCGCCGCCGACCAGGTACGCGCCCAGGGCGTGCTGCTGCAACGCCTGGCCGGCGAGATGGCCGCGGTGATCGGCCCGCTGTCGCGGCAGCTGGCCGAAAGCGCGCGCAAGACCGAGGCGAGGGCGGCTACCGTGACCAAGGAGAAGCCTTCGCGCATCCCGGTCGCCGAACCGGTGCGCAACGGCGCCGAGGTGTTCCGCTTCTAGCTCCGCGCCGCTCGCCCAAGAGCCCGGATCGCCCCTGCGCGCTCCGGGCTTTTTTACGGGGCGAGGGGAGGTTCTTCGCGTGGTTTCGCAGCGCAACCGTGGGTGGGCGGCGCATGCGGAAGAGGAGGGCGTAACACCGAACCCCTTCGCCGCGTAACCCACCAAACGAGCCGGCGATAACGCGTCTGCTGGGTTACGGCGCACATGACGCGGCGAATGACCGGAGCGCTTTCGAGGCGCCTAACCCACCCTCCGGTGAGATCACCGAGCCTTAGGGTGGCGTTCGTCGCTATCGGACGAAAGAACGGCCGCATTAGCGGCCGTTCATGTCCTGCATGCGCACCAGTTGGCGTTCGAGCAGCGAGGGATAGGGTTCGAGCAGGCGCTCGACGCAGCAGGCGCCCTCGGGGCTGGCGATCGGGCGGATGCGCGCGCGCTGGCGCAGCAGCGGATCGTCGGCGATGCGTCGCTCAACCAGCAGCAGGTTGCGGCTGTGCTGCGAGAGGGCGAGGGCGTCCTGGGCGGTTTCGCTGAGCAGCAGCTCGGGCTGATCGAGGTCGGCCAGGTCTTCGCCGAGGGTCAGCCCCAGTTGCAATTGCAGGGCGATGCCGCTGTCGGCGACTTCGATCTGCAGGGCGTGGCCGAGGGCGCGCATCAGTTCGCCACAGCACAGCGCGTGGGTCAGGTAGTCCTCGCCGCTGTCCTGGCGGTGAAACAGCAACAGGCTGCTGCCGTCGCTCAGCGTGTGCAGGTCGCACTGGTAGAGCGAGGCCGCCTTGTCCAGACAGTCGCGATAGCGCTGCAGCAGGTCGAGCAGGCGGCTGCGCGGCAGGCGGCGCAGCTGTTCCTGGGCACCGAGCTGGATCGCCAGTACCGCGCTGAGGGCGGGCAGGTTCTGCGCCACCGCAACCGGGGCCGGCTGCATCTGCACCGCAGGCCGGGTTCTTGGCGTATCGACCGGGCTGTCGTCGCGCAACTCGGAGAACGGATCGTCCTCGTCGTGAGGGCGGCGCGTGGCGCGCGCCGCGGCCGGCCGGTCATCGTCTTCCTCGTCGCTGTCGAAGCGGCTGTCGCCGAGGTTGCGCACCTCGAACTCCTCTTCGACCTCCTCGTCGAGGTAGTCATCCTCGAGGTAATCGTCTTCTGGCTCGGGCTCGGGCTTTTCCGGCACCAAGCGCGCCTGCAACTGACGTGCGAGGTCGCCGATCTCGTCCTGGCGGCCTGCGCCGGGCGCCGGATCGTCCGGGTCGCGCAGCCATACCCGCAGCTCCAGCAGCGGCGTCGAGATGTGCCGCCCCAGACGCAGGCTCAGCGACAGGGTCAGCGCCAGCAGGATCAGGCTGAGCAGCCCCATGCTCTGCAGGCTGATGGTCATCGGCTGCTCGAACTGCTGCATGTCGAGGCTGATACGCAGTTGCCCGGCGATCACTTCCTGGAAGGTGATCGGCGTGGAGAACAGCCCCTCGGCCTCGCCGAGCATGCTCTGCTTGGGCCGCGAGCCGGCCTCGGCGAGCAGCCGGTTGTCGACGCTGTAGATCGCTGCGTGGGCGACCAGCCGGTTCTTCACCAGATTGCCCAGCAGCACGTTGAGGCTGAGGATGTCGTTGGACACCAGCGGATCGCGCGCCGAGGAGGCGGTCTGGGTGATCAGGCTCTGGCCGAGGGCGTCGGCTTGCGTCTGCATCGCCTGCTTGAACTGCATTCCCATCACCCAGGCGTAGATCACCAGCGCCAGGGCCACCAGCAACAGGCTGTGACTGGCGATGCGCAGGGCCAGGGGTACACGCCGCTGACGCAGGGCGTGGAAGATGAGGAGGAAGAAGTTGTCGGGCTTGACGGGGGCTGGCCGGTTCACGGAGCTCGGCTCTTCTCGAGTGGGAAATGTGGCCGGCAGTATACGGGAAAAGTCGGGCCTGGCTTCAAGCCGGAGCCCGGCTTTACGCCAGTTGGGCGCGCACCGAGGCGCAGAGCGGCAAGCCGGGCGGCGGTGGCTCGGTTAGAATGGCCGCCGCATTCTTCAGCGGAGCCAGCACCTTGCGCGAAATCGTCCTGATCAACATCACCGGGGAAGACCGCCCGGGCCTGACCGCCGCCATCACCGGTGCGCTGGCGCAGGGCGGGGTGAACATCCTCGATATCGGCCAGGCGGTGATCCACGACACGCTGTCGTTCGGCATCCTGGTGGAGATCCCGGACAATCAGCGCGCCTCGGCGGTGCTCAAGGAAGTGCTCTTCACCGGCTACAAGCTGGATCAGCAGGTGCGCTTCACGCCGGTTTCGGAGGCCGACTACCAGCAATGGGTCGGCGGCCAGGGCAAATCCCGCCACATCGTCACCCTCCTGACACGCAAGGTGACCGCCGAACAACTGCAACGGGTCAGCTCGATCACCGCCAAGTATGGCCTCAACATCGACCGGATCGACCGTCTTTCCGGGCGTATGCCGCTGGATACGCCGGACGAGCGTAGCAACGGCTGCATCGAGTTTTCGGTGCGCGGCGAACCGGCCGACACGCTGGCGCTGCGCGACGAATTCCTCAGCGTGGCGCAGGAGCTGGACGTCGACATCGCCTTCCAGCGCGACTCGGTGTTCCGCCGCAACCGGCGCCTGGCGGTGTTCGACATGGATTCGACGCTGATCGAGGCGGAAGTCATCGACGAACTGGCCAAGGTTGCCGGCGTCGGCGAGAAGGTGTCCGAGATTACCGAGCGGGCGATGCGCGGCGAGCTGGATTTCCGCGCCAGCTTCACCGAGCGCCTGGCGCTGCTCAAGGGGCTGCCGGAAACCGAGCTGGAAGCCGTCGGCGCCTCGCTGCGTCTGACCGAAGGCGCCGAGGTGCTGTTCGCCGAGCTCAAGCGGCTGGGCTACAAGACCGCGATCCTTTCCGGCGGCTTCAGCTACTTCGCCCGGCAATTGCAGGCCAGGCTGGGCATCGACTATGTGTTCGCCAACGAGTTGCAGATCGAGAACGGCCTGCTCACCGGCGTCGCCGTCGAGCCGATCGTCGACGCCCAGCGCAAGGCCGACCTGCTGCGCCAGCTGGCGGAGCAGGAAGGCCTGCGCCTGGAGCAGACCATCGCCGTGGGCGACGGCGCCAACGACCTGCCGATGCTCGGTCTGGCCGGCCTCGGCGTGGCGTTCCGCGCCAAGCCGCTGGTCAAGCAGTCGGCCAAGCAGGCGATCTCCACCCTTGGCCTCGACGGCATCCTCTATCTGCTTGGTTTTCGCGATCGGGAAGGGCAGGACTAGGACGGTCCCGCGTCTGCGCGGCGGCCGGGGCCGCCCGCGGGGAGGGGCGGCGGCTAGCTGCGCCGTTCGACGATGAAGCGCGCGAGGTCGCGCAGCGGTTCGGCGCGCTCGCCGAAGGGCTCAAGCGCGGCCAGCGCCTGGTCGCGCAGGTCCAGCGCGTAGGTCTTGGCGGGTTCCAGGCCGAGCAGGGCCGGGTAGGTGGGCTTGTCCTGGGCCTGATCCTTGCCCTGGGTCTTGCCCAGCGTGGCGGTGTCGCTTTCCACGTCGAGGATGTCGTCCTGCACCTGGAACGCCAGGCCGATGGCCCGCGCGTAGGTTTGCAGCGCGGCCAGCGCCGCGTCGTCCGCCCGACCGCTGGCGAGGGCACCGAGGCAGACGCTGGCTTCGATCAGCGCACCGGTCTTGTGCCGGTGCATGCTTTCCAGCGCCCGCTGGTCGATCTGCCGACCCACCGACTCCAGGTCGATGGCCTGGCCGCCGACCATACCTTCGGGCCCGGCCGCGCGGGCCAGGGTGGTCAGCATGCGCAGGCGGATCTCGGCGCTGGCGCTGGGTGCGCTCGGCTCCGCCAGCACGCTGAAGGCCAGGCTCTGCAGGCCGTCGCCGGCGAGGATCGCCGCCGCTTCGTCGAAGGCCTTGTGGGTGGTCGGCTGGCCGCGCCGCAGGTCGTCGTCGTCCATAGCTGGCAGATCGTCGTGCACCAGCGAATAGGCGTGGATCAGCTCGACGGCGCAGGCCGCGTTATCGGCCTGTTCGGCGGCGCCGCCAAGGGCTTCGCAGGCGGCGTAGACGAGGATCGGACGCACCCGCTTGCCGCCGTTCATCACGCTGTAGCGCATCGCCTGGTAGAGCCGCGCCAGGTCGTCCTGCGGGGCCTGGAAGAACCGCTCCAGGCATGCGTCGACACGTGCCCGGCAGGCTTTCTGGTAGGCCGCGGTCATGCCTCGGGGTCCGTTTCGAAGGGTGCCTCTTCGGTTTCGCCGTCGCGCTCCAGGAGTATCTGCACCTTCTGCTCGGCCTGGCTGAGTGCCGCCTGGCAGTCGCGGGTGAGGCGGATGCCCTGCTCGAAGGCGCCCAGGGAGTCTTCCAGCGACAGCTCGCCGCTTTCCAGGCGCTCGACCAGGTTCTGCAGGTCGGCGATGGATTGTTCGAAATCGAGTGCAGCTTTCTTGCGGGCCATGGGCGTTCTCTACGACGGGAGGCGGAAACCGCGGCGACACTAGCAGAGCGGCCGCGGGCGGGGCAAATGGACGGGGCGGTTGGTAGCTGTTGAGCAGCGGGCTTCGGGCAGGGTTAAGCGCTGCGGTTCAGTGGCTCTGCCAGCCGCTGAGTTCATACGGTCCGTAGTTGTCGTTACTCGCCCTCGGTCATCTCGCGGATGCGCGTTGCCAGTGCGTCGATGGTGAAGGGTTTGGTCAGCACGCGCATGCCGGGTTCGAGGTGGCCGTTGCCGATCACCGAGTTTTCCGCGTAGCCGGTGATGAACAGCACCTTCAGGTCCGGCCGGCTCAGGCGGGCGGCGTCGGCGAGCTGGCGGCCGTTCATGCCGCCGGGCAGGCCGACGTCCGTCACCAGCAGGTCGATGCGCATGTCCGATTGCAACTGCTTGAGCGCGGAGGCGCCTTCGGCGGCTTCGATGGCGATGTAGCCGAGGTCTTCCAGCACTTCGCTCACCAGCATTCGTACGATCGGCTCGTCGTCGACGATCATCACGGTTTCGCCGCATTGCGCCTGGGCGCTGTCGTCCAGGCTGGTGTCGGGATGTTCCTCGACGCCGTCGCCATAGTGCCTTGGCAGGTACAGGCACATGGTGGTGCCGTAATCGATCTCCGAGTAGATGCGCACCTGGCCACCCGACTGGCGCACGAAGCCGTAGACCATGGACAGGCCGAGACCGGTGCCTTCGCCCAGCGGCTTGGTGGTGAAGAAGGGCTCGAAGGCGCGTGAGATCACTTCCGGCGTCATCCCGCAGCCGGAGTCGGAGACGCACAGCGACAGGTACTGGCCTGGCAGCAGGTCGCGTTCCAGCCCGGTGCGCTCGTCGATCCACTTGTTCGCGGTCTCGATGGTGATGCGTCCACCGTTGGGCATCGCATCGCGGGCGTTGATGCACAGGTTGAGCAGCGCATTCTCCAGCTGCGGCGGATCGATCAGCGTCGACCACAGGCCGGGCGCGGTGACTACTTCTACATCGATGTGCGGGCCAACGCTGCGACCGATCAGTTCTTCCATGCCCATCACCAGGCGGTTGACGTCGGTCGGTCGCGGCTCAAGGGTCTGTCGGCGGGAGAATGCCAGCAGCCGGTGGGTCAACGCCGAGGCGCGCTTCGAAGCGCTCTGCGCAGCGGCAACGTAGCGGTCGATTTCTGTCAGCCGGCCCTGCATCACGCGCGCCTGCAGCAGTTCCAGCGAGCCGGAGATGCCGGTGAGCAGGTTGTTGAAGTCGTGCGCAATGCCGCCGGTGAGCTGGCCGATGGCTTCCATCTTCTGCGACTGGCGCAGCGATTCCTCGGCGATCTTCAGACGCAGCTGTTCGTGCAGCCGCTCGGTGACGTCGTAGACGAACTGGTAGGCGCCGCGCTGGGAGCTGCTGGCGTCCGACAGCGGGCTGAAGCGCATTTCGTAGTGGCGCCGGTCCTCGACCGCGCCCAGCTCGGCGATTACCGTGAAGTCCTCTCCGGCCAGCGCGCGCTCCCACAGCGGACGAATCCGCTCCAGGCTTTCCGGGTGGTTGGCCAGTGCGGCGAGCAGGTTGTCGCCCACGCTCGGGCGGATATCGAACAGCCGCTCGAACTCGCGCGCCGCCGCGTTATTGATCGCCAGCCAGCGAAAATCGTGGTCGATCACGTGGATGTAGGCATTGGTGCCGTTGACCACGTCGGCCAGTATCTTGCGCTCCAGCACGGCATCGGCGACGCGCACCTCCAGTGTCTCGTTGAGCCTGCGCAGTGCGCCTTCCGCTTGCGTGCGCTCGGTGATGTCCTGGAACAGCACGGCCACCTGGTGGCGTTCGAATGGCTCGATGCGGAAGGCGGTGACATCCAGAATCCGCCCGGTCGCCACTAGCTCCTGCTGGAAGCGGATGGGGCGACCGCTGTGCAGCACGCTGCCGTAGCGTTCGACCCAGCTGTCGGCTTCCTCGGCCACCATCTGCCGCAGGCACTGGCCGACTACGTTGGGAATTCCGGCGTGTTGTGCGTAGGCGGGGTTGGCCTCGACATGGATGTAGTCGCTGAGCGGGCCGTGCGGACCGTCGAAGAATTCGATGACGCAGAAGCCTTCGTCCATCGAGTCGAACAGGAAGCGGTAGCGCTCGCGGGCCAGGGCCAGCTCGGTTTCGGCCTGGTGCCGCTCGGTCACATCGATGCCCTGGATCGAGATACCCATCACCTGCCCTTGGGCGTCGCGCAGCGGCTGATAGGTGAAGTCCAGCACCAGCTCCTCCAGCGAATCGGCGGAGACCGCCTGCGCCAGCACTCGGCAATCGCGGGCGCGGAATGACTCGCCGCTGACATAGGCCTGGTCGAGGCGCCGCACGAACGCGGAATCGACCGGGCCGTCGAGGGCCTCGTTGACCGGAAGGCCCAGGATGTCGCGACCCGGCACCAGGCGTAGGTAGGCGGGATTGGCGGATTCGAAGCGATGCTCCGGCCCGACCATCACGGCAAGGAAACTGGACGACTGGATGAATACCTGGGCAAGACGCCGCTCGCCGCCGGCAAGGGTGTCTCTGAGCTGAGTGTTTTCTTCTTCAAGCGCGTGCAGACGCTGGTGCAGGTCTTCGAGGTCGGTCGCGGTCACTACATTCAGCTCGTGGCATGGAGAAAGAATCGCCGCGCCAGCCTGCGGGCCGACGGTGAGGCCGTTCCCCCGCATTTTTGCACGCAATGATGGAAAAAAGCCTTCACTCCGTCGCTGGGTGGCATCCCTCTGGTGGGGCTTTCCGGCGTGCAGCTGAGGGGCACTCGGTGGTTTTGTTTGCGGGAATAAAAAAGCCGGCTTGTGGCCGGCTTTTCGGAGAGGGCAGCAGCTTACTTTTGGTAGGCCGCGGCCGCCTTGAGAATTTCGGCGCGGGCGGCGTCGGCGTTGCCCCAGCCTTCGACCTTGACCCACTTGCCCTTCTCCAGATCCTTGTAGTTCTCGAAGAAGTGCTTGATCTGCTCGATCAGCAGCGGCGGCAGGTCGGTGTATTCCTGGACGTCTTTGTAGATGGTGCTCAGCTTGTCGTGCGGGACGGCGATCAGTTTGGCGTCGCCGCCGGCTTCGTCGGTCATGTGCAGCACGCCGACCGGACGCGCGCGGATCACCGAGCCCGGCGCCACCGGATAGGGGGTCACTACCAGCACGTCGAGCGGGTCGCCGTCGTCGGCCAGGGTGTGCGGGATGAAGCCGTAGTTGGCTGGGTAGAACATCGGGGTAGCCATGAAGCGGTCGTATTTGATCGGCGCGTGGTTGGCCGGGATCTCGATGGCGACGTAGATGTCGTTGGGCAGGTCTTTGCCAGCCGGAACCTTGCTGTAGCTCATGGGGTGACTCCCGGTATTAGGGCCAAAAAGTGGGCCGGATTATAGGCACATTCAATCGGCGATACCACGCCATTCAGCCTTTGGTCGGGGTTGCCCGGGACCATCGGTCAGGGCCGTTCGCGGTAGTCCGGATGCCGCGCCTGCAGGCGTTTCAGGCGCGCCAGCGGGTCCTGGCGGTAGAAGCGCGTCAGTTGGGCGTAGACCGCCGGATAGGCCTGTTCGAGCAGGTCCGGCGCGCTGAAGAAATACTCGCTGCCGACGGCGAAGAATTCCGCCGGGTTCTCCGCGGCGTAGGGGTCGATGGCGGTGGCCGCGTCTGCGTCGCGATCCAGCTGCGCGTTCATCGCGTCGTAGGCGCCCTGCATCGCCTGCGCCCAGTCGACCACGCGCATGTCGCGGTGCAGCGGCGGCAGGCCGTTGGCTTCGCCGCCGAGCATGTCCAGCTTGTGCGCGATCTCGTGGATCACCAGGTTGTAGGCTTCCCAGCCGCCGCTTTCGGCGACGCCCGGCCAGGCCAGGATCACCGGACCCTGGGCCCAGGCCTCGCCGCTGCGCTCGTCGTCCCACTGGTGCTCGACGCCGGCGTCGTCGCGGTAGCGCTGCGGGCTGCGAAAGTCGTCGGGGTAGAGCACCAGTTCGTGGAAGTTGCGCTGCCATTCGCCGTCCGGCAGGTGCAGCAGCGGCAGTTGTGCCTGGGCGGCGAGGGCCAGGCGGTCCTCGCCGGAGAGTTCCAGGTCGCCGAGCAGGCTGAGGTGCTTGTGATGCAGGAACAGCACGCTCAGCTCGCGCAGGCGCTGCAGTTCGGTTTCATCCAGTCCGTCGAGGATCGGCAGCCGCGCCAGCACCGCGGCCCAGCGCGGGTCGTCGACGGGATGGGCGGCGAGGATGCGGCGTTGGCGCCAGGCGCGCAGCGACCACACCGGCGATCAGCCCTGGCTGATGGCGCGCGCGCGGATGCGGTGGCGTATCCAGCCGATCAGCATCGGCAGCAGCGACAGGCCGATCACCAGAAGGATCATCGCCGTCAGGTTCTGCCGCACGAACGGCGTGTTGCCGAAGAAGTAGCCCAGGGTGCTCAGGCCGCCGACCCAGAGCAGCGTGCCGAGCAGGCTGAAGGCGAAGAAGCGCGGGTAGTACATGTGCCCGAGGCCGGCGACGAAGGGCGCGAAGGTACGCAGGATCGGCAGGAAGCGCGCCAGGGTCACCGTCTTGCCGCCGTGCCTGGCGTAGAACGCCTCGGTGTGCGCCAGGTAGTCGCGGCGGAAGATCTTCGAGTCGGGGTTGCTGAACAGCCGTTCGCCCGCCGTTCGTCCGATCAGGTAGTTGCACGAGTCCCCGAGCAGCGCGGCGAGGCTCAGGCAGCCGATCAGCAGGCCGATGTCCATGCCGCCCAGCGCACTCAGCGCGCCGGCGAGGAACAGCAGCGAGTCGCCGGGCAGGAAGGGCGTCACCACCAGGCCGGTCTCGCAGAAGATCACCAGGAAGAGGATGGCGTAGATCCACACACCGTACTGGGCGAGCAGCATCTCCAGATAGAGGTCGAGGTGCAGAATCAGATCGATCGGATTGAAGTCCATGGCGGGGGCATTTGTCCGGGCGGAGGCGCCAGTATAACCACGCCGATCCGCTTGGCGCTGCTGCCGGAGGTCCGTAGCAGGGGCTCTGTGCTAACCTGCGGCGCAGTTTTTCCGGGGTCGATTTCCCCGCTCCAGAGGTCATTCATGCATATCCACATCCTCGGCATCTGCGGCACCTTCATGGGCTCGCTGGCCGTCCTGGCCAAGGAGCTGGGCCACCGCGTCACCGGCTCCGATGCCAACGTCTATCCGCCCATGAGCACCCAGCTGGAGGCCCAGGGCATCGAGCTGATGCAGGGCTACGACGCCACGCACCTGACGCCGGCGCCGGACCTGGTGGTGATCGGCAACGCGCTGTCGCGCGGCAACCCGGCGGTGGAATACGTGCTGAACCAGGGCCTGCCCTACGTCTCCGGCCCGCAATGGCTGGCCGACCACGTGCTGCAGGGCCGCTGGGTTCTCGGCGTCGCCGGCACCCACGGCAAGACCAGCACCAGCAGCATGCTCGCCTGGGTGCTCGAACACGCCGGCATGGCGCCGGGCTTCCTGATCGGCGGCGTGCCGCAGAACTTCGGCATCTCCGCGCGGCTGGGCGACACGCCGTTCTTCGTCGTCGAGGCGGACGAATACGACAGCGCCTTCTTCGACAAGCGCAGCAAGTTCGTCCATTACCGCCCGCGCACGGCGATCCTCAACAACCTGGAATTCGATCACGCCGACATCTTTCCCGACCTGCCGGCCATCGAGCGGCAGTTCCACCATCTGGTGCGGACTATTCCCGGCGATGGGCTGATCATCCACCCGACCGCCGAATCCGCGCTGGTGCGTGTGCTGCAGATGGGCTGCTGGACGCCGGTGCAGACCACCGGCGAAGGCGGCCAGTGGCAGGCGCGATTGCTCGCTGAGGACGGTTCGCGCTTCGAGGTAATCTTCGAGGGCGTGGCGCAAGGCACGGTGGACTGGTCGCTGACCGGTCGCCACAACGTCGACAACGCCCTCGCCACCCTGGCCGCCGCGCGGCATGTCGGCGTGGTGCCGGAGCTGGGCATCGCCGGGCTGAGCCTGTTCAAGAGCGTCAAGCGGCGCATGGAGAAGGTCGCCGAGGTCAACGGCGTGACCCTCTACGACGACTTCGCCCACCACCCGACCGCCATCGCCACCACCCTGGACGGCTTGCGCAAACGCGTCGGCAGCGCCCAGGTGATCGCCGTGGTCGAGCCGCGCTCCAACTCGATGAAGCTCGGCGCGCACCGTGACGGCCTGGCCGATTCCGTGGCGCAGGCCGACCGCGTGTACTGGTACGCGCCGCCGAACCTGGGCTGGGACCTGGCGGCCACGGTCGCCGGCGCGCCGGTGCCGACCGAGGTCTGCGCTTCGCTGGAGGCGATCATTGCCGGGGTCAAGGCCCATGCCGCGCCCGGCACCCAGGTGGTGATCATGAGCAACGGCGGCTTCGGCGGCCTGCACGGCAAGCTGGCCGCGGCGTTGAAGTAGGGCGGGTGAAACCCGCGTAGACCATCGACTGGCGGGTTTCACCCGCCCTACGGAGTTCGTCCATGAGCGGTCCCGAACGCATCACCCTGGCCATGACCGGCGCCTCCGGCGCCCAGTACGGCCTGCGCCTGCTCGACTGCCTGGTGCAGGAGGAGCGCGAGGTGCACTTCCTCATCTCCAAGGCGGCGCAACTGGTGATGGCCACCGAAACCGACGTGACCCTGCCGGCCAAGCCGCAGGCGATCCAGGCGTTCCTCAGCGAATACACCGGCGCGGCGGCGGGGCAGATCCGCGTCTACGGCAAGGAGGACTGGATGGCCCCGCCAGCCTCGGGTTCCGGCGCGCCGACGGCGATGGTGGTGGTGCCCTGTTCCACCGGCACTCTATCGGCGATCGCCAGCGGCGCCTGCAACAACCTCATCGAGCGCGCCGCGGACGTCACCCTGAAGGAGCGCCGCCAACTGATCCTGGTGCCGCGCGAGGCGCCGTACTCGAGCATCCACCTGGAAAACATGCTCAAGCTGTCCAACCTCGGCGCGGTGATCCTGCCGGCCTCGCCGGGTTTCTATCACCAGCCGCAGACCATCGACGACCTGATCGACTTCGTCGTCGCGCGCATCCTCAACCTGCTGGATATCCCCCAGGACATGCTGCCGCGCTGGGGCGAGCACCACCTGGGCAGCGCCGACTGATGCGCGCCGTGGCGCTGCTGGCCGCCGCAGCGCTTCTTGGCGGTTGCGCCAGCGTGCGCACGCTGGATGCGGCCAAGCCCGGCGCGCCGCTGATCTACGCCGGCACGCGGCTGGACTGGTATCGGTTGCACGGCGGTTGCTATCCGAAGGAGCGCTTCGGCGCCGAGGCGCCGCGCCATGCGGCGCTCGACCTGCCGGCCAGCGCGCTGCTCGACACCCTGCTGCTGCCCTTCGCCGTGGCCACCGAGCTGGGCATCGGCCTGGGCGTGCGCGGCGGCAACTGAGGCGCGGGGCTGAGCGCAGCGCGGGTCAGCGCAGCGGCGTCAGCAGCGCTTCGCCGGCGAAGTGGCGGCGGGCGTTCTCGATGAACTGGGTCAGCGCCTGCGCCACCGCCTGCGGTGAGTTGCCGCCCAGGTGCGGGCAGAGGATGACGTTGTCCAGCCCGACCAGCTCCGCAGGCGGCAGCGGCTCGCTTTCGTAGACGTCCAGCGCCGCGCCGCGGATGACCTTGCGCCGCAGCGCATCGGCCAGCGCGGCGGTATCGACCACGCTGCCGCGCCCGACATTGACCAGATAACCCTGCGCACCCAGCGCTTCGAGCATCTCGGCGCCGACCAGGTGATGGGTCGCATCGCCGCCAGGAATCGCCACCAGCAGGCAATCGGCCCAGCGCGCCAGCTCCAGCGGACTGTCGAAATAGCGATACGCGCTGGCGTCCTTCGGCGTGCGGTTGTGGTAGCCGACGGACATCTCGAAGGCCTGCGCGCGGGTGGCGATCCTCTCGCCGATGGCGCCGAGGCCGAGGATGCCGACGCGCTTGCCGCCGACGCCGTCCTGCTCCGGCAGTTGCGTGCGCCAGATGCCGGCGCGGCAGGCGATGTCGAGGTTGCGCAGGTCGCGGATCGCCGCCAGCAGCAGCGCCATGGCGTGATCGGCGACGCTGGCGGCATTGCTGCCGGCGCCGCTGCACAGGGCGATGTCGCGCTGGCGCGCGGCCTGAAGGTCGATGTTCTCGTAGCCGACGCCCAGTGCGGAGACCAGGCTCAGGGCCGGCAGGCGGGCGATTTCCTCGTCCGTCAGGCCGACCGCGCCGGTGGTCAATACCACCTGGATCGAGGCGGCGTGTTGCGCTATCGCCTCGCGCCGGCTGTCCGGATCGGGCGCGTAGTGGCAGTCGAAATGTTCGGCGAGCCGTTCCAGCGTGCTGGGCGGGGAGGGGCAGAGGATCAGCAGGCAGGGCTTCACGTGAAGTACCTCCATCGGGATCGGAAAAGGCTGCCCTCAGAACGTGTTCACGATCTCGCGAGCTAGAGCCATACAAGGAAAAAACAGGCGAGGAAGCGGAGTTTACGCGTTGTAAATGAGCATCCGAGCCTGTTTTTAACGCAGTAGGGCCGACGCGCAGCAGGTCGTGAACATGTTCTCAGGCGAGGGCGACCTCCTGGCAGACGTCCACCCACTGTGCGTCGGTGAGTTCGGCGATGCGCTGCGGCGCCAGGCGCACGGCGCTGTGAATGGCGCCGGCGGCCGGCACCACTTCGTCGAAGGCTTGCAGCGACACATCGCAGTACACCGCCAGCGGCGTCGCCAGGCCGAACGGGCAGACCCCGCCGACCGGGTGCCCGGTCAGCGCCACTACGCTCTCGGCGTCGAGCATCTTGGCCTTGCCGCCGAAGGCTTCCTTGATCTTGCGGTTGTCGATGCGCGCATCGCCGCGGGCCACCACCAGCAGGTTCCGCTCGCCGATGCGAAAGGCCAGGGTCTTGGCGATCATTCCCGGTTCGACGCCGTGCGCGGCGGCGGCCAGGGCGACGGTGGCGGTGCTGCTGTCGAGTTCGATGACGGCGATGTCAGGCGCCTTTTCGGCGAAGAAGGCGCGGACGGACTCCAGGCTCATGCGGCTGCTCCCTTGGGCAAAGAGCATCACCTTGGCGTTCGTCGCCGGCAGCGTCAAGCGCGCGGGTTGGCGGCTCAGCGACCGAGACGGCGCAGGTCGTCGGACTCGACGATGCGCGCCCCCGGCTGTTCCTCAAGCGCCAGGCGCCAGAGTGCGCGGGCCAGCGCGGTGGCTTCGATGCCCTGCCACTTGCCCGGCAGCACCCGGCTGAGCGGCGCGGCCAGGCGTTCGCCGAGGCGGAATTCCTGGCGCGCGCCCAGCAGCATCGAGGGCCGCGCGAGGGTGAGTTGCGGCCAGTCCTGGGCCAGCAGCGCCGCTTCGGTTTCGCCCTTGACGCGGTTGTAGAACACCGACGACTGCGCGTCGGCGCCGATCGCGCTGATCACCAATAGGTGCCGCGCGCCCAGTGCGCGGGCGCGTTCGGCGAAGGCCAGAACCAGGTCATGGTCGACCGCGCGAAAGGCGTCCTGCGAGCCGGCCTGCTTGATCGTCGTGCCGAGGCAGCAGAAGGCGGTATCGCACGGGCCCTCCAGGCGCGGCAGCAGCGCCGCCAGTTCGCCGACCGGGTTGTCCAGGCGCGGATGCTCGGCCAGCGGGCGCCGGGTCGGCGCCAGCACGCGCTCCACGGTCGGTTCGTCGAGCAGGCGGTCGAGCAGGTGTTCGCCGGTCAACCCGGTCGCGCCGGCGATGAGGATGCGCTGCGGTGTCAGGTACATGTTCGCCTCCGGTGACAGCGGCGCGGTGCGCCCACTCACTCTTCAGAGTTTGGCAGGGGCTGCTTTGTTCTGTGCGGCGCGATAGCGATTCCAGCGCTCGAGCACCGCCTTGGGTGCCCAGATCTGCGGCTCGGAGGGCTCGAAATCCTCGGCGATCTCGCGCTCGGCGACCCTTGCCCTGGCGATCTCGAAGGCTTTGCTCAGGTCGTCGGTCTGCTGCAGCGCCTCGCCGAACAGGGCACGGCCGAAGTAGGTGAAGTCGGCCTCTTCCGAACAGCCGAAGGACACCCGGTCGGCGCGCGCGGCGGTGATGATCAGGGTCTTGTCGTCCTTCAGCGGCGCGATGAAGCCGCCGGAATAGCAGGCCGAGACCACCAGCACCTTGTAGCGGTCCTTGAGCGGGCGCATCAGTTCGGCCAGCGAACTGGCGGAGAGGTCGGCCAGGTTCAGCCGCGGCACGTCGAGGCTCAGGCGGTGATCGGCCGAGCCGTGGCTGGTCAGGTAGATGAACAGCAGGTCTTCCGGCCCGCTGCGCTTGGCCAGTGCGTTCAGGCTGCGGGCGAGGCTTTCGCGGGTGGCCAGCGGGCGGTCGGCGAGGTGGTCGCGGTGGTTGGCCAGGGTCAGCATGCCGCGCGCACCGAAACGCTTGCCGAGCAGGTCGGCGACGTAATCCGCCTCGCGCAGGAACACGCTCTGCTTGCCGTCGCCGGCCAGGGTCAGGCCGTAGAGTTCGGTCGCCGGGGTCGAGGCGGGGATCGCCGCAAGGGCTTCGTCGAGCAGCCGGCCCTGTTCCAGCAGGCCGACGTCCAGCGGGTCGGGCAGCGCCTTGCCCTGTTCGTCGCGGATGCGCTGGCCGGCCTGCCAGGAGCCCTTGCGGGTGCTGCCGTCGGCCAGCGTGAGCACGCCGGGGCCGTCGTAGGCGCCCTGCTTGAAGCCGCCCTCGTAGACGCTGCCGTCGGCCAGTTGCAGGCGGCCTTCGCCGTCGTACTGCCAGGCCTTGAACTGGCCCAGGTAGCGGCTGCCGTCGGCGCCGCGGAATTCGCCCTGGCCGCTCAACTGACCGCTGACGAACTGGCCGAGCCAGGTGTCGCCGTCGCTGGAATAGCTGCCCTGGCCGTGGAAATCGCCATCCTCGAAGGCGCCGCCGTATTCCTCGCCGTGCACGCCGCGGTAATGCCCGGCGCCGTTGAGTTCGCCGTCGCGGAATTCGCCCGACCAGGTTTCGCCGTTCTGCTCCAGAGTGCCCTGGCCCTGCATGCTGCCCTTGTCGAAGAGGCCTTCGTAATGGCTGCCGTCGGCGTAGGTGAAGGTGCCCTGGCCGTGGTACTGGCCGAGGTGGAATTCGCCGACGTAGGTTTCCCCGCCGGCGCCGTGCCAGTTGCCCTGGCCTTCGAACTGGCCGTCCTTGAAGTTGCCTTCGTAGTAGCTGCCGTTGGCGTAGTCGATGCGCCCCGGCCCCTGCAGCAGGCCTTCGACCAGTTCGCCACGGTAGCGGCCGCCGTCCGGCAGCTGCGCATTCGGCGATTTCATCGGTTCGCCCTCGCCGCAGGCGGCGAGCAGCAGAATCAGCAGGGCGGGTAGAACTGGGCGCATGAGGGTTCCGGTCTGGCGTAAGACAACAGACCCTTAGTATGCCGGAGCAGGCTTGGCGGCGCGCGGCGCACCCTGTGCGAGGGTGCGCCGGGAAGCGATCAGACGAAGCAGAGGGTCAGCGGTTCGGCGATGTAGGCGGGCTTTTCCTGGCCTTCGATTTCCATCACCACGCGCGCCTTGAGCAGCCACTGACCGGGGTTCTTCTCGTAGGCCTCGGTCAGGCTCAGGCCCAGGCGCACCCGCGAACCGACCTTCACCGGCTGGATGAAGCGCAGGCTGTCGAGGCCGTAGTTGACCGCCATCTTCAGCCCCTCGGGGAGGATCATCCGGCCCTCCATGAGCATCGGCATCAGCGACAGCGAGAGGAAGCCATGGGCGATGGTGCTGCCGAACGGCGTCTGCCGGGCCTTTTCCGGGTCGACGTGGATGAACTGGTGATCGCCAGTGCATTCGGCGAAGCGGTCGATGCGCGTCTGGTCGACTTCCAGCCAGTCGGAATGGCCGAGTTCCTTGCCGATGTGGTCCTTGAGTTGCGCGACGGGTACGAATGGCATGTGTCCTCCAGGAGCTCTTGTTGTTGTCGAGGTCGAAGATCAGCATGCACCCGGTGGGCGGTCAAGCTCGCATGGCCCCGGCGAATGGCGCGTCATAGAGCCGCGGGGGAATGCCTATAATGGTCGGCTTGAACCCTTGGAGAATCCGATGCTGCTACGCGGCCTTACCTGGCTGGTGCTGTTCCAGATGCTTGGCACCGCCCTCAACGTGCTGTTCCTGTCGATGCTGCCCGGCCCGATCATCGGCCTGGTGCTGCTGTTCCTGTTCATGCTCGCCCGCGGCGAAGTGGGCGAGCCGCTGAACGTCGCGGCCAGCAGCCTGCTGCGCTACCTGCCGCTGATCCTGGTGGTGCCGGCGGTGGGCGTGATGGTCTACGCGCGGGAGATCGCCGCGGATTTCTGGGCGATCGTCGGCGCGCTGACGCTGTCGCTGGTGATCTCGCTGTGCTTCGCCGGCTGGCTGATGGAAAAGCTCATCCGCCGCCAGAGCCGCGCTTCGGAGGACGCATGAGCGCTAACTGGCTGGGCGCCTGGCAGGCGCTGATCCACCATCCGCTGTTCGGCGTCGGCATCACCCTGGCGGTGTATCAGCTGGCGCTGGCGGCCTACGAGCGCAGCCGCTGGGTGATGCTGCAGCCGGTGCTGGTGTCGATGCTCGGGATCATCGTCATCCTGCTGGCCTGCGGCCTGAGCTACGCCGAGTACCGCAAGAGCACCGAGACCATGACCATCCTGCTCGGGCCTGCAACCGTGGCGCTGGCGGTGCCGCTGTTCCTCAACCTGCGGCGCATCCGCCTGCTGTTCTGGCCGATCGTCATCACCCTGGCGGTGGCCGGCGTGTTCGCCACCGCCTGCGGCGTGTTCTTCGCCTGGCTGTTCGGCGCCGAGCGGCAGATCCTGATGACCATCGCGCCGAAGTCGGTGACCTCGCCCATCGCCATGCTGGTGGCCGAGCAGATCGGCGGCGTGGCGGCGCTGGCGGCGGTGTTCGTGATGATCACCGGGGTGATCGGCGCGATCGTCGGCCCCTCGCTGCTGCGCCTGGTCGGGGTGCGCAGCGCCGCCGCCCAGGGCATGGCGCTGGGTCTCACCGCGCATGCCGTGGGCACCGCCCGCGCGCTGCAGGAGAGCGACGAGGCCGGCGCCTTCGCCGCGCTGGGGATGAGCCTGATGGGCGTGGCCAGCGCGGTGTTCCTGCCGCTGGCCGTCGCCATAGTGACCTGAGGTGCCGATGACGCTGCCCCTGTTCCCCCTTTCCACCGTGCTGTTCCCCGGCTGCCTGCTGGATCTGCAGATATTCGAGGCGCGCTACCTGGACATGCTCAGTCGCTGCCTGAAGCAGGGCTCCGAATTCGGCGTGGTATGCATCATCGAGGGCGAGGAAGTCGGCCAGGCCGCCAGCCGCTTCGCCGATATCGGCTGCGCGGCGAGCATCCGCGACTGGCAGCAGCGCCCCAACGGCCTGCTCGGCATTCGTGTCGAGGGCGCGCGGCGCTTTCGCGTGCTGAGTTCGCAGGTGCAGCGCGACCAGTCGACCCTGGCCGAGGTGGAGTGGCTGGACGATCAGCCGGAGCAGCCGCTGCTCGCCGAGCACGCCGACCTCGCGGCATTGCTCAATGCGCTGGCCGAGCATCCGCTGGTCGCCGCGCTGGGCATGGGCGGCGTCGCCAGCGGGCAACAGGCGCTGGCCAATCAACTGGCCTACCTGCTGCCGTTCAGCGAAGAGCAGAAGCTGCAGTTGCTGGCGATCAGCGATCCGCTGCAACGCCTGGAACGCATCCAGACGCTGCTCGAGCACCTGCAGGGCGAAAGCTGAGTCAGTAGCGGTACATCTGCATCGCCGTCGGCAGCGCCCAGGTGGCGACGCCGCCGAGCAGCGCGATGCAGGCCGGCAGGATCAGCCACCAGGCGCGCGGCGACAGCGCACCGAGCGGCTCGCGCCATTGCACTGCGGCCAGGCTGGCGGCGCACAGTGCGCTGGCGAGCATCGCGCCGGCGAGCACGTCGGTCGGCCAGTGTACCCCCAGGTAGACCCGCGACATGGCGATCGCCAGCGCCGGCAGGCAGGCCATCACCATCCACGCCAGGCGCAGGCGCGCCGGCTGCCCGCGGCCGGCGAGGGTGCCGAGCACCAGGAAGAAGGCGAACGCCGCCGAACTGTGGCCACTGGGGAAACTGTAGGTGTGCAGCGGTTCGAGCAGCACTTCCGGGCGGGTGCGGGCGAACAGGTTCTTCAGCAGGCCGTTGAGCAGCGCCGTGCCGAGCAGCGCCGTACCGGCGAACAGCAGTGCGCGCCATTGCCGGGCGATCGCCAGCAGCGCGCAGAGCAGCACGCCGGCGAGCAGCTGGGTGTTGAAGTCGCCGAGGCGGGTGATCAGCACCATCAGATGGTCCAGCTGCGGCGCGCGCTCGTCCTGCATCACCGCCAGCAGGCCGTTGTCCAGCGCCTGCAGGTGCGGCATGCCGAGGAACAGGCCGAGCAGGATCGCCGCGCTCAGCCCCGCCGCCAGGTACGGCGTACGCCGCTGATGATGCAGGCTCTGCTGCGCGCAGAGGCCGATCAGCACGGCGAACGCGGCAGCCACGATGCCCGCCTCGGGCCAGAAGCCCTCCGGCAGCGGCAGGCGCAGCGCGGCACCGGTGGCCCAGCCGGGCATCAGGTAGGCGATCGCCCAGCCTGCCGCGGCCACCAGGCTGACCAGGATGAAGCGCGGCAGCGGCATGTCGAGCATCCCGGCGATCATCGGCAGCATCGGTCGCAGCGGGCCGATGAAACGCCCCACCAGCAGGCTGGCGATGCCGTACTTGTGGAAATAGCTCTCCGCGCCGCTCATCCATTCCGGGTGATGGCGCAGCACCGGCAGGCGGCGGATGTTCTGGTGGAAGCGCCGGCCGAGGGCGTAGGACAGCGCATCGCCGAGCAGCCCGCCGGCGTAGCCGAGCAGCAGCGTCTGCCACAACGTCAGCGCACCGCCACCGGCGGCCACCGCCACGGCGAACATCAGCACCGTGCCGGGCACGATGATCCCGGCGATCGCCAGGCACTCGACGCAGGCGATGACGAAGATCGCCAGGCCCAGCCATTCCGGATTCTGCGTCAGCCAGCCGCTGAGGCTTTCGAGCCATTGGCTCATCGATCGAACTCCTGTGTCTGCAGCAGATGGTAATCGCGACCTTCGAGCTGTCCGCGGCGCAACGGGTTCCGCGTGCAATGGCGCGCGTGCGCGGCATCGACGAAGCGGTAGGCGAGGTGTTCGTCGCGCCCCGGCGGAATGCCCAGGCGCGGTGTCTGGATGATCTGCGCCGGGCGTTCGCCGACGTCGTCGACGAAGAAGCGCTGCACGTCGAAGCGCCGCGCGTTCCATTCGCTGACTTTCAGCCCGAGCGCCCTGCACAGCAGAGTCTGCCCGGCGCACAGGCGTTCCGCGGCGCGTGGATCGCCATTCGCGGCAGGGCTGTTGCGCAGCATGCGTTGCAGGCTGGCGGGGCCGGAAACGGCGTCCAGCCAGGGACGCGCGGACTTGATCAGGACCGCGTTGCCGGCGCCGGCGACGCTCATGTTCAGGCTGTCGCCACCGCGTGCGTAGTACATGTAGATGTGCCCGGCGTCCATGAACAGGGCGCGCCGCGAGGGGCTCTGGCCGAGCGAGGCGTGGCTGCCTTTCTCGTCCAGGTAATAGGCCTCGGTCTCGATGATCCGCGCCGCCAGCCAGAGCCCGTCGACCCGGTGCCGCAGCACCTTGCCCAGCAGTTCGCGGGCCACTCGTTGCGCGTCGCGGTCGAAGAACGCGTCCGCCAGCGGCCGCGTGCCGGGCCAGGGTGACTCGCAGTGGAAGGGATCGGTCATCGGGGTTCTTCGAAGGTTGGGCTGGCCGCAGCATACCAAACGGCCTTTTCGCCCACGCAGCCGGCGGCGCGGCGAAAAGGTGTCGGGAAGTTACCTCCGCGGCCGCCCTGGCCTGCGCGCGCTCGCCATCTGCCGGGCGCCGCTGGGCGTGGGCGCCCGCGACCGCTATAATCAGCCGTTTTCCAAGACTGCCAGGCCGCCGAGATGACCGAGTCCGTGCACGATTACATGATCCGTCTGGGCCGCGCGGCACGCGCCGCCTCGCGGGTGGCCGCGCGCGCCAGCACCGCGCAGAAGAACCGGGCGCTGCAGGCCGCCGCCAATGCGCTCGACGCCTCGCGCGCCGAGCTGGCCCAGGCCAACGAGCTGGACCTGGCCGCCGCCCGCGCCAACGGCTTGGAGCCGGCGATGGTCGACCGCCTGGCGCTGACTCCGGCGGTCATCGACAGCATGATCGAAGGCCTGCGCCAGGTGGCCACGCTGCCCGATCCGATCGGCGAGATCCGCGACATGCGCTACCTGCCCTCCGGCATCCAGGTCGGCAAGATGCGCGTGCCGCTGGGCGTGATCGGGATCATCTACGAGTCGCGGCCGAACGTGACCATCGACGCCGCCAGCCTGTGCCTGAAGTCCGGCAACGCGACCATCCTGCGCGGTGGCTCCGAGGCGATCCACTCCAACCAGGCGATCGCCCGCTGCATCCAGCAGGGCCTGGCCGAGGCCGAGCTGCCGGCGGCGCTGGTGCAGGTGGTGGAAACCACCGACCGCGAGGCGGTCGGCGCGCTGATCGGCATGCCCGAGTACGTCGACGTGATCGTCCCGCGTGGTGGCAAGGGCCTGATCGAGCGCATCAGCCGTGACGCCAAAGTGCCAGTGATCAAGCACCTGGACGGCGTCTGCCACGTCTACATCGACGTCGCCGCCGACCTGGACAAGGCGATCCGCGTCGCCGACAACGCCAAGACCCAGCGCTATTCGCCGTGCAACGCCATGGAAACCCTGCTGGTGCATGCCGACATCGCCCCACGCGTGCTGCCGCCGCTTGCCGCGATCTTCCGCGACAAGGGCGTCGAACTGCGGGGCGATGCCGCGACGCGCGCGTTGCTCGGCAGCGATGTGCTGGAAGCGAGCGAGGACGACTGGTTCGCCGAATACAACGCCGCGATCCTGGCGATCCGCATCGTCGATTCGCTGGATGCCGCCATCGAGCACATCAACCATTACGGCTCGCAGCACACCGACGCGATCGTCACCGAGAACTTCAGCGATGCGCGGCGCTTCCTCACCGAGGTGGACTCCAGCTCGGTGATGGTCAACGCCTCGACGCGCTTCGCCGACGGCTTCGAGTACGGCCTCGGCGCGGAGATCGGGATTTCCACCGACAAGCTGCACGCCCGCGGCCCGGTCGGCCTGGAAGGCCTGACCAGCGAGAAATACGTCGTCTTCGGCGACGGTCACGTGCGCACTTGATCGGCTCTTCGCCGACCCCGCGGCGTATCGGGATTCTCGGCGGAACCTTCGATCCGGTGCACATCGGCCACCTGCGTGGCGCGCTGGAAATGGTCGAGCAGTTCGCCCTCGACGAATTGCGCCTGATTCCGGCGGCGCGCCCGCCGCATCGCGACCAGCCCCAGACCCGCGCCGAGGACCGTCTGGCGATGGTACGCAGCGCGGTGGCCGGGGACGCGCGGCTGACGGTGGACGACCGCGAGCTCAAGCGCGACAAGCCGTCCTACACCATCGACACCCTGGAGTCGTTGCGCGCCGAACTGGCCGCACACGACCAGCTGTTCCTGATCCTGGGCTGGGATGCCTTCTGCGGCCTGCCGGGCTGGCATCGCTGGAGCGAGTTGCTCGAGCACTGTCACATCCTGGTGTTGCAGCGCCCGGATGCCGACAGCGAGCCGTCGCAGGAACTGCGCGATCTGCTCGCCGCGCGCAGCATCAGCGATCCGCAGGCGCTAGACGGGCCCGGCGGCAAGATCGCCATCGTCTGGCAGACGCCCTTGCAGGTGTCCGCCACGCAGATCCGTCAATTGCTGGCCAGCGGCCGCTCGGTGCGCTATCTGGTGCCGGACGCGGTGCTGGCCTACATCCAGGCGCACGGGCTTTACCCGGCGTCTCACTGAACTTGAGGTAGTTGCTTTGCAGAATGAAGAACTGGTCCAGCTGGCGGTCGCCGCCCTGGAAGACATGAAGGCCAAGGACATCACCGTGATCGATGTGCGCGGCAAGACCAGCGTCACCGATTTCATGGTGATCGCCAGCGGCACCTCCAGCCGTCACGTCAAATCCCTGGCTGACAACGTGCTGGAGAAGGTCAAGGAGCAGGGCGTGCGGCCGATCGGCAGCGAAGGCCTGGACAGCGGCGAATGGGCCCTGCTCGACCTCGGCGACGTGGTCGTGCATGCCATGCAGGTCGCTACCCGGCAGTTCTACGACCTCGAACGCCTCTGGCAGGGCGCCGAGCAGAGCCGTGCTCAGCATGGCGGGCCCCAGGGCTACGAGCCGCCGGACTTCGACAAGGAGTAACCCGCGGCCGTGCGCATCAAGCTGATCGCTGTCGGGTCGCGCATGCCGCGCTGGGTGGAGGAGGGCTGGCAGGAATATGCCAAGCGCATGCCCGCCGAGCTGGCCGTCGACCTGGTGGAAATCCCGCTCAACACCCGCGGCAAGAACGCCGACGTGGCGCGCCTGATCCGTCAGGAGGGCGAAGCCATGCTTGCCAAGGTGCAGCCCGGCGAGCGCATCGTCACCCTGGAAGTCGAAGGCAAGCCGTGGAGCACCGAGCAGCTGGCGCGTGAACTGGAACGCTGGCGGCTGGATTCGCGCACCGTCAACCTGATGGTCGGCGGCCCGGAAGGGCTGGCGCCGGAGGTCTGCGCGCGCAGCGAGCAGCGCTGGTCGCTGTCGCCGCTGACGCTGCCGCATCCGCTGGTACGCATCCTCGTCGGCGAGCAGCTCTATCGCGCCTGGACGGTCATCTCCGGCCACCCGTATCACAAGTAGCAGTCCGAACATGCCGCAGCCGATTCGCCTCAAGGACCACGAAAAAGACGCCAGTCTGGTGCGTCGGCGGGTGATCGTCGGTGCGGTGGTGGTGGTCCTGCTGACCCTGGCGCTGGTGGCGCGGCTGTATTACCTGCAGGTGATCCAGTACGAGTATCACTCCACGCTGTCGGAGAACAATCGCGTCCACGTGCAGCCGATCCCGCCGACCCGCGGGCTGATCTACGACCGCAACGGCGTGATCGTCGCCGACAACCGCCCCAGCTTCAGCCTCACGGTGACCCGCGAGCGCACCGGCGACTGGCAGTCGGTGCTCGACACCATCGTCGAGGTGCTGCAGCTCAGCGAGGAAGACCGGACGATCTTCGAGAAACGCATGAAGCAGGGCCGCCGGCCGTTCGAGCCGGTGCCGATCCTCTTCGAGCTGTCCGAGGAACAGATCGCCCGCATCGCGGTGAACCAGTTCCGCCTGCCCGGCGTGGAGGTGGTGGCGCAGCTGGTCCGGCATTACCCGCAGGGCGAGCATTTCGCCCACTCGGTGGGTTACGTCGGGCGGATCAACGAGGCCGAGCTGAAGCGCCTCGATCCGGTCAACTACAGCGGCACCCACCACATCGGCAAGACCGGTATCGAGCGCTTCTACGAGGACGCGCTGCATGGCCAGGTCGGTTACGAAGAGGTCGAGACCAACGCCCGCGGCCGCGTGCTGCGGGTGCTCAAGCGCACCGACCCGATCCCCGGCAAGGACATCCACCTGACCCTCGACATCAAGCTGCAGGAGGCCGCCGAGGCCGCGCTGGGCGGGCGCCGTGGCGCGGTGGTGGCGATCGATCCGGCGAACGGCGATGTGCTGGCGATGGTCAGCCAGCCGAGTTTCGATCCCAACCTGTTCGTCACCGGCATCGGCTTCAACGCCTACGCCGCGCTGCGCGATTCCGAGGACCGTCCGCTGTTCAACCGCGTGCTGCGCGGCCAGTACCCGCCGGGCTCGACGATCAAGCCGGCGGTGGCGGTCTCGGGGCTCGAGGCCGGGGTGATTACGCCGGACACGCGGGTGTTCGATCCGGGCTATTACCAGTTGCCCAACTACGACCACAAATACCGCAACTGGAACCACAGCGGCGACGGCTGGCTGAGCCTGGAGACCGCGATCATGCGCTCCAACGACACCTACTTCTACGAGCTGGCGCACCGCATGGGCATCGACCGGCTGCACGACGCCCTGACCCGTTTCGGCATCGGCCAGAAGGTCTCGCTGGACATGTTCGAGGAGGCCGAAGGGCTGATGCCGTCGCGCGAGTGGAAGCGCGCGCGCTACCGCCAGGCCTGGTATCCGGGGGAAACCCTGATCCTCGGCATCGGCCAGGGCTACATGCAGGCCACGCCGCTGCAACTGGCGCAGACCGCTGCGCTGCTGGCCAACCACGGCAAATGGATTCGTCCACATCTGGCGAAGACCATCGAGGACCAGCCGCCGGTGGACGAGAACCCGATGCCGGACATCCTGCTGCGCGATCCGAAGTACTGGGACTACGCGCGCAACGGCATGGTCCAGGTGATGCACGGCGCCCGCGGTACCGCGCGGCGGGTCGGCGAGACGGCGGCCTATCACATCGCCGGCAAGAGCGGCACCGCGCAGGTGGTGGCGATCCGTCAGGGCGAGAAATACGACCGCAACAAGCTGCAGGAGCGCCATCGCGACCACGCGCTGTTCATCGGCTTCGCCCCGGCGGAGAAGCCGCGCATCGCCGTGTCGGTGATGATCGAGAATGGCGAGTCCGGCTCCGGCGTCGCCGCGCCGGTGGTCAAGCAGGTGATGGACGCCTGGCTGCTCGGCGAGGACGGCAAGCTGAAACCCGAATACGTGCCGGACGCGCCGCTGGAGAACCTCGATGGGCAACGCTAACTTCGACCGCACGCTGTCCGACCAGGACGTCATGCGCCGGCGTGCGACGCTGCTGCAGCGCCTGCACGTCGACGGCATCCTGCTGACCCTGCTACTGGTGCTGGCCTCCGGCAGCCTGTTCGTCCTCTACTCGGCCAGCGGCCGCGACTGGGATTTGCTGATCAAGCAGGCCAGCTCGTTCGGCCTCGGCCTGCTGGGCATGGTGGTGATCGCCCAGTTCGAGCCGCGTTTCCTCGCCCGCTGGGTGCCGCCGGCGTACGTGGTCGGCGTGGGCCTGCTGGTGGTGGTGGACGTGATGGGCCACAACGCCATGGGTGCGACGCGCTGGATCAACATCCCGGGCGTGATCCGCTTCCAGCCCGCCGAATTCATGAAGATCATCATGCCGGCGACCATCGCCTGGTACCTGTCCAAGCGCAGCCTGCCGCCGCGGCTGAAACATCTGGCGATAAGCCTGTTGTTGATCGGCATCCCCTTCATCCTGATCATCCGCCAGCCGGATCTCGGCACCTCGCTGCTGATACTGGCGTCGGGTGCCTTCGTGCTGTTCATCGGCGGGCTGCGCTGGCGCTGGATTCTCGGCGCGGTGACGGCGGTGATTCCGGTGGCGGTGGCGATGTGGTTCTTCGTCATGCACGACTACCAGAAGCAGCGCGTGCTGACCTTCCTCGATCCGGAGAGCGATCCGCTGGGCACCGGCTGGAACATCATCCAGTCGAAGGCGGCGATCGGTTCCGGCGGGGTGTTCGGCAAGGGCTGGCTGCTCGGTACCCAGTCGCACCTGGATTTTTTGCCGGAAAGCCACACGGACTTTATCATTGCGGTCCTCGGAGAAGAGTTCGGTCTGGTTGGCGTTTGCCTGCTGCTGCTGATCTACTTGCTGCTGATCGGCCGCGGCCTGGTGATCACCGCCCAGGCACAGACGTTGTTCGGCAAGCTGCTGGCGGGCAGCCTGACCATGACCTTCTTCGTCTACGTATTCGTCAACATCGGCATGGTCAGCGGGCTGCTGCCGGTGGTGGGAGTTCCGCTTCCCTTCATTAGTTACGGCGGAACTTCGCTGGTGACCCTGCTGTCAGGGTTCGGGGTTTTGATGTCGATCCACACCCACCGCAAGTGGATCGCACAGGTTTGAGAAGAGTGAAGAATTCAATGCAGGTATTGCGTGGCTGGGCTGCTCGTAACTCACGTTTGATCGGTCTGGCTGGCAGCCTGGGGGTGATCGCTCCGGTACAGGCGGGCGACTACGAAGCCTCGCAGCCGGTGGCCGATTTCGTTGCCGGCATGACCCGCGACTACGGTTTCGCCAGCGAGCAGCTGACCACGCTGTTCCGCGAGGTGGAGCGCAAGCAGGCGATCCTCGACGCCATTTCGCGCCCGGCGGAGAAGGTCAAGCCGTGGAAGGACTACCGGCCGATCTTCATCACCGACGCGCGTGTCGCCCAGGGCCTGGACTTCTGGCGCCAGCACGAGGAAGCGCTGGCCCGCGCCGAACAGGAATACGGCGTGCCGGCGCAGATCATCGTGGCGATCATCGGCGTGGAAACCTTCTACGGACGCAACACCGGCAACTACCGGGTGATCGATGCGCTGTCGACGCTGTGCTTCGACTATCCGGCGCGCTCGCCCTTCTTCTGCCAGCAACTCAAGGAGTTCCTCCTGCTGTCGCGCGAAGAGCAGGTCGATCCGCTCACCGTGAAGGGCTCGTACGCCGGCGCCATGGGCCTGCCGCAGTTCATGCCGGGCAGCTTCCGCGCCTACGCGGTGGATTTCGACAACGACGGCCACATCGACATCTGGGGCAACCCGGTGGACGCCATAGGCAGCGTCGCCAGCTACTTCAAGCGGCATGGCTGGACCCCGGGCGAACCGGTGGTGAGCCTGGCCAGCACGCGTGGCGAGCGGGTCGACGAAGGCCTCACCGACGGTCTCGACCCGGTGAAGAACGTCGGCGAGCTGCGCGCCCTCGGCTGGGCCAGCGACACCGCCCTGCGTGACGACATCCCGGTCACCGCCTTCCGTCTGGATGGCGAAAATGGCGCCGAATACTGGATGGGCTTGCCCAACTTCTTCGTCATCACCCGCTACAATCGCAGCGTGATGTACTCCATGGCGGTTTATCAATTGTCCGATCTGCTGGTCAAAGCCCGAGGCAACAAGTGATGCCACAGCGCCCGATCCGCCTGGCGATGCTCAGCGCCCTGGCGCTGCTGGTGGTCAGCTGCTCCAGCAGCCGTGCGCCGCAATCGCCGGCGAGCGGCTCCGCGATCAGCGGCCCCGGCGACTTCAATCGCCCGCACCGCGACGGCGCGCCCTGGTGGGACGTCGACGTCTCGCAGATTCCCGACGCCATCCCGATGCCCAACTACGGCCCGGTGAAGGCCAACCCCTACACCGTGCTCGGCAAGACCTACTACCCGCTCAACGACAGCCGCCGCTACCAGGCGGTCGGCACCGCGTCCTGGTACGGCACCAAGTTCCACGGCCAGGCCACCGCCAACGGCGAGAAGTACGACCTCTACGGCATGAGCGCGGCGCACAAGACGCTGCCGCTGCCCAGCTACGTGCGGGTGACCAACCTGGACAACGGCAAGAGCGTGGTGCTGCGCGTCAACGACCGCGGGCCGTTCTATTCCGACCGCATCATCGACCTGTCCTTCGCCGCGGCGAAGAAGCTCGGCTATGCCGAAACCGGCACCGCGCGGGTCAAGGTCGAGGGCATCGACCCGGCCGAATGGTGGGCCAAGCAGGGCCGCCCGGTGCCGATGATGCTGGCGCAGCCGCAGATGGCCGCGGTGCAACCGCTGGCGCGCACCCCGGCGCAGGTCGCCGCGCAGCCGGTCGAGCAGTACACCCCGCCGCCCCAGCAACACGCCGCCGCCGTCCTGCCCGTGCAGATCGACGCAAAAAAAAACGCTTCGCTCGCAGCCTCTGGCCTGTATCTCCAGGTGGGCGCCTTCGCCAATCCGGACGCTGCGGAGCTTCTCAAGGAGAAGCTGAGTACGGTGGTGACTGCACCGGTGTTCATCAGCTCGATAGCGCGCAACCAGCAGATACTGCATCGCGTGCGCCTGGGGCCGATCGACACTCAGGGTGAGGCCGAACAAGTACAGAGCAGTGTGCGGCTGGCGAAGCTCGGCCAGCCCACTCTGGTCCGCCCGGACTGAGGACATAGCCCGGACCGGGCATCCGCAGGACGCGGAACAGGCGACCGGCGTCCAGGCGACGGTCGCGATTTCCAGCAAACACATCAGAGAGTCGGATGAATACCACCAGCTTTGCGCAACGCCTGCTTGTCTCGTTTCTGCTCGTCGCCACGCCGGCCGCCTGGGCCGCCGATCAGGCGATTCCCGCGCCCCCGCAACTCGCCGCCAAGGCCTACGTGCTGATGGACGGTGCCAGCGGTCAGGTGCTGATCGAGAACAACGGTGACGAGCGCCTGCCGCCGGCGAGCCTGACCAAGTTGATGACCGCCTACATCGCCACCAAGGAGATCCAGGGCGGCCGCATCGGCGAGAACGACATGGTCACCGTCAGCGAGCACGCGTGGCGTACCGGCGGTTCGCGGATGTTCATCCAGGTCGGCACCCAGGTGTCGGTCAGCGACCTGCTGCACGGCATCATCATCCAGTCCGGCAACGACGCCAGCGTGGCCATCGCCGAGCACATCGCCGGCAGCGAAGACGCCTTCGCCGACATGATGAACACCACCGCGCAGAAGCTCGGCATGACCAACAGCCACTTCATGGATGCCACCGGCCTGCCCAATCCGGACCACTATTCCTCGGCCCGCGACATGGCGATCCTGGCCCGGGCGATCATCTACGGCGAGCCGACCCACTACGCGATCTACGCGCAGAAGGAATTCTTCTGGAACAACATCAAGCAGCCTAACCGCAACCTGCTGCTGTGGCGCGACAAGACCGTCGACGGTCTGAAGACCGGCCATACCGAAGAAGCCGGCTACTGCCTGGTGGCGTCGGCCCTGCGTGACGGCCAGCGGATGATCGCCGTGGTCTTCGGCACCGCCAGCGAGCAGGCGCGTGCCGCCGAGACGCAGAAACTGCTGACCTACGGCTTCCGCTTCTTCGAGACCCAGACCTTCTACCAGAAGGGCGCCGAGCTGGCCAAGGCTCCGGTCTGGAAAGGCGCTACCCGCGAAGTGCGCGCCGGCCTCGCAGAAGACCTGTCGATGACCCTGCCGCGCGGTCAGATCAAGCAACTGCAGGCCAGCATGACGCTCAACCCGCAGCTGGTCGCCCCGATCGCCAAGGGCGACGTGATCGGCAAGGTCGAAGTCAAACTGCAGGACAAGGTCGTCCATAGCGCCGACCTGATCGCCCTCGATGCGGTCGAGGAAGGTGGTATCTTCCGCCGCCTGTGGGACAGCATCCGCCTGTTCTTCTACGGTTTGTTCAACTGACCTTCCGCTGGCGACGGCCCTGATCCGGGGCCGCCGCCTCGCGGATCACGAGCCCGCGTGCGTCCCATGACCGAAGAAACCCAAGCCCCGAAAATCGAATTTCCCAGCGAGCGCTATCCGATCAAGGTGATCGGCGACGCCCATGAAAGCTTCGTCGAAATGGTCATCGAAGTGATCCAGCGTCACGCCCCGGACCTCGACGCCTCCACCGTGGTGAAACGCGACAGCCGCAATGGCCGCTTCCTCTCGGTGCAGGTGCTGATCACCGCCACCGGTGTCGAGCAACTCCAGGCCATCAACGTCGACCTGCGCGCCACCGGCCGTGTGCACATGGTGATCTAGTGGCATCCGCCGAACTCGTCGTGCGCTATCTCGGGCTGGTGGAGTATCTGCCGACCCTGGAGGCCATGCGCCGCCTGACCGCCAAGCGCGACGAAACCACGCCCGACGAGATCTGGCTGCTGCAGCATCCCCGCGTGTTCACCCAGGGCCAGGCCGGCAAGGCCGAGCACCTGCTGGCTCCGGGCGACATTCCGGTGGTCCAGGTCGATCGCGGCGGTCAGGTCACCTACCATGGCCCCGGCCAGTTGGTGGCCTACCTGATGCTGGATCTGCGCCGGCTCGGGCTCGGCGTGCGGGAACTGGTCACGGCGATGGAGCAAAGCCTGGTGGAGCTGCTGGCCGGCTATGCCATCGACGCGGCGCCCAAGGCGGATGCGCCGGGCGTCTATGTCGCCGGCGACAAGATCGCCTCGCTGGGGCTGCGGGTCAGCCGCGGCTGTTCCTTCCACGGCCTGGCGCTCAACGTGGACATGGACATGTCGCCGTTCGGCCGGATCAATCCTTGCGGTTACGCCGGGTTGAGGATGGTCCAGCTCAGTGACCTGCTGGAGACGCCACCAGCGCTGGACGAGGTGGCGCAGCGCCTGGAGCAGATTCTGCGCCGGCGCCTGGGCTACGTTCGCTAGGTCGGCGATACGGCCTCAGCTTGCTGGCCGCCTTTCCGAAGAAACGAATTTCCTGAGCGACGCTAACACCCGGACTGCCTCGGGGTGCGTTGCCGGGTGCGCGACTCAGTTCAGGTTGAGCGCGGGAATCAGGCCGGTGGCCAGCGGCTGGCCCGGAACCGGGACGGGCGCCGCGAGGCCCAGGTTGTTCTTCTCGAACACCCGGTCGGCGCGGTAGCTGGAGCGCACCAGTGGGCCGGCGGCGACTTCCATGAAGCCTTTTTCCAGGCCGATATCGCGCAAGCGATTGAATTCTTCCGGGCTCACCCAGCGCTTCACCGTCAGGTGATTGCGGGTCGGCTGCAGGTACTGGCCGAGGGTCAGGATGTCCACGCCGATGGCGCGCAGGTCGTCCATGGTCGCCAGCACTTCCTCGTCGGTCTCGCCCAGACCAAGCATCAGGCTGGTCTTGGTGAGGACCTGCGGACGGTGGCGCTTGGCGTGTTCCAGCGCGCGCAGGGTCTTCGCGTAGCCGGCACGCGGGTCGCGCACTTCATGGGTCAGGCGTTCGACCGTCTCGACGTTCTGCGCAAACACTTCAAGCCCGGAGTCGACCACCCGTTCGATGGCCTGCAGATCGCCGTCGAAGTCCGGGGTCAGCGCCTCCACCACCACCTGCGGCGTGCGCTCCTTGATGGCGCGCACGCAGGCGGCGTAGTGGCCGGCGCCGCCGTCGTCGAGGTCGTCACGGTCCACCGAGGTCAGCACGATGTAGCGCAGCGCCATCAGTTCGACCGATTTGGCGGTGTTCTGCGGTTCTTCCTCGTCCAGCCAGCCGTTGGGGTTGCCGGTATCGACGGCGCAGAAGCGGCAGGCGCGGGTGCACACGGAGCCCATCAGCATGATGGTGGCCGTGCCGTTGGACCAGCATTCACCCATGTTCGGGCAATGCGATTCCTGGCACACGGTGCTCAGCCGGTGCTCGCCGACATTGCGCTTCACCGCCTCGAAACGGCTGCCGCTGGGCGCCTTCACCCGCAGCCACGAGGGCTTGGGTTCGTGCACCTGGGGCTGCGCCGAGGCGCGACGCTTCTGGCCATCCTTGATCGCGGTGATGCCCTGTGCGGTGCGGAACTTTTCGCCGCTGGCGACGGGTTTTGACGAGTCTGTGTCGGACATCGGAACTGGCTCCGTAAGAGGCTCCGTTGGCAGCCGCAGGGGCAAATGGGGGGAGCGAAGTGTATCACAGGGGCGCGCCGCCGAGCCCGGGTGCCCGGCGGCGAACGGCAATCAGCGGCTCTCGCGCAACTGCCTGATCAGCTCCTGGCTTGGGTAGCCATCCGCCGGCCAGCCCAGCGACTGCTGGTAGCCGCGGATCGCCTTGCGGGTGTTGGCGCCGATGATGCTGTCCGCTGCGCCCGGCTCGTAGCCCCGCGCGCTCAGGCGTTCCTGCAGTTCGATACGTTCGCTGCGGCTCAGCGGGAGATCGTCGCGCGGCCACTCGCCGATAACCTTTCCGGCGCCCTGGAAACGCTCGGAAAGCAGGCCGATGGCCAGCGCATAGGAGGACGAGTTGTTGTACTTGAGGATCGCGCGGAAGTTACTCAGCACCAGGAACGCCGGGCCGCGATGACCGGCCGGCAGCAGCAGCGAAGCGCTTTCATCGGCCAATTGGCCCGGAAGCACCGGCGGCGCGATGCCCAACCCCTGCCATTCGCGCAGTGGCTTGCGGATGTCGGCATCGGCCAGGGCGTAGTCGAAGCCCTGAGGCAACGTCACCTCGAAGCCCCAGGGCAGCCCGTGGCGCCAGCCGGAAGCCTGCAGGTAGTGGGCGGTTGAGGCCAGCGCGTCGGCCGAGGAATCCCAGATGTCGCGGCGCCCGTCGCCGTCGAAGTCCACGGCGTGGGTGTCGTAGGTGGTCGGGATGAACTGGGTCTGGCCCATGGCACCGGCCCAGGAGCCGATCATCCGTTCCGGCTTCACATCGCCGTGCTGGAGGATCTGCAGCGCGGCAATCAGCTGGCTCTGGGCGAAGGCCGGGCGACGGCCTTCGTAGGCCAGGGTCGCCAGCGAACGGATCACCGAGCGGCTACCCATGATCTGGCCGAAGTTGCTCTCCATGCCCCAGACCGCGACCAGCGTCTGCGGCTCGACGCCATAGCGCTGCTCGATGCGGGCGAGCAGGGCGGCGTTCTGCTGGATCAGCCCCTTGCCATGGGCGACGCGCTGGGCGGAAAGCGCGCCGTCGAGGTATTCCCACACCGGCCGGGTGAATTCAGGCTGGCTGCGGTCGGCGTCGATCACGGCCTGGTCGGGGGTCACGCCGCTGAAAGCACGGTCGAAGACCTCGGCGCGGATGCCCGCATTGAGTGCCTGGCTGCGGAAGCCGTCGCGCCATTGCTCGAAGCTGATGCTCGGCGGGATCGCGGGCTGCGCGTCGGGGCTGACGGTCGCGGTGGCCGCGGGCGGCGTGGTGGGTGACGTGGTGGCGGCTTGCGGGGGGTTATCGGCGCAGGCAGAAAGGAAAGCCAGGATGGCGCCCGTGAGCAGGGTACGAGTCAGCTCGGGTGCTTTGGGATAAGGCATGAAATCGAGGGTCTCGGGCGGAATCAGTGCATGACCTTAGCATGCTCGTAGACGTTTTAAGCCGCCCTAAGGACCGACGCCTCTCCGTTGTCCGCCGGAGAGGCTTCGCGGCGGTAGCTGCCTTTGCCTTTTTTCGGGACTTCCTGGCGGCAGCGGAACAGCGGTTGCGCGATCAGGGATTTGGCCTTGTTCGGCCGCGATTTGGCTTTTCTGGACATGCCGATACTCCTGTGAAAGGGCGGCGCGCATCGTGCGCCCGGGCGGCACGAAAGTCCAGAGGCTCAGTGGCTGGGGAGGCTCAGCCGTTTGCCGGACAGTTGCAGGCAGAGCAGCGCCAGGCCGTTCCACGGCGAGCCCTCGGCCTGGCCCTTGATCTGCGCGTCGATGCGCTGGGCGTCGCCCAGCAGCTGTTGCCAGCGCGCCGCGGAATGCCGTTGCAGGGCGCGGGTCATCAGCGGCTTGCGCTTGTCCCAGACCGGCGGTCGTGCCTGGCTGAAGGCGCGGTCGAGCGGGATGCCCTGGGCCTGCTGGCGTGAGAGGTTGGCCAGCAGGCGCAGCTCGCGGGCCAGCGCCCAGAGGATCACCGGGGTTTCCACGCCCTCGCCACGCAGGCCTTCGAGCATGCGCAGGGCGTGCGCGGATTCGCCGTTGAGGGCGGCGTCGATCAGCCCGAAGACGTCGAAGCGGGCGCTGTCGGCCACGGCGGCCTGCACGGTCTCGACGTCGATCTGCTCGCCCTCGGCGATCAGCTTGAGTTTCTCGATCTCCTGGGCGGCGGCGAGCAGGTTGCCCTCCACACGCGCGGCGATCAGCTCAACGGCTTCCTGGCTGGCGCTCAGGCCGGCCTGCGCCAGGCGCTGGCGAATCCATTGCGGCAACTGCGCGGCGTCCACCGGCCAGATCTGCACGAACTGCGCCTGTGGCCCTTCGATGATCGCCTTGGCCCACTTGGTCTTCTGCGTGCTGCCATCGAGCTTGGGCAGGCTGACCAGCAGCAGGGTGTCTTCGGCGGGGCGGCCGAGGTATTCGATCAGCGCGGCGGCGCCCTTGTCGCCAGGCTTGCCGGAGGGGATGCGCAGTTCGATCAGGCGCCGTTCGGCGAACAGCGAGAGGCTGGCGCCGGCTTCGTAGAGCAGGCCCCAGTCGAAATTGGCGTCGGCATGGAACACCTGGCGTTCGCCGAAGGCTTCGCGGCGGGCGGCGGCGCGGATCGCGTCGCAGGCTTCCTGGCACAGCAGCGGATCGTCGCCACTGACCACGTACACCGGGGCGAGGCTGCCCTGCAGGTGCTTGCCGAGTTGGGCGACGTTGAGTTTCATCGAAAGGGAATCGGGCCGCCGGAGCGGCCCGTGACGATCACTTGGTCGGGATCGGCAGTTCGATCGGCGACTGCTGCGGCACCGCGGCGCGTGCGCGGCGCTCGGCTTCCGCCGCTTCGGCTTCGGCGCGGGCACGGGCTTCGGCGGTTTCCTGCAGCTGGGCCAGGCGATCCGGGCTGAGCAGTTGCAGGCGCAGGGCCAGTTGCTGAACCAGTTCGCGGGTCATCTCGGCGCGCAGTTGCTGACCTTCCTGGCTGGAGCCGATCAGGTTGTTCTGGTCGTGCACGTAGGTCCGCTGGACTTCGACGCTGTCCTCGAGCAGGACCAGGTCTTTGCCCGCACGGATCTGGTAGTGCAGGGTGCGGCTGATTTCGTATTCGGCACTGCGCGCGGAGCTGGTGTAGCTGGCGGTGCGCTGCTTCTCTTCCTCGCGGGCGATGATCAGCTTGTAGGGCGCGCCCTGGTAGACCTTCACGTCGCTGCGCTGGAGCAGGGCGGTGAGCTGCTTGGCGACGTCGCCGTAGGCATCGCGCGCCTGCAGGTCGAGTTCCTTGAGGGCGAACTGGGTTTCGCCGGTGCCGCGCAGCTGGAAGCCGCAGGCGCTCAGGAGCAAGGTCAGGCCGACGAGCAGCAGGTTCCGTTTGAGCATTTCTTCTATCCCCTTGGCAGGCATTCCGGCGCCTTCTGGTCGGCGCCGGATGGTGTTCAGTTGGCGACGATGTTGACCAATTTACCCGGAACCACGATCACCTTGCGGATCGTCATCCCTTCGGTGAAGCGCAGAACGTTCTCGTTCTGCCGCGCCGCCGCTTCGACTTCCTCGCGGCTGGCGCTGGCCGGCATCTCGATCTGTCCGCGCAGCTTGCCGTTGACCTGGATGACCAGTTGCAGACTGTCCTGGACCAGCGCGGATTCGTCCAGCGCCGGCCATTTCGCGTCGATCACCGCGCCGTCGTGGCCCAGCCGGTTCCAGAGTTCATGGCAGATGTGCGGCGTGATCGGCGCCAGCAGCAGGGTCACGGTCTCGAGGCCTTCGTGCAGCAGCGCGCGATCCAGGTCGCTTTCCTGGGCGGCTTTTTCCAGCACGTTCATCAGCGTCATCACCTGGGCGATGGCGGTGTTGAATTTGTGATGCTGACCGACGTCCTGGCTGGCCTGGCGGATCGCCAGGTGAATGGCGCGGCGAACCTCTTTTTGCGCGTCGTTCAGGCTGGCCACGTCCAGCGCGCCCGGCAGGCCGCCGCTGACGTGCGCGTGGGCCAGGCGCCAGACGCGGCGCAGGAAGCGGCTGGCGCCTTCGACGCCGGAGTCGGACCATTCCAGGCTCATATCCGGCGGCGAGGCGAACATCATGAACAGGCGACAGGTGTCGGCGCCGTAGGCATCGATCATCGATTGCGGATCGACGCCGTTGTTCTTCGACTTGGACATCTTCTCGACGCCGCCGATTTCCACCGGCTGGCCGTCGCTCTTGAGTTTGGCGCCAATGACCTTGGCCTTGGCGTCGCGCTCGACCTCGACGTCGGCCGGGTTGAACCAGTCCTTGCCGCCGTTGGCGAGCACACGGTAGTAGGTCTCGGCGACCACCATGCCCTGGGTCAGCAGGTTCTCGAACGGCTCGCCGGAGTCGATCAGACCCTGGTCGCGCATCAACTTGTGGAAGAAGCGCGCGTAGAGCAGGTGCAGGATGGCGTGCTCGATGCCGCCGATGTACTGGTCGACCGGCAGCCAGTAGTTGGCTTCTTCCTTGTCCAGCATGCCGCCGGTGAAGTTCGGCGAGGCGTAGCGGGCGAAGTACCAGGACGACTCGACGAAGGTGTCCATGGTGTCGGTTTCGCGCTTGGCCGCGCTGCCGCATTTCGGGCAGGTGCAGCTGTAGAACTCGGGCATCCTGGCCAGCGGCGAACCGGCGCCGTCCGGCACCACGTCTTCGGGCAGCACGACCGGCAGTTGGTCGTCCGGTACCGGCACGTCGCCACAGCTATCGCAATGGATGATCGGGATCGGGCAGCCCCAGTAGCGCTGGCGGCTGATGCCCCAGTCGCGCAGGCGGAACTGCGTGCGCGCCTGGCCCAGGCCCTTCTCGCGCAGGGCTACTTCGATGGCGTCGAAGGCGCCGGCGAAGTCGAGCCCGTCGAAGGCGCCGGAATTGATCAGTTGGCCGTGCTCGCCGTAGCGATCATCCCAGGCATACCAGTTCAGGCTGAGCTCTGTTCCTTCAATACCGATAGCGGGAAAAACGCCAGCGCGGTCTGAAGTTGAGTGGCTGAAGGTAACAACAGGTTTGGAGGCCCATTCTTTCGGGGCTATGACCGGCTTGATCGGCAGCCCGTACTTGCTGGCGAACTCGAAGTCGCGTTCGTCGTGCGCCGGGACCGCCATCACCGCGCCGTCGCCGTAATGCATGAGCACGTAGTTGGCGACCCACACCGGGAGCAGCTCGCCGGTCAGCGGGTGCTGTACGCGCAGGCGGGTGGCGTAGCCTTTCTTTTCCTGGGTAGCGATATCGGCCTCGGCCACGCCGCCGCGTTTGCATTCGTCGATGAACGCCTGCAGCTCGGCATCGCCCTGGGCGGCCAGGGTCGCCAGCGGATGCTCGGCGGCGACCGCGACGTAGGTGGCGCCCATCAGCGTGTCGGGGCGGGTGGTGAAGACCTTCAGCGCGCCCTCGCTGCCGATGCTGGCGATGTCGTAGGGGAAGCTGACTTCCATGCCGCGCGACTTGCCGATCCAGTTGCGCTGCATGGTCTTGACCTGTTCCGGCCAGCCGGGAAGGTCGTCGAGGCTGCTCAGCAGTTCATCCGCGTAGGCGGTGATCTTGAAGTAGTACATCGGGATTTCGCGCTTCTCGATCAGCGCGCCCGAGCGCCAGCCGCGGCCGTCGATGACCTGCTCGTTGGCCAGCACGGTCTGGTCGACCGGGTCCCAGTTCACCGTACCGTTCTTGCGGTAGATGATCCCTTTCTCGAACAGCTGGGTGAACAGCCACTGCTCCCAGCGGTAGTAGTCCGGCTTGCAGGTGGTGACTTCGCGCGTCCAGTCGATCGCCAGGCCCAGGCTCTTCAGCTGGGTCTTCATGTAGGCGATGTTGTCGTAGGTCCACTGCGCGGGCGCGACGTTGTTCTTCATCGCCGCGTTCTCGGCCGGCATGCCGAAGGCGTCCCAGCCCATCGGTTGCAGCACGTTCTTGCCCTGCATGCGCTGGTAGCGGGCGATCACGTCGCCGATGGTGTAGTTGCGCACGTGCCCCATGTGCAGCTTGCCGCTGGGGTAGGGGAACATCGACAGGCAGTAGAACTTCTCCTGGCCGGGTTTCATGGTGGCGAGGAAGGACTGGTTCTGATCCCAGAAGGATTGCGCGGCGGCTTCGATTTCGCGGGGCTGATACTGTTCGTGCATGGCTACTGACGCTGGAGATGAGGGCGGGGAGCCGGTTTCCGATCGACGGCGAAGGCGTCCGGGCAGAGCAGCAAAACGGACCCGCGAGAGGCGTTCAATCCGTTTTTTCGTCGTACCTGGCCTGCGCACTTTTCGATACCGAACAGGCTCTTGCAGGAAACGCCGTAGCATACATGAGCGGCCTTGACCGTGGGAAACCCAGATTGCCCGTCCGCCTGTCGCCCTGTTGGAAGCGGGTGCGGGTCGCGCCTAGACTGAAACCTCGGATGCCGATCTCCGGTACCGGGAGGCACGATGACTGCGCAACACGAAAGCGACATCTACGCGCATCTGCTGCAGCGTATCGCGCTGGCGCTGGAAGGGGCGGAAACCGACCGCGCCTTCCACAACCGCAGTTCGGTCGAGCTGGAGATCAGCGGGCTGTCGGGGATCGAGCTGGCGCTGATCCAGGCCTATCTGCAGCATGATCCCGAGCTGCACGGCGACCTGCCCGAGGGGCTCGCCGCCGCGCCTGGCCACCCGGGATGCAATGCGCGTTTCCCGCACGCGCCCGGGCAAGCTCCCGGCCCGCTTTCGCCGCGCGTGCTTCCCCGTTAGGCTGCGGGCACCCAGGAGGTGCCCGATGTCGATCCGCTACATCTTCAAACAACTGCTGATGCCGCCAGGCGGCCTGTTGCTTCTGTTGCTGCTTGGTTGGTACCTGCGCCGGCGTGCTCCGCGGCTGTCGGCGCTATGCCTGTTGCTCGGCTTCGGCGGGCTCTGGGCCATGAGCCTGCCCGTCACGGTGGAGCGCGGCGCGCAATGGCTGGAGCGCCACGAGCAGGCGTTGGCGGAGGCGGACTGGCCGGCTCTGGCGCAGCAGGCCGAGGTGATCGTGGTGCTGGGCGCCGGGCGGGCGCCGGGCGACCCCGCCTGGGGTGGCCTCGCCCAGCCGGCGCCGATGGCGATCGAGCGCATGCGCTACGCCGCGCGGCTGGCGAGGGCCTCGAAGCTGCCGCTGCTGACGTCCGGTGGCACGCCCTACGGCCAGCCACTCAGCGAGGCGCAGATGATGGCCGACGCGCTTGCCCGCGATTTCGCCACGCCGGTGCGCTGGCAGGAACCGGCCAGCCGCACCACCTGGGAAAACGCACTGTTCACGGCGAAACTGCTCCGCGAGCAGGGTATCAGCCGCGTGGTGCTGGTGACCCAGGCCTGGCACATGCCCCGCGCGCGCTGGAGTTTCGAGCAGCAGGGCTTGCAGGTGATCGGCGCGCCCTGCGGGTTCCTGGGTGTGCCCAACGGGCGCCCGACGGGAGGCTGGCTGCCGGAGGGCGTCGCGGTGTGGCAAAGCGTGCAATTGATCAACGAAGCCGTCGGCCTGCTGGCCTATCCGCTGGCTTACGGCGGCCAATGAACGGATCGCCTCGGCGCTGGCCGTCTACCGCGCCTGCCGGCGATCCTAGAGCGTCTTCGCCCAGCGGCTGGCCAGCAGCGCCCAGCCGAACAGCAGGCCGCAGAGCACCACCATGGGCCAGGCGCGCCAGCGCAGGTACGGCGTCAGGCCCTGCATCGGCGTGACCTCGCCGTAGAGGACGACCTGCTGGAATTGCGGGACCTGCTCCGTAATGCGGCCGAACGGATCGATCAGCGCGCTGACCCCGTTGTTGGTCGCGCGGATCATCCAGCGGCCGGCTTCCAGGGCGCGCATCCGGGCCATCTGCAGGTGCTGCAGCGGGCCGATGGAGCGGCCGAACCAGGTGTCGTTGCTCACCGTGAGCAGCAGGTCGCTACGGGCGGCGAGGCCCGCGGCGAATTCCGGATAGACCACCTCGTAGCAGATGTAGGGGGCGATCCTGTAACCCTTGGCCTGCAGCAGTGCCTGGTCGGCCGGGCCACGGGCGAAGTCCGACATCGGCAGGTCGAAGAAGGCGATCAGCCCGCGCAGCAGGTCCTGCAGCGGCACGTATTCGCCGAACGGCACCAGCTTCTGCTTCAGGTAGGTGCCTTCGCCCTGGCCGACCACGGTGATGCCGTTGTAGTAGCGCAACTCGCCGCGCTCGTTGGGCTGGCGCACCGGCACGCCGGTGATCAGTGCGCTGCGGCGTTCGTCGGCGAAACGGCCCATGCTCTGCAGGTAGGGCTCGGCATAATCCTTGACCACCGGCACCGCGGTTTCCGGCCAGACCAGCAGGTCCACCGGCCGGGCCCCTACGCTGAGGTCGCGGTACAGCTTGAGCTGGGCGTTGAGGTGTTCGCGGTCCCACTTCATCTCCTGGGCGACGTTGCCCTGGATCGCCGCCACCTGGAGCGGCGCGCCCAGGGCGAGGGTCCATGCGTGTCCCTTGAGCAGTGCGCCCGCCAGCCAGGGCGCCAGCAGCAGTGCCAGCGCGCCGGCGAAAAACGCCCGGCGCTCGCGCAGGCGCGGCAGGTTGACCAGCAGCGCGGCGCTCAGCGCCAGGACGAAGGACAGCAGCCAGACGCCGCCCAGCGGTGCCAGCCCGGCCAGCGGGCCGTCCAACTGGGTGTAGCCGGCATATAGCCAGGGGAAGCCGGTGAGGAACCAGCCGCGAAAGGCTTCCTGGGCCAGCCACAGCGCGGCGAAGGCCAGCGCATCGGCCAGCGGCGCCTCGCTGCGGCGCAACCAGCGCGCCCAGAGCCAGGCGGGAAGCGCGAAGAACAGCGCCACGCAGGCCGAGAAACCCAGCGTGAGGAACCCGGCCAGCGGCACGGAGGCGGCGCCGTAGTCGTGGATGCTGACGTAGATCCAGCCGGTACCGGCCAGGTACAGGCCGAGGCCGAAACACCAGCCGCGGCGGAAGGCGGCATTCGCCGTCAGATCGCGTAGGCCAAGGTAGAACAGACCGATGCAGAGCAGTTGCAGCGGCCAGAAATCGAACGGGGCAAACGCCAGCGGGGTAAGGGCGCCCGCGGCCAGGGCCAGCAGGTTGCCCGGCCAGCCGGGGCGTGTGATCCAGCGCATCGTGAGTCCTTGAACGGGAATTCAGGCGGGCAAGGGTACTGGAAGCGGGGAGGGGGAGAAAGCGCGGTCGCGGCGCCGGCATGCCGCCAAGCGATGAGGGATTGAGATGCTCGCGCCTCGCCCCCTCCCGTCAGGGCGGAAGCGCTCAGCGCTCCAGCGGCGTCAGGCGCAGGAGGTGGATGCGCCGGCTGTCGGCATTGAGGATGCGGAAGCGGAAAGCGCCGATCTCGGTGATCTCGTTGCGCTTGGGGAGATGGCCGAAGGCGTTCATCACCAGGCCCCCGACGGTGTCGAACTCGTCGTCGGAGAAGGCGCTGTGGAAGCATTCGTTGAAGTTTTCGATCGGCGTCAGCGCCTTGATCAGGAAGTCGCCGCTGGGCAATGGCTTGATGTAGCTGTCTTCCTCGACATCGTGCTCGTCCTCGATGTCGCCGACGATCTGCTCCAGCACGTCCTCGATGGTCACCAGGCCGGCGACACCGCCGTATTCGTCGATCACCACCGCCATGTGGTTGTGGTTGGCGCGGAATTCCTTGAGCAGCACGTTGAGGCGCTTGGACTCGGGAACGAAGGTGGCGGGACGCAACATGTCGCGGACATTGAAGTTCTCGAGGTCCGGCTTGAGGATCAGTGGCAGCAGGTCCTTGGCCAGCAGGATGCCGACCACGTCGTCGAGGGTCTCGCCGACCACCGGGTAGCGCGAGTGGGCCGCTTCGATGATCGCCGGGAGGAATTCTTCGGGAGACTGGCTGGCGCGGATGCTGATCACTTGCGAGCGCGGCACCATGATGTCGCGAACCTGCAGGTCGGCGACCTGGATCGCGCCCTCGACGATCGACAGCGCTTCGCTGTCGAGCAGGTTGTTCTGGTGGGCTTCGCGCAGGAGCTCCAGCAACTCCTGGCGATTCTTCGGTTCATGGACAAAGGCCTGGGTGATTTTTTCCAACCAGGATCTGTGTCCATTGCTCGATCGGTCTTCGCTCATTTTTCCTTGCTCAGTTTTCATCGCCGGCATAAGGATCGGGATGACCCAGCTCGGCGAGCAATTCTCGTTCCAACGATTCCATTTCCTCGGCCTCGTCGTCTTCCAGGTGGTCGTAGCCCAGCAGGTGCAAGCAGCCGTGGATCACCAGGTGCGCCCAGTGGGCGTCGAGGGCCTTGCCCTGTTCGGCGGCCTCGCGCTCGACCACCGGCACGCAGATCACCAGGTCGCCGAGCAGCGGTATATCCAGCAAACCCTCGGGGATGTCGGCGGGAAAGGACAGGACGTTGGTCGGGTAGTCCTTGTGCCGCCAGGTGGCGTTGAGTTCGCGGCCCTCGTCCTCGTCGACCAGGCGGATGGTCAGCTCGGAATCGGCCGTGCGCTGGCGCAGCGCCAGTTCGCACCAGCGGCGCAGCGCCGCCTCGTCGGGAACAGCGCCCTGGCTGGCGTTCTGCAGGTCGAGTTCAAGCATCGTCGGCGCGGGCACCCGGATCGTTGTCGTCGCGTTGCAACGGCGCCTGCTGGCGCTGCTCGAAGCGGTCGTAGGCCTCGACGATGCGTTGCACCAGCGGGTGGCGCACGACGTCCTTGGAGATGAAGTGGGTGAAGCTGATGCCCGGTACGTCGCGCAGCACCTCGATCACATGGGTCAGCCCGGACTTGGTGCCGCGCGGCAGGTCGACCTGGGTGATATCCCCGGTGATCACGGCGGTGGAGCCGAAACCGATGCGGGTGAGGAACATCTTCATCTGTTCCAGGGTGGTGTTCTGGCTTTCGTCGAGGATGATGAAGCTGTTGTTCAGGGTGCGTCCGCGCATGTAGGCGAGCGGGGCGATCTCGATCACCTGCTTCTCGATGAGCTTGGCCACGGTCTCGAAGCCGAGCATCTCGTAGAGCGCGTCGTACAGCGGGCGCAGGTAAGGGTCGATCTTCTGCGCCAGGTCGCCAGGCAGGAAGCCGAGCTTCTCGCCCGCCTCGACCGCCGGGCGCACCAGCAGGATCCGTCGCACCTGCTCGCGTTCCAGCGCGTCCACCGCGCAGGCCACGGCCAGGTAGGTCTTGCCGGTGCCTGCCGGGCCGATGCCGAAGTTGATGTCGTTGTCCAGGATCGAACGCACGTAGCGCTGCTGGTTGGCGCCGCGCGGCTTGATCATGCCCTTCTTGGTGCGCAGGGCGACGCTGGAGGCGTTCTGCGCGTTCGGGTTGACCAGTTCGTCCATGCCCGATTCCTGCAGGAACAGGTGGACCATGTCCGGCGACAGCTCGCTGCTCTGGGTTTCGCGGTACAGGCGGCGCAGCAGGTTTTCCGCGGCGCGGGCGCGCTCGCTGTTGCCGACGATCTCGAACTGGTTGCCGCGGTTGCGGATTTCCAGGGCGAGACGCTGTTCGATCAGCCGCAAGTGCTCGTCGAACTGTCCGCAGAGGTTGGCGAAGCGGCGCGCTTCAAAGGGTTCGAGGGTGAAACGATGGGGTTCGGTGGGAGCGTTCAATGTCTTTTTATGGCCGCCGGAGCAGTGAAGGTGGAAGAAAGGATAACCCCATGCGGGCGAGGGTGAAAGCTGCCGGCCGGCCGTGCATCGGGCCAGCGGCGCGACGGCGATGCGCGGCCGCCGCGGCGCGTCGCGCCATCTGCGTCAGTGCAGGGTGCTTTCGACCAGGCTGCCGCGCAACGAATGCGGCAGCGCGTCGTCGATGTGCACGTCGACGAACTGGCCGATCAGCCGCGGGTTGGCGCTGCGGAAGTTGACGATGCGGTTGTTCTCGGTGCGCCCCTGGAGCATGCCCGGGTCCTTCTTCGAGAAATCGCTGACGAGGATGCGCTGGGTACTGCCGACCATCCGCCGGCTGATCTCGAAGCCCTGCTGGTTGATCCGCGTCTGCAGGATCGACAGGCGCTGCTTCTTCACCTCGTCGGGGGTGTCGTCGGGCAGGTCGGCGGCCGGCGTGCCGGGACGCGCGCTGTAGACGAAGGAGAAGGAAAAGTCGAAGCCGACGTCCTGCACCAGCTTCATGGTCTGCTCGAAGTCCTTCTCGGTCTCGCCGGGGAAGCCGACGATGAAGTCCGAGCTGATGCAGATATCCGGCACCGCGGCGCGCAGTTTGCGAATGCGCGACTTGTACTCCAGCGCGGTGTGGTTGCGCTTCATCGCCGCGAGGATGCGGTCGGAGCCCGCCTGCACCGGCAGGTGGACGAACTTCACCAGCTCCGGCACTTCGGCATGGGCGGCGATCAGTGCGTCGGAGAATTCCAGCGGGTGCGAGGTGGTGTAGCGGATGCGTTCGATGCCCTCGACCTCGGCGACCACACGGATCAGTTCGGCGAAGTCGGCGATTCGCCCGTCATGGGTCTCGCCGCGATAACCGTTGACGTTCTGCCCCAGCAGGGTGACTTCGCGCACGCCGTGCTCGGCGAGGTGGATGACTTCGGCGAGCACGTCGTCGAACGGCCGGCTGACTTCCTCGCCGCGGGTGTAGGGCACCACGCAGAAGGTGCAGTACTTGCTGCAGCCTTCCATGATCGAGACGAAGGCACTGGGGCCGTCGATGCGCGGCTCGGGCAGGCGGTCGAACTTCTCGATTTCGGGGAAGGAGATGTCCACCTGCGGCGTGCGCGTGCTGCGCGCGGCATCGATCATTTCCGGCAGGCGGTGCAGCGTCTGCGGGCCGAACACCACGTCGACATAGGGCGCGCGGTCGCGGATCGCCGCGCCTTCCTGGCTGGCCACGCAGCCGCCGACGCCGATCACCAGGCCGGGGTTCTCCAGTTTCAGCTCGCGCCAGCGGCCGAGCTGGGAGAACACCTTGTCCTGCGCCTTCTCGCGGATCGAACAGGTGTTGAGCAGGATCACATCGGCTTCGGCGGGGTTCGCCGTGACTTCCAGGGCCTCGTGCTCGCCCAGCAGGTCCACCATTCGCGAGCTGTCGTACTCGTTCATCTGGCAACCGTGGGTTTCGATATAGAGCTTCTTGGTCATGGCAACGTCGGAGTGGTTAAAAAATGACCGGCGATTATAAGGGGGCCGCGGTGATCAGGCTACAGCGTTGCGGAAGCCGAGGCGGCGGCCGATTCCGCTTGTGCTACCATGCGCGCCCCGTTTCTCCTCCCCGAGCCGCCCCGTCAGCATGAGCAAGCGCGATACCCCGATCTACAAGGTGATTTTCCTCAACCAGGGCCAGGTATACGAGATGTACGCCAAGCAGATCTTCCAGAGCGATCTCTGGGGTTTCCTGGAAATCGAGGAATTCGTCTTCGGCGAACGCACTCAGGTGGTCGTCGACCCCAGCGAGGAAAAGCTCAAGGCGCAGTTCGAGGGCGTGGTACGCAGCTTCGTGCCGATGCACGCGATCGTTCGCATCGACGAAGTGGAGCGTCTCGGTACGCCGAAGATCAGCGAGGCGAAGGGCGGCGGCAACGTGATGCCGTTCCCCATGCCGATGCCGGACAAGTAAGCGACCGTTCGAGGGCGCTCGCCGCGCGGCGGCTACGGAAGTGGCGCGAACGGCGAGTTGTTGCCGTCGACCGTCTGCAGGTCGGTGAGGTAGTTGCGGAAGATCTGCCCGAGCACCTGGGTGGCGATGTCCAGCTCGTCGCGACGCATCTGCGCGGCGACCAGGTCGGCGGTATCCAGCGCTTCGTCCGAGCCGTTCACCGCCGCCATCTTCAGCACGATGAACGCCTGCATGTTGTTCGCCGGCACGCCTTCGCCACGGAAGAACATGCCGCCCAGGCGCAGCTGTGCGTTGGCGTGGCCCTTGAGCGACGCCTGCTCGAACCAGTTGAGCGCCTGCTTGAGATCGCGCGGGGCACGCTGACCGTCGTAGTAATACTCGCCGAGTTCGAACTGCGCTTCGCTGTCTCCGCTCTGCGCCGCCTGCTGGCAGGCCGCGAGGGCCTCGGGCATGTCTTCCGGCGCGGTGTTCAGCGAGCAGCGCCCGTTGGCCGGGATCAGCAGGGAGTTGCCCCCCGCCGTGGCCAGCGCGGGAAGCAGAAGCAGCAGGCAGCCCAGGATTCGGCTGCGGCCGGTGCGGTTCATGCGAGTCGAAACGCCTCAGGAGCAGATACGGGCCAATGCCCGGCCGACAAGCGTGTCGGCACGTTCATTATGGAATAACCCGTAGCTCGCTTACAAAGCCTTTACCGGCTTTTGTGTCAGCTTTTCTTCAATTCGGCGAACGCGCGTTCGGCGGCGTCGAGGGTGATCTTCAGCTCTGCATCGCCATGGGCGATCGACGTGAAGCCGGCCTCGAACGCGCTGGGCGCCAGGTACACGCCACCCTCGAGCATCAGGTGGAAGAAGCGCTTGAAACGTTCGACGTCGCTGCCCATCACGTCGTCGAAGGTGACGATGTCGTCGGCGCCGCTGAAGTACAGGCCGAACATGCCGCCGGCCTGGGTGGTGACGAAGGGAATGCCGGCCGCATCGGCGCGGTCCTGCAGGCCCTGCAGCATGCGGCTGGTGTAGTCGGCCAGTTCGGCGTGGAAGCCTTCACGCTGGATCAGTCGCAGGGTGGTCAGGCCGGCGGCCATCGCCAGCGGATTACCGGACAGCGTGCCGGCCTGGTACACCGGGCCGAGCGGGGCGATGCGCTGCATCATCGCGCGCTTGCCGCCGAAGCAGCCGACCGGCATGCCGCCGCCGATGATCTTGCCGAAGGTGGTCAGGTCCGGAACGATGCCGTAGTGCGCCTGGGCGCCGCCGAGGGCGACGCGGAAGCCGGTCATCACTTCGTCGAAGATCAGCACCACGCCGTGCTCGTCGCACAGCTCGCGCAGGCCTTCGAGGAAGCCGGGGGCCGGCGGCACGCAGTTCATGTTGCCGGCGACCGGCTCGACGATGATGCAGGCGACTTCCTGGCCGACCTCGGCGAGCATCGTCTTCACCGCCTCGATGTCGTTGAACGGCAAGGTCAGAGTGTGTTTGGCGAAGGCGGCCGGAACGCCCGCCGAACTCGGTACGCCCTGGGTCAGCAGGCCGGAGCCGGCTTTTACCAGCAGGCTGTCGGAGTGGCCGTGGTAGCAGCCTTCGAACTTGATGATGCTGTCGCGGCCGGTGAAACCGCGCGCCAGACGGATCGCGCTCATGGTCGCCTCGGTCCCGGAGCTGACCATGCGGACCATCTCCATCGACGGCACCAGGCGGCAGACGAGGTCGGCCATCTCGGTCTCCATCGCGGTCGGCGCGCCGTAGGAGAGGCCGTGCTCCAACTGCCCGCGCACCGCATCGAGAACTTCCGGATGGCTGTGGCCGAGGATCATCGGGCCCCAGGAGCCGACGTAGTCGACGTAGCGCTTGTCATCCTCGTCGATCACGTAGGCGCCAGCGGCATGCTTGAAGAACAGCGGGGTGCCGCCGACGCTCCTGAAGGCGCGCACTGGCGAGTTGACCCCGCCGGGGATGTGTTTCTGGGCGTTGGCGAACAGGGTTTCGGAGCGGGACATGCGGGCCTCTAGGTCGGCAGGCGGATCAGCGTCGCTCATCCGCCGAAAGGGTCAGGGGGTTGCGAACAAGGCACTGAAGGCGTGGGCTCGACGCTCGACTTCCGCGGCGTTTTCGGCGCTGAACAGGGCGTGGATCACCGCCACCAGGCTGGCGCCGTGGGCGATCAGCGAGGGGGCGTTGTCCAGCGTCACGCCGCCGATGGCGACGATTGGCAGGCCGGCGAGCTGGCGGGCCTGGGCCAGCAGTTCGAGGCTGGCGGCCGGTGCGCCCGGCTTGGTATTGGAATCGAAGAAACGCCCGAAGGCGACGTAGCTGGCGCCTTCGCGGATGGCCTGCTCGGCGAGATCGAGGCGCGCATGGCAGGTCGCGCCGATGATCGCCTTGCGGCCGAGCAGGGCACGCGCCGCGGCCAGGGAACCGTCGCCCTGGCCCAGGTGCAGGCCGACGCCCAGGCGTGCGGCGAGCTCGGCGTCGTCGTTGATGATCAGCTGCGCACCGTGGCGGGCGCAGAGTTCGCGCAGCGCCTCGGCTTCGCGCAGGCGGCGGGCCTCATCGCTGGATTTGTCGCGGTACTGCAGCAGCCGCGCGCCACCCTTGAGTGCCGCTTCGACGTAGGGCAGCAATCTGCCGCCGGCGAGCAACTGGCTGTCGGTGATGGCGTAGAGGCCGCGCAGTTTCATGACAGCCGGCTCACGAGCAGAAATCCAGCGGCAGGCGGCGCGGCACGTATTGGCCCTTGCCCGGCGCCTCGGCGTCGCGCAGCGTGCGCCAGGTGTAGGCCAGCGCCGTCTGCACCGCGCTGGCGAGGTCTTCGCCAAGTGCCAGGCGCCCGGCCAGCGCGCTGGCGAGGGTGCAGCCGGAGCCGTGGTAGCTGCCCGGCAGGCGCTCGCAGCTGAAGCTGTGGCGGGCGCCGTCGCGGGAATAAAGGCGGTTGTGCACCTTTTGCTCGTCGCCGTGGCCGCCGGTGATCAGCAGGTGGCGGCAATAGGGCAGCAGCTTTTCCGCGCACTCGTCGGCGCTGCCGTCGGGCAGCTCGGCGAGGATGCGAGCTTCGGGGAGGTTGGGCGTGGCGATGGCGGCAATCGGCAGCAGCCGCTCGCGCATCGCGAAGCCGACGTCGTCCTTGCCCAGGGTGCCGCCGCCGCCCGCGCGCAGCACCGGGTCGCAGACCAGCGGCACGCCCGGCAGCGAGTGCATCACTTCGAGGACGGTTTCGACCATCTCCACCGAGCCGAGCATGCCCAGCTTGACCGCGGCGACCGGCAGATCCGCGATCACCGCATGCGCCTGGGCCAGCACCCAGTCGCGGTCGAGCACGCGAAAATCGACGACGTCGACGGTGCTCTGCACGGTCAGCGCAGTGACGGTCGGGGCGGCGTGGCAGCCCTGGGCGAGCAGGGCTTCGATGTCGGCCTGCAGGCCGGCACCACCACTGGGGTCATGCCCGGAGAGGCAGAGGACAACGGGGCGAGAGGGCATATTCATGGTGCGCGAGCTTATCACTAAACGCTCGCCTGAGGACCTCCAGGCAGCTGTTGCGACAGGGGCGTTGCGCGTGCGGGCCTGCACCGGTGCAGTGCGCCGCTTTTTTACCCGATCGGCCGGCAGCGGCGCCACGGCACTGTTCGACAGCCAGTTCGCCGTCGTGCGTATCGTGCAGTATTCACTGCCGCTCGATCGCCTGCTGCGGCTACTCATGACCATCGCCGCGCTGGTCATGCGCTGGTGCCATGCAGCAGCTATGCGGTTGCCCTGCGCCTGGCCACCCTGCTGGCGCTCACGGTGTTTGCCGCTGGCATGCTGGCCGGGTACGCGGGATGCAGGTGGCGCGCTATTTCGCCCTGCCTGGAGCGCCTTCCTCGGCCGCGGGCTGAACGACACGCTGATGGTGCTCGGCTACCTGCCCAGCCTCTTCTTCACCGTGTATGCCAGCCAGATCGGTTCGGCGCTGGAGGTTCGCCCGACCGAACGACCCGGTGCGGTCACAAGAGCAGCCGGCCAGCCGCGAGGACTTCTGCCGTACGTCGGGATGAACGCCGTGGCGAGGAGGGCCTGCGCTTTGGCCGATCTCCCGCTTTCGCAAAAATCTGAACGCTGATTCACTTCTTGTGAAGCATTCGGGAGCCCCCCATGGCCTATCGCACCACCCCCGCCCGCATGGATCGCGACGAGCAACTGCGCCTGCGCATTCTCGACTGCGCCCTGAGTCGGGTAGCCGGCGGCGGTTTCGCCAGTCTGACCATGGTCGGCCTGGCCGACGATGTCGGGATCGCCACCGGCAGCCTGTACCGCCATTTCCACAGCAAGGGCGAGCTGGCGGCGGAGGTGTTCGCCAGCGCCAGCGGTCGCGAGGTCGATGCGCTACGCGCGGTGTTGCGCGGCGAGGGCGATCCGGCGGCACGCCTGGCGCGCGGCATCCGGCAGTTCGCCGCGCGGGCCTGGAGCAGCCGTTCGCTGGCCTTCGCGCTGATCGCCGAGCCGGTGGAGGCGGAGGTGGACGAGCAACGCCTGCTCTACCGCGAAGCCTATGGCGAGCTGTTCTGCGAGCTGCTGGTGGATGGCGCGGCGCAGGGAGTGTTCCAGGTCGCGCAACCGCGGGTGATCGCCGCATGCCTGGTGGGCGCGATTGCCGAATCGCTGGTCGGTCCGCTGTCGCCACCCGCCTGGGCGGCGCGCGAGGCCGGTCGGCTGTCCATTGAACTGGCCGTGGTCAGTGATGCCCTGACCACTTTCTGTCTGCGCGCTGTCGGCGCCAAGGAGCCCCATCCGTGAATTCCCATCAGACTGCGTTCAGCGCCCTCGGCGAAACCCACGAGGTCTTCAACCAGGTGCCGCCGCTGGACGGCGCCAACCTCTACCGCGTCGACCTGCCGTTGCAGGAGTGGGTGCGCCGCTTCCAGGGCGGCTGGGCCGAGGACCGTCTGCAGGCATACGGCGCGTTGGCCGGCGGGCCGCTGATGGCGGCGGGTTTCCTCGCCAACGAGAACAAGCCGGTGTTCAAGAGCCACGACCGCTATGGCCAACGCATCGACCTGGTGGAATTCCATCCGGCCTACCACGAGCTGATGCGCACGGCCATCGAGCACGGCATTCCGTCGCTGCCCTGGACCGATCCGCGGGCCGGTGCCCATGTGGCCCGCGCCGGGCTCAGTTACCTGCACTCCCAGGCCGAGGCCGGCAGCGGTTGTCCGCTGACCATGACCTTCGCCAGCGTGCCGGCGCTGCAGCTGCAGCCGGACATCGCCGCCCAGTGGCTGCCGCGCGTCCTCGCCCGCGAATACGACCCCCGCAACCTGCCGATGGAGCGCAAGGCCGGCGTCACCCTCGGCATGGCGATGACCGAGAAGCAGGGCGGCACCGATGTGCGCGCCAACACCACCCGCGCTCACGCCATCGGCGCCGGCGGACCCGGCCAGCCCTACGAGCTGGTCGGCCACAAGTGGTTCTGCTCGGCGCCGATGTGCGACGCCTTCCTGACGCTGGCGTACACCGACAAGGGCCTGACCTGCTTCCTGCTGCCGCGCCACCGCCCGGACGGCACGCGCAACGCGTTCTACATCCAGCGCCTGAAGAACAAGCTGGGCAACTGGTCGAACGCCTCCAGCGAGGTGGAATACCGCGGCGCGCTGGCCTGGATGATCGGCGAGGAAGGCCGCGGCGTGCCGACCATCATCGAGATGGTCGGGATGACCCGCTTCGACTGCATGGTCGGTTCCAGCGCGCTGATGCGCCAGGCGCTGAGCCAGGCCACGCACCACTGCGCGCACCGTCAGGTCGGCGGCCGCCCGCTGGTCGAACAGCCGCTGATGCGCAACGTGCTGGCCGACCTCGCCCTGGAAAGCGAGGCCGCGCTCGCGCTGAGCCTGCGCATGGGCCGCGCGCTGGACAACGCCGACGATGCCCAGGAAGCGACCTTCGCCCGCCTGGTGACCGCGGTCGGCAAGTACTGGATCTGCAAGCGCGCGCCGGGAATGGTCGCTGAAGCCTCGGAGTGCCTGGGCGGCGCCGGTTACGTCGAGGAAACCATCCTGCCGCGGCTGTACCGCGAGGCGCCGGTCAACTCGATCTGGGAAGGTTCCGGCAACGTGCAGTGCCTGGACGTGCTGCGCGCGCTGTCGAAAGAGGCAGGCGTGCTCGACGCGCTGTTCGCCGAACTCGGCGACGGCCACGGCGATGCCCGCCTGCGCGCGCACATCGAACGTCTGGCGAAGGATTTCCGCGATACCGACGACATCCAGTACCGCGCCCGCCAGCTCACCGAGGACGTGGCCGTCGGCCTGCAGGCCAAGCTGCTGCTGGAAGCCGGCAACGCCGTGGTCTCCGACGCCTTCATCGCCAGCCGCCTGGGCGACGGTGGCCGCGAGTACGGCACGCTGCCACGCGACGTGGATAGCGAGGCATTGCTGGCGCGCAGCACCCCACATTTGGTTTAAAAACAGGTGCGAAAACGAGGGAAAAGCTCGTGGATTTCTACTGGCTGATTTTTTTCTTTTAAATCAGTTGGTTGTGGTAAGAGTATTCCCCGCGTATGCGGGGATGAACCGGGAATAGGCTGGGTCTGCTTATCAAGTTCGTCGTATTCCCCGCGTATGCGGGGATGAACCGACGTGCTACAGGGACGTCCCCTGCGCGCCCATGTATTCCCCGCGTATGCGGGGATGAACCGCGCTTACGAACGGCGCCTTCAAACCTGTTCCGGTATTCCCCGCGTATGCGGGGATGAACCGTATCGGTCGGTATGAGCGAAAGCGAGGTTGTCGTATTCCCCGCGTATGCGGGGATGAACCGACGGCGGCGACGGGAGGCCTTGAGCATGGGCCGTATTCCCCGCGTATGCGGGGATGAACCGGAACTGCAGGCGACCCAGCGTGCCGGGCTGATGTATTCCCCGCGTATGCGGGGATGAACCGGCGGAACCTTCGGCTGTTATGTCGTCGAGAAACGTATTCCCCGCGTATGCGGGGATGAACCGGAGAGGTCGTTGCTTGGGATGACCCGCCGACCGTATTCCCCGCGTATGCGGGGATGAACCGTCTGTCGGCACGTTAGTCGACGAACTCTGGCTGTATTCCCCGCGTATGCGGGGATGAACCGTACATGCGCCGCGCCCTGTGACGCCACCCGTTCGTATTCCCCGCGTATGCGGGGATGAACCGTTCCTGCGTCTACATTTGCCGTCAATGTGATTGTATTCCCCGCGTATGCGGGGATGAACCGCAGCGGCTTGAGAAGTCCGGGCGCCTGGCGGGGTATTCCCCGCGTATGCGGGGATGAACCGTCGCCGCTGGTGGCCGGTATAGGTCTCTATGGGTATTCCCCGCGTATGCGGGGATGAACCGCGATCGACGCCGAGGATCTCGAACACGCGCCCGTATTCCCCGCGTATGCGGGGATGAACCGCTTCGAACTAACGTGACCTGAACAATAGAGCTGTATTCCCCGCGTATGCGGGGATGAACCGCTGGCGGCGGCGGGTGGCAAGGCGGAGCAGTCGTATTCCCCGCGTATGCGGGGATGAACCGTCCTGCAGCCTCTGCTGCACCTTCGATCCGTCGTATTCCCCGCGTATGCGGGGATGAACCGGCAGACGGCGCCACCATCGGCGGCATCGTGCTGTATTCCCCGCGTATGCGGGGATGAACCGCGCCACCGCGTGATCGATGCGCGCGGCGAGTGGTATTCCCCGCGTATGCGGGGATGAACCGTACCTATCAGGGCCTGAGAAACTTCCACCACCGTGTTCCCCGCGTATGCGCGGGGATGAACCGCGCGCCGCCTGTGAGTCACGTGACCCAGTTCAGTGTTCCCCGCGTATGCGGGGATGAGTTCGCCCGCGCACTCCCATGACATGAACGGTGTCCTACTGGCTTTGATTTCGGGTGCGGCGGCGTGCCGCATCAAAGGCATGCCAGCCGGCCGTTTCGGCTTTCACTTGTATTCAGGTCGCCTGCCCCTTTTTGTTGCAGGCGAGGAAGGGCACTTGGCGCATGATGGCCTTTTGCAATAAGGTCGCCTCTGCTGCGGACAGCGGAGGTTCTTGAATGCAGGAAGGGCGTTCCACGTTTTCGGGGCTTGGCGAGGCTGGGCGAGCCCTTTGGGCAAAGAGCGGCGAAGCAGGGGGTCATGGTCTGCTGGCGCATCTGCTGGATGTGGCGGCCGTGGTCGAGAGCCTGCTGGCGATTGAGCCCCCCTCCACCCGCCGTTGGGCTGCTAGGGCCTTCGGCCTCGATCTGGCGGTCTGCCCCCGCTGGATCGCCGCTTTGGCTGGGTTGCACGACTTCGGTAAGGCCGTACCAGGTTTCCAGGCCAAGTGGACCGAAGGGCAGGAGGCCGTCAAGACCGCAGGATTGGCGTTTCCCGGTAAAGCCTGTGACATGGACCGCCATGACCTCGCTACCGCTTCGCTCCTGGGCATGGCTCTTCACCGGCTGGGTATTGCCGAACCTCATTGGCTGCAGCAGACCGTGCGTGCGGTTGCCGCGCACCACGGCTACCACTTCCTACCGGACGAGGCCAATCGCGGCCGACCGCTTCTCGAACCACAAGAGTGGGAACAGGCGAGAGCGGTGATTCTATCGGCCTTCTGGAAAATGCTGGCGCCCCAGGGGCGACCAGGTGCCGAGCGATTATCCCTGGCCGCCATCAACTGGCTGGCCGGGCTTACCAGCGCCGCCGACTGGATTGCCTCCAACCCGGACTGGTTCGCCCTGGGTGAGCGCGCCTTCGATGACCTCGATGCCTACTACGCCGATGCCAGCGAGCGCGCCCGCGTTGCCCTCGCGCGGATCGGCTGGCATCCGTATCGCTGCCTTGCCTCCGAAGAGCTGGATACCGATGCAGCCCTGCGGCGCATCGTCGGCCGCGACGACCTTGATGCTCGTCCCCTGCAACTGTCCGGCGACCGCCTGTTGAGCTCGGTGAGCGAGCCCGCCTTGCTGCTGGTGGAAGCCCCGATGGGCGAGGGCAAGACTGAACTCGCCTTCCTCGCCCACCTGCGCTTGCAGGCGGCGAACCAGCATCGTGGCCTGTATGTTGCCCTGCCCACCCAGGCCACCGGCAACGCTCTTTTCCGACGTGCCGGCACCTTTCTCGACGCCTTTCGCCAGGGCCCTTTGGACCTGCAACTGGTGCACGGCGGCGCGGCTCTGAACGAAGATATACAGCGCCTGCGCGGCATCGCGGAGGACCCGCAGGAAAGTCTCTCCGCCTCTGCCTGGTTCGCCCAGCGCCGGCGCCCGCTGTTGTCGCCCTACGGCGTCGGCACCGTCGACCAGGCACTGTTCGGCGTGCTCAACGTCAAGCACCACTTCGTCCGCCTTTGGGGGCTGGCCAACCGGGTTGTGGTGCTGGACGAGGTGCATGCCTACGACGCCTATACAAACGGTTTGATGGTGGTCCTGCTGCGCTGGCTCAAGGCCATGGGCTGCTCGGTAGTACTGATGAGCGCCACCCTGCCCGAAGCCCGGCGCAATGAATTGCTGCGGGCCTGGGAGGTCGACGGAGCGAGCATCCCCGACCTGGCCTATCCTCGCCTGTTATTGGCATCCGGTGGTCAGGTGCGCGGTGACTCCTTCGAGCCCCGCCCGCAGGCGCCCATTCAGCTCGTCCCGCTGGGCGAAACGCTGGAGGCCATGGCCGATGCAGCCCTCGACCTGCTGGAGGGTGGCGGCTGTGGTGCGCTGATCGTCAACACCGTGGAGCGAGCGCAGCAGCTCTATCGCCACTTGCGCGAGCGGCTGGGCGAGTCGGCCAGCCTGCTGCTGTTCCATGCGCGCTTTCCTGCCGACCAGCGCGCCCAGCGTGAGCGCGAGGTGCTGGATGCATTCGGCACCGCAGGCGAGCGGCCGGCGCGGGCGTTGCTGGTGGCGACGCAGGTGGCCGAGCAATCCCTGGACATTGATTTCGACTTCATGCTCAGCGACCTGGCCCCGGTGGACCTGCTGCTGCAGCGCGCCGGTCGTCTACACCGGCACACCCGGCCCAACCTGCGGCTCGGCCCGCGTCCGGCGCGCCACCAACAGGCCCGGCTGCATGTCGCCGGGCTGGGGCGCGAGGCCCTGCCGGACCTCAAGGAAACCGCCTGGGGCTATGTCTACGACCCCTACATTCTCTTGCGCACCTGGGCCTTGCTGCGGGACGAGGCGCAGCTTCAACTGCCCGGTGACATCGACCGCTTTGTACAGGCCGTCTACGGCGACGAGCCCTTGCCCGACGACCTTGAAATGGCAATACAGGAGCAGATCGAGATCGAGCGCTACGGCGAGTACCTTGCTCGGCTGAAGAAGGAACGTCAGGAGGCGCAGAACATCGCCATCGACCCGCGTGACACGCTGGACGATGCATACGCCAACAAGCCCAGAGGCCACGAAGAAGGTGAGGGTACCGGGTGGGAGAACAAGACCCGCCTGGGTCGCGAGTCCATCACCCTGATTCCGCTGGAGGTCACCGTAGAAGGATGGCGCCCAAGCTTGGATGAGCCAGCTTTCGATCCGGCTGCTCCCCTGTCCGATGCCTTGGCGCGGCGCTTGTGCGAACGCCAGCTCAAGGTTTCCCGTACTGCCTTGGTCAAGCGTCTCAAGGCCGAAGCCCCGGTGGCATTCCAGCATCCGCTGCTGCGCAGCAGTTACCCGTTGCTCTTGCAGGCAGGGCGTTACGCCGAGGCAGGGCTGTCCCTGCGATTGGATGATGAACTCGGGCTGGTCTACGAACCCGTCGATGCACCCCACAAGGAGCACCCATGAGCAAGGATTTCTGCCTGCTGGACGAACCCTGGCTACCCGCTCGCCTGGCCGATGGCCGGGTGGTGGAGCTGGGGCTGTTGGAGGTCTTCGCCCGCAGCGGCGAGATCGTGGCGCTGGCCGATACCGCGCCGCCCAATCTGGTGGCGCACTATCGCCTGCTGCTGGCCATCACCCACCGGGCCTTGGCGGTCCAGGGGCCCTGGGGCACGCGGGAGCGGGCTCGCTGGTACCGCGAGGGTCTCCCCCAGGAGGCGATCCGCAACTATCTGGAACACTGGCGCGAGCGTTTCTGGTTGTTCCACCCGCAATATCCCTTCATGCAGGTGCCGGCCCTCGCCCATGCCGAGGAAACCCGCGACAAGCGCAAGCCATGGACCCAGATCGCCCTGGCCAGCAGCAGTGGCAACACCCCGGTGGTGTTCGACCATGCCCTGGACAGTGACCCGCAGGCGATCGGCCCGGCCCAGGCCCTGTCGACCCTGCTCGGCTTCCTGCAATTCACCCCGGGTGGCCTGGTGAAGGTGCTGCGCGATGCCGACAAGGCCGGCGCCCTGGTCAACACCGCCGCGCTCATTCCCGTCGGGCCGACCCTGGCCCAGACCCTCTGCCTGGCCCTGCACCCTGCCTCCAGGGAAGGGGACGAGCCCGACCTGCCGAGCTGGGAGCGCGAGCCGCCGAGCATCGCCGCGTTGCGCGGCGAGCCGGTGCTGGCCAGCGGACCGAACGACCGCTACACCCGTCTGAGCCGGGCGGTGCTGCTGTGCCGCGAGGCGGAGGGTGGCATACGCTGGCTGCACTTCGCCGCCGGACTGGCCCTGGGTGAGGACCCCAACGCTCCCGACCCGATGGCCAGCTTCCGTGAGGGCAGCATGGGCCCGGTTCGCCTTACCTTCGGCGATGGCCGGGCGCTTTGGCGAGACTTGCCGGCCCTGCTGCCTGCCTCCGGCGGAGCCAGCCGTGCTGCCGCTGTCATGCAGTACGCCGTCAGCCTGCACGCCGAAATGAACCCGTTCGATCCTCCTCACCAGCCGTTGCTGGTGGCTGGCCTGGCCAGCGATCAGGCCAAGCTGCTGCGCTGGCGCATGGAACAACTGGTGCTGCCCGGCGGCCTGCTGCTTGAGTTGCAGAAAATGCAGTTGTTACGTGAGGCCGTGGCCTCCGCCGAAGCACTGTTTGCTGATCTCAAACGCCTGGCCACCGGCCTATTGGCCGACACCCTGCCGGATCCCACCAGCAAGGACACCCGCGCGCGCGCCAGAAGCCTGGTGGAGAGCGGCCCGCTGGCCGCCAGCTACTTCGCCATCGCCGAACGCGGCTTGGCGCCGCTGCTGGCCAGGCTAGACGCGGGGCGCTTGGAACAGGCCCACGCGGATTGGATGAGCACCTGCCGCCGGGCCGCCGAGTGCGCCTGGGACCACCTGCTGGCCGGCCTCGGCCGATCTTCCCGCGCAGTGCGGGCCGATGCCCGCTACTGGCCGCGTTTCCGCGCCTTGCTGAACAGGCAAGCGCCCCGCTCCGAACCCGTTGCAATCGACAAGGAGGCCGTACATGAGTGATCGAGCGGACCAATACATTACGTACTTGAAAACACTTGCCGAACCTAACCGGCGCGGCGCCTTAGCCGTATTGCGTCACAGCCTGGCTTTCGCGCCGGGCTGTTACCCACGTGCTTACCCCTACGTCGAGCCTTTTGCGGGTAATACCCACGAGCGCAGTGCCTGGCGCTTGGCGCTTTATGTCGTGGCAGGGCTCTTTGCTCGCCACCCCAAACAGTCCTCAACGAGCTTTGCGAGTGCATTCGGCGAGGTGTATCGGCTCCGGAGCGTGTTGAGTGAGCCAAAAGGCATTGAAAGTCGGTTTATTGCTCTTCTGGAGGCTGATTCCGAAAACATTTCCGACTACCTAAGGCAAGCCGTCAGCTTGATCTCTACCCATGACATCGGGCTGGACTTCGGCCAACTGCTGAGAGACCTGACGATCTGGATTGGCGAGAACGTCGAGCGCCGAGAAAAGATCCGCCAGGACTGGGCCCGCGACTTCTACCGGGCTGCCCAGCCCACCCCCGACGCCCCCCTTGAAACCGCGTAAAGGATGACCCGTTCATGAGCCTGTTCCTCGAATTCCACCTGATCCAGAACTTCGCCCCCTCCAACCTCAATCGTGACGACACCGGCGCCCCCAAGGATGCGATCTTCGGCGGCCAGCGTCGCGCGCGGGTCAGCAGTCAGTGCTTCAAGCGCGCCATTCGCCTGGCGGCCAGCCAGCATGAGCTGCTCCCCGAGGCCCATCGCGGTATCCGCACCAAGAAGCTCAAGGCGCTGCTGCTGGAGCGCCTGGCCGGGCGTGACACCGAGCAGGCCGAGGGCAAGGTGGAGGCGGCCCTGGGGGCCGCCGGCCTCAAGCTCAAGGACGATGGCAAGACCGAGTACCTGCTGTTCCTCGGCGAAGGGGAGGTGGCCGCCTTCGCTCAGCTCATCGAGCAGCACTGGGATGAGTTGCCAGTCGGCGGTGACAAGAAGAGCAAGAAGGACGCCAAGGCCAGCCTGCCCGCCGAGGTGGTGAAGAAGGCCAAGGCCCTGCTCGATGGCGGCAAGGCGGTGGATGTGGCGCTGTTCGGGCGCATGCTCGCCGACCTGCCGGCGGTCAACCAGGACGCTGCTTGCCAGGTCGCTCACGCCATCAGCACGCACCGCGTCGAGCGCGAGTTCGACTACTTCACCGCCGTGGACGACAAGGGTGACGAGGACGAGACAGGTGCCGGCATGATCGGCCAGGTGGAATTCAACTCCGCCACCCTCTACCGCTACGCCGTGCTCGATCTGCACAAGCTGCTGGGCAACCTGCAAGGTGATCGCGAGCTGACGCTGGCCGCCGTCGAGGCTTTCGTCCGCGCCCTGGCGCTGGCCATCCCCAGTGGCAAGCAGAACAGCTTCGCCGCCCACAACGCCCCCGAGTTCGTCGGTGTGAGCCTGCGCCACGCCACTCCGCTGAACCTGGCCAACGCCTTCGAGAAGCCCGTGGTGCCGCGTCACGACCAGGCCCTTACCGAGCAGTCCGTCGAGCGCCTGGCCGCCTACGAAGCCAAGCTCGCCGCCGTCTATGCCAGCCCCGAGGACCAGTGGCTGGCCCTCGACCTGACCGGTCGCTGGCCCACCGACAAGGGCACCCCGGCCAGCAGCCTCGTCGGGCTGGCCCAGGCCGTGCGCGAGCGTGCCGCTGCCGCACTGGAGGGCTGACCATGGCCACGTTGCTGCTGTGCCTCAAGGGGCCGTTGCAGTCCTGGGGCACCACCAGCCGCTTCGACGAGCGCGATACCCAGCTGGAGCCCTCCAAGTCCGGCGTGCTCGGGCTGGTCTGTGCCGCCCTGGGCCGTGACCGCCGCGAGCCGGTGGACGACCTCGCTGCCCTGCGCATGGGCGTGCGCGTGGAGCAGGAGGGCGTGCCTATGCGTGACTACCAGACCGCCACCGGCGTGGTGATCGCTGCCAGCGGCAAGGCGGACCTGGGGCGCACTGTAGTGAGCCCGCGCTTCTTTCTCGCCGATGCCACCTTCCTTGTCGGCCTGGAAGGCGATGAGGCTTTGCTGGAACGTATCCATGGCGCACTGGCTCGCCCGGTTTGGCCTCTGGCCCTGGGGCGCAAGAGCTTCGTCCCGTCATTGCCGTTGTACCTGCCCGACGGCCTGCGGGACGAACCCCTGGAGCAGGTGCTTGCTACCTGGCCCTGCGTGTTGACCGGGCAGCCTCCCGAGATGCCCCGGCGGGTGCTGCTGGAGCACCCCAGCGAGGGCAGCGTGCGCCTCGACCAGCCGGTGGCGCCCTTCGCCGAGCGGCGCTTCGGCCCGCGTTTCGTCAAACCCGACCTGTACTTCACTGGAGCCGCCCATGTATCTGACCCGTCTGCGGCTTGACCCGCGCAGCGCCCTGGCGCGGCGTGACCTGGCCGACCCCTACGAGATGCATCGCAGCCTGGTGCGGGCCTTCGTTCGTGATGCGGAGCAAACGCCGCCGCGCTTCCTCTGGCGCGCCGAACCGACCGCTGCCTGGAGTAGCCCGGAACTGCTGGTGCAGTCCGCCGAACCGGGCGACTGGTCCGTGCTGGCCGGGCAACCGAACTACTTCAAGGGCGAGGCGGAAACCCGTGAGTGGGCACCCGAAGCCTGGGTGCGTGAGCATGAGTGCTTCCGCTTCCGCCTGTTCGCCAACCCCACCGTCACTCGGGACGGCAAGCGCCTCGGCCTTATGGGCGAGGAGGCCCAGCTGGCCTGGCTGGTGCGCCAGGGTGAACGCCTGGGATTCGGTGTCGAGGCGGCCCTGGTCACGGGTAGCGAGATGCTCAAGAGCCGCAAGGGCGACAGCCGCATCAGCCTGCTCAGGGCCTGTTTCGACGGACGCCTGCGGGTACGCGACGCCGAGGCACTTGCCGCCGCTCTGCATGCCGGTATCGGGTCGGGCAAGGCCTTCGGCTGTGGTCTGCTCAGCCTAGGGAGAGGCTGATGCTGCCACCGCTCAAGCCCCTGCCGATGAAGGACCGCGTCTCGATGGTGTTCGTCTACTACGGACAGATCGACGTGCTCGACGGCGCCTTCGTGGTGATCGACAAGAACGGCGTGCGCAAGCACATACCGGTCGGCTCGGTGGCCTGCATCATGCTCGAACCGGGCACGCGGATATCCCACGCGGCGGTCAACCTGGCCGCCACCGTCGGCACGCTGTTGGTGTGGGTGGGCGAGTCGGGCGTGCGCCTCTACTCCAGCGGCCAGCCCGGCGGCGCGCGGGCCGACCGGTTGCTGTACCAGGCCAGGCTGGCGCTGGACGACGAGCTTCGGCTCAAGGTCGTGCGCAAGATGTACGAGATACGCTTCGGCGAACCCGCGCCGGCCAGGCGCAGCGTCGAGCAGTTGCGCGGTATCGAGGGCGCACGCGTACGCGGAACCTACAAACTGCTGGCGCAGCAGTACAAGGTGGACTGGCGGGCGCGTAACTACGACCGCCAGCAGTGGGACGCGGCGGACATCCCCAATCGTTGCCTGTCCGCCGCCACCGCCTGCCTCTATGGCATCACCGAGGCCGCCGTGCTGGCGGCCGGCTACGCACCGGCGGTGGGTTTCATCCACACCGGCAAGCCGTTGTCGTTCGTCTACGATATCGCCGACCTGTACAAGTTCGAGACGGTCGTACCGCTGGCCTTCCGCATCGCCGCCAAATCTCCCGCCGAGCCCGAGCGGGAAGTCCGTCTCGCCTGCCGCGATCTGTTTCGCTCGGACAAACTGCTCGGACGCATCATCCCGCTGATCGAAGAGGTACTCGCGGCCGGCGGCATCGCGCTTCCGGAAGCCCCGGCGGAGTCCGTCCCACCTGCGATCCCCAACCCGGACAGCCCCGGCGACGCCGGCCATCGGAGTCGTTGATGGGCTTCATCGTCGTGGTCACCGAAAGCATTCCACCGAGGCTGCGCGGGCGAATGGCCATCTGGCTGCTGGAGGTACGCGCCGGTGTCTACATCGGCGATGTATCCCGACGGACCCGTGAAATGATCTGGGAACAGCTGTCCGCCGGCTACGAAGACGGCAACGTCGTGATGGCGTGGTCTAGCAGCAACGAGTCCGGTTACGACTTCCAGACGCTCGGCAACAACCGCCGCATCCCCATCGACCATGACGGCCTTCGTTTGGTCGCCTTCCAGTCGCTGGAAAAGCCCGATCTTTAACAAGAAAACTTGGTAGATTTTTCGTGTCCGATTTTCTTTAGATAGAACAATCGGTTACGTTTGGTGTGTTCCCCGCGCCAGCGGGGATGAACCGGCCCATGCCACTCTGGCCAATTCAGGAACCATGTGTTCCCCGCGCCAGCGGGGATGAACCGCGCTTGCAATGATCGTTGCTTCATTGGTAATTGTGTTCCCCGCGCCAGCGGGGATGAACCGTATTTTCCGCTCTATAAGAGTCACACTAAGTCGTGTTCCCCGCGCCAGCGGGGATGAACCGCGGCTCAGCAGAGACCTCTGGAGTCGATTCATGTGTTCCCCGCGCCAGCGGGGATGAACCGCCTTTGGAAGTCTTGAAGTGGCGTTTGTAGTAGTGTTCCCCGCGCCAGCGGGGATGAACCGCGTCCTAACCACCTCCAGCAGGTGGCGTGATGGTGTTCCCCGCGCCAGCGGGGATGAACCGTGCGCCCGCGTCTCCGCGCCGTTGTTGCCGCTGTGTTCCCCGCGCCAGCGGGGATGAACCGCTCCTTACTATTGAAGTGCCTTTTTCAGCACGGTGTTCCCCGCGCCAGCGGGGATGAACCGGCGTTGGTGCGGGTAATCTCGCGCACCTGGCGGTGTTCCCCGCGCCAGCGGGGATGAACCGTTCGTGTTGAGGGCAACCCCAGTCGGGTAGGGGTGTTCCCCGCGCCAGCGGGGATGAACCGGAGAGCGGGATGAGTGAAGGAAAGAGTTCGGCGTGTTCCCCGCGCCAGCGGGGATGAACCGTGCGCGGCGAACGTGTGCCTAAGGATATGACTGTGTTCCCCGCGCCAGCGGGGATGAACCGACGTTGAACAGCCGCGCCTCCGCCAAATTTTTGTGTTCCCCGCGCCAGCGGGGATGAACCGGGATGGTGACGATAGTTCTGCGCGCTGTTGTGCGTGTTCCCCGCGCCAGCGGGGATGAACCGCCGGTTGACGTCATTACGCTGGCGGATCGTTGGTGTTCCCCGCGCCAGCGGGGATGAACCGGCTCGAATCGCGCCTCAAGGACATGGACGAAGGTGTTCCCCGCGCCAGCGGGGATGAACCGGTGGCCGGCGAGGTAATGCAGGTCGTCACCGCGTGTTCCCCGCGCCAGCGGGGATGAACCGTACTCGGTGCTCGATCCGCAAGGTTTCGAGATCGTGTTCCCCGCGCCAGCGGGGATGAACCGCAAAAGCGCAACGTCGCCGCCTGTGTCGAGTAGTGTTCCCCGCGCCAGCGGGGATGAACCGTTGCATCCGTACCAGGGTTATGAGATGTACCTGTGTTCCCCGCGCCAGCGGGGATGAACCGCTCAGTGCGGACAAAGGCCTCGACGTGCATTGGTGTTCCCCGCACCAGCGGGGATGAACCGTAGCAACCGCCGGTCACCGCCTCGATATCGAGGTGTTCCCCGCGCCAGCGGGGATGAACCGCAGACGCAGTCGTGTCCGGCACCGCAGGCAGCGTGTTCCCCGCGCCAGCGGGGATGAACCGCCGAATGCATCGCCAACAAATGGCGTGCCCCGGTGTTCCCCGCGCCAGCGGGGATGAACCGAAGCCAGCGGGCAAGGACGCCAGCCATGACTGGTGTTCCCCGCGCCAGCGGGGATGAACCGTTTACAGCCCCTTCGATGTTGTTCAGTCTGGAGTGTTCCCCGCGCCAGCGGGGATGAACCGCGCTGACGCCTGAGAGGGTCCGCGATGGTCTGGTGTTCCCCGCGCCAGCGGGGATGAACCGTCCGCCAACGGGCGGCTGGCCTACCACGAGAAGTGTTCCCCGCGCCAGCGGGGATGAACCGCCTGTTGAGGCGACTGCTGATGCTCCCGCGAAGTGTTCCCCGCGCCAGCGGGGATGAACCGGTGTTCCACGAATCACTTGGAAAGCGCGTGATGTGTTCCCCGCGCCAGCGGGGATGAACCGCGTTCGTCGACCGCGCTGTTCAGGAGATTCCGGTGTTCCCCGCGCCAGCGGGGATGAACCGCTCGTAGCTAGCATCGGGAGCGATGATCGTGAGTGTTCCCCGCGCCAGCGGGGATGAACCGGAACCCGCATGGCTAAGTTCAAGATCGCGCCAGTGTTCCCCGCGCCAGCGGGGATGAACCGTACAGATGCCCATGCGCGACCAGGCACTGCTTGCGTGTTCCCCGCGCCAGCGGGGATGAACCGGACTGGGAGCTAGCAGCGAGCCAGGGATTCAAGTGTTCCCCGCGCCAGCGGGGATGAACCGAACCTGGGCAACATGCTCGGATGGTGCGTTGAGTGTTCCCCGCGCCAGCGGGGATGAACCGTTCGGGTTGGCCTTCGCCATGACCTTCGGGTCGTGTTCCCCGCGCCAGCGGGGATGAACCGTGCGCTCATCAGGAAGCCGGGCCGAAAATGTAGTGTTCCCCGCGCCAGCGGGGATGAACCGATCACAGTGACCGAGCCGTTCAACTACGCCTCGTGTTCCCCGCGCCAGCGGGGATGAACCGCGATCTGGTCGGGCTTGATGGCCTGCGCCATTCGTGTTCCCCGCGCCAGCGGGGATGAACCGAATCGAGAGCCTTTGTTCACAAACGATGGAATGTGTTCCCCGCGCCAGCGGGGATGAACCGTGATCATGGAATCGCACGAACGGCAGGACCAGCGTGTTCCCCGCGCCAGCGGGGATGAACCGCTCGCGGTCGACGGTGTAGCTCGCCGCCCGCAGTGTTCCCCGCGCCAGCGGGGATGAACCGGGTGGGCTGGCGAGCCGCAGCGAGGTCGTGCTGTGTTCCCCGCGCCAGCGGGGATGAACCGGCTTGGTGCCGTGTAGAAGTTGCCGCGCGCTGGTGTTCCCCGCGCCAGCGGGGATGAACCGCAGGAAGGTCAGCGAAGCGCACAGAGCGACCACGTGTTCCCCGCGCCAGCGGGGATGAACCGTGATCGTCGCCACCCGTGAGGGTGCCGGGGTGCGTGTTCCCCGCGCCAGCGGGGATGAACCAGGACCGGGAAGCTCGACGGCGCCGCCCTGGCCTGTGTTCCCCGCGCCAGCGGGGATGAACCGCCCATAAACTCACCAAGCTTGTCCCCGATACCGTGTTCCCCGCGCCAGCGGGGATGAACCGAGCGCGAGCACTGGTACACGCCGGCCCACATCGTGTTCCCCGCGCCAGCGGGAATGAACCGGGCCGGGGCCGGGGCGGTCGGCTTGATTTCCACGTGTTCCCCGCGCCAGCGGGGATGACCGGCAGCTCATGTAATCATGAACCGCCGTGCGAAACCGCCCCCAAGTGGGGTACCTTGGCCCCATCGTCAATCAACGCGAATCTCCGTTTTCCCGAGGTCGCGCCCATGGAAAGCTCAATGTCCCTACGAAACACGATCAACGCCTCCGTATCGCCGAAAGGCAGCCTGGAAACCCTCTCCCAGCGTGAAGTGCAGCAACTGCGCGAAACCGGCTCCGGCAGCGTGTATGCGCTGTTCCGCCAGTGCGCGCTGGCGATCCTCAACACCGGGTCGCATAGCGACAACGCCAAGACCATCCTCGAGGCCTATCCGGACTTCGAGGTGAAGATCCATCAGCAGGACCGCGGCATCCGCCTGGAGTTGCTCAACGCGCCGGCCGATGCCTTCGTCGACGGCGAGATGATCGCCAGCACCCGCGAGATGCTGTTCAGCGCGCTGCGCGACATCGTCTACACGCAGAGCGAACTGGAGAACCAGCGCGTCGACACCGAGACCTCGCAGGGCCTCACCGACTACGTCTTCCACCTGCTGCGCAACGCCCGCACGCTGCGCGCCGGGGTCGAGCCTAAGATCGTCGTGTGCTGGGGCGGGCATTCGATCAGCACCGAGGAATACAAGTACACCAAGCGCGCCGGCCACGAGCTGGGCCTGCGCGGGATGGACATCTGCACCGGCTGTGGCCCCGGCGTGATGAAGGGGCCGATGAAGGGCGCGACCATCTCCCATGCGAAGCAGCGCATCCTCGGCGGTCGCTACCTGGGCCTGACCGAGCCGGGCATCATCGCCGCCGAGGCGCCGAACCCGATCGTCAACGAGCTGGTGATCCTGCCGGACATCGAGAAGCGCCTGGAGGCCTTCGTCCGTGTCGGCCACGGCATCATCATCTTCCCCGGCGGCGCCGGCACGGCGGAGGAATTCCTCTACCTCCTGGGCATCCTCATGCACCCGGACAACGCCGAGCTGCCGTTCCCACTGATCCTCACCGGGCCGAAGAGCGCCGAAACCTACCTGCAGCAGCTGCACGCGTTCATTGGCGACACCCTCGGCGAGGCGGCGCAGAAGCGCTACGCGCTGATCGTCAACGACCCGACGGAAGTCGCCCGGCAGATGGCGGCAGGGATCAAGGCGGTCCAGCAGTTCCGCCGCGAGCGCAACGACGCCTTCCACTTCAACTGGCTGCTGAAGATCGACGGCAGCTTCCAGCACCCGTTCGAGCCGACCCACGCCAACATGGCCGGCCTCAATCTGACCCGCAACCAGCCGCTGCACGAGCTGGCCGCCAACCTGCGCCGCGCCTTCTCCGGCATCGTCGCCGGCAACGTCAAGGCCCACGGCATCCGCCTGATCGAGGAGCACGGTCCCTACGAGATCAGCGGCGACAAGGACATCATGCAGACCCTCGACCGTCTGCTGCAGGCCTTCGTCGAGCAGCACCGCATGAAGCTGCCGGGCGGTAGCGCCTACGTGCCCTGCTACCGCGTGGTGACCTGAGAGCCCCACCTGGCTGAGCCGGCATGACGATGACGCACGCGGGTCATCCCCGTGCGCGTCGTTCATGATCTGCTGCTCGCGGGCCCACCTGCATTGAAAGCAGGCTCTGACTGCTCATCTATGGCGGGTACTCGGCGTCCCCGCCTGGTCCAGGCCGCGCAGGGCTTCGACGAGCGCATAAACGGTGTGAAAACCGGGCGGGGAACAAGGCGCATCGTCGAGGTCCGGCGGCTGTGCTTGCATCGACTTGATCGTCACAGTACCGCCGCCGCATCGGCAGCGCCGGCGCTTCGCTCCCCTCTCCCGTTCACGGGAGGGGCAGGGGGAGAGGGTCTTGGCCGACGCTCAGCGAATGATCTCCGCCAGCATCTGCCGGTCGATGTTGGCGCCGCTGAGGATCACCGCGGCGCGGCCGCCACGGTTGATCTCGCGTTCCTGCATCAGCGCGGCGAGGGCGGCAGCACCGGCGCCTTCGGCCAGGTTGTGGGTGTCCTCGTGGAGCACGCGGATCGCCGTGCGGATTTCCTCGTCGTCGACGCGCAGGATGCGCGCGGCGCCGGCGCGGATGATCTCCAGCGCCTCGGCCTGCGGGTCGCGGCAGGCCATGCCGTCGGCGAAGGTGTCGGCGCGTTCGGTGCGGCAAATCTCGCCGGCCTCGAAGCTCCGCGCATAGGCGTCCGCGCCGCGCGCGACGACCCCGACGATCTCGGTGCGAAGACCGAGCAGGTCGCGGGTGCGGATCAGTCCGCAGATGCCCGAACCCATACCGATCGGCACGTACACGCGGTCCAGCGGCGGTGCCGCTTCGAACAATTCCAGCGCGTAGGTGGCCACGCCGCGCACCAGGTCAGGGTGCAGCGCCGGCACGAAATGCAGGCCCTCGTCGCGGGCCATGCGTGCGGCCAGCGCGCGGGCTTCGTCGAAGTCGCGGCCCTGCTCGATCACCTCGGCGCCAAATGCGCGCATCGCCGCGTTCTTCTCCCGTGCATTGCCTTCCGGCACCAGGATGCGCAGCGCCAGGCCGGCGTGGCGGCTGGCCAGCGCGAGGCTCTGGCCGTGATTGCCGCGGGTGGCGGTGATCAGCCCGCGAAGTTCCGGCTGCCGGCGGCGCAGGCTGTCGACGTAGACCAGCCCGCCACGCAGCTTGAAGGCCCCGGTGGGGTTGTGGTTCTCGTGCTTGACCCACACTTCGCAGCCGCTCCGCCCGGCCAGCAACGGCCAGGCGATCTGCGCGGTGGGCGGGACGAGGGGGCGGATCAGGTGGACGGCATCGCGCAGTTGCAGCAGGTCGAACATCGGGTTTCTCCGTGGGTTTGACCCGATGCTACGGCGCGCGCATTGTATGGGTAAATCCTTATATTGCATGGCAGACAATGTGGCTTCCTGAGCTCGACACCGCCAACCGGCCGACCTATCTGGCGCTGGTCGAGGCGATCTCCACGGCGATCCGCAGCGGCGAACTCGCCTGCGGCGCGCGCCTGCCGCCGCAGCGGCGACTGGCCTGGGCGCTGGGCATCAACCCGAGCACGGTGATGCAGGCCTACCGCGAGGCGGCGCGCCGGCACCTGGTCTCCGGCGAGGTCGGCCGCGGCACCTACGTGCTCGCCGACAGCCGCGAGGCGAGCCTGTTCCTGCTCAAGCAGCCGCAGGCGGACAGCGGCTCCATCGACCTTTCGACCAACGTGCCGGTGACCGACGCCGACAACCGCGATCTGTCGCAGACCCTCGCCCGGCTGGCAGCGCGCGGCGAACTCGACGCGCTGCAGAGCTATGCGCCGGCGGCCCTGGTGATGCGCGGGCGAATCGCCGCCAGCCAGTGGCTGCAGGGGCGCGGCCTGGACTGGCCGGCGTCGCGGGTGCTGCTCTGCGCCGGCGCGCAGCAGGGCGTGTCCGCGGCGCTGCTGTCGCTCTGCGAGGCCGGCGAACCGCTGCTCGCCGAGGCGTTCACCGCACCCGGCATCAAGGGCGCGGCGCGGCAGTTGCGCCTGCCGCTGCACGGCGTGGCGATGGACCGCCAGGGCATCCTGCCGGAGGACCTGGACCGCCAGGTGCGCGCCACCGGGGCGCGGGTGCTGGTGCTCACGCCTTGCCTGCAGAACCCCACCGGCGCCTGCATGGATGCCGAGCGGCGCGCGCGCGTCGCCGACGTGATCGAGCGCCACGGCCTGTGGCTGATCGAGGACGATGTGTACGGCGCGCTGAGCGACCAGCCGCCGCTGGCGCAGTTGCTGCCCGAGCGTTGCCTGCTGGTCACCAGCCTGTCGAAGACCGTTTCGCCGGGGCTGCGCCTGGGCGTCATCGCTGGTTCGCAGCAGTTGCTGGCGCGCATCGACCGCGAGGCGCAGGCGACCAACTGGGCGGTCTCGCCGCTGTGCCTGGCGGTCGCCTGCGAGTGGATCGAGGACGGCACAGCGCAGCGCCGTCTCGACTGGCAGCGCGAGGAGGTCCGCCAGCGCTGGCGCCTGGCGACGCGCCTGCTCGGTCCGCGCATGCCGCAACAGCCCGCGGCGCCGCACCTGTGGTTGCAGACTTCGGGCAGCGAGTCGCTGGCGGCGGCCTTTCGCGCGGCCGGGGTCGAGGGCGCGCCGACGGAGGTGTTCGCGGTGGGCCACACGCCGCTGAATGCCGTGCGCATCAGCCTGGCCGCCGCCCGCAGCCGCACCGAGCTGAAGCAGGCGCTGGAGCGGGTGGTCGCACACTGGCCCTAGCGAGGCTCTCGCTTGTCCGTCGGGGCGGATGGCCGCCGTCCCCGGACGAGCGCGCTTGCGAAGCAGCGGCAATCGGTGGCAGCGTGGGGCATCGCCACGAATCGCAAGACAAGGAACCTCGCATGACCGATCACGTTGCCGACGAGTACGTCGTCGCTTCCACTGCCGAACAGGCGGTCGACCTGCTCACGGAGTTGCACCAGCGCGCCGCCACCTCGCTGAGCCAGGCACTCAAGCGTTACCTCAAGGAACGCGCCGAACCCGATGCCGCACAGCGCGCGCTGTTTCGCTACCCGGAGCTGCGCCTGACCTACGCCAGCCAGGGCGAGGCGGCGTCCACTACGCGCGCCTATGCCAAGGTCCAGGTGCCGGGCGTGTACCGGGTCACCGTGACCCATCCCGAGGCGTTCCGCGGCTACCTGCTCGACCAGTTGCGCCCGCTGATGAGCGACTACACGCTGCGCGTCGAGGTCGGCCCCAGCGCGCAGAACATCCCCTATCCCTACGTCGTCGAGCAGGGTGACGAACTGGCCGGCAGCGGGGTGACCGCCGCCGAACTGGCGCGGGTGTTCCCCAGCACTGATCTGTCCGCCGCCACCGACTCGGTGGCCGACGGCCTTTACGACTGGACCGACACCGGGACGCTGCCGCTGTCGCTGTTCGACGCCGCGCGCACCGACTTCTCGCTCAAGCGCATCCAGCACTACACCGGCAGCGACTGGCGCCACGTGCAACCGTGGATTCTGCTGACCAACTACCACCGCTACGTCGACCAGTTCATCCGCCACGGTCTGGAGCAGTTGCGCGATGATCCGCGCTTCGTGCGCATGGTGCTGCCGGGCAACGTGATCATCGAACGCGGCACGCCCGAGGAAGACGCCCAGGCGGTGGCCGATGCGGTGGTCTGGCACCGTTACCAGATGCCCGCCTACCACCTGATCGCCAGCGACGGCCACGGCGTGACCCTGGTGAACATCGGCGTCGGCCCGTCCAACGCAAAGAACATCACCGACCACCTCGCCGTATTGCGCCCGCACTGCTGGCTGATGATCGGCCACTGCGGCGGCCTGCGGCAGTCGCAGACCATCGGCGACTACGTGCTGGCCCACGCCTACATGCGCCGCGACGGCATCCTCGACCGCGTGGTGCCGCCGCACATCCCGATCCCGGCGCTGGCCGAGGTGCAGCAGGCGCTGCAGGAGGCCGCGGCGCAAGTCACCGGCGACAAGGGCGAAGCGCTCAAGCGACGCCTGCGTACCGGCACCGTGCTGACCTACGACGACCGCAACTGGGAGCTGCACTGGGCCCACGAGCGGGCGCTGATCAACCTCTCGCGGGCGGTGGCGGTGGACATGGAAAGCGGCACCATCGCCGCCCAGGGCTACCGGCTGCGGGTGCCCTACGGCACGCTGCTGTGCGTCTCCGACAAGCCGCTGCACAGCGAGATCAAGCTGCCCGGCGCAGCCGGCGCGTTCTACGAACGAGCGGTCAGCCAGCACCTGAAGATCGGCATCGCCGCGCTCGACCTGCTGCGCAGCCAGCTCGACTCGCTGCACTCGCGCAAGCTGCGCAGCTTCGACGAGCCGCCGTTCCGCTGAGCGGCGTTCGGCGAGACTATGCCCGGTGGGTTACGGCGCGGAGCATCGAGGATGTCCGTAGCCGCACAGCGCGCCTCACCCACCCTACGAAACCGGCTCCAACCCGACCGTAGGGTGGGCTTCAGCCCACCGAGCGGCGTTCGGCGAGACTATGCCCGGTGGGTTACGGCGCGGAGCATCGAGGATGTCCGTAGCCGCACAGCGCGCCTCACCCACCCTACGAAACCGGCTCCAACCCGACCGTAGAGTGGGCTTCAGCCCACCGAGCGGCGTCCGGCCAGACTATGTCCGATGGGTTACGGCGCGGGTCATCGCGGATGCCCGCAGCCGCGAAGTGCGCCTAACCCACTCTACGATGCATCGGAGTTCGGCGGGACCTCGCATGGTGGGTTACGGCGCCGGTCACCGCGGATGTCCTTAGCGGCGCAGTGCGCCTAACCCACCCTACGGTGCTTCGAGAAAGTCGTGGGTGGCGCACACCGCGGCCCCCCAGACGTCGAGCATGTGCGGGAGGTCGGCGGCGGCGGGCGTTTCGATCAGGTTCGGCATGGCGTGCAGCGCAGGGCGGAAAGCGAAGGGCGGATCATGCCGCGTTCCGCCCCCCTTCTGTCATTTGCTGGCGTCGAGCACCACACGGTAGCGCGCCTTGCCGGCGCGCAGGTGGTCGATGGCAGCGTTCACCTGGCTCATCGGGAAGTGCTCGACCTGCGGCACGATGCCGTGGCGGGCGCAGAATTCCAGCATGCTGGCCATGGTCGCCGGCGACCCGACCGGCGAGCCGGACAGGCTCTTCTGCTGCGGGATCAGGCTGAACACATGGACCGGGATGGCGCTGGGCACGATACCGACGAAGTGCAGGCGACCCTTGGCATTGAGCGTGCCGAGCAGGGCGTTCCAGTCCAGGTCGGCGCTGGCGGTGACCAGCAGGAAGTCGAGGCTGCCGGCGATCGCCTTCATCGCCTGGCTGTCGGTGGAGGCCACCACCTTGTGCGCGCCCAGGCGCTGCGCCTCTTCCTGCTTGCTCAGCGACGAGGTGAACGCGGTGACCTCGCAGCCCCAGGCGTTGAGGAAGCGCAGCGCCAGGTGGCCGAGGCCGCCGATGCCGACCACGCCTACGCGGTCGGTGGGCTTCACGCCGAACTCCAGCAGCGGGCTGAAGACCGTGGAGCCGGCGCAGAACAGAGGGCCGGCGAGGCTCGGATCGAGGCTGTCGGGCAGGGCGATGGCCCAGGCCCAGTGCGCGCGCACCCGGTTGGCGAAACCGCCGTTGCTGCCGACGATGGTCGGTTTCACCGTGCGGCAGAGCTGGTGCGAGCCTTCCATGCACGAACTGCAGTGCATGCAGCTGCCCTTGTACCAGCCGATGCCGACGCGCTGGCCGAGCTTCAGGCCGCGGGTCTGCTCGCCGAGGCGGACGACGGTGCCGACCACCTCGTGCCCGGGCACGAACGGATAGCGCGCGTTGCCCCACTCGTTGTCGATCATCGACTGATCGGAATGGCAGATGCCGCAGTACTCCACGGCGACTTCGACGTCCTCGGCGCCCAGCGGGCCGGGGCTGAATTCGTGGCGTTGCAGCGGCTCGCCGGCGGCCATCGCGGCCCAGCCGGTGAAGGTGTCGAGTACGGATTCGGAAGTGCTCATGCTAGGCCCTCGCGGTGGAATGGAGCATCCGGGGGAGCATAGCCGGCCGCCGGCAGGACGGGGCAGCACAATAAGCGGCGGCAATGGTCGGGGCGTGCCTCGGTTACACTGCGCGTCCCTTAGACCCCCTGGAATGTGCATGCCCCGCGCGCCCCGTCCGACCCAATCGCGTCCGAAACCCCGACGAGTGGCCAAGGCACCGCCGGCCGAGCCGCGACTGATCGTGCTGAATAAGCCGTTCGACGTGCTCACCCAGTTCCAGGACGAAGCCGGCCGCGCGACGCTGAAGGATTTCGTTGCGGTGCCCGGCGTGTACCCGGCCGGTCGCCTGGATCGCGACAGCGAAGGCCTGTTGCTGCTGACCAACGACGGCCGCCTGCAGGTGCGCATCGCCGACCCGCGGCACAAACTGGCGAAGACCTACTGGGTGCAGGTGGAGGGCGAGCCGAGCGAGGAGCAGTTGCAGCGTCTGCGCGACGGCGTCGAGCTGAACGACGGCCCCACACTGCCGGCCGAGGCTCGGTGCCTCGACGCGCCGGCGCTGTGGGAGCGCCATCCGCCGGTACGTTTTCGCAAGAGCGTGCCCACCGCCTGGCTCGAACTGGTGATCCGCGAGGGGCGCAATCGCCAGGTCCGGCGGATGACTGCCGCGGTCGGCCTGCCGACCCTCAGGCTGGTGCGCGTGCGGATCGGCGAATGGACGCTGGAGGGGTTGCAGCCGGGCGAATGGAAGGATCTGCCGCTACCTCTGCGGTGAAGGTTCACCGCGCTGCGTGGCGCAGCGGGAGCTAGAAGCCGCCTTCGAGGCCGGCGACCACCAGCGATTTGATCAGGAACCCGGCGACGCCCAGGCCCAGGGCGAGGAACAGGATCATGGTGCCAAAGCGACCGGCCTTGGACTTCTTCGCCAGGTCCCAGACGATGAAGGCCATGAACGCGATCAGCGCCGTGACCAGGCTGTACATCATTATTTCTTCGAACAGTTCGGGTTGCATCGGGATCTCCGGGAGCTGTGCCTCGCCCGCGACGCAGGCGCGACGCCTGTCGTGCTGTCGGCGCAACGTGTCATGGACCACTCCGGCACGGCGAAGCGCGGCGATTATACGGCAAGCCCGCGGTCGTCGGCTCAGGTGCGCAGATGGCCCAAGGGCAGTTCGGTGCTGGCGAGTACCTGGTCGAGCACGAAGGCGGAACGCACGCTGGTGACGCCTTCGATACGGGTGAGTTGGCCGAGCAGGAATTTCTGGTAGTGCTCCATGTCCTGCACCACCACCTTGAGCTGGTAGTCGGCGTCCATCCCGGTGACCAGGCTGCATTCGAGCACCTCCGGGCACTTGCGGATGATGTCCTGGAAATGCTCGAAGCGCTCCGGCGTGTGCCGGTCCATGCCGACCTGCACGTAGGCGGTCAGCGTCAGGCCGAGTTTCTTGCGATCCAGCAGTGCCACCTTGCGGCTGATATAGCCGTCGTCCTCCAGTTGCTTGACGCGCCTCGAACAGGGCGACGGCGACAGGCCGATGCGTTCGGCCAGCTCCTGGTTGGAGATGCGCGCGTCGCGCTGCAATTCGGCGAGGATGCGCAGGTCGTAGCGGTCCAGCTTGTCCATTTTTCTTTGGCTCTTCCGTTTTATTGCTTGCGATCATGCATGTGCGAGCTTTGATTGCGCAAGTCATGTCTACACGGGCAATTTTAGCAATCACCTGTCGCCGCCGCGGGCGTACGCTTTACCTCAGTTTCAAGGCCCGGACGAAATGTCCATCCGGTCCGCTCAATCAGGCGGGCTGGCGCCGACGGTCCCACCGGGCCGCTCTGGCACCCGGGTCCGCACTGCCCAACCAGGCGGGCGACGAAAGTGGCGATATCCTCGCCAGCAGCGGACGCGCAGTAAAAAGGGGGAAGGCCGGACGGTCTTCCCCCTTTTGTTTGACGGTGTTTTCCCTGCCCGTTCGCGAACTGTGCATACCGCCCCAGCAGACTCCGAGGGCGTCCCGGTGGATGCAGGGTGGAGCGGGCCGCGTAGCTGACACACTCGTTCATCCGCCGTCGCAACGCGCGGTGGATCGATAAGGCGCGATCCACCCTACGGTTGGTCGGGATTCGCGCGAATCAGCCGCAGGGCCTCCTCCACGCCGAGCGGCTGGCGCATGCGTTCGGCCAGCAGGGCCATGGCTCGCTGGCGCTCGCAGCCGACGGCGGCGGCGACTTGATTGCCCTGACGGAGCAGGGCGATGAATTCGAAGCTTTCCGGCTCACCTTCGTAGACCACTTCGTCCCAGCGTTCGGCATGGCCGAGGTAATCGATGCGCTTGCCGAAGTGGAAGGTCCAGAAGAACGGCACGTTGCTGTAGCGCGCGTCGCCGCCGAGCATGTTGTGCGCGGCGATGCGCGCGTGCTGCTGCGCCAGGCGCCAGTGTTCGATGCGGGTTGGCTCGCCCGCGTACGGAAAGCGCGCGATGTCGCCGGCCGCCCAGAGCCCGTCGGCGGCGCGCATGCCGGCGTCGACCGGCAGTGCGCCATCCTCGTCGAGCAGGGCATCGTCGAGCATCGCGGTGACCGGGCTGACGCCGAGCCCGAGCAGCACCAACTCGGCCGGCAGCTGTTCGCCGTTGTCCAGCAGCACGCCGTGCACCCGCTCGTCGCCATCGAAACGCAGCACCTCGGCGCCGCGGTGGAAGATCACCCCGTTGTCTTCGTGCAGCCGGCCGATGGCCGTGCCGATGCGTTCGCCGAACTGTTTGGCGAACGATACCGGCTGGCGCGCGACGACGCTCACCACCAGCCCGCGCTTGCGCAGCGCCGAGGCGGCTTCCAGACCGATGAAGCTGTCGCCGACGATCACCGCACGGGTGCCCGGGCGCGCCGCCTGGAGGATCGCGTCGGCGTCCTCGCGCGAGCGCAGCAGGAATACGTTGTCCAGGGTCGCGCCCGGTAGCGGCAGGCGTTGCGGCTCACCGCCGGTGGCCAGCAGCGCGGCGTCGTAGTCGAAGTGGCGGCCATCGAGCAGGCTTGCCCGGCGCGCCGCGGCGTCCAGCTGCACGACTTCCCCCTGGATGCGCTGGATGTCCTGTTCGGCGAAGAAGGTCTCTTCGCGCAGCGCCGGCACCTTGGACGGCGGCACCTCGCCGGAGAGGACGAATTTGCTCAGTGCGGTGCGGTCGTAGCCGGGCCGTCGTTCCAGGTCGATCAGCAAGAGTTCGCCGGCGAAGCCCTTCTCGCGCAGCGCGGCGGCCGCGGCGGTGCCGGCCGCCCCGGCGCCGATAATGAGGAAGCGGCGCCGGTCCTCGACGGGTTTGGGCGTCGTTTCCGCCAGCGGCTGGCTGCCGACGCGCACCTCGCCGTCGACCACCTCCACCGGATAGCGCTTCAGGCGATCGAGGGCCGGCGGCTCGCAGAGACTGCCGTCGGCAACGGCAAAGGCCGCCTTGTGCCAGGGGCAGGTCAGCCGGCCGTTGCACACCGCGCCCTGTTCCAGCGGCGCGCCGGCGTGCGGGCACTCGGCCTGGTAGGCGTGCACCGCCTCGCCGGCGCGCAGCAGGAGGATCTTGGTTTCGCCGATTTCGACGCGTGTGCCGCGGTCCTCGCGCAGGTCGGCGAGGCGGGCGACGGGATGGAGCGGCATGGACTTCCCCTCAAGCAGGCGTTCTCATCAGGTATGCCTGTTTGGAGTCCGCCCGGATCGGAGGGGTTCAGTGCCGCCGGTGACGCGACGCGTCCGGCGGGTCGGCGTGAACCAGCACCTCGGCGCGTGGAAACTCTTGGCGGATCGCCGCTTCGGCCTGATCGCAGAGTGCATGGCCTTCGATCAGCGACAACCCTCCGGGCAGCTCGAGGTGCAGCTGGACGAACCAGCGGGTGCCGGACATCCGTGTGCGCAGATCGTGGGCGCCGAGTACGCCGGGCACGGCGCAGGCCAGGGCATGCATGCGCTGGCTGATCTCGACCGGCAGTTCCTCGTCCATCAGCACCGAGCAGGCGCCGCGGATGATGCCTAGCGCGCTGTAGAAGATGTACCCGGCAATGCCCAGCCCGAACAGCGCATCTGCCCGCGCCAGCCCCGCCTTGGCCAGCAGCAGCGCGGCGAGGATGCTGCCGTTGAGCAGCAGGTCGGAGCGATAGTGCAGGGCATCGGCGGTGATCGCGGTGGAGCCGGTGACCTGGACCACGTGCCGCTGGAAGCGCAGCAGGGCGAGCGTCGCCAGCAACGACACGACGATCACCACCAGGCCGGCGCCGGTGGCTTCCAGAGGCTGCGGGTCGGCGACGCGCTGCACGCCCTGGTAGCCAACGAAGACCGCGCTGGCGCCGATGAACACGCCCTGGCCGAGCCCCGCCAGCGCCTCGGCCTTGCCGTGGCCGTAGCGGTGGTTGTCGTCCGCCGGGCGCAGCGCGTAGGCGACGGCGAGCAGGTTGAGCAGCGAGGCGGCGCCGTCGAGCAGCGAGTCGGTGAGCCCGGCGAGAAGGCTCACCGAACCGCTGAACCACCAGGCGACGGCCTTGGCGAGAGCCAGCGACAGCGCCACGGCGAGCGCGGCACGGGTCGCCAGGCGCATCAGCCGGGCATGCCGTGGGTCGACGATCATAGGCGTTCGGTCGGCCGGGCGACCCGCCGCAGCAGGTCTCGCAGGCGCATCAGGCGGCCGGGCGCAGGCCGTAGGCGGCCAGTTGTTCGAGGCTGCCGCTGTGCTGGATCAGGCGCGGGTCGTCGAGCGGCAGGGTGCGGCCGGTTTCGCGGGCGATGATCGCCTTGAGCTTCTGCTTGTCGACGCTGCCGTCGGCGCTGATCGCATCCTGCAGTTTTTCCGGCGCCACCGAGTAGTGCTCGTTCGGTGCCAGGTAGATCGCGCCGGTGGCGAAGTCGATGCCGAAGGCGATGAGCCCGGGAATCACGTAGAAGAGGATGCCGACGGCGTCGAGAGCGGCGACCAGTGGATCGATCCGGCCTTCGATCTGGCCACGGCGGTCGGGGAAGAACAGGGTGCCGCAGGCGCTGAGCTGGGTGAACAGGGTGACGGCGAGGGCGCCGCCGATGATGCGGTTACGCATGAGCATGAAGGACCTCCAAGGAAAGCAGTACGCCACTATATCAAGCGTCGAGGGGCGTTTTCCGCAGCCGCACAAAGGTTTTCCCGCAACCTGTGTCGCCCCCCGTGAGACCGCAGCGGCGCGCCGGTGTTTCTTCGCCGACGGACGAATCCACGACCGCGCCAACCAACCCGCGCGGCGTGCCTATAATCCGCTCCCCCGTTCCCGAGCCGCCATGCCCGCGCCCCGCACATCGATGCCGTTCTGCCAGCCTGCGCAAGGCGCTGAGCCAACGCCACGAGGCCATGCTGGAGGCGCCGCCCGGCGCCGGCAGGACCATCCGCGTGCCGCTGGCGCTACTCGGCGAAGCCTGGCTAGCCGGGCAGACAATCCTCATGCTCGAGACGCGTCGCCTGGCGCCGCCCGAATTCGTTCCCTCCATCGACGCGAGTTGTGCCGGACTCCGGCACGCATAAACACTTGCGTGCTTCGTAGGGGAATGACTGGTACGAGTTTCCAGCAATGGACGTTGATCTTTGGGTTTTTGGGACAAACACCTCTGGTTGACGAGGCTATCAATGGCATCCGGTTTGCTCAAATCCCCGGGTGAAGTTTTCCTATTTAACAGCGAAGAACGATTTCGCCCGGCGCAAGGAATAGGAACGTCGTACTTGGTTAAACATGCAGACGGCCCATCGTTGTTACCGCAATAGTCTACGTTCTATCGAGGCAGGCAAACGCTGACGGACATCGCTCGACGCCCTGTCCGTATTCTTTAGCGATAGGCAAACTGCAAGAGGTCAGAGATTCTCATCCATAACCAAAGGCAGGAGCGAGATGCGTAAAGCATCAGTCCAGGTTGCCAATTTATAAGTTCCCATGTTGACCTACCCATCAAACTGATTTCAACGTCAAAGCCCGGTGATGCCTGACGACGCATTGGTGCTCGCTCACACCTACATCCGCATCGCGTAGGAAAGTGCTGGCACCGGAGCTTCCCCGCGGGAGGACATAATGGGTTGCGCTGCACTGGGCCGTGCTTGATTCAGTCAACTTATGGCACGGATAGGCAAACACGTCTGATTATGGCCTGGTTCAAATTCATGACGGTGCGGTTTTGGATTAATCAATTGCACTGTGTTGGTGCGCCTTTGAATTTTGTGCATTAAAAGATGCTTGTATCGAGCCTGATGTAACGTTTAAGCACGCACTTTGCCCCATAAGCCACTCCAGGATGACTTGATAGGCTCAGGCAATTCAGTCGGAAGCTATGGGCAAAGCCAATCGAATCGATCCATTAGCATTGAGGCGCGCAAAACGTTCTTGCGCAGGACACTCTATGACCTTAAGTCTACAGTAACTCGATGGTGGATAAATCGATGAACAAGGATACTGGCGTACAGCGAGCGTTATTGTCTCAAAAAATAAAGTCAATTTTTGCAGCGACTTCGTTTGGTCTTGCTCTTGATTGCCAAGCGGCTATGGTGCCAACTGAGCCCGGCGATTATGCCCCTTTACCAGTTGGGACGGAGTTGGGATTGGTCTACTTTCAGCATGCTGATCGCGATCGTGTCATGCATGACGGTCATACCGCCACCAAAGACTTTGAATTAGACAGCAATCTATTAATGATGCGCTACGTCCACTGGACGGAGATTGGCGGGTTTGTAGTAACACCTCAAGTAATTATACCTGTCGCTGACTTGAAAATGTCGGGGCAAAATGATGATCGGGCGACTGGTGTGGGCGATCCCATTTTCGGCAGCGCTCTGTGGCTTCTCAATGATCCGGTCAAAGAGCGTTACTTCTCTGTTGCTGGCTATCTCAGCGTACCCATCGGTGAGTATCATGCAAAAGACGGGGCCATGAATACTGGGGAAAATCGATGGAAAGGGGCTTTCCATGTAAGTTATGTCCAGGCATTGATCCCTCGTACATTGTATGGCGAGGTGACACTTGAGCATGACAAGATTTGGGATAACGATGATTTCCAGGGTGTAACGCTTAAGCAGGCTGATGTTTTCGAGTTGCAGACCCATTTACGATATGTATATAGCTCAACCAACCAGTTCGGTCTCAGCTACCATCATACGGTTGGTGGTGAAAATAAAGTGGGCGGCATTTCCCAGGACGATAGTCTAAATAGCAAGAAAGCATTGGTCACTTGGTCTCATTTCTTGAATCCCCGAACCCAGTTTGAGACACAGGTAGGGCGGGAGTTTGAAGTCAGAAATGGGCCGCAAGAGAATCTCAGGCTGAATTTCCGATTGGCTTACGCATTCTGAATATTTGATTTCCAAAAGGTAATCTCATGCACACTCTAAATAGTGGTAAGTATAAAGTCGCCGCCGTCCAGGCCGCTCCCGAGTTTCTTGATCTGAAGAAAGGCGTGAGCAAAGCAATTGCTCTTATCGAGGAAGCTGCATCGCAGGGTGCTGAGCTTATAGCCTTTCCGGAGGTCTGGCTGCCCGGTTATCCTTGGTGGATCTGGTTGGGTTCTCCGGCTTGGGGCATGCAGTTCGTCCAACGGTATTATGACAATGCATTAGTAATAGGCAGTCCAGAGTTTCAAGAGATCCGTGATGCGGCCGCAAGATATAAAATCTTCGTCGTCTTGGGTTTCTGTGAACGGTCGGCTGGTACTCTTTACCTGTCTCAAGCCATTATCGACGACAAGGGCGATGTGGTGAGCACCCGCAGGAAGCTTAAGCCCACCCACGTGGAGCGCGCTGTCTTCGGTGAGGGCGATGGAAGCGACCTCAGGGTCGACGACACTCGACTGGGCCGAATGGGGGCATTGTGCTGCGCAGAACATGTCCAGCCGCTGAGCAAATATGCAATGTACGCTCAACATGAGCAAATCCACATTGCAGCATGGCCAAGCTTTTCAGTTTATCGCGGGGCAGCTTTCCAGCTAAGTGCTCCGGCTAACAATGCGGCAACGCAGGTGTATGCGCTTGAAGGTCAGTGCTTCGTCATTGCTCCATGCGCAACAGTATCTAAAAGCATGCTCGACTTGTTGATCGATACCCCTGAAAAACAAGGATTGTTGTTGGAGGGCGGAGGCTACACGATGATCTATGGCCCGGATGGTTCGCCATTGTCCGAGCCCCTCGGAGAAACCGAAGAGGGCATTGTCTATGCTGAGGTTGATCTTGGAATTATTGGGGTGGCTAAAGCCGCATATGATCCCGTGGGACACTACTCACGCCCTGACGTGCTGCGACTGCTGTTCAATGGGCTTCCAATGCCGCGTATGCGGACCTTTGAGCAGGTGAGCGTCGCTGAATCGATCGATATGCCTCCTCTTCCATCAGACGCGGATTCCGCGCAGGAGTAACCGGAAAGATGCGGGCCTTCAAAAGGCCCGCATTATCAATCGAGAGTGCGAGTCCCTTTCAGTCTGTACTCCCTTGGGGTCATACCAGTATTTTTCTTGAACGCCCTGCTGAAATGAGCATTGCTGCTGAATCCCCAGCTATAAGCAATTTCCGCAATACTCAAATGTGCCAAGGCGGTTTCTGACAAGGCATGTTTGCAAGCGTCAATCCGCCTATGCCATATATATTCGCTCGGCGTAAATTGTTCTGTATCAAATGCCCTGTGTATTGAGCTTGCTGAAATTTTTAGCATGGAAGCCAAACGATCCACCGTAAGAGTTGCATCGCTCAGGTGGGCGTCAATCATGTGTTTAATTCGATCGATTTGGAACTGGCTGAGCCTGGATGGGCAGGTGTTCTCGTCTTTAGTTAGTGAACCTAGGGCGGTAACGAGTATTGCTATGACAGAATTGGCTAAGACTGTCTGAGTTTTGTCGTCCAGTGTATAGGGGGCATCCACACAACTGTAAATCAGGTTGCCCAGCAGTTTGCCAATGAAACTGTCTGTCCCTAATGGTATGGCAATATAGCGTTCTGGGTTTGGGATATGAATCCTCATGATGTCGCTGGGGATGCGGATGGTGTATTTGTGGAAGTCGTCCTTGAGCGATACCTTGTAGGGCCTTCGAGTATCATATAGAACCATCTCGCCAGGCTTGATGGTAGCTACGCGACTGTCCTGGTGGATTTCAAGGTTTCCCTTCATCTGTAACGTAAATAGGAAATACTCGTCTGAGTATTTCTGGTTACCTAGCCGGGTAACCGATTGTGGTTGCGCCTGTACTTCAAGCAAACTGATATCTGAAATTATGGTGCGATTCAAATGAGCTTCTAAACCTAAAGATCTTTGCAGGCCCGTGGCTGGCTCTAGATCACATTTCAACTTAACAAAATTCTCGTTAACGACGTCTCTCCAAAACTCAAGACGTTGCTCAACCGGAAGTGTGGTTGTTGATAGTTTGTATCCCATATAAGATACCTTTTACGGTGACTGGCGCTCATGGGCCTTAGCAGAAATGCGCTCATGGGCCTTAGCAGAAATCGTACCAATGCGGGGCCTCTCGAAGAACCGGGAATTAGATCGATCAATTTCCGAGACCAGCCTGTCCATCGACGACGCGCGCATGGTGGTGGATGCCGGCCTGGCGCGGGTATCGCGCTTCGATCCGCCAGTGGCGAGCGCGCGTCGGCCTGCTACGCAAGCTGGAGCTGCAGGCCGGCGGCGCCAGCGAGTGGTTGGATGTCGGCGCTGCTGGCGAGCCTCCTGGAGGATTGGCTGGCGCCGTACCTGCAAGGTCTCCCGGCTCAGCCATTTCGTCGCGTGGACTTGGCCGGAATACTCCAGGGCCTGCTGTCCTGGCCGCTGCTGGCGCCGAAAGCGCTGGAGGTGCCTCCGGTTCATGCATCCGCCTGGACTGGGCGGAGTTCCCGCCGGTGCTGGCGGTGCGTCTGCAGGCGCTGTTCGGCCTGGGCGACACGCTGCGCATCGCCGGGGCCGGCTGGCGGTGAACTGCACCTGCTGTCGCCCACGCCGCCCCGGTGCAGCTCACGCAGGACCTGGCGGGCAACACGTATCTGGATGTGAAGAAGGACCCCTCAAGGGGCGTTATCCGAAGCTATTACGTAACTCGACATTGACTCTCGCATCCGGTAACTCAGGAAGCTTTACGCATGCTAGGCAGTTTGAAACATGTAACTTGCGGGCGTTGACTCGCGATCTGAGCGTGCTGCTGGTGCAGCGCCGGTATCGATCTCAGCGCGTCTTGGTCTACTGGCTAGCACCTAACGCAACTCGCCAGCTGCAATAGCGGACAGCATCAACATATTGCTTCGCCATATTAGGGCGCACCATGAATACCCTGCCTATCGACACCGCTCTACCGGCATTACGAGCTGCTTTATTAGAGCGCGATGAAGTTGTTCTGGAAGCACCGCCAGGCGCGGGTAAAACAACGCGCGTCCCGCTAGTGCTGCTTTCCGAGCCCTGGCTTGGAGATCAAAAAATTCTAATGTTGGAACCACGACGTCTTGCCGCACGGGCTGCTGCCGAACGTTTAGCAAGCGAGTTGGGGGAGCGTGTTGGCGAAACTGTTGGTTATCGCATCCGGTTAGAAAGCAAGGTCGGACCTCGCACCAGAATTGAGGTGGTTACTGAAGGAATTTTGTCTCGAAGACTGCAGGATGATCCTTCGCTCGAGGGCGTAGGGATGGTCATATTCGACGAGTTTCACCTGAGGACGCTCGATGCCGATCTTGCTCTCGCTTTATGTCTGAGCGGACGTGATCTTCTTCGGGATGAAAGTCAGCCCCTGAAGATTCTATTGATGTCAGCCACTCTTGAGGGCGGGCGGCTTTCCAGATTGCTAAATGATGCCCCCATCGTAACCAGTGAGGGGCGAATGTTTCCCGTCGCTATAGTCTGGGGAAGGCCTCATCAGCCTGGCGAAGCTCTTGAGCCCAGAGTTGTTCAAACTTGCCTGCAAGCGATTGCTGAGCAAAGTGGCAGTGTCTTGGTTTTTCTACCAGGCCAGGCTGAAATCCGTCGCGTTCACGAACAGCTTCGCGGGCACTTGGACGGGCGCAGTGAGATCTTGCTTTGCCCGCTTCATGGTGAGTTGGATCTGACTTCTCAGAGAGCGGCTATCGAGCCAGCGCCGCTTGGCAAGCGGAAGGTGGTATTGGCCACCAATATCGCAGAAACGAGTCTGACTATTGATGGTGTGCGTGTGGTGGTTGATGGCGGTATGGCTCGGGTGCCTCGCTTCGATCCTGTCAGCGGTATGACTCGCCTGGACACACGACGAGTTTCTCGCGCGGCAGCTACACAGCGATCTGGTCGGGCTGGGCGCCTTGAACCCGGTGTCTGCTACCGCCTCTGGTCAGAGGTCCAGCATGACCAGCTCGTAGCCTATGATGCCGCTGAAATTATGCAAGCAGATCTATCCGGGCTTGCGCTTCAGCTCGCTCGTTGGGGTGTTCAGCCCGAAGATCTTGCATGGCTTGATGCGCCCCCGTCGGCGGCATTCGCTCAGGCGGGCGATTTGCTCCGGCGCCTTGGCGCGTTGGATGAGCGCGGTGTGATTACTCCTCACGGCCATGCCATGGCCGAGCTGCCAACTCACCCGCGAATAGCTCATCTCTTACTGCGTGGACAGGCTATTGGTCTAGGTAGCCTTGCTTGCGATATAGCGGCGCTGTTGGGTGAGAAAGATATCCTTCGAGGCGGTGGGGCGGATCTTCATGACCGTGTAGCGGCTATGGCAAGTGACCCATCTTTGCGGGCAAACCGTGGTGCAGTTCAGCGCGCTCGCCAACTTGCGCGGCAGTTTCGAGGACTCCTAAGGGGGCCGGTATCTGATCCCGTAGTAGATCCCGATGATGCGCGCTGGCTAGGCGCTCTTTTAGCCTTTGCGTACCCCGACCGGATAGCGCGGCAGCGCCGTGCTGGTGGTGCTGACTACAGGCTCGCAAATGGACGCGCTGCTCAGTTCGGGGAGCCGGATGCACTCATGAAAGAGCCCTGGCTTGTAGTCGCTGATCTTGGCAGTCGTCAGGGGCAGCGCGAGGAGCGCATCTACCTTGCAGCGGCACTCGCGCCTGAACTTTTTGACACTGTGCTCGCTGAGCAAGTGGTTCAGCGCGACAAGATCGAGTGGGATGAGCGTGAAGGCGTCCTCAAGGCAGAAAGGCAGCGCTGTGTGGGTGAACTCGTACTGAGCTCTGACGCCTTGCCAGGGCTCGATGAGGAAGTACGCACCAAAGCTTTGGCCGATCTGGTTCGCCGCAAGGGTATAGAGTTGCTCCCCTGGACTAGCGAGCTGCGTCAATGGCAGGCGCGTGTCGCGCTTATTCGCCAATTGGATATTGAAGAGCAAGGTCAAAGTGAATGGCCAGACTTATCCGATGCTGCTCTGCTTTCCTCGCTTGAGGAATGGCTGGCTTCGTACCTGGGGCGGGTGAGCCGTCTCAGCCATTTCGCCAATCTCGACTTGCAAAGCATCCTTCTGGGGCTGCTGCCCTGGCCACTTCCCCAGCGACTTGATGAGATGGCGCCGAAAGCGCTGCAGGTACCTTCAGGTTCGCGTATTGCCATCGACTACTCGGAACGTCCGCCTGTACTCGCCGTGCGGTTGCAGGAGCTATTTGGGCTGGCTGAAACACCACGCATTGCGGGAGGTCGACAGGGAGTGGTGCTGCACCTCCTGTCTCCGGCGAGGCGACCTGTCCAGGTGACCCAGGATTTGGCCAGCTTCTGGGCCAATACCTATCCCGAGGTTAAAAAAGACTTAAAAGGACGATATCCCAAGCACTGGTGGCCTTCAGACCCGATGGAGGCAAAACCGACAGCCAGAGCTAAGCCCCGCCCTGGGACAGATGCTTGAGCAAAGCCTTGCCTGCGGGGCGCTCCTGCCTTGCCGTCGCAACTGAGTAACTGCACAGAGGGGGAGCGCTATGAGTGGGTAAGCCGGTGCGATTCCCAAGTGTCAAACCGCTTGGGCTTCATCGGGCATCGAGACAGGCAGGTGTGTCAATCCCTCAGCTGCCAAGCTCCCTAAAGCTGTCAATCTTCAAGTCTGAAATGGACAGTCACCTGATTCCAGAATTTTTTCACGTCCATCCAGGCTTTCCGGACGTTGCGTAAGTGTCAATGCGAGAAGAGAATTTGATACCGCATACGACTGGCCTGACGCCCCGCCGATCGCCGAGCCTATGGCGAAGGTGAAGCCGCGCAAATGCTAGCCGCGGATGGGCCGGCGCGCCCGATAGGTACCATTCGCCTGATTTCCCGAACGGCTCCGATTCTTCCGGTTCTACCGTCTGACTGCCAATTAGCGGAGAACCAACCATGACGAGTCGACAAGAGAACCTGCTGGACTGGCTACGCGACGCCCATGCGATGGAGCAACAGGCGGAAAAGATGCTGTCCGCCCAGTCCAAGCGGCTTGAACACTATCCACAACTGAAGGCGCGCATCGATCAGCACCTGCAGGAAACGCTCGGTCAGAAGGAGGCGCTGGAGCGCCGTATCGATCAACTGGGGAGCAGCCCTTCGGTATTGAAGGACATGGGCGGTAAGCTCATGGCGTTCGGCCAGGCGGTGGGCGGCATGACGATGAGTGATGAGGTGGTGAAGGGCTCGATAAGCGGCTACGTGTTCGAGAACATCGAAATCGCCACCTATACCGTACTCATCGCCGCAGCGGAGGCTGCGGGCGATACAGAAACCGCTCGCGTCGCCGCCGAGATACTGCCGCAGGAGCAGGCCATGGCCGCATGGTTGATCGAGCATCTGCCGGAGATAACCACGGCGTTCCTGGCTCGCTCCGAGGCGCCGGATACTGAAGCCAAGCGATAAATCAGCCGTCAAGGCCGCCGGCATGCGCTGCGGCCTTCGAGCTTGGGGACCGATGCTTCCCCATGTCCGAAGGGCCTTGGTCACTCGGTCGCATAGCTTTGTTTGCCGGCGTTCCGCCTCGGTTACCGGGCTGCTCCGGAAAATACTGGAGGCTTTCCTTTTGCCGGCTGTTCTTATTCCTTGCGCAGATTGAGATCGGCGCCGGCCGCGCGTAGCGCCCGGTAGGCCTGGTCGAGATCATCGCGCAGCTTCTGCGGGTTGGCGCTGCGCGCCGAAACGATGAACTTGATCGGCACCCGCGCCAACGGCACCGCGGGCGGAGTCGCGATGCCCAGTTCCTTGACCGCCTGGTTCACCGACTGGTCGTAGTCGATGAGGAAATCCCCGCGCCCGCGTTCGAGCATTTGCAGCGCCGCGGTATGCGTGCTGGTGCGGTGCTGGCGCAACCGCAGCGCGGGGTCCTGGAGTGCCGCGTTGACCGCCGGCCAATAGGTGTAGCCGGTGATCAGAATGACGTCTCGGGCGGCCAGGTCGCGGGGAAACTCAGGGGCAGGGGCGCCGTGGCGGTAATACAGATTGAGGCCTATCTCCGCCAGCTGTTCATTGGCTTCCAGCGTTTGGCCCTGGAGGTTGGGCTTGCCCGGTGAGCCCGGCCAGAGATCGATGCTGCCGTCGATCAGGCCGGCGTAGAGCCGCGCACTGGGCAGTTCGCGGAAGCTCACGCGGTAGCCGGCGTTGTGCAGCAGCAGCCGGGTGAGGGCGACCAGTGCGCCTTGGGCTTCGCCGTGGGCATCGCTGTAGATCGCCGGCGGCGAGTTGTAGTAACCCACCTTGACCAGCGGGTGCGGCGGTTCCGGCGCGCGGCCGGCGAGGCTGGGGCCGCTCAGCAGCGCGCCCAGCAGAAAGAGGGGCAAAAGCGGTCGTGAAGGTTTCCACATCGATTTATCGCTGCGGCTGAGGCCGTCTCGTCATCTTTATCGACGGCGGAAGATGCCGGCGTATCAGCCCAGTGTAATTCGCTTTTCGCCACGGTAGCGGCGTTTTGCTATCGGATCGGTCAGGTTTTTTCGTCGATCAGCATGAACTGGCGGAACATCGCCACGCTGGCGAACAGCTGCACGAAACCGATCGCGCAATCTAGCAGCACGCTGGGCAGCCATGCCGGGTTTTCGCCGAGCCAGCCGGACGACCACGCGCCGAGCAGCCAGAGCGGCAGCATCGTGCTGAGCACCAGGGCCAGAATCTGCAGGAAGTGCCCCTCGGTCAGGCGGTAGCTGTTGCGCAGCGCCGGCAACGGCGGCATCCCGCGCAGCACCAACAGGTACTCGGAGAACGCCAGCTTGACCATCACGAAGATCGCCGGCAGCACCAGCAGCGACATGCCGAGCATGATCAGCAGGCTGGTGATCGCCGTGAGCAGCGCCAGCCGTGGCCACAAGCCCAGCGCGCCGGCCCAGAGCTGGACGGTGCCGGGCGTTTCGCCACGGCTGCGGCTGTCAAGGAAGAGAATCAGCGAGCCGGTGTAGAGCGGGTAAAACAGCAGCCCCAGCAGCACCTCGTAACCGGCCGCCGGTTGCGTGCCGTCGACTGCCCGCAGGGCCTGGCGGCTGAGCGATTCGAGGGCCAGCGGCGGCAGGCAGAGCAGGGCGATGGCGCCCAGGTGGCGGCTGAAGAAGAACCAGGAGTCACGCAGGATAGGAAACGGATTCATCGAGCTCGGCGGGCATGCTGGGTAGGGCCGCCACTGTAGCGGAAGACCCCGGAACAGACCAAACGGCCATGCTTCGCCTGGCGGGTTTACCCAACCTTTACGCACGCGCGCGTTGAAATCGCCACGGCCAGTCGCACATTGAACGGGTGGCGGGCCAACCCGCAGACAAGTAATTTCCCCAGATCGGAGACGTGCCATGCAATCCGAAGAACAGCAGGTGATCGACGGACTCTTCAACCGCCTGAAGGAAGCCGAGGCGCAGTCCGCTTCGCGTGACGCCCAGGCCGAGGCGCTGATCAACGAACACATTGGCCGGCAACCCGCCGCGCCCTACTACATGTCCCAGGTGATCCTGATCCAGGAGGCCGGCCTCAAGCGCCTGGACCAGCGCGTTCGCGAGCTGGAGGCGCAACTCGAACAGGCGCAGCGGCAGCGCCCTGCCCAGGGCGGTGGCGGCTTTCTCGCCGGACTGTTCGGTGCCGGTCAGTCGCGCTCCGCTGCGCCGAGCGCGGAGGCGCGCGGCTGGAACGAACCGGAGCCGCGCTCGTCCGCGGTGCCGCCGGCGAACCCCGCGCCGGGCGGTTTCGGCCAGGGCTATGGGCAGCCCCAGGCGCCATCGCGCGGCACCGGCTTCCTCGGCGGCGCGTTGCAGACCGCCGCGGGCGTGGCCGGCGGGATGGTGCTGGGCAACATGCTCACCGGTCTGTTCCAGCATTCGCAGCCGCAGGAAATCGTCGAGATCATCAAGGAGCAGCCGGCCGCTGCGGACAGCGCGCAGACCCAGGACTACGCCGCCAGCGACAGCGCCGACTACTCGGGCGGCAACGACTACGCGAGCGACGACGGTTACCAGGACGCGGGCCTGGACGACAGCGGTGGCGGCTTCTTCGATGACGACGACAGCTTCGTCTGAGCCCGACCAAGGCGCCGTGCGGCGGCGAAGCGCGCATAATCGCGATCCTTTGCTGCTGCCGTGGGCCATCCCTTGAAAAGAATCGCGCTGTTCGCCGACGTGCAGAACCTCTACTACACCGTGCGCCAGATCCACGGCTGCCATTTCGACTACACCGCGTTGTGGCGCGCGGTGGGCGGCCACGGCGAGATCGTCGAGGCCTACGCCTACGCCATCGAGCGTGGCGATCCCAGGCAGCAGCAGTTCCAGCAGATCCTGCGCAACCTGGGTTTCACGGTGAAGCTCAAGCCGTTCATCCAGCGCAGCGACGGTTCGGCCAAGGGCGACTGGGACGTCGGCATAACCATCGACATGCTCGACGCCGCGCCGCGCGTCGACGAAGTGGTGCTGGCCTCCGGCGACGGCGATTTCGACCTGCTGCTCGAACGCATCGCCCGTGACGGGGTGACCACCCGCGTCTACGGCGTGCCCGGCCTCACCGCGCAATCGCTGATCCGCTCCGCCGGCCACTACCACCCGATCGAGGGTGCGCTGCTCCTGCGGCACTGAACGGGCGCCGTTCGCCCTGCCTGTATTGGTGCTCCGCTCGGCTTCTGTATCTGTCGGCGCGCGTGGCGCTGACGCAGAATCGGCGGCCCTTCGCCGTGAGCTCCGAGCATGTCCGCGCCTCGTTTTCCCCTGCTGCTGATCGGCGCCTTCGCCGCGCTCTACCTGGTCTGGGGCTCCACGTATCTGGTGATCCGCATCGGCGTCGAATCCTGGCCGCCGCTGCTGATGGCCGGCGTGCGCTTCCTCATCGCCGGCGGTGTGATATTCGTCTGGCAGCGCTGGCGCGGCGCGCCGCTGCCGACGCGGCGCCAGTGGCTGGCGTCCGGAGCTGTGGGTTTTCTGCTGCTCAGTTGCGGCAACGGCGGCGTGACGCTGGCCGAGCACGGCGGCGTGGCGTCCGGCGTGGCGGCCCTGGCAGTGGCAACGATGCCGCTCTTCACCCTGGTTTTCGGGCTGTTCTGGGGCCATCGCAACACGCGCCTGGAATGGGCCGGGATCATCCTCGGGTTGGTCGGCATCGGCCTGCTCAACCTCGGCTCCAACCTGCAAGCCAGCCCGTTGGGTGCGGCGCTGGTGCTGTTCGCCGCCGCGGCCTGGGCCTTCGGCTCGGTGTGGAGCAAGAGCCTTGCGCAGCCGGCCGGACCGATGGCCAGTGCCGCGCAGATGCTGGTCGGCGGCGCGGTGCTGCTGGTCGGCAGCGTCGCCAGTGGCGAGCGCATGACCCAGGCGCCGACGCTGGCCGGCTGGGCGGCGCTGGCCTATCTGGTGCTGTTCGGCTCGATCGTTGCCTTCAGTGCCTACCTCTACCTGCTGAAGACCGTGCGGCCGGCGGCGGCCACCAGCTACGCCTACGTCAATCCGGTGGTCGCCGTGCTTCTGGGCATCGCCTTCGCCGGTGAGCGCATCGGCCATGAGGAGTGGCTGGCGATGGGCCTTATCGTCGGCGCGGTGGTGCTCATCGGGTTGCCGCAATGGCGGCGCGAGCGATAGTCGCCGGGCACAGACGGTGACGCTGTGCGCCGCGCGCCTACGTTAAACTGCGCGCCTCGTTCCGTTTCCCGGTTTTTCCCATGACCTTCGCTTCCCTCGGCCTGATCGAACCCCTGCTGCGCACCCTCGAGGCGCTCGGCTACCAGACGCCCACTCCGGTGCAGGCCGAGGCGATCCCCGCCGTGCTCAAGGGCCGCGACCTGATGGCGGCGGCGCAGACCGGCACCGGCAAGACCGCCGGTTTCGCCCTGCCGCTGTTGCAGCGGCTGACCCTGGAAGGTCCGCAGGTGGCGCCCAACTCGATCCGCGCGCTGGTGCTGGTGCCGACCCGCGAGCTGGCCGAGCAGGTGCAGCAGAGTTTCCTCACCTACGGCGAGCACCTGCCGCTGCGCAGCTACGCGGTGTACGGCGGGGTCAGCATCAACCCGCAGATGATGAAGCTGCGCAAGGGCATCGACGTACTGGTGGCGACCCCCGGCCGGCTGCTCGACCTGTACCGGCAGAACGCGGTGAAGTTCGCCCAGGTGCAGACGCTGATCCTCGACGAAGCCGACCGCATGCTCGACCTCGGCTTCTCCCGCGAGCTGGACGAATTGTTCGCCGCCCTGCCGCGAAAGCGCCAGACCCTGCTGTTCTCCGCGACCTTCTCCGAGGCGATCCGACAGATGTCCGGCGAGCTGCTGCGCGATCCGCTGTCGATCGAGGTCAGCCCGCGCAACGCGGCGGCGAAGAGCGTGCGTCAGTGGCTGGTGACGGTGGACAAGAAGCGCAAGTCCGAACTCTTCCTGCACCTGCTGCGCGAGAACCGCTGGGGCCAGGTGCTGGTGTTCGCCAAGACCCGCAAGGGTGTCGACGAACTGGAGGGCGAACTGCAGCGCAACGGCATCAGCGCCGACGCGATCCACGGTGACAAGCCGCAACCGGCGCGTCTACGCGCGTTGCAGCGGTTCAAGGACGGCGAGGTGCAGATCCTCGTCGCCACCGACGTCGCCGCTCGCGGGCTGGACATCGACGATCTGCCGCTGGTGGTCAACTTCGATTTGCCGATCGTCGCCGAGGATTACGTGCACCGCATCGGCCGCACCGGGCGCGCCGGGGCTTCGGGGGAGGCGCTGTCGCTGGTCTGCGCCGACGAGGTGCAGCTGCTCGCGGCCATCGAGGTGCTGACCAAGCAGACCCTCAGGCGCGTCGAAGAAGCCGGCTTCGAGCCGGATCACCGGGTTCCGGCAACCGACGCCAGCGGCCAGGTGCTGAAGAAACCGAAGAAGCCCAAGCAGAAGAAGGACGCCGGCCCCGGCGGCAAGGTCCACCTCGGACGCTGGTTCGACAACGACGAAAAGCCCGCCGCCAAGGCTGTGCGCAAGGCGCCCGCGTTCGGCAAAGGCCCGGCGAAGGGCTCACCCAAGGGCGGCAGGCCGAAGAAGCCGTGAGGCGGGCGTTCTCCGCACGTCGCCGCCGTCGGGGTTCGCGTATCCGCAGGGTGGGTTAGGCGCACCGCGCGGGGCTGGACGTTCGCTGTGATGCGCGCCGTAACCCACCAGATGTGGTATCGCCGGCCACCGGGCGTGATATGGCCGGCTCCGCCTGGTGGGTTACGTAGGCGCTGCCGCGGGTCATCGACAGGCGCGGGCGCGGCGGGCAGGATGCGCCTTCCTTCCCGTCGCGAGCCATTCCCATGTCCGTGTCGCTGATTCCTGCCGTGTACAGCCTCGACGACTTCGAGCAGCGCGCCGCCGCCTGCATCGATCCGGGCTACTGGGCCTACTTGCAAGGTGGCGCGGCGGACGAGGCGACGCTGCGGCGCAACCGCGAAGCCTTCGCCGAGATTCGCCTGCAGGGGCGCGTGCTGGCCGATCTGGGCGGGGCCAACACGCGCTGCGAACTGCTTGGCCAGACCCTGTCGATGCCGCTGCTGCTGGCGCCGGTGGCGGCGCAGCGGCTGGTGCATGCCGACGGCGAGCGCGCGGTGGCCGAGGCCGCGGCGGCGATGGGGGTCGGCATGGCGCTGAGCACCTCGTCGAGCCTGTCACTGGAGGACGTCGCCGACGTCGCGCGTTCACCCTGGTTCCAACTGTACATCCAGCCGGATCGCGACTTCACCCTGCAACTGGTGCGCCGCGCCGAGGCCGCCGGCTACCGCGCGCTGGTGCTGACCGTGGACGCACCGGTGAACGGCGTGCGCAACCGTGAGCAGCGCGCCGGCTTCCAGCTGCCCGAGGCAGTCAACCTGCGCGGTATGCGTGTCGCGCTGGCAAAACCGGCGGGCATCCTCGACAGCCCGCTGTTCGACGGCCGACTGAGCAGCGCGCCGACCTGGCGCGACCTCGACTGGCTGCTCGGCAACACGCGGCTGCCGGTCCTGCTCAAGGGCGTCAGCGCCACGGCGGACGCCGAACGGGCGGTGCAGGCCGGGGTCGCCGGGCTGATCGTCTCCAACCACGGCGGCCGCGTGCTGGACGGCCTGCCAGCGAGCATCGAGCTGCTGCCGCGCATCGCCGAGCAGGTTGGCGGACGCGTGCCGCTGCTGCTCGACGGCGGCATCCGCCGCGGCACCGACATGCTCAAGGCGCTGGCCCTCGGCGCCCAGGCGGTGCTCATCGGTCGGCCCTACGTGCACGCGCTGGCGCTGGGCGGCGCGGTGGGGGTGGTGCAACTGCTGAACATCCTGCGCGGCGAGTTCGAAGCGGCGATGGCGCTCACCGGCTGCGCCACCCTGGCGGACATCGACCGCGGGGTGCTCTGGCAGCGCTGATCCTCCACCCGCGTATCCGTAGGGCATCCGACCATCGGTTTTTTTGGTGGGCTGAAGCCCCGCCTACGTGCTGCAACGGTGGATGAAAAAGGCGTCATCCACCGTACGAAGTCCCGACGCCGTGCGTCGGCGCCCGGCCCGCGTCGCGCAACCAGGCCAGCACGCCCAGGCCGGCGCGGCGGCCGCTGGCGAAGCAGGCGGTGAGCAGGTAGCCGCCGGTGGGCGCTTCCCAGTCGAGCATTTCGCCGGCGCAGAACACGCCGGGCAGGGCGTGCAGCATCAGGTTCGCGTCGAGCGCCTCGAAGGTGACGCCGCCGGCGCTGCTGATCGCCTCGTCCAGCGGGCGTGTGCGCAGCAGTTCGATGGGCAGCGCCTTGATCGCCGCGGCCAGCCGCGCGTTGTCGGCGAACGCCTCGGACGGGGCGCATTCGCGCAGCAGGGCGGCCTTGACGCCGTCCAGGCCGAGCTGGCCGTGCAGGTGTCTGGACATCGAGTGCTTGCCGCGCGGGCGGGCCAGGCGCTTTTCGATGTCTTGCGCCGACAGCGCCGGCAGCAGGTCGAGACGCAGCAGCGCGCGGCCGTCGGCCTCGATGCGCCGACGGATAGCGGCGGACAGCGCATACACCAGGCTGCCTTCGATGCCGCCGGCGGTGAGGACGAACTCGCCGCGCCGCGGGGCTTCGCCGTCCAGCGCCAGGGCGACCGACTTGAGCGGCGCGCCGGCGAACCTGTCGCGCAGCAGCGCGCTCCAGCCGGCCACCTCGAAACCGCAGTTGCTCGGCCGCAGTGGCGCGATCTCCACGCCGCGCGCCTGCAACAGCGGCACCCAGGCGCCGTCCGAGCCCAGCCGCGCCCAACTGCCGCCGCCCAGCGCCAGCAGCGTGGCGTCGGCGTGCAGTGCCTGTTCGCCCTCCGCACCGGCGATGCGCAGCGCGCCGTCCGCGGTCCAGCCGAGCCAGCGCTGCCGGGTATGCAGGCGCACGCCCTGTTCGCGCAGGCGCTTGAGCCAGGCGCGCAGCAGCGGCGCGGCCTTCATGTCGGTGGGGAAGACGCGGCCCGAGCTGCCGACGAAGGTGTCGACGCCTAGGCCGTGAATCCAGGCGCGCAGGGCATCGGCGTCGAAATCGGCGAGCAGCGCAGAGATCGCCTCGTGGCGTTCGCCGTAGCGCGAGAGGAACGCCTCGCGGCCCTCGGAGTGGGTGATGTTCATGCCGCCGACACCGGCCAGGAGGAACTTGCGCCCGAGGGATGGCATGCCGTCGAAGAGGTCGACGGTGATGCCGGCGGCGCTGACCACCTCGGCCGCCATCAGCCCGGACGGACCGCCGCCGACGATCGCGACACGGGGGACGGAAGTGGCGGGCATGGTTGGTCCTGGCGCGGAAGAAAGGCGCCGATTCTAACCGGGTTCGCTCCTTCCGGCATCGAAGGGCGCCCCGTGGCCGGGGCACCGTGCCGGGACCTCAACCCAGCGGCGAGACTCCGAGCGTGCCGGATGCGGCGTCGGGGAAGGGGTGGGCGCTGAACTGCGGCGCAGTTTCCGGGACCAGGATCACCTTGCGGCAGTCCTCCTGCTTTTCGTTGAAGATCTTGTAGCCGTCGCTGGCCCTGGACAGCGGCAGGCGGTGGGTGATGATGATTTCCGGATTCAGTTCGCCGCTTTCGATGTGCCCGAGCAGCTTCGGCAGGAAGCCGTGCACGTGGGTCTGGCCCATCTTGAAAGTCAGGCCCTTGTCGAAGGCATCGCCGAACAGAAAACCGTGGATGAAGCCGGCATACACGCCAGGCACGCTGACCACGCCGCCACGGCGCACGGCGGCGATGCACTGGCGCAGCGCCTTGCCGCTGGAACCTTCGAGCTTGAGGTTGGTGAGGATAGTCTCGGTGGTGCTGCCCTTGGCCTCGAAACCGACCGCATCGATCACCGCATCGACCCCGCGCATGCCGGGCGTGGCCTGGATGATCACCTCCGCCGGGTCGTCCTGCTCGTCGAAGTTGATCGGCACGACGCCGTAGGCCTGGCGGGCGAAATCCAGCCGGTATTGATGGTGATCGATCATGAAGATCTGCTCGGCGCCGAGCAGTCGCGCGCTGGCGGCGGCCATCAGCCCGACCGGACCGGCGCCGAAGATCGCCACACTGGAACCGCGGCCCACGCCGGCATTGACGGCCGCCTGATAGCCGGTGGGAAGGATGTCTGTGAGGAACAGCACCTGCTCGTCGTTGAGCGTGTCCGGCACCTTGAACGGGCCGGCGTTGGCCTTGGGCACGCGGACGAATTCGGCCTGGCCGCCGGGCATGCCGCCGTACAGGTGGCTGTAGCCGAACAACGCGGCTCCCGGCGGGATCGATTTCTTGTTCATGATCGCGCCACGGTCCGGGTTGGTCGTCTCGCAGGCGGCGTGCAGGTTCATCTGGCAGAAGAAGCAGTCGCCGCAGGCGATCACGAACGGCACGATCACGCGGTCGCCTTTCTTCACCGCGGTGACCGCCGGCCCGGCCTCCTCGACGATGCCCATGAACTCGTGGCCGAGGATGTCGCCGCTCTTCATGGCCGGCATCTTGCCGCGATACAGGTGCAGGTCGGAGCCGCAGATGGCGGTGGCGGTCACCCGCAGGATGATGTCGTCGGGGGCCTGGATGACCGGGTCGGGGACGTTCTCCACGCGAACGTCGCGGGTACCGTGGTAGGTCAGGGCTTGCATGGCTTTTCCTCGTTCTGGGTAGGACGCGTCTGCGCATGACGCCGCAGCCGGGGCGGGTGGTAGCGCTGCATTCCCTAGTTGATAGGGCTGGCGACGGGCTTTGGTTCCGGCGGGCGGACGAGTGGGCGCGGCGCTCGAGAGGCGCGGGCCTGGCGTCCTGCCGACGCCAGAGCGGCGGCGAATCTCCCGTCGACAGAACGGTCCGATGTCGGACACGCTCGCCGAGGAGTCCGCATGTCACGCCCCGTTCCCAGCCTGCGCAGCGAGCGCCTGATCCTGCGTTCCTGGATGCCCGAGGACCGCGCGCCGTTCGCCGCGATGAACGCCGATCCGCAGGTGATGGCCTACTTCCCCGCCTGCCTTGACCGCGAGCAGAGCGACGCCCTCGCCGCGCGCATCGAAGCGCACTTCGCCGAGCACGGCTACGGCTGGTGGGCGCTGGAGGTGCCGGGGGAGGAATCCTTCATCGGCTACGTCGGGCTGCAGGTGGTGGACTTTCCCGCCGCGTTCGCTCCCGCCGTGGCGATCGGCTGGCGGCTGGCCCAGGCGCACTGGGAGCTGGGCTACGCCCACGAAGCCGCCGAGCGGGTGCTCGACCACGCCTTCGGTGAGTTGGGGCTCGAAGAAGTCGTCGCCTTCACCGTGCCGGATAATCGCAATTCGCTGGGCCTGATGCAGCGCCTGGGCATGCGCCGCGATCCATCGGCGGACTTCGAGCATCCGCACCTGCCGCGCGATCATCGGCTGCGCCGTCACCAGCTCTATCGCCTGCGCGCCGGAGAATGGCGACAGGAATGACCGCGCGCCGGTAAACCCATTACCATTGCGGCAATGGGCCGCGCGAGCCCTGAACCGTGCCTGAGGCCGATCGAGGAGCGAAACAATGAGCCAAGTACTGGACGACCTGGTCGCCTTGCTGAGCCTGGAAACCATCGAAGAAAACCTGTTCCGCGGCGTCAGCCAGGACCTCGGCTTCCGCCAGTTGTTCGGCGGCCAGGTACTCGGCCAGTCGCTGTCCGCTGCCAGCCAGACGGTTGACCCGGAGCGGCCCGTGCATTCGCTGCACGGCTACTTCCTGCGCCCCGGCGATGCCAGCCTGCCGGTGGTCTACAGTGTCGACCGCGTGCGCGACGGTGGCAGCTTCACCACCCGCCGCGTCACCGCGGTGCAGAAGGGCCAGACCATCTTCACCTGCAGCGCGTCGTTCCAGGTCCGCGAGGCGGGCTTCGAGCACCAGTCGCAGATGCCCGACGTGCCCGGCCCCGAGGGCCTCAAGTCGGAAAGCGAGCTGGCCCAGGAGATCGCCGACCAGTTGCCGCCGCGCATGCGCGAAAAGGCGGTCAGCCGCAAGCCGGTGGAAATCCGCCCGGTGCACGTCGGCAACCCGTTCCTGCCGGTCGCCAGCGAGCCGGTCAAGCACGTCTGGTTCCGCGCCGACGGCGCGCTGCCGGACATTCCGGCGATCCACAAGTACATCCTCGCCTACGCCTCGGACTTCGGCCTGCTGACCACGTCGCTGCGCCCGCACGAGGTGTCTGTGTGGCAGAAGTTCATGCAGGTGGCGAGCCTCGACCATGCGCTGTGGTTCCACGACGACCTGCGCGCGGACGAATGGCTGCTGTACGTGATGGACAGCCCCTGGGCCGGCGGCGGGCGCGGCTTCAATCGCGGCAGCGTATACAACCAGCAGGGCAAGCTGGTGGCCTCGGTGGCGCAGGAGGGGCTGATCCGTCAGCGCGAGGACTGGAAGTGACGCTGCGCGAGGCACACCACTGGGTGTTCGACATGGACGGCACCCTGACCGTCGCCGTGCACGACTTCGCCCTCATTCGCCGCGAACTGGATATCCCCGCGGAGGATGACATCCTCCATCACCTGGCGGCGCTGCCCGCCGAGGCAGCCTCGCGCAAGCGCGCCTGGCTGCTCGACCACGAACGCGAACTGGCGCTCGCCTCGCGCCCGGCCGTGGGCGCGGTGGCGCTGGTGCGCGCCCTCTGCGAGCGCGGCTGCCGGCTCGGCATCCTCACCCGCAACGCCCGTGAACTGGCGCTGGTGACCCTGCAGGCGATCGGCCTGGATGACTGCTTCGCCGCCGGCGATATCCTCGGCCGCGACGAAGCCCCGCCCAAACCCCACCCCGGCGGCCTGCTGCACCTGGCGGAACGCTGGGGCGTCTCCCCCGGCGCGCTGGTGATGGTGGGCGACCACCGCATGGACCTCCAGTGCGCCCGCGCGGCCGGCGCGCATGCGCTGCTGGTGAACCTGCCGGAGAATCCCTGGCCGGAGTGGAGCGACGGCTTCGTGCGCGATTGCGGGGAAGTGCTGGCGGAATTGAGCGGCTGATCGGAAGCAACGGTCTCTCTCCCCTGAACCTCGATGATCAGCAAATGCTCCAGGCAGACGAAGTCGACGATGTAGCACCCATGGGCTTCTGCCGCTTGAACTTGAGGCCGGGAAAACGCTGGCCGCGCAGCTGACGCCAGAGCGATTGCTCGGCGTCGGTCATCTGGCTTCTGAGGGTCTTGCTATTTCGGTAACAGGTCCATGAGCATCCTTGCTCCCGTGGCGATTCTAAAAAACTAGCCGATGCTCACAGCTCCTTCGCCTCGAAGGTGTCGCAGCTGTCCGGCGAGCCGCTGTCAAAGCCGGTCCTGAACCAGTGCACGCGCTGCTGCGAGGTTCCGTGGGTGAAGGAGTCGGGTACCACGCGACCCTGCCCTCTGCGTTGCAACTGGTCGTCGCCGATGGCGCTGGCGGCGTTCAGGGCTTCTTCGAGGTCACCGGGTTCCATCCAGTCCAGGCGCTTCTGCGCGTGGAAGGCCCAGACGCCGGCGTAGCAGTCCGCCTGCAACTCCTGGCGCACTGAGAGCCCGGTGGCACCTTCCATCGGCTGGCCGCTGCGGCGCGCGGCGTCCACGCTGTCGGGAACGCCCAAAAGGTTCTGCACGTGGTGGCCGACTTCATGGGCGATCACGTAGGCCCGGGCGAAGTCGCCGGCGGCCTGGAAGCGCTGTTCCAGTTCGCGGAAGAAACCGAGGTCCAGGTACACCTTCTGGTCCAGCGAGCAGTAGAACGGGCCGACCTGCGAGGAGGCATAGCCGCAGGCGGAGTTGGTGCCGCCGCTGAACAGGCGCAGCTCCGGCTGGCGGTACTGGCCTCCGCCGGTGGCGAAGAGTGCGGCCCAGGTGTCTTCGGTATCGCCGAGGATCGCGCTGACGAAGTCCACCTCGGGATCGGCACGGCCGTCCGCCGGCTGGCTCTGCTCGACCTGCGAGCCCTGGCCGGAGAGCTGGCCGAGGATCTGCAGCGGGTCCTGGCCCATCAGCAGGCTTATCACCACCACGGCGACGATGCCTCCCAGACCCAGCCCGCCACCGATGCGCAGGGCGCTTCCACCTGCGCGGCCGTCCGTCACGTTTTCGCTTCTTCTCGCCCTTTGCCAACGCATTGCCGGATCTCCTTGAAGGCCGGTGAGTCCGGCGCTTCATGCTAGGACGCGCAAGGTGCGATGACGTTCAGTCGCTGGCGTGGCGGGCATTTCATCCGCCACGTCAGCCGTGAATCAGCGGTAGTCGCTCACCACGCTCTGGGTGCCATCGGTGCCCACGCCGATCACTTGATAGGCGTCCTTGCGGCCGCCCATTTCCATCCCCGGCGAGCCCATCGGCATGCCCGGCGTGGCGATGCCGGCCAGGTCGGCGCGCTGGCGCAGGGCGAGCACGTCCTTCGCGGGCACGTGGCCTTCGACGAACTTGCCGTCGATCACTCCGGTGTGACACGAGCCGAGCGCGTGCGGCACGCCGAGGCGGGTCTTCAGCGCCGGCATGTCGTTCTCGATATGGTCGCGGACGCTGAAACCGTTCTGCTCCAGGTGCTTGATCCAGGACGTGCAACAGCCGCAGTTGGGGGCGCGATACACGTCGATGGCCACCGGCTCGGCGGCCTGGGCGACGCTGCCGACGAGCAGCGCAGCGAGCAGGGGAAATGCGCGCATGGGAAGGGTCTCCTGAGGATGAGCGCGCAGGATAGCGCGAGCCGTGGCGCCCGGGACTGGCCTGGCAGAAGCCGTGACGACGAAGATGTGACCGCCTGTTGCCGAAATGCGCCTCATCGATCGTCAAAGGGTGCGACGAACCATCGCAGGTGGGTCTACTCTCAATTACGGAAACCGTCGTCGACACCCCGCCGGCGCGGTCTCGATACAGCCCCGCGAGGGGCGGGAGAGGAGGGAGCGCGATGATCAATCACGTATGGGGACTGTTGTCCCGTCCGACCCGCGAATGGGCCCAGATCAACACCGAAGGCGAAACCGTCATCCACCTGTATGCCCATCACGTATTGCTGATGGCGCTGATCCCGGTGGTCTGTGCCTTCATTGGCACCACCCAGATCGGCTGGAAGCTCGGCGACATGCAGACGTCGGAGGTGTCGCTACCCGTCGCCGTCGCCCTGGGTGCCGGCTTCTACCTGATGATCCTCGCCGCCATCGCGGTGATGGGCAACGTGATCTTCCGCATGGCCGAGCGTTATCCGGAGCGCCCCAGCGTCGACCGTTGCATCGTCTTCGCCGGCTACGTGGCGACGCCGTTGTTCCTCGCCGGCGTGGTGCTGCTCTATCCGCTGATCTGGCTGTGCATCCTGGTGGGCTGCGTGGCCCTTTGCTACACGGCCTACCTGCTCTACCTGGGGGTTCCGTCGTTCCTGCAGATTCCGCGCAAGGACGGGTTCATCCTCTCCAGTGGAACCCTGGGCATCGGCGTGCTGGTGCTCGAGGCCCTGCTGGCGCTGACCGTGCTGATCTGGAGCGTGGGCTCGAACTTCGGCATTGGCCGGCTGTTCGTCGGCTGAGACCGTATCGCCGCTACGTGGCTGACTGGCCGCTTAGCGCCGCACCAGCAGCACGCCGGATTCCATGTGTGGCGTCCAGGGGAACTGGTCGAACAGTGCGCAGCGCTCGATACGATGGGTGTCGTGCAGCTGTGCGACGTTCTGCGCCAGGGTTTCCGGGTTGCACGAGATGTACAGGATGCGCTCGAAGCGCCGCGTCAGCTCGCAGGTGTCCGGGTCCATCCCGGCGCGCGGCGGGTCGACGAACACGCTGCCGAAGTCGTAACTTGCCAGGTCGATTCCGGCCAGACGGCGGAACGGGCGCACGCCGTTCAGCGCCTGGGTCAACTCCTCGGCCGACAACCGCACCAGGGTGACGTTGTCGATGGCGTTGTCGGCGAGGTTGGCCAGCGCCGCGTACACCGACGACTTGCTGATCTCGGTGGCCAGTACCTTGCGCACGCGGGTAGCCAGCGGCAGGGTGAAGTTGCCGTTGCCGCAGTACAGCTCCAGCAGGTCGTCGTCGCGCTCGCCCAGCGCCTCGTAGGCCCAGGCGAGCATCTTGCCGTTCACCGTGCCGTTGGGCTGGGTGAAGGCGCCCTCGGGCTGGCGATAGCGAAAGCGCCTTCCGGCGACCTCCAGTTCTTCCTCGACGAAATCCCGCCCGATGACGAGGCGCTGGCCGCGCGAACGACCGATCAGGCTGACTTGCAGGTCGGCCGCGACCTGTTCCGCCGCCGCCTGCCAGGCGTCGTCCAGCGGCCGGTGGTAGGCAAGGGTGATCAGCGCATCGCCCGCCAGGGTGGTGAGGAATTCCACCTGGAACAGCTTGAACGACAGCGCCGTGCGGGCCTGCCAGGCGGCCTTGAGCGGCGCCATCAGCGAGTTGATCCGCGCGCTGGCGATGGGAAAATCCTCGATCAGGATCGGCCTGTACTTGTCGCCCTTCTCGAACATCGCATAGAAGCGCTCCTCGTTTTCCCGCCACAGGCGAAACTCGGCGCGCAGCCGGTAGTGCTGCAGCGGCGAGTCGAACACCTGCGGCTCGGGCGCGCCGAACGGGGCCAGCAGCTCGCGCAGGCGCGCGGTCTTTTCGGTGAGTTGCTGGGCGTAGGCGGCGGAATCGAGGGGGACGGAGCTCATGAATCACTCGGGCGGGCGCGGAAATCGGGCGGCCATTGTACGGATTCGCCAGGACGGCGGGGATGGCTTTGTCGGGGAACGGTAGTCCCACGCATTGGGTACCGGCGCATGGCGGGCTGAAAACCCTTAGGTACGCCTCGCCGGTAGGGTGCGCTGCGCGCACCGCCCGGTCGGGACGGCGCTCCGCCTGGCTGAGACCGCCGCCGCGCAGCGATGCGCGCGGCGCACGAAAAGCTTACGGATACCAGCCGAGCTTGATCACGAAGAGGACCGAGAGTACCACCAGCGCCGAGTTCAGCTCGCGGCCGCGGCCGGCGAGCAGCTTGATCGCGGTCCAGGCGATGAAGCCGAAGGCGATGCCGTTGGCGATGGAGAAGGTCAGCGGCATGGCCAGCGCGGTGATCACCACCGGCGCCGCGACGGTGATGTCGTCCCAGTCGATTTCGGCCAGGCCGGCGCTCATCAGCACCGCGACGAACAGCAGCGCCGGCGCGGTGGCGAAGGCGGGCACGCTGCCGGCCAGCGGCGAGAAGAACAGCGCGAAGAGGAACAGCACGGCCACCACGATGGCGGTCAGCCCGGTGCGCCCGCCGGCGCTGACACCGGCGGCGGACTCGATGTAGCTGGTGGTGGTCGAGGTGCCGAGCAGCGAGCCCACCATCGCCGCGCTGCTGTCGGCGATCAGCGCGCGGCCCATCTTCGGCATGTAGCCGTCCTTGCGCATCAGCCCGGCTTTCTTCGCCACCGCGATCAGCGTGCCGGAGTTGTCGAACAGGTCGACGAAGAGGAAGGCGAAGATCACGCTGACCAGGCCGATGTCCAGCGCACCGCGGATGTCCAGTTGCAGGAAAGTCGGTGCCAGCGACGGCGGCATGGAGACGAAGCCGCCGAAGCTCGACACGCCCAGCGCGATCCCGGCCGCCGTGGTGGCGAGGATGCCGATCAGTACCGCGCCGGTCACCTTGCGCGCTTCCAGGGCGACGATCAGGAAGAAGCCGAGGATCGCCAGCACCGCTTCCGGCTTGGCCAGGTCGCCCATGCCTACCAGCGTGGCCGGGTTGGCGACGACGATACCGGCTTCCTTCAGGCCGATCAGGGCGAGGAACAAGCCGATGCCGGCGGCGATCGCCGAGCGCAGTTCCAGCGGGATGCTGTTGATGATCCATTCGCGGATTCGGAAGATCGAGAGCAGGAAGAACATGCAGGCCGAGAGGAACACCGCGCCGAGCGCCACCTGCCAGGTGTGGCCCATGTGCAGCACCACGGTGTAGGTGAAGAAGGCGTTCAGGCCCATGCCCGGCGCCAGAGCGATCGGGTAGTTGGCGATCAGCCCCATGATCGCCGAGCCGATGGCCGCGGCCAGGCAGGTGGCGACGAAGATCGCGCCCTTGTCCATGCCCGTCTCGCCGAGGATGCTCGGGTTGACGAAGAGGATGTAGGCCATCGTCAGGAAGGTGGTGACCCCGGCGAGGATCTCGGTGCGCACCGTGGTGTTGTGTGCCTTGAGTTGAAAGAGTCGTTCCAGCATGGCGATCTCCCGACGCGCTCTGCAGGCGCGCTTGATGCTCGTGGATGCGGTGCGTCGGCGCCGCGATGGGTTCGGCGGCCTCGGGAAGTTGCCCGGTCGGTCAGCAAAACGGCGCGAATCATAGCAAAACGGTAGCCGAAATCACCGCCCGCGGATCGGCTCGGCGAGCCCGCCGAACGCCGCATCGCGCAAACCCGTGCGGCGCGCGGTACCCTCCACCCATCGACCTCTGGAGGTGCCTATGCCCCGAGCCCTGCTGGCCGTCGCCGACGGCGTGGAAGACCTGGAAACCGTGACCGTGCTCGACGTGCTGCGCCGCGCCGAGATCGAAGTGGTGATGGCCAGCGTGGAGGCGCGGCGGATGTTCACCTGTGCGCGCGGCAGCCGGCTGACCGCCGATGCCATGCTGCTCGACGTGCTGGCGCAGGATTTCGACCTGCTGGTGCTGCCCGGCGGCGCGGTGGGCGCGGAGCGACTCGGCGCTCACCTGCCACTGGCCGAACGGGTCCGCCAGCAGGCCGCCGCCGGCCTCGAGTTCGCTGCTATCTGCGCGGCGCCGGCCCTCGCGCTGCAACCCTTCGGCGTGCTCAAGGGGCGGCGGATGACCTGCTATCCGGCGTTCAGCGATCGGTTATCCGGCTGCGTGTTCGTTGACCAGGCGGTGGTGGTCGACGGCAACCTGACCACGGCCCAGGGCCCGGCGGCGGCGCTGGAGTTCGCCCTGACCCTGGTCGAGCGCCTGGCCGGCAGGGCCGCGCGGCGCAAGGTCGGCGAAGCGATGCTGCTGCGCTGAGGCGGCCGGTCGAACTTGCGCCGTCCCTCGCGAGTCAGTGAAAACAGGCCGGCGCTGCGATCGGCATCGATTGACTGATGAGGCGAAACGAATGGATGGCGTCGATCTGACAGTGTTGCGGCGCGCCCGCGACTGGCTCCGCGAAAGCCATGAAGTGGTGCTCTACAGCGTGGTGGAAACCTGGGGCAGCGCGCCGCGCCCGGTGGGGTCGCTGCTCGCCCTGCGCGGCGACGGACGGGTCGAGGGTTCGGTATCCGGCGGCTGCATCGAGGATGACCTGCTGGCGCGCTTGCCGCTGCGGATCGACGAGCGGACGCAGTGCGAGCTGATCACCTACGGCGTGACCAAGGAGGAGTCGGCGCGCTTCGGCCTGCCCTGTGGCGGCACCTTGCGGCTGGTGCAGGAGCCGCTGAGCGACGCCGGCTGGATCGATGAGCTGCTGCAACGCTGCGAGGCCCACGAGCGGGTGGCGCGGCACCTGCACCTGCGCAGCGGCGCCGTTACGCTTGCGCCTATCGGCCGCGAGCAGGTGCTTCAGTTCGACGGCGAGCGCCTGGTCGCGCCCTTCGGCCCGGCTTGGCGATTGCTGCTGATCGGTGCCGGGCAGTTGTCGCGCTACGTCGCCGACCTGGCGCACACGCTGGGTTTCGAGGTGCTGATCTGCGATCCGCGCGAGGCTTATGCCCACGACTGGCCGCTGGAGCGGGTGCGCTTCCTGCCCGGCATGCCCGACGACGCGGTGCTCGCCGCCGAGCCGGATGCGCGCACTGCGATCGTCGCCCTGACCCACGACCCGCGACTGGACGACATGGCGCTGCTCACCGCGCTCGGCTCCGAGGCGTTCTACGTTGGCGCGCTGGGCTCGCGGGCGAACAACGAGAAACGCAAGCAGCGACTGATTTCCCTCGGCCTCGACGCCGCCGACGTCGGCCGCCTGCACGGGCCGATCGGCCTGCCCATAGCCAGCCGCACGCCGGCGGAAATCGCCCTGTCGCTGATGGCCGAGATCGTCGCCCTGAAGAACGGCGCGCTGGTTGCCCAGCCAGGTCGCCAGGCCGGGCTGGACACGTCGGGGTCTGAATTGGCCCGGCCTGGCGCGGCCCGGCCAGGCGCGGCGCGACTGAAGTCCGCCTGATGCAGCGTGGTGTCTGCGCCATCCTGCTCGCCGCCGGCCTCGGCAGCCGCTATCGCGCGCAAAGCGACAGCGACAAGCTGCTGGCGCCGAGTCGGGCGGGCGATCCGCATTCCATGCCGGTGCTGCTGGCGTCGCTGCACAACCTGCAGGGCGTCGCCGAGGAGCTGGTGGTGGTGGTTCGCGCCGACAACGCCGCGCTGATCGAGCGTCTGAATGAGCAGCCCTGCCGCCTGCTGCGGGTGGAAACCAACGGCCTCGGCCACAGCCTGGCGCAGGCGGTGCGCGCGCATCCGGCCGAACGCGGCTGGCTGGTGGCGCTCGGTGACATGCCCTACGTGGGCCGCGACACGCTGCGGGCGGTGGCTGCGGCGATCCACCCGCAAAGCCTGGTCGCGCCGGCCTACCAGGACCAGCTCGGCCATCCGCGCGGCATCGGCAGCGCTTATCGCGAACACCTGCTGGCACTGGACGGCGAGCGTGGCGGGCAGATGCTGTTCCAGTGCGACGCGGTGCAGCGCCTGGCGCTGGACGATCCCGCCATCCTGCGTGACATCAACCGCCCCGGCGATCGCCTCGCCTAGGGCGAATTTCAGCGCGCAGGATGGATGACGCCTTTTCATCCACCGCCACGGCGCCCGGTGGATCGATGAGGCGCGATCCACCCTACGCGTCGTTCGTAACGCCGCACGCACCGCACCGCAGTGCGTAGGGTGGACGACGCTCTTCTCATCCGCCGCCACAGCGCCGGGTGAATCGGTGAGGCGTGATCCACCCTACGTGTCGTTCGTAACGCCGCACGCACCGCAGTGCGTAGGGTGGATGACGCCTTTTCATCCACCGCCACGGCGCCTGGTGGATCGATAAGGCGCGATCCACCCTACGCGTCGTTCGTAACGACGCACGCACCACACCGCAGTGCGCACGATGGATGGCGCCTTTTCATCCACCGCCACAGCGACCGGTGGATCGATGAGGGTGTTCCACCCTACGTGTCGTGCCTGCGACTGCGGCGGGTTTTCGGCGCGCTACCACTCCTCGCCTGCGCTGAACATTTTCAGGGCTGTCTGCGTCGTACCTCCTAGACGCGGAACACCGCGCAGCGAGCGCCTGCCAGCCGGGCGCGAATGCACACCAGACCGTGAGGCATCCATGAGCGCCACCTCCCTTCGCGAGGGCCGCAGTGATCCTGCCGCCCATTCGATTTCCCTGATTCTCAACGGCCAGCCGCGTCAGCTCGACGTGCTGCCCTGGACCACCGCCCTCGACCTGCTGCGCGAACAGCTCGACCTGACCGGCAGCAAGAAAGGCTGCGACCACGGCCAGTGCGGCGCCTGCACCGTGCTGCTGGACGGCAAGCGGGTGAACGCCTGCCTGACCCTGGCGGTGATGCTCGACGGCCGCGAACTGACCACCATCGAAGGGCTCGCCGACGGTGACCAGTTGCACCCGTTGCAGGAGGCCTTCGTCAGGCACGATGCCTTCCAGTGCGGCTACTGCACGCCCGGGCAGATCTGCTCGGCAGTCGGCCTCGCCCGCGAGGGGCGTGCGCAGAGCCGCGACGAGATCAGCGAGCTGATGAGCGGAAACCTCTGTCGCTGCGGCGCCTACAACAACATCCTCGATGCTATCGAAGAGGCGCTGCCGGCCACGCGCGGGGAGGGCGGCGCATGAATCCTTTCGCCTACAGCAAGCCGGCCGCGGTCGACGAGGCCTTGCGCCTGGCCGGGCCGAACGCCCGCTTCATCGCCGGCGGCACCAACCTGCTCGACCTGATGAAGGAAAATGTCACCCGCCCCGAGCGGCTGATCGACATCAACGGCCTGCCGCTGCGCGGTATCGACGCCACCGCCAGCGGCGGCCTGCGCATCGGCGCGCTGGTGAGCAACGCCGAGCTGGCCTGGGACCCGCGCATCGAGCAGCGCTATCCGCTGCTGGCCCAGGCGATTCTCGCCGGCGCCTCGCCGCAACTGCGCAACATGGCCAGCACCGGCGGCAACCTGTTGCAGCGCACCCGTTGCTACTACTTCTACGACGCCGGCGTGCCGTGCAACAAGCGCGAGCCAGGCAGCGGCTGCCCGGCGAAGGACGGGCTCAACCGCATCCATGCGATCCTCGGTGCCAGCGACGACTGCGTGGCGGTGAACCCCTCGGACATGTGCGTGGCGCTGGCCGCGCTGGAGGCGGTAGTGATCGTCGCCGGACCGCAGGGCGAGCGACGCATCGATTTTGCCGATTTCCACCGACTGCCCGGCGATACCCCGGAGCGCGACAACGTGCTGGCCGACGACGAACTGATCCTCGCCGTCGAGCTGCCGGCCGAAGGCTTCGCCGCGCACAGCCGCTACCTCAAGATCCGCGACCGTGCCTCCTACGCCTTCGCCCTGGTGTCCGTCGCCGCGGCGCTGGAGCTGGACGGCGGCAGCATCCGTGCGGCGCGCATCGCCCTCGGCGGCGTCGCCCACAAGCCGTGGCGCAGGCAGGAGGCCGAGGAGGTGCTGATCGGCAAGCCGGCCAGCGACGAAACCTTCGCCCTCGCCGCCGACCTGCTGCTCGAAGGCGCCCGGCCGCTGGCGCACAACGGCTTCAAGGTGGAACTGGCGCACCGTGCCATCGTCCGCGCACTGGGCGATGCAACCCACTCCATCCAGCACCAGGGAGGCCGTCCATGAACGCCCAAGCCAAGCCAGACTCATCGCCGCTCGGTCGCCCGCTGGACCGCGTCGACGGCCCACTGAAGGTCACCGGCCAGGCGCGTTATGCCGGTGAATTCAACCAGGCCGGGCTGCTTTACGGCAGCGTGGTGTCGAGCACTATCGCCCGCGGCCGTGTGCTGTCGATCGACGCCGCGGCCGCCGAGGCGGTGCCCGGCGTGCAGCTGGTGCTGACGCACCTTAATCGCCCGCGCCTGGCGGCCGACGACGACAGCTACGAGGACATGGATTCCGCCGAGGGTTCGGCCTTCCGCCCGCTGTTCAACGACCGCGTGCTGTACAGCGGCCAGCCGCTGGCGCTGGTGGTGGCCGACAACCTGGAAATCGCCCGGCATGCCGCCTCGCTGGTGACCCTTGAGTACGCCACCGAGGCGCACCAGACCGATCTGGTCGCGGCCCTCGACCAGGCCCACGAGGCCCCAGCCGAGCTGCCTGAACCGCGCGGTGACGCCGAGGCCGCACTGCTCGGCGCCGCGCTGAGCATCGAACTGGAATACGCGCTGCCCATCGAGCACCACAACCCGATGGAGCCGCACGCCTCGACGGTGTTCTATCAGGACGACGGCAGCCTGCTCATCTACGACAAGACCCAGGGGCCGCAGAACAGCCAACAATACGTGCAGCACGTGTTCCTGCTGGACAAGGAAAAGGTGCGCATCCTCGCGCCCTTCGTCGGCGGCGCCTTCGGCTCCGGCCTGCGCCCGCAGTATCAGTTGCCGCTGGCGGTGATGGCGGCGCTGGTGCTCAAGCGCTCGGTGCGGGTGACGCTGACGCGCCAGCAGATGTTCACCTTCGGCTATCGCCCGCGGATGCTGCAACGGCTGCGCCTCGGCTGCACGGCCAACGGTACGCTGCAGGCGATCACCCATGACGCCTTCGCCCAGACCTCGCGTTTCGAGGACTTCACCGAACACGTGGTGGAGTGGTCCGGCATGCTCTACCACTGCGACAACGTGCGGCTGGGCTACCGGATGGTTCCACTGGACGTGTTCACGCCGCTGGACATGCGCGCGCCGGGCGCCACCGAGGGCGTGTTCGCCCTGGAGTGCGCGATGGACGAGCTGGCCTGCGCGGCCGCTATCGATCCGCTGCAATTGCGTCTGCTGAATTTCGCCGAGACCAACCAGAACGAGGGCAAGCCTTACTCCAGCAAGGAGCTGCGCGCCTGCTACGCCCAGGGCGCCGAGCGCTTCGGCTGGGACAGGCGCTCGATGGAGCCGCGCAGCATGCGCGACGGCCACCAACTGGTCGGCTGGGGCATGGCGACCGGCGTCTGGGAGGCAATGCAGAACCCGGCCAGTGCCAGGGCCGCGCTGGCCGCCGACGGCAGGCTGACGGTGAGCAGCGCCACCACCGATATCGGCACCGGCACCTATACCGTGATGACGCAGATCGCCGCCGCCGCGATGGGCCTGCCGGTGGAACAGGTGGAATTCAAACTCGGCGATTCGAGCCTGCCGACCGCGCCGTTGCAGGGCGGCTCGTTCACCGTGTCCTCGGTGGGTACCGCCGTGCAGCAGGCCTGTGTGGCCTTGCAGGGCAAGCTCTTCGAGGTGGCGCAGCGCCTGCCGCAATCGCCCTTCGCCGGGGTGGCTCTGGAGCAGGTCGAGTTCGTCGAGGGCCAACTGCGCCTGCGCGAGTCGCCAGACATCGCCCTGTCCGTCGCCGAGGTGCTCGCCGCCAGCGGGCCGCTGGAAGCCCAGGCCGACGCCAAGCCGGACGAAAAGCGCGACAAGTTCGCCACCGCGACGCACTCGGCGGTGTTCGTCGAGGTGAAGGTGGACGAGGCGCTGGGCAGCATCCAGGTCAGCCGGGTGGTCAGCGCCATCGCCGCCGGCCGCGTGGTCAACCCGAAGATGGCGCGCAACCAGATCCTCGGCGGTGTGGTCTGGGGCATCGGCATGGCACTGCAAGAGGAAACCCAGATCGACCACAGCCTGGGACGCTACATGAACCACAGCCTCGCCGAGTACCACATTCCGGTGAATGCCGACATCCACGACATTGAGGTGATCTTCGTCGAGGAAAACGACGACGTGGTCAACGCGCTGGGCTCCAAAGGGGTCGGCGAGATCGGCATCGTCGGCGTCGCCTCGGCGGTGGCCAACGCCATCTACCACGCCACCGGCAAACGCATCCGCGAACTGCCGATCACGCTGGACAAGTTGCTGTAGGGATTGGTTTGCGTGGTGAGATGTTTGCCGTGACACCGCCCGGTGGATCGGTGAGGCGTGATCCACCCTACGAGGATAACCCGCCTCCCGGCGGCCGCTCTGCGTAGGGTGCACCATGCGCACCGTGCTGGCATCTGGTGCGCGCTGCGCCCCCTACGGATTGGGGGGCGCCCCGGCCAGCGCGGGTTCCTCGGGCTTCAGCTCACGCAAGCGGTCGCGGTTGGCGAGGGTCGGGAACAGCTTGATCCAGGCGCCGGTGATCAGCAGCGTGCCGACGCCGCCGAGCACCACCGCCTGGACGGTGCCGAACCAGTGTGCGGTGAGGCCGGATTCGAATTCGCCCAGTTGGTTCGAGGCACCGATGAACAGGCCGTTCACCGCGCTCACCCGGCCGCGCATCTCGTCCGGGGTTTCCATCTGCACGAAGGTGCTACGGATCACCACGCTGATCATGTCCGCGGCGCCGAGCACGGCGAGCACCGCCAGCGAGAACCAGAACGAGGTGGAAAGCCCGAAGGCGATGGTGGCAACGCCGAACAGGCCCACCGAGGTGAACATCACCCGGCCGACATGGCGTTCGACCGGAAAGCGCGCCAGCCAGAACGACATCAGCAGCGCGCCCACCGCTGGCGCCGAGCGCAACAGGCCAAGCCCCCAGGGACCTGTGAGCAGGATGTCGCGGGCGAACACCGGCAACAGCGCCGTGGCGCCGCCGAGCAGCACGGCGAACAGGTCCAGAGAGATCGCGCCGAGCACGTCGCGGCGGCTGCGGATGAAACGAATGCCGGCCAGCAGCGAATGCAGGGTGGCTTTTTCCTGTTTCATCGGTTGCTGGCGCGCCGGCAGTTGCAGCATCAGGACCACGGCGAGGCCATAGAGCAGCACGGCCGGGCCGTAGACCCAGATCGAGCCAAAGGCGAACAGCAGACCGCCGAGGGCTGGCGAGATGATGGTTGCCGCCTGCATCGCCGAACCGGACGCCGCCACCGCCGCCGGGAACAGCGCGGGCGGGACGATGTTCGGCAGCAGCGCCTGGGTGGTCGGCATCTCGAAGGCGCGGGCGGTGCCGAAGAGAAAGGCGATGGCGAAGATCATCTCGCGGGTGACGCTGTCGGTGGCGCTGCCGATCACCAGTGCGAGGGCGGTCAGCCCTTGCAGCGTCTGGCACAGCGCGGCGACCTTGCGCCGGTCGTAACGGTCGGCGACGTGCCCGGTGTGGAGCATGAACAGCACGCGCGGCATGAACTCAAAGAGCCCGACCAGGCCCAGGTCGAGCACGTTGCCGGTCAGCTCGTAGATGTGCCAGCCAATGGCCACGGTGATCATCTGGAAGGCGCTGGAGGTGAACACCCGGGCGAACCAGAAGGCGAGGAAGGGGCGCTGATGGCGAAGAAGCAGTTTGGCGTGGGCAGACATGCGGCGGGTCGCCTCGGAGAGCGGGCGCGCAGAGTAGCACGCAGTAAGCGGATGTTTCGGTGGGCCGTCCGGTCGCTCCCGATGGCGCAGATGGACCGAGGGCGCCTCGCGGGGCGCCCTCAGGGGTGAAGCGGACTCATGCGGTATCCTCAGGAAGCGCGGTTGTGCTCGGCATCCTGCTGGGCAACCAGATTGCCCTGGTCGAAGCCGCTCTCGATCAGCGAGGCACGGTTGTGGTCGGCGTCCTGTTGCGCGACCAGCACTTGGGCAGCGGGAACGGCACTCGCGGTTTCGCTCTGGATGGCGGGCTGGGCGGCGAAAGCGGCGGTGGAGAGACCGGCGACGATCAGGCTGGCGAGAAGTTGAATTTTCATGGTGCACCTCATGTTCGGAAAGTCGGTAGTGAGTACGGTCCCCATGCTAGTGCAAACAATTCGATAAAAAAGACGATCCGCGTGATGGTCTATATTGATGCTATTAATTGTTAGAATAGTTTATTAAAAACAGTGAGTTAGTGTTTTTTGTGGCTACTTTTGCGTCGTTTGGCGCCCCGATGCAGAGCTATCGGCGTTCGGTTTTAAACATCCATAAATTAGATGTTTGGCGATGACAGCGGATCGCCTTCGTGACCGCTGAGTTGAGTATCGCGTTGGTTTTCGTTGGTAGTTGTTTTCGATAAATGTAAGGTCAGCCTCATCCCGATCCCGATCCCGATCCCGATCCCGATCCCGAGCCGACGTGCCGTTGCCATCCGACTCTCGACGGCCGGTTCCAACGCCATGCGGGCAAAGCTGTTGGGTCTTCTCATGTGCCGACTGAACGCCTCGGCGGTTACCTGACCCCGGATGCCCCGCGCGCGCCAGGGTCTCGCTGGCGCCGATCTCCGAGCGGCGTTCCCCGGCGCCCCAGGCGACGCCGGAGGCGCTACTTGCGCGCCTTGAGAATGACGAACTTGGGCGTCGCCGCGACCTGCTCCACGCCGCGGAACAGGCGCTTGAGTTTGACGTGGTAGCCGAGGTGGCGGTTGCCGACGATCCACAACTCGCCACCCTGAACCAGCGCCGCATGGGCCTGCTGGAACATCCGCCAGGCAAGGAAATCGCCGACCGCCTGCTGCTGGTGGAAGGGTGGGTTGCACAGCACCAGGTCCAGCGAATCCGCCGGCTGGCTGGCGAGGCCGTCGTCGGCGCGAATGTCCACCGGGCGCCCGCCCAGCGCCGCGCGCCAGTTGGCCGCCGCCGACTGCACGGCCATGTAGGACTCGTCCACCAGCGTCAGCTGCGCCTGGGAATTGCCCAGCGCATAGACGATGCCGAGCACGCCGTTGCCGCAGCCGAGGTCGGCCACGCGCAGTTCGCCCAGTTGCCGCGGCAGGTGCGCGAGGAACGCGCGGGTGCCGATGTCCAGCCCTTCGCGGCAGAACAGGTTGGCGTGGTTGAGCAGTTCCAGTGGCGGCTGCTCCAGGCGGTAGCGGCTGGGGTAGGGCGAGTGCGGTGCCGTTTTCTGCTGCGGCGTGGCGAACAGCAGCCGCGCCTTCTTCACCGCCAGCGAGGCCTGCAACGGGCCGATGTATTTTTCCATCAGCTCGCCGGCGGCGCGTGGCAGATGCTTGATCATCGCCCCGGCGACCACTCGCGCGCCCGGCGCCAGTTGGTCGTGCAGGCGGATAAGCTGTTCTTCGAGCAGTGCCAGGGTCTTCGGCACGCGGATCAGCACCCAGTCGAACGAACCTTCCACGCGTTGGCTGGCGGGCACGAACGCGACGGCGTCGGCGGGCAGGCCGTTGCGCGCGAGGTTCTTATGCAGCGCCAGGTGGCCCAGGTGCGAATCGCCGCTGCTGACCACGCGGGCCTTGCCGGCCAGCGAGCAGGCGAGGGCGCCGAAACCGTCGTTGAGCAGCAGCACCCGGGCGTCGGCGGCCAGCCCCTGCTGGTGCAGGTGGTTCAACAGGTACTCGTCGGCGGCATCGAAGGCCTGCAGCGGCTCGTGGTTTTGCGCCGGTTGACGGATCAGCTCGAGCTGGGCGAAAGGCGTGGTGAAGGTGGTCATCGGCGGAACGCGGGCGCTGGCGGCTGGGCCCGGCATTCTACCTTCAAGCGACGCCGCCGAAGCGCCCGGTCCTCGCTTCATTTGACGTATCTTTCACATTTGCTTGACCTGGCGTTGATGAGCGCGCGGCTACGATGCCCGCCCGGCTTCCCCGCCGGACGCCCGCCCACCTGTCGCCGTATCCACAGGAAGTGTCCATGCCGTTGTCGTCTCCTCGTTCCCGCCCGCCCGCGCCGCGCGCATCCATTGCCCGTCACCTGGCGTTTACCCTGGGGAGCGGGCTCATCCTGCTCGTCCTCTATTCGCTGCTGCGCGTGGCCCTGCTGGTGTACAACCGTGAGCTGATCGGCAGCGCGACGCCCGAGATGTTCGGCGAGGCCTTCTTCAATGGCCTGCGCTTCGACCTGCGCCTGGCGGTCTACGCCTGCGCGCCGCTGGTGCTATGCCTGCTGTGGGCGCCGGCGATGCGCCTGCGCGGGCCGATGCGCGCCTGGCTGGTGCTGTTCGCCAGCCTCACGCTGTTCCTCGGCCTGCTGGAGATGGACTTCTACCGCGAGTTCCACCAGCGCCTCAATGCGCTGGTGTTCCAGTACTTGCAGGAAGACCCGACCACCGTCGCCAGCATGCTCTGGCACGGTTTTCCGGTGGCGCGCTACCTGTTGGCCTGGGCGCTGGGAACGCTGCTGCTGGCCTGGCTGTTCAGGCGCCTGGACCTGGCGACCCGCGCTGCGCCGCAGTCGTCGGGCCGCGGCACCGCCTGGTACTGGCGCCTGCCGGTGTTCGCCCTGTGCCTGGTGGTCTGCGTGATCGCCGCGCGCGGCAATCTGCGGCAGGGGCCGCCGCTGCGCTGGGGCGATGCCTACACCACCGAATCCATGTTCGTGAATCACCTCGGGCTGAACGGCACCCTGACCCTGGTGGACGCCGCCAGGCACAGCTTTTCCTCGCACCGGCAGAACACCTGGAAGGCCAGCCTGCCCGCGGATCGGGCCCTGCAGGTGGTGCGCGAGATGCTGCTGACGCCTAACGACCGCCTGGTCGATGCCGACAGCGCAGCGCTGCGCCGTGACACCACGCCGCCGGAAGCCGGCACGCTGCCGATCCGCAACGTGGTGGTGATCCTGCTGGAGAGCTTCGCCGGGCGTTACGTCGGCGCGCTGGGCGAGCCGGGCAACATCACGCCGAACTTCGACCGCCTGGCGAAAGAGGGGCTGCTGTTCACCCGTTTCTTCTCCAACGGCACCCACACCCATCAGGGGATGTTCGCCACCATGGCCTGCTTCCCCAACCTGCCGGGCTTCGAGTACCTGATGCGCATGCCCGAGGGCGCGCACCGCTTCTCCGGGTTGCCGCAGCAACTGAATGCCCGCGGTTACCGCGACGTGTACGTCTACAACGGCAACTTCCAGTGGGACAACCAGTCCGGGTTCTTCAGCAACCAGGGCATGAGCCGCTTCGTCGGCCGCGAGGATTTCGTCGACCCCGTATTCATCGACCCGACCTGGGGCGTGTCCGACCAGGACATGTTCGATCGCGGCGCCGAGGAGCTGCTCAAGCTGAGCAGTGAAGGAAAACCCTTCTACGCGCTATTGCAGAGCCTCTCCAACCACACGCCTTACGCGCTGCCCAAGGACCTGCCGGTGGAGCCGGTCACCGGGTTCGGCTCGAACGATCTGCACCTCACCGCGATGCGCTACGCCGACTGGGCGCTGGGCCAGTTCTTCGAGAAGGCGCGCAAGGCTCCGTACTTCAAGGACACCCTGTTCGTGGTGCTCGGCGACCACGGTTTCGGCAGCCCCGAACAGCTCACCGAGATGGACCTGTTCCGCTTCAACGTGCCGTTGCTGCTCATCGGGCCGGGCGTGCAGGAGAAGTTCGGCAGCCTACGCGACACCGTCGGCACGCAGATCGACGTGGTGCCCACCATCATGGGCCGGCTCGGCGGCACTACCCGCCAGCAGTGCTGGGGCCGCGACCTGCTCAACCTGCCGGCCGGCGACCAGGGCATCGGCATGATCAAGCCGTCCGGCGGTGGACAGACCGTGGCGCTGGTGAAGGGCGGGCAGATCCTCGTGCAACCGCGCGACCTGCCGGCGCGGCTGTACGACTACCGGCTCGGCCACGATGCCAAGGTCAGCCTGGCCACCGATACGGCGGCCGAAGTGCAGATGAAGGACACTCTCGACGCCTTCATCCAGACCGCCACCCGCAGCCTCAAGGAGAACACCGCCGGCGCCGTCGGCCAGCCGTAAGTCGCGGGCGCGTCGGCACAGAGACGGGACCAACGCCTCTGCGCGGCCTATACACCTGCCGCCCGCCGGTGTTTATGCCCGCGGCAATGCGCGACACTAGGCGCGCATTGCCAGACGAGAGCGAGCCATGACCGCCAGCGACGACAAGTTTACCCGCCAGACGCTGCTCGACGTGCAGCCGCTGACCCCGAGTCTGTTCAGCCTGCGCACGACGCGCGATCCGGGTTTCCGCTTCCGCGCCGGGCAGTTCGCCCGGCTCGGCGTGACCAAGGCCGACGGCAGCACGGTATGGCGCGCCTACTCCATGGTCTCGGCGCCGCATGACGAATTCCTCGATTTCTTCTCCATCGTCGTGCCGGGCGGCGAGTTCACCCGCGAGCTGAGCCGCCTGCGGGTCGGCGACGAGCTACTGGTGGACAAGCAGGCCTTCGGTTTCCTCACCCTCGACCGTTTCGTCGATGGCCGCGACCTCTGGCTGCTGGCCACTGGCACCGGCGTCGCGCCCTTCGTCTCGATTCTCCAGGACTTCGAGGTGTGGGAGCGCTTCGAGCGGATATTCCTCGTCTACAGCGTCCGCGAGGCGCGCGAACTGGCCTACCGCGAGCTGATCGCCGGCCTCGCCGGGCGCGACTACCTGGAGGAGCATGCGCACAAGCTGCGCTTCATCCCGGTGGTCACCCGCGAGGCGCATTCCGGCGCGCTGCAAGGGCGCATCACCACGCTGATCGAGAACGGCGAGCTGGAGCGCGCCGCCGGGGAAACACTGCAGCCGATGCATTCGCGGGTCATGCTGTGCGGCAATCCGCAGATGATCGAGGACACCCGCGCGCTGCTGAAAACCCGCGACATGCAGCTGTCGCTAAGCCGTCGACCGGGGCAGGTGGCGGTAGAGAACTACTGGTAGCGGCGAAGATCCTGTTACTTCTTCTGCTTGGCGTTCGCTGCGCCGCCCACTCGCATTCGGATTCCTTCCTCCGGGATCCAACCATGAATGGACTGCTCGCCCGCCGAACTCTTGCGATCGCCCTTCCGCCCCTTCGTTCGCCGCGAAGGATCGCACTGATGGAATGGATCGCCGATCCGACGGCCTGTCAGGGCTTGCCGAAGCTGATTCTCCTGGAGTCTTCCAGGGCATCGACAACCCGGCGTTCACCGCCCTGCTCGCCGCAAGCTGCCCCGAGCAGGGTGACCGCGCGCCGCTGATCGGCCTGTCGCTGGCGCTAAACACGCGTCTGGGGCTGACGGCGAGCCTTTCGCAGCTGGTCACCCATACCGCGCTCGCTGTACGAGGTCTACGGCCACGCGTTTTCCGGACGCGGCCTGATCATGCTGTTCGGCGGCATCTTCCTGCTGTTCAGGGCGATCATGGAGTACGAGCACCTGAAAGGGCATGGGTGCATTAAGGCGCGCACCTTCACGGCGTTCTGCCCGATGGTGGCGCAGATGTCGTGCTCGATTCGGTGTTTAGGCGGCGATCGGGTTCTCGATTCTCATCGAGCTGTTCAACCCGCTCGCCTGCTGGCGCCGCCGACGATTACCAGACCCTCGCCGGCCTGGCGATGAGCCCCGCTTGATCGACTGCCGGACAGCGGCGTCCGCCTCGGGTAAGCGGGCTGGGAGTTGCGGTGCTACAGATGAAGGATCGGCGCATCGCCTGGCTGGAGCTGCGTTCGCCGACGCCCTGCGTATCGTTCAGATAAAAATGGCGCCCGAGGGCGCCGTTTTTCATTGCGGGTTGGTTCAGAGCGGCGGTTTCGTATCGGCCGCCGGGCTGCGCTGCTCCTTGAGGATGTCGCGAATCTCGGTCAGCAGCACCTCTTCCTTGGTCGGCGCCGGCGGCGCGGCCGGTTTGACCTCTTCATGGTGGCGCAGCTTGTTCATCATCTTGACCGCCATGAAGATCGCGAAGGCGACGATCAGGAAGTCGAACACCGTCTGGATGAATTTCCCGTACGCCAGTATCACCGCGGGCGCATCGCCTTGCGCCGGCTTGAGGACTACCGCCAGGTCGGAGAAATCCACGCCGCCGATCAACAGGCCCAGAGGCGGCATGACCACGTCGCCTACGAACGACGAGACGATCTTGCCGAATGCGGCACCGATGATGATGCCGACGGCCATATCGACGACGTTGCCTTTCATGGCGAATGATTTGAACTCTTGGACAAAGCTCATGGGCTGCTCCTTCTAATCGGGGAAACGGACTCTCCCAACCCGGGCCTCTGGCCTCGGGTGCGGGCATGCAAGGTGTTAAAGGGACTCCAGTCCAGGCCCGGCAGTTCCGGTGAAGTCAGGGCCAGTTTACGTCGGGAAGCGCCTCGAAGGCGGGTTTGGCGAACAGATAGCCTTGGTAGAGGAAAATCCCCATCTCCTTGAGCGCCGCATATTCCCCGGCGGTTTCCACGCCTTCGGCGATCAGCCCGATACGCAGCCTGCGGCAGATCTGCGCCACGCTTTCCACCAGGACCTGGCGCACGGCGTCGCCGTCGATGCCGCGCAGCAACTGCATATCCAGCTTGATCAGGTCGGGCTGGAAATCGGCGAGCAGATTGAGGTGCGCGTAGCCGGCGCCGAAGTCGTCGATGGCGGTGGAGAAGCCCATCTTGCGGTACGCGCGCAGGATGCCCGCCAGGTGGTCGAGGTCGTGCACTTGTTCCTGCTCGGTAACCTCGAAAATGATCCTTTGCAGCGGGAAGTCCAGTTGGCGGGCGGTTTCCAGGGTCGCGCGGATGCAGGTCTCGGCCTTGTATACGGCGTTGGGCATGAAGTTGATCGACAGCCTTCCCGGCAGCGGCAGCCGGGCCGCCTGGCGCAGCGCGGTGATCCGGCACAGCTGATCGAAACCGTAGCGATTGGATGCGTCCACCTGCTGCAGCACGCTAGCTGCTCCCTCGCCGGCGGGACCGCGCACCAGCGCCTCATGGGCGAAAATGCTGCGGTCGCGGACGTCGATTATCGGCTGGAAGGCCATGCTGATCGGCCGCTCGAAAGTCTCTCCTTCGCGACAGGCGGCGCAGGCTGGAAGGTCATTGTTCATCGGGGCTCCAGGGGCGGCGAGCAGTCACTCCGGTAGACGCGGAGGGCTGCGACAAATTCACTTGCAGAGGGCTTGAATGGGCTTGATCGGAGTCAAGGGAGTTCAGCTGGCGGTGGTTTACGGTGCGCCAAATTTTCAACTATGGAAGCGCAATCATGCACATCGAATACTATTCTCAGCCCAGTGAGTTCGATCGGCAACGTTCCGAGTCCCTGAAACTGCGCAAGGCGAATCCGCGTTTCGCCCGCCTGGCCGATCAGTTCGACGATGTCGACAAGCGCATCCTGCGTGTCGAGAGCGGCGTCGAGAAACTCGATGACACCCAGCTTTCGGCGTTGAAGATGCAACGCGTCGGCCTGCAGAAGGACCTCAGCAGCCAGCTGCGCAAGGCCGCTGGCGAGTGCTGCAACTGCGGAAAGGCTTGTAGCGCCTGATTCCAACGCAAGCCTTCGGCTCGGACCGAGCGATCGAACGGGCCAATGAGCTGGTCACCCCACACCCTGTCAGGGCCAGGCTTTGACAGGGTGTTCTATTTTTGCAGGCCATCATCACGAGTCCCAGGCGTTGGTAGGTATCGATCTGCGCGAGCACGGTTTCCACCTGCATGGGCAGGACGAGGCCGGACGCGAAGTTTTTCGCAAGAAGACGACACGCCGGCAGAGGATGCGAGCGCTGGGCAAGCTGCCGAGGTGCACGATGATGATGGAGGCTTGTGTGGGATCGCTTGGTTCGGGCATGAGGTGAAGCTGATCTCGCCTCAATTCGTGCAGCCTTTCGTCAGCGGAATAGGAGCGATTTGATCGATGCCGAGGCGATCTGCGAAGCCGCCCCCGGCCCATCCTGCGCTTCGTGACGCCGGAGACCAGCGAGCCTTGTTGGTCGAGCCTTGTCGGTATTGCGCCGGATGCGCGTGCACCTTGACGAGCAGGAACTGCCCTCGCCTGGCCTCGCCGTTGAAGCACCTGCACGAACACTTCTGCTACCTGGACGAGCAGATTAAGGCCCTGGACAAGTAAATGGACGGTCAACTGCCGCTAGGATCTGGGCAGCCGCCTGCGCCTCACTGCGTGGATGCCGATCACGGCCAGCCCGCTCTGCGCCGAGCTGGGCGATGGCAAGCAGGTGGCCGTCGAGATTTCGCGGCGTCGGTGCCAGTCATTCGGAGTTTGAAGCGGAGCCAGGCGCTGCTGTTGCCTGAAGACCAAGGACATGAACGGCCCACGGCCCGGCGAAGAACCTGGCATAACAATCGGCCATCGCAGCCGCCGGGTTTTCAGGAGCGCCAGGCGCGACACTTTGCGTGGCGCGGGGTGCCCCATAACGAGGATTCTTATGCCCGCCCGCTGGTGCGCAGGTCTTCCATAACGAGCGCCGCATGTACAGAAGGGCTTTCGAGCGGTGCAGTGGGCAAGTGCATACCACGGAATTCCGCGCAGGCTTCCGCATGCGATGTTTACCTGTAGATAGGTCTTCGCGCGCATCGATGAATTCAGGCAGGTCTGCGGTGCGCATGGCGCACCCCCAACGGACAACAAAAAACCCGCCGAGGCGGGTTTTTTGTTGTCCGTTGGGTCGCTTACTGGGTGATGACCCTTGGTGCGACCGGCTGGGCATCCGGCGATATGGTGATCTCGACCCGGCGGTTGAGTACGCGAGAGTCGGGCGTGTCGTTGCTCGCCACGGGGTTGCTCATGCCATAACCCTGGGTGGTGATGCGCTGCGGTGCGACGCCCATGCTGACCAGCGCGGCTTTCACCGAGTCGGCGCGGCGCTGCGACAGCTCCAGGTTATGCGAGGCGGTGCCGGTGCTGTCGGTGAAGCCCTCGACTACTACCTGCCGCTCGGGATTCTTCTTCAGGTAGTCGCCAAGGGTGTACAGCTGGCGCATGCCGGCCGGTTTCAGCTGGGCACGGTCTACTTCGAACAACACGTCGCCAAGCGTGACCATGTCGCCGCGAGGGGTCGCCTGCGGCTTCAGGACGCCGAGCAGCGAATCCACCTGGGCGGTGCGCGCGTCAAGGCGAGCCTGGGTGCGTTGCGCGGCGGCGCCGGCGAGGTTCTGCTCAGCCGTCTTCATGCGGATAGTTTCTTCCGCCACAACCACGCGCTGGTTGGTCAGGTAGGCCAGTTGGTCGACGGTCTTCTGGTCGTTGTCGCCGGAGTAGGCCAGTTCGGCGCGGTTGAGCATGTCCGCGGCTTCCTTGGTCTCGACCGGTGCCAGCGTGGCGGCCTGCGGATTGGTCTGCAACTGGTTGTAGCTGGCGCGGGCCTGGTCGAGGTTCGGGTTGGGTTTCGAGGCGCAACCAACGAGGGCTAGGGTCAGCGCCGAAAGGGCAGGTATCAACAGTGTCTTACGCATAACGAGTCATCCTTTTCGAGTTCGTCTGCCGGGCCATCACTTGACGATGATGGTGCTGCGTTGGCCTTCTTCGCGCAGGTCTTGCACACCCTGCTGCGAGTCCTGATAGGCCTTCTCGGCCTTCGCGGCGAGCGCCTTGCGTTCGGCTACGCGGGCGTCCCACTCGGCCTGTTCGGCGAGGCGACGGGCTTGTTCGTAGTCTTTGTCCCTGGCCAGGGATTCGGCGCGGGCCATCTTCTCCTGTGCGGTGCGCAGTTCGACCGGTGCGTATTCCGTGGCGCCGGCGACAGTGGCGCTCTTCAGTACGGTATTGCTGACGGCGAACTGTTCGGTAGGCGGATTGCCGGCGCAGCCGGCGAGCAGCAGGGTGCTGCCAAGGGCCAGTGCGGCGAGAGTGAAGCCGCTTCTGGACGAAGCGGATTTGGCGTTACCTGAGTTCATAAGAGGTGCCTCCTGGATTTCCGTACGATCGTTTATTCCGTGATCTCGCCGTCGCCTCATGACGGTCCGGCAAGGGCGCGAAGCGGCCTGTGCGGCGTCCTGAGACAGCGGCGACATACTTTTCCGACTAATGGCAACGGACAAATGTTCCAACTGTTTTCCCTGACCGAATGGTCAGAAAGCGCGCCGGGAAATTTCCGGGCGATGACCGACGAGCCGCTCTGGATGGCGGCTTCGGCGACAGGGATGCCATAGGGCTAGTGGTTGCTGCTGCTTTCGCGCTCTTTACTGAGGTCATGCAGATAGCGACGCGACAGGGCCAGGAAGCGCGGCGTTGGACCGATGTCTTCGTACAGCGGGTCGCCCTGCTCGTCGACGGCGACCACCTGATTGCCCTTCACATAGGGCAGGCTGGCCTCGAGTTCCTCCAACGAGGCGGCGACCAGCTCGGCGAGCAGTTCCTCGACGTTGCGCTTGGGATACATCTCCGACAGCGCCGCCAGGCGTGCTGCGGATTCCAGGTCCAGATTGATGTTGTACTGGCCTCGGGTCAGTCGGCCCTTGGCGTTCTCTTCCCAGTGTTTCGCCAGTTCACGAATCTTCATGGTTACCTCATTCCCCGGCATATACCGCACCGGGACAGGTGGTGGGGGTTAGCGGATCGCCAGATGGCGTGCACAAGGGTTTTGAACAACTTCGTCCGTGCTCGTTCAGATTGATTGCCGGCCCACCGCCGGCGTGAACGATCGAGGAGAATCGGCATGGCGGAAATCGACGCACGACTGCGCGAGGACGTGCATCTGCTCGGCGAGCTGCTGGGCGATACCATCCGTGCGCAACATGGCGAGGACTTCCTCGAACGCATCGAGCGCATCCGCAAGGGCGCCAAGGCCGCCCGACGCGGGTCGGAGGAGGGGGCCCGGCAACTGGGCGAAACCCTCGACGGGCTGGATGAGGATCAGTTGCTGCCGGTGGCGCGGGCGTTCAACCAATTCCTCAACCTGGCCAACATCGCCGAGCAGTACCACCGCATCCGCCGTAGGCGAGCCGATGAAGCGCCCCCGTTCGAGACCCACGTGCTCGGCGAGCTGCTGGCACGCCTGCGTGGCGACGGGCATGCCGGCGATGCCCTGGCGCAGCAGTTGGCGGGCCTGGAGATCGAACTGGTGCTCACCGCGCACCCGACCGAAGTGGCGCGCCGCACGCTGATCCAGAAGTACGACGCCATCGCCGCCCAGCTAGCCGTGCAGGACCACGACGACCTCGGCGCGGCTGAGCGCGACGAGGTGCGCGACGACCTGCAGCGCCTGATCGCCGAAGCCTGGCACACCGAGGAAATCCGCCGCGTCCGGCCGACCCCGGTGGACGAAGCCAAGTGGGGCTTCGCAGTGATCGAGCATTCTCTTTGGCATGCCTTGCCGCGCGTGCTGCGTGGCGTCGACCGGGCGTTGCAGGACTGCTCCGGGGAGCGCCTGCCGCTGGACGCCGCGCCGATCCGTTTCGCCTCCTGGATGGGCGGCGACCGCGACGGCAACCCCAATGTCACCGCCGCCGTGTCCCGCGAAGTGCTGCTGCTGGCGCGCTGGATGGCCGCCGACCTGTACCTGCGCGATGTCGACCGGCTGGCCGCCGACCTGTCCATGCAGCAGGCCAGCGACGCCCTGCGTGCGCGTGCCGGCGATACCCCGGAGCCGTATCGGCAGGTGCTCAAGACCCTGCGCGAACGCCTGCGGGCGACGCGCAGCTGGGCGCAGTCGGCATTGCACGAACCGGTGGCGCCGGGCGCTGCGGTGCTGCAGGACACCGAGAAACTGCGCGAGCCGCTGGAGCTGTGCTACCGCTCGCTGCACGACTGCGGCATGGGCGTGATCGCCGACGGCGCGCTGCTCGACTGCCTGCGCCGGGTGTCCAGCTTCGGCCTGTTCCTGGTCCGCCTGGACCTGCGCCAGGACGCTGCGCGACACGCCGCTGCGCTCGGCGAAATCACCGAATACCTTGGCCTGGGTCGCTACGGCGAATGGGACGAGGCGCGGCGCCTGGCGTTTCTGCAGGAGGAGTTGAAGAATCCCCGGCCACTGCTGCCGGCGGATTACCAGGCCAGCGAAGACACCGCCGAAGTGCTCGCCACCTGCCGCGTCGCCGCGCAGGCTCCGGCAGCGTCCCTGGGCTCCTACGTCATCTCGATGGCCGGCGCCGCCTCGGACATCCTCGCCGTGCAACTGCTGCTCAAAGAGTCCGGCCTGCGCCGGCCGCTGCGTGTGGTGCCGCTGTTCGAGACCCTCGCCGACCTGGACAACGCCGGCCCGGTGATCGAGCGACTGCTCGGCCTGGCCGACTACCGCGCCAGCCTGTGCGGGCCGCAGGAAGTGATGATCGGCTATTCGGATTCGGCCAAGGACGCCGGCACCACGGCGGCGGCCTGGGCTCAGTACCGCGCCCAGGAGCGGCTGGTGGAGATCTGTCGCGAGCAGCAGGTCAAACTGCTGCTGTTCCATGGCCGTGGCGGCACCGTCGGGCGCGGCGGCGGCCCGGCGCATGCGGCGATCCTCTCGCAGCCGCCGGGCTCGGTGAACGGGCGCTTCCGCACCACCGAGCAGGGCGAAATGATCCGCTTCAAGTTCGGCCTTCCGGCGATCGCCGAGCAGAACCTCAATCTCTACCTGGCTGCCGTTCTCGAGGCGACACTGCTGCCGCCGCCGGTGCCGCAGGCGCACTGGCGCGAGCAGATGGATCGCCTCGCAGCCGATGGCGTGGCCGCCTACCGCGGGGTGGTTCGCGAGAACCCGCAGTTCGTCGATTACTTCGGCCAGGCGACGCCGGAGCAGGAACTCGGCCGCCTGCCGCTGGGTAGCCGTCCGGCCAAGCGCCGCCAGGGCGGCGTCGAAAGCCTGAGGGCCATTCCGTGGATCTTCGCCTGGACCCAGACCCGCCTGATGCTGCCCGCCTGGCTGGGCTGGGAGCGCGCACTGGGTAACGCGCTGGAGCGCGGCGAAGGCGAGACGTTGCGCGAGATGCGCGAGTCCTGGCCGTTCTTCCGCACCCGCATCGATATGCTGGAAATGGTTCTCGCCAAGGCCGACGCCGACATTGCCCGACTCTACGACGAACGCCTGGTGGAACCTTCGCTGCGACCGCTCGGAGCACAACTGCGCGACTTATTGTCACAGGCCTGCGCCGCGGTACTCGGCCTGACCGGGCAGTCCCAGTTGCTGGGCCACAGTCCGGAGACACTGGAGTCGATCGGCGTGCGCGACACCTATCTCGACCCGCTGCACCTGCTTCAGGTCGAACTGCTGGCGCGCTCGCGGCAGTCCTCGGCGGAACCCGACGCACCGCTGGAGCAGGCGCTGCTGGTGAGTGTGGCGGGGATCGCCGCGGGGCTGCGCAACACCGGTTAGCGTGGCTGGCCGAGGGCGGGAGCGAAAGCGGAAGCCAGTGCCCGGCCGAGGCTTTTCCGGCTGCCCGTCGAGTATGTCGTCAGGCTCGCGCCGGGCCCTGCGCAGGCGGGCGAAAGGCGGCCAAGGCTCCGACTTTCGGCAGCTTGTGCCGCTTCGGTGCGCTGTGTATCTTGGTCAACCTTTTGGGCGGGCCGCGTAGCCCGCGCCGCCGCTGCAACCGGTATAGAGATCAGCCCCAAGAGGCCGGTCCGACGACTTACTACTTTGAGGAGCAAAGCGATGCGCGTGATTCTGCTGGGGGCACCCGGTGCCGGCAAAGGTACTCAAGCTCGCTTCATCACCGAGAAGTTCGACATCCCGCAAATTTCCACCGGCGACATGCTGCGTGCAGCCGTCAAGGCCGGAACCGAGCTGGGCCTCAAAGCCAAGAGCGTGATGGACAGCGGCGGCCTGGTGTCCGACGACTTGATCATCAACCTGGTCAAGGAACGCATCGCCCAGCCCGACTGCGCCAAGGGCTTCCTCTTCGACGGCTTCCCGCGGACCATCCCGCAGGCCGAGGCGCTGAAGCAGGCTGGGGTGAAGATCGACTACGTGGTGGAAATTGCCGTCGACGACGAGGAAATCGTCAGCCGCATCGCCGGTCGCCGCGTGCACCCGGATTCGGGCCGCGTCTATCACATCGAGCACAACCCGCCGAAAGTCGCGGACGTCGACGACCTCACCGGCGAAGCGCTTATCCAGCGCGACGACGACAAGGAAGCGACCGTGCGTCATCGCCTGTCGGTATACCACTCGCAGACCAAGCCGCTAGTGGACTTCTACCAGCAGCTCGCGGCCGTCGAGGGCACGCCGAAATACACCGCCGTGCAGGGCGTGGGTTCGGTCGAGGACATCACCGCCAAGGTGTTCGCCGCGCTGAGCTGACCCGCCGCGCGTTCCGGACGGCCCGCTCGCGGGCCGTTTTCGTTTGTGTCGCGAACCGCAGCGAGCGGCAGGCTGCGGCTATAATGCGCAGCCTTTTCGTTCCTTAATGCGGACCTGCCGATGACCACCTTGCTGGCCCTGGACACCTCCACCGAAGCCTGTTCCGTTGCCTTGCTCCACGCGCAGCGGGTGTTGGTGCGCCATGAGGTGATCCCGCGCCTGCACGCCCAGCGGCTGTTGCCGATGATCGGCGAGATCCTCGCCGAGGCCGGCATCGCCATGAGCGCGCTGGATGCCATCGCGTTCGGCCGCGGCCCTGGTGCCTTCACCGGCGTGCGCATCGCCATCGGCGTGGTTCAGGGCCTGGCGTTCGCCCTGGAGCGCCCGGTCCTGCCGATCTCCGATCTCGCCGTGCTTGCCCAGCGCGCTTACCGTGAGCACGCCGCCACCCAGGTCGCCGCGGCCATCGACGCGCGCATGGACGAGGTGTACTGGGGTTGCTATCGGCTGGAGGCCGGCGAGATGCGCCTGCTGGGCGCCGAGGCCGTCCTGCCGCCCGAACGCGTCGACCTGCCGCGCGACGCCGCGGGGAACTGGTTTGGTGCGGGTACCGGTTGGGCCTATGCGGCGCGCCTGCCGGTGACGCCCCAGGCGCTGGATGCCAGCCTGTTGCCGCACGCCGAAGACCTGCTCGCGCTTGCCGGCTTCGCCTGGGCGCGCGGCGAAGGGGTCGACGCCGATGCGGCGCAACCCGTGTATCTGCGCGACAACGTGGCGACGCCCAAGGCACCCCTCTAGAACCGCTTGGCGGGGCCGCTGAACGTGGCCTGCGCGGCCCGGTCGGAGCAGGTATGGGGCGCCGTTCATCCGCGCTCCCGGCGGCCGTGGCGGCGACGATTGCCAGCCTCCGGACGACCGATTAGAGTGGCGCGACCTTGAGGTTTTCCAATGCGTATCGACGGTTTCTCCTACACAGTGGATCGCTCCTCCCGACAGGGAACGGCGGTCGCACCCTACCGCGATGTTTCGCGCAGTGATGAGCTGCGCCGGGACGATCCCACCTCGACGGCCGCCAGCCAGGACTTCACGAGCATCGCGCAGCCGCGCCAGGTCGAGCAGAGCAAGGCCTCCCTTGAGTCGAACAACGACAGCCTGCCCATCGTCCGCTACACCGACACCTACGAACGCCCGGTGACCAGCCGCGCCGCCCAGGCCCTGGCCAGCTACAGCACCACCGCCAGCTACGCCAGCGAGCTGGACGCCAACGAAGTCCTCGGCCTCGACCTCTACGCTTAGGTCTGTTCTCCCTCACTCTCGTCCGCGCCGATGCCTGTTCGTGCGCGAGGCAAGGCGCGCAAGCGTGGGGGGGGCAAATGCGCAGTAACGTCGCCTCGCACGAGAGGCTGGCCTTTCGGTCGTGCAAGCAATGCGGCTGGCGATGAAGCAGGAATAGACCGCAGTGCCGCTCCCGTACTTTCTTGGTTGCCCTTCCTGGAACGAGCCCGCCTGGCGCGGTTCGGTGTTCCCGCGCGAGGTGGCCGCCGAAGACTTCCTCGCCCATTACTGCCACCTGTTCAACAGCGTCGAGGGCAACACGACCTTCTACGCCTGGCCGGATGCCGCCAAGGTCGCCCGCTGGGCGCAGACGCTGCCGGTGGATTTCCGTTTCTGCGCCAAGCTGCCGAAGGAGATCAGCCACGAGGGCGACCTGCGTGACAACCTGGCCAGCGCCCGGCGCTTCCTCGACCTGATCGCGCCGCTGGGCGAGCGCCTGCAACCGCTCTGGCTGCAACTGCCGGCGGCCTTCGGGCCGCAGCGCCTGGCCGAGCTGGGCGATTTCATCGACGCACTGGACGTGCGCTCGTTGGCGGTCGAGGTGCGGCATGCGCAGTTCTTCGATGCCAGCGATGCCGAGCGGGCGCTCAATCGGCTGCTGCGCGATCGCGGCGTGGAGCGCATCTGCCTGGATGCCCGCGCGCTCTTCGCCTGCCGCAGCGACGACCCGGCGGTGCTCGATGCGCAGCGGCGCAAGCCGCGCCTGGCGACGGTGCGGCCGACGTCCTTCAGCGCTTCGCCGCAGGTGCGCTTCATCGGCGGGCCGGATCTCGACGCCAACGATGCTTACCTGACGCGCTGGGTCGACAAGCTCGCCGAGTGGATCGAGCAAGGCCTGACACCGCACATCTATCTGCATACGCCGGACAACCGGTTGGCCGGCGAGCAGGCCAGGCGCTTCCATGAGAGATTGCGTCGGCGCCTGCCCGGCCTGGAGGCGCTCCCGGAGTGGCGCACCTCGCAGCTCGAGCTGCTTTGAGGGTAAGGTCGGCTTTTTTGCGGAGGGCTATCCGATGACGTCCCAGGCATCTCGCGGCCAGGTGTTCAAGGCGCTGCACGCGTGCGACGGCGCGTTCGTCATCCCCAATCCCTGGGATGCCGGCTCGGCGAAGCTGCTCGCGGCGCTGGGCTTTCCGGCGCTGGCCACCACCAGCGCGGGCCTGGCGTTTTCCCTCGGACGTCCGGACGGCGAGGGCGCGCTGGACCTGGAGCAGACCCTGGCGAATGCGCGCAGCATCGTCGAGGCCACGCCGTTGCCGGTCAGCGCCGACCTGGAGAACGGTTTCAGCGCCACCGCCGAAGGCTGCGCCGAGGCGATCCGGCGCGCCGCGGCGGTCGGCCTGGTCGGTGCCTCGATAGAGGACGCCAGCGGCGATGCGGCGACGCCGATCTATCCGATCGAGGAGGCCGTGCAGCGCGTGCGCGCGGCGGCGCAGGCGGCACGCGGCCTGGATTTCCCTTTCATGCTCACCGCGCGGGCGGAAAACCTGTTGCACGGGCGCGACGACCTGCGCGACACCCTGCGCCGCCTGGAGGCTTATGCCGAAGCCGGCGCCGATGTGCTTTACGCGCCCGGCCTCATCCGCCGCGAGGACATCGCCGCCGCCGTGCGTGCGGTGGCGCCCAAGCCGCTGAACGTGCTGATGGGCCTGTCCGGCGGCGCCTTGTCGGTCGACGAACTGGCCGGGCTCGGCGTCCGGCGGATCAGCGTCGGCTCGTCGCTGGCGCGTGCGGCCTACAGCGGCTTCTTCCAGGCGGCCCAGGAGATCGCCAGCAGCGGGACCTTCGCCTACGCCGCGCGCGGGTTGAGCTTCACCGAACTCAACGAGGCCTTTCGTTAGCCGATGCGCAAGTTCCTCCTGCTGGTGCTGATCGTTGCCGCGCCGGTCGTGGCGATCTGGCGCGGCTGGTGGGACGTGCCACCGCAGTGGAATCCCTGGGCGCCACTGGATGTGCGTTTGGCACCGAATCTGCTGACGCCGCTCAAGCTGATGCGCCTGCAGCAGGACCGCGTTCTGTGTGCACAGGCGCTGCAGAGCTCCGCGTTGCGCTATAGCGCCATCGCCGATGGCCAGGTGTCCGGGTGTCCGATCGAGAACGCTGTGCGGGTGCAGGCGTCGGAGCTGGCCTTCAGCGGCTCCTTCGTCGCCACCTGCCCGCTGGCAGTGGCCTATGCGATGTTCGAGCGGCACGGCCTGCAGCCCGCCGCGCAGGCGGTGTTCGGCCAGCCGGTGACACGCATCGAGCACTTCGGCAGCTTCGCCTGCCGCAACATCGCCGGCAGCACGCGGCGTAGCCAGCACGCCTCGGCGAATGCCTTCGACATCGCCGGCTTCCGCCTGCGTGACGGACGGCGCATCACCGTGGCGCGCGACTGGAACGGCGATGGCGACGCGGCGCGCTTCCTCCGCCTGGTCCACGACGCCGCCTGCGGCAGTTTCAACACCACCCTCGGGCCGCAGTACAACGCCGCCCATCACGACCATTTCCATGTCGACATGGGGCTTTACCGGATGTGCCGCTGAGCGCCGGCCCTGCCGCGCGAATCAGGTGCTGACTCCACTCGTACATGTGAACACCGGGTACGCGTGCGCGTCGTCGTGACCGGCTTGCGGGCGCGCGTGACGGTGGCTTCTGGCAGAATGGCCGCCCCTCATCGTCTGCCCCTAGCACCATGACCGACCTGCCGACCCTGCGCGTCGAAGCGCTTTCCACCGAGTTTTCCGCCGCCGCCGAGCGCTGGGCGCAGCGCCTCGGCCTGCCGTCGCAGGGCGACGCGGAGTTCGCCGTGCAGGTCGGCGCCGAGGGCTTGCAGTTCGTCGAACTGGGTGATGCCGCTCCGGGGCCGGTACGGGTGGATTTCCTCGAGGGCGCGGTGGCGCACCGGCGGCGTTTCGGCGGCGGCAGCGGGCAGATGATTGCCAAGGCGGTCGGCGTCGGCGCGGGCATTCGGCCGTCGGTGCTGGATGCCACCGCCGGGCTGGGACGCGATGCCTTCGTCCTCGCGACACTGGGCTGCACGGTCAGCCTGATCGAACGCCAGCCGCTGATCGCCGCCCTATTGGAGGACGGGCTGGCCCGCGCTGCCGGCGATGCGGAGGTCGGCCCGATCGTCGCGCGCATGCGCCTGTCGGTGGGCAACGCCATCGAGCTGATCGGCGCCTGGCAGGACGAGGCGCCCCAGGTGATCTACCTCGACCCCATGTTCCCGCATCGCGACAAGAGCGCGCTGGTGAAGAAGGAGATGCGCCTGTTCCGCCCGCTGGTGGGCGACGACATGGACGCGCCTGCGCTGTTGCAGGCCGCGCTGGCGCTGGCCAGCCATCGTGTGGTGGTGAAGCGCCCACGCAAGGCGCCGCCGATCGAGGGCGCGAAACCGAGCTACAGCCTGGACGGCAAGTCCAGCCGCTACGACATCTATCCGCTGAAGAAACTGGTCTCTGCGGGCTGACGGTTCGCTCGCTGCCCGTTCATGTCCTAGTCGAACAGGGCGAACTTGGCTCTACTTGGCTAGGCCATAGGCGCCTACAGTCGTCTCCACCGGGCCACGATGGAATTCGCTGAAACCCGGTCCCCATCGACCCCGCGGAGCACGACCATGAGCCAACGTCTCGACTACTACAAGCTGTCCCCCGACGCCGCCGCCCTTTACGCGGAATTCAGCGTTTTGCTGAACAAGAAACCCTTTCTCGCCGAGATCGGCCACCTGGTGACGCTGCGCGCCTCGCAGCTGAACGGCTGCGCATTCTGCGTCGACATGCACGTCAAGGAAGCCAGGATCCACGGCGAGCGCGAGCTGCGCCTGCACCACATCGCCGTGTGGCGCGAGTCGCCGCTGTTCTCGCTGCGTGAGCGCGCCGCGCTGGAATGGACCGAGGCGCTGACCCAGTTGCCGCCGCACGGCGTGCCGGACGCGATCTTCGACGCAGTGAGCGAGCAACTGTCCGAGCAGGAAGTGGCCGACCTGTCCTTCCTGATCATCGCGATCAACGGCTGGAATCGCCTGAGCGTCGCCTTCCGCGCCGTGCCCGGCTCGGCCGACAAGCTCTACGGCCTGCACAAGGCCAACCTCAGCTGAGGGGCGGGATGCGGAACGCGCGCAGGAACAGGTCCACCACGTCGCGCACGTGGGCCTGTTCGTCTTCCGCGCTTTGCACTTCGGCACAGCCGATCAGGTGGCGGAAGTGGTGGCCGCCCTTGACCAGGCAGAAAAAATGTTCGGCGGCGCCGTGCGGGTCGGCGATGCGCAGCTTCCCGGCGCGATCCACCTCGGCCAGCAGCCGCGCCATCTCCTCGATCACCTGCTTCGGCCCGGCCTCGTAGAACAGCCGCGAGAGCCGCGGGTTTGAGCTTGCCAGGGCGATCATGGTGCGGTGCAGGCCCACCGATTCCGCGCTGTTGATCAGGCTGTGGAAACCCAGCCCGATCTTCATCAGTAGTGCCTCGATGGGCGCGCCCTCGGTCAGTTCGAACAGCAGGTCTGGCAACTGCTCTTCGCACTTAGCCTTCACCGCCGCGGCGAACAGCGTCTCCTTGTCGTTGAAGTGGCTGTACACCGTGAGCTTGGAAACCCCGGCGTGGGCGGCGATGGCGTCCATGCTGCTGCCGTCGTAGCCCTGGCGCAGGAACAGGCATTTCGCCGCCTCGAGAATGGCCTCGCGTTTGGCGGGGTCCTTGGGCCGGCCGGGGCCGTTACCGGGAAAAGATTTGTCTGACATCTTCGCCGTTTGAATACTGGACTGGTGAGTTTTCTATTTTTACTATACCCGCCAGTATAAGAATTCCAAACGTCGTCTGCGCAGGGCTATCCATCATGTCACCCCGTTTCCTCGCTCCGCTTTCCGTACTGTCCCTCGCGCTGGTGCTTGGCGCTTGCGAAAAGAACCAGGCGCCGCCGGCTCCGCCGCGTCCGGCGATGGTGGTACAGCCGCAGCCGGCGGGTGCCGCCTCGGAGAGCTTTCCGGGCGAGGTGCGCGCGCGCTATGAGCCGGAGCTGGCGTTTCGCATCGGCGGCAAGGTGACCCAGCGCCTGGTGGAAGTGGGCGAACGGGTCAAGAAGGACCAGCCGCTGGCCGAACTGGACCCGCAGGACGTGCGCCTGCAGCTGGATGCCAGCCGGGCGCAGGTCGCCGCTGCCGAGGCCAACCTGCAACTGGCCAAGGCCGAGCGCGAGCGTTACCAGCGCCTGCTCGACCGGCAGATGGTCAGCCGCTCGCAGTACGACAGCGCACATAACGCCTTCCTTTCCGCAGAGGCTCGCCTGCGGCAGATTCGCGCCGAGTTCAACGTCGCCAACAACCAGGCCGGCTACGCGGTGCTGCGTGCGCCGCAGGACGGCGTGATCGCCAGCCGGCGCTTCGATGTCGGGCAGGTGGTCTCGGCCGGGCAGACGTTGTTCAGCTTGGCGGTGGATGGTGAGCGCGAGGTGGCGATCAACCTTCCCGAGCATGCCTTCGAGCGCTTCCGCATCGGCCAGCCGATCGAAGTGGAGCTCTGGTCGCAGCCCGGCCAGCGCTACCCGGCGCACATCCGCGAGCTTTCGCCGGCCGCCGACCCGCAGTCGCGCACCTTCCCGGCACGAGTCGCCTTCGACGTCGGCACGGTTCCCGCCGAACTCGGTCAGAGTGCGCGGGTGTTCGCCAGCACCGGCGTCGCCCAGACCCTCGCGGTGCCGCTGTCGGCGTTGTCGGCAGAGAACGGCGCGCCCTTCGTGTGGCGGGTCGACCCGAAGACCGCCACGCTGAAACGGACGCCGGTGCGCATCGGCGCCTACGGCGAAAGCCAGGTTCCGGTACTCGAGGGCCTCGAGGCCAGCGACTGGGTGGTGGCGGCCGGCGTGCAGATGCTGCGCGAAGGCCAGCAGATCCGCCCGGTGGATCGCGACAACCGCGCGATCAAGCTGGCAGCCAAGGAGTAGCGGCGATGGGCTTCAATCTTTCCGCCTGGGCGCTGAAGAACCGCCAGATTGTGCTTTACGTGATGCTGCTGATCGCCCTCGTCGGCGCGCTGTCCTACACCCGCCTGGGGCAGAGCGAGGACCCGCCGTTCACCTTCAAGGCCATGGTCATCCAGACCAACTGGCCGGGCGCCAGCGCCGAAGAGGTATCGCGTCAGGTCACCGAGCGTATCGAGAAGAAGCTGATGGAGACCGGCGAGTACGAGCGCATCGTCTCGTTCTCGCGTCCGGGGCTTTCCCAGGTCACCTTCATGGCGCGTGATTCCATGCACTCGGCGGAAATTCCCGAGCTCTGGTACCAGGTCCGCAAGAAAATCAGCGACATCCGCCATACCCTGCCGGCCGGCATCCAGGGGCCATTCTTCAACGATGAGTTCGGCACCACCTTCGGCAACATCTATGCGCTGACCGGCAGCGGCTACAGCTACGCCGTGCTCAAGGACTACGCCGACCGCATCCAGTTGCAATTGCAGCGGGTCAAGGACGTCGGCAAGGTCGAACTGGTCGGCCTGCAGGACGAGAAGGTCTGGATCGAGCTGTCCAACGTCAAGCTGGCCACCCTCGGCCTGCCGATGAGCGCGGTGCAGCAGGCGCTCGAGGCGCAGAACGCGGTCGCCTCGGCGGGCTTCTTCGAGACCGCCAGCGACCGCGTGCAGTTGCGCGTCACCGGGCGCTTCGAGTCGGTGGAGGAGATTCGCGACTTCCCGATCCGCGTCGGCGACCGCAGCTTCCGCATCGGCGACGTCGCCGAGGTCAAGCGCGGTTTCAACGACCCGCCGGCGCCGCGCATGCGCTTCATGGGCGAGGACGCGCTCGGCCTGGCGGTGTCGATGAAACCCGGTGGCAACATCCTGGTGCTCGGCGAGGCGCTGGAGCGCGAGTTCGCGCGCATCCAGGAGACGCTCCCGGCCGGCATGCAGTTGCGCAAGGTGTCCGACCAGCCGGCGGCGGTGAAGACCGGCGTCGGCGAGTTCGTCCGCGTGCTCGCCGAGGCGCTGGGCATCGTCCTGCTGGTGAGTTTCTTCTCGCTGGGCATGCGCACCGGGCTGGTGGTGGCGCTGTCGATCCCGCTGGTGCTGGCGATGACCTTCGCCAGCATGCGCTACTTCGATATCGGCCTGCACAAGATTTCCCTCGGCGCGCTGGTACTGGCGCTGGGGCTGCTGGTGGACGACGCGATCATCGCGGTGGAGATGATGGCGATCAAGATGGAACAGGGCTACGACCGCCTGAAGGCGGCCAGCTACGCCTGGACCAGCACCGCGTTCCCGATGCTCACCGGCACGCTGATCACCGCTGCTGGCTTCCTGCCGATCGCCACCGCGCAGTCCGGCACCGGCGAATACACCCGCTCGATCTTCCAGGTGGTGACCATCGCGCTGGTGGTGTCGTGGTTCGCCGCGGTGGTCTTCGTTCCCTATCTGGGCGACCGCCTGCTGCCGGACCTGGCCAAGCGTCATGCGCAGAAGTACGGCGAGGGCGCCCACGATCCCTACGCGACGCCCTTCTATCTGCGCGTGCGGCGGTTGGTCGGCTGGTGCGTGCGCTACCGCAAGACGGTGATCGTACTGACCCTGGCAGCCTTCGTCGGCGCGGTACTGCTGTTCCGTTTCGTACCGCAGCAGTTCTTTCCGGCGTCCGGCCGGCTCGAGCTGATGGTCGACTTCAAGCTCGCCGAAGGCGCCTCGCTGGTAGCCACCGAGACCGAAGTGCGGCGTCTGGAGAAGATGCTCGCCGAGCGTCCGGGCGTCGACAACTTCGTCGCCTATGTCGGCACCGGTTCGCCGCGCTTCTACCTGCCGCTGGACCAGCAGTTGCCGGCGGCGAGCTTCGCCCAGTTCGTGGTACTGGCGAAGTCCATCGAGGACCGCGAAGCTCTGCGGGTCTGGCTGATCCAGACCCTCAACGAGCAGTTCCCCAGCCTGCGCACCCGCGTCTCGCGCCTGGAGAACGGGCCGCCGGTGGGCTACCCGATCCAGTTCCGCGTGTCCGGCGAGCACATCGACGAAGTTCGCGCCCTCGCGCGTCAGGTCGCCGACAAGGTGCGCGAGAACCCGCACGTGTCCAACGTACATCTGGACTGGCAGGAACCGAGCAAGGTCGTCTACCTCAAGGTCGACCAGGAACGCGCGCGCGCGCTGGGCGTGACCACCGCCGACCTGTCGCGCTTCCTGCAAAGCTCGGTGTCGGGTTCCAGCGTCAGCCAATACCGCGAGGACAACGAACTGATCGAAATCCTCCTGCGCGGCGCCCCGCGCGAGCGCCAGGACCTCGCTCTGCTGCCGAGCCTGGCGGTGCCGACCAGCAACGGGCGTAGCGTGGCGTTGTCGCAGGTGGCGACGCTGGAATACGGCTTCGAGGAAGGCATCATCTGGCACCGCGACCGCCTGCCCACGGTGACCGTGCGCGCCGACATCTACGGCACCGAACAGCCGGCGACCCTGGTCAAGCAGATCGAACCGACCCTGCAACCGATCCGCGAGCAGTTGCCCGATGGCTACCTGCTACAGGTCGGCGGCACCGTCGAGGATTCGGCCAAGGGGCAGAACTCGGTGAACGCCGGCGTGCCGCTGTTCATCGTGGTGGTGCTGAGCCTGCTGATGCTGCAGCTGAAGAGCTTCTCGCGCACGCTGATGGTGTTCCTCACCGCTCCGCTGGGCCTGATCGGCGTGACGCTGTTCCTGCTGCTGTTCAACCAGCCGTTCGGCTTCGTGGCGATGCTCGGCACCATCGCGCTGTCGGGCATGATCATGCGCAACTCGGTGATCCTGGTGGACCAGATCGAACAGGACATCGCCGCCGGGCAGCGTCGCTGGGACGCGATCATCGAGGCGACGGTGCGGCGTTTCCGGCCGATCGTACTGACCGCGCTGGCGGCGGTGCTGGCGATGATTCCGCTGTCGCGCAGCGTGTTCTTCGGGCCGATGGCGGTGGCGATCATGGGCGGGTTGATCGTGGCGACGGCGCTGACGCTGCTGTTCCTGCCGGCGCTTTATGCGGCCTGGTTCAGGGTGAAGGAAGAGCGGTAGGGAGGCGTAGGGTGGATCGCGCTTCATCGATCCACCGGCGATGTAACGGTGGATGAAAGAGCGTCATCCACCCTACATGTCCGAGGGTTTACATCACCCCGGCGCGGCTACACAGGTCAGGCCAACGTCGGAGTCCTAGACCACCACCCGCTCACACAACCTCACAGCGCGTAGGGTGGATCGCGCTTCATCGATCCACCGGCGATGTAACGGTGGATGAAAGAGCGTCATCCACCCTACATGTCCGAGGGTTTACATCACCCCGGCGCGGCTACACAGGTCAGGCCAACGTCGGAGTCCTAGACCACCACCCGCTCACACAATCTCACCAACGCCTCCACCCATCGCGGATGGCTGTTCACGCAAGGCACCAGCTTCAGCTCGCCGCCGCCCGCTTCGGCGAACTGTTCCTGGCCGCGCTGGCCGATCTCCTCGAGGGTTTCGATGCAGTCGGCGACGAACGCCGGGCACATCACCAGCAGCTTGCCGACGCCCTGCGCGCCGAGTTCGCCGAGGCGGGTCTCGGTGTAGGGCTCGATCCATTTGTCGCGGCCCAGGCGCGACTGGAAGGACACCGACCACTGTTCCGGACGCAATCCGAGGCGTTCGGCGAAGGCTTCGGCGGTGCGCTGGCACTGGCTGCGGTAGCAGACCGCGAGCACTTCGTCGCTGACGCCCTTGCTGTCCGGCGCGCGCAGGTCGTGCTTGGGCTGTTTCACCAGCTTGCGGATGTGCCGTTCAGGCAGCCCGTGGAAGCTCAGCAGCAGGTGATCGAAGCCTTCATCCAGGTAGGGCCGGGCGCTCGCCACCAGCGCCTCGAGGTATTCCGCTTCGGCGAAGAAGGGTTGCAGCACGCCCATGCGGATATCCAGCCGGTGCAGCGCGATGACGCGCTTCGCCTCTTCGATCACGGTGGTGGTGGTGCTCTGGGCGAACTGCGGGTAGAGCGGCGCCAGCGTCACCTTGCGCACGCCCTGGGCGGCCAGCTGACGCAGGGTGTTTTCCAGCGACGGCTCGCCGTAGCGCATCGCCAGCGCCACCGGGCCATGTGGCCAATGCGGGCGCACGGCCTCCTGCAACTGGCGGCTGAGCACGATCAGCGGCGAACCTTCGTCCCACCAGATCGAGGCGTAGGCGTGCGCCGACTGCTCCGGGCGGCGGATCAGGATCAGCGAGACCAGCAGCCGGCGCAACGGCCACGGCAGGTCGACCACGTACGGGTCCATGAGGAACTGGTTGAGGTAGCGGCGCACGTCGTCCACCGAGGTGGAGGCGGGCGAACCCAGGTTGACCAGCAACAGGGCGTGATCGGTCATGCGTGATCCTTAGGCGTGGCGTCGTGCGCCGATTATACGAAGCGGCCGGCGTGCCGCACCGCTAGAGAAAATTCATCGGGGCGATCGAGGCGGCGGGACATGGCCGCAGGCAGGTCGCGTGTCGCATTTCTCCGTTCGCGCGAATGGACGCGTGACGTGTTCCCAGGTTGGTTCTAGGCTGAACTGTGTCGCGAAGACGTGTCCAAACTGTACAGCGCGAGAAATTGTACAGGAGCCAGCCTGCAGTCGAAGGCTCACGAGGTTATTCATGACTACTCCCATCGCCATCATCGGCACCGGCCTTGCCGGTCTTTCCGCGGCCCATGCGCTGCTGGACGCCGGCCAAGAGATTCGTTTGTTCGACAAGAGCCGTGGCAGCGGCGGGCGCATGGCCAGCAAGCGCAGCGAGGCTGGTGCGCTGGATCTGGGCGCGCAGTACTTTACCGCGCGCGACCGGCGTTTCGCCGAGGTGGTGCAGCAATGGCGCCAGCGCGGCTGGGTCGCCGAATGGTCGCCCAGCCTCTACCAGTTCCAGAACGGTCAACTGAGCGCCTCGCCGGACGAGCAGGTTCGCTTCGTCGGCACGCCGCGCATGAGTTCGATCACCCGCGCCCTGCTCAGCGCGCTGCCGGTGGAATTCAACTGCCGCATCGTCGACGTCTTCCGCGGCGAAGAGCATTGGACCCTGCAGGACACCGAAGGCCGCAGCCACGGGCCGTTCAGTTCGGTGATCATCGCCACCCCGGCGCCACAGGCGACGGCCTTGCTGGCGGCCGCGCCGAAGCTGGCCGGGGCCGCGGCCACGGTGGCGATGGAGCCGACCTGGGCGGTGGCGCTGGCCTTCGCCATGCCGCTGGAAACCGGGCTGGAGGGCTGCTTCGTGCAGGACGGCCCGCTCGACTGGCTGGCGCGCAACCGCTCCAAGCCGGGCCGCGACAACCAGCCCGATACCTGGGTGCTGCACGCCACTAGCGCCTGGACCCGCCAGCATCTGGACATGCCCAGGGAGCGGGTCATCGAGCACCTGCACGGCGCCTTCGCCGAGATGATCGGCTGCGCGGTGCCGGCGCCGACGTTCACCCTGGCACACCGCTGGCTATATGCGAAGCCGTCGCTCGCCCACCAATGGGGGACTCTGGCGGATGTCGATCTCGGCCTCTATGCCTGCGGCGACTGGTGTCTGTCCGGGCGCGTCGAGGGTGCCTGGCTGAGCGGCCAGGAGGCCGCGCGCAAGCTGCTGGAGCACCGCCTCTGATCCGCCGTTACAGGTCGCCGGGGCCGTCGCAGGTTGACTTGGCGAACGCTTTCCTGAACGATCAAAGTTGTACGCGGTACGTTTTCTGTACAACCTTTGGAGAGTCCAGATGGCCAGTCCCATTCCGCTATCGTCGAAGCCCCGGCTTGGTATCAGCGCCTGCCTGATGGGCTCCGAGGTGCGCTTCAATGGCGGCCACAAGGAGTCGCGGTTGTGCAGCCAGGCCCTTGCGCAGCACGTCGAGTTCGTCCCGCTCTGTCCCGAGGTGGCCATCGGCCTGGGTATCCCGCGTGCGGCGATCCGCCTGATCGACCATCCCCAGGGGCCGCGCGCGGTGGACAGCCGCGACCCTTCCCGCGATCACACCCAGGCGCTGCGCGACTACGGCCTGCGCATGGCGGCCGAGCTGGACGGCCTGAGCGGCTACATCTTCATGCAGAAGTCGCCGTCCTGCGGGCTGCACCGGGTCAAACTGTATGGCGACAACGGCAACCCGGTGGAAGGCGGCGGGCGCGGCATCTTCGCGGCCGCCATCACCGAGCAGTTGCCGGACCTGCCGGTGGAGGAGGAGGGCCGGCTGAACGATCCGGTGCTGCGCGAGAACTTCCTCACCCGCGTGTTCGCCTATGCCGAATGGCAGGCGCTGCAGCGCGACGGCCTCAGCCGCAGCGCAATCATCGCGTACCACTCGCGCTACAAGTACCTGCTGATGGCGACCGACCCCGTGCAGTACAAGGCCATCGGCCGGCTGCTCGGCAGCCTCGGCGAGCACGATCCGCAGGTGCTCGGTCCGCGCTATTTCAGCGCGCTGATGGGCGCATTGCGCAAATGTGCCACCCGCGGCACCCACAGCAATGTGCTGCAGCACCTGAGCGGTTACCTGCGCGGCAGCCTTGATAGCGACCAGCGCCAGGAAATCCAGCAACTGATCGAGCAGTACCGCCAGGGCATCGTGCCGCTGGTGGTGCCGATGACGCTGCTCAAGCACCACTTCCGCCAGCACCCGCATCCCTACATCGAGCGCCAGGCCTACATGCAGCCGCATCCCGAGACCCTCAGCCTGCGCAACGCCCTCTGAACCTCGCGGCATCGCGCCGCGCTTCACCGGATAAGGCCTCCATGTCCCAGTTGATCTGGTTCCGCAGCGACCTTCGCGTGCGGGACAACAGCGCCCTGCACGCCGCCCTCGGAGCGGGACCGACCCTCGCCGTCTACCTGATCGCTCCCGGCCAATGGCGCCGGCATGACGACGCCGACTGCAAGGTCGACTTCTGGCTGCGCAACCTGGCCGAGCTGCGCAAGGCGCTCGGCGCGCTGAACGTGCCGCTGCTGATTCGCCAGGCGGACGACTGGAGCGCTGCGCCGAGCTTGATCGGCGCCCTGTGCCGCGAGCATGACATCCGTGCGGTGCAGGTGAATGACGAGTACGGCGTCAACGAAAGCGCGCGCGACGCGGCGGTGGAGCAGGCGCTGAAGGCCGACGGCGTGGCCTTCCGTCGGCACCTGGACCAGCTGTTCTTCGCCCCGGGCAGCGTACTCACCCAGTCCGACGGCTATTTCAAGGTCTATGGGCAGTTCCGCAAGCAATGCCTCCAGCGCCTGCACGCCGCCTTGCCGCATTGCCTGCCGGAGCCCAGGGCGCAGGCGCCGATGAAGCTGGCCAGCGATCCATTGCCGAAGACGGTCGAGGGTTTCGCCACGCCGTCCGGTTCGCTGATCGAGCTGTGGCCGGCCGGGGAGAAGGCCGCGCTCGAGCGCCTGGATGCCTTCGCCGACGAGGACATCGGCGACTACCACGTCGAGCGCGACTTCCCCGCGCGGCCCGGCACCAGCCGCATCGGCGCCTACCTCGCGGCCGGCGTGGTCTCCCCGCGGCAGTGCCTGCACGCCGCGCTGGCCAGCAACGGCGGCGAGTTCGACAGCGGTGATCCGGGCGTCACCACCTGGATCGACGAACTGCTCTGGCGCGAGTTCTACAAGCACATCCTGGTCGGCTACCCGCGTGTCTCCATGCACCGGGCCTTCAAGCCGGAAACCGAGCGGCTGCCCTGGCGTAACGCGCCGGAGGATCTGGAAGCCTGGCAGCAGGGCCGCACGGGGATTCCCATCGTCGACGCGGCGATGCGGCAGATGCTTGCTTGTGGCTGGATGCACAACCGCCTGCGGATGATCAGCGCAATGTTCCTCAGCAAGAACCTGCTGATCGACTGGCGTGAGGGTGAGCGCTGGTTCATGCGCCACCTGATCGACGGCGACCTAGCAGCTAACAACGGCGGCTGGCAGTGGAGCGCCTCGACCGGGACCGACTCGGTGCCGTATTTCCGTATCTTCAACGCAGTCAGCCAGTCGCAGAAGTTCGACCCGCACGGCGACTTCATCCGCGCGTGGTTGCCGGAGCTGGCCGGGATCAAGGGCAAGCAGATCCATTCGCCAGGCGCCAAGGGCAGCGACCTGTTCGGCCGCGCGAATTACCCGGCGCCGATCGTCGACCTAGGCGAAAGCCGCCAGCGCGCCCTGGCCGCATTCAAGAACCTGCGCTAGGCGGTCGCGACAAGCCCGGCGCTGCATCCGACGCATCGGGCTCCACCTCGGGCGTGGAAGGCGCTCTTTTAATCCACCGTCGCAGCGCCTGATGGAGCGATGACGCGCGATCCGCCCAAGATCCGAGGAACAGTTTGCGGCCCGCGGTTTAGCGGAGCCCGGTTCTGCACGGCCGAACCAACCATCCATCCGATGCCTGCCGCGCACGACTCAGGCGTACACTGCGCCGCATGTCCGACTCCTCCCGCCACATTCCCCACCATCAGATCGCCGAGCCTGCGGTGTCCTGCTCGAGCTGCGCGGCCTGCTGCTGTCGACTGGAGGTGCTGCTGCTCGGTGACACCGGCGTGCCCGAGCGCTACATCGATACTGCGGAGTGGGGCGGCGATGTGATGCGCCGGCTCGAGGACGGCTGGTGCGTGGCGCTGGATCGCGACAGCATGCGCTGCACCATCTACGCGAATCGGCCACAGGTGTGTCGGGATTTCGAGCTGGGCTCGGCGGAGTGCATGGACGAGCGCGAGGGCATCGTCGGCGCCTATCGCTAGGCGGAGAGAGTCGCCGCCGCACCGAGGGCACGGCGGCGGGAGCGGATCACTCCCTGGCGTCGAACTCCTTGGGCTCGATCAGCGGCTTGTTCTTCCAGCCGGCGCCGCCCGGCAGCAGCAGGTTCAGGCCGATGGCGACGATGCCGCACAGCGAGATGCCTTTGAGGCCGATGTCGCCGTTGCCGATGACCATGCCGCCGATGCCGAACACCAGGGTCACCGAGACGATCACCAGGTTGCGCGCCTCGGCCATGTCCACCTGGTGGCGGATCAGCGTGTTCAGGCCGACCACCGCGATCGAACCGAACAACAGGCAGAGGATGCCGCCCATCACCGGGACCGGAATGCTCTGCAGGCCGGCGCCGAACTTGCCGATGAAGGCCAGGACGATGGCGAAGCCGGCCGCCCAGGTCATGATCTTCGGGTTGTAGCTCTTGGTCAGCATTACCGCGCCGGTGACTTCGGCGTAGGTGGTGTTCGGCGGGCCGCCGAACAGGCCGGCGGCCGAGGTGGCCAGGCCGTCACCGAGCAGCGTGCGATGCAGGCCGGGCTTCTTCAGGTAGTCGTTGCCGGTCACGCCACCGACCGCGATGACCCCGCCGACGTGTTCGATGGCCGGCGCCAGGGCGACCGGAACCATGAACAGGATCGCACCCCAGTGGAATTCCGGGGCGACGAACTTCGGCATGGCCAGCCAGGGCGCGGCGGCGATGCCGGCGGTGTCGACCAGGCCGAAGGCGAACGACAGCCCATAGCCGACCACCACCCCGGCGAGGATCGGCACCAGGCGGAAGATGCCCTTGCCATAGATCGCCACCAGCAGCGTGGTCAGCAGCGCTGGCATCGACACCAGCATCGCCGTGCCGTAGGGAATCAGCTGCGCGCTGGCGTCGCCGGTCTTGCCCATGGCCATGTTCACCGCCACCGGCGACAGGCCCAGGCCGATAGAGATGATCACCGGGGCGATCACCACCGGCGGCAGCAGGCGGTCGATGAAACCGACGCCCTTGATCTTCACCGCGAGGCCGAGGAAGGTGTAGACGAAGCCCGCGGCAACCACGCCGCCAAGCACCGCCGGCAGGCCGAATTCACCCTTGGCGACGATGATCGGCGCGATGAAGGCGAAGCTCGAGGCGAGGAACACCGGCACCTGGCGCCCGGTGACCAGCTGGAACAGCAGCGTCCCGAGGCCGGCGGTGAAGAGGGCCACGTTGGGGTCCATGCCGGTGATCAGCGGCATCAGCACCAGCGCGCCGAAGGCGACGAAGAGCATCTGTGCGCCGGAAATGATCTGCTTCCATAGCGGATCGTTGTACTGCTGCATGCTCAATTGTCCTTCTGCTTGGTGCCGAAGATCTTGTCGCCGGCATCGCCCAGGCCCGGGATGATGTAGCCTTGTTCGTTGAGGTGCGAATCGATCGAGGCGGTGTAGATCGCCACGTCCGGATGCGCCTCGGTGACCGCCTTGATGCCTTCCGGCGCGGCGACCAGCACCAGCGCGCGGACTTCCTTGCAGCCGGCCTTCTTCAGCATGTCGATGGTGGCGATCATCGAACCGCCGGTGGCCAGCATCGGGTCGATGATCAGCGCCAGACGCTGGTTCAGCTCGCCCACCAGTTTCTCCAGATAGGTGTGTGCGGCGAGGGTTTCCTCGTTGCGCGCCAGGCCGACGACGCTGACCTTGGCACCGGGAATCAGGCTGAGCACGCCGTCGAGCATGCCGATGCCGGCGCGCAGGATCGGCACCACGGTGATCTTCTTGCCGGCGATCTTCTCCACCTGCACTTCGCCGCACCAGCCTTCGATGGCGCAGGTTTCCATGGGCAGGTCGTTGGTTGCTTCGTAGGTCAGCAGCGCGCCGACTTCCTGGGCCAGTTCGCGAAAATTCTTGGTGCTGATGTCGGCGCGGCGCATCAGGCCGAGCTTGTGGCGGATCAGCGGATGGCGGATCTCACGGATGGGCATGGGGATTGGTCTCCGGCGGGCAAAAAAATCGCGATAGAGTAATGCATTGGCTGGCTCAACGGGCGTTCGGCAGCACCTTTGCATAGGCTATTTTGCGTTGCGTCAGTTCCCGGCGATGATGCTGTCCATCCCGCGCGGCGCGGTGCCGAACGGTGTCGCCGCGGGCTTGCGGGGCGGGGGCCGGATAGGTACCTTTGCCGCCCTTCAAACCTGACGCCCCGTTCAACTTCGACCGCCCATCCCAAGAGGACCCCGCCATGCCCGTCGAGCTCGATCACATTCGCCAAGTGATGGCGGAAGCCGATTGCCTGCACTCCGAAGCCGAAGTGGAGGCGGCCATCGCGAAGATGGCGCTGGCCATCAACGGCGAGCTGGCCGAGCGCAACCCGGTGGTGTTCTGCGTGATGAACGGCGGCCTGATCTTCTCCGGCAAACTGCTGCCGAAACTGAACTTCCCGCTCGAGCTGTCGTACCTCCACGCGACCCGTTACCGCAACCAGACCAGCGGCGGCGAGCTGTTCTGGAAGGCCAAGCCGGAAATCTCGTTCATGGACCGCGATGTGCTGATCATCGACGACATCCTCGACGAAGGGCACACCCTGGCGGCGATCATCGACTTCTGCCGCCATGCCGGTGCCGCCAACGTCCATACCGCGGTGCTGGTGGACAAGGATCACGACCGCAAGGCGCGGCCGGACCTGAAGGCAGATTACGTCGGGCTGTCCTGCGTCGATCGCTACGTCTTCGGCTATGGCATGGACTACAAGGGCTACTGGCGTAACGCGGCGGGCATCTACGCGGTGAAGGGTCTCTGACGGAAGAACGCGCCGCGCGACGGTAGGATGGATCGCGCCTCATCGATCCACCGGACGGTGTGACGGTGGATAAGGCGAGTAGGGCGGCTGACATCCGCGAGGCTTGAGCAACTGCCTCGGTGCGCATGGCGCACCCTACGGGGGTGAATTCGTAGGGTGCGCCGCGCGCACCGTCCGTTGCTCCAGAACCGTAGGGTGGATCGCGCTTTATCGATCCACCAGGCGGTGTGACGGTGATAAAGCGAGTAGGGCGTATGACATCCGCGAGGCTGGCTCAACTGCCTCGTGCGCATTGCGCACCCTACGAGGCGAATTCGTAGGATGCGCCGCGCGCACCGAAACCGGTCTTCGACCCTACGGCGCAATCTCCCCCTCCATCCAGCGCAGTGCCTTCTCCCGTGCCTGTTGCAGGTCGCGGACGTAGGCGAGCCGGCCTTCGTGGCGATGGATGCCGGCGCGGCGCAGCTTGAGGCGCACGCGCGGATGGGTGCCGACCAGGACCAGGCCGATGCCCTGCCGGCGGTAGTCGCCCAGGACGTTCTCCAGCGCCGCCAGCGCCGTCATGTCGAGCATCGGCACGGCGCTCAGTTCGACGATCACCACCTTCACTCCGGGGCTGAACTTGCGCAGCGCGCTGAGGGCCTTTTCCGCCGCGCCGAAGAACAGCGGGCCGCGGATGGCGTAGGCGGCGACGTGTTCCGGCAGGTCCCGCAGCGCCTGATGAAAGCCGCGCGGCAGGGCGGCGGTGTCGGTCAGCTCGCTCATCCGCTTGATGAACAGCCCGGCGGCCAGCAGCAGGCCGACGCCCACCGCCAGCACCATGTCGAAGACCACGGTGAGCGCCAGGCAGGTCAGCAGCACCAGCACGTCGCTGCGCGGGGCGATCCTCAGTGTGTGCAGCACGTGCGGCGGCTCGCTCATGTTCCAGGCCACCATCAGCAGCAGCGCGGCCAGCGCCGCCATCGGCAGGTAACTGAACAGGGGCGCGAGCAGCAGCATCGCCGCCAGCACCACGCCGGAGTGGATGATCGCCGCCAGCGGTGAAAAGGCGCCGGCGCGCACGTTGGCGGCGCTGCGCGCGATCGCCGCGGTGGCGGTGATACCGCCGAACAGCGGCGCCACCAGGTTGCCGATGCCCTGGCCGATCAATTCGGCATTGGGGTCGTGCTTGCTGCCGCTCATGCCATCGGCGACCACCGCGCAGAGCAGCGACTCGATGGCGCCGAGCATCGCGATCGCGAACGCCGGCGCGAGCAACTGATGGATCAGCTCGAAGCTCAGCTCCAGCGGCTGGCCGTCCGCGCCGGGCAGGTTCCATGGCCAGACGAAGGCCGGTAGGAACGGCGGAATGCCGGGATGACTGACGCCATCCTGCAGGTAGCTGAAGCGTTCGCCGAGGGTCGCCACCGGCAGGCCGAGGCGCTCCAGCAGCAGCCCGAGAAACGCTCCCAGCAACAGCGCCACCAGGTGCCCCGGCACCTTGCGGCTGACCCGTGGCCAGGCGATCAGCAACGCCAGGCAGGTTATCCCCACCAGCGCATCGCCGAGTTGCAGGCTGGGCAGCGCGCGCAGCAAGGCACCGAGCTGTTGCAGGTAATGTTGCGGGTGGCCGTCCAGGCTCAGGCCGAGGAAATCCTTCATCTGCAGGGTGGCGATCACGATGCCGATGCCGGCGGTGAAACCTAGCGTGACCGGATAGGGCACGAACTCGATCAGCCGTCCAGCGCGCAGCAGGCCGAGGGCGACGAGGATCAGCCCGGCGAGCAGGGTGCACAGCAGCAGGCCGCCGATGCCGTACTGCTGGGTGATCGGCAGCAGGATCACCACGAAGGCGGCGGTCGGCCCGGAGATGTTGAAGCGCGAGCCGCCGAACAGCGCGATCAGCGGCGCGCCGATCAGCACCGTGTAGAGCCCATGCTGCGGCGGCACGCCCACGGCGATGGCGAGCGCCATGGCCAGGGGGATGGCGATAACCCCGACGGTCAGGCCAGCGGCGATATCGCCGCGCAGGGCGTTCCATGAATAGCCGGCGCGACGGGTCTGGCGCCAGGCGGCGAAAAGCGGAGGAAAGGAAATCGACATGACGGCTCCAGGGCGGATGCCCGCCCAGTATACGGCGCGTCCCAGGCGCTTCGCATGACCTGAAGCGTCCGCCGCGTTGAGCCTCTTGCGCCGCGCGGAGTACACTGCCGGCCCCGTGAAATTCGCTGTGCTGGAGTCCAGAATGCGCAAAGACAAGAAACAGGTGATTGGTGAGGAAATCGGCGACGAGCCGATCAAGCTGTTTCTTGAGGTGGAGCCGGCCGATGACACGCCGCCCTCGTTGCACAAGCTGGTCAAGGCCTACCGCGGCCTGCGCATCGACGACTTCGAGCGCTTCGTCGGCTTCTTCGTCGAAGCGGGCTACGATCTCGACGCGAAGGACGCACAGGGCAACGACTTCGTCGCGCTGATCCGCGACCAGCGCATGGCCGCGCCCTACATCGAGGTCATCGAGGCCGCGCGCGGCTGAGACTCTTCATCGAGCGCCTGCCGTAGGGTGTGCTATGCACACCGCTGGGCGATGCAGCGGATCCTGCTGGCGCGCGCGGCGCACCCTGCGTTGAGCCTCGAAGCGCCGGATTGCCTGCCGTAGGGTGCGCCATGCGCACCGGGAAGATGCAGCGGATTGTGCGTACGGCGCACCCGGCAGCGGATCATCGAAATACCAAGCCTTCCGGGCCTGGAAGTCGGCCATAAAAAAACCGCCATCGCTGGCGGTTTTTTCATTTCTGGGGCGCGGCGTCGCTCAGAGCACGCCTTCAGCCACTTCCTGGCGGGCGACCAACTGCAAACGTTCGTTGCAGCGTGCGCTGACCTCGCGGTACAGCGCGGCGTCGCTTTCCAGCTGCTTCTCGCGGGCCGGGAAGATCTCCTGCAGCTTGCTCGCCCACTGCTCCGAGCGAGCCTGCTCGGCGAAGCAGCGCTCGATCAGACCGAGCATGATCGACACGGTCACCGAAGCGCCCGGCGATGCGCCCAGCAGCGCGGCGATGGAGCCGTCGCGCGAGGCGACCAGCTCGGTGCCGAACTGCAGCACGCCGCCTTTCTTGGCGTCCTTCTTGATGATCTGCACGCGCTGGCCGGCGATCTCCAGGCGCCAGTCCTCGGGCTTGGCCTGCGGGTAGAAGCGGCGCAGGGCGTCGAGGCGCTGCTCCATGGACTGACGCACTTCGCTGATCAGGTAGCGGGTCAGGTCCATATTGTCCCGCGCCACCGCCAGCATCGGGCCGATATTGCCCAGGCGGATCGACCGCGGCAGGTCGAGGAACGAGCCGTGCTTGAGGAACTTGGTGGTGAAACCGGCATAAGGCCCGAACAGCAGGGACTTCTTGCCGTCGACCACGCGCGTGTCGAGGTGCGGAACCGACATCGGCGGCGAGCCGACCGCAGCCTGGCTGTAGACCTTGGAGTCGTGCTGGCTGACAACCTCGGGGTTGTCGCAGCGCAGCCACTGGCCGCTCACCGGGAAGCCACCATAGCCTTTGCTTTCCTCGATGCCCGAGGCCTGCAGCAGGGTCAGCGCGGCGCCGCCGGCGCCGAGGAACACGAAGCGCGCGTTGACCTCACGCTCGGCGCCGCTTTCGCTGTGCTTGATGGTGACCGTCCAGCCCTTGCCGGTGCGCTTGAGGCCGGTGACCTTCTGGCTGTAGGTGACGGTGCTGTTGGGCTGGCTGACCAGGTAGGCCAGCAGCGAGGTGGTCAGGGCGCCGAAGTTGACGTCGGTGCCATTCTCCACGCGGGTCGCGGCGATGGCCTCGTCGGGCGCACGGCCGGGCATCATCAGCGGCATCCAGCGCGCCAGGGTGGCCTTGTCTTCACTGTATTCCATGGAGGAAAACGCGTGGTGCCCGGTCAGCGCGGCGAAGCGCTTCTTCAGGTATTCGATGCCGGCCTGACCCTGCACGAAACTCAGGTGCGGCACCGGGTTGATGAAGGACTTCGGCGAAGCGAAGGTGCCTTTCTCCACCAGATGCGCCCAGAACTGCTTGGACACTTCGAACTGGGTGTTGATGTGCACGGCCTTGTCGATATTGATCGTGCCGTCGGCCGCCTGTGGCGTGTAGTTCAGTTCACAGAGGCCGGCGTGGCCGGTGCCGGCGTTGTTCCAGGGGTTGGAACTCTCTGCCGCGCCGGAGGACATCGACTCGACGACTTCCAGGCGCATGCCGGGGTCGAGTTCCTTGAGCAAAGCCGCCAGTGTCGCGCTCATGATGCCGGCTCCCACCAGCAGCACGTCCAGCGTTTCGTTTTCGTGTTGCGCCATCAACGCTTCTCCAAAACCTGCATCGTCAAAGGAAATGCAGACGACCTTTCAAGCTGAAAGCGTCAGGGGTCTCGAGTTCCGTCAATCGGAGTCGCGACCCGGTCGTCCTGTCCGGTCACGCGTCGATCGCCCAGGCAAGGCCGGTAGGGGCGATTCGGCGCGCTGTTCGCCCGCCTCCGCGAGGAGGAGGTCGCAAATGCCGTCAGTGGGTCAGGTGGAAGCGCTGTCTTTCTTGTTGGTTACAGACCTGTTCATGCTCGCCACACTCTCGTGAAGTTGTGAAAACCCGTCATCCCACGCTCTTTTGGAGTCGTGAACCTCGAAGTCGGTGCTGCCGGTTCCGCCGATCGGGGGCGATTAAACGCTCGCTCCAGGCAAATTGCTCTACGCAATTAGTGGAAGCTCGACGCGGCAGGGCAGTACGCTTGGGCGACTCTCCTCGCCGATCGGTGGCGCGCGGGACTCGCGACGGCCGCCGGCTTGGGGTGCCCTTTTATAATCGGGGGCGATTATACCGGCGAAATCCCGCGTGTGGCTGTCCGCTTGTGACTTTCGTCCGCCGCCCGGTCAGCGTCGCAACGCCAGGGTGAATCCTGCTCCCGGATCGAACGATGGGGTGGCCAGCCGATAGAATCGGCGCGCGCGCAGTCATATGGCAGGGCCTGCGAGAATCCGCTCCCGGCCGCTGTCGGCGCCACGCGACGCTCGTTATACTCGCGCCCATCGATGCCCACCAGGAGAGAAGAGCATGCGAAATCGCCTGTTGCTGAGTCTGTTCGCTGTCGCCAGCGTGACTCTTGCCGGTTGTGCCCTCAGCCCGCAGCAACTCGACCCGGACCCGAAGATCAACGCCCAGATCAACCCCGTCGGCCACGGTCAGCCTGTGGTGGTTCGCGTAGTGGACGGCCGTCCGTCGCCGTCGCTCGGTACCCGCGGTGGCCTGTACGCCGAAACCAGCACCATCAGTGTCGCGAGCACCAGCGTCGTGCCCAAGCTGCAGACCCAGGCCGAGGCCGCGGTTCGCCTGCTCGGCTTCACGCCGTCGGCCAACGCCTACAATGCGCCGCAGCTGACCATCATCCTCTCCGAGCTGAAGTACCAGTCGCCGAAGGACGGCGTGTACGTCACCGAGGCGGATATCACCGCGACCTTCCGCACCGAGGTGAAGAACAGCCAGCGCAGCTACAACGGCCGCTACGGCGCCTCGCTGAACCAGCGTTTCGGCAGCGCGCCGAACCAGCAGACCAACACCAAGCTGGTCAGCGATGTACTGAGCGATGCGCTCAGCCGCGTGTTCAAGGACCAGACCATCGGCCAGATGCTCTCGCAGTAAGCCTGCGGCCGATCGAGAAAGCCCGGTTCGCCGGGCTTTTTTGTGGGCGCTCGTGCGGGGCCGACGGCAGAATGACATTCGTCGGAAAGCCGCTACGGTCGCCCGGCGTTGGGTAGACTCTCGCGCCGTATTCGCTGATGCCCGTGTGGCTTTCTCGCCGAGGTTTCGATGTCCCTGTCGTTCTGGCTTTCCAATCCTGCCCAGTCGATCAACCTGCTGGCGCTGTTCTTCGCCGTGGCCGGAAGCTGGGTGCTGATCGCCACCCAGCTGCGCGGTGCGCTGTGGCGCCCGGTCGCCGCCGTGGACGGGGCCGAGCCTCGGCGGGCGCGGCTGGACCGCTTCTTCAACCGCTTCGGCGGTGCCTGCCTGGGCGTGGCGCTGGTGGTCTCCTGGGAAAGCACACGGCTGTAACACGGCTTCCGCGAACGAAAAAGGCGACCTCGGTCGCCTTTTTTTTGGCCCGCGCCGACGCTAGAGCGGCAGGCCGGCCTTTACCCGGTACTGGTTGCGCACCGGCGTGGCGTATTGCAGGACCAGGTACGGGCGTTGCTCCGGCAGGCAGGCATCCAGGCGTTTCTGCCATTCCTGCCTGGCGCGCGCCACTTCCGCTGCGGGGAACACTTGTTCGGCGCTGGGTACGTCCAGCGCCGGGTCGCGCTCGGCCCACATCGAGTAGGCCAGGTAGTGCACCGGGAACAGCCGGTAATGGGCGAGGATGCGCCGGTCCAGCTCCTGCGCCAGGCCCTTGCTGTCGGTGAAGCCGCTGTCCACCACTTCGCCGAAGTTGATGTGCACCCGACCCTTGTAGCCGGTGATGCCCAGGGCGATGCTGGTGTCATCCTCGCCGGGCGATTTGACGTACTCGCCGGTGGTCGCGCGAATACACAGCTCGCGCGCCTTGGCCTGATCGCAGGGGTCATACTCGTAGCTGATCGACACCGGGACCAGGCGCAGGCTGGCGATGACCGCGGCGAAGTCCTCGTCCTTGCGGCTCATGTGGAACATTTTCAGGATCGCCGAATCGGTACGGTCGTCTCCGTCCTTGGCGCGGCCTTCGGCCTGGGCAATCCAGATCGACTGGCCGTCGTGGCGGATCGAGTGGCTGATATAGGCCGAGAGCAACTGGTAGGCGGCGAGCTTCTCGCGGCGACCGGTCAGCGAGCGGTGCACGATGAAGCTCTTGTTCAGGCGCATCAGGTCGCTGACGAAGGGCCGTTGCAGCAGGTTGTCGCCGATGGCGATGCGCGGGGTCGGCAGGCCGGCGTGGTACACCGCGTAGTTGACGAAGGCCGGGTCCATCACGATGTCGCGATGGTTGGCGAGGAACAGGTAGCTGCAACCGGCCTTGAGCTGTTCCACGCCGGAATAGGTGACGCCGTCGGTGGCGCGCTCGATGGTGCGGTCGACGTAGCTCTCGATCTTGTCCTGCAGCGCGGAGACCGATTCGATGCCGCGCACTTCCTTGTTCAGGCGCCGCGCGATCAGCGGCTTGAGCGCCCAGCCGAACGGCCCGGCCAGTCGCGGGAAGCGGAAGCGGGTAAGGATGTCGAGGAATTGTCGGTCGGCGAACAGGCGGGCCAGAACCGCTGGCACTTCGGCGTCGTCGTAAGGTCGGATGGCGTCGAATTCGCCCATCTTGTTCTCTATGGAAAGGGTCATGGGAATACGGTTGGCGCAGGCATCGCGCTGCCGGAGTAAAAGGCGATTATACCTGCAAGTCGCATGGAGACCGTGATGCTCGAATCCCAGGAATATCAGTGCCCCTACTGCGGCGAATCGGTCGAGTCGCTGCTCGACCTCTCGGCGGGCGACCAGCAGTACATCGAGGATTGCGCGGTGTGCTGCCGGCCGATTGTTTTCGATCTGCGCAGCGACGGCATTGACTGGAGTCTCGATGTGCGGCGGGAGGACGAATGAATGCGGCGAATCTACGAACCGCAGGACCTGATCGAGGCGGAGATGCTCATCGGCATGCTCGCCAGCGAAGGCATCTCCGTGCACCTCTGCGGCCGGCATCTGGTCGGCGCGCTCGGCGAGCTGCCCCTGGGCGGCCTGCTCGGGCTGCTGGTGGATGATGCCGAGGCACTGCGCGCGCAGGCGCTGATCGCCGCGTACAATGCCGCGCAGCCGCTGGCTGCCGACGAGCCGGACAGCATTCCCGGCTCCCTGTTGTGTTGATCCGAGACCGATAACCGCATGTCTGGACGTATCGCCCTGTTTCGCTGGACGCCTGCGCTGGCGGCGCTTCCCGGTTTTCCCGCCGACCACCGGCCGCACTGGAACCAGGCGCCGGGCACCAACCTGCTGATGCTGCGTCAGGGCGAGGGCTCGCGCGAAGTGGCGCGGGCGCGCTGGGGGCTGACGCCCGCCTGGCTCACCGACCTGTCGCGCACGCCGGCGCACGCGCGCAGCGAAACCCTGGCCGAGCAGCCGATGTTCCGCGAGGCGTTCCGCGAGCGCCGCTGCCTGGTGCCGGCAAACGGCTTCTACGAGTGGCGTGGCGCGCGCAAGCGGCCGTACTGGATCACCGGCGAGGCCAGCGTGCTGCAACTGGCGGCGATCTGGGAAGCGTATCCGGTCGGCGAAACCCTCTACCTGAGCCTGGCGCTGATCACCCAGGCTGCCGCCGACCTGCGTCGCCCGCTGCTGCTGGACGACGCCGAGCAGCAGCAATGGCTCGATCCGCAGAGCAGCGATGCGACCCTGCGCGGGCTGCTGGTCAAGCCGCCGACGGCGCTGCGGGAACGCGCCCTGGCCGGCATTGTCAACGACCCGAAGGTCGATGCGCCCGAATGCCTGACCCCGGCATGAATCTCGATACGGGCGCGATGTGTCGCGCTCGACCGGCATGCCTCCCGGTTGCCCGGCACCGACCTGCCGCCTAGCATACGGGCACTTTTCTGGAGAACCCCGATGAGCAAACCCTTCTTCCTTTCCAGTCTGTGCGCGGCGCTCCTGCTGAGCGGTTGCCAGGCGGTCAACACCACCAACGGCGGCGCCGTCGGCGTCGAGCGCAAGCAGTACATGTTCAGCATGCTGTCGACCGAACAGGTCAATCAGATGTACGCCCAGTCCTACCAGGAAACCCTCAGCGAAGCGTCGGGCAAGGGGCTGGTGGACAACAACTCGGCGATCGGCAAGCGCGTGCAGGCGGTCGGCAAGCGGCTGATCGCCCAGGCGCCAGTGTTCCGCCCGGATGCCGCGCAATGGCAGTGGGACATCAACCTGATCAAGAGCGACGAGCTGAATGCCAACTGCGGTCCCGGCGGCAAGATCATCGTCTACAGCGGGCTGGTGGAGCAGCTCAAGCTGAGCGACGACGAGCTCGCTGCGGTGATGGGGCACGAAATTGCCCACGCCCTGCGCGAGCACGGACGCGAGGCGATGTCCAAGGCTTACGGGGTGCAGATGGCCAGCCAGATCGGCGCGGCCTTCGGCGTCGGCCAGGGCAGCCTGCAACTGGCCAACACCGGGGTACAGTACCTGATGACGCTGCCCAACAGCCGCGCCAACGAGAACGAGGCCGACCTGATCGGCCTGGAGCTGGCGGCGCGTGCCGGCTACGACCCGAACGCCGCCATCACCCTCTGGGAAAAGATGAGCAAGGCCAGCGAAGGCGCGCCGCCGGAATTCATGAGCACGCACCCGTCGTCCAGCTCGCGGATCTCCGCGTTGCAGGCAGCGGTGCCGAAGGTCATGCCGTTCTATCAGCAGGCCAGAGGCGGCTAGGCCGCACACGGTCGTCATCCACCTCCGACCGCGCGCCGCGCAGTCGGAGGCGGAAAGGGAGTTCGCTTGAAAGTCGCCATTTTCGGTGCCACCGGTCTGATCGGCCACCATGCGGCGCGCGCGGTACGGGCGGCCGGCCACGAGCTGGTGGTGATCAACCGGCCGTCCTCGCGCACCGAGCGGCTGGCCTACCTGGAGCCTGCGCGGCGCTCTGCCGAGCTGCTCGACCACGCCGCGCTGTGCCGCGCGCTGGATGATCTCGACGGCGTGATCTTCTGCGCCGGGCACTATCCGGGGCGGCCGCGGCGCTGGCAGGACGAGGTGGTCAGCGCGCTGGACCAGACCAGCCACTTCTACGCGGCCTGCCGCCAGGTCCAGGTTCCGCGCATCGTCTACGTCGGCTCGGCCATCGCCATGCCGGTGCATCCGCAGGGCCTGCCCGGGCATGAAGGGCTCTTCTACGAAGGCCTGCCGCGCTGGCACAACGCTTATCTGATGTGCAAATGGGCGCTCGACGAACAGGCTCGCGAGCAGGCGCGCAACGGCTTGCCGGTGGTCATCGGGATTCCCGGCATGGCCATCGGCGAATTCGATTTCGGCCCCTCCACTGGGCGCATCGTCACCTCCATCGGCAACCGCGAGATGAGCCGCTACGTTCCCGGCCGGCGCAACCTGATCGACGCCGGTGAAGCGGGTGTCGGGCTGCTCGCGGCAATGGAGAAGGGCCGCCCCGGCGAGCGCTACCTGCTCGTCGGCCACAACATCGAGATGGCCGAGCTGACCGCGATGATCGCCGCGACGCTGGGGGTCGAGGCGCCGCAGCCGCTGTCGCTGGCCCGCGCCAAGGCGATTGCCCGCCTCGGTCGGCTGCGCCGGCGGCTGACCGGATACGAGGCACTGCTGGACGACACCGCCATCGCGGTGATGGCCGGCGGGCAGTTCCTCGACGGGCGCAAGGCGCGCGAGGAACTCGGCTTCCAGAGCCGCGTGCCGCTGCAGGAATCCCTCGCCCGCGCCATCGCCTGGTTTCGCGAGAACGGCTACCTGCACGGCTGACGTTTCGGACCGGCGCCCGATGTCCCGACTTCGTAGGGTGGATCGGGGCGCGTAGCTGACGCTCTGTTCATCCACCGTTACACCGCCCGGTGGATCGATAGAGCGCGATCCACCCTACGGCATCCGCCCGCCGCCGCCGCGTGGCTCCTCAGGCCTCCAGCCATTGCACGTGACACACCGCCACCGGAAGGCCGTGCGTCAGGCAGTAGTCGAGCCAGCGGATCTGGTTGTCCTGCAAGCGATCGCCGGGACCCTTCACCTCGATCATCCGGTAGCGGCGTTCGGCCGGCCAGAACTGGATCAGGTCGGGCAAGCCGCTGCGGTTCGCGCCGATGTCCAGCAGGATGCGCTCGAAGCATCGCCTGAGGTGCTGCGCCGGTATGCACTGCAGCGCCTGCTCCAGCAGCGTTTCGTCGAGCAGGCCCCAGGCGACGAAGGGCGACTGCAGGCCGAACTTGGCGGCGAAGGTGTCGCGGATGCGCGGGCCATAGGCGTCGGTTTCCAGCAGCGCCAGGCAGCCGTCGAACAGTGCCTGGCGGCGGCGCACGAAGTCGGCATCGAGCAGGTCCGCCGGAGCGGCGTGGAAGGGGTGGAAGAACGCCCCAGGCAGCGCGGCGAACAGCGCCGGCCAGCAGAGCAGGCCGAACAGCGAACCGATCAGGGTGTTTTCCACGTAGTGCACCGGGGCGTCGGTTTGCGTCAGGTGATCGCGCACCACGAATTCCACCGAGGCCGGCACCGCCGGCGGCTCCAGGTGCAGGTCGAGGCGTTGCAGTGCAAGCGGCGGGCGGCGGGGACTGGCCGGCAAGCCGGCCTTGCGGCGCAGGCGCGGCAGCACGCGCGACAGGTGTTGGCGCTCGACCTCGCTCTCGGGTTGTTCGCTGGCGTGCGTGGCGAGTTGCAGCGCCTCGTCGAGGCGCTCGCAGCGTTCCAGCACGCGGATCGTGCGCAGGCGCGCACCGGCGTGGCAGCACCCGGCGTAGACCCGTAGCGCCTGTTGCAACTCGCCGAGGCGTTCGTGCTGCAGGGCGATGCGGAAGATCAGCTTGCCGCGACGCGCCTCGATCCACGGATTCGCCAGCGGCTGCGGCAGGCTGGCGACGACCTCGGCCAGCGCTTCGCCCTGCTCGAAGCGTTCGCGGCAGCGCTGCAGGCGCAGGTAGTCGTCGATGTCCTCGCGGCTGCGGAAGGCGCGGGAGGCCGCGGAAAACTCGACCTGTTCGTAGCGGTGGATGCCGAGGTCGGCGAGGACGAATTCGGACCAGCCCTGGCGCAGGTTGCCGAAGAACATCAGCCGCAGGCGTTCGCCCAGCTCGACCATCAGCACCTGGTAGACGCACTCGTCTGCTTCGGCATACCAGGCCTGCAACGGCCGGCTTTCGTCGGCGAAGCGCTCGCGCAGACAGGCCAGCAGTTCGCGCTTGTTCATCAGGTGCGCGCGTTGCAGGCAGTCGCCGAAGGCCGCGGCGATCTCCGCCTTGCGCAGCACCGCGAACAGTTGCTCCAGGCTCAGCGCGGGCGCGTCGTCGAGCCAGCCATGGCCGAGCAGTGGTTCGGCGGCCTGGTGCGGGCAGCCGATTTCGGCGTAGGCCAGCTTGCTGGCGCGGAACAGTTCGCCCTTGCGCATCAGCATGCGCACGAGCAGCGCACGCGAGGCCTGCGGCAGTTCGGCGAAGGCCTCGATGAAATGCCGTTCGGCGCTGCACAGCAGATCGGCGTAGCGCTCGCCGAGCCATTCCAGCACGCGCTGGAAGTTCGTCAGGTAGTAGAACGGGTCGGGTAGCGGGGCATGCATGGGGCGAAACGGGCAGGGTCGAAGTGGACGATGGACTGGCTGTTTATACAGTCATTCGTCCGCTTCGACCATGCCGGTCCGATCGGAGGCGATCAACTCGCGTCACCTGCCTGGCGCAGCGTGGCGCGAAGGTCGTCGGCGCTGTAGGTTTCGCCGGGTTGCGGGTTCATGATGGCGTCCCAACGGCGCTGGTACTCTTCCATCGACAGGCTGCGGCGGCTCAGGTCTTCGAGCGCCAGCTGCTTGATTTCGGCGGCGGTGTAGGGGCGTTCGGCCGGGTTCGGATGGCTGCTGCACGCACCGAGGAAAAGCGTGGCGGTCAACAGAAGCGGGGTGGTGAATGCGTTCATGGCGGTTTACCTGAATGGGTTGTCTCTGGAGTGCTGTCAGGCTAACGCCCGCTCCGAAGCGGTAGAAATCATCCGGTTCGATAGTGGTTATCGCTGCGCCGATGAGTCGCGCGGGACGCCCGTTTTGACGCGTGCGGCAGGCTGCGGCCTAATAGCCGGCCCTCGTCGTTCAAGGCTTCCCGAATGAGCGCTTCCCGCGTTTCCCTGGCTGGCTCCAGCGTGTTGCATCTGCCGGCCGGCCCCTGGCGCAGCGTGCTCGACTGTCTCTGCGAGCGCTTCCCGGCGATCGACCGGCAGATCTGGCTCGAGCGTATGGCCCGCGGTCGCGTGCTGGATGCCGAGGGAATCCCGCTGGACGCCGCGCATCCGTATCGCGAGGGCCTGCGTGTGCATTACTTCCGCGAGGTGGTGCAGGAGGTGGCGATTCCGTTCGAGGAGCAGGTGCTGCACGTCGACGAGCATCTGGTGGTGGCCGACAAACCGCATTTCCTGCCGGTGATCCCGTCCGGCGGCTATGTCGAGCAGACGCTGCTGGCGCGGCTGGTCCGCTGCCTGGGCAATCCGCAACTGGTGCCGATCCATCGCATCGACCGCCTGACCGCCGGGCTGGTGCTGTTTTCCGCCAACCCGGACAGCCGCGCGGCCTACCAGGCGCTGTTTCGCCAGCGCAGCATGCACAAGCGCTACGAGGCGATCGGCGCGGCGCCGGACGGGGTGGCGTTTCCGCAGCTACGGCGGACCCGGCTGGTGGCCGCCGAGCCGTTCTTCCTGATGCGCGAGAGTGAAGGCGAAGCCAACAGCGAGACCCGCATCGAGCTGCTCGAACGCCACGGCGCCCAGGCGCGCTACCGGCTCTATCCGCTGACCGGCAAGAAGCACCAGTTGCGCGTGCACCTCGCCGCGTTGGGCGCCGGCATCGACAACGATCCGTTCTACCCGCGGCTCACGCCGTACCCCACCGACGACTACCACCGGCCGCTCAAGCTGCTGGCCCAGGCGTTGGCCTTCGACGATCCGCTGAGCGGCGAGCGGCGGGCGTTCGAGAGTCGCCTGCGCCTCGACTGGTGAGGCGTCGCTGTGCCGAATTCGTCGGTCCCCAGGCCGATTGCCGACAAGAACGCGCTGCCTGAACACGCCACTGTTAGGCTCTCGTGAACCGCCTCGTCGAGGCGGTTTCGTACCCAGGTGCCATGCATCCAGAGGAGCCCCGTCGTGATCGCTTTGTCCCTGCAGGAAGTTCAAGAGCTGGCCGAGGCGATCCTTCGCCGCCACGGCTTCAGCGAGCCCCACGTTCACGCGGTAGCCCGCGCGGTGCTCGCCGGCGAGCGCGACGAATGCGCCTCCCATGGCCTCTGGCGACTGCTGGGCTGTATCGATACGCTGCGCGCCGGCAAGGTTTCGCCGGATGCCGAGCCCGAAGTGATCGACCAGGCGCCGTCGATCGTGCGCGTCGACGCCCGCGGCGGCTTCGCCCAGGTGGCCTTCGAGCGCGGCGCGCCGGTGCTGGTGGAGAAAGCCCGTGCCACTGGCATCGCCGCACTGGCGATCAACCGCTGCGTGCATTTCTCCGCGCTCTGGACCGAGCTGGAAGTGCTCACCGAAGCCGGGCTGGTGGCGCTGGCCTGCACGCCGAGCCACGCCTGGGTGGCGCCGGCCGGCGGCAGCAAGCCGTTGTTCGGCACCAACCCGATCGCCTTCGGCTGGCCGCGCGCCGGCAAGCATCCGTTCATCTTCGACTTCGCCACCAGCGCCATCGCGCGCGGCGAAATCCAGCTGCACGAGCGCGCCGGCAAGGCGATTCCGCTGGGCTGGGGCATCGACGCCGCCGGCCAGCCGAGCACCGACGCCAGTGCCGTGCTCAACGGCGCCATGCTGACCTTCGGCGGGCACAAGGGCTCGGCGCTGTCGGCGATGGTGGAACTGATCGCCGGGCCGCTGATCGGCGACCTCACCAGCGCCGAGTCGCAGGCCTGGGATGCCGGCAGCAGATCCTCGCCCTACCACGGCGAGCTGTTGATCGCCCTGGACCCGAAGCGCTTTCTCGGTGACGCCGTGGACCAGCACCTGGCCCGCGCCGAGGTCTTGTTCGACGGCATCCAAAACCAGGGCGCGCGCCTGCCCTCGCAGCGCCGTTACGAGGCCCGCGAACGTAGCCTGAAGGACGGCGTGAGGATTCCCGAGAAGCTCTACGAGGATTTGCGGGGCTTGCTGGCGTAACACACGCCGTCGGGGTGTGGGCCGGTTTCCTTTCCCCGGCCTGGCTATCTACCAGACGTCCGCGCTCGACATAGCGGCTGTCGCCCAACTGCCGGAACATGACGGGTAGGGCAAAAGAGTACGGCGAACCCGGTCCATCGGACGTTTCCCTCCTTCGATCCTTGATAGGCACCGAAGCGGCGACGGCGGCTAGGACCGCAACCCGCCGGGATTCGATCCAGCGGTTTTTTCCGTTCAGAGGCGTAGCGCGGATGGGGCGGACCCGGAAGGCGGCCTACAGCGCCTCGCGGCTCGGCGTGCCGTCGACCAGCCGCTGGATGTTCAGCGGGTTGGCGTTGCGCAGTGGCTCGGGCAGGAAGGCGTCCGGGTAGTTCTGGTAGCACACCGGGCGCAGGAAGCGGTCGATGGCCAGGGTGCCGACGGAAGTGCCGCGAGCATCCGAGGTCGCCGGGTACGGGCCGCCGTGGACCATCGAATCGCAGACTTCCACGCCGGTCGGGTAACCGTTGAGCAGCAGGCGCCCGGCCTTCTGTTCCAGCAGCGCCAGCAGGTCGCCGTAGGCGTCCAGGTCCGCCGGCTCGGCGATCAGGGTCGCGGTGAGCTGGCCGTGCAGGCCGTGCAGCGCCTGGATCAGCTCGGCCTTGTCGGCCACTTCGACGACGATGGTGGTCGGCCCGAAGACCTCTTCCTGGAGCAGTTCGTCGCCGTCGAGCAGCAGGCTGACGTCGGCCTTGAACAGCTGCGGCCGGGCTTGGTTGCCCTCCTGGGTCGAGCCGGCCAGGTGGGTGATGCCGGGGTGCTTGTGCAGGTTTTCCAAGCCGTGGCAGTAGCTCTTGAGGCCGCCCGGATTGAGCATGGTCTGCGCCGGCTGGTCGCCCATCAGCGCGGCGAAGCGCTCAAGGAAGGCGGAAAACTCCGCCGACCTGATGCCGATCACCAGACCCGGGTTGGTGCAGAACTGGCCGGCGCCGAGGACCACGGAGCCGGTCAGCTCGGCGGCGATCTGCTCGCCACGGGTCCTGATCGCCTCGGGCAGCAGGAGCATCGGATTGATGCTGCTCATCTCGGCGAACACCGGGATCGGCTGCGGGCGCGCGGCGGCCATGTCGCAGAGCGCACGACCGCCGCGCAGCGAACCGGTGAAGCCAACCGCCTGGATCGCCGGGTGCTTGACCAGCGCCTCGCCCACGCCACCGCCGTAGATCATGTTGAACACGCCCTTGGGCATGCCGGTTTTCTCGGCCGCGCGCACGATGGCGTCGGCGACGCACTCGGCCGTGGCCATGTGCCCGCTGTGGGCCTTGAACACCACCGGGCAACCGGCGGCCAGCGCAGCGGCGGTGTCGCCGCCGGCGGTAGAGAACGCCAGCGGGAAGTTCGAGGCGCCGAACACGGCGACCGGACCGAGGCCGATGCGGTACTGGCGCAGGTCCGGGCGCGGCATGGGCTGGCGCTCCGGCAGCGCGCGATCGATGCGCGCGCCGTAGAAATCGCCACGCCGCAGCACCTGGGCGAACAGGCGCATCTGCCCGCTGGTGCGGCCACGCTCGCCCTGGATACGCCCGGCCGGCAGCGCGGTTTCCTGGCAGACCAGGGCGACGAAGTCATCGCCCAGCGCGTCGATCTCGGCGGCGATGGCGTCGAGGAAGTCGGCGCGCCTGGCCGCCGACAGCGTGCGGTAGGTCGGATAGGCGGCTGCGGCGGCTGCGGCGGCCGCATCGACCTCGCCAAGCGTCGCCTGGTGGAAATCGTAGGGCAGCTTCTCGCCTGTGGTCGCGTCGATGCTGCGCACGACGACGTCGCCCAGGGCGCTGCGCGCGCCGTTGATGTAGTTCTGTCCGAGTATCTGCATGGTCGTTTCTCCCGTGCTGGAAATGAAAAACGGCCATAGCCGGCTCCCGGAGCGCGGGAGCGGCGATATGGCCGTGCGGGGGGCGGGCGTGGCTTACAGGCCGACGTCCGGAAGGGCGGGGCGGTTCGCCAGGGCCTTGGCCATGATCGCCTCGACGTGGGCGCGGTCTTCGCCGCGCAGCAGCAGGCGCGGCGGACGGGTCAGCTCGCCGCCGCGGCCGGCGATGGCTTCGCAGAGCTTGATGCACTGCACGAGGTCGGCGCGCGCGTCGAGGTGGAGGATCGGCATCAGCCATTCGTAGATCGGCATGGCTTCGGCGAAACGGCCGGCCTTGCACAGGCGGAAGATGGTTTCGCCTTCCTTGGGGAACACGTTGGACATGCCCGAGACCCAGCCCTCGGCACCGACGGCCAGGCTTTCCAGCACCACGTCGTCGAGGCCTGCGAAGAGGATGAAGCGGTCGCCGACTTCGTTGCGCACGTCGATGAAGCGGCGGGTGTCGCCAGAGGAATCCTTGAAGCAGACGACGTTGTCGCAGTCGGCCAGGGAGATGAGGATGTCCGGGGTGACGTCGTTCTTGTAGATCGGCGGGTTGTTGTAAACCATCAGCGGCACGTCGGCGTTCTTCGCCACGTAGCGGTAGTGCTCGGCGGTTTCGTAGGGCTTGGAGCCGTACACCAGCGCCGGCATCAGCATGACGCCGTCGACGCCGGCCTTGCGCACCAGGTTGGCGGTTTTGGCCGCCGCCACGCTGGTGAACTCGGCGACGCCGCAGATCACTGGCACGCGGCCCTTGGCGGCGTCCACCGCGACTTCGGTGACGGCGATCTTCTCTTCGGCGCTCAGCGAGGTGTTTTCACCCACCGAACCGCAGACCACCAGGCCGGAGACGCCGTCGCGGATCACGTTGGAAATGACCTTGTGGGTCTCCTCCAGGTTGATCGAGAAATCGTCGTTGAATTGCGTGGTGACAGCGGGGAAAACGCCGCTCCAGTTGACCGCTCTGCTCATGGGATCTGTCTCCGGGTGCTAAATGTATTTCGTATACGATAATTGAAAGGCAATGATTTGCCACGCTTTTCTTTTCGCTCCGACGGCCGGAGCGGGTGTTGCAATGTCGGCTGTCCGCTCTTCCAGAAGGTCGGCCGACCTGGCTTTCTGCCTCGTACCCTTCCGGGTGCCATCTCGCTGACTTTGTCGTTTTCCTGCAGCTCAACTCCGCCTGCCGGGCCGTAGGGTGGATGTCGCTTCACCTACGCGGCCCGCCCCATCCACCTTCCGCGGCCGTTACGATGAAAAAGCGTCGGCTACGCGCCCCGATCCACCCTACGTAGGGCGCTTCCGCCTTGCCGCCTCTCGGGCTACCTGCTTGCCGGTCGACGAGATCATGAAGCCTCCCTTACAGCTGCACCTCCACCGGCCAGGTATCGGAAAGCCGGTAGCCGGTCGGCCAGGGGTCGCTCGGGTCCAGCAAGTGCTGGTGGGTGCCGGTGATCCAGGCGCGTCCCGAGAGGCACGGATAGATCGCCGGGCGGCCGGCCACTTCGGTCAGCGAATCGATGCGGCAATGGAATTCCGAGCCGATGATTGAGCGGCCGATGAAGTGCTCGCCGACCTTCAGCTGGCCTCGGGCATGCAGCACCGCCATGCGCGCCGAACATCCGGTGCCGCAGGGCGAGCGGTCGATCTTGCCGGGGCGAATGACCACCGCATTGGCCGCCATGGCGACGCCGTTCACGCGCTCGACCGGCGCAGCGATCTGGCAGAACGAGATGTGCCCCCAGTCCGGATTCAGCGGATGCACGAAACCGAGCTGCTGGTTGGCCGCCTGGGTGATCTTCAGGCCCACCGCGACCAGGTCGGCGGCCTCGTCGGCGACCAGCGAGAAGCCCAGGCGCCGCGCGTCGACGATGGCGAAGCTGTCGCCGCCGTAGGCGGTGTCGACCTGGATCGAGCCGATGCCTTCCACCTCGATCCAGGCATCCAGCCTGTCGACGAACGACGGCACGTTCTTCACCTCGACCCGTTCGGCCTTGCCGTCGCGGCAGTCGGCGATCACTTCCACCAGCCCGCCGGGCGCCTCCAGGGTCATCCGGGTCTGCGGTTCGCTTATCGGCAGGATGCCGCTGTCGAGCAGCACGGTGGCCACGCACAGCGAGTTGGAACCGGACATCGGCGGCACGTCGGCCGGCTCCATGATGATCCAGCCCATCTGCGCCTTCGGGTTCTTCGCCGGCACCAGCAGGTTGACGTGGCGGAACACCCCGCCGCGCGGCTCGTTGAGCACGAAGTTGCGGAGGAAGTCGTCATTCGCGACCCAGCGCGACTGTTCCCAGAGGGTGTCGCCGGGAGGCGGTGCGACGCCGCCGACGATCACGTCGCCGACCTCGCCTTCGGCGTGGCAGCTGACCACGTGGATGACCTTGCTCGAGCGCATGATCCGGTCCCTCTTCAGTTGATCGACTTGAGGAAGTCGATGGTTTCCGGCTTCTGCGGGTTGCCGATCACCTGATCGGGCGTGCCGATCTCGTGCACCAGCCCGTTGCGGAAGAACGCCACGCGGTCGGACACGTCGCGGGCGAAGCGGATCTCGTGGGTCACCAGGACCATGGTCATGCCTTCCTCGGCGAGCAGGCGCATGGTGTCGAGCACCTCGCCGACCAGCTGCGGGTCGAGCGCCGAGGTGGCTTCGTCGAACAGCATGTAGTCCGGCGACATGGCCAGCGCGCGGGCGATCGCCATGCGCTGTTGCTGGCCGCCGGAAAGCTTGCCGGGGAACACCTTGAGCTTGTCCGCGAGGCCGACGTGGGTGAGCTGCTTCACCGCCATCTCCTCGGCGTCCTGCTTGCTCCGACCGAGCACCTTGCGCGGCGCCAGCATGACGTTCTCCAGCACGGTCAGGTGCGGGAAGGCGTTCCACTGCTGGAAGACGATGCCGATCTTCTGCCGCAGCTTGTTGATGTCGGTGCCGGGCGCGTGGACCTCGGTGCCGTCGACGCGGATGCTGCCACTCTTGATCGACTCCAGGCCGTTGATGCACATCAGCAGGGTCGACTTGCCGGAGCCCGAGCCGCCGATGATCGAGACCACCTCGCCCTTGTTCACCGTCAGGCTGACGCCCTTGATCACGTCCAGCTCGCCGAAGGATTTGTGTACGTTGTCGATCTCAATCATTTTCCTGCCACCTTGTTTCCAGCCGGGCGCCCAGGCGGGCGACCACCAGGCTCATGACGTAGTAGATGAGTCCCGCGATGCACAGCACCAGCAGCGGCTCCTGGATGCGCGTGACGATGGTCTGCGAGGCGCGCAGCAGTTCGACGATGCCGATCCACATCACCAGCGCGGTGTCCTTCATCACCGACAGCACCAGGTTCAGCCAGCCGGGAAAGGCCACGCGGGTGGCGATCGGCAGGACGATGTAGCGCAGGTCCTGCAGGTAGGTGAGGCCCAGCGAGCGGCTGGCGCGGCGCAGGTTGAACGGCACCGCCAGCACACCACTGCGGACGATCTCGGTGCAGAACGCCGTGGCGTAGATGCCGAGCACGAGGCAGGCGACGGTGAAGGCGCTCCAGTTCAGCCCGGCGATGCTCTTGAGCGAGTTGAACAGGACGAACTGGATCAGCAGCGGCACGCTGCGGAACACGTCGAGCAGCCAGGACAGCGGCAGCGTGGCCCTTGGCAGCAGCGCGCGGAGCAGGCCGCAGAGCACACCGGCGACGGTGCCGATGGCCATCGCGCCGAGGGTCAGCAGCAGGGTGACCCAGGCGCCCTGGAGGAGGAACAGGAAATCGTTCCAGGTGAAGCTGGTGGAGAACATCGTTAGCTCCTTAGAGGGTATTCAGGAAATAGGCGAGCGAAGGCGAGACAAGGCGAAACGGCCCGAGAAAGCGCAGTTGACGTGCAGTCAATGAGCATTTCGAGGGACGTTTCAACGCGGTATTGCCGAGCGCAGCCATTTCTTTAATAGCCTCTCAATAGCGGAACAGGCGCCAGGACAGTATCCGGGCAACCGCCACGATCGCTTTGGCGATCAGGTAATAGAGCACCGCGGCCAGGGCGAAGAATTCGAAGGTGCGGAAGGTCCTCACGTTGTAGTCCTGGGTCACGCCCGTGAGGTCGTTGTTCAACCCGACGATCACCCCCAGCGAGGTCATCAGCACCGCCCAGACCATCTGGTTGGTCAGCGGGTAGAAGACGATCCGCAGCAGTTGCGGCACCACGATCAGCCGGTACGTCTGGGCCGCACTCATGCCCAGCGAGCGCGCGGCGCGCAGCTGGGTGTCGGGCACCGCCTTGAGGCCGCCGCGAAAGTTCTCCGCGAGGTAGCCGGCGTTGTTGAAGGTGATCCCCGCGAGCAGGGCGAGCCAGGAACTGACGTGCAGGCCGAAGGAGCCCAGGCCGAAGTAGAGGATGTAGATCTGGAACAGCGACGGCGTATTGCGCGCGATGGAAATCCAGGTCGCGGCGAAGCCGCGCAGCACCGGGTTGCGGCCCTGGCGCATCAGCGTCAGCAACAGCGCGATGATCACGCCGAAGACCATCGACAGGGCCGCGGTCTCGAAGGTCACCCAGGCGCCGGCGAGCATGTCCGGCAGCGCCTTGTAGGCGGCGCGCCAGTGGAAGGTGTAGTCAAACATGGGCGGGTTCCTCCGTGGCTTCGCCGAGCTGCAGCCACGCCGGCAAACGCCCGCTGGCGAGCCCGCTGCACGCGGCGTCGACGCATTCGGCGAGGCTGCCGAAATGCACCCGACGGCCGACCAGCCCCGGTGCGTAGTGGGCGTACTTGCCCGAATTGGTCATCAGGGTGCGCGCGGCGGGCGGAATCACCGGCTCGCCGAGCATGCACCAGCAGGTGTCGGTGACGAACTGCGCGCCGAAGGCTTCCAGCGTGGCGACGTGGCCGGCGTCGCGGGCGCGTTCGTGGATCGTCCGGCCGCAGGTGATCACCAGCGCCGTGTCGGCATGCTTGCGACGGCCGGCGCAGAGCGCGGCGAGCCGCGCGCATTCACTGAAGGAGAAGTGCGGATTGCCCAGCGAGACCAGGTCGACCTGAGGCTCCTCGGCGCTGTTCAGCTCCCACCAGCTTTCCAGCAGGTCCATGGCGCTGACGCGCAGCAGCCGTGCCGGCGCCTGGTCACCCAATGCCCGCTCGGCGCTGGGTGCTTCCGGCGTCACCCCGGCGATGTGGAACATCGGCGCGGCCGAGGTGGTGGCGAAGGCCGCGCCGAAGGCTTTCAGGTCGTCGAGGTCCGGCTGCGCGTGCTCCAGCCCGCAGATCACCGGGATCTCGCTGCCGCAGAGCAGGCCGACGTGGTAACCGAGCAGCGGATAGAAGGCATCGTCCAGCTCATCCAGCGCCGGCAAGTCGATGCGCAGGCTGGCATGGCGCTGGTCCGGCAGGTGGCAGCCGCTGAGCGGCGCGCGGCCGGTCAGGGCGATGCAGATGTCCAGGTAGTCGGGGTACTTCAGGGTGCGCGCGCCGAGCACGCTGTTGGCGTAGACCACCGCGTTGGATTCGGCCCAGACGATCTGCTCGCCAAGGCGCGGCGCGCTGTCCAGCAGGTAGGGTGCGCAGGTGAAGCTGACCTGGGCGCCCATTTCCAGGTAGGCGTCGCCGAGCGCGGCCGCAGGCTCGCCGAAGGCGGCGTCGATGCCCTGCTCGCGCCAGCGGCGCTTGTCCACCGAGATCGCGTTGAGCGTGGTCGGCACCTTCACCCGGGCGCCCCATTCCACCAGTTGGCGGGCGAAGCGCAGGCAGGCCGGGCCGGTGTAGATGCAGCCGTCGATGTGCGCCTGGGTGATGTCCAGCAGCGCATCGGCGCCCTGCAGTTCGGCCATTCGCACGATGATGCCCATGGCCACCTGCGCGGCCTTGCCGTGGAGGCCGTCGAGCATTTCCCGATCCTGCGCGCTGAGCGTCAGGCGGGGCGCAGCGGCGACGACGGTTGCCGGCGCGCCGTCCAGCGCCGCCGGCGCGCTGGCGAAACCGTCGACCCGGCCGCCCGACACCCGCACGTGGCGCGACTCGCGCAGCGCGGCGAAGGCCTCGCGGCCAAGCGCGACCACCGGGATCGAGCGGCCGAACATCTGCTCGGCGATCAGTACGCCGAGGGTGAGAATATCGTCGACCTGCTCCAGCAGCAGCGCTGCCGGAGCGTGGCCGTTGAGGATCAGTTCCAGCATCACGCTGCTGCCGGTGCAGGAGCCGCGACCGCTGGGAATCGCCAGCACGCGGTCGGTGACGATGGCGCCGCTGAGCGGGTGGTGGCGGTCGATGACTTCGCCGCTGAACGGGTCGATGCCGCCCCAGAAACTCAGGCCGAGATCGGCATGCAGCAGCTCGCCTTGCGCCGATCCGGCCACCAGGGCGCGGCCGCTTAGCGAAACGTCAGGCATGTAGGCTCCTGTCGGGATAAAAATCCCGGCGCCAATACGGCGCGCGGGCGAAAACGGGGAGGGCGGAAAACCGGCAGCCGTGGCGCCGGCTCCTGTACGACATCAGTAATAGACGCCCGGCACGGTCAGGTTGACCGGCTTGCCGCCGACCCATTTCTCGTACAGCTCGGCGTAGCGGCCGGTGCGGACCTGTTGGTTGACGAACAGGTTCAGGTAGTGGATCAGGCCGTACTCGTTGCGCTTGGCCGCCAGCGAGACGTAGTCGATCACGTAGGGCGCATCGCCGGCGACTTTCAGGCCCTTGTACTTGCCGGACTTCAGGGTCGAGGCGGCGACGGTGTTGGTCACCACGGTGGCGTCGATGTGGCCCTGGGCGACGGCGAGGATGGTGTCGTTCTGGGTCTGGTAGGCGCGGAAGCTGCCGTTGCCCCAGTCTTTCACGCTCTTCTCGAGGGCGATCGCCTCGAAGGTGCCGCTGGTGTTGCCGACGGGTTTGCCCTTGAGATCGTCGAAGCTGTTGATGCCGGTGTCCTCACGGGTCAGCACGACCATCTGGAAGGCGAAGTAGGGCACGCTCATGGCGACCGTCTTGGCGCGTTCCAGGGTGTCCGAGGTGGAGGCGACGATCACGTCGGCACGCCCGGACACCAGGGCGGGGATGCGGTCGGGGAAGGGGGTTTCGACGACTTCGGCCTCGACGCCGAGGACTTTCGCCAGGTCGTTGCAGTAGTCGACGTCGAAGCCGGCCGGGGCGTTCTTGTCGTCGCGGAAGCCCATGGGCGGGAAGTCCAGGGTGACCGCGCAGCGCAGCTTGCCGGACTCGATGATGTCGTCGAGCTTGTCGGCCTGGGCGTTGCCGATGAAGCAGGTGGTCATTACAGCGCTGAGGGCTACGGCAAAAGCGGGGTTTTTCATAGGTGCCTCGTTGGGAATGAGAAGACGGGGGCGTGAAAGTCATTCTGGTGATTTCGTATACGATATTTAATATGCAACGGATATGCCGGCTTTTCTTCGCAGGCTGGCAAGCGCCCCAGCGCCAGCGCTGCCGCGACAAAGGGAGATTTTGAGCAAATGGAAGACGCGAAATCGGCCGTCGCCGGCGTGTTACATAAGGGAGCAACGCCGGGGGCCGATGCCCCAAGAGGGAACACCTTGGCTCGTCAGGGAACAGCGTCGGTATCAGCGGTGCGAGTCGCGGTACTGGCTCGGGGAGAAGCCGGTCAGGGCGCGGAACTGGCGGCTGAAGGCGCTGTGGTCGGTGTAGCCGCAGCGCAGCGCGATCTCGGTGATCGACAGGTCCTGCTGCAGCAGCCGAGAGGCTTCGCCAAGGCGCGCCTTATGGATCATCTGCCGCGGGGTGAGCTGGAAGATGCGCTTGCAGTGGCGTTCCAGCTGGGCCACCGAGAGCCCGGCGATGGCGGTCAGCTCGGCCAGGCTGATCGGCCGGGCGAAATGCTCGCGGATGTAGGCGTCCACCGCCGCCAGCTTGCCGTAGGCCGGGTGGGTCGACTGCGGCAGCTGCAGGTCGCGGGAGATGCCGGCGACGCCGATCACCGCGCCTTCGCGGTCGCGCAGCGCCAGTTTGTGGGTGAGGCACCAGGTCGGCTGGTTGCCGTAGTAGAGGTGCAGCTCCAACTGGTCGGCCAGTTGCCCGCCGCTGGCCAGCACGCGGCGATCCTGCTCGGTGTACAGCGGCCCGAAACGCGCCGGGAAGACCTCTTCGGCGGTGCGTCCGAGCAAGGCCGCCTTGTCCTTGAACCCGCAGCGCTGGGCCAGCGTCTGGTTGACCAGTGCATAGCGCGCCTGGGCGTCCTTGACGAAGAACACCACGCCGGGCAGCGCATCGAACAACGGCGCGATCTGCTCCAGGCTGGCGAGCAGGTCGGCGAGAGAGGCGGGGGCCGGGGTGGTGAGCAGATCGATCATGGGCGGGGAGAATAAGCGCCGCGCCGGGCGCGTGGTAGTGGAAACGCGCGGTTTCGCCGGGCAGACTGCTGCGCTGCCGGGAGGGCTCCCGGCCCCATAACAAGAGAACGCACATGGATATCCAGCTTTTGCTCACCGCCGCCGTAGTGGCGCTGACCATCGGCCTCTGGGCCACGGCGAAACTGCCCGAATACCTCACCGCGCTGCTGTTCTTTGCCGCCGCGATGCTGCTGCAGCTGGCGCCGCCGGCGTTGATTTTTTCCGGCTTCGCCTCCGGCGCCTTCTGGCTGGTGCTCAGCGGTTTCGTGCTCGGCCTGGCGATCCAGCAGACCGGCCTCGCCGACCGCTGTGCCCGCGCGCTGGCCTCGCGGCTTTCCGGCTCTTACGTGCAGATGGTCTTCGGCGTGATCGGCCTGTGCTACGCGCTGGCGTTGGTGATGCCGTCCAGCATGGGGCGGATCGCGCTGCTGATGCCGATCGTGCTGGCGCTGGCCGAGCGCACCGGTCTCGTCGAAGGGCGCCGCGGGCGGCTCGGCCTGGCGCTGGCGGTGGGCGTCGCGACCTTCCAGCTGTCCTGCAGCATCCTGCCGGCCAACGTGCCCAACCTGGTGATGGTCGGTGCCATCGAGAGCAGCTACGGCCTGCACCTCTCCTACCTGTCCTACCTGATGCTGCATGGGCCGGTGCTCGGCCTGCTCAAGGCGCTGGCGCTGGGCGGCTGCGTCTGCGTGCTGTTCGCCGACCGCCTCGACCGCCGCGCAGAACCCGAGTCCGGGCCGCCCCTGAGCCGCGACGAGAAGCGCCTGGCGCTGCTGCTGGCGATCACCGTCGGGCTCTGGGTCAGTGATTCGCTGCACGGCATCTCGCCCGCCTGGATCGGCCTGCTGGCGGCGTGCATATGCCTGTTGCCGCGGATCGGCTTCGTCAGCGCCGAGGCGTTCGGCAGCAAGGTCAACCACCGCACCGCGCTCTACGTGGCGGCGATTCTCGGCCTCGCCGCACTGGTCGGGCAGAGCGGCCTGGGGCGGATGATCGGCGACGCGCTGCTGGCCTGGCTGCCGCTGGACCCCGCCACGCCGCTGCGCAGTTTCCTCTCCATCGTCGGGCTGTCGAGCGTGCTGAACTTCGTGGTCACCGCCAACGGCGTGCCGGCGATGTTCACACCCATGGCGCAGTCACTGGTGGACGCCTCCGGCTTCCCGCTGCTCGGCGTGCTGATGATCCAGGTGATCGGCTTCGCCACGCCGTTGCTGCCGTACCAGGCGCCGCCGATCATCGTCGCGATGGCCCTGGGCAAGGTGCCGCTGCGCCATGCACTGCGCCTGTGCCTGGCGCTGGCGGCGTTGACCTTCGTGTTGCTGGTTCCGCTCGATTATCTGTGGTTCTCGCTGCTGGGGTGGCTGGGCTGAAGCGCGCCCGGACCTCGGCTCCCCGAGACCGATCCCCGCACGCCGGCCAGGCGATGGATCGTCCCAGTTGCCGGTGCGAGGAGATGACACCTGCATGGTCGGGTCTAAGAAACGCAGGGCGTTCTTGCCGTTGGCCTTGGCCGAGTACATCGACAGGTCCGCCCACTGCAGCAGTTCGTTGCCGCTGTGTTTGCGGTTGATCGGCACGCTGCCGATGATGCCGTGCCGGCCCTGCTCTAGATCCTGGGGTTCGCGCAGCGCCTCCAGCGCCGCCGGCCTCGTGGCCACCCTGGCGCCGGCTTCCTGCGGTGCGCCTGGGCGAGGCACTCGCGGAGGATGACCAATTCGTCGCCGCCCAGCCGCGACACGGTATAGGTGGTGCGGACGATACGCTCGAGCCGCTGCGCAACCGTGGTCGCCGCCTCGTGGTCGGTGCTGTTCCTGAAATTGTCGAGGTCGATGAACAGCATGGCGTCGTGCTGGCCGGTGCGGGTACAGACGGCCTGGTCGACGCGCAGGCGCTCGATGAAGTAGCACCGGTTTGGCGAGCCGGTGGGGGCGGTGTAGAGCGCCCATTGGCGAATTCGCTGCGCGCTCTCGCGGTGCGGTGATGCCGCTCGGTAGGAGAGAAGCCTGGAGATCGCGGGCTGCGAGGGATAGGAAGAAGCGCTGGCGCATTGCATCGGCATATGCGTATATTCGGATATAAGGTTTTTGGAAGGAATCAGCAGGATGGGCCTCACACCTCTTTCGTTGTTCAAATGTTTGTCCGACGAAACACGTCTGCGCGTCGTTCTGCTGCTTACCGGTGAGCAGGAGCTGTGTGTCTGCGAGTTGATCGCCGCGCTCGAAGACAGCCAGCCAAAGATCTCCCGCCATCTTGCAACACTTCGCGCCTGCGACCTGCTCGCTGACCGCCGCCAGGGCCAGTGGGTCTACTACCGGCTGCATCCTGAATTGCCCGACTGGGCCGCGGAGATTCTGCAGCTGGCGTCGATTGCCCACGGCGAGCGTCTCGTCGCCGATACGCGACGGTTGGCCGATATGGTCGAGCGCCCGCAGCGACTGGCGATGTGCCGCTGATGGTTGGCGTTGCGGCGACTCCACTACTTGCCGGAGTGATCTTCGCTTTCACGCTCACGCTGGTCATTTGGCAGCCAAGAGGGCTGGGTGTCGGCTGGAGCGCCGCGCTGGGTGCGCTGTTTGCATTGCTCGCCGGGGTGGTCCAGCTCGGCGACATCGCCATTGTCTGGGGCATCGTCTGGAACGCCACGGCGACCTTCATTGCGCTGATCGTTATCAGCCTGCTGCTCGACGAAGCCGGGTTCTTCGAGTGGGCGGCATTGCACATCGCGCGCTGGGGCGATGGCAGCGGGCCGCGTCTGCTCGTCTGCATCGTGTTTCTCGGCGCTGCGGTTTCCGCGCTATTCGCCAATGATGGCGCGGCCCTAATCCTCACCCCGATTGTCGTTGCGATGCTCGCGGCGCTGCGCTTCAGCCCCTCGTCCATCCTCGCCTTCGTCATGGCGGCAGGCTTCATCGCCGATACCGCGAGCCTGCCTCTCGTCGTGTCGAACCTGGTGAACATCGTTTCTGCCGATTTCTTCCAGTTGCCCTTTGGCGAGTACGCCTCCGTCATGCTGCCGGTTAACCTGGTCGCGATCCTGGCCACGTTGCTGATGCTCTGGCTGTTCTACCGGCGCGACGTTCCCCGCCGCTTCGACCCGGCGTTGCTGCGCGAGCCGGCGCTGGCGGTGCGCGACCGGCCTACCTTCATCGCTGGCTGGTGGGTACTGGGGCTTCTGCTGAGCGGGCTGTTCCTCCTCGAGCCGCTCGGTGTACGCGTCAGTGCGCTGGCCGCGCCCTGCGCGATTGTCCTGGTCCTGGTGGCCGCGCGCGGTTCGGTCATCGACACGCGCCGGGTGCTGAGAAGTGCGCCCTGGCAGATCGTGGTGTTTTCGCTGGGGATGTATCTGGTGGTCTACGGGCTGCACAACGCAGGGCTGACCAGAGGGCTCAGCGCGCTGCTGGATCATCTGGCCGGGAGCGGCCTGTGGGGCGCGACGCTCGGCACCGGACTTCTCGCCGCCGCCCTGTCGTCGGTGATGAACAATATGCCTAGCGTGCTGATCGGCGCCCTGTCGATTCAGGAAAGCCAAGCCAGCGGCGTGGTCCGCGAGGCGATGATCTACGCCAACGTCATCGGCTGCGACCTCGGCCCGAAGATCACCCCCATCGGCAGCCTGGCCACCTTGCTCTGGCTGCACGTTCTGGCCTCCAAGCAGATCCGGGTCGGCTGGGGCTACTACTTCAAGGTCGGCAGTCTGCTCACCGTTCCCATCCTGCTCGTCACCCTAGCAGCGCTTGCGCTGCGCCTGAGTTTCTGATCCGGAGGCGCCGATGAAAGTGTTGTTCATGTGTACCGCCAACAGCTGCCGCAGCATCCTCTCCGAGGCGCTGTTCAACCATCTTGCGCCGCCCGGTGTGCATGCGGTCAGTGCTGGCAGCTTTCCCAGCGGCCAGGTCAACCCGATTGCTTTAGATACCCTGCGCGCGGCCGGAATCGACAGCGACGGCCTGGCTAGCAAAGGGCTGGAGGCGTTTGAGGACGCGCCGCCGGATGTCGTCATCACGGTTTGCGACAAGGCCGCAGCGGAACCGTGCCCGGTGTATTTCGGCCCAGCCATCAAGGCGCACTGGGGGCTCAGCGATCCGTCCGACGTACAAGGCGATACCGCTGTGGTGCGAGCCGCGTTCGAGGCCACGCTCGACAAGATTCGGCAGCGCTGTGTGGCCTTTCTACGCCTGCCCGTCGGCGAGCTGTCTCCCGAGGCGCTCAAGGATGCGCTGGATCGATTGGGAGCCTTGTGATGGAGGATCACGACGACAGGGATAAACCGGGATTCGACGTCAGCCTTCTGCCGGCCGCCGATACGCCAGGCGAAGAACATCCGCCGCGAATTCTTCTGCTCTACGGTTCCACCCGTGAGCGCTCCTATAGCCGCCTGCTCAGCGAAGAAGCGGCGCGTATCCTCCGGCACCTGGGTGCGGATACGCGGCTGTTCGACCCTTCCGGACTTCCGTTGCCCGACGATGCCGCGCCGGCCCATCCCAAGGTCGCCGAGCTGTACGATCTGGTCACCTGGTCCGAAGGACAGGTGTGGTGCTCGCCGGAGCGCCATGGCGCAATGTCGGCGGTGTTCAAGGCGCAGATCGACTGGATTCCCCTCAGCCTCGGCGCGGTACGCCCGACGCAGGGCAAGGTGCTGGCGTTGATGCAGGTGTGTGGCGGCTCGCAATCGTTCAACACGGTCAACCAAATGCGCGTGCTAGGCCGCTGGATGCGCATGCTGACGATCCCCAACCAGTCGTCGGTACCCAAGGCGTTTCTCGAGTTTGACGAGCAGGGGCGCATGAAACCTTCCGCCTATTACGACCGCGTCGTCGACGTCATGGAGGAACTGATGAAATTCACCCGCCTGCTGCGGGGCAGCGGCGCCTACTTGGTCGACCGATACTCGGAGCGCAAGGAAAACGCCGAACAGCTTTCGCAGCGGGTCAACCAGCGTTCGCTGTAGTCGCGGACGCGACGCTATCGGAGAAACACGCTATGCGAAGGACGGCAAGCGACCGACCTGGCGGGCGAGGGCAGTGCTCGAGAGCCCATGATCAGCATCGCGGCGCACTGGAGGACGGCAGACCGTCGACCCGTCCTGCGAAAAAGGCCGGCCGTTCCCGTGCGTGATCGGCACCGGAAGGGGGCTGGGACCCGGCCTGGCATGCGCGTCGCGGCAAGCACCGATTGCCGCTGCCGGCCCCCTGGCTATGGCGAGCGCTTGGGTCGCAGAACGCATCCCGCCGAACGCTAACCTGCGGTTGGAGATCGAGCCGCTGAAGTGCTGACCCGCGACGCCTGGGGCCGCACGGGCCGGATCGCGCACTCGGCCTCATGCCCACGTCGACGCGGGGCCTCAGACCACCTCGACCAGATCGAGAAACACCATCCCGCCACGCAACTCCAGTTTCAGTCCTCTGAAGTTGCCGGCGATGCCGTCGCGGAAGGACAGCTGGCCGTCCGCGTCCTTGCCGTCGTAGAAGAAGGTGTCGCCAGTGATGCGGCCCATCTGCCGATAGTTCTCGTAGAAGATCCCGCCGAGGAAATGCCCGTCCCAGTAGCTGCCGTCGGCCGGGTCCTGGATACGGTACATGCTGCAGGGTTTCATGCCTTCGGGCAGGGTCAGGGATTGCGCGTCGCTCATGATTGCTCCTTTCTCGTGTTGGCCGGCGCGAGAAGGCGCGCCGGCACGGTTCGCCGAAACGTCCGGCGGGCAGGCATGGGACCGGCAAAACCGCCCGATGTCGCCCGGATGTCTCGAAAGGCTAGCCCGCCGATCGGCACCGGGCGTTCCAGCTGACCGGTGGCCCACTGGCGCCGGCGACGCAACGCCGTTCACTTCAAGGTCGTCGGTACCGCTCCTCTCTCCCATTCATGGCAAAGAGGCCGGGGGAGAGGGCCGAAAACGCCGCGAACGTGATGAGGCTCAGCTGGGCTTCCCGGAGGCGTCTTCGCCCGCGATATCCGGATCGTCCGGGCTGACCTCGGTTTCCTGGTCATCCGGGTGCTGCTGGTCGGGGGTGTCGTCGATACCCGGATCGCGGCTGAAATCGCCTTCCTCGGCAGGCCTTTCGATGGTGTCGGGATTCTGCTCGTTAGTGTTCATGGCTACCTCGCAACGAAGCCGTGAGTGGCTTCACTGCATTCGATCGCCGCGCTGCGGACAACGTTCAGGTGCGCGCCGTACCGGCGGTCCGGGCGAGGCTTCGACCCTCGTCGGCGGATTGGCGTAAGGTAGTCGCACTGAGCGGCGCCCCCTGAACTCGCACGGGTGCGTCGCTTCTAAGGCATACCCCACTTCCATGCCCAAGGAGCTACACCCCATGCGGACCTTTCCCCACAGCCTCCGGCTGACCTTCCTCCTCCTGCTCGGCAGCCTGCTGACGGGGTGCGGGGTGAACAACATCCCGCAGTACGACGAACAGGTGAAAGCCGCCTGGGCACAGGTGGAAAACCAGTACCAACGCCGCGCCGACCTGATCCCCAACCTGGTTGAAACGGTCAAGGGCTACGCCACGCAGGAGCAGGAGACCCTGACCCGAGTGATCGAGGCGCGGGCCAAGGCGACCTCGATCCAGGTCGACGCCAGCACCCTCGACGATCCGCAGAAACTGCAGCAGTTCGACCAGGCGCAGCAGCAGCTCAGTGGCGCGTTGAGCCGGCTGATGGTGGTCTCCGAGCGTTACCCGGAGCTGAAATCGAACCAGAACTTCCTCGCCCTGCAGTCGCAGCTCGAAGGCACGGAAAACCGCATCGCCGTGGCGCGTCGCGACTTCATCGCCGCGGTGGAGCGCTACAACACCGAAATCCGCACCTTCCCCGGTCGTCTCTGGCAGATGACCCTGTACCGCGACATGCAGGTACGCGAGAACTTCAAGGCCACCGCGCCGAATGCCGAGCAGGCGCCGAGCGTGAACTTTCAATGAGGCCATGGCTGCGGCCGCTGTTGGCGCTGCTGCTTGGCGCCTGCGCGCTGCTGGCGCAGCCTGCGATGGCGGCCATGGAGTTTCCCGCGCTCAGCGGGCGGGTGGTCGACCAGGCCGGCCTGCTCGACGCGCAGACCCGCGCGCAGCTGACGCAGATGCTCGAGGCGCACGAACAGGCCAGCGGCGAACAGGTGGTGGTGGTCACCCTGGCGAACCTGCAAGGCAATGCGATCGAGGATTACGGCTACCAGCTCGGCCGCCACTGGGGCATCGGCCAGAAGGGCAAGGACAACGGCGCGCTGCTGATCGTCGCGCGTGACGAGCGCAAGGTGCGCATCGAGGTCGGCTACGGTCTCGAGGACCGGCTGACCGATGCGCAGTCGGCGATCATCATCAACGGCGTGATCCTCCCGGCATTTCGCCGCGGCGACTTCGCCGGCGGCATCCGCGAGGGCACCGGCGCGATCATTCAGGTCCTCGGTGGCGACCCGCTGGCGCAGCCGGCGACGCCGTCTCCCGCCGGCGATTCCGAGCAGCGCCTGCCGGGGTTCGCGTTCTTCGTCCTCTTCGTCATCGTCATGCTGATGTTGCGTGGCGGCGGCGGAAGGGGCGGGCGCGGCGGCGGTCGTTCGGTGCTGGCCGGGGCGATTCTCGGCAGCGTGCTGGGCGGTGGCGGGCGCTCCGGCGGCGGCTTCGGCGGGGGCGGTGGTTTTGGCGGCGGCGGTGGCGGCTTCGGCGGCGGCGGTGCGTCCGGTGGCTGGTAGATCCGAACGGATACGGGAAACACGATGACCTTACTCAGCGACAGCGAGCAGAAACAGGTGGCCGACGCCATCGGGCGCGTCGAGCGCGACACCGACGCCGAACTGGTCACGGTGCTCGCCGCCCGGGCGGACGACTACAGCTACATCCCGCTGCTGTGGGCCGCGCTCCTCGCGCTGCTGGTACCGGGCATCGTCAACTATCAGCCGTTGTGGCTGAACGCCCACGAACTGCTGCTGGTGCAGTGGCTGAGCTTCATCGGGCTCGGCCTGCTGTTCCGCCTCAAACCGCTGACCACCCGCCTGGTGCCGCGCGGCGTGCGACACTGGCGCGCGGCCAACCTGGCCCGGCGGCAGTTCCTCGAGCAGAAACTGCATCACACCGAAGGCGGCACCGGCATGCTGATCTTCGTCTCCGAGCAGGAGCGCTACGTGGAAATCCTCGTCGACCACGGCATCTCCAGCCGCATCGGCGACGACACCTGGGCGGCCATCGTCAGCCAGTTCACCGCCGCCGTGGGCCGGGGCGAAACGCTGCACGGTTTCCTGGCCTGCATCGAGGCCTGCGGCGAACACCTCCGGCGCCACCTGCCAGCCACCCAGGCGCGCAACGAACTGCCGGACCGACTGGTGATTCTCGACTGAACCGTTCCCCTTTCGGCGCGGATGCAGGGCCACCTTCGGGTGGCCTTTTGCTGTTCGCTTTCGGCTAGCCCTTCACCGCGATCGCGGTGATTTCCACCAGCCAGCCTGGCGGCACCAGGCGGATCACCTGGGCGCGGGTGCGGGTCGGCACACGGGGTTGCTCGGCGGTGCCGAAGTAGCGGTTGTAGACCGCCGAGAAACCCTCGAAATCCGCGGCGCCGTCCAGCGCCGGGTCCCCCACCAGCAGGGCCTGCATGCTGACCACGTCGCCGAGGGCATAGCCGTGGCGTTGCAGGGTCGCCGCGATCTGCTCGATCACGCTGCGGGTCTGGGCGGCGGTGTCGCCGTAGGCGGCCACGCTGCCGGGTTCGGCGCTGGCGTCGATGACGGCTGGGCCGACGCCGCTGAGCACCAGTTGGCGCGCGCCGCCTGGGATTTCTATGGCTTCGGCGAACTCGCGCGCCCAGGGCTCGACGCCGTGGGCCGGGTTGAGGTGGCGGACGACCGTGTTCGGCTGTGGTTCGCTCATGGGCTTTCCTCGGGTGGCGGGACGCCGAGCTAAGCGCAGGTGGATGGGATTTGTCGACCGTTTTCGCCGAGGGTCCGCAGGCGACCTATCGGGCTAAATCGGGCCTTTCCGGTCATCCGTCCGGTTTTCGCAACCTGTGCGAGGGCGCGGCGGACTAAACCTTGGCAGCGCGGAAACGCCGCCGTCTCCGGCTCACGCGGAGCGACGCGGGTCCGGCTGCAGCGCTGAGGTTCTTTTTTTGGAGAGCACCATGAGACTTCGTCACCGGATCGGCAGGAACACCATGCGTTCGCCCTTCGATACCCTGGTAAACCGGCGCCACGCCTGCGCCGTCGCCGCGCTGTCGCTTTCAGCGCTGCTCGCCGTGCCCGCCATCGCGGCGGACTGTTCCATCACCGACGCCAAGGGCAATCAGTGCATCAAGGAGTTGTACAACACCTCCAAGCCCGACGACGCCGGCGTCAGCCATGACATCGCCTTCCAGAACAGCTGCGACCACGACGTGATCGTCGATGTGCGGCGCAAGAGCGGCGACATCGTTTCCAACGAAATCGCCGCTGGCAAGCAGAGCAAGCTGAGCTGCGTCGACCACGAAGGCTACTCGCGCAACTGCGGTGGCTTCGAATCCTGGAAGGCGCGCTGCGAATGATCCAAGCCTGATCGGCGCCCCGCCGGGGCGTGCCGACACCATTGCGTTACCGAGGGCGTTCCATGATCGGTGTAGTCATCCCTGCACATAACGAAGAAGAGTGTCTTGCCCGCTGCCTGCGCGCCGTCATGCGCGCGGGGGAGCACCCGCAGCTGGCCGGTGAACCGGTCCATGTGATGGTGGTGCTGGACGCCTGCGACGACGGTTCCCGCTGGGTCGTCGAGCAGTATCCGGTCAGCCTGCTGGAGATCCATGCCCGCAATGTCGGCGTCGCCCGTGCCGAAGGCGCGGCACGCCTGATCGCCGCCGGAGCGCGCTGGATCGCCTGTACCGACGCCGACACCCTGGTACCCGAGGACTGGCTCGCGGCGCAGCTTGCCTACGGCGCCGACGCAGTCTGCGGCGTGGTCGAGGTGGAGGACTGGAGCGCGCATTCGGCCGACGTACGCAGCCGCTACGAGGCCGCCTATTTCGACCAGGAAGACCATCGGCACATCCACGGCGCGAATTTCGGCATCAGCAGCAGCGCCTACCTGAAGGCCGGCGGTTTCCCTGCGCTGACCGCCCACGAGGATGTGCATCTGGTGCGTCGTCTCCAGGAGATTGGCGCACGCATCGCCTGGAGCCGCTCGGTGCGGGTCAAGACCAGTTCGAGGCTGGAGTGCCGTGCGCCAGAGGGCTTCGGACATTACCTGCGCTCCCTGGCCAACGCCGCGCTGTAGCGCCCGCCGATGAACGTGATCACGCTGGTTCACAGGCGTGCGACCCAGCTCGCCAACCTGATCGCCGGGCTCGAGCAGTCGACGGTCCCGGTGGCGGCCTTGTGGGTGGTGTGGATGAACGAGGCGCCGAGTCCGCTGCACAGCGAGCGTTTCGCGATCCACGCGCTGCGCGTCGACGGCGCGAACGGCGCACTGCCGCTGGCGCGCGCGCGTAACGCGATCCGTGGACGAAACGAGGCGCAGCCCTGGGTGTTCCTCGACGTGGATTGCATTCCCTCGCCAGGGCTGCTGCGCGGTTATCGCGAGGCGCTGCGGGCACACCCGCAGGCACTGCACCTGGGCGAGGTGCGCTATCTGCCGCCGTCGGCCAACGACCCCGGCTGGACCGCGCAGAGCCTGCAGGCCGCCAGCGTCGCCCATCCGCTGAACGTCTTTCGTAGCGAAACCGGGCAGCCAATGCCGCATCACCTGTTCTGGTCGCTGAATTTTGCCTGCGCAGGCGAGGTGTTCGAGCGTATCGGCGGCTTCGACGACGGCTATCTGGGCTACGGTGGCGAAGACACCGACTTCGCCTTCCGTGCCCGCGAACGCGGCGTCGAGCTGCGCAGCGCCGACGCCCTGGCCTATCACCAGTACCATCCGACTTACCGCCCGCCGCTCAATCACTTCGCGGCCATCGTCGCCAACGCCCGGCGTTTCCATGCGCGCTGGAACGAGTGGCCGATGAGCGACTGGCTCGGCGGTTTCGCCGAGCGTGGGCTGATCGACTGGCGCGACGACGAGCTCGAGGTGCTACGTCAGCCCAGTGCCGCCGAGATCGCCGCCTGTTTCAACGAGGCGCGCACGGGCTTCTGAAAGTTTCCGCCATCACGTCCTCGATGATCGCCGCACAGCGCGATGTGGCCTGCGCGTCGGCCCAGGCCAGCCAGGTGCGCGGGTCGAGCCCCTCGGCGCGGGCCAGCAGCGACGGCCACCGGCTCGCCTCCGGCCAGCCTTCCAGGCCAATGGCCACGCCCAGCTGTTCCAGCCGCCGCGCCTGCTGCAGTTGCTCGTCGAAGGGGCGCTCTTCGGCGATGGCGATGTAGCGGCAGCCCAGCGAGGCGGCCTCCGCCACCAGGCTGTCGCCGGCACTGCCGATGACCAGCTCGGCGCGGTGCATTTCCTCCGCCGGATCGTCCAGCGTGCCCAGGTAGGTGAGGTTGTCTGGCACTTGCGTCGGCAGGCCCTGAAGGGCGCCGGCGACATACAGCGAGCGCTGCGGGCAGGCGCGGGCCAGCTCGGCCAGCCCGGCGTGGCTGAAGGCGCTGCCGCCGCGCCCGTTGATCACCAGCACGCGGCCCGCCTGCGGTTCGGCGGCCGCGCGGCCGGCGTAGCGCGACACCCAGCCCGCGTAACGGGTCTTGGCGAGCACCTCCGCGGGTGTGTCGGGGCTTTCCATCTCCGGCGGGAAGGGCGCCAGCAGCGCCGTCGCGGTGGCGTAGGCCTGGCGGTGCGCGGGGTCGTCGCGGCGGCCGTGCTGGCGCAGGTAGAGGGTCGGCACGCCGAAAAGCCGCGCCAGGAGCGCGACCTCCACCGAAACGTCGACCACCAGCAGGCAGGGCCAGGAGGCGCGCATCCAGTCGCCGAGCAGACCCATGCGTTCGCGCAGGCCGTGCACAGCCAGCGGCGCGTAGTGCAGGGTCTCGAAGCGCTCGACGCGCATGCCCGGAGCGGTGTCCCCGGGCAGGTCCAGGCGCCCGAAAGAGGCGGGCAGCGGCGGCAGGTTCGAGCCGATCAGCGTTACCGGGCACTTCAGTTGGCGGGCGATCGCCAGCGCGCGGGTGGCGTGGCCGGCGCCGTGATGGTGGACGTAGTAGCCGACCTGCGGCTCAGCCATGCGCGTGGCTCGCCACCACATCGCGCAACAGTTGCTCGTAGCGCGTCAGCATCCGCTCATGGCTCCACTGCGCCTCGGCGTGGCGCCGGCAGGCCGACCGCGATTTGCTTCGCGCGGTCCGCAATGCCGCGGCGAGGCCCGGCACGTCGCCCGCGGGGGCGAGCGCTCCGGTGTTCTCGTCGAGGAGGTCGGCCATGGCGCCACGGTCGAAGGCGGCCACCGGCGTGCCGCAGGCCAGGGCCTCGGCGACCACCAGGCCGAAGGGTTCTTCCCAGCATGGCGTGACCAGTGCCACCGACGCCCGCGCCAGCTCCTCGACCAGGGCCTCGCGCGGCAGGTGGCCGAGGTACTCGACGCCATCGCCCAGGCGCGGCGCGATCTGTTCGGCGAAATAGCCCGGATCGACCGCGTGCCCGGCCAGGCGCAGCGGCACGCCAGCGAGCCGGGCCGCATCAATCGCCAGGTGCGCGCCCTTGTCGGGCACCAGCCGGCCGAACCAGAACGCGTGCTCGCCAGGGTCGCCGCGCGGCGACCAGTGTGCCAGGTCGATGCCGTTGGGAATCACCGCGCAATCGGGCAACAGCTCGGCCCAGGCGCGTGCGTTGGCGGCGGAAATGGTGCAGACACGGGCATTGCGCGGACTGTTGCGCAGGGCGCGGTAGGCGTTGATCAGCTCGAAGAACGGCGGCGTATGCAGCACCGTCAGCATCGGCGTGCGAATCATCGAGGCCATGGTCGCCGGTACGTAGTGCAGGCTGTTGTTGAAGACGACGTCGAAGCCGTAGTCGTCGATGCCCTGCATCACCGCGAGGTAGGCGTGGTGTTCCTGGAGGTAGTCCTCCGAGAGACTGGCGTGTCGTCGCGCGCCGTTCGCGTAGCTGTCGTCGCTCCATACTGGCACCACGTTCAGCTCTGCCGCGCTGGAGGAGCTGGCGAACAGCGTCACCTCGTGGCCGCGTTGCTGGAGGCCGCGGGTGATGTCGTAGGTGAAGGCTTCCAGGCCGCCGGCGAAGGGTTGGCGGATCGGATGCTGGATGTGCGTGAGCACGCCGATGCGCAGCGGCGTCGGCGATGCTGCGGCATCGACGACATCGGTGAGGACGGGTCCGAAATAGGGCAGCCGCATGGCGCGTATCCGCTGGGGGGTTGCCATTCGAGGCCGCGCGCCAGCTTTTGGTTCTGCCGGTTGTCGGCACGCGGCGCTCAACGTGCGCCGCGACCTGCCAGCACCGCGCGGAGCATGCTTTCCAGCGCCTGTGGTGTGTAGGGTTTACCCAGCAGGTGGGTGTCGGCGCTGAGTTGCTGGTTGCGCGAAATGACGTCGCGGGTGAAGCCGGAGGTGAACAGCAACGGAACCGGCGGTGTCTGCCGCCGCGCCCAGGCCGCCAGGTCGCTGCTCTTGATCCGGCCCGGCATCACCACGTCGGTGAAGATCAGGTCGATCCGTGCGCCGCCGTCGAGCAGCTGCTGGGCGAGCTCGCCGTTGGCCGCGGTCAGCACCCGGTAGCCCAGTTGTTGCAGCAGCTCGACTGCGGTGGCGCGCACGCTGGCGTCGTCCTCCACCACCAGAATGGTTTCGCCGCCGCCTGCGGCGCACTCTTCGCTCGCCTGGGATTCTTCATCCGCGGCGCTACGCGCGCTACGCGGGAAGTACATCTGCACCGTCGAGCCGACACCGTGCTCGCTGATGATCTCGGTATGCCCGCCGCTCTGCTTGACGAAGCCGAACACCATGCTCAGACCGAGGCCGGTACTGTGGCCTTCGGGCTTGGTGGTGAAGAACGGCTCGAAGGCGTGTTCCGGCACCTCCTGGGTCATGCCGACGCCGTTGTCGCACACCGACAGGCACACGTAGTCGCCGGGCTCGATCTGCTTGCCGGCACAGAAGGCTTCGTCGAGGGTGACGTTCTCGCCGGTGATGCGGATGGTGCCCTCGCCCTGCATCGCATCGCGGGCATTGATCGCCAGGTTCAGCAGGGCGTTCTCCAGCTGGTTGCGGTCGACGTAGATGGGCCAGGAATCCCGCGGCAGCTGCACGTCGAGGTGGATGGTTTCGCCCAGCGCACGCTGGAACAGTTCGCCGAGGCCCTGGTAGATGCGCAGTGGGTCGCACTGGGTGGGCTGCAACTGCTGGCGACGGGCGAAGGAGAGCAACTGCGACGAGAGCTTGGCGCCGCGGTCGACGGCGCCGAGGGCGACCCGCACATAGCGCTGCGCGCGCTCATTGGCCGGTTCCAGGCGCGCCAGCAGGTGCAGGTTGCCGGCGATCACCTGGAGCATGTTGTTGAAATCGTGGGCGACGCCGCCGGTGAGGCCGCCGATCGCCTCGAGTTTCTGCGACTGGCGCAGGCGCTCCTCGACCTCGGAACGCGCCTGCACCTCGGCCTCGACGCGCTGCTCGAGCTGGTGGGTCAGCTGCAGCAGTTCATCCTCGGCGATCTTGCGTTCGTGGATGTCGATCAGCACGCCGGGAAAACGCAGCGGCTGGCCCTGTTCGCCGAACTCGCAGCGGCCGCTGGCGAGCACCCACAGGTAGCTGCCGTCGGGTTGACGGATGCGATACTCGGCCCTGAAGGGCACGCCGAGGGCGATGGTTGCCTCGATCTGGCGCTTGAGGTGATCGAGATCGTCCGGATGGATCATTTGCATCGCCCTGTCGTTCGGCACGCCCTGCTCCACCTGCTCCACCGGCAGGAAGAACGTCTGCGCGAAACGCGCATCGCCGGACAGCAGGTCGGTCTCCAGGTCCCAGACGAACAGGCCGCGCACGGCGCCGGAGTTCAGCGCCAGGTGCAGGCGCTCGTTGGCGTCGCGGTAGGCGGACTCGGCTTCCTGGCGGCGGCGCTCGGAAACCATCCGTTCGGTGGTCTCCACCACGATCGCCATGACCCCGGCCGGCGCACCGTCGTCGCCCGACACCGGGCTGTAGTAGAGGTCCATCCAGACGTCTTCCGGCTTGCCGTGACGCAGCAGTACCAGCTCCTTGTCGCGGTAGGAGAGGGTGCCGCCGGCCAGGCAGGTGTCCATCACGTTGCGGTTGAATTCGGCGACTTCCGGCCAGCCCAGCTCCACCGGCGTACCGAGCAGGTACGGATGGCGGCCTCCGGCGAACACCGAGTAGGCGTCGTTGTAGATCATGTAGCCGGGACGGCCCCAAAGCATCACCAGCGGCACTGGCGAGCCGAGCAGGAACTGCACGGCGTTGCACAGGCTGTGCGACCAGCCTTCCAGCGGCCCAAGCTCGGTGGTGGACCAGTCGAAGGCGCGGATACGCTCGGACATCTCGCCACGCCAGCCTTGGCAACCGTGGCTCTGGGACAGGAACAGAGAAGGCATCGGATTACTCGTGGTGTGGCTCGCCGACCGGCTCGGCCGGTTTCAGCTTCGAGCGTTATGAAGGGGAATAATTCGCCATAGTACGCGCAGCGCCGCGCCTTCGCCGGCCAACCGGAAGGTGGTTGGTTTCTCTGGGCTCTTCGTGCCTGAGGGCGCCGGGATTTCGACGCTGATCCGTGCCCGCCAGAAGAGCCTTTGCGGCGGCTCATCCCAGGCGGAATACCAGCGCCTTGAGGCCGCCCTGCGGCTCGATGTCGGCGAACTCCGGCGGGTTTTCCAGGCGTTCAACGAAGCGCAGGGCGGGGGCCTCGCGGGCCATACCTTCGATGAGGAAATCGGCGCCGATGCCCGGATCGTTCACGCAGGCCAGCACGTTGCCGCCGGCGTTCAGCAGCTCGGGCAGGCGACGGAGGATCTTCTGATAGTCCTGGGTCAGCGCGAAGCTGCCTTTCTGGAAGGACGGCGGGTCGATGATGACCAGGTCGTAGGGGCCGAGCTTGCGTACCTTGCCCCAGGACCTGAACAGCTCGTGGCCGAGGAAGCTGACGCGCTGCAGATCCTGGTCGTTGAGCCGGTGGTTGTCGCGTCCCCGGCTCAGCGCAGCGCGCGCCATGTCCAGGTTGACCACCTGTTCGGCGCCACCGGCCAGCGCCGCTACCGAGAAGCCGCAGGTATAGGCGAACAGGTTGAGCACGCGCTTGCCGGCGGCGTTGGCTTGGACCCAGCGACGACCGTAGCGCATGTCGAGGAACAGCCCGCAGTTCTGCTTGCGGCCGAAGTCCAGCAGGAAGCGCAGACCGCCTTCTCTGATCACCGCTTCCTCGATGACCTCGCCGATCAGCGCCTCGGTGGCGCTGTCGGGCAGGTAGCGGTGTTGCAGCAACAGGGTGTGCGCACCGCTGCTCCGCCAGGCGGGCGTTTCGCCCAGCGCCCGCAACGACTGCTTCAGTGCGGCGAGTTCCTCTGCCGCCGGCTCGCGGAACAGGCACACCAGCAGCGCGTCCTGCATCCAGTCGACGGTGATCTGCTCCAGCCCCGGCCAGCGCCGGCCGCGGCCGTGGAACAGGCGGCGGGTTTCGTCGGGAAGCGCCGCGAGCGCGGCGAGCAGGTGCTGGTTCAGGGTGGCGAGGGCTTCGGCGTTCATCGGGCGGGTTCGCTGGAGGGGTGCCGCATTCTAGCCGCCGCGCGCGTCGCTGCCGAATCGACGCTACGGAATTGCCCACGACACAGGACGGATATTGCGATGCCTCGCCCGGTGGGCTACGGCGCGGAAGCACCGTGAATTCCCGTACCCGCGCAGAGCGCCTGACCCACCCTACGGATGCGTCCAACTCGACGTAGGGTGGGTCAGCGGCGAGTGCGCGGGGATCGGCCGGGCCACCAACCCGTCGCCGGATGGCCCTCGCGCAACCCTTAGCCGGAGATGCCGAACACCTTGGCCAGGTGCGCCTGGTAGCGTGCCACGTCCGCTTCGATCGCCGGGGCCTTCATCACGTCGACGGCGAGGAAGGTCGGCAGGGCGGTCATGCCGAGGAACTGATTGGCCTTGTGGAAGGGGAAGTACACCGCGTCCACGCCCTTGGCTTCGAAGAAGTCGGTGGGGTCGTCGAAGGCCTGCTGCGGCGCGTTCCAGGTGGCGGAGATCATGTACTGCCTGCCGTGCAGCAGGCCGCCGCTGCCGTACTTCTGCGAGGCGTCGGAGCGGGTCCGGCCGTCGTTGGCGTAGAGGTTGCCGTGGCCTTCGGTGAAGACTTCGTCGATGTACTTCTTCACCGTCCAGGGGGCGCCCATCCACCAGCCCGGCATCTGCCAGACCACCACGTCGGCCCAGAGGAACTTGGCGACTTCCTCGGCGACGTCGTAGCCGCCGTCGATAAAGGTGGTCTTCACGTCGAAGCCGGCGTGGTCGAGGTAGGCCAGCGCGGCCTCGTGCAGGGTGGCGTTGTAGCGGCCGTCGGAGTGGGCGAACTGTTTGCCGCCGTTGAGCAGGAGAATCTTCTTCATGGCGAATGCCCCGTTAAAGGTTTGAATGGCGTTCACCTTACGGTCCTCGCAAGGTCGGAAAAAGCTGCTTTCGGGCATATCAATTGTGCGCGATATTCAATAATTCAATGTTGACTCTTGACCTACGATGCAGCCCTCACCTCAGAGGAGCACACCATGAGCGAACCCTACGGTTTCATCCTGAAAGCGCATACCCGGCCGGAAAAATCCGCGGCGTTCGACGCATTGTTCCGCGGCTACGTCGAAGCCAGCCGCGCCGAACCGGGCTGTATCGAGTACCACATGCTGCGCGACGCCGAGGACCCGACGCTGTTCATCTTCTTCGAGGTCTGGGCCTCGCGCGAACACCTCGAGGTGCACTCGGCGCTGCCGCACATGCAGCGCTTCCATGCGCAGCGGATGGACTACCTGCGCGAGGATTTCGCCATCCGCCGCATCGACATGCTCAGCCCGGCGTCCGGGCCGAACTGAGGTCCGGCGCTTGGCTTTGGGCGGCGTCCGCCAGCTTCGCCAGGGTGGAGATACGCGCCGGACTGAACGGCGGGCGTGGCGAGGGTGGCTGCCAGCCGAACAGGAACTGCGCGGCGCTGCCGCACACGCGGCCCTGGCAGGCACCCATGCCGCAACGGCTGGCAAGCTTGGCCTCGGTCCAGCCGCTGCGCCCACCGAGCGCGGAGAGCGGCACGTCCTCGCAACGGCACACCAAGGTGTCCGGTTGCGCCAGCCGGCGCAGCGCCGGGTCGAGGGCGAAGGCCCGGTTGAGGCGGTCGGCGAAGCCTTGCCAGCGTTGCCGCTGCGGCCATAGCGCGCGGGCTTCGGCGAGCATGCCGACCGCCGCATGGCCGGCGATGGCGCCTTCGGCAATGGCCAGTTCGCTGCCGCCGAAGCCGGTGCATTCGCCGGCGGCGTAGTGATCGGCAAGGCTGCTGGCCTGCCAGTCGTCGACGCGGATCGCGCCGCCGCCCAGCGCGCAGCCAAGCGCCTCGCCGATGTGCGTGTTGGGCACCAGACCGAAGCCGCAGGCGAGGCGCTCGCAGGCGATTTCCTCGACCCGCTTGCCGACCTGCACACGCACGCCTTCGAGCCGTTCGCTGCCGAGCGCGGCGAGCACGTGGCTGCCGGTACGGTAACTTGCATCGAACAGTTCCAGCGCCTGCCAGGCCTTGTTCGGCCAGGCCCAGAGCGCGCTGGCGAAACGTCCCACGGCGGCCAGCGAAGCCTGTTCGGCGATCCGCGCGAGGCGTGCGCCGCGCGCCTTGGCGGTGGCGGCGCTGGCCAGCAGCAAGGGGCCGCTGCCGGCGATCACCAGGCGCTCGCCGTCCACCGGCAGGCCACCCTTGATCAGCGCTTGCAGGCCGCCGGCGCCGGTCACGCCGGGCAGCGTCCAGCCGGGGAAGGGCAGTAGCAGCTCGCGGGCGCCGGTGCAGAGGATCAGCTTGTTGTAGGCGAGCAGCCAGCCGCGCTCGGCGTCTTCCAGCAGCAGGCGTTTCGGCCCGGCGAGGGCGATGACCTTGCAGCCGGCATGGCGCCGCACATTGGCGCAGGCGTCCAGGCGCGCGCGCATCTCGCGGGCCTTGGGCGAGAGGTCGGCATGCGGGCCGTCACGCCAGATCTGCCCGCCGGGCAACGGGTTGTCGTCGAGCAGGGCGATGCGCGCGCCGCTCGGCGCGGCGGCGAGTGCGGCGGCCATGCCGGCGGGGCCGGCGCCGACGATCAGCAGGTCGACCGTATCGCTCATGGCCGGGTCTCCACCCGCATGCCGTCGCGGCAGAGGGTCTGGCAGGCCAGCCGGCGCACACCGTCGATGCTCACCCGGCATTCCTGGCAGATGCCCATGCCGCACAGCGGCGCGCGGCGCTGGCCGCTGACCGAGGTGCGTGTGCAGCCGTCGCCGCCCAGGGCGAGCGCGGCGGCCACGCTGGTACCGTCGGCGACGCGCAGCGGGCGACCGTCGAGGAGGAGTTCAGGCATGCGCGGTGTCTCCAAAAAAACGCTGGGGCGAGTAGTCCTGCGGCGCCAGGGGCGAGCTTTCGCCGAGCAGTTGGGCGACCAGCAGGTCGGCGGTGCCCGGCGCGGTAGTCACGCCGAGGCCCTCGTGGCCGACCGCCAGCCAGAGGCCCGCTCGTTGCGGGTGTTCGCCAACCAGCGGCAGGCCGTCCGGGCTGGCGGCGCGAAAGCCGGTCCAGCTGCGGATCGCGTTGAGGTCGCCCAAGCCCGGCATGTAGTGCAGGGCGCGGCCGAGCATCTTCGCCAGCATCCAGCCCTCCACCGCCGGATCGATGCTGTCGAACTGTCGCGAGGCGCCGATGAACAGCTGCCCGGTGGGTCGCGGCTGGATGTTGCAGGCGGCGGACGGGCCGGTGGCGTTGTGTGCGCTGGTGACGTAACCCAGCTCGACCAGGGTGTGCCGGACCTTGCCGGGGTAGCGGTCGGTGATCAGCAGGTGGCCCTTCTTCGGCACGATCGGCAGTTCCGGGCACAGCGTCGGGGCCTGCACGCCGTTGGCCAGCAGCACGGCCTGGGCGGCGAGCCAGTTGCCGTCGGCCAGGCGCACGCGGTTGCCGTCGATCTCGACCACTTCGGCGCGCTGCTGGCGGATGCGCGCCGGGTCGCTTTCGAGCAGCCAGCGCGCCGTGTTCGGGGCGTAGAGAATGCCGTCGCCGGTGACCTTCAGCGCGCCGAGCAGGTCGCCGCGCAGCTCCGGTTCGGCGTCGCGCAGCGCCTGGGCGCCGAGCATCTCGCAGGCCAGCCCGCGGGCGCTGAGCAGCGCATGCTTGGCCTCGGCCACCGCCAGCTCCTCGGGGTTCTCCGCCAGCCACAGTGTGCCGTTGCTGCGGTAGGCGCAGCCCTCGGGCAATTCGGGCGCCAGCTCGCGCCAGCGCTGCAACGAGTATTCGCTCAGCGCCAGCTCGGCCGGGTTGTCGTCGAGCACCAGCAGGTGGCCCATGCCGGCGGCGGTGGCGCCGCGTAGACCGGCATCGAGCACCAGCACGTCGAGGCCGCGACGGGCCAGGGCATGGGCGCAGTAGGCGCCGACGATGCCGGCGCCGATGACGATGACGTCGGCGGCGCGGCCCTCGCTCATGGGCGGATGCCCCAGGCGAAGGGGTCGTCGTCCTCGATGATCAGCGTGGCTTCGGCACTGATATGGGCGCGCCCGCGGATGGTCGGCACGATGCGCTCGCCCTGCCATTCGAAGCTGCCCTCGAACTGGCTGCCGATGACGCTGGCCTGGCGCCAGGTCTCGCCGGGTTGCAGCTTGCCGTCGGCCGCCAAGCACGCCAGCTTGGCGCTGGTGCCGGTGCCGCAGGGCGAGCGGTCGTAGGCCTTGCCAGGGCAGAGCACGAAGTTGCGGCTGTCGGCGGGCGGCCAAGCTGCTGCGCTCGATGGGGCTCCGTTAGGAGCAGGCTCAGAATGCTCATTTACTGCTTGTAAACTGCGCTTCTTCGTCTGCTCCTGCCTCGCCCCCTCTTCGCTCGCGACGCTTGGCTGCGAGCCGTTCAAGGGTGAGTCCTCGGCGAAAAGCTCGATGTGGTCGATCAGGCCGCCGTCTTCGCCGCGAATGCCCTGGTCTTCCAGGGCCTTCTGCACGGCGACGGTGTAGGCGGTGAGGGCGTCGAGGTTGTCGCCACCGATGCGCAGGCCGTGCTCGGCGATCAGGAAGAACCAGTTGCCGCCCCAGGCGATGTCGCCGCTCACGCGGCCGTAGCCGGGCACGTCCAGGCCGACGGCCTGGCGGTAGCGGTAGGACGGCACGTTGCGCACGCTCACCGAGCGGTCGTCGTGCAGGGTCGCCTCGACGGTGCCGACCGGGGTTTCGATCTTGTGCACGCCGGGCTCGATCCAGCCCAGGTGGGCGAGGGACACCACCAGGCCGATGGTGCCGTGGCCGCACATGCCCAGGTAGCCGCTGTTGTTGAAGAAGATCACCCCGGCGCAGGCCTCGGGATCGACCGGCTTGCAGTACAGCGCGCCGACCAGCACATCGCTGCCGCGCGGTTCCAGCACGCTGGCGGCGCGCCAGTCGTCGTGCCGTTCGGCCAGGATCTGCCGGCGCTCGGCCATGCTGCCGGTGCCGAGGTCGGGGAAACCGTCCAGCACCAGCCGGGTGGGTTCGCCGCCGGTGTGGGAATCGAGGACGCGGATGCGTTTCATGCTGCCACCTGAAGCCTGGAAAGGCGCCTAGAGTGGCGCTGGAGGCGGGCGCGGGGCTTGATGGATTTCCGCCGAGCCGGTGACGAAATCGGCACGGCGCATGGGCGCGGCGGGAACCTGCGCGGGCGCCCTAGACTTCGGTGATCTCGGCGTTCGGCAGGTGCGCGTAAAGGGTCCGGCAGACGCCGATGATGTGCTGTTCGATCAGTTCGGCGGCGCGGTCGGCGTCGCGATCGGCACAGGCGCGGAGGATCTCCCGGTGTTCCTGGTCGGCGCGCTGCTTGCCCTCGGAGAAGGTCATCTGCATGCGCAGGTAGCGCTCCACCTTGTCGTGGATCGAGCGGATCAGGTTGAGCAGGAACGGCCGTTGCGCGGCTTCATACAGGCAGGTGTGGAACGCCCAGTTCAGCTCGGCCCAGCGGCCGACGTTGTCGTCGACGATGAATTCGTCGCAGATCGCCCTGGCCCGGTCGAGCTGCGCGCGGGTCATCTTCGGCACCGCCAGGCGGATCGCCTGCACTTCGAGGAGTACCCGCACCTCGAAGATCTGCGCCAGCTCCGGCTCGGAAATCCGCGTGACCACGGCGCCCTTGTTGCGCAGGAACTGCACCAGGCCCTCGGCCTCCAGGCGCTTGAGCGCCTCGCGCACGGGAATCTTGCTGACGTTGAACAGCCGCGCGATGTCGTCCTGGCGGATCGGCTCGTCCTCGGCGAAATGCCCGGAGATGATCGCTTCGCGCAGGTGCTTGGCGATCACCTCGGAAGCCGAAGGCGCAAGGCCGAGATTGGGTGCATTGAGAATCGCCAGAGGCATGGAGTAGGTCCGCGAGCAAGGTATGGATATTGTATACGAGCGCTCGCTGCGGTTGCAGTTGCGGCGGTCGCATCGGGTGATCGTACAACCTCGATGAGGTATGATCGGCGCGCCAGACAGCCATTAAGAATCGTCCATGGAAAGCCCCACTACCCCGCCCCCACGCGCCCGGAGAAAGCACCGCAGCCTCGCCCAGGAGCTGGTCACCGAACTGTCGCAGCAGATTCGCGACGGAGTGATCAAGCGGGGCGACAAGCTGCCCACCGAGTCGGCGATCATGGAAGAGCAGGGCGTCAGCCGCACCGTGGTCCGCGAAGCGCTGTCGCGGCTGCAGGCGTCCGGCCTGGTGGAGACCCGCCACGGCATCGGCACCTTCGTGCTGGATACGCCGAGCCCCAGCGGTTTCCGCATCGACCCGGCGACCATCGTCACCCTGCGCGACGTGCTGGCGGTGCTCGAATTGCGCATCAGCCTGGAGATCGAGTCGGCCGGGCTGGCGGCGCAGCGCCGTTCGGCGGAGCAACTCGCGGCGATGCGCGCGGCGCTGGATGCGTTGAATCTCAGCGTCGCGCATGCCAGCGATGCGGTCGCGTCGGACTTCCAGTTCCACCTGCAGATCGCGCTGGCCACCGGCAACCGCTATTTCACCGACATCATGACCCACCTGGGCACCAGCATCATTCCGCGCACGCGGGTGAATTCGGCACGCATCGCCCATGACGACCAGCAGCATTACCTGTCCCGCCTCAGCCGCGAGCACGAGGAAATCTACGAAGCCATCGCCCGCCAGGATTCGGACGCCGCGCGAGCCGCGATGCGCCTGCACCTGACCAACAGCCGCGAACGCCTGCGCCAGGCACACGAACAGGCGGAGCAGGCGCAGGGCTGAGGCTTGTAGCCGGTCCTTACATGGCTCGATGACCGCGGGTACCCGTTCAAGCCCTAGGTGGATTGCGTAGCGCCTGGCCGGCTTCTACCGGCGCGGTATCGAGCCCTTCGCGTATCGGGGCCGCCGCCGTTCGGCGTCCTGCGGTGAACGGAGCAATTCCGTCCGCGATCTCCTGTCTAGCGGAGTTGTACTACGACTTCATAGATATATGGGCGTTTGGTAGTGCTCCCTTTTATGCGAGTTCTGCACGTAAGCCGTTGAGAACTCGAAAGCCTATAGACCAAGGTCGTAGATGTTCGGGTGGGTGCTTGTGTTTCTCTTTCATAGTTGTACGATGACATATGGCATGACGTGGCTCGTATTCCTCCATCGCTTTGCAGGGTGTTCCCATAATGAATCCACAAGAACTCAAGTCCATCCTCTCCTCCGGCCTGCTGTCCTTTCCGGTCACCGACTTCGATGCCGCTGGCGATTTCAATCCGGCCGGCTACGTGCGCCGCCTGGAATGGCTGGCCCAGTACGGCGCGAGCGCGCTGTTCGCCGCCGGCGGAACCGGCGAGTTCTTCTCCCTCGCGCCGGACGAATACGGCGCGGTGATCAAGACCGCGGTCGATACCTGCGCCAGCAGCGTGCCGATCCTCGCCGGCGTCGGCGGTCCGACCCGCCTGGCAATCCAGTACGCGCAGGAGGCCGAGCGCCTGGGCGCCAAGGGCCTGCTGCTGCTGCCGCACTACCTCACCGAAGCCAGTCAGGAAGGCGTGGCCGCGCACGTCGAACAGGTCTGCCGCTCGGTCGACATCGGCGTGGTGGTCTACAACCGCAACGTCTGCCGCCTGACTCCCGTGCTGCTCGAGCAACTGGCCGAGCGCTGCCCGAACCTGATCGGCTACAAGGACGGCCTGGGCGACATCGAGCTGATGGTCTCGATCCGCCGCCGCCTGGGCGACCGCTTCAGCTACCTCGGCGGCCTGCCGACCGCGGAAGTCTATGCCGCCGCCTACAAGGCGCTGGGCGTGCCGGTCTACTCCTCGGCGGTATTCAACTTCCTGCCGCGCACCGCGATGGACTTCTACCGCGCCATCGCCGCCGACGACCACGAGACCGTGGGCAAGCTGATCGACGATTTTTTCCTGCCTTACCTGGACATCCGCAACCGCCGCAAGGGCTACGCGGTGAGCATCGTCAAGGCCGGAGCGAAGATCGCCGGCTACGACGCCGGCCCGGTGCGTGCGCCGCTGACCGACCTGCTGCCCGCCGAGTACGAGGCCCTGGAAGCGCTGATGAGCACCCAGGGCGCTCAATAAGAGGACGTTTCCCCATGGCACAACGTTTCGACAATTTCATCGGCGGCGAGTGGGTTGCCGGCGTCGGCTATACCGACAACATCAACCCGTCGGACCTGTCCGATTCCATCGGCGAGTACGCCCAGGCCGCCGCGGCCCAGGTCGCCCAGGCGATCGAGGCGGCGCACCGCGCGTTCCCGGCCTGGTCGGTGTCCGGTATCCAGGCGCGCGCCGATTCGCTGGAGAAGGTCGGCCTCGAAATCCTCGCCCGCCGCGAGGAGCTGGGCGCGCTGCTGGCCCGCGAGGAAGGCAAGACGCTGCCCGAGGCGATCGGCGAAGTGGTGCGCGCCGGCAACATCTTCAAGTTCTTCGCCGGCGAATGCCTGCGCCAGAGTGGCGACCTGCTCGATTCGGTACGCCCCGGCGTCAGCGTCGAGGTGACCCGCGAACCGCTGGGCGTGATCGGCCTGATCACGCCGTGGAACTTCCCCATCGCCATCCCGGCCTGGAAGATCGCCCCGGCGCTGGCCTACGGCAACTGCGTGGTGTTCAAACCGGCCGACCTGGTGCCGGGCTGCGCCTGGGCGCTGGCCGAGATCATCTCGCGCGCCGGCTTCCCGGCGGGCGTGTTCAACCTGGTGATGGGCGCGGGCCGCGTGGTCGGCGAGGCCATCGTCGGCGACAAGCGTGTGGACGGCATCAGCTTCACCGGCTCGGTCGGCGTGGGTCGCAGCATCGCCACCCAGTGCGTCGCCCGCGGCGCCAAGGTGCAGCTGGAGATGGGCGGCAAGAACCCGCAGGTGATCCTCGACGACGCGGACCTTGCCGCCGCCGTGGAGCTGGCCACGCAGAGCGCCTTCTACTCCACCGGCCAGCGTTGCACGGCGTCCAGCCGGCTGATCGTCACCGCCGGCATCCACGACCGTTTCGTCGAGGCGATGAGCGAGCGGATGCGTTCGATCAAGGTCGGCCACGCACTGGAGCAGGGCGTTCACGTCGGTCCGGTGGTGTCGCAGGCGCAACTCGAGCAGGACCTGCGCTACATCGCCCTGGGCCTGGAGGAGGGCGCGCGGCTGGTGTCCGGCGGCGAGCGCGTGAGCTGCGCGAAGGATGGCTATTACCTGGCGCCGACACTGTTCGCCGACAGCGATGCCCAGATGCGCATCAGCCGCGAGGAAATCTTCGGCCCGGTGGCCAACATCGTCCGCGTAGCCGACTACGAGGCGGCGCTGGCGATGGCCAACGACACCGAGTTCGGCCTGTCGGCCGGCATCGCGACCACCTCGCTGAAGTACGCCAACCACTTCAAGCGCCACTCTCAGGCCGGGATGGTGATGGTCAACCTGCCCACCGCGGGCGTCGACTATCACGTGCCGTTCGGCGGTCGCAAAGGTTCGTCCTACGGGGCTCGCGAGCAGGGGCGTTACGCCCGCGAGTTCTACACGACGGTGAAGACCACCTACATCGGCTGAGAACCTGTTGATGATCTGCTGCGCGTCGGCCCTGCTGGTTTAAAAACCGGCTGGATCGCCAGCCCGGTCCGACGCTCATTTACAGCTCGTAAAGTCGCCCGCGACTCCGACCGTTCATTGCCCGTTTTGACCGGCCGGAGGCTGTTACTAACGTGGCGCCTTGCATGGCTCTAGTTCGCGAGATCGTGACAGGTTCTGAGGACAACAGAGGTAGTGGGGCGGGCGCCGAGGGGCGCCGGCCCGCGGCGAGGCACGCGAAAAAACGCGCCTTGCCGGCCGCATGGATGGCGGCAAACGAACCAGTAGACCCCGCCACAAAAACAAAAGTGGGAGTAACCGCTGTGCAAGACACCCAGAAGACTCACGTCCGCTACCTGATTCTGCTGATGCTGTTCCTGGTCACAACGATCAACTACGCCGACCGCGCCACCATCTCCATCGCCGGCTCCAGCCTGCAGAAAGACCTCGGCATCGACGCCGTCACCCTCGGCTACATCTTCTCCGCCTTCGGCTGGGCCTACGTGCTCGGGCAGATTCCGGGCGGCTGGCTGCTCGACCGCTTCGGCTCGAAGAAGGTCTACGCCGCCGGCATCTTCATCTGGTCGCTGTTCACCTTGCTGCAAGGCTTCGTCGGCGGTTTGCCCGTGGCCTGGGCCGTCACCACCTTGTTCGTGTTGCGCTTCATGGTCGGCTTCGCCGAGGCGCCCTCGTTCCCCGGCAATGCGCGCATCGTCGCCGCCTGGTTTCCCACCGCCGAACGCGGCACGGCCTCGGCGATCTTCAACTCGGCGCAATACTTCGCCACTGCGCTGTTCGCGCCGATCATGGGCTGGATCGTGCATTCCATGGGCTGGGAACACGTGTTCGTGATCATGGGCGTGCTCGGAATCCTCTTCTCCGTCATCTGGATGAAGACGATCTACAACCCCAAGGAACACCCGCGCATCAACCAGGCGGAGATCGACCACATCGAGCAGAACGGCGGCCTGGTGGATATGGACCAGACCCGCAAGAGCGACGGCCCTCGCTGGGACTACGTGCGCCAGCTGCTGACCAACCGCATGCTGCTGGGCGTGTACCTGAGCCAGTACTGCATCAACGCCATCACCTACTTCTTCCTCACCTGGTTTCCGGTGTACCTGGTGCAGGAACGCGGCATGACCATCCTCAAGGCCGGCTTCATTGCCTCGCTGCCGGCAATCTGCGGCTTCATCGGCGGCGTGCTGGGCGGGGTGATCTCCGATTACCTGCTGCGCAAGGGCCATTCGCTGACCTTCGCCCGCAAGCTGCCGATCGTCTGCGGCCTGACCCTGTCGACCACCATGGTGTTCTGCAACTATGTCCAGGCGGACTGGATGGTGGTCGGCTTCATGACCCTGGCGTTCTTCGGCAAGGGCATCGGCGCGCTCGGCTGGGCGGTGGTGGCGGACACCTCGCCGAAGCAGATCGCCGGGTTGTCCGGCGGCCTGTTCAACACCTTCGGCAACATCGCCTCGATCACCACGCCGATCGTCATCGGCTACATCATCGCCGCCACCGGCTCGTTCAAGTGGGCGCTGGTGTTCGTCGGTGCCAACGCGGTGCTGGCGGTGTTCAGCTACCTGGTCATTGTCGGCAAGATCCAGCGCGTGGTGCTGCATGACGACGACGGCGACGCCGGCACCCAGGTGGTGGATGGCAAACTGGCCGACGCGCGTAGCTGACCGATAACACTCCCGGTTCGCCGGGAGGCTTCACCCCTGACAACGACAAAAAAGGCCAACCCATGCAGTTGATCGAACATTCCGATTCCCCGCGTTACGTGCGTCTGCACGATGACGACAACGTCGTGGTGGTGGTGAACGACCAGGGCGTCGCTGCCGGCAGCCGCTTTCCCGATGGGCTGACGGTGATCGAGGGCGTTCCGCAGAGCCACAAGGTGGCGCTGCGCGACATCCCCGCGGGCGGCCCGGTGCTGCGTTACGGGCAGGTCATCGGCTACGCCCGCGAAACCCTGCGCCAGGGCAGTTGGGTGAAGGAGACCCAGCTCGACATGCCGTCGGCGCCGCCGCTGGACAGCCTGCCGATGTCCGACGCGGTGCCGTCCTCGCTGCCGCCGCTGGAGGGCTTCACCTTCGAGGGTTACCGCAATGCCGATGGCACCGTGGGCACGCGCAACATCCTCGGCATCACCACCACCGTGCAGTGCGTCACCGGCGTGCTCGATCACGCGGTGTCGCGCATCCGCAAGGAACTGCTGCCCAAATACCCGAACGTCGACGACGTGGTGGCGCTGACCCACAGCTACGGCTGCGGCGTGGCGATCACCGCGCGCGACGCCTATATCCCGATCCGTACCGTGCGCAACCTGGCACGCAACCCGAACCTGGGTGGCGAGGCGCTGGTGATCGGCCTCGGCTGCGAGAAGCTGCAGGCCACCCAGGTAATGCACGAGGACGATCCGTCCGTCGACCTCTCCGAGCAGTGGCTGTACCGCCTGCAGGATTCATGCAACGGCTTCGTCGAGATGATCGAGCAGATCATGGCGCTGGCCGAGGCGCGGCTGCAGAAGCTCGACCAGCGCCGCCGCGAGACCGTGCCGGCTTCCGAGCTGATCCTCGGCATGCAGTGCGGTGGTAGCGACGCCTTCTCCGGCATCACCGCCAACCCGGTGCTGGGATACGCCGCGGACCTGCTGATCCGCGCCGGCGCCACGGTGATGTTTTCCGAGGTCACCGAAGTGCGCGACGCCATCTACATGCTCACCTCGCGCGCCGAGAACACCGAGGTGGCCGACGCGCTGGTGCGCGAGATGGACTGGTACGACCGTTACCTGCAAAGCGGCGAGGCCGACCGCAGCGCCAACACCACGCCCGGCAACAAGAAGGGCGGGCTGTCCAACATCGTCGAGAAATCCCTCGGCTCGATCGTCAAATCCGGCAGCAGCGCGATCAACGGCGTGCTCGGCCCGGGCGAGCGGGTCAGCCGCAAGGGCCTGATCTTCTGTGCCACGCCGGCCAGCGACTTCGTCTGCGGCACCCTGCAGCTCGCCGCCGGAATGAACCTCCACGTGTTCACCACCGGCCGAGGCACGCCCTACGGCCTGGCCATGGCGCCGGTGATCAAGGTCTCCACCCGCACCGAGCTGGCCGAGCGCTGGCCGGACCTGATCGACATCGACGCCGGACGCATCGCCAGTGGCCGGGCGACCATCGAGGAGATGGGCTGGGAGCTGTTCCGCTACTACCTGGACGTCGCCAGCGGCCGCCGGCAAACCTGGGCCGAACGCCACGTGCTGCACAACGACCTGGTGCTGTTCAACCCCGCGCCGATCACCTGACCGGCCTTCTGCCGCCCCGGCGCGCCGGCGGGCGCCGTTGCAGCGCCCGGGCTGTCCGCCGTCATGGTGAACCCCGCCGCAAGGGGTAAGATCGCGTCTCTGCGCTGAAGTCTGCGTGCTGCCCGCCGATAACCACGGGTGTCCGTGTTTTCGTGCGTCGCGCAGCGGCCCGATCACTTCAATAGCCCCACGGGAGTTCCATGTCTTCATCCTTCGCCAAGAGCGATGCGCTCTCCCTGCTCCTGTTCACCTTGCGCAGCGGCAAGCTGATGGCGATCAACCTGCTCAAGGTCAGCGAGATCATTCCCTGCCCACGGCTGACCCACCTGCCGGACTCCCACCCGCACGTGGAGGGCATCGCCACCCTGCGCGGCGTCGCCCTGTCGGTAATCAACCTCAGCCGGGCGATCGGCGAGCAGCCGCTGAGCGATCCCGCCGCCGGCTGCCTGATCGTCACCCAGGTCAGCCGGTCCACCCAGGGCCTGCACGTGCAGGGCGTGACCCGGATCGTCCACTGCCGCACCAGCGACATCCGCCCGCCGCCCTATGGCTCCGGGCGAAAGTCGTTCATCACCGGCACCGCCGAGGTGGATGGCGAGCTGATCCAGATTCTCGACATCGAGAAGGTCATCCACGGTATCGCGCCGGCGGCCATCGAGCTAGGCGTGGACGAACTGGATACCGAGGATGCGCAACTGCTGTCGGAGGCCAGGGTACTGGTGGTGGACGACAGCCAGGTCGCGTTGCACCAGTCGCTGATTTCACTGCAGCACCTGGGCGTGGTCTGCCACAGCGCCCACAGCGCGCGCGAGGGCATGTCGATTCTCGAAGCGCTGCACGGCAGCGAGGATGCGATCAACATCGTCGTCTCGGACATCGAGATGCCCGAGATGGACGGCTACAGCTTCACCCAGAGCCTGCGTCGGCACGCCGACTTCCGCGACCTCTACGTGCTGCTGCACACCTCGCTGGACGCCACGATGAGCGCCGGACGGGCGAAGGACGCCGGAGCCAACGACGTGCTCACCAAGTTCTCCGCGCCGGAGCTGGGCAAGTGCCTGGTGCGGGCCGTGCGCGCCAATCATGCGGCGCGCATCCGCTAACCGGACGCCAGGATGGCGCCGCTGTTTCGGCGCCCGCCCAGCGCCCGCCTGGCTCAGCCGCCGCGGGCAGCCGCCAGGCTGGCGACGAGCTTGGGCTGGCAGTTGAGATAGACCGACGACTGCAGCCAGCGTTGGTCCGGGTAGTAGGAGAACATGAACTGCCCACCCTTGAGGCTGTCCACCACCTGTTGCGCCACTTCCGGACGCACGGCAGGGCAGCCGAGGCTACGGCCGATGCGGCCCTGGCTACGGATCAGCGCGGGACTCACGTAATCGGCCGGATGGATGACCAGGGCGCGCTCGCGGGCGCGGTCGTTGATCCCCGGCTCCAGGCCGTCCATGCGCAGCGAGTAGCCATGTTTGCCGATGTAGCTTTCCTGGGTGCGGAACAGCCCCAGGCTCGACTGATTGCTGCCCTCGACGTTGGAAAAGCGCGTCGCCAGGTTTTCCCCGGATTTCTGCCCGTGGGCGACCAGATCGCTGAGCACCAGCCGGTTGCTCCGCAGGTCGAAGATCCACAGCCGGCGTTCGGTGGACGGCCGCGAGAAATCGATGATCGCCAGCCGCTGGGCCGGCAACGCACCATTGTTGATGGCGCAGCGCATCGCCGAAACGGCGTGCTGGAGGATCTTGCGATTGAGCTGTGGCGCCTGGGCGGCGAGGGTATCCACCTGGAGGTCCGGCTGTCGTGGCGCGGCCGAAAGCGGGTTCGCCATCATCCCCATGCAGACGGCTGCCAAACCGAGCCGTCGAAAAATTGTCATCATGCAGGTAGGTCTCTGTAGTGCGGTCTGCCGGCGTTCAGCGGCGGTTCCGTCTCGTAAGGTCTTCGTGCCTCGCAATTCTCATGCCTGCGGCGTACCGCGAAGTGCGCGGATTCTAGCAGGCGATCCGCCGTCCGGAGTCGAAAAGTTGTTCAATAAACGTACACTTGGTCTGGTAGGGCTGGCGTTGGCCGCCCCGCTGGCATTCGCGCAGGACGTGCTCGTCAATCCGCTCCAGCAACAGCTGGCGGACACCCGTTTCAATTGCGTGCGGCCCGCGCCGGCGCTGGACGAGGTCGACCGGGAGTGGCTGCAGGCCTTCTATCTGCAGCGTGGCTACCAGCCGGCCTGGACCAGCGAGCGTCTGCAGCGGCTGTTCACCCAACTGGATGACCTCGCCGACGACGGCCTCGACCCGCAGGCGTATCAGGTGCATCCGCTGCGCCAGTTGGCGCAGTTCGAGCAGCCTTCGCTACAGCTGTCCGCCTGCACCGAGGTGCTGGCGTCCAGCGCTTACCTGCAGGCACTGCGGCACCTGGCATTCGGCCGTCTGGAACAGGCCAAGGTCGAGCCGATCTGGCAACCCGAGGGCAGCCAGCCGATGATCAACCGGGGCCTGCTGCTGCATCTGGCGGAGGAGCACCTGTCCGATCCCGCCCTGGCGTTCGCCGAGGCGCGGCCGGCCACCGAGGCCTACCAGAAGCTGCGCCTGCGGTACGCCGAATTGCGCCGGCAGCCGCTGCCTGCCTGGCTCGCGGTGCCCGCCGGGCCGCTGCTGAAGCCCGGCGCGGTGGATGCGCGGGTGCCGCTGCTGGAGCAGCGCCTGCAACTGCGCGGCGATCTCGCCCAGGGGGTGCCGCCCGCCGCAGCCGGACAGGGCGCGGTCTACTCGCCGGAACTGGTCGCGGCCGTGGAAGCCTTCCAGGGGCGTCATCTGCTCAAGCAGGACGGCGTGATCGGCCAGTCCACCCTGACCGAGCTGAACCGCTCGGCCAGCGAGCGCATGGATCAGATCCGCGTTAACCTTGAGCGGCTGCGCTGGCTCGCCCGTCAGCTCAGCCCGACCGGCGTGCTGGTGGACGTGGCCGGCAGCGAAGTGGCGTTCTACCGCGACGACAAGTTGGTCTGGCGCGCGCGTACCCAGGTCGGCCGCCCGTCCCGGCCGACGCCGCTGCTGCGCTCGCAGATCACTCACCTGACGCTGAACCCGACCTGGACGGTGCCGCCGACCATCCTGCGCGAGGACAAACTGCCGGAATTGCAGCGCGACGCCGCCGGCTACCTTGCCAGCAACAACATGCGGGTGATCGATTACGACGGCAACGTGGTCGATCCGCGGGGCGTCGACTGGACCCATCCGGGGCGCATCCTGATCCGCCAGGAGCCCGGCCCGCACAACGCCCTCGGCCGCGTGGCGATCCGCTTCCCCAACCCGTTCTCGGTGTACCTGCACGACACACCGAGCCAGCGCCTGTTCGACAACCTGCCGCGTACCTTCAGCTCTGGCTGCGTGCGCGTCGAGCGGGTCTCCGAGCTGATCGACCAGTTGCTCGCCGAGGTCACCCCGAGGGAGCGCGAACGCATCGCCCGGCTATGGGAAACCGGCCGCACGCTGCGCGCCGACCTGCCCAAGCCAGTGCCCATCCTGATGGCCTACTGGACCGCCCAGGTCGGCGACGACGGCCAGTTGCAGTTCCGCCCGGACATGTACGGCTACGACGCACGCGTGCTCGCCGCGCTGAATGCGGCGGGCAAGCGCGGCTAGCGCGGGGTGAGGCGGCGCCTGTGAGGCACCTTTCACAGGCATGAAAAAAGCCGGGCATCTCGCGATGTCCGGCTTTTTCGTTTGCCTGACCGATCAGCTGTTGCGGATCAGGTGGTCGAAGGCGCTCAGCGACGCTTTCGCGCCTTCGCCCATGGCGATGACGATCTGCTTGTACGGCACCGTGGTCACGTCGCCGGCGGCGAAGATGCCCGGCAGCGAGGTTTCGCCGCGCGCATCGACGATGATTTCGCCGCGGGGCGACAGCTCCACCGAGCCTTTGAGCCAGTCGGAGTTCGGTAGCAGGCCGATCTGCACGAAGATGCCTTCCAGGTCCAGCGAAACGAACTCGTCGGAGTTGCGATCCTTGTAGACCAGGCCGGTGACCTTCTGCCCGTCGCCCTTGACCTCGCTGGTCAGCGCGCTGGTGATCACGCTGACGTTGGGCAGGCTGTAGAGCTTCTTCTGCAGGACGGCATCGGCGCGCAGCTTGCTGTCGAACTCCAGAAGGGTGACCTGCGAGACGATGCCGGCCAGGTCGATGGCCGCTTCGACGCCGGAGTTGCCGCCGCCGATCACCGCCACGCGCTTGCCCTTGAACAGCGGACCGTCGCAGTGCGGGCAGTAGGCTACGCCCTTGTTGCGGTACTCCTGCTCGCCGGGCACGTTCATTTCCCTCCAGCGGGCGCCGGTGGAGAGGATCACGGTCTTCGCCTTGAGGCTGGCACCGCTCTCGAACTTCACTTCGTGCAGGGCACCTTCACCGCTGGCCGGAATCAGCTGGCTGGCGCGCTGCAGGTTCATGATGTCGACCTCGTACTGGCGCACGTGCTCTTCCAGCGCGCGTGCCAGCTTCGGCCCTTCGGTCTCCTGCACGGAGATGAAGTTCTCGATGGCCATGGTGTCCAGCACCTGACCGCCGAAGCGCTCGGCGGCGACACCGGTGCGGATGCCCTTGCGCGCGGCGTAGATCGCCGCCGCGGCGCCGGCCGGGCCGCCGCCGATGACCAGCACGTCGAAAGCTTCCTTGGCGTTGAGCTTCTCGGCGTCGCGGGCCGAGGCGCCGGTGTCGATCTTGGCGAGGATCTGCTCGACGTCCATGCGGCCCTGGCCGAACAGTTCGCCGTTCAGGTAGATGCTCGGCACCGACATGATCTGACGGGCGTTGACTTCGTCCTGGAACAGAGCGCCGTCGATGGCGACGTGGCGGACGTTCGGGTTGAGCACGGCCATCAGGTTCAGCGCCTGGACCACGTCCGGGCAGTTCTGGCAGGACAGCGAGAAGTAGGTCTCGAAGTTGAATTCGCCTTCCAGGCCCTTGATCTGCTCGAGGGTCTCGGCCGAGGCCTTCGACGGATGGCCGCCGACCTGCAGCAGGGCGAGCACCAGCGAGGTGAATTCGTGGCCCATCGGCAGGCCGGCAAAACGCAGGCTGATGTTGCCGTTGGGACGGTTGAGCGAGAACGACGGCTTGCGGGCGTCGGCGCCATCGGTCTTGAGGGTGATCTTGTCGGTCAGGCTGACGATGTCCTGCAGCAGGCCGAGCATTTCCTGAGATTTCGCGCTGTCATCGAGGGACGCGACGATCTCGAACGGCTGGGTGACCTTTTCGAGGTAGGCCTTCAACTGGGTTTTAAGATTGTCGTCCAACATGGCGGCGGTATCCCTTTTGCTGAATTTTGAGAAAAGAACGCCCGGGCGGATCGCGCCCGGGCGTCGGGCACCTTCTAAACTTTATGAGCTTAGCCGGCGAAAAATGGACTGAAGAGCGTCGCGAGCGACGGCAGAGCGAGGCGAAATCAGGCGAGGGCGCGGAGTTTACGAGCTGTAAATGAGCAGCCCGCGCCTGATTTCAACGCTGCAATGCCTAGCGCAGCAGCTCTACAACCATTTTTAGATCTTGCCGACCAGGTCCAGCGAAGGAGCCAGGGTCTTCTCGCCTTCTTTCCACTTGGCCGGGCAGACTTCGCCCGGGTGAGCGGCGGTGTACTGGGCGGCTTTCAGCTTACGCAGGGTCTCCGACACGTCACGAGCGATCTCGTTGGAGTGGATTTCCACGGTCTTGATCACGCCTTCCGGGTTGATCAGGAAGGTGCCGCGCAGGGCCAGGCCTTCTTCCGGAATGTGCACGCCGAAGGCGTTGGTCAGTTGGTGGGTCGGGTCACCGATCAGCGGGAACTGGGCCTTGCCAACGGCCGGCGAAGTTTCGTGCCATACCTTGTGGGAGAAATGGGTATCGGTGGTGACGATGTACACCTCGGTACCGGCCTTCTGGAACTCGGCGTAGTTGTTGGCGGCGTCTTCGATTTCGGTCGGGCAGTTGAAGGTGAAGGCAGCCGGCATGAAGATCAGTACCGACCACTTGCCCTTGAGGGATTCCTCGGTGACTTCGATGAACTTGCCGTTGTGGAATGCGTTGACTTTGAAAGGCTGGACTTGAGTGTTGATCAGAGACATCAGTGGAGCTCCTTCAGGGGGGTTGGAAAATTTGATGTCGCCATCCTAACGAGGTTGGCGGGAAAGTTTTAATTGATTGAGGCGATGAGTGTCATTGGCTGACTCTATGCGGCGGCGCCTCGCGCGCTAGGAACATGATCGACCAGTCACCCGCAACACGCCAGCAGCGAAAACGGCCCGCAAGGGGCCGCTCCGTTCCATCGGGGATTCTCATGTGTGTGTGACATTCCCACGACTCCGATGTTCGTCAGCGCGGCTTGTAGACCTGCCCGGTCTGCGCGCCCTCGACGCTCTTCGCGTAGGCCAGTGCCGCTTCCGCCGCGGGGATCGGCTTGAAGCCGCGGAAATAGCTGGCGTACACCTCCATCGACTCCTCGACCACCGTCGGGCTCACGGCGTTGACGCGCAGGCCGCGGGGCAGCTCGATCGCCGCGCCGCGGACGAAACCGTCGATCGCGGCGTTGACCAGGCTCGCCGAGCTGCCGAAACGGATCGGCTCGTCGCTGATGATGCCCGAGGTGAAGGTGAAGGACGCGCCGTCGTTGGCGAACTCGCGGCCGATCAGCAGCAGGTTGACCTGGCCCATCAGCTTGTCGCGCAGGCCGACGGCGAACTGTTCCTCGCCCATCTCGGCCAGCGCGCCGAAGTGCACCTTGCCCACCGCGCTGACCAGCGCATCGAAGCGGCCGACCTGCTCGAACAACCGGCGGATCGAAGCCGGATCGGTGATGTCGACCTGATGATCGCCGTTGCTGCGACCGACCCGGACAATCACGTGGCGCGGGGCGAGTTCGGCATCGATCGCCTTGCCGAGGGTGCCGCTGGCGCCGATGAGGATGATCTTCATGGAGCTGCTCCTGTCGGGGAATGGACACCCAGTTTAGGCGCAAGCCGGCCCCGGCGGTGGGCGCCCACACGGCGGTGGGCGCTGCGCAGGCGCGCTATCATGGGCGCTCCCTTTGCCGACGATGACCCCAATGACTACGGAAACACCGACGCTGCTGGACGCCCTGGAAACCGCCGACATGCTGCTGATCGACGACCTGCACGCCTGGCAGTTCGTGCTGGACGAGGCGGCGCTGGCGCAGGTCGCGCAAGGCGTCTTCGCCGATGCCGACAGGCTGCTCAGCATCGAATGCATGGACGGCCGCGTCCGCCGCGTCTGGCGCTTTTCCTCCGCGCAGGTGCGGGCTGCCACCTTCGATGCGCCCAGCGACAGCTGGCGAATCGCCGACACCGACGGCGAACACCGCCTGGCGTGCCTGGCGGCGTTCGGCGGCAATGACAGCGATGCTGACGACGAAAAGCTGGACCCCAGCAACGACGCATAGCCCGCACCGGCCGGCAGATGCGGAAAGCCGCGCAAAAAAAACCGCCCCGAAGGGCGGTTTTTTTTCGTTCCGTGCAGGCTCAGCCGCCGAGGTAGGCGTCGCGCACCTTCGGGTCGTGCAGCAGGTCCTGGCCGCTGCCCTGCATGACGATCCGGCCGTTCTCCAGCACGTAGCCGCGGTCGGCGAGCTTGAGCGCCTGGTTGGCGTTCTGCTCGACGAGGAACACGGTCACGCCGTCCTCGCGCAGCTGTTCGATGATGTCGAAGATCTGCTGGATGATGATCGGCGCCAGGCCCAGCGACGGTTCGTCGAGCAGCAGCAGCTTGGGCTTGCTCATCAGCGCACGGCCGATGGCGAGCATCTGCTGCTCGCCGCCGGACATGGTGCCGGCGCGCTGCACCAGGCGTTCCTTCAGGCGCGGGAACAGGTGCAGCACCTTGTCCAGCTGCTGCTGGTTGTCCGCCTTGCTGCCGAAGAAACCGCCCATGGCGAGGTTTTCCTCGACGGTCAGGCGGGCGAACACGCGGCGGCCCTCCGGCACCACCGCGATGCTCTTGCGCATGATCTGCGGGGTTTCCAGGCCGACCAGTTCCTCACCCTCGTAGCGAATGCTGCCGCTGGTGGCCTGCGGCGTGCCGCAGAGGGTCATCAGCAGGGTGGATTTGCCGGCGCCGTTGGCCCCGATGAGGGTGACGATCTCGCCCTTTCGGACTTCCACGCTGACGCCGTGCAGCGCCTGGATCTTGCCGTAGAAGGTGGACACGTTATCGAAATACAGCATTGGATTACGCCTCCCCCAGATAGGCTTTGATCACGTCCGGGTTGTCGCGGACCTGCGCCGGCGTGCCATCGGCCAGGGGCGTGCCCTGATTGATCACGAAGATGTGGTCGGAAATGCTCATCACCAGGTGCATGTCGTGCTCGATCAGCAGCACGGTGACGTCGTGCTCGTCGCGCAGCACGCCGATCAGTTGCTTGAGGTCTTCGGTTTCCCGCGGGTTGAGTCCGGCCGCCGGCTCGTCGAGCATCAGGATGCGCGGGCGGGTCATCATGCAGCGGGCGATTTCCAGGCGGCGCTGCTGGCCGTAGGCGAGGGTACCCGCCGGGCGGTTGGCGACGTCGGTCAGGTTGACCCGTTCCAGCCAGTGTGCGGCGAAGTCCATCGCCTCGCGCTCGCTGCGGCGGTAGCCAGGCGTCTTCAGCAGGCCGGCGAGGAAGTTGGTGTTGAGGTGGCGATGCTGCGCCACCAGCAGGTTTTCCACCGCGGTCATGTCCTTGAACAGGCGCACGTTCTGGAACGTCCGCACCACGCCCTTGCGCGCGATGTGATGGCCCGGCAGGCCTTCGATCTGCTCGCCGGCGAGGCGGATGCTGCCGGAGGTCGGCTTGTAGAAACCGGTCAGGCAGTTGAACACGGTGGTCTTGCCGGCGCCGTTCGGGCCGATCATCGAGACCACCTGTTTGTCCTCGACGCGCAGGTTCACCCCGTTGACGGCCAGCAGGCCGCCGAAACGCATGGACAGCCCGCTCACTTCAAGAATCGGCTGGCTCATCGTTTCAGCTCCAGGTGGGGACGCTGCATGGGCAGCAGGCCCTGCGGACGCCAGATCATCATCAGCACCATCAGGGCGCCGAACATCAGCATGCGGTACTCGCTGAACTCACGCATCAGCTCGGGCAGCAGGATCATCACGATGGCGGCGAGGATCACCCCCAGCTGCGAGCCCATGCCCCCGAGCACGACGATGGCGAGGATGATCGCCGACTCGATGAAGGTGAAGGATTCCGGCGTCACTAGGCCCTGGCGGGCGGCGAAGAAGCTGCCGGCGAAACCGGCGAAGCAGGCGCCGAGGGTGAACGCCGAGAGCTTGATCGCGGTGGGGTTCAGGCCCAGCGCGCGGCAGGCGATCTCGTCCTCGCGCAGCGCTTCCCAGGCCCGGCCGATCGGCATGCGCAGCAGGCGGTTGATCACGAACAGGGTCAGCAGCACCAGCAGCAGGGCGATCAGGTAGAGGAAGATCACCTTGTTGATCGAGTTGTAGGCCAGGCCGAAATACTCGTGGAAGGTCTGCATGCCCTCGGCAGCCTTGCGCTCGAAGGAGAGGCCAAACAGCGTCGGCTTCTCGATGTTGCTGATGCCGTTGGGGCCGCCGGTGATGCTGGTCAGGTTGCGCAGCAGGATGCGGATGATCTCGCCGAAGCCCAGGGTCACGATCGCCAGGTAGTCGCCGCGCAGGCGCAGCACCGGGAAACCGAGCAGGAAGCCGAACAGCGCGGCCATCGCCCCGGCGATCGGCAGGCAGGTCCAGAAGCCGAAGCCGTAGTAGCTCGACAGCAGCGCATAGCTGTACGCCCCGACGGCGTAGAAGCCGACGTAGCCGAGGTCGAGCAGGCCGGCGAGGCCGACGACGATGTTCAGGCCGAGGCCGAGCATCACGTAGATCAGGATCAGCGTGGCGATATCCACCGCGCCGCGCGAGCCGAAGAACGGCCAGACCAGCGCGAGCATGACCAGCGCCAGGATGATCCAGCGCTGCGTCGACGGCAGGGTGAGGAAGTTGCCGGCACCGGCCGGTACGCTCGGCAGGTTCGGGCTGGCGGCCCAGCCGGCGGCCAGGTGATGGCGGAACAGCTGCCAGACGAACATCGCCACGGCGCAGCCGGCGATGATCCACAGGGTGGTGGCGCTGGCGCCGTGCACCTGCAGGCCGATGCCCACGGTGGTGAGCTTCAGGCCGAGCACCGGGTAGGCCACGGCGATCACCAGCAGGGCGCTGAAGAACGCGGTCTTGAGTTTGTGTGCGGTCATACTTTTTCAACCTCCGGGCGGCCCAGGATGCCGGTCGGCCGGAACAACAGAACGAGTACCAGCAGGCTGAAGGCGACGACGTCCTTGTACTGGTCACCGAACAGGTCGGCGCCGAAGGCTTCGGCGACGCCCAGTACCAGCCCGCCGAGCATGGCGCCGGGAATGCTGCCGATACCGCCGAGCACCGCGGCGGTGAACGCCTTGATCCCGGCGAGGAAGCCCAGGTGCGGGTTGATCACGCCGTATTGCAGGCCCAGCAGCACCGCGGCGACGGCCGCCAGGGCGGCGCCGATGACGAAGGTCAGGGCGATGATGTTGTTGGTGTTGATGCCCAGCAGGTTGGCCATCTTGATGTCTTCGGCGCAGGCGCGGCAGGCGCGGCCGAGGCGCGAACGCGAGATGAACAGCGTCAGTCCGAGCATGGTCAGGGTGGTGATGACGAAGATCAGTATCTGCATGTAGGAGATCGTCACGCCGTTGTCGCCGAGCACCAGATTGCCGGGGATCAGGTTGGGGATGGCCTTGTCCTTCGAGTCCTGGGTCAGCAGGACCTCGTTCTGCAGGAAGATCGACATGCCGATCGCCGAGATTAGCGGGATCAGCCGGTTGCTGCCGCGCAGCGGCCGGTAAGCGACCCGCTCGATGCTGTAGCCATACGCGCTGGTGACGATGACGCTGGCGGCGAAGGCCGCGATCATCACGATGGGCAGGCTGTGGATGCCGAACATGGCCAGGCCGGCGATGGCCATGAACGCCACGTAGGAACCGATCATGTACACCTCGCCGTGGGCGAAGTTGATCATGCCGATGATGCCGTAGACCATGGTGTAGCCGATGGCGATCAGGGCATAGGTGCTGCCAACGGTGAGGCCGTTAACCAGCTGCTGAAGGTAGTGGTAGAGCTCGGGCATTACCTGACTCCTGGAACATCCCGTACTGCGGCGCTCGTGACGCGTGGATGTCCGGAATATGCGGATAGACAAAGCCCACTGCGCGAACGCAGTGGGCTTTGGGTTTCAAGCGTGACGCTTATTTGGCTTCGGTCTTGGTGCCGTCCTGGTGCCATTCGTAGACCACGAAGCTGAAGTCCTTCAGGTCGCCCTTCTCGTCGAAGCCGAGGCTGCCGGTCGGGGTGTCGAAGCTGTTGGCGCGCAGCGCGGCGGCGACCTTGTCGGTGTCGGTGCTGCCGGCTTTCTTGATGCCGTCGGCGATGACCTGGACGGCGGCGTAGGCCGGGAACACGAACGGGCCGCTCGGATCCTGGTTCTTCGCCTTGAAGGCTTCCACCAGCGCCTGGTTCTTCGGATCCTGGTCAAAGGATTTCGGCAGGGTGACCAGCAGGCCTTCGGAAGCCGGGCCGGCGATCGCCGAGATTTCCTTGTTGCCGACGCCTTCCGGGCCCATGAACTTGATTTTCAGGCCTTTTTCGCTGGTCTGGCGCAGCAGCAGGCCGAGTTCCGGGTGGTAGCCCCCGTAGTAGACGAAGTCGACGTTGGCCTGTTTCAGCTTGGCGATCAGCGAGGAGAAGTCCTTGTCGCCGGAGTTGATGCCTTCGAACATCGCGACCTTGACGCCCTTGGCTTCCAGGGTCTGCTTGACGGCGGTGGCGATGCCTTCCCCGTACTGCTGCTTGTCGTGGATCACGGCAACCACTTTCGGCTTGATGTGGTCGGCGATGAACGCGCCGGCGGTCGGGCCCTGCAGGCTGTCCAGACCGATGGTGCGGAAGATCAGCTTGTAGCCGCGCGCGGTGATTTCGGGGCTGGTGGCGGCCGGGGTGACCATCAGGATGCCTTCGTCTTCGTAGATGTCCGAAGCCGGCTGGGTGGAGCTGGAGCACAGGTGGCCAACGACGAATTTCACGTCGTCATTGACGATCTTGTTGGCCACGGCAACCGCTTGTTTCGGGTCGCAGGCGTCGTCGTAGACCACGCCTTCGAGTTGCTCGCCGTTCACGCCGCCGGCCTTGTTGATCTGCTCGATCGCCATCTTGGCGCCGATGAACTGCATGTCGCCGTACTGGGCGACCGGACCGGTCACCGGACCGGCGAGGGCGATCTTGATGGTATCGGCGGCAACGGAATAGCTGGCAGCGCCGGCCAGGGCCATGGCGGCGAACAGTTTGGAAAGCTGCTTGGTAGCCTTGTTCATTGGTGCTCCACTCTCTGGTGTTTTCGTTGTGTCGGCTCTGCGCGGCAGGCCGGAACCGAACGGTAGACCCTCCGGGTCGTGCCCGGACAACTGTACCGGTACAGTGTAAAGCGGGCGTCGACGGCTTGAAAGCCAGAGCGCCAAGCGGAACGGAGGGGTGTCGCCTAAACGCAACAAGTGTACAAAATTCCGGCGCAAATTCCTCGTTTCGCATGCTGTTTGCATAGATCGACACGGGCGCATCGGGACCGGAGCGAGGCCAATGCGCGCCGCTGCCGGCTCCGCGCAGCTCATCGCGCGCCAGCCGCGACGGTTTGGCGCGCTGCGCCTTGGGCATTATCATTCGTCTCCGCAAAAGCCACAGGTGAGTCCATGACTGGCTCCGACGAAACGCTCTACGCCAAGCTTCTCGGCGAAACCGCAGCAATCGGCTGGGCCGAGCTGCAGCCCTTTTTCGCACGTGGCGCGCTGCTTTGGGTCGCGCCTGCACTGGACCTGGTGGAAGTCGCCCAGGCCGTGGCCGAGGACGACGGCGAAAAAGTCGGTGCATGGATGCGCGGCGGTGCGCTGGGCAAGATCGAGGACGCCCTCGCCGAAGACCTGGTCGCCCGCGATCCGCCGCTCTGGGCGGTGGTGGTGGCGCCCTGGGTGCTGGTGCAGGAGCGCGACCTCGGGCAGGGTGCCGGGCACTGACACTATCCACGGGCAGACAGTCCGATCCTTTATGCCTCACGGGAGCACCACATGTTCGAATCGGGCCATCTGCATCTGCACCACCTCAGCTTCCCGGGTTTGCCGGACGGGCAAGAGTTCTCCATCGACGTGCACTACGAGGTACGCAGCGACGCGCAGGAAGGGCAGATGCTGCACATGTTCATGAAGGGCGCCGTGGACGGCAAGGCCTTCGAGGAGACCTTCGAGCTTCATCGCGATGACGCCTTCAATTTCGCCACCAAGATCAGCCGGATCGCCGAGCGGCATGGCAGGCAGCCGCATTTCGGCAGCGTGTTCGTCGATCACAAGGATTTCGACGCGATGTTCGCTGATATCCGCCGGCTGCTCGATCTCAAGCCCGGCGAGCCGATGAACCTCGATCACCTCGGCCAGGACGGTCTTTAAGCGGCCGGCCCCGGACCGGGGCTGACTTCCGATTCCTGCAGGAGCATCTTTCGATGAGCGCGTTGCCGAAGCTCGCCTTCGCCGGCACAGGCCTGATGGGCCAGCCCATGAGCCGCCGCCTGCTGGCGGCCGGCTATTCGCTGCGGGTCTGGAACCGCAGCTCGGAAAAGACCAAAGCCCTGGCCGCGGCTGGCGCGACGGTGGTCGACGGGCCCGCCGCGCTCTGCGCCGATAGCGATGTCGTCATGCTCTGCCTGAGCGATACCGCCGCCGTGCGCGAGGTGGTGTTCGGCGCCGGCGGTCTCGTCGGGGGCGCGCGACCTGGCCAACTGCTGGTGGACTTTTCCAGCCTCGATCCGGCCGAGACGCGGCAGATGGCCGCCGAACTGGCGTCGCGCACCGGCATGCGCTGGGTCGATGCGCCGGTTTCCGGCGGCACCGTGGGCGCCGAGGGCGGCAGCCTGACCATCATGGCCGGCGGCGAGGCGGCGGACATCGAATGGCTGCGGCCGATCCTGGCGCACCTCGGCCAGCGCCTGACCCGCATGGGCGAAGTCGGCGCCGGCCAGGTGACCAAGGTCTGCAACCAGATGATCGTCGCCTGCAATGCCCTGGTGATCGCCGAAGTGGTGGCCCTGGCCGAACGCTCGGGCGTCGATGCCGGGCTGCTGGCGCCCGCGCTAGCCGGCGGTTTCGCCGACTCGAAGCCGTTGCAGATTCTCGCCCCGCAGATGGCCGAGCGGCGCTTCGAGCCGATCCGCTGGCACGTGCGCACCTTGCTCAAGGACCTCGACGCAGCGGTGAAACTGTCCCGCGAGCAGGGCTCGGCGACGCCCATGAGCGGCCTGGGCGCGCAACTGATGCGCCTGCACGGCGGCCACGGCTACCTGGGACGTGATCTGGCCACCCTGATCGAGCAGTACCGGGAGGCGGGGGCATGAAGATCGCTGCGAACCTCTCCCTGCTGTTCACCGAACTGCCGCTGCTGGAGCGCATACAGGGCGCTGCCGCGGCGGGTTTCGACGGCGTCGAGGTGCAGTTTCCCTACGAGGTGTCGGCGCAGGATTTCAAGGATGCTCTCGAGCCTGTCGGCCTGCCGCTGCTGCTGTTCAATCTGCCGGCGGGCGATCTGATGCAGGGCGGCCCGGGCCTGGCCGCGCTGCCGCAGCGCCAGGCCGAGTTCGACGAAGCCCTGCGGCTGGCGCTGGACTATGCCCGGGTGCTGCGCCCGCGCTGGGTGAACGTGCTGGCCGGGCGCCTGGCCGAGGGCGTTCCCCGCCAGGTGGCGTTGCAGACGCTGACGGCGAACCTGCGCCGTAGCGCCGAGGCGTTCGCCAAGCTGGGCGTCGGAGTGCTCGCCGAGGCGATCAATCCGCTGGACATGCCCGGCTTCCTGATCAACACCCCGGAGCAACTGCAGACGCTGCTCGATGCGGTGGCGCACGAGAATTTCCGCGTGCAGTTCGACCTCTATCACATGGCCCGCCAGGGTCTCGACCCGGCCGCCGGAATCGGGCTGCTCGGCGGCCATATCGGCCATGTGCAGTTCGCCGACTGCCCTGGCCGCCACGAGCCGGGCAGCGGCACGCTGGACTTCGAGGCGGCGTTGCAGGCGCTGCGCCGCAGCGGCTACCGCGGCTGGCTGGCGGCGGAATACCGGCCGGGCGGGGCGACCGTGGATTCGCTCGGCTGGATGGCGCGCTGGCGCTCAGACCAGGCGGATCTGCCCGGATAGCGGCAGCTCCGGCCGTTCGGCCAGGACGCTTTCCAACTGCGCCATCGGCAGCGGCCGGCAGAACAGGAAGCCCTGCATGAAATCGCAGCCCTGGTCGCGCAGGAAGGTCACCTGCTCCTGCGTCTCGACCCCCTCGGCGACCACCTGCAAGCGCAGTGCGTGGGCCATCGCCAGGATCGCCTGGATGATCTGCCGGTCCTCTTCGGAAGCCGCGAGGTCCTGGATGAACGAGCGGTCGATTTTCACCGTGTTGATCGGCAGGCGCTTGAGGTAGGCGAGCGAGGAGTAGCCGGTGCCGAAGTCGTCGATCGCCAGCGACACGCCGAGCTGGCGAATCTCCTGGAGCAGCGAGATCGCCCGGTTGATGTTGCTCATCAGGGCGTTTTCGGTCACTTCGAGTTCGAGCATCTGCGGCTGCAACCCGGATTGGCGCAAGGCCTGGTCGACCTCGTCGGGGAGCTGTTCATGGGCGAGGTTCAGCGCCGAGCAGTTCACCGTGACGATCAGCGGCGGATGACCGCGCGCCTGCATCCCGGCGACATCGTGGCAGGCGCGGCGCAGCACCCAGCGATCCAGTTCGGTGATGAAGCCGTTGGCCTCGGCGATGCCGATGAAACGCTCCGGCGAAAGCATGCCGTGCTGCGGATGTTGCCAGCGCACCAGGGCTTCGAGCTTGGTCGTGCGGCCGCTGCGCAGGTCGACGATCGGCTGGTAGAACAGTTGCAGTCCCTGGTCGCGCGCCAGCGCCTTGCGCAGGTCCTCCTCCAGTTCCAGCTCGAACGACGCCTTGCTGCGCAGCCGTTCGCTGAAGAAGGTGAAGTGGTTGCGCCCGCTGCCCTTGGATTGATAGAGCGCCATGTCCGCGTGCTTGAGCAGTTCCTCGCTGGCATCGCCGTCCTGCGGGAACAGGCTGATGCCGATGCTGGTGGTCATCACCATGCTGCGCCCGGCGAGGGCGATTGGCTCCTTCATGGTCTGCATCACCCGTTGCGCCAGCAGGCGTGCGTCGTCCTGCTGTTCGAGGCTGGCGAGGATGCAGAACTCGTCGCCGCCGAAGCGGGCGATGGCGTCGCCCTCGCGCACCGCGCTGCGGATGCGTTGGGCGATCACCTGCAGCAACTCGTCGCCGGCATCGTGCCCGAGGCTGTCGTTGATTCGCTTGAAGTGGTCGATGTCGAGGAACATCACCGCCATGTCGCGGCGTTGTTCGGAGTGCTCCTCGAGCTTCTCGGCGAACAGGGCATTGAAGCCACGACGGTTGAGCAGGCTGGTCAGCGCGTCATGGTGCGCCGCCTTCTTCAGCGACGCCTGGGCGTGGTCGAGCTCACGCAGCAGCGCGTTGACCCTGCGCAGGTCGCGTTCCTTGCTTTGCAACTTGCGGTTGGTCCAGGCCGCGCCGAGGCTGATGACGATGATCATCAGCGTGACCAGGCCGATGCTGAGGCCGAGATGCAGAGTGTCGTTCGCGGGCTGCAACTGGAGCGGCGTTCCCTCCACCACCACCAGCGTCATCGCATTCATCCCGGTGAAGTGCATGGCAAGGATCGCCAGTGCCACCAGCGCACTCGCACCGAGCTTGCGCAGGCGCTGGCGGGACGTGGTGCGTCGGCGAAAGTGCGTGGCCAGCAACAGGGTGATCAGGCTGGCAGCGACGGCCAGTATCAGCGAAAGGACGAAGAGGCGCAGGTCGTAATGCTGGCTGGCCGGGGAGACGATCGACAGCATGCCGCTGTAGTGCATGGCGGAGATGCCCAGGCCGATGCAGGCCGCCGACACCACGTAACGCCGCAGCGGCAGTGCCGGTTTGTTCAGGGTGAACATCGTCAGCGCCGCGGTGATCAGCGCGATGGTCAGCGAGGCGAGGGTTGCCGGCAGCGTGTAGCGGATCGGAATCGGCGCGCGGAAGGCCAGCATGCAGAGGAAGTGCAGCGACCAGATACCGCCGGCCATGCACAGCGCGCCCAGTAACCCCCAGGTCAGGTGGCCGCGCGCCCGCCGCGCATGCACCATGCGTTCGGTGATGCCCAGAGTAGTGAACCCCGCCGCCGTGGCGACGATGAAGGCGAGCATGACCAGCCAGCCATTGTGCATGCACTGCAATACGACCATTCCTTCCGTGGGCCGGTTGAACAAGGCTGCAAGACCGAGCGATTCCATTTGATCGGGACTCCAAGCTGGCGCTTGCCCTTAGAGCGCAGGGCAGTTGCTTTGTTCAAATAAACGACGCCATAGAATCGTCGCCATGTAGCGTAATGCAAGGTTGTCGCATTTGCTGACATAACACCCGCGAATGGTCGCAGACACCTGGCGCCTGCCGTCTTAGATTGCAGGCAGGCGCCCGGGCCGCGGTATGACCAGGGAAGTTATAACAACAAGAGAGACCGACCCATGCAGCCCTCCACGCAAGCGGCGAATGCCTGGCGCATCCTGTTCCTGCTGTTCCTCGCCAACCTGTTCAACTTCTTCGATCGCACCATTCCCGCGATCATCATCGAGCCGATCCGCCACGAGTGGGGCCTCAGCGACCTCCAGTTAGGCTTGATCGGCACCGCTTTCACCCTCGTCTACGCCATTGCTGGCGTGCCGCTGGGGCGCATGGCCGACACCGGCGCGCGGCGCAAGATCATGGGCTGGGGCCTGGCGGTCTGGAGCGGTCTAACCGCGATCAACGGCCTGGCCTGGAGTTTCTGGAGCTTCCTGCTGATCCGCATGGGCATCGGCATCGGCGAGGCCAGCTACGCGCCGGCCGCCAACTCGCTGATCGGCGACCTGTTCCCGGCGCACAAGCGTGCCCGCGCCATGGGCATCTTCATGCTCGGCCTGCCGCTGGGCCTGTTGCTGGCGTTCTTCACCATCGGTGCGATGGTTGAGGCGTTCGACAGCTGGCGCGCGCCGTTCTTCATCGCCGCCGTGCCCGGCCTGCTGCTGGCGGCGTTCATGTTCCTCATCAAGGAGCCTACCCGCGGCGCGGCCGAGACGGTCAAGGTGGATGCCGCGCCGGTGGAGAAACCGCTGCGCAAGGTGCTGGTGATCCGCACCTTCTGGTGGCTGACGCTGGCCGGCCTGGCATTCAACTTCGCCACCTACGCCTGCAACTCGTTCATGGTGCCGATGCTGATGCGCTACTTCCTGCTGCCGTTGCAGCAGGCGGCGGTGGCGACCGGGGTGATCGTCGGCGTGACCGGGTTGATCGGTCTGACGCTGGGTGGCTGGGTGGCCGACCGGTTCCACCAGAAATCCGAGCGCGGGCGGCTGATGTTCGCTGCGGTGAGCATGCTGGTGGCGGCGCTGGCCACCGGTTTCGCCTTGTTCTCCGGACGCATCGAGATCGGCCTGTTCATCACTGTCTACAGCATCGGCTGGCTGTTCTCCTACAACTTCTATACCTGCGTCTACACGGCGATTCAGGACGTCATCGAGCCGCGTCTGCGGGCTACCGCGATGGCGCTGTTCTTCGCCGGCCTGTACCTGCTCGGCGGCGGCCTCGGCCCATTGGTCGTCGGCGTGCTCTCCGACTACTTCGCCCAGGCCGCGATGCACGCCGCCGGCGCCAGCCAGATGAGCGAGGCGTTCAAGGCGGTCGGTCTGCACAACGCCATGTACCTGATCCCTTCGGCGCTGTTCGTCACCATGCTCTGCCTGCTCCAGGCCATGCGCAGCTTCGCCCGCGACTCGCGTGCGATGCAGGCTGGGCTGGTGGCCGCCGCCCCGGCGGCCTGATCGGCACGACGAAAAAAGGCCCGCATCTGCGGGCCTTTTTCGTTTCCGGGGGCTGGCGCCTCAGCCGGCGACCAGTACCCGGATCGCCTCCAGGCGCAGCGCAGCCTTGTCGAGGCAGGCCAGGCCTTCTTCGCGCTGGTGGCGCAGCGCATCGATCTCGCTGTCGCGCACGCTCGGGTTGACCGCCTGCAGCGCCACCAGGCGCGCCAGTTCCTCGTCCAGCTCGGCCATCAGGCGTTGCTTGGCCTGCTCGACGCGTTCGACGTGGCGCGGGCTGACCTTCGCCTCGGCGGCGTTGATCTGCGGGCCGAGCACGTCGCGCTGGGCCTGGATGAACTTGTTGGCGCTGGCCCGCGGCACGCTTTCGAGCTGATCGTTGAGCGTCTCGAAGGCGACCTTGGACGCCAGGTCGTTGCCGTTGCCGTCGAGCAGGCAGCGCAGCGCCACCGGCGGCAGGAAACGCCCGAGCTGCAGCGCACGGGGCGCCACCACTTCGCTGACGAACAGCAGTTCGAGCAGCACGGTGCCGGGTTTCAGCGCCTTGTTCTTGATCAGCGCCACCGCGGTGTTGCCCATCGAGCCGGCCAACACCAGGTCCATGCCGCCCTGCACCATCGGGTGTTCCCAGGTGAGGAACTGCATGTCCTCGCGGGCCAGCGCCTGGTTGCGGTCGTAGGTCACGGTGACCGCCTCGTCGTCGCCGAGCGGGAAGCTGGCGTCCAGCATCTTCTCGCTGGGGCGCAGCACGAGGGCGTTCTCGGAGTGGTCCTCGCTGTCGATGCCGAAGGCGTCGAACAGCTCTTCCATGTAGATCGGCAGGCTGTACTGATCGTCCTGCTCCTCGATCGCCTCGACCAGCGCGACGCCTTCGCCGGCGCCGCCCGAGTTCAGCTCCAGCAGGCGGTCGCGGCCTGAATGCAGTTCGCCTTCGAGGCGCTCGCGCTCGGCGCGCGCTTCGTCCACCAGCGCCTGCCATTCGCCATCGTCGCCGCCTTCGAGCAGCGGCAGCAGGCGCGGGCCGAACTGGTGCTGCAGGGCGTTGCCGGTGGGGCAGGTGGCGAGGAAGGCGTTCAGCGCCTGGTGATACCACTGGAACAGGCGCTCCTGGGCGCTGTTTTCCAGATACGGGACGTGCAACTGGATGACGTGCTTCTGGCCGATCCGGTCGAGACGGCCGATGCGCTGCTCGAGCAGATCCGGGTGCGCCGGCAGGTCGAACAGCACCAGGTGATGGCTGAACTGGAAGTTGCGTCCCTCGCTGCCGATTTCCGAGCAGATCAGCACCTGCGCGCCGAATTCCTCGTCGGCGAAATAGGCGGCGGCGCGGTCGCGCTCGAGGATGTTCATGCCTTCGTGGAACACCGTCGCCGGGATGCCGGAGCGCACGCGCAGGGCATCCTCCAGGTCGAGCGCCGTCTCGGCGTGGGCGCAGATCACCAGCACCTTGAACTTCTTAAGCATCTTCAAGGTGTCGATCAGCCACTCGACGCGCGGGTCGAAGCGCCACCAGCGCTCTTCGCCGGCATCCGGCTGCGCCTGGTAGCTGAGTTCGGGATAGAGCTCGGCCTTTTCGCCCAGCGGCAGCTCCATGTAAAGGTCCGGATTGGGCAGCGGATACGGGTGCAGCTGGCGCTCGGGGAAGCCCTGGACCGCAGCGCGGGTGTTGCGGAACAGCACGCGCCCGGTGCCGTGGCGGTCGAGCAGCTCGCGGACCAGGCGGCCGCTGGCGTCTATGTCACCGTCGCTGATGGCAGCGATCAGTGCTTCGCCCTCCGCGCCGAGGAAACCGCCGATGGTGGCCTGCGCGCCCGGCGAAAGACGGCCGTTCTCCAGCAACTCCTGCACCGCCTCGGCGATCGGCCGGTAGTTGGCGCTCTCGGCGCGGAACGCTTCCAGGTCGTGGAAACGGTTCGGGTCGAGCAGGCGCAGGCGCGCGAAATGGCTGTCCTGGCCAAGTTGCTCCGGTGTCGCGGTGAGCAGCAGCACGCCGGGAATCACTTCGGCCAGTTGTTCGACCAGTGCGTACTCGGGGCTGGCCTTCTCCGGATGCCAGACCAGATGGTGCGCTTCGTCGACCACCATCAGGTCCCAGCCGGCGGCGAACGCGGCGTCCTGGGCCTTTTCGCTGCGTACCAGCCATTCCAGGGAAACCAGGGCGAGCTGGGTGTCTTCAAACGGGTTGCTGGCATCGCTCTCGGCGAAGCGCTCGCCGTCGAACAGCGCCACCTGCAGGTTGAAGCGCCGGCGCATTTCCACCAGCCACTGGTGCTGGAGGTTTTCCGGAACCAGGATCAGCACGCGGTTGGCGCGCCCGGTAAGCAGCTGGCGATGGATCACCAGGCCGGCCTCGATGGTCTTGCCCAGGCCCACTTCGTCGGCCAGCAGGACGCGCGGAGCGATGCGGTCGGCGACTTCGCGGGCGATGTGCAACTGGTGGGCAATCGGTTGCGCACGCGCGCCGCCCAGGCCCCACAGCGAGGATTGCAGCACGCGGCTCTGGTGTTCGAGGGTGTGGTAGCGCAGGGCGAACCAGTTCAGCGGGTCGATCTGCCCGGCGAACAGGCGGTCGCTGGCGAGGCGGAACTGGATGAAGTTGGACAGCTGGGTCTCGGGCAGAGTGCGCGGTTCGTTCTGCGCGTCGAGGCCGTGGTAGACCAGCAGACCGTCGACGGTCTCGACTTCTCGCACGGTCAGCTTCCAGCCTTCGAAGTGGGTGATTTCGTCGCCGGGGGCGAAGCGCACGCGCGTGAGCGGCGCGCTGCGCAGGGCATACTGGCGGGTGTCGCCGGTGGCCGGGTAGACCACGGTGAGCAGGCGACCGTCCTGGGAGATGACCGTGCCGAGTCCCAGCTCTGCTTCGCTGTCGCTGATCCAGCGTTGCCCCGGTTGATACTGCTGCGCCATGCCGCTCTCCGTCTGAGAAATCGCTTCGAAAAAGCCGGTTATCTTAACGGAAGGACCGGCGCAGGGCGACGGCACTTGCCGATTCAGGCACAGTCCAAGGTGCTGCAACCGCGTTGCAACGACGAAAGGACAGCCGCCTGGCTAAAGGTAGCCGGCCGCGCGCCGACAGACATCGCTAAGGAGGGATTGAAGATGCTATCGCCGATAACCCCGACCATGTTGCCGGTCGCCACCCAGCCCGACCCGGTCGTGCAACGTCCCGTGGTTCCCGCCATCGCTCCGGTGCAGCAGACCGCCGCCGAGGATGCGGTGGCGCTGGACAGGCGTCATCCCCAAGAAACCGAGGAACTGCTGCGCGAGGAGCAGCGGCGTCGTCAGCGCCGCGCCTACAGCGCCGCCGAGCTGGCCGAGGGTGAGGTGGACGAAGCCGACGTCGAGTCCGTGGAGGCGCTGCCGCGTCAGGGGCTGTGGGTGGATGTCGAGGTCTGAGCGACGTGAATCTGTTCGCCGACATCCCGCTGCAACTGGCCGACGCCGATCTGCGTTACCAGCCGGACTGGCTGGACGCCGAAACCGCCGACGCCTGGTTGCAGGCGCTGATGCGCGAGATACCCTGGGAACAACCGATCGTGCAGGTACACGGCCGGCGCTTGCCGGTTCCCCGGCTGGTCGCCTGGTATGCCGATCCCGGCGTTCGTCTTAGCTACTCCGGGCTGAGCCACCGTGCGCTGAGCTGGACGCCGCTACTGGAGCGGATACGCCGGCGCGTCGAAGAAGCCGCGGGCCAGGCCTTCAATGGCGTGCTGATCAACCACTACCGCGATGGCCAGGACTCCATGGGCTGGCACGCCGACGATGAGCGCTACCTGGGACGCGATCCCGTGATCGCCGCGCTGAACCTGGGGGGCGTGCGACGCTTCGATCTGCGCCGCAAGGGGCAGAGCCGCATCGAACATTCGCTGACACTGGGTCACGGTTCGTTACTGATCATGGGCGGCACGACCCAGCATCATTGGCAACACCAGGTGGCGAAGACGCGCAAGCCCTGCGCGCCGCGCCTCAACCTCACCTTCCGCCACGTGCGGCCCCAGCCCCGATAGTCAGGTGTATGCGCAGTACGACGCGGACGTTTTCTGCGGAGCCAGCATGAGCGGGCGTGCGGCACCATTTGAAAAGCGCTTGGTTTTCGTTTGATTCACTAATTAGAATCAGTCTCATTTGATATCCGTCCCGGGTTCCTTGAGATGACTGAAGCAGTGACATCGACGGAGCAGTCCCTTGATGGCTTGTACCGCGATCACCATGGCTGGCTGGAAAGCTGGCTGCGGCGGCGAATGGGCAACGCCTGGGATGCGGCGGACCTCAGCCAGGATGCCTTTCTGCGGGTGCTCGCCAGCTCCCAGAAAATCGCCGACATGCGCGAGCCCAGGGCTTATCTGCTCACCGTGGGCAAGCGCCTGCTGAGCAACTTCTACGCTCGACGCAGCCTGGAACACGCCTATCTCGAAGCCCTGGCGCAGATGCCCGAAGACAGCGCGCCGTCTCCGGAACAACGCTGGCTGCTGCTGGAAACCCTGCACGCGCTCGATGAGCTGCTCGATGGGCTGCCGGCCCAGGTGCGCCGCGCATTTCTCCTGAGCCAGCTCGACGGCTTTGGCTACCGCGATATCGCCGAGCGCCTGGAGGTCTCGGAGCGTACGGTTAAACGCTACATGGCCCAGGCCTACGAGCATTGCCTGCTGGTGGACTGGTGATGCGCCGAGCGCCCTCGAAAGAGGATCGCGAGGTAATACGCCAGGCGGCGCGCTGGCTGGCGCTGCTGGAGTCGGCTGGTACCCGCGAGGACGACCACCCCGAGTTGCAGCGCTGGCGCGACAGTTCCACTAGCCACGAGCACGCCTGGCAGAAGGCCCAACAACTGCGCGAGCGCTTCCGCAGCGTGCCGTCAGGGTTGGCGATGTCGACTCTGGACCGACCGGATCAGGGGCGTCGCGCGCTGCTCAAGCGAGCGTTGGGCATTGCCGCGCTGGTTCCGTCAGCCTGGTTGCTGAGCCGACAATTGCCGCTGGATGTCTGGCGCGCCGACCTCCACACCTCCACCGGCGAGCGCCGTAAGCTACCCCTGGCCGCAGGTAGCCTGCTGCAACTCAACACCGACAGTGCCGTGAACCTGGACCTGGGCAACGGCGTCGTAACGCTGCTGCGTGGGGAAATTGCGTTGAGCGTGCCGGGCGACGCGGCACTGGCCATCGAGGCGCCGTATGGGCGCATCCTCGTAGGCCGGAGCGAGGTCTGTGTACGGCTCAACTCCAACGACTGCCAGGTGTCGGTGCTCCGCGGCACAGTCCAGTTGCAGCCGTTGCGGGGCGTGTCGGTGGATTTGCATGCAGGTCAGCACGCCAGTCTGGCGTTGAACGGGGCAGGGCCGATTGGCGCCTTCGACGTTTCCTCGCCCGGTTGGCGCGAGGGCGTACTGACGGTGCAGGACCAGGCCCTGGGTGACTTCCTGCGCGAACTGAGCCGTTATCGCGCCGGCCTGTTGCGCTGGGAGCCCGAGCTCGAAAACCTGCGCGTCACCGGCACGTTCCGGCTCGACGACACCGACCAGATCCTGTCGTTGCTGGCGGCCAGCCTGCCGGTCGAGGTGCAGATGCGTAGCCGTTACTGGGTCACGCTGCGGCCTCGCAAAGCCTTCGCGCAAAAAAACAGTGCGTAAAGCCCGTCCCTTTTTTTCAGCTCACCGGTCATTCCCGGTAAGTGAATAAAATACGAGAGCCTTGCCATGTCCGCTGCACCGCCTTTTCGTTCGAGCCCGCTGTCGCATCTCGCCTTGTTGCTGGCCCTGAGTTCCCTTCCGCCATTCATCCCGGGCAGTTGGGCAGATACGCCGCCGCTGCGTAACTACGAGGTCCCTACGGGTAGCCTGGGTCCCGCGCTGACGCGTTTTGCCGGGCAGGCTGGCGTCAGCCTGTCGGTCGACCCGGCGCTGGTCAGCGGACGCGCCACGGCCGGCCTTTTCGGGCAGTATGGCGTGGAGGATGGTTTCGCCCACCTGCTGCTGGGCTCCGGCCTGCGACTGGTGCCCGTTGGCGAGCAGGCCTACACCCTCGCTCCGGTCGCGGAAGGCGCTGCGCTGCAACTGGCGCCTGCTTCGGTCATCGTTGCCAGCGGTTCGGCGGACGGCCAGGCCTACGCCGGCGGTCAGGTCGCCCGGCTCGGCTCGCAGGGTTTGCTGGGTTCGCGCGACTTCCTGGATACGCCGTTCAGCATGACCACCTACACCTCGGAAGCGGTCAAGAATCAGCAGGCGCGTACCCTGGCCGATCTGACCGCCAGCGATCCGGCAGTACGCTCCACCAATCCGGCGGGCGGTCGTTTCGAACAATTCACCATCCGTGGTTTCAGCCTGTTCAACAGCGATGTGTCCTACGGCGGCCTTTACGGCATCCTGCCGACGTACTCCATCGACATGGAGATGGCCGATCGCGTCGACATCCTTCGCGGCCCGACCCAACTGATCAACGGAATATCGCCGCGCGGTAGCGTCGGCGGCGGCATCAACATCGTGCCCAAGCGCGCCACCGACAAGCCCATCACCGAATTCACTGCCAGCTATGTCTCCGACAGCCAGGTGGGTGGCGCGCTGGACGTAGGCCGCCGCTTTGGCGAGGACAACCGCTTCGGCATCCGCTTCAACGGCGTCAAGCAATCCGGCGATACCGAGTGGGATCACCAGAAGGTCGACCGTGAGATGGCCGTGCTCGGCCTGGACCTCCGCGACGAGCGCCTGCGCCTGTCGATGGACGTAGGCCATACCGAGCGCGATACCGATGCGCCCCAGGAGCGGGTGCTGGTAGGCGCCGATGCGCCCGTGCCCAGGGCGGATGACGTTCGCCACAACTATGCCCAGGCCTGGACCAAAGCCCAGACCCGCGACACCTTTGGTGCGATACGCGGTGAGTACGATATCGATGACTCGCTGATGGTTTACGGCGCGGTCGGGGCACGTAAGAGCAACCACGACTTCCTGCGCCACAACGTATCGATCACCAATGCCGCGGGCGACTTCACCATCCAGCCCCGCGACTTCACCCGCGACGAAGACGTACGCACGGTCAATGCCGGTGTGCGCAAATGGTTCCGGACCGGCGCAGTGAGCCATGAGGTTAATCTGGCTGCCGACTATTTCTCGATGGACTTCGAGAACGGTGGTGGGCGTTACGCCAACCGCGCGGGCAATCTCTACAACCCGGTCACTACGCCCGAACCGACCGTGCGAACCCGGACCGACGCGAAGATCTACACCGAGAACCGCTTCAGCGGCGTCGCCTTGTCCGACACCCTGGGCTTTCTTGAGGATCGGATGCTCGTCACTGTTGGCGCGCGTTGGCAGCGGGTGAAGGTTGACGACTGGGAGAATGGCGTCAGGGGCGAAACGTCCTACGACGAGGAAAAGTTCTCGCCGTCGGTTGGTGTGCTGTTCAAGGCTACCGATCAACTGTCGCTTTACGCCAACTACATGGAAGGCCTTAGCCAGGGCAAGATCGCTCCCTCAACCGCCATCAACGAAGACGACATATTCCCCCCATTCATCAGCCGCCAGCTCGAGGCCGGTGCCAAATACGACATGGGCAAGTTCGCCATTACCGCGGCCGCATTTCGCATCAAGCAGCCTGCCTATGAGACAGGTGATGCACCCGCTCCAGGTGTGGAGGGCACCTTCGGCCCGAGTGGCAAGCGGGTGAACGACGGTATCGAGTTGAGCCTGTTCGGCGAGCCCACTGACGGCTTCCGCCTGCTCGGCGGTGCGATGTACATCGACAGCAACTTGGAAGATACCAACAACAGCGGCGCCAACGATGGTAACCGCGCCCCGGCTACGCCCAAGTACAACGCCAATCTTGGTGCCGAGTGGGACGTGCCAAGGATGCAGGGGCTAACCCTCACCGCCCGTGGCATTTACAGCAGTTCCCAGTATCTGGATCAGGACAACACCAAGGAAATCGACGCCTGGACGCGCTATGACGTCGGCGCCCGCTACGCCTTCAAGGTCGACGAAAAGGTCATTACCCTGCGCGGTGCTGTTGAAAACCTGCTGAACGAGCGTGACTGGATCTCGGCGGGTGCTTCGGACGATAGCGAGCCTGGTTTGACGCTCGCCACGCCGCGTACCTACATCCTTTCGGCCACGATCGGCTTCTAGAACCGTCAAGTGCCTGAGCGCTGGCCCGGCACTTCTAGGCAATCGCATCCGCTGCGTGTCTGCGGATACCGTTCCGCGTATGGGTATACCGGGAAGGAGATCATCTCGAGTGGTCTTCGACAGACGTCCCCGGCTGAGGTAACTCCCCGGATCCCGTAAGGCTGATCGAGCGGTCAATTGAAGACAGCTCGATAAAAATGCTGGAAAATTGCACCGAAATGGCGTCGGCGGCACAGGCACTACGGGGAAGGTCAACATGAGCGATGACAAACTGATCGACTTCGCCGCCGAGCGAGACAAGCGCATTCACGATCTGCGCGACAAGCGCCTGGATGAAATGCGTCAGGCCTTCGAGCAGGCGATGCCCCTGGCGAAGAAGAAAAAGCCGAAGAACAAGCCGAAAAAACGCTAGAGCCCCGCCATCCGCGGCCATCGGTCGCCCATCAATCCGCCAATGCTTGACTCAGGTCATTCCCCTAAGAAGCCATCGGATCGGCTTTCCGCGCATTTGATTCAAATCAATTTTGCCCGCGTCGAGGGTGACTATCTTGCACCCATCCAAGCATAACGCCCCATAGCAGGAGGCCATCCATGTTTCTAGATGAAGTGGTAATCGCAGGTCTGCTTATCGTCGGACTCTGTGTCGTTTTCTGCACCGGTTTCGGGGTTTTTATCTGGAAGGACTCGAAGAAGCAAAAAGCAAACTGATCCTTCCTTAACGAGCACGCAAGGCACTTGGGGCGACTTCGGTCGCCCGTTTTTTTGCCCGCAGAAAAGTGGTTACAGGGCGTGGCCCGGTACATTGCGCCGAACGCCGAACGCCGAACGCCGAACGCCGAACGCCGAACGCCGAACGCCGAACGCCGAACGAACCCGTCTCCCTTACCGTTGTTTTCCGTCTGGCCCGATCGAGTGGCTCGACGCGCATCCTGCCCGCGCATTACCGCCTCGCCAGCGAACCGACCCCGTGATCGGTCGCGCAGCCGTGCCTCTCACTTCCCCTCAGCCCGCCATGCGCTCGATTTTTGCCGGGGTGCGTTGCATCAGCACCTTGCCGTGACGGATCGAGACCAGCGCGTGGCCCTGGCTGCGGATCATCTCGTAGTCGCTGGGCGCTGAAAGAATCAACAGGTTGGCCGGGCGGCCGGCTTCCAGGCCGTAGCGCTCGCCCAGGTTCAGCGTGCGCGCGCTGTTGTCGGTGATCAGGTCGAGGCCACGTTGCAGGTCGTCGTAGCCGAGCATGTGGCAGATGTGCAAACCGGCTTCGAGGATGCGCATGATGTTGCCGTTGCCCAGCGGGTACCACGGATCGACGATGGAATCCTGGGCGAAGCAGACGTTCATTCCGGCGCGGTCGATTTCCGCCACGCGCGTCAGGCCGCGGCGCTTCGGATAGGTGTCGAAGCGGCCTTGCAGGTGGATGCTCTCGGTCGGGCAGGAGATGAAGTTGATCCCGGACATCTTCAGCAGGCGGAACAGCTTGGAGCAGTAGGCGTTGTCGTAGGAGCCCATTGCCGTGGTGTGGCTCGCGGTGACGCGTTCGCCCATGCCGCGCACGCGGGCTTCCTCGGCCAGCACTTCGAGGAAGCGTGACTGCGGATCGTCGGTCTCGTCGCAATGCACGTCCACCAGGCAGCCGTTGCGCTCGGCCAGGTCCATAAGGAACTTGATCGAGCTGACGCCCTGATCGCGGGTGTTCTCGAAGTGCGGGATGCCGCCGACCACATCGGCGCCGATCACCAGCGATTCCTCCATCAGCTTGCGGCCATTGGCGAAGGACTCGATGCCTTCCTGCGGGAAGGCGACGATCTGCAGGTCGATCAGATGGCGGGTTTCCTCGCGCACCTCGACCATCGCCTTGAGCGCGGCGAGGGTCGGGTCGGTGACGTCGACGTGGGTGCGCACGTGCTGGATGCCGTGGTCGACGAGCATGTCGATGGTCTTCTTCGCCCGCGTCTTGCTGTCCTCATGGGTCACCAGCGCCTTACGCTCCGCCCAGCGCTCGATGCCCTCGAACAGCGTGCCGCTCATGTTCCAGGCCGGCTCGCCGGCGGTGAGGGTGGCGTCCAGATGGATGTGCGGCTCGATGAAGGGGGCCGTGACCAGATTGCCGGCGGCGTCGAGGTCGCCTGGGTTGGCGGCGCTGCTGCCGCCCTGAGCCTGGATCGCGGCGATGCGCTCGCCGCTCAGTTCGATGCGGTACAGGCCGTCTTTTCCGCGCAGGCGGGCGTTGACGATATTCATGCAGGACTCCGTGGATTGCGGGGAGACGATAGCCGCCAGATCATCAGGGCGACGGCGGTGTTCAGGCGTTGGTGCGGGTCGTCGAACGAGCGGCCGGTGAGCGCTTCGATACGCTGCATCCGGTAGCTCAGGGTGTTGCGGTGCACGGCCAGGCGCTGCGCGGCCAGGGCCAGGTTGCCGTTCTCGTGGAACCAGGCCTCCAGCGTCGGCATCAGCACCGGCTCGTGACGCGAGTCGTCGCCGATCAGCGCGCCGAGGGTGGTGTCGACGAAGCGGTCGAGCAGCTTGCGGTCGCGAATCGCGCCGAGCAGTTCGAGCACGCCGAGTTCGTTGAAGCAGCATAACCCCAGGCGCTCCGGGAAGGATTGCGCTGCGACGAGCGCCTGGCGCGCCTCGCCGAGGGCGAGGGCATAGCCGGACGGGCCATGGCCGCCGGCGCTGAGGCCAAGGAACAGTCGCAGCGGCGCCAGGGTCTGGTTTAGCTCGTCTAGCAGGCCGGTCATCAATTGCCGGTTGAGCTGCTCGCGCTGGGCGTCGGCGGCAGGCAGCAGGGCGATCCAGTGCTCGCCCTGGCAGACCAGGGCGAGCGGCTCGCCGAGGTCGTTCAGGGCCTGTTCAAGACGTCGCTGCAGGCGCTGGCGGCTGGCCTGGAGGCTGCGTTCGGCGTCCTGCAGGTCGTCCCCGGCGAACAGCCGCTCGCTGTTTTCCAGCTTGAACAGCGCCACCTGACGCGGCACGGCCAGCGGCAGGTGCAGGGTCTGGGCGCGCTGGGTGAGGACCTCGAGGGACTGGTAATCGCCTTCCAGCAACTGCTCCAGGACATGCTGGCGCGAGCGCCCCAGCAGCTGTTCCTGGACCAGCGCGGTGCCGATCGCCTGGGTCACCACCACCATCTTCAACTGGTAGGGTTGCTCGAGCAGCGGCACGCCGAGGCGTTCGGCTTCGGCGATAACCGCCTCGGGAATCTGCTGGATGAATTCCTCGCCGGTGAGGATCACCATTCCGGCGACCACCCGTTGCTGCGCCTCGCGCACCAGTTGCAGCAGATTGGCCTCGTCGCGCGGGTGGTTGATGCCGGTGACGAAGATCAGCTCGCCGCCCATCACCCAGTCGGCGATGCCCTCGTTCTCGGCCACGTAGGGCCAGCGCACCGGATTGTCGAGCCCCGCCGCGCCGGCGCGCAGGTGCATGCTTTCCAGGCCGGGGAGGGCGAGGGCGTCGGCAACGGTGAGGCTCATCAGCGACGGTCCTGGCGGATGTAGGGCTGCCCGAGCGCCGCCGGCTCGGCATTGCGCCGCGCCCGCGAGCAACTGGCGGCTACCAGCACGGCGATGGTCAGCGCGTAGGGTAGCATGCCCATCAGATACACCGGCGCGTCGAAGCCGCTGGCTTGCAGGCGTGGCAGCAGCGCCTCCACCGCGCCGAAGAGAAAGGCACCGAGGATCGCCCGCAGCGGGTCCCAACGGGCGAAGATGACCAGCGCAAGGGCGATCCAGCCGCGCCCGGCGACCATGTTCTCGACCCAGACGTTGCTGGCCACCGCGGACAGGTAGGCGCCGCCGAGGCCGCCGAGGGCGCCGCAGCAGGTCACCGCGAACAACTGGTGCAGCTGCACGTTGACGCCGGCAACGTCGGCGGTCGCCGGGTCCTCGCCGACCGCGCGCAGGCGCAGGCCGAAGTGGCTGCGGGCGATCAGCCACCAGCAGCCGAGGGTGAGGAGGATGGCCAGGTAGGCCAACGGGTCCTGGGCGAACAGCAGCTGGCCGAGCAGCGGCACCTGCGCGAGGCTGCCCAGATCGACGTTGGCCACGCCCTCGAAGGTGCGATGCACGTAGTCGCGGCCGAGCAGCCCGGCGGCGCCGAGGCCGATGGCCATGGTCGCCAGGCCGGCGAGGATCTGCTCGGCGCGCAGCAGCACCACGGCGATGCCGAAACCCAGCGCGAGCAGGGCGCCGGCGGCCACCCCGGCGGCGATGCCGAGCCCCAGGCTGCCGCTCTCCAGGGTCACCGCGGCGGCGGCCATCGCGCCCATCGCCAGGTAACCCTCGACGCCGAGGCTGACCACCCCGGCGCGTTCGGACAGGATCAGCCCGACACTGGCCAGCAGCAGCGGGATGGCGGCGGTCGGTACGCTGCCGAGCCAGCTGCCAAGGAAGGCGATGTCCATCAACGCGGCTCCTTCTTCATGTCGATGCGGTAATGGGCGAAGAACTGCGCGATCAGTAGGCTCATCAGGATCAGCCCCTGCAGCAGCACGACGACGGCGTCGGACAGACCGTAGAACACCTTCAGCGTACTGCCAGCGTTGTACAGACCGGCGAGGGCGAAGGCGGTAGGCAGAATCCAAAGCGGTTTGAAGCGCGCGACGAAGGCGATGACGATGCCGCTGAAGGTCATGTTCCAGCCGATGTTCTGCGTCAGGCGATACTCGCTACCCGTGATAATCAGGCCGCCGGCCAGGCCGGACAGCGCGCCGGAGAGCAGCACCATGATCGCCAGCGTGAGGCCCACCGGGATGCCGGCGGCACGCGCCACCTGCGGGTTGGCGCCGATGGCGGCGGCGTGGAAGCCGAGCCGGCTGCGTTCGCTGAGCATCGCCACCAGCAGGGTCACGGCGAGGGCGATGAAGAGGCCACTGTGCAGGTTGCCGAAGCCGAGCAGCGCCAGACGCTCGTCGCCGCCGATCTGCATCGACATCGGGAAGCTGTTGGCCGGGTCGCGCCAGGCACCGAACAGCAGGTGCTGCAGCAGCAGGTAGGCGATGTTCGAGAGCAGCAGGGTGACCACCAGTTCGCTGACCTGCAGGCGCAGGCGCAATACCAGCGGCAACGCCACCCAGGCCGCGCCGAACAGCGCCGAGGCGAGCAGCATCAGCGGCAGGCGCAGCGCCTCGGGGCCGACGCCGTAGAGAGAGACGGCCGTGGCGCCGATGGCGCCGAGCCAGAGCTGGCCCTCGATGCCGATGTTCCAGAATTTCACCCGCATGGCGACCGCCGAGGACAGCCCGACGAGAATCAGCGGGACCGTCAGGGTCAGCGTCTGAGCCAGCCCCTGCGGGCTGACGAAGACCTGCACGAAGAGGTCGTCGAGCAGCGACTCGGTGGGCACGCCGGCCCAGACCAGCAGCGCCAGGCCAAGCAGGATGCCACCGGCCAGGCCGCCGACGAAGGTGCCGATGCCGCGCCGGCCGGACAGCGTCAGGCGTCGTTGCAGGGCGAAGGTGTAAGGCAGCGCGATCATCGTTTCATTCTCTTTTCAGAGGGTGTTTGCAAAATAGGCGAGCGAAGGCAAGACAAGGCGAAATGGCCCGAAAAAGCGCAGTTGACTGGAGTCAATGAGCATTTTGAGGGGCATTTCAACGCCGTATTGCCGAGTGCAGCCATTTTGCAAACATCCTTTCAGGCATGCCCGAGCATCAGCCGACCAACCTCTTCGGCGCTCGACCCGCCCGGGCACTCGCCGGTGATGCGGCCTGCGCTCATCACCGCGATGCGGTCGGAGAGCGCGAGGATTTCCTCCAGGTCTTCGCTGATCAGCAGGCAGGCGGCGCCGCTGGCGGCCACCTCGCGGATCGCCTGGTGGACCACCGCGCAGGCCTTGACGTCGAGGCCGCGGGTCGGCGAGTGAGCGACCAGCAGGCGCACGCCGCTGTCCAGTTCGCGGGCCAGCAGTACCTTCTGCGCGTTGCCGCCGGAGAGCAGACTGGTGCGCAACTCCGGGGTAGCGCCGGCGATGGCCTGGCGGGCGATGGCGGCCAGGGCGTCGGCGCGCATGCGTGCGCGGTTCAGCCAGCCGCTTCGGTAATGGCCGCCGCGCACTCGGGTCAGCGCCAGGTTGTCGGCCACCGAGAGTTCGCCGATCAGGCCGCTGGCCATGCGGTCGGAGGGAATGATGCGCAGGCCGAGGTCGCGGCGACGGGCGATGGACGCGTGGGTCACCTCGGCGCCGTCCAGGGACAGGTTGCCGGCCTCGATCGGCAGGCTGCCGAGCAGGGCGTCGGCGAGTTGCTGCTGGCCGTTGCCGCCGACGCCGGCGACGCCAAGCACTTCGCCGGCGCGCACGCGCAGGCTGACGCCGTCGATACCGACGCCGCCGTCGGCGCGGCTGACGCACAGCTGGTGGGCGATCAGCAGGTCGGCGCCGTTGCTGATCAGCGTGGACGGCGCGCGCTCCGGGCCGGCCTTCTGCTCGCCGACCATCAGCCGGGCGATTTCTTCCATGGAAAGGCTGGTGGTCGGCAGGTTGGCGGCTACCGTGCGGCCCTGGCGCATCACCGTCAGGCGGTGGCTGTGGCCAACCACTTCGCGCAGCTTGTGGGTAATCAGCACGATGCTCAGGCCGGTGTCGGCCATGCGCCGGATCGCCGAGAGCATGTCGCCGGCCTCGCGGTCGGTGAGCACCGCGGTGGGTTCGTCGAGGATCAGGATGCGCGCGCCGAGGGCCAGCACCTTGCAGATTTCGGCGCGCTGGCGCTCGGCTACCGAGAGGTCGGCGACCTGCGCCTGCGGGTCGATGCGCAGGCCGATCTGCTCGGCGGTGCGCAGCAGCGCGGCGCCGGCTTCGGCCGCGCTGCGCAGGCCCTTGCGCCCGCCCGCGGCGAGCAGCAGGTTCTCCACCACACTGAAGCGCTCCACCAGGCGGAAATGCTGGTGCACCATGCCGATGCCCGCCGCGCTGGCGTCCGCCGGGCGACGGATCGCCAGGCGTTCGCCCTGCAGGCGGATCTCGCCTTCGTCGGCAAGGTAGACCCCGGTGAGGATGTTCATCAGGGTCGACTTGCCGGCGCCGTTCTCGCCCAGCAGCGCGTGTACCTCGCCGCGCTCCAGCTGCAGGCCGACGCCGTCGAGCACGGTGCGCTCGCCGAAGCGCTTGCTCAGCCCGCGCAGTTCCAGGAACACCGGGGCCGAGGCCGCCGGCATGGCTGTCACTTGACGCTCCCGACGGTGCCCTTGACCAGGTAATCCATGTTCCAGATCGCCGCGTCGTCCAGTGTCGCGCCGGCGGCCACCGCCTCCTCGCCGTTCTGCTTGAACAGCGGGCCGCTGAACGGCGAGAAGCTGCCGGCGATGATCTGCGCGCGCACCGCCTCGATCTTCGCGCGGGCCTCGGCGGGCACCTTGTCGCTCAGCGGGGTGATGTCCACCACGCCTTCGGCGAGGCCGGGGAAGGCACCGTATTGGTTCGGCTCCCAACTGCCGTCGACGATCTTGCGGATGGTCGGCACCAGGTACTTGTCCCAGTGGAAGACCACCGAGGTCAGGTGACCCTTGGGCGCCATCTTGCTCATGTCCAGCTGGAAGCCCACCGAGGCCTTGCCGGCCTTTTCCGCGGCGGTGAAGGGGCCGGCCGAGGACAGGTTGTTGGCGATCACGTCGGCGTTCTGCTCGAGGATCGACTTGGCCGCCTGGCTTTCCTTGGCCGGGTCCCACCAGGAGTTGGTGTAGAGCGCGATAGTCTTGATCGTCGGGTCGACCGACTGTGCGCCGAGGGCGAAACCGTTGATGTCCCAGTTCACCGGCGCCACCGGGAAGCCGCCGAGCATGCCCAGGGTCTTGTTCGGGCTGACCGAGGCGGCGGCGATGCCCGCCAGGTACCAGGCCTCGTAGGTGCGCGGGTAGAAGCTTTCCAGGTTGGCGGCGTTGGTGGTGCCGGAGGCGGCGAGGAAGGCCACCTGCGGGTACTTCCTGGCCGCTTCCAGCACGCCGTCGGAGTAGCCGAAGGAGGTGGTGACGATGATGTTGAAGCCGCGCTGCACGTAGAGGTCGATGGCGTTCTTCAACGCGGTGGATTCCTCGGGAATGCTCTCCGCCACGGCGATCGGGTAGCCGAGTTCGCTGGCCACCTGCTGGCGGCCGTTGTCGATGGATTCATTCCAGCCGCCGTCCTTGACGGTGGCGGCATAGATGAAGGCGATCTTCGGCTTGCCGGCCAGCTTGAAGGCTTCCGCCGCCTGCGCGGGTGCCAGGGCGAGTAGGGCGGTGGAGGCCAGCAGGCCGATACAGGCGAGGTGCAGGGACGCGTGACGGCGAGTTTTCATGGGGTATTCCCTTCAGGAGATTGGCTTTCGTCTTTCTGGCGGTGGAAGTAGGTGTGGTCGAAGCGCGAGCGGATGTAGTCGCCGGCGGTGATCGGCGGGTACTGCGGCGGCCAGTCCGGGTTCTGGCAACTAGGCAGCACCTCGATGAGGCTCTGCGAGTCGGGGCCGAAGAAGAAGGGGATCGAGTAGCGCTGGCGCCCCGAGGAGTTGATCGCGCGATGCAGCGTCGAGGCGAAGTAGCCGTTGGTCCAGCGCGCCATCAGGTCGCCGACGTTGACGATGAAACAGCCGGGAATCGGCAACGCCTGGATCCACTCGCCGGCGCTGTTGAGCACCTGCAGGGCCGGCACCTCGTCGGTGCGCAGGATGGTGAAGCACTCGTAGTCGGAGTGCGCGCCGATGCCGATCTGCGCGTCGTCGATGGCGCCGCTCTGGCTCGGGTAGGAGAGCACGCGCATGTGCGCCATCGGCTTGTTCAGGTAGGCCTCGAAGAAGTCCTCTTCGAGCTCCAGGGCCAGGGCGAAGGCGGCGAAGATGCGCCTGCCGAAATCCAGCATGGCGGCGTGATAGGCGAGCAGCGCGGGTTTGAACCCGGGCAGTTGCTCGGGCCACTGGTTGGGGCCGTAGCCGAACACGCCGGCCTGCACGTCGGGGTCGTCGGCGGGCACTTCCAGGGCCAGGTCGAAACCCTCGTGCATGTCGCCCTGACCTTCCTCGTTGGTGTTCTCGCCGAGCATCGGCGTGTAGCCGCGCATGTTCGGCGAGCGGTCGATGTCCACCGCCTTCTTCACCTCCAGCGGCAGGTCGAAGAAGCGGTGGGCGGCGCTGAAGGTGGCATCGATCACCTCGTCCGGCACGCCGTGCCCGCGGGCGTAGAAGAAGCCGACCTCGGTGCACGCCCTGCGCACCTCCTCGCCGACCCGCTGCCGGGCTTCCGGGTCGCCGCCGTACATGGCGGAGAAATCGATCACGGGGATTTCGGAGAAGGGCAACTGGCGCGCTTCAAGGCCCGAGGCGCTGAAGCTGCGGGGTCCGTTGCCGGTTCTTACGGTTTGCATGGTGGCGTCCCTGAAGTGAGTGGCGTAGTTCAGGCGCGGCTGGTGCCGGCGCTGCGGGTGGCCAACTGGCGCAACTGGAACAGCACGACATACGCCAGCGCGCCGACCAGGATGCCGACGATGGGCGCCACCCAGGGCGAGACGTAGGCGCAGAAGGCACCGATGAAGTAGGCGGCGAGGCCGACGGCGTTGAACTTCGGCAGGCGCACGTCCGCCAGGCGCGGGTAGCGCTGCTTATGCCCGTAGAAGTAGTCGGCCATGATCACGCCGCCGATTGGCGGGATGATCGAGCCGAGCAGGATCAGGAACGGGATCAGCATCTCGTACATGCCGCCGATCGCCAGCAGGGTGCCGATGCCGGCGCCGACCACGGTGATCAGCTTGCGTCGCTCGCTGCGCAGCAGGTTGCAGCCGGCGGCGGCGAAGTTGTAGATGGTGTTGTCCTGGGTGGTCCACAGGTTGAGGAAGAGCATCACCACCGCGACGATCGACAGGCCCTGCAGGACCAGCACTTCGACCACGTCGGGTTGCTGGTAGACGATGGCGCCGTAGGCGCCGGTGACGATCATCAGGCCGTTGCCGAAGAAGAACCCGACCATGCTGGAGAGCATCGCCACCCGGCCGTTGCGGGCGAAGCGCGTCCAGTTGGTGGCCTGGGTGGCCCCGCTGACGAAGGTGCCGAAGATCATGGTGATCGCCAGGTTCATGCTCATGCTTTGCTGCGGCTCGATGGCCAGCAGCGCACCGAGGCCGCCGACCTTGTCGGTGGCCAGCCACAGCGACCAGACCAGGAACAGGCACATGGCCGGCACCGCAACGCGCGAGAGCAGGTCCAGGCCCCTGTAGCCGACGAAGGCGGTGATGCAGAAGCCGAAGCCGAACAGCACCATCAGCGGGATGGTCCAGCCTTCCGGCAGGCCGAGGATCTTCACCAGCGCCAGGGCCATGGTCGCGGTGCCCCAGGCGTACCAGCCGACCTGGGTGAAACCGAGCAGCATGTCGGACAGCTTGCTGCCCACCTCGCCGAAGCAGAAACGCCCCATCAGCACCGAGTTCAGCCCGCTGCGGCAGGCGATCAGGCCGAGCACGGCGGCGTAGGCGCCGAGCAGCAGGTTGCCGATGATCGCCGCCCAGATCAGCGTCTTGAAGTCGAAGGCCATGCCGATCTTGCCGCCGGCGAACATGGTGGCGGTGAAGAAGGTGAAGCCGAACAGCATGATCGAGGTGGAAAACAGGCCCTTGCGCGCGCCGGCCGGGACCTCGCTGAGGGGGTAGTCGTTGCCGCTGTCCGGTGCCTGAGCCATGTCCGTGTCCTCCTGCCGTGATTGGGTGTGGCCTCGGCGATTGCGAAGGCTGTGCCAGTTCCGGGCGGGGAGGCGAAAAAGCGGGGTGTTGTTCAGGGTGACGGGTCGTGCTGTGCGACTTGCACAAAGAAACGGCGATTTATTCCGTCATCCGGTACGAATGCTTGTGCGATATGGCCATGTCGTGGGCCGGGCTGGTGCGTGCGAAAGCCGCCTTGCACCAGTTGGGGCCGACCGCCTCGCGCGGTCGCGAGGCGGTCGGCGGCGGGTTTCAACCGATGCTGATCGGCGGCAGTTCGGCCAGGGCGATGTCCAGCGCCTCGGTCGGCGCCATCACCTCGGCTTCGCCGTCCACCACCTTCTTGCCATCCTGGTTGATCACCCGGGTGGCGATGCGCACGCGGTTCTTCGGCAGCTTTTCGAGAATTTCCAGCTCCACGGTCAGGGCGTCGCCGAGCTTCACCGGGCGGGTGAATTTCAGGCTCTGGCCGAGGTAGATGGTGCCCGGTCCCGGCAGCTCGCAGGCGATGGCCGCGCTGATCAGCGCGCCGCTGAACATGCCATGGGCGATGCGCTCCTTGAACTGCGTGCCGGCCGCGTAGGCGGCGTCGAGGTGCACCGGGTTGCGGTCGCCGGAGACCGCGGCGAACAGCTGGATGTCGCGTTCTTCGACGGTCCGTTCGTAGCGTGCGGTCTGGCCGACTTCGAGGCTGTCGTAGGGGAAGTTGCGGAGCTGGGTCATGGCGTGTCCTTGGCGGATGAGTCGAGGGCCTGTTGCAGCCAGTCGATGAGGAAGGCGGTCACCTCGTCGCGATTGGTCTCGTTGAGCAGCTCGTGACGGGCGTCCGGGTAGAGTTTCAGTTGCACCTTGCGCAGGCCGGCGCGCTGCATCGCTTCGGCGAGGTCCTCCAGGCGCTCGCCGTCGCTGACCGGATCGCACTCGCCACCGATCACCAGCAACGGCAGGCGCGCGTCGATCTGCGCCAGCTTTTCCAGCGGGGTGATCTCCTGCAACCCGCCGAGCAGGTCCATCCACAGCCGGTTGGTGCAACGGAAGCCGCACAGCGGGTCGGCGATGTAGGCGTCCACTTCCGCCGGGTCGCGGCTTAGCCAGTCGAAGGCGGTGCGGTTCGGCCTGAAGGCCTTGTTGAAGGAGCCGAAGGACAGGAAGTCGATCAGCGCGCTGCGCCCGGTCGGGCCCTGGCGCCATTGCTCGAAACGCGCCACCTGGCGCGCCGCGCGATACAGCGAGACCGGCTGGTAGTTGGAGCCGGAAAGGATCGCGCCGCTCACCGCGCAGCTGTGCTGCATCAGGTAGGCCTGGGCGATGTAGCTGCCCATGCTGTGGCCGAGCAGGAAGATCGGCGTGCGCGGGTGCTGCTGGCGAATGTGGTGGTTGAGCGCGGCGAGGTCGTCGATCACCCGTTGCCAGCCATCCTTCACCGCGTAGTCGCCGAGGATGCCGCGCTGCGCCGTCTGGCCGTGGCCTCGCTGGTCGTGGGCATACAGCTCGACGCCGGCGGCGACCAGCGCCGCGCCGAAACGGGCATAGCGGCCGGCGTGTTCGGCCATGCCGTGGGCCAGCATCAGCACGGCTTTCGGCGGTTGTTCGGCGAACCAGCGCTGGACGTGGACGGGCGCGGCATCGCTGGTGGTGAGCCAGAAGGCATCGTGGCGCATGGTGGTTCTCGAACCCTGTGGTGGCGGCATTTTGCACGGGACGACCGGCAGCGCAAGCCACAGGTGACCGCTTGAGCATAGCCAGCCGGCGCGGTAGCAGCCTGCGGCAAAGCCGGCAAGATTCACGCGGTCTATGGCGATTTGCGCCGTCCGGCCCACCTGCTAACGTCCGGAAAGGCCCGCACGAGCGGGCGCGCCACGTTCAGGACCAAGGAGACAATAACAATGCAGCCTGATTTCTGGAGCGACAAACGTCCGGCCGGAGTGCCCGCTTCGATCGATCAGACGGCTTACTCGTCCGTCATCGAAGTGTTCGAGCGCTCGTGCAAGCGGTTCGCCGACCGTCCGGCGTTCAGCAACCTCGGCGTCACCCTCAGCTACGCCGAGCTCAATCGCCAGGCCGCCGCCTTCGCCTGCTACCTGCAGAAGCACACCGACCTGCAGCCCGGCGACCGCATCGCCGTGCAGATGCCCAACGTGCTGCAGTACCCGATCGCCGTGTTCGGCGCCCTGCGTGCCGGGCTGGTGGTGGTCAACACCAACCCGCTGTACACCGCCCGCGAGATGCGCCACCAGTTCAAGGACGCCGGCGTGCGCGCGCTGGTCTACCTGAACATGTTCGGCAAGCTGGTCGAGGAGGTGCTGCCCGATACGCAGATCGACTACCTGATCGAGGCGCGCATGGGCGACATGCTGCCGAGCCTCAAGGGGCTGCTGGTCAACACGGTGGTGAAGAAGGTCAAGAAGATGGTCCCGGACTACCAGCTGCCGCAGGCGGTACCGTTCAAGGAAGCATTGCGCAAGGGGCAGGGACACGGGCTGAGGCCGGTGAGCGTCGGCCTCGAGGACATCGCCGTGCTGCAGTACACCGGCGGCACCACCGGGGTGGCCAAGGGCGCCATGCTCACCCACGGCAACCTGGTGGCCAACATGCTGCAGGTGGACGCCTGCATGCAGCAGCTCGGCCCGGACGGCAAGCCGCTGATGAAGGTGGGCGAGGAGGTGATGATCGCGCCGCTGCCGCTGTACCACATCTATGCGTTCACCGCGAACTGCATGTGCATGATGCTCAACGGCAACCACAACGTGCTGATCACCAACCCGCGCGACATCGGCGGCTTCATCAAGGAGCTGAAGAAGTGGCGCTTCTCCGCGCTGCTCGGGCTGAACACCCTGTTCGTCGCGCTGATGGACCATCCCGACTTCAAGACCCTGGATTTCTCCAACCTCAAGCTGACCAATTCCGGCGGCACCGCGCTGGTCAAGGCCACCGCCGACCGCTGGAAACAGATGACCGGCTGCACGGTGGTGGAAGGCTACGGCCTCACCGAAACCTCTCCGGTGGCCAGCACCAACCCCTACGGCGACAAGGCGCGCCTGGGCACCGTGGGCATCCCGGTGGTCGGCACCGCCTTCAAGGTGATCGACGACGACGGCAACGAGCTGCCGCTGGGCGAGCGCGGCGAACTGTGCATCAAGGGCCCGCAGGTGATGAAGGGCTACTGGCAGCGCGAGGAGGCGACCGCCGAGGTGCTGGACGCCGAGGGCTGGCTGAAGACCGGCGATATCGCCGTGATCGACCCGGACGGCTACACCCGCATCGTCGACCGCAAGAAGGACCTGATCATCGTCTCCGGCTTCAACGTCTACCCCAACGAGATCGAGGAAGTGGTGATGGCGCATCCGGGCGTCGCCAGCTGCGCCGCCATCGGCGTGGAGGACGAGCGCTCCGGCGAGGCAGTGAAGTTGTTCGTCGTGCCGCGCGAGGGCGGGGTCAGCGTCGAGGAACTCAAGGACTACTGCAAGGCCAACTTCACCGGCTACAAGGTGCCCAAGCACATCGTCCTCAGGGACGCATTGCCGATGACGCCGGTGGGCAAGATCCTCCGCCGCGAGCTGCGCGACATCGCCTGAGGCGTCTGGAAAGGGCATTTCAGGCAAGGCTGAAAAATATGACCGGATACTTGTATCCGGTCATTTTCGTTACTGGCTAGGCAGATGTTGGTGCTGGTGGGCTCCTGGCAAAGCTGCTACGCTCGGCGCGATTTTTTGCCCTCCCCGTGCGGGGCAAGATGCGCAGACACAATAACCAATCGCCTCAAAGGCGATGAGACCAGCTGTTGCTTAGGAGTGGGCTTCCATGATCGAAAACTTCTGGAAGGACAAGTACCCGGCGGGCATCCCTGCTGACATCAATGCCGACCAATACCCGAACATCCAGGCGGTATTGAAAGAGTCCTGCCAACGCTTCGCCGGCAAGCCCGCCTTCAGCAACCTCGGCAAGACGATCAGCTACGGCGAGCTGTACGAACTCTCCGGCATCTTCGCCGCCTACCTGCAGAACCATACCGACCTGCAACCCGGTGACCGCATCGCCGTGCAGGTGCCCAACGTGCTGCAGTACCCGGTCGCCGTGTTCGGCGCGATGCGTGCCGGCCTGGTGGTGGTCAACACCAACCCGCTGTACACCGCGCGGGAAATGGAACACCAGTTCAACGATTCCGGCGCCAAGGCGCTGGTGTGCCTGGCCAACATGGCCCACCTGGCCGAAGACGTGCTGCCCAAGACCGGCGTGCGCCACGTCATCGTCACCGAGGTCGGCGACCTGCTGCCGCCGCTCAAGCGCCTGCTGGTCAACAGCGTCGTCAAGTACGTGAAGAAGATGGTGCCGGCGTTCAACCTGCCGCAGGCGGTGAAGTTCAACGATGCCCTCGCCAAGGGTCGCGGCAAGGCGCTGCGCGAATCCGCTCCGCAGGGCAACGACGTCGCCGTGCTGCAATACACCGGCGGCACCACCGGCGTGGCCAAGGGCGCGATGCTCACGCACCGCAACATCATCGCCAACATGCTGCAGTGCAAGGTGCTGATGGGCGCCAACCTCAACGAGGGCTGCGAGATCCTCATCGCGCCGCTGCCGCTGTACCACATCTACGCCTTCACCTTTCACTGCATGGCGATGATGCTGATCGGCGGGCACAACATCCTCGTCACCAATCCGCGCGACCTGCCCGGCACGGTGAAGGAACTCGGCAAATGGAGGTTCACCGGCTTCGTCGGCCTGAACACCCTGTTCGTCGCGCTGTGCAACAGCGAAGACTTCCGCCGCCTCGACTTCAGCGCGCTGAAGGCGACCTTCTCCGGCGGCATGGCGCTGCAACTGGCCACCGCCGAGCGCTGGAGAGAGGTCACCGGCTGCGGCATCTGCGAAGGCTACGGCATGACCGAGACCAGCCCGGTCGCCACGGTCAACCCGTTCCAGAACATCCAGGTCGGCACCATCGGCATCCCGGTGCCCTCGACCCTGTGCAAGGTCATCGACGACGCAGGCAACGACCTGCCGATCGGTTCCATCGGCGAGCTGTGCATCAAGGGCCCGCAGGTGATGAAGGGTTACTGGCAGCGCGAGGAAGCCACCGCCGAGGTGCTCGACGCCAATGGCTGGCTGAAGACCGGCGACATCGCGGTGATCCAGGAAGACGGTTACCTGCGCATCGTCGACCGCAAGAAGGACATGATCATCGTCTCCGGTTTCAACGTGTATCCGAACGAACTGGAAGACGTGCTCGCCACCCTGCCGGGCGTGCTGCAGTGCGCCGCCATCGGTATCCCGGACGAGAAATCCGGCGAGGCGATCAAGGTCTTCGTGGTGGTCAAGCCGGGCGAGAGCCTGACCAAGGACCAGGTCATGCAGCACATGCACGACAACGTCACCGGCTACAAGCGACCGAAGTCCGTGGAATTCCGCGACGCGCTGCCGACCACCAACGTCGGCAAGATCCTGCGCCGCGAGCTGCGTGACGAAGAGCTGAAGAAGCTCGGCAAGAAGTAAGCGTACCGCCGTTCGAAGAAGCCCCGCCCATGCGGGGCTTTTTCGTTGCTGCGCGGCGTCCGGACCTGCGGCAGTCTGGCGCAGGTATTTCGCTCGTCGTCCCGTTGCTGCGCGCTTTTTGTCAGAATTGCCGCCTCGGTGGCGACGCCGCCCGGCGTCCGTCACGCTCTATAAGGAAATGCTTCATGCTCAGCCTGAGATTGCGCCCCAAAGTGTTGCTGCTGGTCCTGGTGCCCTGCTTTCTGCTTTCCCTGACGCTCGGGGGGTTGTCGGTCTGGGTGCTTCAGGGCGTCGCCGCGCAGCAGGAGGCCGAGGCCCGCAGCAGCCTGATCGAGGCCCGGCGTATTGAGATCGAGCATTACGTACAGGTCGCGCGCAAGGCGATCGCGCCGCTGTACGAGGCCTCCGCGGAGGGCGATCTGGAAGCCCGGGCGCGCGCCGTCGAGCTGCTGCAGAACCTCGGCTATGGCAAGGACGGCTACTACTGGGGGTATGACGAGAGCGCCGTGCGGCTGTTCCAGGGCAGCACTGGCGACAAGATCGGGCAGAGCTTCCAGGACTACCGCGATCCGCAGGGCGTCTACGCGATCCGCGAGCTGGTGCGAGCCGGGCGTGACGGCAGCCATTACGTCGACTACAGCTTCGTGCTCGGCGATGGAACCACCCTGGTGCCGAAGATCGGCTATTCCGAGTACCTGCCGAAGTGGCACATGGTGTTCGGCACCTCGGTCAACCTGGACGGTATCGAGCGGGAAGTTCAGACCATTCGCGCGCACTTCGGCAAGCGCATCGACCAGCTGACGTGGCTGATGATCGGCAGCGCCGTGGGCCTGCTGCTGGTGATCGGCGCCGTCGCGATGTACCTCTCCGGCACGCTGTTGCGGCCGCTGCTGCGGATCAAGGCGAGTCTCGACGAGGTGGCCCGCGGCGATGGCGATCTCACCCAGCGGCTGCCGGTGACCGGCGCCGACGAGCTGGGCGAGCTGGCCAGCGCCTTCAATCGCTTCGTCGAGAAGATCCAGGCGCTGGTGCGCCAGGTCAGCAATACGTCCTCCGAGCTGTCGATGCTGGTGGAGGCCGTGGCCAGCCAGGCGCATCGCTCGGAACAGGCGATGGATCGCCAGCGCCAGGAGACCGATCAGGTCGCTACGGCGATCAACGAAATGTCCGCGGCTGCCCAGGAAGTCGCCAGCAGCGCGCAGCGCGCCTCGGAAGCGGCGCAGGAAACCGACGAGCAGGGACGCAAGGCGCGCGAGGTGGTGGAGCAGAGCATGGTGCAGATTCATAGTCTGGTGGAAGACGTTCGCGCCAGCGGCGAAGTGATCGACGGCTTGCACGGCGACGTGCAGGGCATCGTCGGGGTGCTCGAGGTGATCCGCTCGATCGCCGACCAGACCAATCTGTTGGCGCTCAATGCGGCTATCGAGGCTGCCCGGGCGGGCGAGGCCGGACGTGGGTTCGCCGTGGTTGCCGACGAGGTGCGCGCGCTGGCCAGCCGTACTCAACAGAGTACCGGCGAGATCCAGGCGATGATCGACCGCTTGCAGAGCGCCACCGCGCAGTCGCTGGCGGCCATGCAGCGCAGCGGCGAGAAGGGCCAGAGCACCAGCAGTCAAGCCAACCAGACCGGGCTTTCGCTGGAGGCCATCACCAAGCTGGTCGGCACCATCAACCTGATGAACGCGCAGATCGCCTCCGCCGCGGAAGAGCAGACGGCGGTGGCGGAGGAGATCAACCGCAGCGTGCACCAGATCGCTTCCGCGGTGGACAGCGTTGCCTCGGATGCGGCCCAGGGCGCGCGTACCGCCGCCGAGCTGAATGGGCTCAGCGGCCGGTTGCAGGGGCTGGTGCAACAGTTCCGCATATGAATGTCCGGCGCCCCGCGCAATGCGGGGCGCCGCCGGCTCTTTGGCATCAACGCCGTCGTTCAGACCCCTTCGTTAACGCATCCTCGCCATTCTCCCGTCGCCGGAGAGTTTCCACGCACCTATACCTCTCGTCGCCGAGCGCTCGGGATTGAGCGTTTTTTGCACAGATATCGCATATAAGCGTGTTGTCACACGGGCGCGTCAGAATCTCCACGGCCCGTCTCTCCACGGTAATGAGCGACCTCCATGCGAATTCAGCTGCGACAACTTCTCCTGATGTCCTTTCTCTTCGTCACTGCCGCCTTCTGCAAAGCCATGGCAGGCGAGCCACTTCGGGTTCTCTTCGTCGGCAATAGCTACACCTTCTACAACCAGCTGCCGCTGATGGTCAGGCAGATGTCGCTCGAGGCCAAGCAGCCGCGAGCGCTGGAGGTCAGGGACGTCACCGTCGCCGGTTCCAGCCTGGAACAGCACTGGGATCGCGGCGAGGTGCAGAAGGTGCTCGCCAGTCAGCACTGGGATTACGTGGTGATCCAGGATTTCAGCCTGATGCCGCTGCAGAACGCGGAGTCCACCCGCAAGTACGCCAGTCTGATCGCCCAGGCGGCGCGCAAGGCCGGGGCCCAGCCGATCTTCTACCTGACCTGGGCGCGGCAGAACGACCCGTCGATGCAGGCCACGCTGGACGCCGTCTACACCCAGGTGGCGAAGGAAAACCATGGCCTGCTGGCGCCGGTCGGCGATGCCTGGAAAGTCGCCCTGGCCAGCCAGCCGCAGCCTACGCTGTTCATCGCCGACGGCAGCCATCCGACTTACACCGGCTCCTACCTCAGCGCCTCGGTGTTCTACTCGCTGATCTACGGCAACCCGCCGCCGGCGCCTCAGGCCGCGCAGAGCAGCCGTTTCGAGCACGCCACCGCCGCCGAACTGCAGCAGGACGCCTGGGCCGCGCTGCAATCGGTGGACGTCGCCCTGCGCACGGTGCCCGCCGGGCTCGGCGGCGCGACGGTGCAGGCGACCCGCTGAGTCGCGCGCCCGCCTGGGCGCAGCAGGCATACGCGGACCGGCGCGCCGGTTCCGTGTTCGTTGCGGGGTGCGGAAATCTGCGACAATCCGCCCTCCGCCGCCGTAGATGCCAGCAAAGCGCCTGATGACCGATTCGAACGCCACCGCCGATGCCCTGCTGAAAAACCTCGACCAGACCCTGATCGCCGACCGTCACCGCCTGCGCCGGCAGTTGCACGAGCTGCGCAAGAACGCCGGCGACGACGCCAGGCTGGCGCAGTGGATCGAGCGTTTCCAGGCCTCAGTCGCCAAGGTCGAGGCGCGGCGCGCCAGCGTGCCGGCGATGCGCTACGACGACCAGTTGCCGATCGCCGCCAAGCGCGACGAGATCAAGGCGGCGCTGGAGAAGCACCAGGTGCTGGTGATCGCCGGCGAAACCGGCTCGGGCAAGACCACCCAGTTGCCGAAGATCTGCCTCGAGATGGGGCGGGGCGTGCACGGCCTGATCGGCCACACCCAGCCGCGCCGCCTGGCCGCGCGCATCGTCGCCACGCGGGTCGCCGAGGAGATCGGCACGCCGCTCGGCGAACTGGTCGGCTACCAGGTGCGCTTCGAGGACCAGAGCAACGACAGCACGCTGATCAAGCTGATGACCGACGGCATCCTGCTCGCCGAAACCCAGCACGACCGCTACCTGGAACGCTACGACACGATCATCGTCGACGAGGCCCACGAGCGTTCGCTGAACATCGACTTCCTGCTCGGCTACCTGAAGATATTGCTGCCGCGGCGCCCGGACCTGAAGGTGATCATCACCTCGGCGACCATCGACCTGGAACGCTTCAGTCAGCACTTCAGCGGGGCCGGCCTCCCGGGTGCGCCCATCGTCGAAGTGTCCGGGCGCACCTATCCGGTGGAGACTTGGTACCGGCCGCTCGCCGCCGAGAGCGACGAAGACGGCAACCGCGTCGAGGAAGACCTCTCGGTGGACCAGGGCATCCTCGCCGCGCTGGACGAGATCGAGGCGCACGAGAAGAGCGTCGGCAAGCGGCCCGGCGACGTGCTGGTGTTCCTTCCCGGCGAGCGGGAAATCCGCGATGCCGCCGAGATGCTGCGCAAGGCCAACCTGCGCTTCACCGAGGTGCTGCCGCTGTACGCGCGGCTGACGCCCGCCGAGCAGCAGAAGATCTTCAAGCCGGCGGCCGGGCGCAAGATCGTGCTGGCCACCAACGTCGCGGAAACCTCGCTCACGGTGCCCGGCATCCGCTACGTGATCGACTCCGGCACCGCGCGCATCAGCCGCTACAGCTACCGCGCCAAGGTCCAGCGCCTGCCGATCGAGGCGGTGTCGCAGGCCAGTGCCAACCAGCGCAAGGGCCGCTGCGGACGGGTCGAGCCGGGCATCTGCGTACGCCTGTACAGCGAGGAGGATTTCCTCGCCCGCCCGGCGTTCACCGATCCGGAGATCCTGCGCACCAACCTCGCCGCGGTGATCCTGCAGATGCTTCATCTGCGCCTCGGGCAGATCGAGGATTTCCCCTTCATCGAGCCGCCGGACGGCAAGGCCATCAGCGACGGCTTCAACCTGTTGCAGGAGCTTTCCGCGGTCAACCGCGAGAACCAGTTGACCCCGCTCGGCCGCCAGCTGGCGCGCCTGCCGGTCGACCCGCGGCTAGGCCGCATGCTGCTGGAGGCCGCGCAGCAGGGCAGCCTGGAAGAAGTGCTGATCGTCGCCAGCGCGCTGTCCGTGCAAGACGTGCGCGAGCGCCCGGCCGACCGCCAGCAGGCCGCCGACCAGGCGCACGCGCAGTGGAAGGACGTGGACTCCGATTTCGCCGCACTGATCAACCTGTGGCGCGGGTTCGAGGAAAAACGCCAGGAGCTGGGCGCCAACCCGCTGCGCACTTGGTGCCGGAAGAACTTCCTCAACTACCTGCGCCTGCGCGAATGGCGCGACGCCCATCGCCAGCTCACGCTGATCTGTCGGGAGTTGCAGCTATCATCCGATGGGTATCGCTCCGCTCAACGCCATCCTACGAAAAACGTGCCGCATTCCGCCCCACCCGCAGGATGGGTCGAGCGAAGCGACAGCCATGCCGCTGCCCAAACTCAAGCCAACGCCGCCCCCCCACCCACCACCGACACCAAGGTCAACGTCGTCGCCCGCCAGCAGGCTGAAGCCAGCGAGGCCGCGCAGCGCGCGCGCAGCTACGCCGCCGTACACAAGGCGATCCTCTCCGGCCTGCTCAGCCAGATCGGCCAGAAAACCGAGGACGGTGACTACCTCGGCGCGCGCCAGCGACGCTTCTGGGTGCACCCTTCCAGTGTGATCGGGCGCAAGAAGCCGAACTGGATCATGGCCGCCGAACTGGTGGAAACCACCAAGCTGTTCGCGCGCATGGTGGCGAAGATCGAGCCGGACTGGATCGAACCGCTGGCCGCGCACCTGATCAAGACCAACCATTTCGAGCCGCACTGGGAGAAGAAGCGCGGCCAGGTGGTGGCCTACGAGCAGGTCACCCTCTACGGCATGATCGTGGTCGGCCGGCGCCCGGTGCATTACGGCCCCATCGATCCGCCGGTGGCGCGCGAACTGTTCATCCGCGAAGGTCTGGTGCGCGGCGAGATCAACAGCCGCGCGCGCTGCCTGTCGGCGAACCGCGAACTGCTCGAACGCCTCGACGAGCTCGAAGCCAAGGCGCGTCGCCGCGACATCCTCGCCGACGAGGAAACCCTGTTCGGCTACTACGACGCGCGTATCCCGCAGGACATCTACCAGGCCGCCAGTTTCGAGAACTGGTACAAGCGCGAGAGCGCGAAGAACGCCGGGTTGCTGATCATGCGCGAGGAAGACGTGCTGGCCCGCGAGGCCAGCGAAGTCACCGCCGCGCAGTACCCGGACAGCATGCACATCGGCGAGCTGGAGCTGTCGCTGGAGTACCACTTCGAGCCCAATCACCCGCGCGACGGCGTGACCCTGCGCGTGCCGGCGCCGCTGCTGCCGCAACTGCGCAGCGAACGCCTCGACTGGCTGGTGCCCGGCCTGCTGGAAACCAAGGCGGTGGCGCTGGTGCGCAATCTGCCCAAGGCGATCCGCAAGAACTTCGTGCCGGTGCCGGATTTCGTCAGGGCGGCGCTGACCAAGGTCGCCTTCGCCGAAGGCTCGCTGCCCGAATCCCTCGGCCGCGAACTGCAACGCATGACCGGCGCGCGGGTGAGCGAGGACGCTTGGGCGGAAGCCGCGGCGCAGCTCGACGGCCACCTGAAGATGAACATCGAAGTGGTCGATGCGCGCGGCAAGTTCCTCGGCGAAGGCCGCGACCTGGCCGAACTCACCGCGCGTTTCGCCGAGGCCAGCCAGGCCGCCCTGGCGATCCCGCAGACGCAGAAGCAGCAGGGCCCGGTGGAAGCCAGGGCGTTCGCCGAAGTTGCCGAGAAAACCCAGCAGAAGGTCGCCGGGCTGTCGATGACCGTCTACCCGGCGCTGGTGGAAGAGGGCGGCACCGTCAAGGAAGGCCGCTTCCCGACCCAGGCCGAGGCCGAATACCAGCACCGCCGCGCGCTGCAACGGCTGCTGCTTCAGCAACTCGCCGAGCCCGCCAAGTTCCTGCGCAACAAATTGCCGGGGCTGACCGAGCTCGGCCTGCTCTACCGTGAGTTGGGCCGCGTCGATGCGCTGGTCGAGGACATCCTGCTCGCCAGCCTCGACAGCTGCGTGCTCGACGGCGAAGCCACGCTCCCGCGCGACGGCGCCGCCCTGGCCGCCCTGGCCGGGAAGAAACGCGGCGCCTGGACCGAGCACGCCGAACGCCTGGCCAAGCTCGTGCTGGACATCCTCAAGCTCTGGCACGGCCTGCAGAAGCGCTTCAAGGGCAAGATCGACCTGGCCCAGGCGGTGGCGCTGAACGACATCAAGGCGCAGCTCGGCCGGCTCATCTACCCCGGCTTCGTCCGCGAAACCCCGGCCGAATGGCTGCGCGAGTACCCGCGCTACCTCAAGGCCGTGGAGCAGCGCTTCGATAAGATCGGCGCGCAACTGCAACGCGACCGCGTGTGGTCCGGCGAACTGGCCGGCTACTGGGAGCAGTACCAGGCGCGCCTGGCGAAGCACGCCCAGGAAGGCAAACGCGATCCCGAATTGCAGCTGTACCGCTGGATGCTGGAGGAATACCGCGTATCGCTGTTCGCCCAGCAACTGGGCACGCGGATGGCGGTCTCGGACAAGCGGCTGAGCAAGCAATGGGCGGCGGTGGAAGGCTGAGGCGTGGTGTCCAGCTGGAACGACGCTCTGCTTGTCCACCGGCTGTCTAGCGTCGATCTTGCCGGCGGAAACGCCGCGCGGTTTTCGGCCCGGGGTCGGTCATCGAGTGCGGCAGTGAGCGAGTCGCGTACGGCTCTGTCGTGGAGTTGTCGTCCGGGCCTTCGCGTGGGGGGATGAGGACCGAAAACGCATCGATCGGAGATGGATGACGGTTACGTCCGAAAAGGGAGTGTCTGGCTCGCGCTTATCTCGGCAGCTGCGCGCGTCAGCCGCCGGAGCGCTCCGGCGTGTCGTCCACGTCCTGGCGGTTCGCGTGGTTCAGCAGCTGTGCCAGGTTGCAGAGCTCGATGGATTTGTAGCCTTGGGTGAGCAGGCCCAGCCCCTCCAGCCTGGCCAGCGCCGCGTTGATGCTCTGCCGGGTGCTGCCCATCATCTGCGCCAGATGCTCCTGTGAAACGTTCAATTGCAGGGACGGGTTCTGCGTGCGCGACCCGAACCCTTGCGCCATCAGCCACAGCCTCCTGGCGAGACGGTGGTGGAGGGCACCCGGCTCGCCGATCACCTGGTAGGCGACGCGCAGCTTGTTGATGCTCAGCCGGGCGATGTCTCGCCAGTACCTGGGGTGCTCGTCCAGCCATTGGGTGAAAGCGTGCATGGGGACGCAGAGGATCTGTGTATCCACGTCAGCGATCGCATCGCGAATGTACGGTCGCCCGTCGATCAGGGAAATATCGCCAAACCAGTGGCAGGGTTCCAGGTAGACCAACAGGGAAGGTGTGCCGTCACGCAGGGAACTGCTGAGGCGGATGGCACCCTCGATGACGCAGAACAGCGCGTACCTAGCCTGTTCGCCGTCGCGGTACAGCGCTTCTCCCGCGAGCAGCCCGTGCATCCTGGCGTCGCGAACCAGGGCGTGCCTGAGTTCGATCGCACAGGAGGAAAACCATTCGTCCTTGCCCAGTACGGCCAGTAAGGCATCGATGTCTGCGGGTGCGTCCATGGCCTGAGTTCAAAATTCAAATTTTTGACAGACTGCCAGCTTAGCTACCCATAGCCTAGTCCTCGCTCACAACAACAAGCGATTTACAGGCGGGAGTAGCGGCAATGCTGGATCAGAGCGAGTTCATCGGAAAAACCGTATTCGTAGCCGGCGGCACCAGCGGCATCAACCTCGGCATAGCCAAGGCGTTCGCCGCCGCGGGCGCACGCGTGGCGGTGTTCAGTCGGTCGGCAGAACGCGTGGACAGCGCGCTCGCCAGCCTGCGCGCCCTGGGTGCCGAAGCCATGGGTTTCACCGGCGACGTCCGGGAATTGAGCAGCGTCCAGGAGGCGCTCTCCGGGACCAGCGAAGCCTGGGGCAGCATCGATGTACTGTGCTCCGGTGCGGCCGGCAACTTCGTCGCACCGGCAGCGGTGATGTCGTCGAACGGCTTCAAGAGCGTCATGGATATCGACCTGCTCGGCAGCTTCCATGTGCTGCGCGCGGCCTATCCGTTCCTCACCAAGCCTGGCGCGTCGATCATCAACATCTCCGCCCCGCAGGCATCCATCGCCACGCCCTTGCAGGCGCATGTCTGCGCGGCCAAGGCCGGTGTGGACATGCTGACCCGCGAGCTCGCCATGGAATGGGGACCGGAGGGTATCCGGGTCAACTCCATCGTTCCCGGCCCCATCGACGGCACGGAAGGGATGGCCCGCCTGACGCCCACCCCCGAGGCGCGTGCGGCGGTCATTCGCAATCTTCCGCTGCGTCGCTACGGCGACCTCAACTCGGTGGCCAAGGTCGCCGTCATGCTCAGTTCCTCGGTCTGCGATTACGTGACCGGCGTCGTTCTGCCCGTCGATGGCGGTGCCTCGCTGGCCGGCCCGGGGTTGTTCGGCCCCTCCGCCTGAGCGTGCGACCACACCGGGCATGCTCCACCTCATCAGGAAAACAACAATGAAAAACGATGCTGATTCGAGCTACAAGCGCGCGCTTGCGCGGGGCGACCTGGAGGCGAAAGCGGACGTCATAGTCGTTGGCTCGGGAGCCGGCGGGCTAACTGCCGCCGCCTTGCTGGCGCTCGAGGGCAAGAAGGTACTGGTGCTAGAACGCCACGCGGTCATCGGTGGCTGCCTGCAGGTGTTCAAGCGTCCCGGATTCGAGTGGGACGTGGGCCTGCATTACGTCGGCGAGGTTCATCGCGCCGGCACCTTGTCGAGCCTGTTCGACAAGGTGACGCGCGGTGCGCTGAAGTGGCAGAAGATGCCCGATATCTACAACAGGATCGCGGTCGGCGAAGAGGTGTTCGATTACCACGCGGGCAGCGCGGCCTTCCGCGACCGGATGAAGGAATACTTTCCGGAAGAGGCGGACGCCATCGACCGCTACATCGAATTGGTCAACGAGGCCAGCCGTCCCGCGGGCGAGTTCCTCGCTGTAAGGGCCATGCCGGAACCGTTCGCGGACAAGGCATTCGATCGGGTCGCGCCGCGTTTCATGCCGCTGGCCGGGAAAACCGCACGGGAAGTACTGCAGTCGATCACCCGCAACGAGAAGCTGATCGCCGTGCTCTGCGGTCACTTCGGCGATTACGCGAGTCTGCCGAGCGTGGCTTCGTTCTCGGTGCACGCTGCGGTCATCCGCCACTACCTGGAGGGGGCGAGCTATCCCATAGGCGGTGCACAAGTCATTGCGGACCAGATCTCCGAGACCATTCGCAGTGCCGGCGGCCTGGTGCTGGCGGGGGCCGACGTCGTCGCGGTCGTCGAGCACGGCGGCAAGGTCGTCGGCGTGCGCATGGCCGGCGGCGAGGTGCTCGAAGCGCCGCAGGTCGTCAGCGGCATCGGCATTCGCCAGACGCTGGCCATGCTCGACAGCGAGCGACCGGACATCGCGCAGATGAGCGCCAAGGCCCAGGCCATGCCGAGCACGCTGCCGGCGGTCGTGCTCAATGTGGGTCTGGATGCCAGCAACGCGGAGTTGGATGTCGGCCCGGCGAACATCTGGATTCACCGGAGCGCCAGGCAGACCGAAGACTGGCAGCACTACGTTGAGGATTCGGCCAACCGCCCGATGCCGCTGCATTTCATCTCGCAACCCTCGGCCAAGGACCCCACCTGGCCGCAGCGCTATCCCGGCCGCACCACCATGGATATCTGCAGCTTCACCGACTGGAACCTGTGGAGGCCGTTCACCGATACGCAGTGGAAGCGTCGCGGCGACGAGTACGATGGCCTCAAGGCACGCCTCACCGAGGAGATGCTCGAACAGGTCTACCGCTTCTATCCCAGGGCGCGCGGCCATGTCGTCCATGCCGAGTTGGCCACGCCGGTGAGCTTCAACGATTTCCTCGGCCGCACGCGCGGCGACTTCATGTCGTTCGCACCGACGCCGGAGCGCTATCAACAGCGTTGGACCCGCGCCTTCAGCCCGGTGAAGGGCTTGCTCTTCGCCGGCCAGGACGTCGGCATGGGGGGCGTCAGCGGAGCCATGGTTGGCGGGCTGCTGGCCGCCTCTGCGGCGCTGGGTCGAGACCTTTTCCGGGAGCTGCGCGAGCTTGCCTGATCGCGACCATCATCATTCGAGGAATAGCCATGATCAGAGTGACCGTTTCCTATCCGCCCCATGAGGGCTACGAATTCGACCACAGCTACTACCAGCGCACGCATGCGCAGCTGATCCGGGACCGCCTGGGCGCACACGGGCTATTGAAGCTGGAGATCGACCAGACGCTGCTCGAGCGTAGCGGCAGCTTGCCGGCGAGCGTTGCGGCGGCGCATATGTTCTTCAACGACCTAGACACCTTCAAGGCGGCGATGGGGGCCGAAGGCAAGGTGCTCGGCGCAGACCGTATCCACTACACCGACATCGTCCCGGTCATGGTCATCAGCCAGGTTATTGGCTAGTTCGGGCGCTGCCGTAAACGCCTCGCACCGCACCGGGAACGAAGCGCTATGGGGCAGAATGCCTGGCAGCCAGTGATCGGCTTCGCGAAGAGACAGACGCATGCACAGTGAATTGATCGTTTCCGGCATTCCGGTACACATCGACGGCGACGGCCCCGACACCCTTCTAATGCTGCACGGCTGGCCGGACACCCATCAGATATGGGACGGCCAGGTTCGGCATTTCAAACGCACGCATCGGTGTGTGAGGTTTACCCTGCCCGGCTTCGACGATCCCGCCACGGGCGGTTTCTCCGTCAGCGAACTCATGGCGCTGATGCTTGCCGTGGTGAACGAGGTCAGCCCGAAAGACCCGGTCACGCTGATGCTTCACGACTGGGGCTGCCTGTTCGGCTTTCACTTCGCCGCGCTCCATCCGGACAAGGTGGCGCGAGTGGTTGCCGTCGACGTGGGCGATGCAACTTCGCTGGCGTTTGCGCGCGGGCTGAGCCTGCGTGCCAAGTTGATGATCTTCGCGTACCAGATGCCGCTGGCATTGACCTGGTACATGAGGGGCAGGATAGGCGACCGCCTGGCGCGGGCGATCGCGAGATTCTTGCGCTGCAAGGCTGACGAAGCCAGCGTTCATGCCGGCATGAGCTATCCCTACGCCATGCGCTGGATGGGCGCCCTCGGCGGATTGAAGGCTTTGGCCGGGCCCACCCAACTGACGTGCCCGATCTTCTACGCATACGGGCGGCACAAGCCGTTCCAGTTCCAATCCGAGGAATGGCTGCAGTGCCTGAGCGTCACGGCGGGCTGCAAGGCCGAGTCCTTTAAGGCTTCCCATTGGGTGATGGTGGACTGCGTCGAGCAGTTCAATGACGCCGTTGCGCAATGGCTTGCGCTGAAGGTCGATAGCGCTGGCTGAACGGTTGCTCTGATCGACTCCCCGCTGGCGCCCTCATAGCCGCCGTCTTGGATCGAAACGTGGCGGCAGGCACGCGAAGCAACGGCCGCAGACTCAGGACGGGGATGACCGCCGCGAAAGATCGCGCCAACCCGAAACGACGCATGGCCAATTCGCTGCGGAACGCGCCGCCAACCGCAACCGCACCACTTGATGTCGGCGCATGCCGCATCGCTGTTCGCCCAGCAACTGGCACGCGGCTCGCTGTGCTGGACAAGCGGGCGGGCATGCAGCCGGCGGCGACGGAAGGCTGGTCTTCGTAGGGTGGACCACGCCGTGTTTGTCCTCCGCCTTTCCGCCGGCGCCGTCGGGTGTCCGGCCTTCCAATCACTCAGAGCTTCGATCTTGCCGGTAGAAAATGCTTCGCGGTTTTCCACGTACGGATCTCGGCTTGGAGTGGGCTTCCGGGAAGGCTTATGTCGATCAGATCTCGCCAAACCAGCCCCCGCGCTGCCTGTCGATAAATCGGTGGACACGTAAACGTCGTCCGCCCTCGAAGTTCTCAAGGTCGTATTGGTTGGAAAACCGAGCCTTTTTTTCGCCGACCCGATATCCAGGCTGCTTACTTAATGGATAACCTAAGAAACGAGCGAATCGCTGGAGAAGATGCAGATGCTTAAACTCAAAACACTGTTGTCGGGCCTTCTTAGCGTGACCTTGGCCAGTGCTACTCCGTTGCTGCTTGCCGATCCGGGTGGTGGTAAAGGCAACAAGCATGACAAGGGAACCCAACAGGATAACCAGGGGCACAAGGGGCATGGCGCAGGAGGCGATCGGCAAGGTAGTCCTGACATTGATATTGGCGGGGTGCGCATCATCCTCAACGACAATCGTGGCTATTGGAGTCCAAGTGCATCATTACCCCCGGGGATCCAGAAAAACCTTGCCCGAGGCAAGCCTCTCCCTCCTGGAATCGCGAAGAAGCTGGATAACCGCTTGCTGGGTCGTCTTCCGCACTACGACGGGTATGAGTGGCAGCAAGCGGGTACCGATTTGCTACTGGTGACCATTGCTACCGGTGTGATCTACGAAGTTCTGCGTGGCGTTTTGGATTAACAGACGAAGGGCAGCTACCGGGCGACTCTGTTGAAAAGGTGGCTGCTTCTCCATGCCGTTGGCAGAATTGCGCTGCTGCCAACCGAGGGGCGAACGGCATGACGAAACAGCTACCGGGTGTACAGCAGCGCCTGTTCCATTCGTTCAATCTGGTCCCCCGACAGTTCTTGTGCAGCATCGACCCGGGACTGATCTCGGCGTTTTGCCTGCGCCTGGCCGACTTCCACGGTCTATCGGACGCCCCTCGATCGATCCGGAGTTGATGGTGCGCATCCGGCGCGTCGGCTGCTGCTACGGCATCCTTTCCGAGCGCCCGCTAGGCGAGGTATATCTTAATCTGGCCCATCGTGGGTTTTGCCGACTGGGTCTGGAAGACGAAGCGCCCAATCTCTCGACCTGGTGGCGCACCTGGTCGAACGCCACGCACGCAACGCCTGTCGACGGAGAGCCAGCACACTGGACCTTGCGGTCAGCACGGTGGCGCGGTGCCTCGTAGGCTTGGCTTGCATCGTCTGGCTGAGCTGGAACCGGCTCCTGCGGCGATCCGCGATGAATAACCCGCGCCCCGCCACCTGCTGCACCCGGGCATCAAGAAGCTGGGCAGACTCCAGGCAACCTCCGGTGAATCGACCATGCTGCGTTCCCCTGGTGCGATGGGTTGCGCCTGGCCGATTGGCGTCGCAAATGCTCTGCTGGATCGCTGGCGGGCCTCTCGCCGAATGATGTCGATATGACATAATCAGGCTGCGCTGGCCCCCCAGGATCGCGCGCCGATTCCGCCCCATCACTATGAAAAGGACTTCAAATGCAAAATCGCATCAGGTTTCTCATCGCTGCATTCGCTCTGGCCATTGTCGGGGGCTGTGCTTCGGTGCCCATGGATACACCGCAAGCGGATGCGGCTCTGAAGCGTTTCGACGCGCCCACGGGTGACCAGGCCGGGCTTTACATCTACCGTGACAGCTTCGTCGGTCAGGCGCTGAAGAAGACCGTGACGCTCGATGGCGTGGCGATCGGCGAGACGGCCAACCGCACCTATTTCCATCGGTTCGTCTCGCCCGGTAAACACGTCCTCGGCACCGAGTCCGAGTTCAGCGACAACAACATCGATCTGGTCGCCGTAGCCGGCCAGAACTACTACGTGCGCCAGTCGATCAAGATGGGGGTATTTGTCGGCGGTGCCAAGCTGGAGGTCATCCCGCCGGCGACTGCCCAGGCACACCTGCGGAAGTGCGAGCTGGCCAAGTAGGCGGCGTCTGAAAAACTGCAGATCGAGGCAGGATCTGCCCGCTTCCGATGGCGCTGTTCCGGCGTCATTTTCGGTACCGCGGAGTCTTCCGCTTACCGGCTTACCTTCCTCATCCGTCCAGCCCCGACTGGCGCTCCCACCTCATGCCGACCCGAGCGGTGCGGGGCGTGCCGGGGCGACGAGGGTTTCGCTTATGCTGGCGCTGCTCCGGCCGTTGACCGATTGTCCGTCGATGCGCAGGGTACCGACCGCGTCGAAGGGGTTGGCGCCGAGCATGCCGGTGGTGGCGTATTCGCGGTCGAAGCGGTTATCGGCGCGGGCGAACACCCGCCACTGCGGGTCGATCCGGTAGTCGGTGGTGAGGTTGAACAGGCTGTAGCGCCCATCTTGCCGCTGCCTTGGTAGCGGCGCCGCGTTGTTCCCGTTGCCGCATACGTAGCTGACGGCGCGGCGTCGGCGCCGACGTTCAGGCGTTCGCTTAGCGCGTAGCGGGCCGACAGCTTGAACAGCTGCCGGGGTATTAGCGGAATGCGGTCACCGGGATTCACGCCGAGTGCGCCGTTGTAGGTGTCGCTGTTGGCTTCGCCGAGGAAGGTCTCGCTGGAGCGGTAGGTAGCGTCGAGGAAGTTGTAGTTGGCGCCCCGTGTCCAGGCGAAGCGGGTTTCGATGCCGCAGCAATGGGTCTTGCGGAAGTTGTCGAAGTAGCCGCTGCGGGTGCTGGAGGAGACGTACCCTGGGCATAAAGCTGCCGCCCCGTGGCGACCGGTTGGCCTGCCAAACAGGCGGTTGCGGAACGATGCCAGGCAGGGCCAGCATGGCGCGGGCGGTGTACCATTCGCGTTCCGCATGTCCCGAGTGCCCGCGATGAGTTGCACCGACCGCAAGATCGACGAGCTGCGCCTGCGCATCCCGCGCTTCGACTGCGTGCCCGGCTGTCACGATTGCTGCGGGCCGGTCACCGCGTCGTCCGAGGAAATGGCGCGCCTGCCGGTGCGCAGCGAGGCCGACCACGATGCCGCGCTGGCCGAGTTCAACTGCGTGCATCTCGGCCCGCAGGGCTGCCAGGTGTACGACCAACGTCCGCTGATCTGCCGCCTGTTCGGCACCACCGCGAGCCTGCCGTGCCCGCGCGGGCGTGGTCCGGAAACCCGCACCGAGGCGCACGTCGAGCGCCAGGTGCACCGGCTGATCGCGACCACCCGGCAGGTGCTGGTCTAGCCGCCTGCGGGCGGGCTAGAAGCGCGCCGCCAGTTGCGTCAGCGCGTGCAGCACCAGCCCCACCAGTCCACCCACCAGCGTGCCGTTGATGCGGATGAACTGCAGGTCCTTGCCGACGCTCTGTTCCATCTGCACCACCAGTTCGCGGCTTTCCCACTGCTCCACCCGGTCGGCGATGTAGTCGCCGATCTGCCCGCGGTAGCGCTCCAGCAACTGCGGCGCGGCGGCCATCGCCTGCTGGTTGATCCACGCGCGCATGGCCGCGTCGGCGGCCAGCGATTCGCCGAGGCCTTGGGTCAGGCGGACGATGCGCCGGCCGATGCGCGAATCGTCGCTGTCCAGGTCGTCCTGCAGCCACTGCACCAGCGCCTGCCAGAGCTGTTGCAGGTAGGCGGTGGTGGCCGGGTGTTCGAGCAACTGGGCGAGCAGGCGCTCCACCTCCAGGCGATAGTGCGGGTCATGCTTGAGGCGCTCGACATACAGCGCGACGTGCTCGTCGAAGCGTTTGCGCAGCAGGTGCTGCGGGTCGTTGGCGACCTCGGCGATCAGCGAGGAGATGCCATCCACCAGCTTGTTCGCCGACCAGTTGCCGACGCTCTTGCCGAGCCCCAGGTAGCGCAGCGTGCGCACTTCCGAGGTGATGGTGCGGGCGATCAGCGCACGGGTGTCGTCGTCGCGCAGCAGCCCGTGCAGGCGAACTAGGCCCTCGTCGAGCACGGCCTGGTGGCGACCCTGGGCGGTGAGCAGTTCGAGCAGCCTGCCGCACGCCGGCGCGAGGTCGGCGGCGCGCAGGCGGTCGACCAGCTTGCGCTGGACGAAGTCGCGCACCGGTTCGTCGCGCAGCGCGGTGACGCCAAAACGCGCCACGCCGATCAGCTGGCGGCCAACCATGCCGGCGTTGTCCGGATGGCGCAGCCAGTCGGCGAGACGGCCGCCGAGGTCGAGCTGTTGCAGCTTGGCCAGCACCATCGGGGTGGCGAGGAAGTGCGTGGTGATGAAGTCCGACAGCTTGCGGCCGATGCGCGCCTTGCTGCGCGGAATGATCGCGGTGTGCGGAATCGGCAGCCCGAGCGGGCGGCGGAACAGCGCGGTGACCGCGAACCAGTCGGCGATGGCACCGACCATCGCCGCCTCGGCGAAGGAGGCCAGGTAACCCCAGGCCGGGTGTCGTGCCTGCATCGCGGTGGCCAGCGCATATAGCGCGGCGGCGAGCAGCAGGAGAAGCCCGGCCAGCAGCTTCATGCGGGCGACCGGGGATTGCCAGGTGTACAGCAGGCGGCTCATGAATGTCCTCGCTCGAAGGAGGGTTAGGGAGAGGGGAAGGCCGACCGTTTTGCGGTGTTTTCGGCCCTCTCCCATCAATGGGAGCGGGGGCGGACGACCGTGTGAACCGCATTACGGTAGGCGGCAGCTTGCCTGATAAAAGAGTGCCGCGACGTGCCCGACGTTCGCCAGGCGGGTGCGCGCAGGGTAATTTCCTTCAATACCCGGCGGGAGGCGATCCCTAGCCTGCAGCACTGGTTTTCCTGCTGCAGAGATCGCGATGACTCCCTACCTGTCCATGGCCGCCTTCGCGCTGGCCTCTTCCATCACCCCGGGTCCGGTCAATCTGGTGGCCCTGAACTGCGGCGCCCGACACGGTTTCGCCGCCAGCCTGCGCCATGTAACTGGCGCCACGGTGGGCTTCACGCTGTTGTTGCTGCTGATCGGCCTCGGGCTCCACCAGGTGCTGCAGCGCGCGCCGCTGCTGATGGCCGGCATCCAGTGGGGCGGCGTTGCCTTCCTGCTGTACATGGCCTGGCGCCTGGCGCGCGACGACGGCCAGCTCGGCACGCAACGGCCGGTGGCGAAGCCGTCGCTGTGGACCGGGGCGCTGATGCAGTGGCTGAACCCCAAGGCCTGGCTGGCGTCGGTGGCGGGCATGGGGCTGTTCGCAGCGGACGGCGAGCTGACGCGGGTCTGGCTGTTCACCGCGCTGTACTTCGTCATCTGCTACGTCTCGCTCGCCGCCTGGGGCCTGGCCGGCAGCCTGCTGAACCGGCACCTGCAGCATCCGGCGCGGGTGCGCCTGCTCAACCGGACGATGGCGCTGCTGTTGGCGGCTAGCGCCCTGTACCTGCTGGAGGGCTGAGGGCTTCGGGGCACCTCAGAAACTACCTGCGTTGTCATCACTTCGTTCGTAAACGGCGCTTTTCGCCTGTTTTCGCCTTGCGCTGACGGCCTCGCCTGCGTTTTCAGCGATCCCTCAGTCGCGGTACTGACCGGGCGTCGCCGCGAGGTGGCGCTTGAACGAGCGCTGGAAATGCGCCTGGTCGGCGAAGCCGGCGTCCAGCGCCACCTCGGCCAGGCCGCGGCCCTGGCGCAGCCACTGCTGGCTGCGCTGGATGCGCCGGTTGAGCAGGTAGGCGTGGGGCGTCATGCCGTAGCGGCGCTTGAAGCGGCGGATCAGGTAGGAGGGCGACAGCCCGGCCGCCGCGCAGATGGCTTCCAGGGTCAGCGCCTCGGTGCAGTGCGCGTCGATGAACTGCGCGGCACGTTCCAGTGGCGCGGGTTCGCTGTCCACGACCGGCGGGCGCGGTGCCAGCGTGCGCTGCAACAGTCCGAAGAATTCGACGATCGCGCCCTGCTTGTGCAGAGTCCCGGCCTGCTCATCGAGTAGCGTGGCGTGCAGCGCGGTCAGGGCGGCGAACAGCACCGGGTCGCGGCTGAGGATCGCCGCGAACGGCGCGAAGGTGCCATTGGCGCTGGCGCCCAGCTCGCCCTGCAACGCGCCGAGCCAGGCGGCGTCCACGTAGAACATTAGGTATGACCAGGTCTGCCCGTCGACGGGGTTGCAGGCATGCACCGCCTGCGGATTCATCAGCACCACGCAACCGGCCTCGATGGGCGCGCGCGCGTGGCCGTTGAAATAGGTGCAACTCCCGGCCGTGACCGCGCCGATGGAGAAAAAGGCGTGCGAGTGCGCGGTGTAGCAGACCTTGCGGCCGTCCTCCACCGAGCGGGCCTCGATGAAGGGCAGCGCATCATCGCGCCAGAAGCGCGGCTGATCGTTGGGAGGAAGGGCGGTCATCGGAAGGCACCTGCGCGGCGGTTGCCGGGCAGGCACTTTATCAGTGGCAGGCGGATTGCGCCCCTGCCACGGAGCACCGCTGGTTCAGGCAGCGTCGCTGTCGCGGGTGGCAACAGGCGCCGGCACGACGGCTTCGACCGACGCGGCGGTGAGATAGCGCTCGAGGTTGGCCTTTTCTTCCGGGAAGAAGGCCAGGCCGAGCTTGGTGCGGCGCCAGAGGATGTCGTCCACCTGGGTCGCCCACTCCTCGCGACGCAGGTAATCCACCTCACGGGTGAACAGCTCGCGGCCAAGGTCGGTGCCGAGGTCGGCCACGCTGCGCGCATCGCCGAGCATCTTCCACACGCGCTCGCCGTAGGTCTGCGACCAGCGTTGCGCCAGCGCCGGGGACAGCCCGCTGATGGCGCCCTGCAAACGCTTGGCCAGGGCCTGCGGCGTGCTCATGTTCTCCCCGCCGGGCAGCGTGGCGCTGGCGGTCCAGCTCGCGCCCATGTTCGGGAAATACGGCTTGAGCTGCGCCATCGCCGATTCGGCCAGCTTGCGGTAGGTGGTCAGCTTGCCGCCGAACACCGACAGCAGTGGCGCCTTGTGCGCCTCGGCGGCCAGCGAGAGGGTGTAGTCGCGGGTCACCGCGGACGGGTTGTCCGATTCGTCATCGCACAGCGGGCGCACGCCGGCGAAGGTGTGCAGCACGTCGGCGGGGGTCAGCTGCTTGCGGAAATGCGCGTTGGCAACGCCGAGCACGTAGTCGATTTCCTCGTCGCTGATGCGCACCTTGGCCGGATCGCCGGTGTATTCGCGGTCGGTGGTGCCGATCATCGTGTAGCGGCCCAGGTAGGGGATGGCGAAGACGATGCGGCGGTCCTCGTTCTGCATGATGAACGCCTGCTCGCCCTCGTAGAGCTTCGGCACGATCACGTGGCTGCCCTGGATCAGACGGATGCCGTAGGGCGAACGCTGCTTGAGGTTCTCGCCGATGAACCTGGCGACCCACGGACCGGCAGCGTTGACCAGCGCGCGTGCACGGATCGAGAAGCGGCTGCCGTCCTCGCGCTGCAGTTCGACGTCCCACAGGCCGTTGCTGCGCTGGGCGCTCAGGCACTGGGTGCGGGTATGGATGTGCGCGCCGTTCTCGCGGGCGGCGATGGCGTTGAGCACCACGAGGCGTGCGTCGTCCACCCAGCAATCGGAATATTCGAAACCGCGCTTGATCTCCGGCTTCAGCGCGCTGTCCGCATCGAAACGCAGGCCGCGCGAAGCCGGCAGTTTTTCCCGCTTGCCGAGGTTGTCATAAAGGAACAGGCCGGCGCGGATCATCCAGGCCGGACGCAGGTGCGGGCGGTGCGGCAGCACGAAGCGCATCGGCTTGACGATGTGCGGCGCCTTGGCGAGAAGCACTTCGCGCTCGGCCAAGGCTTCGCGCACCAGGCGAAATTCGTAATGTTCGAGGTAGCGCAGCCCGCCGTGGATCAGCTTGCTGCTGGCCGAGGAGGTGTGGCTGGCGAGGTCGTCGCGTTCGCACAGGAAGACCGAGAGTCCACGGCCGGAGGCGTCGGCGGCGATGCCGACCCCGTTGATACCGCCGCCGATCACGGCAACGTCATAAACCTCAGCAAGCGGGCGGGTGGAGTCGGTCATGGTCATCTCCTCGAAAACGAACGCGTATATTCGAATACGAACATCGTAGCGAAAAAGAATTCCGTCTCATAGGGATGAAATGTTCATTTCGTCGATAAAGGAAAATAATCGAATCGATATGAACTTTCTAACTGTGATGGGTTTTCGTCTAGAGGGCGGCGTGGCCGTGGGGCCGTAGGGTGGGTTAAAGCGGCGCGCCTTTGTGTCGTCGGTATTTGGGGTTTATCCGCGTAACCCACCAGCGGTGCCCGGCGGCGGCACGTCTGGTGGGTTACCGCGCATGGCGGGCGGGCGTCAGGCAGCGGCGGCGATGTGCGCCTGACCCACCCTACGACGAGGGAATCACAGGGCCGTAGGGTGGATTAAAGCGGCGCGCCGTTGTGTCGTCAGGATTCGAGGCTTATCCGCGTAACCCACCAGCGGTGCCCGGCGAAAACACGTTTGGTGGGTTACGGCGTGTGGCGGGGCGGCGTCGGGCCGCGGCAGCGGTGTGCGCCTGACCCACCCTACGACGAGGGGGGCACGAGGCCGTAGGGTGGGTTAAAGCGGCATGCCATTGTGTCGTCGGTATTCGAGGTCTATCCGCGTAACCCACCCGCGGTGCCCGGCGACAATACGTCTGGTGGGTTACGGCGCGTGGCGGGCGGCGTCTGGCATCGGCAGCGGTGTGCGCCTGACCCACCCTACGACGGGGTGATCAAAGGGCCGTAGGGTGGGTAGAGCGGCACGCCGTTTCTGCGGCAGCTCTCGGGGGCTTGTCCGCGTAACCCACCACAGGTGGTTTCAGGAACGTCCGGCGCTCAGCCGATCACTCGGCGATGACGACCTTGACCTTGCTCGCCGCCAGCAGTTGCGCGAACGGCTCTTCGGGGCGTGCTTCGGTGAACAGGCTGTCGATCTGCTCCAGCGAACCGAGGCGGGTCATGGCGCTGCGGCCGAACTTGCTGGAGTCTGCGGCGAGGTAGACCTTGCGCGCGTTGTCGATGATCGCCTGGGACACGCGCACTTCCTGGAAGTCGAAGTCCAGCAGGGTGCCGTCCTCGTCGATGCCGCTGATGCCGATCAGCGCGTAGTCGACCTTGAACTGCTTCATGAAGTCCGCGGTGGCCTGGCCGACCACGCCGCCGTCGCTGCGCACGGTGCCGCCGGCGATGAGCACATCGAAGTCGTCCTTGGCGCTGAGGATGTTCGCCACGTGCAGGTTGTTGGTGATGATCTTCAACCCGTGGTGGTTGAGCAGGGCATGGGCGATGGCTTCGGTGGTGGTGCCGATGTTGATGAACAGCGATGCCTGGTCCGGCACGTGCGTGGCCATGGCTTCGGCGATGCGGCGTTTTTCGTCGCGCATCTGGCTGGCGCGCATGCTGTAGGCGGTGTTCTCGACGCTGGAGTCGTACGCCGCGCCGCCGTGGTAACGGCGCAGCAGGCCGACTTCGGCGAGCTGGTTGATGTCCCGGCGGATGGTCTGGGGGGTGACGGCGAAGTGTTGCGCCAGCTCCTCGATGCTGACGTAACCGCGTTCACGTACCAATTCGAGAATGTTCTGCTGGCGGGGGGCCAAGCTCATTGCGAGTTCCTTATTCTGGTTTGCACGAAAGCATGCCGCAGTCGGTGGCGCGATTAAAGAACGTTCGCGGAAAAGAGGGGCGCGAGCGACGCGTTGCCGGTGCGGTCGTGCGACAGCACATGAGGTGCCCGCAAGCCGCGTAGGGTGGATCGCCCCATGATCCACCGGAGGGTGCGTCGCCGGGAGGAAAAGGTCGGAACACCCGCGAAGCTGCCGCTGCCCGCAAGCCGCGTAGGGTGGATCGCGCTTCGTCGATCCACCGGACGGTGCGTTGTCGGATGGAACAGGTCGGTCCACCCGCGAAGCCGACGCTGCCCGCAAGCCACGTAGGGTGGATCACGCCTCATCGATCCACCGAGCGGTGCCTCGTCGGGTAAAAAAGGTCCACCTACCCCGCGAGGCCGGACTGCCGCGAGCCACGTAGGATGGATCGTGCTTCATCGATCCAACGGACGGTGCGTCGTCGGAAAAAAGGTCCGTCAACCGTGAAGCCAGGGCCGTGCCGTAACGAAAAGCCCGGCGGGGAAGGAACTTCCGCGCCGGGCTTCGGGGGCTCTCGCTAGTGCGTCACTCTTCTTCGGCCCAGCCGCGGGTGCGGTCCACTGCACGCTTCCAGCCTTTGTAGAGCGACTCGCGCTTCTCTTCGTCACAGGCCGGCTCGAACACCCGCTCGATGGTTGCCTTGCGCTTGAGCTCGTCCAGGCCGCTCCAGAAGCCGGTCGCCAGGCCCGCCAGGTAGGCGGCGCCCAGGGCGGTGGTTTCCTTCATTTCCGGGCGTTCCACCGGCGTGCCGAGCAGGTCGGCCTGGAACTGCATGAGGAAGTTGTTGGCCACCGCGCCGCCGTCCACGCGCAGCGAGCGCAGGCGTTCGCCGGCGTCCTGCTGCATCGCGTCGAGCACGTCACGGGTCTGGTAGGCGATGGACTCCAGGGCCGCGCGGATCAGGTGGTCGACCTTCACCCCGCGAGTCAGGCCGAACAGCGCGCCGCGAGCGTACGGGTCCCAGTAGGGCGCACCGAGACCGGTGAACGCCGGCACCAGATAGACGCCGTTGCTGTCCTGCACCTTGGTGGCGAAGTACTCGGAATCCAGCGAGTCGTTGATCACCTTCAGCTCGTCGCGCAGCCACTGCACGGTGGAGCCGCCGTTGAAGATCGCTCCTTCCAGCGCGTAGTTCACTTCGCCGCGCGGGCCGCAGGCGATGGTGGTGAGCAGGCCGTGTTGCGACTGCACGGCTTTCTCGCCGGTGTTCATCAGCAGGAAGCAGCCGGTGCCGTAGGTGTTCTTCGCCTGGCCCGGCTCGACGCACATCTGGCCGAACAGCGCCGCCTGCTGGTCGCCGGCGATCCCGGCGATGGGAATCCCGGTGCTCTGGCCGGAGCCCAGGTAGGCGTGGCCGTAGACCTCAGACGACGAACGCACCTCGGGGAGCATCTCGCGCGGGATGTCGAGGGCTTCGAGCATCACCGGGTCCCAGTCGAGCTTGTGGATGTCGAACAGCAGGGTGCGCGAAGCGTTGGTGTAGTCGGTGACGTGGGCCTTGCCCTGGGTCATCTTCCAGATCAGCCAGGAGTCCACGGTGCCGAACAGCAGTTCGCCACGCCGCGCGCGTTCGCGGCTGCCTTCGACGTGGTCAAGGATCCACTTGATCTTGGTGCCGGAGAAATAGGGGTCGATCACCAGGCCAGTGGTCTTGCGAATGTGATCGAGCATGCCGTCGCGCTTGAGCTGGTCGCAGATCGAGGTGCTCTGGCGGCTCTGCCAGACGATGGCGTTGTAGATCGGCCGGCCGGTGTGCTTGTCCCAGACGATGGTGGTTTCGCGCTGGTTGGTGATGCCGATGGCGGCGACCTGTTCGTTGCTGATGCCGGCCTGGGCCAGGGCTTCGACGAACACGCCGCTCTGCGTGGCCCAGATTTCCATCGGATCATGCTCGACCCAGCTTGGCTGCGGATAGATCTGCGCGAACTCGCGCTGGGCAACGGTTACCACGTTGGCGTTGCGGTCCAGCACGATGGCGCGCGAGCTGGTGGTGCCCTGGTCGAGGGCAACGATGTACTGCTTGTTCTGATCGCTCATGGCAAGTCTTCCTTAGCGGGCTTCGGATGCTCGGGCATCTTTCTGGTTGTTGCTTTCGCCGGTTTTCCAGGTGGCATCCTCGGCCGTGTTGCAGGCCCCCGCGCCCACGGCGGGCAGGTGCTTGCAGATCAGCGCCCTGTAGGCGGCGGCGCCCAGGCAGGCGCCCAATATCGGGGCGAAGATCGGGACCAGGAAGTAGGGAATGTCGCGGTCGCCGGTGAAGGCCACGGAGCCCCAGCCGGCGAAGTAGGTCATCAGCTTGGGCCCGAAGTCGCGCGCGGGGTTCATCGCGAAGCCGGTCAGCGGACCCATCGAGGCACCGATCACGGCGATCAGCAGACCGATCAGCAGTGGTGCCAGCGGCCCACGGGGCAGGCCGTTACCGTCATCGGTGAGCGCCATGATCATCGCCAGGAGGATCGCGGTAATCACCATCTCGACGAGGAATGCCTGGCCGACCGACAGCGACGGGTGCGGGTAGGTGGAGAACACCGAGGCCAGCTGCAGGCCGTCGACGCTGCCGCGGACCATGTTGTGCGCCTGTTCGAAATCGAAAAACAGGCTGCTGTACAGGCCGTAGACCAGCGCAGCGCCGCAGAACGCGCCGGCTACCTGGGCAGCGATGTACGCCGGCACCTTGTGGCGTTCGAAACCGCCGAACAGCCAGAGTGCGATGGACACCGCCGGGCTCAGGTGCGCGCCGGAAACGCCGGCGGTAAGGTACACCGCCATGCTCACGCCGACCCCCCAGATGATGCTGATTTCCCAAAGCCCCAGGCTTGCGCCGCCCAGTTTGAGCGCGGCTACGCAGCCGGTACCGAAGAAGATGAAGAGCGCGGTGCCGAGGAATTCGGCGATGCATTGACCCTTGAGGGTCGGAAGCGGAGCGGCTGGAGTACTCATGCGAAGGAGCCTCTGATGATTGTTGTAGTTGTTTTCCGACCGCAAACAGGGTTCGGAGTTTTCGTAAGTGAAACTTAATTTTAGACGTTTGGCCTGTTAAAGCGAATAAATCGAACACTCCATAATTGAATATGAACATTGACGCCGCGGGCTTGAACAAGTTTCAACCACGGTTTTCGGGAGGGCTGGTGTCCGGGTCGTTCGCGGGCGCCGTGAAGCGCAGGTGTGCAGGTGGCCGGATCGCCGGCCGCCAGCCGCCGGATCGTCGATCCGACCACCGGTAGGGAAGGGATTCATTCGCGAGGCGCGTCGGCCCGGGGCAGGCGTGAGGACGGCGACGCTGTTCCTCGTGCGGTCACCGGCGTTCGGCGAGGGCTCGCTGGTTCGAGCTGGGGATGTCGCCGGGCTCCAGGGCCGTGCCGCTTTCCAGCGCCGCCAGCCATTGCCTGGTGCTCGCCACCGCGGCGAAGCTGCTGTGCATCACCACCGTCATCACCCGGTGAATCTCCTCGGCGCTGGCGCTGCCGCACGCGTTGCTGTACGGCAGCGAGCCGCTGGCGTCATGCAGCAGTTCGACCTTCCAGCCCAGATGATGTGCTTCCAGTGCGGTTGCCAGGTCGCAGTTATGGGTCATGTAGCCGACCACCGTCAGCGTGTTGATCTGCCGGTCGCGCAGCCAGGCGGCGAGGTCGGTGCCGGTCAGGGCGCTGGCCTGGTTCTTTTCCACGTGACGGTCGCTTGGGCGGCGGGCGATCTCCGGATGCAGCTCGGCCATCTCGCCGCCACGGGCGAACAGCGGCGAGTCCGGCGCTTCGAGATGCTGGATCACGACCACGGGAATCGCGGCGGCCTGGGCGGCGTCCATCGCGCGGGCGATGTTCGGCAGAGACACCCCGACATCCGGATATTCGATGCGCAGGTTGCCGATGAAGTATTCGTTCTGTACATCAATGACGATCAGTGCGCGTTTCGGTGATGCGCTCATGCGGGCACTCCTCTGTGGTAAGGACCTCAGTGTCACCGGGACGAAGACGGGTCGTGAGTGGCCCGAAAGGCGACTTCCGATAGAATCGGGCCAAATTCCTCAACAGGGTTCGGCATGCAGGCGCATCGCATCGTGGTGGTCGCATTCGACCAGATCAGCCCGTTCCACCTGTCCGTACCCTGCCTGGTGTTCGGCGACACGCCGCCGGCGGACGGTGCCTACGAGCTGCTCGTCTGCGCCGCAGAAGACGGCCGGCTGAGAAGCACCGCCGGCTTCGATATCACGGTCGCCCACGGTTTGGAGGTACTGACCGAGGCGCGGACGATCATCGTGCCGAGCTGGCGCGACCCCGACGAACGGCCCCCGCAGGCGCTACTCGATGCGCTGATTGCCGCCCACCGGCGCGGCGCGCTGATCGTCGGTCTGTGCCTGGGCGCCTACGTGCTCGCCGCCGCCGGCCTGCTCGACGGGCGGCGCGCCACCACGCACTGGGGCTGGGTCGAGGATTTCGCCGCACGTTTCCCGGCGGTGAAGGTGGATGCCGAGAGGCTTTACCTGGACGACGGCAACCTTTTGACCTCGGCCGGAACCGCGGCGGGCCTCGATTGCTGCCTGTACCTGCTGCGCAAGGACTGGGGCGCGGAGGTAGCCAACCGGGTGGCGCGGCGTCTGGTGGTGGCGCCGCATCGGCAGGGCGGCCAGGCGCAGTTCATCGAACAGCCGTTGCCAGCCACCTCGCGGGACAATCGCCTCGGTAGCCTGCTCGACGACGTGCGCGGCTGCCTGCACCGGCCGCACAGCCTGGACAGCCTTGCCGAGCGGGCGGCAATGAGCCGGCGCAGCTTCAGCCGGCATTTCCGCCAGCTCACCGGCTGCACCCTGGGCGACTGGCTGCTGGCCGAACGCCTGGCGCTCAGCCAGCGGTTGCTCGAAGGCACCGAACAATCCGTGGAGGCGATCGCCGGACTCGCCGGTTTCGGCTCCGCGGTCTCCCTGCGCCAGCAGTTCGGCCGCGCGTTCGGCCTATCGCCCAGCGCCTACCGACGGACCTTCCAGGGGCGCGGCTAGGGGACTCAGCCGGCCGCGTGCGCGGCGCCGACCCCGCGGGTGGTCTGCCGGCGGCCTTCGAGACGGCGTTTCACTGCGTGGCGATTCATCCGCAGTTCGCCGCCACTGTTGGCCGCGGCGCGCCCCCAGTCCTCCAACAGCTCCATGCAGGCGTGGTCGATGTACGGCAGGTGGCTCAGCGGTACGTGGAGGCGAGTGTTTGGTGGGATGCCTTCGAGCACCTTGGCCAGCTTCGGCACCTTGAGAAAGGTGGCGCTGCCGACCAGGCGCAGCTCGGCGTCGCGCTCGCCGTGCCGGATCAGGCTGATCTTCAGGCGCGAACTGCGCCAGGCCTGCTTGGCCAGCGTCAGGCCGAAGCCAACCAGCACCCCGGTGAGCAGGTCGCTGAAGACGATGGTCAGTGCGGTGGCGAGGTAGATCAGCACCGGCATGCGGCCGTAGCGGCCGAGGCTGCGCACCGCCTTGAGGTCGACCAGCTTGAACCCGGTATAGACCAGCACGCCGGCCAGGCTGGCGATGGGGATGCTCTGCAACACGCCCGGCAGCACCAGGACGAACGCCAGCAGCCAGGCCCCGTGCAGGATCGCCGAGCGGCGGCTGACGGCGCCGGCCTGCACGTTGGCCGAGCTGCGCACGATCACGCCGGTCATCGGCAGGGCGCCGACGATGCCGCAGAGCAGGTTGCCGACGCCCTGCGCCGACAGCTCGCGGTCGAAGTCCGAGCGTGCGCCGTTGTGCATGCGGTCCACCGCGGCGGCCGAGAGCAGCGTCTCGGCGCTGGCGATGAAGGCCAGGGCGACGGCGGCGACCAGCAGCGTCGGATCGGCCAGCTGCATCAGGCTTGCGGGGGTGATCCAGTCGATCGCATCGCCCAGATTGGCCGGTACGTCGACGCGTTTTACCTCCAGCGCAAACCACAGGCTCGCCGCCGTCATCAGCGTCACGCCGATCAGCGCGCCGGGTAGGAAGCGCAGAGCCTGCGGGCGCAGTTTCTCCCAGCCGAACATTGCCGCCATGGTGCCGAGGCCGAGCAACGCGGCGTCCAGGCCGAAGCCGCCGCCGAGCACCGGCAGGGCTTCGCCCAGCGCCCCCGGGAAGGCCGCGAGGTTGTCCAGGCCGGACGCCTTGGGCGTTGCGTCGAGCATCACATGGACCTGCGAGAGGACGATGAGGATGCCGATGCCGGCGAGCATCCCGTAGACCACCGCCGGCGCGGTAACGCGGAACCAGCAGCCCAGGCGCAGGCGCCCGGCGAGCAACTGGATCGCTCCGGCGAGCACCAGCACCGGGCCGAGCGCGGCCAGCCCGTGGGTGCGCACCAGCTCGAAGACCAGCACGGCGAGGCCGGCCGCGGGTCCGCTGACCTGCAACGGCGAACCGGCGAGGAAACCGACCACCAGGCCACCGATGATCCCGGTGATCAGACCCTTGGCCGGCTCCATGCCGGAGGCGATGGCGATACCCATGCACAGCGGCAAGGCGACGAGGAACACCACCACCGACGCCAGAGCGTCGCGGGGCAGGGAGGACTTCATTGAGTCGAGCATGCACTTTCTCCACATTCTTCGAAATTGACCCGCGATCCGCCGCGCCTATGCCGCTGCGATGGAGGTTGCCTGCGCAAGCTCATGTGTGCGGGATACAGGCGCGTGCCTGGCGGCCTCGACCGCGCATGACGTCCGGCTCGCGCACGCGAGCGGATTCCTGGGCGCGAACGCATCCGGCTGCCGGTCTTCACCGGCATTGGCGGCAGTCAGGTTGTGTGGGCACTTTTTGTCCGGCCAGTCGTTACGGCTGCTGGCGTTGGCGTTCCGGTGCCCCATGGGGCGGGGCACGGAAAGGGGGGAATGCCCTCAGGACGGGCGATATCGCGGTTTGGGCGTTGCCATCGGCAGCGGATGCTCGGCATCGATCGGCAGGTAGGCGCCCTGTTCGGCATCGTAAGCACGGATCGCACTGGTCTCGATGTCGTAGACCCAGCCATGGATGAACAGCTGGCCGCTGGCCAGGCGCGAGGCGACGGACGGATGCGTACCCAGGTGTTGCAGCTGGGCGACGACGTTCTCCTCGGTGAGCACGCCGAGGGAGTCCTGGCCGGCGCAGTGCGGGCAGTTGTCCTCGACAACCGTCTTCGCCACTTCGGCGTGGCGCAGCCAGGCCTTGACGGTGGGCATCTTCTCCAGCGATTGCGGGTTGAGCACCGCCTTCATCGCGCCGCAGTCGGAATGCCCGCAGATGATGATGTGCTTCACTCCCAGCGCCAGCACCGCGTACTCGATGGCGGTCGAGACGCCGCCGTTCATCTGTCCGTACGGCGGCACAACGTTGCCGACGTTGCGGGTGACGAACAGGTCGCCGGGCGAGCTCTGGGTGATCAGCTCGGGAACGATGCGCGAGTCGGCGCAGGTAATGAACATGGCGCGCGGCTGCTGGGCACCGGCGAGCTTCTTGAACAGCGCCTCCTGTTCGGGGAACACCTCGTTTCGGAAACGCAGGAAGCCATCGACGATGTGCTTGAGCGATTCATCCGCGGTTTCCTGCTGCATCGCGGCCAGGGCTTCGGGGGTGGGGCGGTTACCGGGCATGGGGACCTCGTCAACGGTCTATCGGGCGAGCGGTCACGCTCGACGGTGGTTTGGAATCCGTAGGTAGTCGGACTGCGCAAAAGACGAAAGTGACTCTAGACGCTCAAACTTAAATGAAACTTAAAGTTGCTTGGCAGAGCGCCAGCATCGTTCGCACGCGGCTTCGACGTGAAGCGTAGACGTCGCCGGAGGCCCGGAAAATCACGGGTCGCTCGTCGTTCGCGCTGCTGGAAAAGTGCTCATTCGCCCTCGGCGAAGCGGCGCAGCCTTTCGCCTTCCATGCGGTAGCGGATCCACTCGCTCTGCGCGCCGGCGCCGATGGATTCGTAGAAGCGGATGGCCGGCTCGTTCCAGTCCAGCACGCTCCATTCCAGGCGTCCGCAGTCGTGGGCGCAGGCCTCGCGGGCCAGGTGGCGCAGCAACTGCTTGCCGGCGCCGCTGCCGCGTTGCTGCGGGGTGACGTAGAGATCTTCGAGGTAGACGCCGTTGCGTCCCAGCCAGGTCGAATAGCTGAAGAAGTACACCGCATAACCGATAGGCGCGCCGTCGCGCAGGCAGATCAGCGCGCGCGCCGGCGCGCCTTCGGCGAACAGGCTGCGCTGGATATCTTCAAGGCTCGCCACCACTTCATGACGGGCGCGCTCGTACTCGGCCAGCTCGACGATGAAGGCGAGGATCTGCGCGGCGTCGGAGGGTTGCGCGGGGCGTATTTCCAGGGGCATGGCGGTCTCGATGGATTGAGGGGGCGCCCATGCTAGCGGCTGGGCGAAGCGCCCGGAAGCTTCGTGTTCCGCGCGAGCGCGGGCCGGGCGTGGCGTCGCCCGGCTCACGCCCTCTTCAGCCGCGGTGGGGAATGTCCAGCCCGCGGATCACCGCCGGGCGTTCGACGAAGGTTTGCAGCACGCGGGCGACGTTGGCGAAGTTCTCGAACTCCACCAGCTCGCCGGCGCCGTAGAAGCCGATCAGGTTGCGTATCCAGGGGAAGGTGGCGATGTCGGCGATGCCGTACGCCCCGCCCATGATCCACTCGCGGCCCTCCAGATGCTTGTCGAGGACGCCCAGCAGGCGCCGGGACTCGGCGACGTAACGGTCGCGCGGGCGTTTGTCCTCGAAGTCCGCGCCGGCGAACTTGGTGAAGAACCCGAGCTGGCCGAACATCGGGCCGATGCCGCCCATCTGGAACATCAGCCACTGGATCGCCTGGTAACGTTCGGCCGGGTCGGCGGGCAACAGCCGGCCGGTCTTCTCGGCGAGGTAGATGAGGATGGCGCCGGACTCGAACAGCGCCAGCGGCTTGCCCCCGGGACCGTCGGGATCGAGGATCGCCGGGATCTTGTTGTTCGGGCTGAGGGAAAGGAACTCCGGCGTCATCTGGTCGTTCTTCTCGAAGCTGACCAGGTGCACCTCGTAGGGCAAGCCGATCTCTTCGAGCATGATCGACACCTTGACCCCGTTGGGCGTGGGCAGCGAGTAGAGCTGCAGACGGTCCGGCTGGGCCGCCGGCCATTTGCGGGTGATCGGGAACGCGGAAAGGTCGGGCATGGGAGGCTCCAGGGAGGCGTTGTGCGTCCTACCTTAGCAAGGGCCGCCCGCCCCGTGCAGCGCCCGGCGGTTTGCCGGCGGCCGGGGCGGGCGGTAGCCTCTGCGGATTCCATCCTGCCAGGAGCAGCACATGAGCCTGTACGGCGACTACGATCCGCAGAACATCTTCGCCAGGATCATTCGGGGCGAGGCGCCCTGCCATAAGGTTTACGAGGACGAGGACGTGCTGGCGTTCCTCGACGCCTTCCCGCAGTCGCGCGGGCATACGCTGGTGATTCCCCGGCGGGCGACGGCGCGCAACCTGCTGGAGGTCGACGCGGACACCTTGGGCAAGCTGATCCTGGTCGCCCAGCGCCTCACCGGCGTGCTGATCGACGAATTGCAGGCCGAGGGCGTGCAGGTCGCCCAGTTCAACGGCGCGCCCGCCGGGCAGACCGTCTACCACCTGCACTTCCACCTGATTCCGCGCTGGTCCGACAGCCGCCTGGGCGCGCATGCCCAGAACAAGGCGGAGCCGGCGGAACTCGCCGCACTCGCCGCGCGGCTGGTCAGGCGCCTGCAGGGCTGAGCGCGCGCGGCTATCCGGAGACGATGCGTACCGTGCGGGTCAGCTCCTCGAACAGCGTCTGCACCGAGCGCAAGGCCCGGCAATCCGGGCGGGTGAGCAGCCAGAGCTCGCAGTCGCATCCGCCCAGCGGCTCGCTCAGGCGTACCAGGCCGTCGAAATCCCCGGCGAGAAAGTCCGACAGCGCGGCCACGCCCAGTCCTGCCTGGGTGAGCTGCGCCACCGAGAGCATGCTGCTGCAGCGGTAGGCGGGCACCACGCCGGGGTAGCGCTGACGACGCCAGACCACGGTGGCGTGGTCCGGCATCGAATCGTCCGGGGCGATCCAGGGCAACCGCGCCGGGTCGCGCGAGGCCGGCTGGCGATACGCCTCGCGGCCGTAGACCGCGTAGGACACGGTGCCCAGGCAGCGCCCGACCAGATGCTCAGGCGGCGAATTGGTCAGGCGCAGGGCGATGTCGGCGTCGCGCCGGCTGAGGTTGGCGAATTCGTTGGAGGTCGCCAGTTCCAGCGTCAGCGCCGGATAGTTCGGCATGAAGCGCGCCAGCGCCGGCAGCAGCAGGCTGTGCAGCACGGCGTCGGTGCAGGTCAGGCGCACCGTCCCGCTGACCACCTGCTCGCCCTGTTCCAGCGCCACCCGCGCGGCGTCCAGCGCCTGCTCGGCACGCTCGGCCTGTTCCGCCAGCGCCTGCGCGGCGCCGGTCGGCAGGTAGCCGCGGCGGCTCTTCTCGAACAGCGCGATGCCCAGCGCCGCCTCCAGGCGCCGCACCGAGCGGAATACCGTGGAGACGTCGACCTGAAGCATCTCCGAGGCCCGTGCCAGGGAGCGTCCGCGGACCAGCGCGAGGACCAGGGAGAGGTCGGAATGATCGAGTCGATATTGCATCGGTGCACACTTCGATTGTCTGGATGCCAATACTTGTTGCGTCGGCGCCATCTTATAGTGGCCCTCGGACGCCACGCCAGAGGACCTGGCCCAGACGAGGAGGCCTGCGCATGTACAGCACCAACCACGTGAAGATCGCCCTGATCGGCGAGCGTAGCGACACCCTCATCGCGCATCGTGCGATCCCGCTGGCGCTGCAACTGGCCGCCGACGCGCTGCGCATTCGCGTCGATCACGACTGGCTGCCCACCGACGGTATCGGCGACGGTCAGCGCCTCGGCGATTACGACGGCATCTGGTGCGTGCCCGGCAGCCCCTACGCGGATACCGAAGGCGCCCTGCGCGCGATCCGCTTCGCCCGCGAGAACAACCTGCCGTTCCTCGGCACCTGCGGCGGGTTCCAGCATGCGCTGCTTGAATATGCGCGCCATTCGCTGGGCTGGAACGCCGAGCACGCCGAGCTGTCGCCGCAGGCTGAGCAGCCGCTGATCGCGCCGCTCAGCTGCGCGCTGCAGGATGCCTCGCGGCGTGTGCGCCTGGTGTCCGGCACGCAGATCGCCGAGCTCTACGGCGTGCTGGAAATCACCGAGGAATACCTCTGCCGCTACGGCCTCGACGCCGCCTTCCGCGAGCCGCTGCTGGCGCGCAGCCTGCGCGCGTCCGGGCATGACGTAGGTGGTGAAGTACGCGCCATCGAGCTGCAGGATCATCCGTTCTTCCTCGCCACCCTGTTCCAGCCCGAGCGCGCCGCGCTGGCCGGGCGCCTGCCTCCGGTGGTGGCCGGCCTGGTCGGCGCCTGCGCGGTGCAGGCCGCCCACGAGGCGAAGCTGGCCTCGTGATCGCCGCGACGCCCACGCCGCCGTACTACGCGGTGATCTTCACCTCGCAACGCCGCGTCGGCGACCAGGGTTACGCCGAAACGGCCGCACGGATGCTCGAACGGGCGCAACGCCAGCCAGGTTTTCTCGGCGTCGAGTCGGCGCGCGAGGATGGCCTGGGGATCACCGTTTCCTATTGGGAAAGCGAGGCGGCGATTCGCGCCTGGCGCGACGACCTGCAGCACAGCGAAGCCCGCGAGCGGGGCCGGGCCGATTGGTACAGCGCCTTCACCGCGCGCATCGCCAGGGTCGAGCGCGACTACGGTTTCCCGCAGGCGGAAACATCCGGATCGGCAAATCCGCTGCGCTGATGGCACCGTCGATCGCAAAATGCTGTCATAACGTCCGTCAGCACTTCGCCCATGCCCGTGGAGGGAACCCATGCGATCGATCTACGCAGCACTGCCCCTGTTGTTTCTCGCCGGTTGTTCGTCCGTTCCCGCCGAAAACCCCACCGAAATTCCCAGCGACCGCGTGATGGCATTCCAGGAACCGGTGCAGGGCGGCGGAACGCTCTACGTGCACCGCGACTTCGGCAAGATCGGCGGCGGCTGCCATGTCGTGCTGTCGGTGGACCGCAAGCCCGCCGCGCGCATCCGCGTCGGCGAGATGGTCATCTTCCAGCTGCGCCCGGGCCAGCACGTGGTCGGCATCGGCATCGACGAGCAGGACGGCGGCCTGTGCAGCATGGGTCGCCTGCTGCGCGAGGAACTGGCCACCGTGAAGGCCGGCGAGACCGTCCGCTACCGCATCGTCAGCGAAGCCTCCAGCGGCTTCGACATCAAGCCCGACGACGATCGCTGAGCCTTCTCGCCGGACAAGAAAAAGGCCGCTCGTGAGCGGCCTTTTTCGTCATCCGGGTTTTTTACTTGGCGATGGGCAGGTCGGATTCCTTCACCCCGGCCTTGCCCTGTTCGGCGTCCACCAGGTTCAGTTTGCTGCGGGCGGAGAGCACGCCCGTCTTCACTTCCTGCCAGACGAAGGTCGGTTTGCCGGCCAGCGTGGCGGTGTTTTCCGCTTCGGAGGTGATGGTGTGCTTGCCCGGAGTCACCTCCTTGCGCAGCCGTTCCTTGGTTCGGATCGATAACGGTCAGGCGCGCGGTTTCGCGGAGCCTGGGCTTCCTGCAGCAAAGACGTGGGGCGGGGAGGTGCGGAAGGCTTCCTGCCTGCGGGCGCGTCACTTCCGGCGGCGACGTCAATCCGGGCCGCAGGGCATTTACGGGTGCGGGCGGGCAGGCATGAAAAAAGCCGGCCGCGAGAGTTCGGGCCGGCTTTTCGGGTTTCGGGTTTCGGGCTCAGCTCTGTTCGCGGGTTTTGCCACCCCATTCGAGGAAGCGGATCTTGTGCACTTCGCCCTGGCTGTCCTGATAGACCATGATCGTCGGGACCACGCCGGTCTTGCCGGAGTTGTCGGTGCGATGCAGGACCTGTTTGACGTCCAGCTGCATGCCGTACTGGTAGTCCACCGGCGGAATGTCCGAGCCGGGCTGCGCATCGGTGGCGAAAGCGAAGGGGGCGAAGCTGGAGATTACGGTGGAGATGACGCTGGCGATTTTCATGGTTCGATCCTCGAATTAGCTCGACAGTAGTGGGCGGGAGCACTGGCAGCGTATGGGTCGTCAGGTTTCACGACGGGTCGCTGCGGCAGGCGTCCTGTACTGCTCACGGTTGAATAAAAACATTCGGTCCGGAGCTTGAGAAATCGATGGTCCTGCTATTGGTCATCAGCGCGATCGATGGGTACCTGCCGACCTGCGTCAAGGGTGCTGCAAAGAGTGCCGGGATGATGGGGAGTGGGCTGAAGCGACCCTGGAGCGCACGCCGCGGCGTCAACGGTAACGCGCGAGGATGGCGTCGAACTCGCCGTCCACGCTCATCCGTACCAGTGCCCGCAACAGGGTTTGGGTCGGTACGTCCGGCTCGTCGCGGACGATGCAGGCGACGATGTCCGAGCTGAGCACGCCCAGTTTGCGCAGCGGCTGGTCGCCGGTGTGCGTGCGGTTGAACCAGTCGAGGGTCAGCTCGTTGCTGATGGCGTAGCGGTCGCGCGCGACGGCCAGTTTCGCCAGAACCAGGTCCTGGGTGCGCGCATCGTCGCGTAGTAGCGCACCGCTGGCGAAGGCCGGTTCCAGCGCCGGATAGACGAAGCCAAGCACGGTGCCGATCGTTTCGCCCGGCGGTGGCTGGAGGGGCATGTCCGCTTTGGCGCCCACCAGCACGTAGCGGTGAACCATGAAGGGCACGCTCCAGATGTACTGGTGGGTGGACTCTTCGAGCCACGCCGGATTGACATCGCAGCGCACGTCGATTTCGCCGCGCACCAGCATCCGCTGGATTCGCAGCCGAGGCAGCACCATGAGCTGCGCGGGGCGCCCGACCTTCTCGGCGAGACGCGTCTGCAGGTCGTAGAGAATTCCACCGGTGGCCTGTCCGTCCTCGATGCGGACCATGGGCATCGTCGAGCTTTCGCTGACCGAGAAACGCAGCGGGCGCTCCTCGGCGGCGAGCGAACTGCAGATGACCAGCAAGGCGAGAGCGATAAAGCGCATGGTTCCGTCTGGGCCTGGCGTGAAGAGCGCTCAGCTTAGCGAGAAAGCGCGTGCGCAGTCTTGGTCATACCTGCGGCATCGCTGCAGGCGATGGCCCGCACGAATACTTCCGTGGCGGGCGTCCGATCCTGCCGCGGCGGTCTTTTTTCTGCGCGGTGAGCGCTCCTGCGAGGAACCGTGCGGATGTGGCGGTTGCCTATAACTCGACTCCGACCCCAGGAAAAGACCATGAAGGACGATGACGATACCCAGCCGCGCGACGGGACGACGACGCGCCGTGACAAGTCCGGCCATGTGGTCGAGGAGCGCGGCGACGCGGGCAAGGATCTTTCCGCCGAGGAGGAGCGCGAGGTCGAGAAGAACCAGCTGCCGCGGGCGCAGGTGCTGCACGAGGTGATTCGCGCACAGGGCGATCACGAACTCGGCCGCAGCCTGGCGGCGCTCTGGTGGTCGGCGCTGGCGGCGGGCCTGACCATCGGCCTGTCGCTGATGGTGATGGGCCTGCTGCGGGCCAGCGTCGGCGAGCATCCGCTGGCGACGCTCATCACCAGCCTCGGCTATCCGGTGGGCTTTCTCGCGGTGATTCTCGCGCGCCAGCAGCTGTTCACCGAGAACACCCTGACCGCCGTGCTGCCGGTGATGAGTGCCCCGACCCGCACGCATTTCATGCAACTGCTGCGGCTATGGTCGGTAGTGCTCTTCGGCAACCTCTGCGGCACCTTGCTGTTCGCCTTCTCGATCCTCCACCTGCCGATCTTCAACGAGGCGGCGGACAAGGCGTTTCTCGAAATCGGCCGGGAGGTGATGGAAAACGACACCTACCCGATGTTCGCCAAGGCCATCGTTTCCGGCTGGATGATCGCCACCATGGTCTGGCTGATCCCGGCGGCGGAAGGGGCGAAGATCTGGATCATCGGCATCGTCACCTATGCCATGGCGCTGGGCAGTTTCAGTCACATCGTGGTCGGCTCGGCGGAGGTCGGCTATCTGATGTTCACCGGCGAGATCGGCGGGTCCGAGTTCGTCTTCCGCTTCGCCCTGCCGACCCTGGCCGGCAATATCGTCGGCGGCAGCTTCATCTTCGCCCTGATCGCCCACGCGCAGATTCGCAGTGAGTGACGGCGCTTCCTCGGCGCCTCAGACGCGCACGTCGAAGCTGTCGCTGCGCGCCATCGTCCACATGTGCCGGTAGAACTCGCTCTCGATCGGCCCGTCGAGCAGCTCGCCGGGCTTGAGGAACACGTGCTGCTGCGAGAACAGCTTGATCTCGGTGGCGGACACGCGGCGCACCAGGTGCCGGGCGTCCAGTTGCGCGGGGTGCTCCAGGCCGGCGGCGGCGAGCATTTCGGCCAGCGCGCGCAGCGTATTGCGGTGGAAGTTGTAGACCCGCGTGGCCTTGTCCTCGACCACCAGCGCGCGCTGGCGCAGCGGGTCCTGGGTGGCGACGCCGGTGGGGCACTTGTTGGTGTGGCAGCTCTGCGACTGAATGCAGCCGATGGCGAACATGAAGCCGCGCGCCGAGTTGGCCCAGTCCGCGCCGATGGCCAGCACGCTGGCGATGTCGAACGCGCTGACGATCTTGCCGCTGGCGCCTAACCTGATCTTGTCGCGCAGGTTGATTCCGACCAGGGTGTTGTGGACGAACAGCAGGCCCTCGCGCATCGGCACGCCGATATGGTCGGTGAACTCCAGCGGCGCGGCACCGGTGCCGCCTTCCTTGCCGTCGACGACGATGAAGTCGGGCAGGATGCCGGTCTCCAGCATGGCCTTGGCGATGCCCATGAATTCCCACGGATGTCCCAGGCAGAGTTTGAAACCGACCGGTTTGCCGCCGGACAGCTCGCGTAGGCGGGCGACGAAGTGCAGCAGGCCGGTCGGCGTATCGAAAGCGCTGTGGCGCGATGGCGACACGCAGTCCTCGCCCATCGGCACGCCGCGGGTCTCGGAGATTTCAGGGGTCACCTTGTGCTTGGGCAGGATGCCGCCGTGGCCGGGCTTGGCGCCCTGCGACAGCTTGATTTCGATCATCCGCACCTGCGGACTGGCGGCCTGTTCGGCGAAGCGCTGTGGGTCGAAATGGCCGTCGGCGCGGCGGCAGCCGAAATAGCCGCTGCCCAACTCCCAGGTCAGGTCGCCGCCGTGTTCGCGGTGGTACGGGCTGATGCTGCCCTCGCCGGTGTCGTGGGCGAAGTTGCCCAGCTTGGCGCCCTTGTTCAGCGCACGGATGGCGTTGGCGCTGAGCGAGCCGAAGCTCATCGCGGAAATGTTGAACAGCGAGGCGGAGTAGGGCTGGCGGCACTGCGGGCCGCCGATCAGCACGCGGAAATCGTCCGGGTTGCCCAGCGGCGCCGGGCGCATCGAGTGTCCGATGAATTCGAAGCCGTCCTGGTAGACGTCGAGCAGCGTGCCGAACGGTTTGTCGCCGGCCTCGTTCTTCGCCCGCGCATAGACCAGCGAACGCTGGGCGCGGGAGAACGGCAGCTGCTCGCTGTCGCCTTCGAGCAGGTACTGGCGGATTTCCGGGCGAATCGCCTCGAACAGGTAGCGGATGTTGCCGATCACCGGATAGTTGCGGCGCACCGCGCGGTGTGGCTGCGCCAGGTCGAGGAGGCCGACCAGGCTGAGCGCGGCGGCGATCAGGGTGAATGGCCAGAGCCACTCGTGGCGCAGGAAGAAGGCACTGATGACGGTGAACAGCACACAGAAGGCGAACACGGCGTAACGGCTGAGCAGCGACAGGTTCATGCGGGCTCCGGAATCACAGGGGCGGGCGGCGAGCGGCCGCCGCGGTTTCGTTGGGAAGCGCATGCAGGATCGGCTGGTCCCGCAGCGCAGGTGCAGACTACGTGGCGGGTGCCAGGATGGCACCCGGCCTTTTGCACTGGCGCCTGAGCCTATCGGTTATAGGGCCAGCAGTTTCTTCGCAAGACCTCGAATCGGCCTGATGCTCTTTCGGCTGGCGGTCCAGCTCGGCCAACGCAAGCGCACGCTGCGCGAACTGAGCCGCACTGACAGCCTTACCGGGCTGTTCAACCGGCGTTACTTCAGCGAGCAGGCGAGCCTGGTGTTCGACGACTGCCGCGCGCCCGGCCAGGCCGCCGGCCTGGCGCTGATCGATGTCGATCACTTCAAGCCGAGCAAGGAACGCTATGGCCATCTTGCCGGCGCCGCCGTGCTGCGCGAGGTCGGCGGCTGCATCAGCGCAACCTCCGGCTGGCGGATGTCGGTGGGCGTAATTGCGGCGACGAATTCTGCGTGCTGCTGCGGGCCACCGAAGCGGGCGGCGCGCTGGTGGTGCTCGACCGCCTGCGCGAGAGAACACCAGGCTGGCGTTCCGCCAGGCGGACGGGCCGAGCGTGAGCCTGAGCATCGGCAGCGCGCTTTCCATACCGGGCTGGAGGATGCCCAGTCCTAACTCATGAGGGCGGACGAGGCGCTGTACCCGCCAAGGAATTGGGCGCATTCGCGTGGCAGCGACGGGCTAGTCGGCCGCACTGTCTCGGCCGAGCAGGGCGCGTTCCAGCAGCGCGGGCGTGTCCTGCGCGCCCATCGCCTGCGCCGCGGCCATCGCGGTGACGCCGTTGGTGTCGCGCGCCGTCGGGTCGGCCCCCTTGCTCAACAGCAACTCGACGATATCGCTGCGGTTGAACATCGCCGCCATCATCAGCGCGGTCTTGCCGTCCGGCGAGGCACCTTCCACGTCCGCGCCGTGCTCCAGCAGCAACGCCGCCATCGCCAGGTCGCCCTTGAAGCCGGTGCCGGCGAGAGGCGTCTGCCCGCGGTCGTTGGCGAGATTGGCGTCGGCGCCGCGTTCCAGCAGCACGCGGGCGGCGTCCTGGTGGCCGTGGTAGCTGGCGAGCATCAGCAGGGTATCGCCCTTGTGATTGCGCAGGTTGGCCGGCAGCCCGCTGTCCAGCAGGCGGGCGAGCATCGAGGCATCGCCGTTGCGGGCGACATCGAAAACCTGGTTGGCGAATTCCTGTTCTTCCTCGGGCGTCATCGGTGTGGCGGCAGGGCGCGCGTTCGGGTTCGACATGCAGGTCTCCGTCGTTCGTATCGGGGGCGGCGCGATAGGCACGCCCTGTTATCGACAGCGCGCGCGTGCAGTGGTGCTGCGTCGCCGTCCCTGTGTCATACAGGTTGGCATCGGCGCCACCGCGCCGCTCATTGGAAAAGGCTATGGTTCCGGTAGAGGCGACGGCCGCTGCCCGGCGACGGTTCGCCGTCGAACCGCGCTTGCCGAGTCCGAGAGGGAATTTTCGCGGTTTTCGGGCACAATGGGAGCTAGTCTCAAGCCAGGGTCCGTTGCCGTTTCATGCCGAACCGCGTGGCTGCGATGAAACGGCAACAGCCCTTTGGAACACCCAGAATTAGAAGAGGAACGACCGTGCATAACGTCGTGATCAGCGGTACCGGCCTGTATACCCCTGCCCAGAGCATTTCCAACGAAGAGCTGGTGGCGTCCTTCAATGCCTACGTGGCGCAGTTCAATGCCGACAACGCCGACGCCATCGCGCGCGGCGAAGTCGAGGCGCTCGGCGAATCCAGCGTCGCCTTCATCGAGAAAGCCTCGGGGATCAAGAGCCGCTTCGTCATCGACAAGGCCGGCATTCTCGACCCGCAACGCATGGTGCCGAGCATTCCCGAGCGCTCCAACGAGGAGTGGGGCATCCTCTGCGAGATGTCCGTGGCCGCAGCGCAGGAAGCCCTGCAGCGCGCCGGCAAGACCGCCGCCGACATCGACGGAGTGATCGTCGCCTGTTCCAACCTGCAGCGTGCCTACCCGGCGGTGGCCATCGAGGTGCAGGCCGCGCTGGGCATCCAGGGCTGGGGCTACGACATGAACGTCGCCTGTTCCTCGGCGACCTTCGGCATCCAGGCCGCGTGCAACGCCATCCAGGTCGGCCAGGCCAAGGCGATCCTGCTGGTCGATCCGGAAATCTGCACCGGCCACCTCAACTTCCGCGACCGCGACAGCCACTTCATCTTCGGCGATGCCGCCACCGCGGTGATTCTCGAGCGCGCCGACCTGGCGACCTCGGCCCACCAGTGGGACGTGATCAGCAGCAAGCTGCTGACCCAGTTCTCCAACAACATCCGCAATAACTTCGGCTTCCTCAACCGCGCGGCTGAAGAAGAAGCGGCGAGCAACCCGGACAAGCTGTTCGTCCAGGAAGGCCGCAAGGTGTTCAAGGAAGTCTGCCCGATGGTGGCTGAGCTGATCGGCGAGCACCTGGCGGAGAACGACCTGCCGGTCGGCGACGTGCAGCGCTACTGGCTGCACCAGGCGAACCTGAACATGAATCTGCTGATCATCCGCCGTCTGCTCGGCCGCGATGCGGAGCCGCACGAGGCGCCGGTGATCCTCGACACCTACGCCAACACCAGCTCGGCGGGTTCGGTGATCGCGTTCCACAAGTACCAGGACGACATGCCCAAGGGCAGCCTCGGCGTGCTCAGCTCGTTCGGCGCCGGCTACTCGATCGGCAGCGTGATCCTGCGCCGTCGGTAACCGTTTCGCAGGCACGAAAAAGCGGGGAATGCCGGTGTTCGGCATTCCCCGCTTTGCATTGCGTGTCCTGGTCAGAACTTGGCTTCGAGGTCGAGCTGCATGGTATCGACGTCGCCCTCGCCAGCCGCGGCGCCCAGCCAGGCGTCCTTGGCTTTGAGATAGCTGGCGGCGACGGCGAAGTTCTTGTCGATGTCGTAGCTGACCTTGACCTTGTGGCCCTTGCCGCCGGTGTTGCCGTTACCGAAGTCGGAGTCGGTGAAGGCGCCGACCACCGAGTTGCGTTCCACGTCGCGGTAGTTGTAGTCCAGGCCAAAGGCGAAGAGCTTGGTCTTCACGCCGAACAGGTAGGCGGTGTCTTCCTTGCCCACGGTGGCGGTGGCTTCGGCGTCGGCGTTCCTGACGTACTGGCCGTAGAACGACAGCGGCACTGCCAGGCCGGTCAGGTCGACCTGGCCGAATCCTTCGTAGAGCTGGAACTCGTTGCTGCCGGCGGCATTGCCGTTGATCGCCAGGGTGGTGGTGTCGTCGTCGTTGTCGAAGGCGTAGAGGCTGCCGCCCAGGGTCACTTTCAAATTGTCGGCCGGGGCGAAGCGGATGCCGGCCTGGCCGGTGTACATGCGCAGGTCGTGCTCGAACTGATAGCCCTCGCCGTCGACGTTGTCCTGCAGGATGTAGTAGCCGGTGCTGCCGAACAGCTCGGTCTTGCCGGCCAGCGGCATCTTGTAGGTGGCGGCCAGGCCTTCCGGGTTCAGATCGCCGTCCCAGATCACGTCGCCCATGCTGACCCACTGTTGCGGCATCTTGCCGCCGACCAGGTGCAGGTCCTTGATGTCGGTGGGGTGATAGTCGAGGTAGGCCTGGTCCAGCCAGAACGACTTCTGGCTCATCCCGGCCAGGCTCTGGTTGGTGGAGCGGCCGTCGCCGCTGGTGCCGCTGCCGGTCGCCAGGCGGATGCCGGCGTCGACTTGCGGGTTGATTTCGCTGTACACGCCGAGACGGGCGCGAACGCGCTGGCGGTCCTGGTCGCCGGCGATGTTCGTGGCGCCCTCGGCATCCACGCTCTCCTGACGCAGGCGGATGTCGCCCTTGATGGTGGTCCGTGCGGCCCAGGCCAGTTTCTGATCGTAGGCGCTCTGTTTCTTGGCCTGGGTTTCGGCCGCGGCCTGCTGGGCTTCCCTGTCGGCAGCCAGTTCGACCGACAGGTCGGTGTACTGCTCGGCGGTGATCGCCCCGTTGGCACGCAGCATTTCCAGCAGTTTGGCATCGACCGCGGCACTGGCCGGGTTACTGACGGCCATCAGGATGCTGGTGCACAGGCCCGCCCCGGTGAGTGTGGAAACTAGACGCATGAACTTCTCCCTATCGAAATTAAGGTCGGCAATTGGCCAATCCCAAGATGACGCGCTCGCGGAGGGCGCTTGGCAGTCAGCGCGGAGTCTCCGAAAACCTGCGCAAGTATTCCGAGGGGTCATGACACATTGATGTCCAAATGATGGCTCGTGTGTGACAGCATCGCTTTGCAACCCGCGAAACAGAGCCTTCGCGATCGAAGAGAAGGTCGCAGCCCTTGTATTCAGAGGCTTTGGCGAATTTCGCGAGAGGTGAAAAAATTGTGAATTTTCTTTCCCCGGGGCAGCGTGTCGCACTTACCGACGCCGTTGACGAAGCTTTTGGCCATCTGATCTGCCGCCTACGCGATACTGACGCTCACTTCGTTCGTCCTGGGGGCCTGCATGGCGTTGCATGTCGTTTCGAGCCTTGCCGAATTGCCGGCTGAGCAATGGGATGCCCTGTTGCCGGAGCCGCAGCCGTTCCTGCGCCACGCGTTTCTTTCCGCGCTGGAGCTCAGTGGCAGTCTGGGGGAGGGCTCCGGCTGGGCCGCCGAGCATCTGGTGCACCGCGAGGGCGGACGGCTGCTGGCGGCGATGCCGGCGTATCGCAAGCGTCATTCGTATGGCGAGTACGTGTTCGATCATGGCTGGGCCGACGCTTGCCACCGGGCGGGGATCGCCTACTACCCCAAGCTGCTCTGCGCCGTGCCGTTCAGCCCGGTCTGCGGCCCGCGGCTATTGATGGCCGAGCCGGCGGCCGGCCTCGAGTTGCTGCGGGCGATTCCCGGCTATCTGGAGGTCGAGGGGCTTTCCAGCGCGCACGTCAACTTCACGCAGCCGGGCCTCGATGCCCTGATCGGCGCGGAGCCCGACTGGCTGGAACGCATCGGCTGCCAGTTCCACTGGCACAACCGCGGCTATCGGGATTTCCAGGACTTCCTCGACGCGCTGGCCTCGCGCAAGCGCAAGCAGATGCGCAAGGAGCGCGAGCAGGTGGCCGGGCAGGGCATCGACTTCGACTGGCGCGACGGCCACCAGGTGAGCGAGGCGGAATGGGATTTCGTCTATGCCTGCTACGCCAACACCTACCACGTGCGCGGGCAGAGGCCGTACCTGACCCGCGCCTTCTTCAGCCTGCTGGCCGAGCGCATGCCACAGGCGATCCGCGTGGTGCTGGCGCGCCAGGCCGGGCGGCCGGTGGCGATGGCGTTCTCGCTGCTGGATGGCGATTCGCTCTACGGGCGTTACTGGGGTTGCCTGGCGGAGTTCGACCGCCTGCACTTCGAGACCTGCTTCTACCAGGGCATCGAGCAGGCCATCGCCGCCGGGCTGAAACGCTTCGATGCCGGCGCGCAGGGCGAACACAAGCTGGTGCGCGGCTTCGACCCGGTGATCACCCGTTCCTGGCACTACCTCGCGCATCCCGGCCTGCGCGCGGCGGTGGCGGAGTTCCTCCAGCAGGAACGCGCCGGCGTGCTGGCCTACGCCGAGGATGCGCGCGCGGCGCTGCCGTATCGCCAGGCGTGACGCGTTAGCGCCGGCGTCGAGGCTTGTCGCGGGCGACGCCGGGCCTCAGTCGATTCCGACGAAGCCGCCGGTCTGGTGCGCCCACAGGCGTGCATAGAGGCCACCCGCGGCGACCAGTTCGGCATGGTTGCCGGTCTCGACGATCCGGCCCTTGTCCAGCACCACCAGCCGATCCAGGCGGGCGATGGTGGACAGGCGGTGGGCGATGGCGATCACCGTCTTGCCCTTCATCAGGGTTTCCAGGCTTTCCTGGATCGCCGCCTCGACCTCCGAGTCCAGCGCCGAGGTAGCTTCGTCCATGATCAGGATCGGCGCGTCCTTGAGCAGCACGCGGGCGATGGCGATGCGCTGGCGTTGACCGCCGGAGAGCTTAACGCCGCGCTCGCCGACGTGGGCGTCGAGCCCGGTGCGGCCTTCGGCATCCGAAAGCTGGGGAATGAACTCGTCGGCGCGGGCCTTGCGAATCGCCTCCCAGAGTTCCTCGTCGCTGGCGCCGGGGCGGCCGTAGAGCAGGTTGTCGCGGATCGAGCGATGCAGCAGCGAGGTGTCCTGGGTGACCACGCCGATATGGGCGCGCAGGCTTTCCTGGCTGAGCGTGGCGATGTCCTGTCCGTCGATGAGGATGCGCCCGCTCTGCAGGTCGTACAGGCGCAGGAGCAGGTTGACCAGGGTCGACTTGCCCGCGCCGGACGGCCCGACCAGTCCGATCTTCTCGCCGGCGCGGACCTCCAGGTCGAGCCCGGCGATGATTCCGCTGCGCTTTCCGTAGTGGAAGTGGACGTCCTCGAAGCGCACCTCGCCGTGTTCCACCCTCAATGCGCGCGCATCGGCGCGGTCGACCAGGGTGATCGGCTGCACCACGGTGTGCATGCCGTCCTGGACGATGCCGATGTTCTCGAAGATGCCGTTGACCACCCACATGATCCAGCCGGCCATGTTGTTGATGCGGATGACCAGCGCGGTGGCCAGGGCGATGGCGCCGACGCTGATCTCACCAGTGCTCCACAGCCACAGGGCGAGCCCGGTGGTGCCGGCGATCAGCACGCCGTTCATGCTGATGATGCAGATGTCCATGCCGCTGACCATGCGCGACTGCTGGCGGAAGCGCTCGATCACCTCGCCCATCGCGGTGCGCGCGTAGCGCTCCTCGTCCTGGGTGTGGGCGAACAGCTTGAGGGTAGCGATGTTGGTGTAGCCGTCGACCACCCGGCCCATCAGTTTCGAGCGTGCCGCCGAGGCCGCGGTGGCGCGGCGCTTGATGCGCGGTACGAAGTAGCGCAGCGCCGCGATGTAGCAGACGATCCACAGGGCCAGCGGGATGACCAGCCGCCAGTCCGCCTCGGCGAACAGGAACAGCGCGCTGCCGGCGTAGATGACCACGTGCCAGAGCGCGTCCACCACCTGCACCGCCGAATCGCGCAGGGCCGGGCCGGTCTGCATGATGCGCTGGGCGATGCGCCCGGAGAAATCGCTCTGGAAGAAGTTCAGGCTCTGGCGCAGCACCTGGCGGTGGTTCTGCCAGCGGATCATGTTGGTCATGCTCGGCGCCAGCGTCTGGTGCACCAGCAGGTCGTGCAGGGCATTGAACAGCGGCCGCAGGATCACCGCCACCGCGGCCATCCACAGTAGCTCGGGGCCGTGCTGACGGAAGAAGTCGGAGTTGGGTGTCGCCTGCGCCAGATCCACCAGGCGGCCGAGGAAGCTGAACAGCGCGACGTCGATCAGGGCGACGACCAGGCCGACCACGATGAGCACGGCGAAGACCGGCCAGACCTGGCGGATGTAGTAGAAGTAGAAGCGCAGGATGCCGTCGGGCGGTGGGGCTTGCGGAGCGTCCTGGAAGGCGTCGATCAGGTTTTCGAAGCGGCGGAACAGCATGAGGCGTCCTTATCTGGCAGGCCGTGGCGCGCAGGTGCCACGGCCGGTGAAGCAAGACCGGACGCGTCGGACCGCAGCCCGTCCGCGGCGGGCGCGGGCAGGCCGGAGCCGCGTCACAGGCGCTTGGCGGAGAGGATGACTATCGGCTTGGCAGGCACGTCGTCGAACATGCCGCGGCGGGTGGTCGGTGCCTGGACGATCGCGTCGACGACTTCCATGCCGCGGACCACGCGGCCGAACACCGCATAGCCGAAATCGCGGGCGCCGTGGTCGAGCATCGGATTGTCCTTCTGGTTGATGAAGAACTGGCTGGTGGCGGAATCGACCGCCTGGGTGCGCGCCATGGCCAGGGTGCCACGGACATTGCGCAGGCCGTTGTCGGCCTCGTTCTTGATCGGGTCGCGGGTGGGTTTCTCGTTCATCTTCGCGTCGAAGCCGCCGCCCTGGATCATGAAGCCGGGGATCACGCGGTGGAAGATGGTATCGGTGTAGAAGCCGCTGTCGACGTAGTCGAGGAAGTTCTTCACGCTGATCGGCGCATCGTCCGGCTGCAGCTCGATGACGATCTCACCGACGCTGGTGACCAATTGCACGCGTGGATTCTCCGCGGCCAGGAGACTGTGGGCGAAGAGCAGGGCGCAGGCGGCCAGGGCGAGTTTTTTCAGCATTTTGCGAGGGTCCTTGTTGGGCTGGGCGTGGCGGTTGCGCGGGTGGGCGCCGGGCCGCTGGCACGCATCGTACAACGTCGAGGGGCCGCTGACGTGCCCGAGCATTCGGACCGGCACCAGCCAAGGGTCGTTCCACGCGTGCGCTCAGTTGGCCGACTGCGGCGCGGCGAAGGCGGCGTCCAGCGGCGCGGCATCGAAGGTCTTGATCAGCTCGATGAGGATCTGCGTCGCCGGGCCCAGCGGCTTGTCCTTGTTCGAGTAGAGGTAGAACAGCGGGCTGCGGCTGCCGCCCTGATCCAGCGGCAGCGCCTTGAGCTGGCCCTCGCGCAGTTCGCGCTCGATCATGTGACGCGGCAGCCAGGCGAAGCCCAGGCCATTGCTGACGAAGGTGGCGGCGGTGGCCAGGCTGCCGACGGTCCAGCGCTGCTCGGCGCCGAGCCAGCCGACGTCGCGCGGCTGCTGTCGGCCGGAGTCGCGGGTGACCACCTGCATCTGGGTTTCCAGGTCCTGGAAGTTCACCTGCCGATGCAGCTTGTGCAGCGCGTGGTCCGGGTGGGCAACGGCGACGAATTCCACCGTGCTCAGCTCGGCGCCGAGGAAACCGGGAATGTTCAGCCCGCTGATGGCCAGGTCGGCGACGCCTTCGAGCAGCACTTCCTCGACCCCCGAGAGCACTTCCTCGCGCAACCGCACGCGGCAGCCGCGGCTCTGCGGCATGAACGCGGAGAGCGCACGCACCAGCCGCGCCGTGGGATAGGCGGCATCCACCACCAGGCGGACCTCGGCTTCCCAGCCCTGCTCCATATGATGAGCCAGGTCTTCGAGCTGACTGGCCTGTTTGACCAGTTGCCGGGAGCGGCGCAGGAGCACGCCTCCGGCCTCGGTGAGCACCGCGCGGCGGCCGTCGATGCGCAACAGCGGCACGCCCAGTTGTTCCTGCATGCGCGCGACCGTGTAGCTCACCGACGATTGCGAGCGGTGCAGGATCTCGGCGGCCTGGGCAAAGCCGCCGTGATCGACCACCGCCTGCAGGGTTCGCCATTGATCCAGGGTGACGCGGGGCGCTTTCATCCTCGGCTCCTCTTATCCTAAGCTGGCGGTCCCCGATGGAGACCAACAATGAAAACAATGCTCTTCGCGCTGGCGGCGCTGATGCCGCTTTCCTGCCTGGCTGCCTATCCGATCGAAGTCGAAAAGCAGCTCAATGGCGCGGAAATCACCTACAGCACCCAGGACATCGACTACAACATGGGAGCCATCAGCCTGACCAACGGCGGCGCCACCGAGGCCACCTGCACGCTGGTGTTCCGCAACGGCCCCGAGGCTCCGCGCATCCGCAAGGCCAGCATCGAACCGGGCAAGACGGTGAACCTCACGGCTAAGTTCGCCCGCAGCATCATCCGCCTGCGCATCCAGATGACCTGCGGCATCTGACGGCGCGTCCGTCCTGAACCACGGTAGCGAGCAAAGTTAAATCGATTTAGTAGATAATTTGAAGTGATTTTTTTCGCTTTTTAATCGAGATATAGATACTTAATCTCGCTCCATCGAACACACATTCCCGATGGAGAAAAACTCATGTCACGTGTACTGGTCATCGAAAGCAGCGCTCGCCAGGAAGGCTCGATTTCCCGTCAGCTCACCCAGGCGTTCGTTGCGCAGTGGAAAGCGGCGCATCCGGCCGACGAGATCAGCGTGCGCGACCTCGCCGTCGAGCAGGTGCCGCATCTGGACACCCATCTGCTGGGTGGCTGGATGAAGCCGGCCGACCAGCACAGCGACCGGGAAAAGGACGCCCTGGCGCGCTCCAACCTGCTCACCGAGGAACTGCTCGCCGCCGACGTGCTGGTGCTCGCCGCGCCGATGTACAACTTCGCCATCCCGAGCACCCTGAAGTCCTGGCTGGACCACGTGCTGCGCGCCGGTGTCACCTTCAAGTACACCGAAACCGGCCCGCAAGGCCTGCTCACCGGCAAGCGCGCCTTCGTCCTCACCGCCCGCGGTGGCATCTACGCCGGCGGCAGCCTGGATCACCAGGAACCCTATCTGCGCCAGGTGCTGGGTTTCATCGGCATCCATGACGTCGAGTTCATTCACGCCGAAGGTCTCAACCTGGGCGCCGAATCGCTGGAAAAAGCCGTCGCCCAGGCCAAGGCCAAGCTGGCCCTGTTCGCCTGATCGCTGCAGCTCCCCCGCTCCTTGCCCGGACAGGCTCCCGGGCATCTTGACCGGCCATTCCCCTGGCCGGTTTTTTTATGCCCCAAACAAAAGCCGGTTCGCGGACGAAAAAAAACCGCCCGCTGTGGCCAGCGGGCGGCTTCGCTTTTTTCCAGGCGCTTTACAGGTCGAAGTCGTAGTCCGACAGCTGCCGCTGCAGGCGACGCTCTTCCAGGTAATTATCGATGATGCGGCGCTTGGTCAGATTGGTCTTGGCGACCTCTGCCGGGGGCGCGGTATCGTCGTCGGCGTCTTCCACCGCGAGATCATCTTCGAGTTCGATTTCGGCTTTGTCGGTCATACCTGTCGCTCCAGGCTGGGGTGCTATTGGCGCACCTTATAGCGGCAATGACTGGGCGGGTAAAAAAGATTTTTTCAATCGGAAAGCGAGATTTTTCCTAAGCGCCTCAATCGTCCGAGGTCTTGTGCTTGTACTCGCAGAGGTCTTCGATCCGGCAGCTGCCGCACTGCGGTTTGCGCGCCTTGCATACGTAGCGACCGTGCAGGATCAGCCAGTGGTGGGCGTCCAGCAGGTAGTCCCGAGGGACGAACTTGACCAGCTTGCGTTCCACCTCCAGCACGTTCTTGCCCGGCGCGATATTGGTGCGGTTGGCGACACGGAAGATGTGCGTGTCCACCGCCATGGTCGGCTGGCGGAACGCGGTGTTGAGCACCACGTTGGCGGTCTTGCGGCCGACGCCGGGCAGCGCCTCGAGGTCCTCGCGATTCTCCGGCACCTCGCCGCCGTGTTTCTCCAGCAGCAGACGGCAGGTCTCGATGACGTTCTTCGCCTTGGCGTTGTACAGGCCGATGGTCTTGATGTACTCGGACAGCCCGGCGACGCCCAGCGCGTAGATGGCTTGCGGCGTATTGGCCACCGGAAAGAGCCTGGCGGTGGCTTTGTTCACCCCGACGTCGGTGGCCTGCGCGGAAAGGATAACCGCGATGAGCAGCTCGAACGGCGAGCTGTAGGCCAGCTCGGTGACGGGGTTGGGGTTGTCCTCGTGCAGGCGACGGAAGATTTCCAGGCGTTTGGCGGCGTTCATGTTCTTTCGCGGTGTGGCGGACGAAGCCGGCGCCGCAGCGCCAGCAGGAGGCCGAGCAGGATAAGGCCACCGGGCGCCAGCGCAAAGAGCGTTGCCGGCCTCGACGTGACGTGCAGCACCCACCCGGCCGCGAGCGGGCCGAACAGCCCTTCGGCCTGTGCCAGCAGCGTGCCGGAGCCGAGGATCTCGCGCAGCCCGCCGAGTGCCGTGGCCGCGGCGGCGAAGACGACGACCGCGCGCAGGCCGTCGCCGGCGGCGTCCTCGGTGCGTGCGGCGAGCAGCAGGCAGGGCACGGCGAGCAGCGCGGTCCAGGGGTGCAGAGCGTTCTGCAGATCATGGAAGAACGCCCCGCCCAGCAGTTCCACGATGCTGCACAGGCTGCCCGCCATCAGCAGCGCAGCCAGCCAGTAGGCGGAGCCCTGCGCGTGGCGTCGTAACAGCGGCAGCAAGAGGACGAAGGCGCCGATCGCCAGCAGACCCTGCGCGGCGATGCCGACGCCTTTCACCAGCGAATCCGCCGCACCCATCAGCGGCAGCAGGGCGAACAGGGCGCGCTTCATGGCGCAGGCTCCAGCAGGCGTTCGCGGTTCGCGGCGAACACCTGCAGCGCCCGTTGCCCCCCAAGCAGCACCGCGCGCGAGCTGAGGGTGGCGCCGCTCATCTGGTCGAAGTCGCCGCCGTCGCGCCGCCACTGCCAGCGCTGCTCCAGCGTCTTCCCGCCGAACTGCGCCAGCCACTCCGGCCGCGCGATGGCGTCGCCCAGGCCGGGGGTTTCCTGCTGCGCCAGCACCTTGCTGCCGAGTAGCCGACCGTCAGCGGCAATCGCTACCAGCAAGCGGATCGGGCCCTCGTAGCCCTGGGTGTCGAGCGTCAGCAGGACGGCGATCACGCGCCCGGCGAGGGTCGCGCGGTAGGCGGGCGCCGCCTGGCCGGGCAGGCTCAGCGGCTGGCGCAGCGGCGCGTTGTCATGGCTGCCGGCGGGAAGCAGATCGAGCAGCTGGCGCTCTTCGGACGCCTGCCGTTGGGCCTCGGTGCGGGCCGCCAGCGTGCCGTGCAGCACGCTGGTGAGCGTCACGCCGAGCAGCGCGACGACCAGCGCGGGCAGCCAGCGACGCGCGCTCATCGCGGCGCGCTCCGGTCGGGCAGGCGATCCAGCGCCGGTACGGCCAGGTTCATCGCCAGCACGGCGAAGGCCATCCCGTCCGGGGAGTCGCCCCAGGTGCGCAGGGCATAGGTCAGCAGGCCGACGCCGATGCCGAACGCCCATTGGCCACTCGGGCTGCGCGCGCCGGAGACCGGCTCGGTGGCGATGAAGAAGGCGCCGAGCATGCTCGCCCCGCTGAACAGGTGCAACAGCGGCGAGCCGTTGGAGTCCGAGCCGGTGCCGTTCCAGCACAGCAGGGCGATGACGAACAGCGCGCCGAGCACGCCGGCCGGCACTCGCCAGGCGATCACTCGGCGCTGCACGAGCAGCAGCCCGCCGAGCAGGAACGCCAGGTTCGACACTTCCGCGCCTCGTCCGCCGACGGCGCCGAATGCGGGATGTGCGGCGAAGAGCTCGGCCTGGGTCAGGCGGTCGTTGTGCTTGAGGGTGTCGAGCAGGGTGGCGCCGCTCCAGCCGTCCGCCGGCGTGGCGCCGAACACCTGCAGCAGCGACAGCCCGCTCCAGGCGCCCGGCTGCGGCCACTGGCTCATCGCTGCCGGGAAGGCGGCCAGGGCGAAGGCGTAGCCGAGCATCGCTGGGTTCAGCGGGTTGTGGCCGAAGCCGCCCCACAGCGATTTGCCGAAGAGAATGGCGAAGGCGCTGGCGCTGACCGTCAGCCACCAGGGCGCCGACGCCGGCAGCGCAAGGCCGAGCAGCACCGCCGTGACCAGCGCGCCACCTTCGGCCAGCGGCCCGATGCCGAACAGCGCACCCTCGGCGCGCGCCGGCTGTTGGCGCAGGCGGCGAACCAGCGCTTCGCAGGCCAGCGCGCTGGCGGTGGCGATCGACAGCTGCAGCAGCACGCCCCAGCCATAGAGCCAGAACAGCGCCAGCGCGCCGGGCAGGCAGGCCAGCAGCACCAGGCGCATGCTGCGGGTCACGTCGAAGTCGGCCGGTCCCGGCAGCGTCGCGGCGAGGGGATCACTCACCCGCATGCGCATCGACCTGGCGCTGTGCCTGCGCCAGGCGTGTCCGTGCCCGCTCCAGGGCCGCCGCGTCCGGCGGCACTCGACGCTGCAATTTGCTGACCTCGGCGCGGGCGTAGGCCAGCTCGGTCTTCAACGCGCGCAATGCGGGATCGATTGGGCGTTTCTCCGTGCGCAGCAGTTCCGGCGGCGGTTTCCCGCAGGCAGCTTCGGCGGCGTGCAGCGCCTGCTCGGCGGCGTCCAGGGAGGCCAGCAACGGCTGGCGAAGGTGCTCCGCCGCGCCCTTGTCCTCGGCTTCACGCACGGCGTCGCGGGCGCTGCGGTAGGCGATCTTGGCCTGCTTGAGCGCCAGCTCGCCGGGCGTGAGGGGCGCGCCGGCCGTGCCCTGGCAGGCGTCCAGATGCGCCTGCGCTTGTTGGGCGGCGGCGTGCAGTTCGGCGAGTTGCGCCCGTTGCTCGGCGTTCGGCGCCTCGCCAAAGGCCTTCTGCGCCTTGCTCAGCTGGGCTCGGCTCATCGCGGCTGCGATCTTGGCTTTCTTCAGCGCGGATTCACGATCGCCGCTGAACGGGACGGGCGCTTCGGCGGCGAACAGAGCGGCCTGTGCGGCCTCGGCGGCGACGCGCAATTCGGCGACCTGGGCCTGCAACGCCGGCGTGCCGTGTGCGGCGAGCTGCTTCTCGGCCTTGGCCAGGGCGACGCGAGCCATGCTCGCCTCGATCTTCAGGCGTTTCTGTCGGTCGTTCGCCGGTGCTGCCGCCTGTTGCGCGCGAACCCGGTCGATGGCCGATTGCAGCGGCGCGTCGGCCGATGCGCTGACCGGCGGCCGCGCGCGGGCCTGGCGTTCGGCCTCGCGACGGGCGGCGTCGCGCGCCAGGCGTGCGTTGCGCGCCTCGAAGCGGCGGCGGAACTGGTCGGCGCGGGCGCGCTGGGCCTGCGCGGCGATATCGGCCAGCGGCAGGATATCGATGCAGTCCACCGGGCAGGGCGCGACGCAGAGTTCGCAGCCGCTGCATTCGTCGGTGATCACCGTGTGCATCAGCTTGGCCGCGCCGCTGATGGCGTCCACCGGGCAGGCCTGGATGCACTTGGTGCAACCGATGCATTCGGCTTCGCGGATGAAGGCGGCCTGCGCCGGCACCGGGCTTTCCGCCAGCGGCAGGGCCGGGCGCTGCAGCAGCTCGGCCAGCGCTTCGACGGTGGCCTGGCCGCCCGGCGGACATTTGTTGATCGCCTCACCAGCGACGATGCCTTCGGCGTAGGGCTTGCAGCCGGGATGCCCGCACTTGCCGCACTGGGTCTGTGGCAGCAGGGCATCGATGGCCTTTATCCGCAGCGCGGCGCTCATCGCCCGACCACCCCGAGCAGCACCAGGCCCATCAGCCCGGCGCCGATCAGCGCCAGCGGAGCGCCCCGCAGCGGCGCCGGTACAGCGGCGCTTTCCGCGCGCGCCAGCAACTCGCCGAGCAGGTGCAGGATCAGCCAGAAGCCCAGGCCGGCGAGCACGCCAATCCCCAGGCTCGGCAGCCATTCGCGCTGCGCCGAGTCGAACATCAGCACGCTGCCGATGGCCGCGCCGTTGGCCAGCAGCACAGGCAGGAGACCCGGTGCCGCTACGTAGCGCCTGGTAGCCAGCTTCAGCGCGAGCAGGGCGAGTGGCAGCAGCGCGGCCAGCAACGCCATGAGGCGCAGGTGTTGCAAGCCTTCTGGCAGATGCGCCAGCGCCCAGCCGAGTGGCGTGGCGAGGACGACCAGCAGCGCCGTCGCCGGGCCGAGCGCCGGCACCCGCTCGCGGCGCGACAGCAGGTCGAGCAGGGCGGTGCAAAGCAGGGTGGGCAGCAGAGCGAGCATAGGCATCGGTGTTTCGTGCGATGAACGGTGGGTGGCGGCGCGTCCCGTCGTGGATTGCGTTTCGAGCCTTGTGGACCTTTGCTGCACGGAAGGATGTGATCCACCCTGCGGTTACCGCGCGTAGGGTGGATCACGCTTTACCGATCCACCGGGCGGTTTCGCGGGATGAACGAATCGTCATCCCTCGAAGTGCCACCCCGCGCGTCACTTCACCCGCTGACCGGGCCTGGCACCGCTGTCCGGGCTGAGCAGGTAGATCTCCTCGCCGCCGGGACCGGCCGCCAGGACCATGCCTTCGGATACGCCGAACTTCATCTTGCGTGCGGCCAAGTTGGCGACGTACAGGGTCAGCCGGCCTTCCAGCTTGCTTGGGTCCGGGTAGGCGCTCTTGATTCCGGAGAACACGTTGCGCTTGGCGTCGCCGATGTCCAGGGTCAGGCGCAGCAGCTTGTCGGCTCCTTCGACGAACTCGCATTTCTCGATCAGCGCGATGCGCAGGTCGACGGCGGCGAAGGCGTCGAAGGCGATCTCGGCGGCCAGCGGTTCCTTCGCCAGTTCGCCATTGCCGGCGGGCGCGGCGGGTGCCTCGGAGGCGGCCAGGTCTTCCTTGGAAGATTGGATCATCGCCTCGATCTTCGCTGGCTCGATGCGCGTCAGCAGCGGCGTGAAGGCGTTCAACTGATGGTTGGCCAGCAGGTTGCGGTGGTCGTCCCAGCGCAGCGGCGCGACGTTGAGGAACTGCTCGGCCGCGGCCGCCAGGTTCGGCAATACCGGCTTGAGGAAGATCACCAGCTGGCGGAACAGGTTGACCCCCAGCGCGCAGACTTCCTGCACCTCGGCCTGCTTGCCGTCCTGCTTTGCCAGCGCCCAGGGCGCCTTGTCGGCGATCCAGGCGTTGGCGCGGTCGGCCAGCGCCATGATCTCGCGCATGGCGCGAGCGAAGTCGCGGGTTTCGTAGGCTTCGGCGATGCTCGGCGCAGCGGCGCGGAAGGCCTCGGTCAGCTCCGGTGCGGCATCGCTCTGCACCAGCAGACCGGCGTTGCCCTTGTGGATGAAGCCGGCGCAGCGGCTGGCGATGTTGACCACCTTGCCGACCAAATCCGAGTTGACCTTCTGCACGAAGTCCTCGAGGTTCAGGTCGAGATCGTCCACGCCGCGGCTGAGTTTGCTCGCGAAGTAGTAGCGCAGGTACTCCGGGTTCAGGTGGTCGAGGTAAGTGCGCGCCTTGATGAAGGTGCCGCGCGACTTCGACATCTTCTGCCCGTCGACGGTGAGGAAGCCGTGCACGTTGAGCGCGGTCGGCTTGCGGTAGCCGGCGCCTTCGAGCATCGCCGGCCAGAACAGCGCGTGGAAGTTGACGATGTCCTTGCCGATGAAGTGGTACACCTCGGCGCTCGAATCCTTGTTCCAGAAGGCGTCGAAGTCCAGTTCCGGGGTGCGCTCGCAGAGGTTCTTGAAGCTGGCCATGTAGCCGATCGGCGCATCCAGCCAGACGTAGAAGAACTTGCCCGGCTCGCCGGGAATCTCGAAGCCGAAATAGGGCGCATCGCGGGAGATGTCCCACTCCTGAAGGCCGGCGTCCAGCCATTCGGCGATCTTGTTGGCCACCGACTCCTGCAGCGCGCCGCTGCGGGTCCAGCCTTTGAGCATGGCGTCGAAGTCCGGCAGCTTGAAGAAGAAGTGCTTGGAGTCCTTGAGCACTGGCACCGCGCCGGAGATCGCCGAGCGCGGGTCCTTCAGTTCGGTGGGCGCGTAGGTGGCGCCGCATTTCTCGCAGTTGTCGCCGTACTGGTCGGGACTGGCGCATTTCGGGCAGGTGCCCTTGATGAAGCGGTCGGCCAGGAACATGCCTTTTTCCGGGTCGAAATACTGGGTCACCGAGCGCGTGGCGATGTGCCCGGCGTCGCGCAGCTTCAGGTAGATCGACTCGGAGAGCACGCGGTTCTCTTCCGAGTGGGTCGAGTGGAAGTTGTCGAAGGCCACGCCGAAGTCGGCGAAGTCGGTGCTGTGTTCCCGGCGCACGTTCTCGATCAGCTGCTCGGGGCTGATGCCTTCCTTGTCCGCACGCAGCATGATCGCCGAGCCGTGGGCGTCCGAGGCGCAGACGTAGATGCACTGGTTGCCGCTCATCTTCTGGAAGCGCACCCAGATGTCGGTCTGGATGTACTCCACCATGTGGCCGAGGTGGATCGAACCGTTGGCGTAGGGCAGGGCGCTGGTGACGAGGATCTGGCGGGCTTCGGACATGGTGATCGGCTGCACGGGGTAATCGGGGAGGTCGGCAACTATATAGGCGCGGCGTTTTTTTTTCATCCGCGCATCCCCCGCGCTCGGACCGACGCCCGCGGGCGCTTCGGGCTGCTACGATAGCCGCCTGTTTCGCTCAGCCTTTTTTCGGAGCCCTCCATGACCCTTACCCGCGCCCAGGTGGAAACCGTCCTGCGCCAATTCACCGATCCCCATCTCGATCAGGACCCGGTCAGTGCCGGCTGCCTGCGCGAGGTCGACATCCAGGGCGGCAAGGTCCGCGTGCGCCTGCAACTGGGCTACGCCGCCGGCCTGTTCAAGAGCGGCTGGGCGCAGACCCTGCAGATGGCCCTGGAGAACCTCGAGGGCGTCGACAGCGCGCAGGTCCAGGTGGATTGCGTGATCGAATCGCACAAGGCGCAGGAGCAGGTTCCGGCGCTGGGCAATGTGAAGAACATCATCGCCGTCGCCTCCGGCAAGGGCGGCGTCGGCAAGTCGACCACCGCGGCCAACCTGGCGCTGGCGCTGGCCCGCGAAGGCGCGCGGGTGGGCATTCTCGACGCGGATATCTACGGCCCCAGCCAGGGCATCATGTTCGGCATCGCCGAAGGCACGCGGCCGAAGATCCGCGAGCAGAAGTTCTTCGTGCCCATCGAGGCGCACGGCGTGCAGGTGATGTCGATGGCCTTTCTCACCGACGACGACACGCCGGTGGTGTGGCGCGGGCCGATGGTGTCCGGCGCGCTGATCCAGCTGATCACGCAGAGCGCCTGGGACGACCTCGACTACCTGGTGATCGACATGCCGCCGGGCACCGGCGACATCCACCTGACCCTGGCGCAGAAGGTGCCGGTGGCCGGCGCGGTGATCGTCACCACGCCGCAGGACCTGGCCCTGCTGGATGCGCGCAAGGGCGTGGAGATGTTCCGCAAGGTCAACATCCCGGTGCTCGGCGTGGTGGAAAACATGGCCGTGCACATCTGCTCCAACTGCGGGCATGCCGAGCACCTGTTCGGCGAAGGCGGCGGCGAGAAGCTCGCCGCGCAGTACGGCGTCGAGCTGCTCGCCTCGATGCCGCTGTCGATGGCGATCCGCCTGCAATCCGACGGCGGCAAGCCGACCACGGTGGCCGACCCGGAAAGCCAGATCGCCATGCTCTACCAGCACGTCGCCCGCTGCGTCGGCGCGCGCATCGCGCTGACCGGGCAGACGGCGATGCCGAACATCGTCATCAGCGACGACTGATCCGCGCCCGCTAGTCTCAAGACGGGGCCGCCCGACGTGGGCGGCCGATTCCCGACCCGCAGAGGAAGCCCCATGTCCCAGACCAGCCCGTTCGTGATCGGCGCCGATACCGAGGGCCAGCCCCTCGCCCAGTCGCTGCGCCTGACCAACCGCCATGGCCTGGTCGCCGGTGCCACCGGGACCGGCAAGACCGTGACCTTGCAGCACCTCGCCGAGCTGTTCAGCGATGCCGGCGTGGCGGTGTTCGCCACCGATGTCAAAGGCGACCTCTGCGGCCTGGGTGCCGCCGGCGATCCGCAGGACAAGGTGGCCGAGCGTATCGCCGCGATGCCCTGGCTGAACCACCGTCCGCAGGCCTACCCGCTGGTGCTCTGGGACGTGCACGGCGCCAGCGGCCATCCGCTGCGCACCACGCTCAGCGAGATGGGACCGCTGCTGATCGGTAACCTGCTGGAACTCACCGACAGCCAGCAGGCGGCGCTCTACGCGGCGTTCAAGGTGGCCGACCGCGAAGGCCTGCTGCTGCTCGACCTGAAAGACCTGAAAGCGCTGCTCAATCACCTGCGCGAGAACCCAGAACTGCTTGGCGAAGACCGTGCGCTGTTCGCCGGCGCCTCCGCCCAGGCGCTGCAACGGCGCCTGGCGAGCCTGGAACAGCAGGGCGGCGATTCGCTGTTCGGCGAGCCGGCGTTGCAACTGGGTGACCTGCTGCAGCCAGGTGCCGATGGTCGCGGGCGCATCCATCTGATGGACGCCAGCCGCTTGGTGCACGAGTCGCCGAAGGTCTATGCGACCTTCCTGCTCTGGTTGCTCGCCGAGCTGTTCGAGCAACTGCCCGAGCGCGGCGATGCCGACAAGCCGATCCTAGCGCTGTTCTTCGACGAGGCGCACCTGCTCTTCGCCGACGCCCCGAAGGCGCTGCAGGAACGGCTGGAACAGGTGGTGCGGCTGATCCGCTCCAAGGGCGTCGGCGTGTACTTCGTCACCCAGTCGCCGTCCGACCTGCCCGACGGCGTGCTCGCCCAGCTCGGCCTGCGCATCCAGCACGGGCTGCGCGCCTTCACCGCGAAAGAGCAGAAATCCCTGCGCGCCGTGGCCGACGGTTTCCGTCCGAACCCGGCCTTCGAAACCCTGGAGACGCTGACCCAGCTGGGCATCGGCGAGGCGCTGGTCGGCGTGCTGGAGGAGAAGGGCACCCCGGCGATGGTCCAGCGCGTCGCCATCGCGCCGCCGCAGTCGCGCATCGGCCCGCTGAGCGACGCCGAGCGCGCCGCGCTGCTGCGCAGCTCGCCGTTGCTGGGGCGCTACGACAAGCCGATCGATCGTGAGTCCGCCTACGAAATTCTCAGCGCCCGCGCCGCGGAGAAGCCCGAGTTGGCCGCGGAGAAACCGGCCAACGCCAGCTTCGGCGGAAAGGCCGGCGACATGCTCGGCGACATCGCCAGCAGCGCGCTGAAGAGTGCCGTGCGCCAGGCCGCCAACCAGCTCGGCCGACAACTGGTGCGCGGGCTGCTGGGTTCGCTGCTGGGTGGCAAGAAGCGCTGACGTCGCAGGGTGACGGAGCGACCCGGTTGGCCGCTGGCTCGATGGGCTGAAGCCCATCCTACGGTCCTGACCCGGCTCAGAACCTCGTGGCGCGTAGGGTGGATCGCGCTTCACCGATCCACCGGGCGTTGCAGCGGTGGATGGGAAGCGCGTCATCCACCCTACGCCAAGGGGCGCGCGTCGCGTCGGGTGAATCCGCGAGCTGAATAGCGCGTAGGGTGGATCGCGCTTCACCGATCCACCGGGCGTTGCAGCGGTGGATGGGAAGCGCGTCATCCACCCTACGCCAAGGGGCGCGCGTCGCGTCGGGTGAATCCGCGAGCTGAATAGCGCGTAGGGTGGATCGCGCTTCACCGATCCACCGGGCGTTGCAGCGGTGGATGGGAAGCGCGTCATCCACCCTACGCCTGGAGCGGTATGCGCAACTGACCCCTACAAGGGGAGCGTTCGTTCGGCCCGCCGGGGTGCGCCTTGCGGGCGGCGCAGGCCCATCGGGCGGGCCACTTTCATCGGCGGGTCGCTGACCGGTAAGATGTGCGCCCCGTTCCAGCCAGCCAGGACCCCCGCCATGAGCATCAAATCGGACAAGTGGATTCGCCGCATGGCCCAGGAGCACGGCATGATCGAGCCCTTCGTCGAGCGCCAGGTGCGCACCGAGGGCGCCGAGCGGCTGATCTCCTACGGCGTCTCCAGCTACGGCTACGACGTGCGCTGCGCCGACGAATTCAAGGTGTTCACCAACGTACTTCCGCATTCCGCGCGACGTGCTGACCATCTGCCTGGGCAAGAGCACCTATGCGCGCTGCGGGATCATCGTCAACGTCACCCCGCTGGAACCCGAGTGGGAAGGCCACGTGACCCTGGAGTTCTCCAATACCACCACCCTGCCGGCGAAGATCTACGCCAACGAGGGTGTGGCGCAGATGCTCTTCCTGCAATCCGACGAGGCGTGCGAAGTCTCCTACCGCGACCGCGGCGGCAAGTACCAGGGCCAGACCGGCGTCACTCTGCCGAAGACCTGATCGCGGCCCAGCCGATGCGCGGCGCCCGCCGCGCGTTCCGCGAACGGCGGCTTGACGTAGACTGGCGCCAGGCCCTTTTCGCGAATCCGTCCGCATGTCCCTCCTGCTCAACAGCCTCATCGTCCTGATCACCGTCGTGCTGATGGAGGGTGTCTCCTGGGTCTCGCACAAGTACGTGATGCACGGCTGGGGCTGGGGCTGGCACCGCTCGCACCACGAGCCACGGCAGGGCTGGTTCGAGAAGAACGATCTCTACGCAGTGGTCTTCGCATCCCTGGCGATCGTCCTGATCGCCCTCGGCAGCGCCGGCCGCTGGCCGTTGCAGTGGGTCGGCGCCGGCATGACCCTCTACGGGTTCCTTTACTTCCTCGCCCACGACGGCCTGGTGCATCGGCGCTGGCCGTTGCGCTACGTGCCGCGCAGCGGCTATCTCAAGCGTCTCTACCAGGCGCATCGCATGCACCACGCGGTGGAAGGGCGCGAGGGCTGCGTGTCGTTCGGTTTTCTCTACGCCCCTTCGGTGAAGGCCCTCAAAGCCGAATTGCAACGCCTGCACGGCGGCCGCTTGGATCGCGCCGACGAGCGCTCCGGCGACTAGGCCCGACGTCACAGAACACGAGCAAACGGGACTTAAGGGCACGCGCTTGGCGCAGCTTCAGGCGTAGGGTGGATGACGCTCTTTTCATCCACCGTTACCGTGCCCGGTGGATCGATAAGGCGCGACCCACCCCATGGTCCGAAGTACCCCGGGCGGATTTCACAAACACATGAGAGGCGGCGTCTCGCGGCGGTGGGCTGAGGACTGCCGGGTCGCCGCGTCAGCGCGGCCGCGTCCACAGCCCGGCCGGGCGCGGTTGCGGAGAGATCGCCCGTGACCCCAGCGCCTGCAGCCCACCGAGGCCGACCAGGCGCAGTTTGTCCAGGCGGCTGGTGGATACGCGCCGGTCCCATGCATGGGCACCGCGCGCCTGCACCTTCACGCCGATCTGCCGGTACACGCCGCGCGCGGTGGCGATCGCCCAGGCCGAGCGCAGCGGCAGGGCGGCGAGGCCCTGGGCCGCCGAGGCGTAGTAGGGTTCCGCCGCCGTCACCAGGCGCCGGGCGAGCTGGGCGATGGCCGCGCGGTGCCGTGGGGCGGCGAGCTGGTCCGGCGCCACGCCAAGTTCCTCCAGCCACTGCTCCGGCAGATACACGCGCCCGGCGCCGGCATCCTCGACGATGTCGCGGGCAATGTTGGTCAGCTGGAAGGCCATGCCCAGGTCGCAGGCGTGGTCCAGCACCTGCTCGTCGCGCACGCCCATCAGCATCGCCATCATCACGCCGACCACGCCGGCGACGTGGTAGCAGTACTCCAGGGTGTCCTCGAAGCGTCGATAGCGGCGCTGCTCCACGTCCATGCGAAAGCCCGCCAGGTGCTCCAGTGGATAGCGCTGCGGAATGCCGTGCTCGGCGACCACCTGGCCCAGCGCGGCGAACGCCGGCTCGCTCGGCGCGGCGCCGGCGTACAGCGCCTGGGTGGCGGCGAGCAGCTGTTCCAGGCGCGCCCGGCTGGCGGGCGCATCGCTCGCCTGCTGGCCGAAACCCAGTCGCTGGCCGTCGATCACGTCGTCGCAATGCCGGCACCAGGCGTAGAGCATCACCGCGCTGCGCCGGGTATCGGCGTCGAACAGGCGGCTGGCGGCGGCGAAGCTCTTCGAGCCGACCGCAATGCTGCGTTCGGCGTGTTCGAGCAGCGCGTCGTTCATCGGCCGGCGTCCTCGATCATCAGCCCGGCGGTGGCCTTGGCCGAGCCGACCACGCCCGGCACGCCAGCGCCGGGGTGGGTGCCGGCGCCGACGATGTAGAGGTTGTCGATGCGGTCGTCGCGGTTGTGCGGGCGGAACCAGGCGCTCTGGGTGAGGATCGGCTCCAGCGAGAACGCCGAGCCGAGGTGCGCGTTGAGTTCGTCGCGGAAATCCAGCGGGGTGAAGATGCGGCTGGTCACAAGGTCCTCGCGCAGGCCGGGAATGTAGTGGCGTTCGAGGTACTCGAAGATCCGCTCGCGATACAGCGGCCCCTGCACCGTCCAGTCGATGTCGGCGTTGCTCAGGTGCGGCACCGGCGCCAGCACGTAGTGGGCGGCGCAGCCTTCGGGCGCCAGCGAAGGGTCGGTGACGCAGGGCGCGTGCAGGTATAGCGAGAAGTCCTCGGCCAGCTCGGCGCCCTCGAAGATTTCCGCGATCAGCTCGCGGTAGCGCGGGCCGAAGCATACGGTGTGGTGCTGCAGCCCCGGATGTTGGCGCCGCAGGCCGAAGTAGATGACGAACAGCGACATGCTGAAGCGCTTCTTCTGCAGGCGCCGACCTTCGTCGATACCGCGTGGATGGTGCCCGAGCAGCGTCTTGTAGGTGTGCACCACGTCGGCGTTGGAGGCCACGGCGTCGGCCTCGAAGCGGCGGCCGTCGGCGCAGATCGCCGCGCTGATGCGCTCGCCGGAGGTCTCCAGGCGCTGCACCGGCGCGTTCAGTTCCAGCGTCCCGCCCAGGTCCTGGAACAACCGCACCATGCCGTCCACCAGGGCGCCGGTGCCACCGCGCGGAAACCACACGCCCCACTCGCGCTCCAGCGCGTGGATCAGCGCGTAGATCGACGAGGTGGCGAACGGGTTGCCGCCCACCAGGAGCGAGTGGAAGGAGAACGCCTGGCGCAGCTGCTCGTCTTCGATGAAGCGCGCGACCATGCTGTAGACGCTCTTCCAGGCCTGCAGCCGGGCGAGCTGCGGGCCAGCCTGGATCATGCTGCGAAAGGACAGGAACGGCACCGTGCCGAGCTTCAGGTAACCCTCCTCGAACACCGCCTTGGAATACGCCAGGAAGCGCCGGTAGCCCTCGACATCGGCGGGGTTGCGCGCGTGGATCTGGCGGTCCAGGTCGGCCTGGTCGTTGGCGTAGTCGAAGGCGAAGCCATCTTCCCAGCAGAGCCGGTAGAAGGGCGCCACCGGCAGCAGCTCGACATAGTCGGCCAGGTGCTTGCCGGCGATGCTGAACAGCTCCTCCAGCGCCGAAGGGTCGGTGATCACCGTCGGGCCGGCGTCGAAGACGAAGCCCTGGTCTTCGTAGACGTAGGCGCGGCCGCCCGGCTTGTCGCGTTTCTCCAGCAGCGTCGTGTGGATGCCGGCGGCCTGCAGGCGGATGGCCAGCGCGAGGCCGCCGAAACCGGCGCCGATCACCACGGCGCGTTTTCCCTGAATCATGAGTGCTTCCTGTGTCTGTGCAGAGCGTCGGCGCGCGCGGCGCGTAGCGCCTCGCCGAGGGGGACGGGCGGTTTGCCGCTGAGAATGCGCGCTTTGTCCGCCAGGCTCGGGTGTCCGGCGTAGAAGCGCTGGATCAGTCCTTCGGAGAGGCCGTAGAAACGCTGCATGACCTTCCACCGATTGGCCGGTTCGCCGGCCAGGAAGAGCATGCTGTTGAGCAGGCGGAAGAAGCCCTGGCGCCGCCATTGCTGGCGGGCGAATGCCTCGATCGCGCTGAACAGCGCGCTCGCCTCGAGGTTTTGCAGGCCGGCGATGTGGTCGGCCAGGCGCACCGCATGGGGCAGCGAATAGCCGGTGGTGGGATGGAACAGCCCGGCGGCCAGGCCGCTGCGCGGTTGCCCGCTGGCGCTGCGCCAGAACGCGTCGATATCGCCGCACAGGACGATGGGCAGCACGCCGCGCTCCTCGCGCAGTCGCTCGGCGATGCGCCAGCCGCGGCTCGCGGCGTAGTCGGCGATCTGCCCGCGCAGCGCGGCGTCGTCGAGGTCGTCGCCATCGGCGTAGCGGGTGTCCTCGATGAGCAGGCGGTCCGCCGCGAACGGCAGCACGTAGACGAATCGATAGCCGTCCTGCTGGGCGACGCTGGCGTCCATCACGATGGGCGCATCCAGGCCGTGCGGCTCGCTCAGGCGGACTTCCTGACCGAGGAATTTCTGGTAACCCAGGGCCAGGTGCGGGCTGGCCGCCGGGCCACGGCCGTCGATCACTGCGTGGGCGCGCAGGGTTTCGCCGCTGCTCAATTGCACGTCGCTGGGGGTCAGCGACGCGACCTTGGCGCTGAGCTGCACGCAGGCGCCGAGGCGCGCCCGCAGGCGTTCGTCGAAGCGTTGCGAGGTGATCGAGGCGTAGCCGCTGTGCAGGCGCCGCCGGCGCGCCGGGAAGATCACCTCATAGGCGTCCCAGCGGTGTGCGACGAGCGGCGCCAGCCATTGCCGCTGTGCGCTGTCCAGGTCGCCCTCGTGAAACGACCAGGTGTGGTTGCCGCCCAGGGTCTCGCCCTGTTCCAGCAGCAGTACCCGCAGCTCCGGGCGTGCGTCGGCCAGGCGCCAGGCGATCAGGCCGTTGGCCAGCCCGCCGCCGACCAGGATCAGGTCGTAGTCAGGTGGCATCGGCGCGCTCCACCGGCTGGCCACTGCGCGCCACCGTCTCGACGATATCCGCGGCGCGCTCGACGCCACCGGCCTGGGCCAGGCTGGCGCCGACCCGCGCGGCATTTGCGGCGAAGCGTGGCTCGTCGAGCAGCTGGCGCAGTGCGCGGCCGATGCCGGCCCGGCTGGCCAGTTGCGGGAACAGCCGCAGGCCGGCGCCGGCGTGCAGCACCCGGGCGGCAACGCCGGGCTGGTCGAAGGCGATCGGCACGGCGAGCATCGGCACGCCGGCGGCGAGGGCGTCCATCACCGTGTTCAACCCGGCGTGGGTGATCACCACGTCGGCGCGGGCGATGGCGGCGCGCTGCGGTGCGAAGTCGGTGACCCAGGTCGCGCCCAGGCCTTCCAGCACGCGCTCCTGCACGGTATTCAGGCCGCCGCAATGCGCCAGCAGCAGCTGCACGTCCTGCTTGGCGCAGGCGCGGGCGATGCGCTGGAACAGGCCGAAGCGCCCGCCCTGCAGCGTGCCCAGCGAGGCGAAGACGAACGGCCGGCGCGACGACAGCGGTATCTGCAGCGGCGCTTCGTCCTCCATGCCACGCAGCGGCCCGACGGCGTGGAATTGCGCCGGCGCCTGCTGCCGGGGGAAATCGAAGGCGGCGGTGGTCTGGCTGACCTGCGCGTAGGGCGACAGGCACTCGTGCAACGCCTGGCGCGGTGCCAGCCCGAAGCGCGCGGCGTGCCCGGCGATCACCCGTGCGTGCGGACGCATCAACAGGTCGTAGACCTGGCTGCTGCCCCGATTGAGGTTCTCGCCGTGCGGCGAAACCGCGTAGCCCCAGGGCATCACCGGCAGCGGCAGGCGCGGCTCGCGGTTGACCGGCAATGCGCAGGCGACCGACACGTAAGGCAGTTTCAGGTGCTCGGCGAGCAGGCCGCCAGCGGCTTCCATCTGGTCGGCGAGCAGCGCGTCGACGCCCAGCTCGCGGAGCACGGCCGGCGCCTCGCGGCAGAGCATGTCGGTGGTCCTGGCCAAGTCGAGAATCACCCGGCGCAGCCCGTTGACTCCGCCCGGCCGTGCGGCCAGCGCCACCGTATGGCGCAGCGAACCGGCCGGGTGCGAGACGGCGCCGACGCTGGCGAAGCCGACGCGCGGATCGCGCAGCAGCGCGCCGGCATCCTGCTGATGGACGAAGGTCACCCGATGACCGCGCGCGATCAGGCGGCCGGCGAGCGCTTCCAGGGCGCGGAAATGGCTGGTGAAGGGCGGGGCTATGACTGCGAAATGGCTCATGCTCGCGCCGCGCGCCTCATCGCGGTGCCGCGCCGCGGGGCAGCAGCGGGGCCTGGCGCAGGGCGGCCAGGTCGCGCGAGCCGGTGCAGAAGCAGGCGACCCGCAGTTGCGCGATCACGGTGTGGAAATGCTCCACCACCGCGGCGCTGGAGCGCGTGGCGCCGTGCAGCACGGCGGCCGCCTGGCCGGCGATGTCGGCACCGAGGCGGATCGCCTTTGCCACGTCGACGCCGTCGCGAATCCCGCCGGAAGCAATCAGCACGCTGCTCGGGCAGGCCTCGCGCACGGCCACGATCGCCTCGGCGGTGGGGATGCCCCAGTCGGTGAAGGCGCTGGCGATGGCGCGCTGCGCCGGCGTGTGCGCACGCTCGGCCTCCACCGCGGCCCAACTGGTGCCGCCGACGCCGGCCACGTCGATGGCGGCGACGCCGGCGTCCACCAGCCGCCGCGCCACATCGGCGCCGATGCCGGCACCGACTTCCTTCACTACCAGCGGTACTTCGAGACGCCGCGCCAATTGCTCGATGGCCGCCAGCACGCCGCGCCAGTCGCGGTCGCCGCCGCGCTGCACGGCTTCCTGCAGCGGGTTGAGGTGAATGATCAGGGCGTCGGCGTCGAGCATGTCCACCGCGCGGCGCGCCTGCTCCAGGCCGAAACCGGCGACCAGTTGCGCCGCGCCGAAGTTCGCCAGCAGCGCGATGTCCGGCGCCAGGCGCCGCAACTGGCGGGTCAGGCCCTGGTCGGCGTCGCTCTCCAGGGCGATGCGCTGGGAGCCCACGCCGAGGGCGATACCAAGCTCCTGGGCGGCCTCGGCAAGGTGCAGATTGATGCGCGCGGCACGCGCCGCACCGCCGGTCATCGAACTGATCAGCAACGGCGCACTCAATGCTTTGTCGAACAGCGTGCTGCGCAGGTCGATCTCGTCGAGATGAAGCTCGGGGAGTGCGCAGTGCTCGAAGACGATGGCGGCCAGCCCGTTGTCGGCACGCGACTTGGCCCTGGCCGGATCGAGCACGATGTCCAGATGATCGTTCTTGCGTGCCGACAGTTCGCCTTCGGCCATCAGGTTTCCTCGGTATCCGGGCAGGGTCTTGCAGGTCTTTTAAGTTGTACAGCTTCTGTACTAAGGTTGTACAACACTTTGCTTCGTCACATTTACCGCGACCCTGTCTGTCGCGCAGGCTGGAGCTCTCTTGACTCATGGCAACCTCATTAGTGCCGTCGCGCTGCGACATTTCCGCCGGTGATCTTGCGTCGTTGCGCGAGCAGGTGGAGCGCCGGCTGAACCAGCTGGTGCCGTTGCCGCAAGGCGGCGAAGACCTGATCGGCGTTGCCATGCATGCCGCCGTGCTGTCGCCGGGCAAGCGTGTCCGCCCGCTCATGCTGGCGCTCGCCGCGCAGGGGCTCGGGCATACCTCGGAGGCGGTGATCGACCTGGGCTGCGCGGTGGAGATGGTCCACGCCGCCTCGCTGGTGCTCGACGACATGCCCTGCATGGACGACGCACAGCTGCGCCGCGGCCACCCCACCGTGCACGTGCGCTATGGCGAGGACGTGGCGATGCTGGCCGCCGTCGCGCTGCTCAGCCAGGCGTTCCGCACCCTGGTGGCGGTGCAGGGCCTGCCGCCGTTGCTGAGGACCAACCTGGTCGCCGCGCTGTCCGACGCCGTAGGTGCGCAGGGCCTGGTGCGCGGCCAGTATCAGGACCTGCACGACGGCAGCCGCCAGCGCCCGGCCAGCGACATCGCCGGGACCAACCACCTGAAGACCGGCGCGCTGTTCGGCGCGGCCCTGGACATGGCCGCGCAGGTCGCCCAGGCCGGCGAGCCCGTGCGCACGGTGCTGCGCGATTTCGCCGTCGAACTGGGCCAGGCGTTCCAGCTGCTCGACGACCTCGGCGATTGCGAGGCCGACGTGCAGAGCCTGGGCAAGGATTGTGGCAAGGACCAGGGCAAGTCGACCCTGGTCAGCGTGCTCGGCCACGAAGCCGCGCGGCACCGGCTACGCGGCCACATCCAGCGCGCCGAGGCATTGCTGGCCGAGGTCTACGGTCATGACAGCCCGCTGCAGCAGTTGCTCGCGGGGCTGTTCCGCCGGGTGGCCTAGGCTCAGCCGCGCGGGCTCAGCGCCAGCTTCAGGCCGAGCCCGACGAAGAATCCGCCCACCAGCCGATTGAGCCACAGCGCCTGCGCGGCGGTGGTTCGCACGCGCTGGCCTGCATAGGCCGCGACGAACACCAGCGCGTGGCACCAGAGCATGCCGTTGAGGTTGAAGACGCAACCGAGCAGAACGAACGCCAGAGCCTTGTCGGGCGAGTCGGGCGCGATGAACTGCGGGACGAAGGCGAGGAAGAAGAGCGCCACTTTGGGGTTCAGCGCGTTGGTCAGGAAGCCCTGCAGGAATATCCGTCGGTACGGCGAGTCAGGCAGCGCCGCGGGTGGCCCGTTCCGGGCAGGGGCCTTGCTCAGTAGCAGACCGATGCCGACGTACAGCAGGTAGGCCGCGCCGGCATACTTCACCAGCGCGAAGGCGGTGGCGGAAGTCGCCAGCACCGCGGACAGGCCCAGCGCCGCCGCCAGCACATGCACGAAAATCCCCGCGCCTACCCCGAACGACGCCACTGACCCCGCGCGCCAGCCCTGGGCCGCGCTGCGCGAAACGATCAACAACGAATCCGGTCCCGGCAGCAGGTTCAGCAGCAGCCCGGAAACGATGAAGAGTGGGAGGTCGTGGATGCCGAACATGCTGCCTGCCTGAAGTCGGAGGTGCAGGTTAGCGCGCGGATGACGCGGGTGACAGGTCGGTCGTTGCGCCACAGCCCGAGCATCCGCTGCACGGGAAGGCGTCTATTTCCGGGCAACGCGTCTCGCCAACGCTGCCACTCCCCATGCCAGCAGCCAGGCGACCATTCCCCAGAACAGCGCGACGAATGTCCAGCCGAAGACGCTGGGTGCGCACCAGCCCGCGCCGCAGCCGCCGGCATCCTGCAGCAGGTCGGGAACGCCGATGAGGTCGAAGACGTAGACCATCAGGCCGGACGCGCGCAGCACGACACCGGCGGGCGACTCCAGATACTCCGGCCAGAAGATGCCGGGCAGGAGCGCGAGGGCGTAGGTCAGGAGGATAAGTGCCAAGGCCTTGAGGGTGGCGGGTTTGAACATCGGATTACCTGTCTGGGCCATCGCTTGAGCTGCGATTGGAAACCGGGTTGTCGGGGCTGTGCAGCGCCATGTGTTGCTGCCTTGGCGCGCGCCGCAGAAACTCGGAACGTCTCGGCCGCTGTCGCGGTCGGAGACTCGACGGCCGCAGGCGCCCCTACGATCGGTGTGCTTTTTTTCGAGGAAGTTTCTCCGGCTGGCAGCATACTTCGCCTGTCCAACGCGCAGCGGATGCGTCGGCGCAGATGTTCTTTCTACCTTCATAAGCGACGGGAAACATGACCCAAAATCTCAGCCCTCTGGCCGGTGGACCGGCCCCGAAATCGGCCCTGGTCGACGTCGACAAACTGCTGGCGGCCTATGTCGACCTGCGCCCGGATGCGGAGACGCCCGCGCAGCGCGTGTCCTTCGGCACCTCCGGGCACCGCGGCATCGCCTTCGCGCGCAGTTTCAACGAGTGGCACATCCTGGCGATCACCCAGGCGATCTGCGAATACCGCAGCAGCGCTGGCATAGATGGCCCGCTGTTCATCGGCGCCGATACCCACGCGCTGTCGGCCCCGGCGCTGGACAACGCGCTTGAAGTGCTGGCCGCCAACGGCGTGCAGGTAATGGTCTCGGCGGGTGGCGAATTCACCCCGACCCCGGCGATCTCCCAGGCGATCCTGGTCTACAACCGCGACCGCACCACGGGCCTCGCCGACGGCATCGTCATCACCCCGTCGCACAACCCGCCTGAGCACGGCGGCTTCAAGTACAACCCGCCGAATGGCGGCCCCGCCGACACCGCCATCACCGGCTGGGTGCAGACCCGCGCCAACGCGCTGCTCATGGCCAAGCTCGACGGCGTGAAGCGCGTGTCGCTGGAGCAGGCGCGCCAGGCGTCCACGACCCACGAATACGACTTCCTCGGCGCCTACGTGGCCGACATCGGCAACGTGATTGACTTCGACGTGATCCGCGGCTCCGGGCTGCGCCTGGGTGTCGACCCGCTTGGCGGCGCGGGGGTGAGCTACTGGGCGCGCATCGCCGAGCAGTACCGCATCGAGCTGGACGTGGTCAGCCAGCAGGTCGACCCGCAGTTCGCCTTCATGAGCCTGGACTGGGACGGGCAAATCCGCATGGACCCGTCCTCGCCGCATGCGATGAATTCGCTGATCGCGCTGAAGGATAAGTACGACGTCGCCTTCGCCTGCGACACCGACCACGACCGCCACGGCATCGTCACGCCCAGCGTCGGCCTGATGCCGCCCAACCACTACCTCAGCGTGATGGTCGACTACCTGTTCCGCAACCGCCCGGACTGGCAACAGGGCGCGGCCGTGGGCAAGACCCTGGTCAGCAGCGCGATGATCGACCGCGTCGCCAGGCGCCTGGGGCGCCCGGTGTACGAAGTGCCGGTGGGCTTCAAATGGTTCGTCGACGGCCTCTACGACGGCTCGCTCGGCTTCGTCGGCGAGGAGAGCGCGGGCGCTTCCTTCCTGCGTCGCGACGGCAGCGTGTGGACCACCGACAAGGACGGCCTGGCGCCGGCGCTGCTGGCCGCCGAGATGACCGCGCGCACCGGTCGCGACCCTGGCGTGCTGTACCGCGCGCTGTGCGACGGACTGGGCGAAGTCTTCGCCACCCGCGTCGACGCCAAGGCCGATACCGCGCAGAAGCAGGCGCTGTCCAAACTCGACCCGCAGCAGATCACCCAGACCCAACTGGCCGGCGACGCCGTGGAAAGCGTGCGCAACACCGCGCCGGGCAATAACGCCGCCATCGGCGGGATCAAGGTCGCCACCGCCGGGGGCTGGTTCGCCGCGCGCCCGTCCGGCACCGAGGACGTCTACAAGATCTACGCCGAAAGCTTCCGCGACGACGCCCACCTGCGCGCCCTGGTGCAGGAAGCCCAGGGCGTGGTGGACGCCGCGCTGAACGCGAAGTGAGGTAGGGACGGCCGACCTGCGAACTGGTTCGCTGCAGTTGGCCGTTGTCTGACGTTGGGAGCGGGCGATACGCCGCCAACCTTCGGTGGCGTATCACTGGCGCTCCCTGTGAACGCGGTTCATCTCGCCCGATGCTGCCATTTCATCGCAGGCTCGATTACCTGATGTGCCCTACGATGCCGTCGTGTGGCAGACAGCCTCGATGTTGTGGCCGTCGGGGGCGATGACGAAGGCCCCGTAGTAGTTCGGGTGGTAGTGGGGCCGCAACCCCGGTGCGCCATTGTCTTTTCCGCCAGCGGTGAGGGCAGCGGCGTAGAAGGCATCCACCTCTGCGCGCGTGTCGGCCGCAATGGCGATGTGCAGGCGCGCCGGCACGTCCTTCGTTTCGTGCAGCCACATCGACGGCTTGCCGTTGCGACCCAGACCAACGCCGTAGGGGCTTTCCATGGCTACCGATACACCCAACGGGCGCGGCGCACTGAGAAAGAACGCTTTGCTCTCTGCGAGGTTCGTGGCTCCGAAACCAAGGTGGTCAAACATGTTGTCGTCTCCCTTTGGTGGCGCTGCGAAGCGGATGGATGCGTGTGAAGCGCCGGGGCTCGGTCTCCACCGGAGCAACGAAGGCCAGGAAGGACCAACGTGCGCCGGCGCTTTGGGCGGTCTGGCATCGACTTGAGCCTACAAGTGAACCTCAATAACCGCTTTGTCTATCACTGACAGCTCGAGTCAATAGATTCAACTCACTGTGGCAGCGCGCCATTTTGCTTCTTGGCTCTTACAAGATTTATCAGGGCCCGTATTGCGGAGTCGACTATGCCGATGAAACCGATAAAGATTACCGACAACCCTAGAAACCCTGAGCCCGACTTGAAAATGAGCAAGCCGACTAACGAAGCCGCTACCCAAATTGCGACGCCTATGAGATTTCTTTTGAATTTTTCCGAGGGTGGTAGCGCTTTGTATTTTGATTTCAGGTGTTGTTTAAGCATTATAGGTTCCTTTTCTACAGTTTATTTGCATGATGCTTTGAGATAGTGGTCGGAGGTAATTGGCACTCACCGACATGTTAGGCCGCAACTCATGGTGGCCCTTTCGGATTTCCGGGTGCTTCAATGGGGCGCGGTCCCAGCAGGACGCCTCTTTCAGCACCGACTCGCCGGCGGCGCAGAATCTCGTCTCGGTGGAGAGACAGAAGCTCTAAAACGAGTTCCCGGAGCAGGGCATCGGGCCTTTGGAGACTTCCGAGCGCAACATCGTCAGTGCTCTTCAATGCCCGCTGCAGCCATCGGGGCGCAGCCTGGCTGGTCTTCGCCCAGTCCTCACACAACCAGCGCGCAACTTGCTGTTTCCCTGGTGAAAGTAGGTGCAGGTTTCGGGACAATAGCTCCAGCTTGGAGTTGCGGCTTGCCATTTCGGTCTACCTTTGAAGGTCAGCTGCGGAGAAGCCGGCTGAGGCGTGTTGTTGGGGGGCAACTATGTTCCCAGCTAGGCATCACATATCATGTCTAATTTTACGATAGATACGTGAGGCGCGCCGGAATCATAACGAATCAAGATCTCCATTGACGAAGTCAATCCTGGACGTGCGAAAACGCATGGCAGCCCAGGAGCGAAAGAGCTTTGAAAAAAATAAATTGGGGCTGGGCACGTCATCGGCAAGTTTGACCCCAGGGGCGAACGCGGGTCACCGTTCTTATTTCCGGTGCGGGCAATGCCTCCACAGTCCAAAGACCGTTAATGTTTGACGTGAGGGGCCGCCGTAGCGACGAATTCGCGAAGGGAACCTGCAAGCGCAGCTTGCAGGTTCCCTCTCGACGGAATTGTTAGAGCTATTTTTCAAGTAAGGCACGGTAGTAATCTGCGACGTTATTTTCCGGCCCTTGCATGATGCGATTGAGCGCACGCCCCCAAGGCCAGAAGTTGACGCCTGACTTGGTTTTAAGCCCTGGGAACTTCTGTCCATTCAAATTGACGATGCCCCACTCCCCACCATGATTGCGGCGGTAGACCTCTCCGATGTAACTGCCATAGCCCTTGGCGAATGACATGGCTTGCTCTTCAGTGGGGCGCGGTTTTGTGGAGATGAATGAGGAGTGCATCAACGCCAATGCCTTCTCTACGTTTGCGATACTTTCATCAGACCAGTCAAGGGTGATGCCAAATTGGTTCTTCGCCATATCTATTGCATCTTGAGCATATGCTTCGGCCACCTTTTGAACATTGGCATCGAGCGTGAAAGTCGGTGTTGTTTCCGCGAAGGCAGGCTCCATAATTGAAAGAAGCGAAAAACAGAAGGCAAGCAGAGTATTACGCATGCAGATAGCCCTAACGTTTGGTTAATGGTAGGCTTTAGCCGGTCCCGGTGAGCGTAGCGAGCGGTTTGAACCAATTGTTAGGGCCCTATTCCACACTAGGTAATGCTAAGGGTAGATATACGTCGGTAATCATTTCGTGATCTTTTATATGCGGTCCAACGTTCACGTAGTGAAAGAAAACTGGAAAATCACCAAGAGACCCTTCATTAAAGGGAAGCCATTCATTGATGAGGTAATCTGCGGCAGTAATGTGCGCTCGCGAACCTAAATGTCTCACTACCGCACATCGGCAAGCTGGAATGATTTTACTGATTATACCTTGGGGGTTGGTATGGATCGGCTGGTCGTAAGATACGCAAAAATCAACACGATGATCTGCTGGTGGAGTTGTGCATGGGTCAGTGTAGTGGATGCCATACGTTTTATGGCCGGCCGGCGAGACATGATTTTGTCTACGCCATTCGATTAATTTTTTAGCCGTTTCATGCTCTAAGTCCGGTGGACCACGGTGCTCGGCGACAGCAACTGTAGTTTCAGGGAACTCAACAATACGTACTTCCATATACACCCTAAATTCCCGTAGGGGCCCAACGGTCGCGGTAGCCGCACCTGATTGGGTGGCGTCCATGAACGGACGTTGTGAGCGACGACTTGTCCAACCAGTCAGGCGGAATTTCCGCTAAGTATTGATAGCACTCTACTCGGTTCGATGGCAAGCAATGCAGAACTTGTTGCCATCTGGATCACGGAAGTATGCCCCATAATAGTTGGGATGATACTCAGGCCGAAGCCCTGGCTTTCCTTCGCACGTGCCACCATTTTTCAGCGCAACGGCATATACCTGGTTCACGACTTCGCGGGTATTGGCCAGGAATGCCACCATTTGGCCGTTGCCTGCTGCATGCGGTTGTTTGTTGTAAGGGCATCTGATGATGAATAGTGGCCTGGGGTCAGGCGCAGATTGCCAGCCCGCCCACGGAACATCAGCTTCAACAAACCGGGCTTCAATCCCAATGGCGGCCATGACAGGCTCGTAGAAATGCATGGCACGTTCGAAGTCACTGACGCTGACGACAATGTGTGAAAACACTTGGCCTCTCCATGATGTGGACTAGCGCTTGGGTTAAGCCACGCCACATAGCGGCATCGGCTAGAATCAACGGTTAGACAGCGCTCGCTGGCTGTCGCGGCCAACGCCATGCATACCAAACTACAAGAAGAGCCAGAACTATCCCGAATGTTGCAAAAAGTATGTAGAAACCCCATGCGCCGTTGATCAGAATCAGCAGCATGATCGTAGCGTAGAAGAGGCCTGTGGCCACGTTGAGCCAACGACTGACCGCGGCTGGTAGCGCCACGGAAAGAAAGATCATCAGACTTGGAATTGCCATTAGAGTGGCTGTGCCAACAAGCATTCCTTGTGTCACCCTTCCCAACGCCATCTCTCCGTTGAGCATGTCCTGCAGTTTGCCCGGCACATACAGCTCGAAGTAATCCCCGTACACGTAACAAAACATCACGCTCGTCCATAGAGCGGCGAGCTTGATCCTCACTGAGACCCTCATGTCTTCCAATGTGGTCTTTTGCATATCGGTCCCCGAAATGATTGTTGCGCGGCCTGACACCTAGTTAAATCACGCCACGAATCGGCGGAGGCTTGGGCGAATGGTTAGGTGGTGAGTTGCTACGTGTGCCAACAATCACTAGCCACATGCAAAAGCCTATCTCCCCAACGGCTGCGGGCAGGAGGGCATACGCTGCCAGGGTTGTGCTTGAATAGCTTGCTGAAATGATTTGACCGAACACATCGACGACATAGCCAAGCCCTCCCACGATAAGCATTGCGCCGAGAATTTTCGGCACGAGGCACGATCTCAGAGTCAGATAGCCCAACGGCAATAGCCAGAGTCCCCAGAACAAACTCGCAGCAAGAATTCCGTTTGCATACTGCTTTAGCGATAGGAGCACTAGAGCTTGAGTGGTTGCATCGCCAACGACTGGACCAACTGTAGCAATCGAATCGAGGATGCTCGCACGCTGCGCGAGCGCGACCAGACTGACGGGAACGCTGGCCGCAGCGAAGGCAACCATGAGCCATGCGGCAATGCGGCCAAATGGTGAAAATATGCGGAACAGCACAAGTGGAAGTATCAGGAAGACAACTTGCTCAACCAGAAAGGAGGCAAGGCCCCAACGAAACAAAGCTGGCGATGCCGTGATTTTGCTGACAGCCAAGGTTGGTGCTTCGCCGAGCGCAAGCTGCGAGGGAACATACGCCAAACTGAAAATTCCAGTGACAACGACAATTAAGTAGAGCAAACCGGCTAGGCGCGCGATGTTTTGGGCATTGGTCACGCGTGCGTCTCCATGTGGGCTGCCGTCTAACGTTCTAGCTAAGCTGCCCGCTGTGGCGGGCGGCCTTGCCCGGTTGGCGACAATGTACCGCGTACCAACAACCGGGGCCAAGGACGACTGCCTTGGCCGGGGCGGCGGTTGAGCGCGGTTAGGCGGCATTCACGGCAGACGCTTGCGCACAGAGTCTGGCAGCCCATCATGCGTCCGAGTTCTCTAACCGGGAATGTCTTGGCGCCGCGAGGCATTGAGAGAATGAAAAATTCGACTGCCCGGTTTGGGAACCTCGCCGCCTACAAGCAGGGCCAGTTCTTGGTTGGTATTGTTGAAGCAGTGCGAGATTCCTGTCCCAGCTGGGAATGCGACCAGATCACCTGCAGCCATGCGATGGATCTGTCCATCGATCCAGGCGTCAAGATGGCCCGCAACGACATGCACAAATTCCTCTTCCTTCTCCTCAGCATGAGGCCAGGAGGATCGCGTGCCACACACCAGGCGCTGCACGTTGACGCCTATTCGTTCGAGTCCGACTTCCTTGCCAAGACGGCGCACAGCCCCACAGCCCCATGGGCTCATTGCTCTACGGGTAGACGAGGGTGTACTCCGACACCTCGGCGGTTAAGTGGATGCAAGCGGGGCGTTCGGGCATGGGTATTCCTTGCACCGCGCGGCCAGAGGAAATGCCGGTGGCCGGCCGATCTGGCCCAGGATTCGCTTCATCAACGTGCTGAGGTGACCGCGCGGTGAAGACGAGGTATTGCGGCCAACAGGTTTGCGACGGTATGCGGCCGCGACCTGCTCGGCTGGCGCCGCAAGGAGACGTAGATAGGCGGTGCTCTCGGCTTCAACGTCGTTCATTGAGCCCGACCAGCGCACCGCGCGGGTAACCGAGGAAAGTTGGAATCGTGTTCAGAAAGTGAACGAGCGCTCCAGATCGCTGCATAAAGTTCAATGTGATGACGATTGACGTGTCCGCCCGGCGTCCGTCGGGTGTCACAGGCTCAGCGTGTGATACGGGAGCGGCGTGAGAGCGCTGCCCTGTGACGTACTTTCGATGGAGGAGGGGGCGGGCTCCGCAAGCTGGCTCATGGCGGGCGAGCCTCTCGGTGTCGGGGGAACCGAAATCTCGAACGTATCGGCGATGTGCTGCGGGATCGCGTGAACCACCACCTGGATGTCTGCCGATTGCAAGGCAACGTGCTCTGCGTCGCGGTGCAGCATCTCGGCTATGAGAAACGCATAAGCAAATCCAGGCGCTCTGCGTAGATGATAGCGCCGGCGCTTGCTGGACCAGCCATATGTGTTCCCTCTGATGCGCCCGCACCGGTCACTGGTCTAGCGGGTAATGAGACCGAAGACAGCTACGCGGAGCCGAGAATACCTACGCGGCGGAGCCTGGCCGGCTGGTGAGCCTCTTCCCGAACGTCGGGTCAGGCATCGCTCGGGCGGAGCAACAGTGCCATGCTCAAATCATCGATGTACCGGCCGTTACGGAGACGAACCCGCCCTTTGATGCGGCCCTCTTCCAAGAAACCCAACTTGCGATACAGCGCAACAGCCGCTTCATTCTCGCAACGTACCAGGAGCTCGATTTTCTGTGCCTGCGGATTGGCCCGCGCCCAGGCAATCAGTGAGCGCAACAGCGCTTCCCCGTAGCCGCTGCGCCAATGACCGATGTGGACACACATGTCCAGGCGCAGAACATGAGAGACCTTCCGCAGACCCATTGGCCAAAGGCAGGCGTGCGCCACGGGCTTCCCGTCGATCTCCGCGACCAGATACTTGCCCCTTCCTCCTGCCAGACTGGCGATACGATCGAGGAAACTGGTGGGATTCAGTTCATCTGGCTCTGACACCAGCCGCCCGTCGTGCTCTGCGGCGACCTGGCGCTCTGCTTCGCAGAGCATTGGAGCATCTTCCGGTACCGCGTCGCGTATGTAGAACATGGCGTTACCCTGCGATGACGAACCTGTGGTTTGAGCGTGCCGTTGGGCCCCAATCGAACGCCAGAACCGGCTCCGAGTACCTACAGATAGCGTCATCGATCAAGCCTTCTCGTTCCACTTCCTCAGAACGGGTCAGTACGTTCATGTGGGTCCCGCAGCCGAAGGATGAGAGTGCCGGTTGGATCGGCCGCGGTTGTGTAAGACCTAACGTTCGGCTCAGTGAAAGAGCCCAACAGCCAACTCTGCCCACACAATCGCAACCCCGGCCACAACTGCGCTCATCATCAGCATGCGAGAGGCCGGTCGCTTGATGGTTCGCGACAGGACAATGGCCGTTCCCGCTGCAAGAAGAAGAAGCGCCGCGGCGGCGAAGTCGCCTGGTCCCCATGCCACCTCACTGGAGAACTGCATGGCGATGGCCGGCACAAGCAGCAAAGCAGACGTGACCGCCACCACGCCGAGAAGGGAAGGCTGGAGAAGGCGCTGGTTCATGTTCTGTCTCCGGATGCGGGCTGAGGGTATCGCCACCGTGCAGAGGCACGTCAGCGAAGCCTAATCTGAAATTGAGCGGCCTGCGCGGTTTTTTGCCCAAGTCCGCTCGACTGCCGGGTTGAGCGTCATTCAATGCAGAAAATTTGGTTTCCGATCATTTGGCAACTCATCCCGTTTGGACTCGAATATCTGGTTGCCAATGCGCCGCAATCTGCCATCAAAATTAAAGCGCTGATTGCCATCTGCTGTGATGATGACCCGTCGGAACCGAAAGTTTGGTTACCGATTTGCTGCGCCATCGATACGGAAACCCTGTTTCCAATTTTTTGGCAGTTTCTAGATTGAGCAGCTGTCGGGGCACTATCATTGCAAGCAGGATGGCGAGCATTATTGACTTGAGTATCGATCTTGTTGACGCGATATTTCCACTCTTACGAAAGGCGGAAATAGCCGTCGCTTTGACGCCGAATATTTGATTAAGGGACCAGCTCAGTGAGCGAAGCGATCATGTTTTAACCAATGGTTACGAGGCATTCAGGAAAGCTGCAACCTCTTTGGCTGAACGAAGAATTATAATATTTTTCTCCGGCGTTAGACATTGCAGTCGACTTAGTATTTCTGGTTTGTTCTTGGTTGGGTACTCTAAAATCCATTTGGCAAATTCAATATCAAACCGCTCTTTACATCCGGCGGCCATGTCTGATCTGGTTTTTCCGTGAGATTTCATGCTTCGCCATACTGCTCTCGCCAAACAGATAAACTTATTTATATCCAGAAAAATTATTGTGTCGCAGGTTTTGATCCGTATATCGAGTGTGGCGCCATAATTGCCATCTAGAATCCACTCATCTTTGCTGCACAGGTCTTCTTGTATAGAGCGCCACTTGTCACGCTCGGTCTTTACCCATCCCGGTTGCCAATACAGCACATCCAGATGGTAGGCAGGTATTCGTATTTTCTCTTCGAGCTTCCTGGCCAAGGTCGATTTACCCGAACCGCCTGAGCCAATTATTAATATTTTTTTCACTTTTAGATCGCTACGATTATGAATGAAGTTTTTTGCATGATGTTCGCAGCCACAGGACGCCGTGTGAGATGAATCTTAAATGCGGAAGCTTAGGTGGTCCAGTTGACTGAATTGTTAAGCAGGAATGTCATGCCTGTGTGTTGATCTCTACATGGAACTGGTCGCAAAAAAACAGATCTTTTATAATGTCATGAACCCCTCAGTTTTGTCTTTTGACTGAACAAGAGATGCTAACAAGCATAGCGCCGGCCCTTTTAAGCCCTGGAAGGGTCACAACGCATTGGCTGGATAGCGGACATAGTAATTATCGAATTCGGTCTGCTCCACCAAAACGAACCCATGCTGGGCATAGAAGCGATTTGAACCGCTCTCTCGAAGCGCACCGACACGTAAAGAACAAGCGGCCCGATCGGCCTGCGCGAAGACCTGAGCCAACACAACTGCACCAACGCCTTGGCTTTGATGGCCAGGCTTTATGTAGAGATGGTCTAGCAGCAACCCGTTTGCATCTTGCTTAACAACGAAAAATCCGACTTTCATACCGCCTACCAATATGTGCCAGGTAATCGCAGGTAAGAAACCAGAGAGAAAGCGGTCTTTCGCTCGCTGCGGATCGAACCTGCCGATACGCTCCAGACTTTCCCGCATGGCCTCGGTGCGAAGAGCTGCCAGAGCCTCGGCATCGGAATCGATAGCTTGCTTGAAGGTGACTTGGCTTTGCATTGGCAGCGAGAGCTCTCTATGCGTTCTAATGATGGAGGTAAGCTACCGCGCGTAGCGCCGTCAGTTGAACGATTTGTCAGGTGCCGTCTTTTAGCAAGAAAAACGAAGTTCGACCAAGCCCGTTTTTGGATGTACTTTTTCTGCACCATCAGGCTTAAATCCAAATTTCCTGTAGAAATCGATACCCAGTTTGTTTTCCTGTAAAACCCATAAAACAACTTTGCAGAAGCCCTCTTCCCTTAAGTGTGCAATCGCTTTCATAAAAAGCTTGGCACCGATACCTTTGCCGACGAGGGTAGGGCTAATATAGATTGCTGTAACCTCACCATAAATGTCGTTATCCAAATCCTCATCTCGACAACGACACAGATGCACAAACCCCTGAATTGATCCGGTGTTGTCTACCGCTACATAAGCTGGCCAGCGTTTATCTGAAAGCACTGAATTCCAGGCCTCTATCCGCTGGTTGATATCCAGTGCTTCTAAAAAACTATCGGGCATTATCCCTTTGTAGGCTTATTGCCATGACTTAACGTGTATATCTGAAATACCCCTGGAATCTTCAAGGGTTGCCATTTTGATTTCCATATTTAACCTCGATTGCAACTAACGTAGAGCTAACCGGCGCTGCGCGGCTCTATCGCGCAGCGTCCAGCGACCGAAGGGAGCGAGGTTGAGCGCCATGTTAGACCTTGGGTGAGTAGCGAATTAAATAGGGTTTGCTCTCCGAGCCAAGATTTTTTTCGCGGAAGCAAAATTCAAAACTGCCCCATCTAAGGGAGACCTCGATGAATTGCCCTGTAAGGCCGTGGTATCTCGCTGACTCAAACGCTCCCGGCAGTTTTGACAGACTGGCATAGGACCAATTTGTTATGTCGATAGCGGGAATTTGAGCAAGATCCAGTGGCTCTTGCGAATCTAGTGCTACCGCATTGTTTAGCGAGCGTTCGGCTGCGCCGGATGATGGAGCGAAGACAAGAATCGTTGCATATGGACTGTGTTCATCTTCAACTAAGTTCTTGTTGTATTCGACGGTAAATACGAACGCTGATGGGGCGATTTGGTAGATGGAATTACCGACTTCTCGTGTCGGGAACGGAATATCCTGAAGGGGAGTCCAGGGCTTAAACCACGTAAGGTCATTCATAGATGGCGTGTGAGGTCTAACGTCAGGTTAAGGGGCGGGCGTTAGCCCGTCCCAGTGAGCGAAGCGAACGGTTTGAACCAGTAGTTAGAGGTTCTCGCGCGCGGATGACTTATTCTTTGGCTCCCAATAACCGCCGCTACCGTGGTACGTCTCTGCGTGTAGGGAAAAGCGCTCGCTGCAATTTGAACAACAAAAGTTATATTCAACAATGTCGCCCCATGCTTCGCCTGATGCAACCGCTGCAAATGAATGTTGATTTATAGACTCAAGGTCTGGCAGTTCGATGATAGTGCCGTCTTCCACGTTTTGCTTGGCGATTTTAATTGCTTTAAGCAAGTCGTTTGGCTGCCGAATAGGGTAGCGAACACAAAGATCGGCGCACTTCTCACACGGCATCGGACGATAGCCTCTAACGTTTGGTTAAGGGGCGGGCTTTAGCCCGTCCCAGTGAGCGAAGCGAACGATTTGAACCATTTGTTAGGCGTCGGACTGGCTGCTTGTACTCGAATTCTTTCCAGTGCTTCCAATGCGCGTATCAAATGGGCTGCTGATTCAGGATTATGCAGACTAACACCTGTTTGGCTAGCCACTAAGTCGATTACAACTTCCCGCTCTAGACCAAGCTTGTTAGCCACGTGCAGGGCGCATGAGCGTGCATGTGACGCCCTATACTCAAGCGGTTCACTTTCATCTAAAAGCTTGCGTCTATGCGAGTTGAATGACATTTCCTTTGCCTAACACCTGAATTAAGCCGACAGCCGAAGGCTGTTCGGCTTGAATGAATAGTTAGCGCCGTAGGAGGCTAAGCGATGAACAAGTACCGAGTGCAAGCGACCATCAGCGTTGAGGTGGCAGTTGAGATTAAGGCGACCAGCCTTGAACACGCCCTCCAACAAGCCAGGGAGTTGGAACAAGATGACCCAGTCCACGCCGGATTCATTGCGATCCCCAAGCGCGCTGAATACATCTTTTATAACGAAACAGAGATTTCTGGCGTGATGGACGCATAAGTCGCTAACACCTGAATTAAGCCGACAGCCGAAGGCTGTTCGGCTTGAATGAATTGTTATGCGGCTCTCAAGGAACCCAATGATTCAACACCTGGTCAATGTGAGCGGCGGAAAGGACAGCACGGCGACGTACCTGCGTGCGCTGGAGCTAGGCCGTCCGTTCCGCGCGGTGATGGCGGACACCGGCCACGAACACGAATGGACATATGAGTTTGTGGATCGGCTGGCCGAGCGCGCTGGCGGGCCGAAGGTGGAGATTGTGCGGGCGGATTTTTCCCGGCAAATGGCCGGCAAGCGCGAATACATTGCGAAGCACTGGCCGCAGGAAGGAATCGCGCCCGAGGTTGTGCAGGCTGCGATTGACGCGCTGCAACCGACCGGAAATCCGTACCTTGACCTGTGCATTTGGAAAAGCCGATTCCCAAGCCGCCGCACGCAGTTCTGCACAGAGGAACTGAAAACCAACCCGATCATTGAGCAAGTCGTGTTGCCGATGCTAAAAGCTGGGCCGGTGCTGCAATGGCTTGGCATTCGCCGCGACGAGAGCGCCGCACGCGCGAAGCAACCCCGCTGGAACCGGCACGAATCCGGGAGCTACCTGTGGCGGCCAATCTTTGACTGGCGCGTGTCCGACGTGTGGGCGATTCATGCGCGGCATGGCCTGAAACCAAACCCGCTCTACCTGCACGGCATGGGCCGCGTTGGCTGTATGCCCTGCATCAACTGTTCGCTGGGCGAGTTCAGCGCCATCGTGCGGCAGTTCCCGGAACACATGGAACGGCTGCAACGCTGGGAGGAAATCGTCGGGCGAGCGAGCAAGCGCCAGCAATCGACTTTCTTTCACCAGCCTGGTGCTGGAAGTGAGGATTTCTGGAAAAACCAACCTGGCGGAGGGTGCAGTTCTGACCTGGCGCTCTGCGAAACAGCACAAGCCACATAACACCTGAATTAAGCCGACAGCCGAAGGCTGTTCGGCTTGAATGAATTGTTATGCGGCTCTCAAGGAACCCAATGATTCAACACCTGGTCAATGTGAGCGGCGGAAAGGACAGCACGGCGACGTACCTGCGTGCGCTGGAGCTAGGCCGTCCGTTCCGCGCGGTGATGGCGGACACCGGCCACGAACACGAATGGACATATGAGTTTGTGGATCGGCTGGCCGAGCGCGCTGGCGGGCCGAAGGTGGAGATTGTGCGGGCGGATTTTTCCCGGCAAATGGCCGGCAAGCGCGAATACATTGCGAAGCACTGGCCGCAGGAAGGAATCGCGCCCGAGGTTGTGCAGGCTGCGATTGACGCGCTGCAACCGACCGGAAATCCGTACCTTGACCTGTGCATTTGGAAAAGCCGATTCCCAAGCCGCCGCACGCAGTTCTGCACAGAGGAACTGAAAACCAACCCGATCATTGAGCAAGTCGTGTTGCCGATGCTAAAAGCTGGGCCGGTGCTGCAATGGCTTGGCATTCGCCGCGACGAGAGCGCCGCACGCGCGAAGCAACCCCGCTGGAACCGGCACGAATCCGGGAGCTACCTGTGGCGGCCAATCTTTGACTGGCGCGTGTCCGACGTGTGGGCGATTCATGCGCGGCATGGCCTGAAACCAAACCCGCTCTACCTGCACGGCATGGGCCGCGTTGGCTGTATGCCCTGCATCAACTGTTCGCTGGGCGAGTTCAGCGCCATCGTGCGGCAGTTCCCGGAACACATGGAACGGCTGCAACGCTGGGAGGAAATCGTCGGGCGAGCGAGCAAGCGCCAGCAATCGACTTTCTTTCACCAGCCTGGTGCTGGAAGTGAGGATTTCTGGAAAAACCAACCTGGCGGAGGGTGCAGTTCTGACCTGGCGCTCTGCGAAACAGCACAAGCCACATAACGTTTGGTTAAGGGGCGGGCTTTAGCCCGTCCCAGCGAGCGCAGCGAACGATTTGAACCAGTTGTTATAACGCTGTGAACTTCAGTGGAATGTTATATAGCCTGCAACATTCGGTATAACTGGGGCCGCTCTTACTCTCGAGTTATTTATTGTTTGGCTGAATTTTGCCGCACTACCCCGGCAGAGTTGGCTTCTATTGTGGAACACTTAATGTGGTTGCTCGATAAATAACTTGCGGCTTGTTCGCGCTCTTTAAGGGATGAAATTTCCTCAACTTGCTTTTGGATCTCTGAATTTAAAGTTTTTGCTAATAGCTCATGTGATGAGCTGAGCTGGTGTGATAAAGCGTAATGCGCACTCATCTTTGATTCATACTCTTTCTTGGCTTCTGGCCTGATAATTATTTGTGCGGCCGTATAGAATGCCGCGCAGTTTATGTTGGCCCTTGCCAAGGGTTCAATATTTAAAGGCTCCTGATCCGCTAAGACGTTGCAAGAAACACACAAAAATAGAATTAACGTTCTTTTCATCGTGAATGCCCAGGTTCTTGGAAAGGTTATATAACTATAAATAGACACCAAATGGTGCCGTAACGCTTTTACAGTCTTGGTGGATAACATTCCTTGTCCTCTTCGCGGTCCCTGTCTAGGCTGGGGGTGTGGCGGTCTGGACGACCGTATAAAGGAGTTATGCACCATGGACGGAAAGCCCCGGTTGCTCGATCAAGTTCGCGAGCAGATTCGTTTGAAACATTACTCGATTCGCACTGAGCGAGTCTATTGCGAGTGGGTTCGGCGGTTTATTCGATTTCACGCCTATCGGCACCCGACGGAGATGGGGGCAGCGGAGGTGGAAGCGTTCCTGTCTGATCTGGCGGTGCGTCGGGATGTGTCGGCATCCACGCAGAATCAGGCACTGGCCGCGTTGCTGTTTCTCTATAAGCAAGTGCTCAAGCTGGAGCTGCCCTGGCTGGGCGAGGTCGTGCGCGCTAAGAAGCCAGTGCGGTTGCCGGTGGTATTGAGTGTCGAGGAAGTGAAGGCAGTGCTGGCGCAGCTTGACGGGGAGTTGTGGTTGATCGCCAGCCTGCTGTATGGCTCGGGCATGCGTCTGATGGAGGTGATGCGATTACGGGTAAAGGATGTGGATTTTGCAGCGCAGCAGATCGTGGTGCGCGACGGCAAGGGCATGAAGGACCGCGTCACAGTATTGCCGCAACGGCTACGTGAGCCGTTGCGTAAACACTTGCTCGCGGTGAAGGCCATGCACAATTCGGAGTTGCTGGCCGGGCGCGGTGATGTGTACCTGCCGCAGGCGTTGGAGCGCAAATACCCCAAGGCACCGTGGGAGTGGGCGTGGCAGTACGTGTTTCCGGCGCAGGGGTTGTCGACCGACCCTCGCAGTGGCAAGCGGCGGCGTCATCATGTTGACGAGAAGCGCTTGCAGCGTGCTTTCAAGGTGGCGGTACGCGCGACAGGCATCGCGAAGCTGGCGACTCCGCACACCCTACGCCATTCCTTTGCTACGCATCTTCTCGAAGCCGGACAGGACATCCGCACGGTGCAGGAGCTGTTGGGGCATGCGGATGTGAAAACCACGATGATCTACACGCATGTGCTTAATCGCGGAGGCCTTGCGGTGCTTAGTCCGCTGGATCGGCCATGAGCCGAGGCACTCGCCTCGTGCGCGCGGTAGACGAATGCCCCCGGGCGGTTCCGGGTAGCCATGAGAAAGCCCCACACCGGCGGTAATACTGTTCACTTTAGCTGTGGGGCGAACTCGATCAGTCCCCTCTGGGGAGAGAGTTAGGGAAAGGGGAAGTTACGTTTGGGCTCTCTCCCCCAGCCCTCTCCCATAAATGGGAGAGGGGAGCAGCACGGCGCTCTCGATCAGGAGATCAAACCAGCTCGGCCCACATGTCGTATTCGTCGGCATCGACGATGCGCACGCGGACCTTGTCGCCGGGTTGCACGGCGGTGGTTTCGATGAACACGCTGCCGTCGATTTCCGGGGCATCTGCCCAGGAGCGGCCGACGGCGCCTTCGTGGTCGACTTCGTCGATCAGCACGTCCATTTCCAGGCCGATCTTGCGTTGCAGGCGCGCGCTGCTGATGGCTTGCTGGTGCGCCATGAAGCGGTCCCAGCGGTCCTGCTTGACGTCATCGGGGACGATTTCCAGGTTCATGTCGTTGGCGGGCGCGCCGTCCACCGGGGAGTACTGGAAGCAGCCGACGCGGTCGAGCTGGGCTTCGGTGAGCCAGTTCAGCAGGTACTGGAAGTCTTCCTCGGTCTCGCCGGGGAAGCCGACGATGAAGGTGGAGCGGATGGTCAACTGCGGGCAGATCTCGCGCCACTGCTTGATGCGCGCCAGGGTGCGGTCCTCGAAGGCCGGGCGTTTCATCGCCTTGAGCACTTTCGGGCTGGCGTGCTGGAAGGGGATGTCGAGGTAGGGCAGCAGTTTGCCGGCGGCCATCAGCGGGATGACGTCGTCGACGTTGGGATACGGGTAGACATAGTGCAGGCGCACCCAGACGCCCATGCTCGACAGCGCCTCGCAGAGCTCCAGCATGCGCGTCTTGACCGGGCGGCCGTCCCAGAAGTCGGTCTTGTACTTGAGGTCCACGCCGTAGGCGCTGGTGTCCTGGGAGATCACCAGCAGCTCCTTCACGCCCGCCTTGACCAGGCGCTGCGCTTCGCTGAGCACGTCGCCCACCGGGCGGCTGACCAGTTTGCCGCGCATGCTGGGGATGATGCAGAAGCTGCAGCTGTGGTTGCAGCCCTCGGAAATCTTCAGGTAGGCGTAGTGGCGCGGGGTGAGCTTGATGCCCTGCGGCGGCACCAGGTCGATCAGCGGGTTGTGCTCGATGTTCGGCGGCACCACCTCGTGCACCGCGTTGACCACCTGCTCGTACTGCTGAGGGCCGGTGACGGCAAGCACGCTGGGGTGTACGTCGCGGATCGCGCTTTCCGACACGCCCATGCAGCCGGTGACGATCACGCGGCCGTTTTCGGCCAGTGCTTCGCCGATGGCGTCCAGCGACTCGGCCTTGGCGCTGTCGATGAAGCCGCAGGTGTTGACCACCACCACGTCGGCGTCCTGATAGGTGGGCACGACCTCGTAGCCCTCCATGCGCAGCTGCGTGAGGATGCGCTCCGAATCGACGGTTGCCTTCGGGCATCCGAGACTGACGAAACCCACTTTGGGGGCGGTGGCGGTGGACATGGCGGCTAACCTCGGGGAGCGCTCCGGAGGCGCCCTTGATCAAAAAGTGCGCAATTCTAGCGGCACGTCCGGGTCTTGGATAGCCTCGGCGAGTGTTCCCGCCGATTGGTCGCTAGTGGCTGGCCGCGCGGATCTGCCGGAGGTGCCGGTCCGCCTCGTCCTGAACCTCCCGGCGCGCCGCGTGCAGGCGCTGGCGTTCGTTCTCGTCCACGAGTTCGCGCAGGTCCACGTCGAGGTTGATCAGCAGCGCGCAGAGCCCGGCATGCAGGAGCAGGGCGCCGGCTTCGATATCGCTGACCAGGGCATCGGCGGTAAGCGGGCGGGCCTCGCTCGCCAGTGCCAGGGCGCGGGCGCAGCAACCCGCGGCGTCGAGCGAGACCTCCGAGGTCTTGCGCGCGGCGCGCTGCCGGTTGGGCGCCTGGGATTCGTCGTGCCGCAGCGCTTCCATATAGTCGGCGAAGGCCAGCACGTCGGCATCGGCGTAGTCGGCGAGGGCGTGCAGCAGGGTTTCCACCTGGGCGATCAGCGCCCCGCGCGTGGCCTGCGGCTGTTTCGCCTGGGAGGTGCGCAGCGCCATCAGCACCAGCGCCAGCCCGAGGTTGGCGCTGACCACCGCGGCGGCGCCGCAGCTGGGCGTGGGCGATGGCGCGGCGACCGCGTCGCGGAACCGGGTGAGGCTCTGCGACCAGAGGGTTTCGTTGTGCGGCATGGCGATCTTCCTGGCTGACCCGCTTTTGAGCGCGCCCGCCTCCGAGCGTTCATTCAGCAGCCTGTCGTCAGGCAACCTGGCGCGTGCGGAGCATTGCCGACCGACACCTGTCTACCGATCAGGCAACTCACGAGCGTAGGAAGTCATGCGGATCGAAGCCATCGTCGAATATTTCAAAGAGCATCAACTGCTGCTGGCGACAGCCGAGTCCTGCACGGCGGGCAACATCATCACCCTGCTGGCGTCCTGCCCCGGCAGCGGGCGCTATCTGGACGCCGGCTACGTGGTCTACTCACCGGATGCGAAGAAGCGCCTGCTCGCGGTGCAGCAGGACACCATCGACCGCTTCGGTCTGACCAGCGAGCAGGTCGCCCGCGAGATGGCCGCTGGCGCGCTGCGCGACAGCCCGGCCAATGTCGTGGTCGCCACCACCGGCGTCGCCGGGCCGGATGGCCTCGACGGGATCGCGCCAGGCACCGTGTGTTTCGCCTGGGCGTTCAGCGGGCAGGAGGAGTTGCGCCTGTTCTCCCGCACCGAGCATTTTCCGGGCGACCGGATGGCCGTGCTGGGCGCGGCATCCACCTTGGCGCTGGCCGAGATTCCGCGCCTGCATGCCAGTCTCGCCCGCCGTTGAATCACCTTCACCTTCAGCATGGGATACCGCCAATGAGCAACGACCTCTCCAGCCGTCAGCAACGCATCATCCGTGAATTGCAGGTGAGCCCGGAATTCGACGCGGCCAGCGAAGCGCAGCGGCGCATCGAGTTTCTCGTCGCGCAAATGCGCAACAGCCGCCGGCACGTGCTGGTGCTGGGTATCAGCGGCGGTGTCGACTCCAGCGTGGCCGGGCGCCTGGCCCAGCTAGCCGTGCAGCAACTGCGCGAGGAAGGCGAGCGGGCCACTTTCATCGCCGTGCGCCTGCCCTACATCGAGCAGCACGACGAGGCGGACGCGCGTGCAGCGCTGGACTTCATCCAGCCCGACGAATTACTGCGGGTCGACATCGGTCCGGCCAGCGACGCGCTGTTGCAGGCGACCAGGGACGCCGGACTGGCCTTTCGCGACGCGGCGCAGGAGGATTTCGTCCTCGGCAACATCAAGGCGCGCCAGCGGATGATCGCCCAGTACGCCATCGCCGGCGCACGCGACGGGCTGGTGATTGGCACCGACCATGCCGCGGAAGCGCTAATGGGGTTCTTCACCAAGCACGGCGACGGCGCCTGCGATGTGGCGCCGCTGTATGGGCTGAACAAGCGCCGCGTGCGCGCCGTCGGCCGCTGGCTCGGCGCCCCCGAAGCGCTGACCGAGAAGGTCCCGACCGCCGACCTGGAAAGCCTGCGCCCCGGCCACGCCGACGAAACTGCGCTTGGCGTGCGCTACGAGGAGATCGACGATTTCCTCGAGGGCAAGCCGGTGAGCGAGGAGGCCAGCGGGATCATCCTGCGCACCTACGACAACAGCGCGCACAAGCGGGCGCTGGCGATCACCCCCTGACGGCCCGCGCCGCTCAGCGCTGCAGTTGCGCGCTCAGGTAAGGCGCGGTCCGGCTCGCCGAGCTGCGCGCTACCTCGCGCGGTGCCCCGCAGGCGACCACGCGGCCGCCGGCATCGGCGGCACCGGGGCCGATATCGATCACCCAATCGGCCTGCGCCACCACATGCATGTTGTGCTCGACCAGCACCACCGTATTGCCGTCATCCACCAGTTCGCCCAGCTTGGCCATCAGCCGGTCGATGTCCAGCGGGTGCAGGCCGGTGGTGGGTTCATCCAGCACGTAGAGCGTGGCGCCGCGTTGGCTGCGTTGCAGTTCCGAGGCCAGTTTGATGCGTTGCGCTTCGCCGCCCGACAGCTCGGTGGCGGGCTGGCCGAGGCGCAGATATCCCAGGCCGATGTCGCGCAGCAGCCGCAGCGGGCGCAGCACGGCGGCTTCCTCGGCGAAGAAGTCGCAGGCGGCGTCCACGGTGAGGTGCAGCACTTCGGCGATGTTCTTTTCCCGCCAGCTGACTTCCAGCGTCTGCGGGTTGTAGCGCGCCCCCTGGCAAGCCGGGCAGGGCGCGTAGACGCTCGGCATGAACAGCAACTCGACGCTGACGAAGCCCTCGCCCTCGCAGGTGGCGCAGCGACCCTTGGCGACGTTGAAGGAAAACTGCCCGGCATCGTAGTGACGGCGCCTGGCCTGCGGCGTGGCGGCGAACAGCTTGCGCACGCCATCGAACAGGCCGGTGTAGGTGGCGAGGTTGGAGCGCGGCGTGCGGCCGATCGGCTTCTGGTCCACCTGGACCAGCCGGCGGATGCGGTGCATGCCGTCGACCACGCGCCCCTCGGTCGCCGGCAGCACGGCGTCCTCCAGGCTCGGTTCCTCGCCGTCGGCGGCGGACACGGCATGGCCCAACTGGATGCCCACCAGTTCCAGCAGCGCCTGGCTGACCAGGCTGGATTTGCCCGAGCCGGACACGCCGGTGACCGCGCACAGGCAGCCGAGCGGGAAGCTCACGTCCAGCCCGCGCAGGTTGTTGCGGGTGACGCCTTCCAGGCGCAGCCAGTCCGATGCCTGGCGCGGCGTCCGCTCGATCTTCGTCCGGGTGTCGAACAGGTACTGCCGGGTCTGCGACGCTTCGACGTCGGCTAGCCCGGCCGGCGGGCCGCTGTAGAGGATCTGGCCGCCATGTTCGCCGGCGGCCGGACCGACGTCGATCAGCCAGTCGGCGCGGCGCATGGTTTCCAGATCATGCTCGACCACGAACAGCGAGTTGCCGGCCTCCTTCAACTGATGCAGGGCATCGAACAGCGCTTCGCCATCGGCCGGGTGCAGGCCGGCGGAGGGTTCGTCGAGCACGTAGATCACGCCGAACAGCTGCGAAGTCAGCTGGGTGGCCAGGCGCAGGCGCTGCAATTCGCCGGACGACAGGGTCGGGGTGCTGCGTTCCAGCGCGAGGTAGCCGAGGCCGAGATCGGTGAGGGTTTTCACCCGAATCAGCAGGTCCGCGGCGATGCGTCGGGCGGCCAGGCGTTTTTCCGGCGAGCGGTTGGCGGTGCGGCGCACGTCCGGCGCGGCGGCATGCGCGGAGCCGCCCGCAGCGATGCGCTCGTCCTGCGCGGCTTTCGCCTTGTCCCGCGGCAGCGGCGCCGACAGCGGGTCGGCAGCGGCCTCATCATCGGCGACCTGGCGCAACAGCGCGGCCAGTTCGAGCAGCGGCATCTGCGAGAGGGTGCCGATATCGTGACCGGCGAAGGTCACCGACAGCGCCTCGCGTTTCAGCCGTTTGCCGTCGCACAGCGGGCACGGGCTGCCGACCATGAACTGCGAAACACGCTTCTTCATCAATGCGCTTTGCGAATGGGCGAAGGTGTGCAGCACGTAGCGCCGTGCCCCGGTGAAGGTGCCCTGGTAGCTCGGCTCCAGCTTGCGTTTGAGCGCCTGGCGCGTCTGCTCGGGGTTCAGCCCGGCGTACACCGGCACCGTTGGCTGCTCGTCGGTGAAGAGAATCCAGTCGCGCTGATTGCGTGGCAGGTCGCGCCAGGGAATGTCGACGTCGTAGCCCAGCGTGACCAGGATGTCGCGCAGGTTCTGCCCCTGCCACGCGGTAGGCCAGGACGCCACGGCGCGCTGGCGGATGCTCAGCGAGTCGTCCGGCACCATCGAGCGCTCGGTGACTTCATAGACTCGGCCCAGGCCATGGCATTGCGGGCAGGCGCCCTGCGGGGTATTCGGCGAGAAATCCTCGGCGTAGAGCATCGGCTGCTCCGGCGGATAGTCGCCGGCCCGCGAGTAGAGCATGCGTACCAGGCTCGACAGGCTGGTGACGCTGCCGACCGAGGAGCGCGTGCTCGGGGTGCCGCGCTGTTGCTGCAGCGCGACGGCCGGCGGAAGGCCCTCGATGGCATCGACGTCGGGCACGCCGACCTGGTCGATCAGCCGCCGGGCATAGGGCGCCACCGACTCGAAGTAGCGCCGCTGCGCCTCCGCGTACAGCGTGCCAAACGCGAGCGAGGACTTGCCGGAGCCGGAGACGCCGGTGAACACCACCAGAGAGTCGCGGGGGATATCGGCATCGACGTTCTTCAGATTGTGCTCGCGGGCGCCGCGCACGCGGACGAAACCGGAGTCGGTGGCCGCGCGGGCAGGGGCGGGCTTGCGGCGGGATGGAGGCATGCGGCGGACTCGTGACGACGGGCGAGAGGCTTATAAAAAGAAAAACCGCCCCGAGAGGCGGTTCTATTCTTTCCAGCGGCGGCTCAGACGTGGCTGTAGGCCGGCAGGCCCGAGCGACGCAGGCGGCTGAGGGTTTCCACCTGCGGCAGTTCGCCGAAGTGCAGCGCCACATCGCGTTTCATCGTGTTGACGAAGCGCTCGCGCTGGAATTCGTCGGATACCTGGGCGGCGCAGGCGGCACGCTTGACCAGGCTGCCATCGTAGTTCTTGAGGGTCACGAGGCAGCCCCGGTCAGGGCGGGCAACGGCGGTGACTTCGTAGTCGGGGAAAGCGGCAGTTACGGCATTGAGCAGATCGTTCATTTTTTAGTTATCCAAAGCAGTCGATTCCGCTTTGTTATCGCAGCATGCGTGCCAACTTCGTGCCTATTATAAATCAACGACTTACACCAAATGATGGCGATAAGCTGCTAGCAGAATGCACGAATGGTCCGAAACGACCTTGCAAATCGCGCAATGGTTCCCGGTCGTTTGACGTACGGCCCGGGGGGAAACGCTGGGCATCGGCTGCGGCGTTGCGGTGCCCGGAGCGTGACGAATCCTGACCGGGCGGCCGTTTCATCGAACTACTTGCCGAGCGGCGCGCTCGAAACCTCACATGAAGTGAGGAGGACATAAAGATGAGCCAGACCGATCGCCCTAGCCAATCCCCCATTGACCGCACCCCGCCCAACCTGCCCAAGCAGGATCAGGCGGGCAAGCCGGTGGACGTGGTCCGGAAAGACATCGCCCGCGACGACGAAGCGACCGAGAGCATCGACAAGGCGATCACGCCGACCACCATCAAGACCAAGGAACAGGAAGCCGAGGAAATCAATACGGGCGCGGATCGCGTGGAGCGCCTGCTGAAGCGCTGAATCCGGCCGTGTTGCCGGGGCGCGGTCGATCCCGGCGGCGAATAGCCAAATGCCTACAGGCGCTGTCGCGGCTTGGCTCTACCGGCGTGCGCGCGCGCCCCGTAATCTCTGCTTCACGGATGGCGCGACGGATCGCACGAACCGCAGGATGAACCACCGGACCAGGACGGCGCCTCGACAGGGATTTCGAGTCGGTAACACACAACCCGCTTCGGCGGGTTTTGTGTTTTCCGGGGTTCGGGAAAGGCGCGCGTGGCGCCGGAGCCACGCTTATGGCGTGGTCCGGGCCTTTATCGCGTCGACCAGGCGTTTGGCCAGCGCCGGGTAATCCTGGTCGTAGTGATGGCCGCCGGGCAGTTCCAGCGGCTGGCCGCTCAGCTCACCCAGCGTGCAGCCGGTTTCCGCCTTCTCTTCGACGCCGTAGACGCACAGCACCTTCGCCGCCGGCAGCTTGCTCAGCTCCGGGCCTATCGGCGCTTCCTCGTTGACCTTGCCCAGCCAGCCCTGTACCTCGATCTCGAAACCGACGCTGCGTTCGGGCGCCAGCAGGATCAGCGTGCTCACCGTGTCCTGGGTCGCCGCCGGCAGACGGTTGTAGATCGCCGGCAGCACGTTGGCGCCGAACGAATAGCCGATCAGCGCGAAATGCTTCACGCCGCGGGTTTCCTGGTAGTGCTTCATCAGCGCGGCGAGGTCGCTGGCGGAGCGCTCCGGACTCTTGCGCTGCCAGTAGTAGCGCAGCGTGTCGATGCCGACCACCGGGTAGTTGTGCTGTGCCATCTGTTCCGCGGCGTCGCGGTCGAGGTCGCGCCAGCCGCCGTCGCCGGAATAGAACAGGCTCAGCGTATCGACCGGGTCCTTGGCCGGCACGTCGACCACCGGCATGGCCTCGCCCTGTCCGGCGAGCAGGCTCTGCAACTGCTGGTCGAGCAGCTGCGGCAGCGGCGTGTCGTAGTCGGCGATCTGCGTATGGGCGTTGTCCAGCGCACGGGCGAAGCGCGCGCTGGGATCGTCCGGGTTGTCGTTCCAGGCGATGTTCCACTGGCCGTGCTCGGCCTGTTGCGGCAGCACGTCCGGGCAATCCGGCGTCGACAGCGAGAAACCCACCGACAGCGCGCGCGCCTGGTCGCTGCCCTGGGCCGCCAGCCAGCGCCAGGCGAGCACGCCGCCCGGGCCGATGCCGGCGACCAGCGTCGGCGCCTGCTTCAGCTGTGCCGCAACGTCGTTCATGTGCTGGCGTTGCTGTTCGCAACTGCCGGGCTTAAGAACGTACTGCACCAGTAGTGCGCCCCGTTCGGCCAGGTTCAGCAGTTGCGCATCGCTCAGCGCCTGACCCTCGGGTACGGCGATGACCACGCGCGCACCGATCTCGGCCGGCGGTACGGCCAGGGTCACCGCGCTGCCATCGGCCAGCGTCGGGTGTTCGAGTTGCGCCTTCGGCGGCGGCTTGAGCAACCACCAGGCGACGCCCAGCAGCAGGCAGAGCAATACGGCAGGAATAATCAGCGTCTTGCGACGGGAGAACGGTAAGGCCATCAGCGTTTCACCAATCCAGTCAGGCCGCCGGCGATCAGCGCGGCGGTATCGGCCAGGGCCAGCAGTGGGTTGAGTCCGGCGGGGACGGCCATGTAGCGCGGCTCCCACTCGGGGTCGAACTTGTCCTTGAAGCGGCGCAGGCCCTGGAAGTTATAGAACTGCTCGCCGCGCTGGAACACCAGCGAGCCCAGGCGCTGGGTCAGCGGCGCGCCACGCCGCACCTGCAGTCCGGCCAGCGGCACCATGCCGAGGCTGAAGTGCGCATGCCCGGCTTCCTTGAAGTGGAGGATCAGGCCGAGCATGAGGAACTCCATGGTCAGCTTCGGCGCCTTTGGATGCACGCGCATCAGGTCGAGGCTGGCGACTTCCTTCTGGTCGGTTTCCAGCAGACTGGCGAAGGCCACCGGCTGATCCTTGTCGAGCACCACGGCGATGCGGAAGTGGCGCAGGTAGTCGGTGTCGAAGCGGCCGAGGGAGAAGCCCTTCTCGCGTGCCTGCTTGCCCTGCATCCAGGCTTCGGAAATCGCCGCCAGTTGCTCCATCGGCGCCTCGCCGGGCGCGTGGATCACCAGGCTCAGTCCGTCGCGCTGGCCGCGGTTCCAGGTGTAGCGCAGGTCTTTCTTGCCCTTGCTGTCGAGGTCGAAGGCGGCCAGGTCGACGCTGGCTTCCTCGCCGAGCTTGATCGCGCTCAGACCGATGTCCATGTAGTACGGCAGGTTCTCGGCGCGCACCTGGTAGAACACCGGGCGGGCGCGGTAGTGGTCGCAGAGGTCGCGGAACTGCCAGATCAGCTCGCCGCGTTCGGCGGCCGGGCCGATCGGGTCGAACAGCGCCACCAGGCTGCGCCCGCGGCGCGCGTACATCAGGAAGGCGTCGCCGTTGGGGTGGAAGAGGATCGCCTTGTCGCCGGTGAGCACCAGGCCGCCGTCCGGCTGGTCGGAGGCCTTGATGATGGCCAGCGCGCGCTGCAACTCGGCTTCGTCGGGTTCGAGGATTTCCGGCGGCTGCGGGCGCAGCAGCCAGGCCAGGCCGAGGATCGCCAGCAGCAGGAAGCTGCCCAGCGTCGCCCGCAGCGACCGCGGGGTGTTGGCGTCCACCGCGAATTGCCACCACAGCTCCTGGTCGTAGGGCACGTTCTGGTAGACGAAGAACATCAGCCAGGTCGAGGCCGCGAGCACGCATGCCGCCGCGACCAGGTTGACCGACGAGAGCGGCATCTCCAGCAGCCGGCTGGGGCGGTAGAAGGCCTTGCGGAACACCGCCAGCAGCACTGCGGTGATCGACAGCAGCATCGCTTCTTCCCAGTCCACGCCCTTGAGCAGCGACAACCCTGCACCGACCACCAGCAGCGCGAGGGTCAGCGCCCAGGCGGCCGACAGGCGCTGGCGCAGGCCCTGGGCGAGAAGCAGGCAGAGCACGCCGACCAGGCTGGCGGCGAGGTGGGAGATGTCGATCAGCCGGTGCGGAATCAGGAAGCGCAGCGTTTCCAGGCGCTCGTCGATGGCCGGGGTCGCGCCGGAAAACAGCAGCACCACGCCGGCGAAGAACACCAGCAGCGAAAGCACCGGTGCCGCCAGCGTCGAGGCCAGGCGCAGGGCCTCGCGGCCGGCGCCGAGAAAACGCCGGGCTTCGTCGGCGAGCAGCAGCAGGCAGCCGAGCACCAGCGGCAGGCCGACGTAGATCAGCCGGTAGATCACCAGCGCGGCGGCCAGAGGCGCGGCGCCCAGTTGTCCGGCGAAAGCGGCCAGCAGCACCGCTTCGAACACGCCGATGCCGCCGGGAACGTGGCTGAGCACACCCGCCGCCAGCGCCAGCAGGTAGACCAGCAGGAAACTGCCGAACGGCGGCGCCGCGGGCAGCAGCAGATAGAGCACGGTGGCGGCGGCGCTGACGTCGATCAGGGTGATGAGCAGTTGCAGCAGCGACAGCTTCGCCCCGGGAAGGCGCAGTTGCCAGCGTGACACCTGTACCTCGACGCTGCCGGGCACGCCGCCTTGCGGCAGGCGGCGACGCGAGAGAAACAGTACCAGCGCGGCGCAGCCCAGCAGGATGGCCACGGCCAGCGCACCCACAAGCGGTGCCGGGAGTCTCAGCGCCTGGGCGGCGGCCGGCAGGTCGCTCAATGCGGCGAGCGCGGACAGCGGCGGCAGGGCGCAGCCCAGCGAGAGGCTGGCGAACAGGCTGATCCGGGCGATGTCGCCGGCGTTCAGTCCCTCGCGGGCATACAGTCGGTAGCGCACCGAGCCGCCGGAGAGCAGCGAGAAGCCCACCGCGTTGCCGATGGAAAAGGCGCAGAAGCTGCCCAGCGTCAGCCGCGAGGCCGGCAGCCTCACCCCGGCGTAGTGCATCGCCGACCATTCATAGCCGAGCAGCGCGACGAAGCTCAGCGCCGTGGCGGCGAGGGCGCCGTAGATGCTGGCCTGGGGCACGTCGAAGAGCGCGGCGCGCAGGCCGTCCGGATCGAGTTCGTGGAGCAGGTGCCAGCAGGCCAGCAGGCCGAGCGCGAACAGGATGAGAGTGAGGGCGAGGCCGATGGGTTGGCGGTAGAGGCTAAGGCGGTCGAGCCAACCAAGGCTGGGTATGGGGCTGACGGCGGCTTCGGCGGGTTCCTGCATTGCGGCTCTCAGTGGCTGAACAGGTTGCAGAGTGTGACCGTTCGGGCTGCGGACCGCACCTCCGTCCGGAGGATTTTTTACCCGGGCCGCACACGACTTGTCAGGAAGGGTAGGTGGATTTCGGGTCAAGGAAAGGAAAAGGCCACCGGGGCGGGTGGCCTTATTCGTTACGCCAGCGAAGCGCGTGGCGCTGGGGCGTCAGCGCTCGCGCAGGCTTTCGCGCAGGTCGGTCACTTCGGCGCTGGAGACCGGGGAGGCGGAGTTGCCCCAGCTGTTGCGCACGTAGGTCAGCACGTCGGCGATATTCTCGTCGCTGAGGTTCCAGGCGAACGACGGCATCGCCGGCGCGGTGGGCGCCGCCTCGGTGCCGCCGGCGCGGCTGCCGGCCAGCACCACGCGGATCAGCGAGGCGCTGTCGGCGGCGTTCACCAGCGGGGCCTTGGCGAGTTTCGGGAAGAGATGCGCGATCCCCTCGCCGGAGCCGGTGTGGCAGGCCGAGCAGCGGTCGGCATAGATCGCCTTCCCGGCCAGCATCGCCGGGTTGTCCGCCGCCAGCGGTTCGACGGGCTTCGGCCAGTCGGTCCGCGGGTCGTCCTTCAGGTAGACCGCGACCGCCATCAGGTCCTCGTCCTTCCAGTGCTGCGTGGAGTGCTCCACGGCTTCGGCCATCGGCCCGGAAGCGATATCGAAACGGTTGGCGCCGGTCTTCAGGTACCGGACGATTTCCTCGACGCTCCATGCGCCGATGCCGGCGTGCGGATCGGCGGTGATGTTCGGCGCGACCCAGCCTTGCAGGTTGGCGCCGGCGAGGAAGGCGTCGTTCTTGTCGCCGCCGGTCAGGCTTTTCGGCGTGTGGCAGGTGCCGCAGTGGCCGAGCCCCTGGACGAGGTAGGCGCCGCGGTTCCATTGCTCGGATTTCTTCGCGTCGGGCTTGAATTCGCCTTCCTCGAAATTGAGCAGGTTCCAGGCGATCAGGCTGCTGCGCAGGTTGAGCGGGAACGGCAGCAGGTTGGTTTCCACCGGGTTGTGAACCGGCTGGACCGTCTGCAGGTAGGCCCAGATGGCCTGGTTGTCCTCGCGGCTGACCTTGGTGTAGGCGGTGAACGGCATCGCCCCGTAGAGGCGCTTGTCGCCCGGCGCGTGGCCCCTGGACATGACGTTCTGGAAATCCTCGAAGCTCCAGCCGCCGATGCCGGTGTTCGGATCAGGTGTGATGTTGGCGCCGACCAGCTTGCCGAATGGGGTGTCGATGGTGACGCCGCCGGCGAACAGCGGCTTGCCCGGCTGCGTATGGCAAGCCGTACAGTCGCCGAGGGTCGCCAGGTAGCGGCCTTTCTGCACCAGGTTGTAGGAGTCGCCGCCGCTGGCCGCGTTGGCCGTGCCGAGGCTCAGGGCGAGCAGGCCGGCACACAGGGAGAAGGTGGTTTTCATACGCTGATCATCTCCCCTGGACGCTTGAGATAGAGCCTGCGGATCGCATCCGCGGCCTTGAAGGCCAGGGCGCCCACGGTGCCGGTCGGGTTGTAGCCGGGGTTCTGCGGAAAGGCCGAGGAGCCGACCACGAACAGGTTCGGCACGCCCCAGACCTGCAGGTGCTTGTTCACCGAGCTGTTCTTCGGATCGGCGCCCATGATGAAACCGCCGACCATGTGCGAGGACTGGTACGAGGTGTTCGCCCACGGACCATTGCGCGGCGAGGGGAAGATCGCCCTGGGGTTCATGCTCTTGGCGATCTCGGCGACTTTGTTGGTGCAGTACTCGGCCATGCGCAGATCGTTCTCCGGGAAGTCGAAGGTGATGCGCAGCAGCGGGCGACCGTGCGGGTCGGTGTAGTTCGGGTCCAGCGACAGGTAGTTGGTGCGCTTGCTGTAGCTAGTCGCCTCGCAACCGATGGACATGTTGCTGGCGTAGTTCTCCACCGTCGCCTTCTTCCACTGCGAGCCCCAGGCCGGAGTGCCCGGCGGCACCGGGCGCGAGTCGATGGGCGCGGCACCGATCGGCGTCACCCGGGTGCTGCCGCCACCGACGAAGCCAAGGCCAGAATGGTCGAAGTTGTCGTTGTTGAACTCGTCGATGCCCATGCCGATGGCACCGCCGCCGATGAAGGGGTTGAAGTTCTTGTCATCGAAGAACATGCGCACGCTGTTGGCCGTCTGGTAGGCGTAGTTGCGTCCGGTGGTGCCGGTGTTGGTGACCGGGTCGTAGGGCTGGCCGACGCCGGAAAGCAGCATCAGGCGCACGTTCTCGAAGATGAACGCGGCGACCACGACGATCTCCGCCGGCTGCTCGAAGTGATCGCCGTTGGCATCGACGTAGATGATCCCGGTGGCTTTCTTGCCGGTGCTGTCCATTGTGACCTTCAGCACTTCGGCGTTGGTCCTGGCGGTGAAGTTGGGCATGCGGATCAGCGCCGGCAGCACGTTGACGATGGCGCTGGCCTTGGAATAGTTGGCGCAGCCGTAGTTGGTGCAGAAACCGCAGAAGGTGCACGGCCCCATGGTCACGCCGTACTGGTTGGTATACGCCTGCGAGGCCAGCGCCGAAGGCACGGGGAACGGCTTGTAGCCCAGGTTGCGCACGGCTTCGGCGAACAGGATCGGGGCGTAGGTCTGCGCGGTCGGCGGGTTTGGGTATTCCCGGGAACGCGCACCCTCGAACGGGTTGCCGCCCTCGACGAGGGTGCCGTTGACGTTGCCGGCCTTGCCGGAGACGCCGGCCAGACGCTCGAAGGCGTCGTAGTGCGGTTCCATCTCCTCCCAGGTGGTGCCCCAGTCCTGCAGGGTCAGTTCGGCGGGCACTTCCTTGCCATAACGTTCCTGCAGGTGACTGGCGAGGCGGAATTCGCTGGGCTGGAAGCGGAAGGTGATGCCGGCCCAGTGGTTGCCGGCGCCGCCGGTGCCGTTGCCGGGGTGGAAGGAGCCCCACTCGCGCATCGGCAGGGCGGTTTCGGCCGGTGTGTTGCGCATCGTGCAGGTGTTCTGCCTGGTCCGCAGCATCAGTTCCTGACGGCGGTTGTAGCGCAGCTCGTCGGTGGCGGACGCCAGGTTGAAGTCCACCGCGGTGTCGCGCCACGGGCCGCGCTCGAAGCCCATCACGTTCAGGCCTTCGTCGGCGAGTTCCTTGGCGATGATCGAGCCCGCCCAGCCGAGGCCCACGACCACCACGTCGGTGGCTGGAAGTTTCTTAGGTGTAGCCATGTCGATTAACCCTTCTTGTTCCAGGCCGAGCTGCCGATGATGGAGAGCGGTACCAGGTCGAGCTTCTGGTTATGCAGCGCGATGTAGTCGCGGTAGTCATAACGCGCACCGGGGAAACCGATCATTTTCCAGCTCACCATGTCGCGGTTGCCGCCGTAGATCGGGTCGGCGAAGAAGCCTTCCATGGTGTTGCCCAGCACCTGCTGGAAGAAGAACTTGGCATCGATGCCCTCGAGGGCGATCGCGCCTTTCTCCAGGTCGGTCAGCACCTTGTCGCGCTGTTCGTCATCCAGGCCGCTGAACGGCTTCTGGAACTGCGCCTGGCAGTACTTGCCGAGGGCGGCGAGGCCGATGCGGTAACGTTCCTGCGGCACCAGCGGCGACTGGTCCGCCTGCGCAGGCGTCCCCGGCGTGAAGGGGCCTTCGCGATAGAGGCGGGCGAAGGTGCCGTACTCGCCGGCCAGCTGACGGTCGATGAACACCGCGCAGCCGGCGTCCTTGCCGCTGACGCTGAGGTCATCGGCGGGAATCAGGCGCTCGACGATCGCTTCGACTTCGCGGGCTTCCTCGGCAGTGAAGAACTGCCAGCCGGGCGTGTCGTAGTGCATCGGGCCGTTGTGGTCGAAGGGAATCCACCCGGGCGTGCCGACCACGGTGGCCGCCTTGGCGCTGGCGGCGGCGCCAACGGCAAGCGAAGCCGCCGACGAGACAAGAATTTGCCGTCGGGTAAAGCCTTTGGATTTATCGGTCATGCGGGGCTCCTGCGATACGCGTCTGACGAGCCAGGGGCTGCTCGCCGAAAGCTGCGTAGTCGCTATCAGTTCACGGTGGTGCCCTTGCCATGCAGGCGCAGGCGGAAACATCCACGTGGGGGCACGCGACCTTCGAGGGGGCAGGGGCCAAGTCGATGCGTTGCAGCGGAACCGATAGGGCCGTCGTCCATGGTCGTCTCTTCCCAACGTTTTTACAGGGTAGGTATTGCAAATTGCCGCAGCGAAAAAGTTGTGCAATTCGCTGTTACAAATCTGATATCAATCCATCCGCTTTGTTCCCGTCTGGATTGAGACCGCATGCACCGAGGCGTGTAGCGGCTCGTGGCAGGCGTGGGGCGCGCTGGCATCGCGGGCCAGGCGCCGAAAACGCATGGCACCAGGAACCGATGGGCACCTTTCGGAAGGGGGAAATGAAGCGGTCAGCCGGGCCGCTCGTGGTGCAGAAACTGCCCCCGGATCAGCTCGCGCGTCGCCGTGGCGCGGCGATTCGCGCGCTGTGACGGGAAAACGCGAACAGCAGGAAGGTCTCGGTAAAGTCCAGCAGCTCCTGGGCTTCCTCCTCGGCGATGTCGTCGTCGAGCAGTGTCGCAGCGCTGCCGTCGATGCGGACGAAATGGCCCCAGGCGGCCAGCGTGGACGGGATGACGCCTTCGTTGCGCAGGCGATGGAAGCGCTCGCGCAGGCCGTCGACTTCGGGGAGCAGATCGTGGCTGGCCAGGTCCAGCGCGCTCACGCAGAGCGTCGCGCAGGCCTCGAAGTCACCGAGCGCCAGCCGCGCGCGTGCCGCCGAGAGGCGATACGCCGGCGGCAACGGCGTGGCGAAGGGGGCCGGGAGCACTCGCGGTTTCGGGTACACCGCCTGGACGACGAACGCCAGCGCCGGTGCGATCTGCCCCGCGTGGCGCGGAAGAGTGATGGAACCGGGGCCATCGAGCGGGCCGTCGAGCCCGGCCGAGGCCAGCAGCACGTCGATACGCCGCGCACAGGCATTGCAGCTCATCTGCAGGCGCCAGTGCGAGCCGGACTCGTTCTTGCGCAGCAGCGCCTGCCGGCACGAGGTGAAGGTGCGCTTCGCCGCCAGGCAATGCGGGCAGGTTCCGACGTAGTAAACAGTACCCATCTGCGCTCTCCACTGCGGCGACCGATGTGTCCAGGTGTTGTCGAGAGCTCCGACCATGCATGCCGGTAGGCGTTCCGGCGGCGGCAGCGGTTTCTTCCGAGCCGCGCCGCGGGACGAATCGGCTGCGGAACTGTCCCTAGCGGAGGCGGGCATCGCCGTCCGTCGCGGTAGGATACGGGCCGCACTGAGCCTAAGGCTGTTCACTCTGGCTGTGTTCGAACTCGATCAGTCCCCTCGCCCTCAGAGGAGAGGGTCCCGGCCGTTTCGCGGCGTTTTCGGCCCTCTCCCCAGCCCTCCCATAAATGGGAGAGGGGAGCGCTACGGACGATCGATCTTAGGTGAACAGTATTGCGCCTGGAGAGAGGCTCTCCCGATTACCACCCTGATAGGGATGACGTTCATGTGCCGTGTCCTTCTGCTTACCCTGACTTCGCTGCTGGTGCTGGCCTCGGCGGCCTGGGCCGCGCTGGCGCTGAGCTACCGGCTGCCCGGCCCGACGGCGCTGCGCTATGCCGGTGCCGCGGCCTGGGTGCTGCTGAGCGTGCTCGCGCTGCTGCTCTGGCGCCACCGGGCACCGCTCGGCATGGCCGGCTACGCGCTCGGTTTCGCCGCGCTACTGGTCTGGTGGAACGCCATCGCGCCGTCGGCGACCCGCGACTGGAGCCCGGACGTGGCCAACCTCGCCACCGGCCGGGTCGAGGGCGACGTCCTGCTCATGGACCAGGTGCGCGACTTCACCTGGCGCAGCGACGAGGACTTCGACGTGCGTTGGCAGGCGCAGCGCTATGACCTTTCCACCCTGGAATCGGTGGACTTCGTCACCTCCTACTGGGGCATGCCGGCGATCGCCCATGTGCTGGTGTCATTCGGTTTCGGCGACGGCCGTTTCCTGACGTTCTCGGTGGAAATCCGCAAGGAAAAGGGCGAGAGCTATTCGTCCGTGGCCGGCTTCTTCAAGCAGTACGAACTGAGCATCATTGCCGCCGAAGAGCGGGATATCGTCGCGGTACGCACCAACGTGCGCGGCGAGGACGACTACCTCTACCGGGTCGACCTGCCGCGCGAGGAGATCCGCCAGTTGCTGCTGGCCTATGTCGAACAGGCCAATGAACTGCAGCGACAACCGCGCTGGTACAACAGCGCCACGGCCAACTGCACGACGCTGGTGTTCCAGATGATGCAGAAGATCGTCGGCGGCCTGCCGCTGGATTACCGGCTGCTGCTCAGCGGCTACCTGCCCGGCTACGTGATGGAGCAGGGCGGCCTGCAACAGGGGCTGTCGCTGGAGCAGCTGCGCGAGCGCGGGCGGATCACCGAGCGGGCCAGGCTGGCGGCCGGGCGTGCGGACTTCTCCCAGGCGATCCGCCAGGGTGTGCCGGGTTGGTAGGACGGGTGGGTCCTGCCAGGGAGGTCCATGGCAGAGAAAGGAATCGCGGCAAGCCAGGGTGGATGAGCGCGGCGTCGGCCAGGCGCCCGATCCACCCTGCAGGGAGTCTTCAGCGCAGCTCGAAGCCCTGCTGCTTCACGTCCTTCGAGTCCAGGCCTATCTGCAGGTTGAAACGGCCTGCCTCGGCCACGTGCTGGAGTTGCGCGTTGTAGAACTTCAGGTCGTTCTCGTCGATGACGAAGCGCACCACCTGCTCCTCGCCGGCCTTGAGCATGACCTTGCGGAAATCCTTCAGCTCCTTGACCGGGCGGATCATCGAGGCCGCGATGTCCTGGATGTACAGCTGCACCACGGTTTCGCCGTCGCGCGTGCCGGTGTTCTTCAGCGTCACGCGGGCTTCGAGCTGGCCATCGCGCCGCAGCGTGGCGCTCGACAGGTTGATGTCGGACAGGCTGAACTGCGTATAGCTCAGCCCGTAGCCGAACGGGTACAGCGCGCCGTTGGGCTCCTCGAAGTACTGCGAGGTGTAGTTGCCCGGCTTGCCCTCGATGAAGGGACGGCCGATGCGCAGGTGGTTGTAGTAGGTGGGGATCTGCCCGACCGAGCGCGGGAAGGAGATCGGCAGCTTGCCGGAGGGGTTGTAGTCGCCGAACAGCACGTCGGCGATGGCGTTGCCGCCTTCGGTGCCGCTGAACCAGGTCTCCAGGATCGCGTCGGCGTTGGCCTGCGCCCAGTTAAGCTGCAGCGGACGGCCGTTCATCAGCACGATCACCAGGGGTTTGCCAGTGGCCTTGAGCGCCTTGAGCAGCGCGCGCTGGCTGGCCGGAATGCTCAGGCTGGTGCGGCTGGAGGACTCGTGGGACATGCCGCGCGACTCGCCCACCGCGGCGACGACGACGTCGGCCTGGTTGGCGACCGCCACCGCGTTGGCGATCAGCTCCTTCGGCGGGCGCGGGTCCTGCACCACTTCCGGGGCGTCCCAGTTGAGGAAGTTCAGGTAGTCGACGACATGCGCATCGTCGGTGATGTTGGCGCCGCGCGCATACACCACCTGCGCCTTGTCGCCGACCGCGTTGCGCAGGCCCTGGTAGAGGGTGACCGCCTGCATCGGCACGCCGGCGGCGGACCAGCTGCCGAGCATGTCGACCTTGGCGTCGCCCAGCGGGCCGATCAGCGCGATCTTGCCCTGCTTCTTCAGCGGCAGCGTCTGCGCCTCGTTCTTCAGCAGCACCATCGACTTGCGCGCCACCTGGCGCGCGGCCTCGCGGTGCAGGCGGCTTTCGGCGTTGGTGTCCGGCGGGTCGTCCGCGGCCTTGCCGATGCGCAGGTAGGGATCGGCGAACAGACCCATGTCGTACTTGGCGCCGAGCACCTCGCGCACGGCGTTGTCGATTTCCTGCACGCTGACATCGCCGGATTTCACCAGGCCGGGCAGCTCATCGCGGTACAGCGAATCGTGCATGGAGAGGTCGATACCGGCCTTGATCGCCAGCCTGGCGGCCTCGCGCTCGTTGTCGGCGACGCCGTGGTTGATCAGCTCGGTGACCGCGCCGTGGTCGCTCACGGTGACACCCTTGAAGCCCCATTCCTTGCGCAGCAGGTCGTGCATCAGCCAGGTGTTGGCGGTGGCCGGCACGCCGTTGATCGAGTTCAGCGCGACCATCACGCCGCCGCTGCCGGCATCGAGGGCGGCCTTGTAGGGCGGCAGGTACTCCTGGTACATGCGCACCGGGCTCATGTCCACGGTGTTGTAGTCGCGACCGCCTTCCACCGCGCCATAGAGGGCGAAGTGCTTGACGATGGCCATCAGACTGTCGGCGGTGTTCGGCGCGGCGCCCTGGAACGCCTTGACCATGGTGGCGCCGCTCATCGAGACCAGGTACGGGTCTTCGCCGAAGCCTTCCGAGGTGCGGCCCCAGCGCGGGTCGTGGGTGATGTCGACCATCGGCGCGAAGGTCATGTCGATGCCGTCGGCGGCGGCCTCGATGGCCGAGGTACGGCCGGCGAGGGCGACCGCCTGCATGTCCCAGCTCGATGCCAGCGCCAGGCTGATCGGGAAGATCGTGCGGTGGCCGTGGACCACGTCGTAGGCGAAGAAGATCGGGATCTTCAGCCGGCTGCTGACTGCGGCATCCTGAAGCGGCCGGTTGTCGGCGCGGGTGACCGTGTTGAAGGTGCCGCCGATATGCCCGGCGGCGATTTCCTTGAGGATCTGCGGTTGCGGCATGTCCGCGCCGATGCTGATCAGGCGCAGCTGGCCGATCTTTTCCTCGAGGGTCATGCGGCCGATGAGGTCGGCGATGAACGCCTGCTTGTCCTGGGCGGCGGCGGGTTTGACGTCGGCAAATGCCGGTTGAGCGAGGCAGGCCAGAAGCCCGAGCAGATACAGCCTTTTCATTATTCGTTTCTCGAGCCGACGGCAGCGTCGAACGGCGGGCCTGGTAGGGAAATACGGGTGGGTTGGCTGGGCTGCTTTTTATCCGATTGGCGGGCGGCCGAACAGTCCTTTTTTGCCGTGCGGTCCTGGCTGCACGCGGCAGCGGCAAGGTGTCGCTGCTGCGGGCCGCCGACCGCCCAACGGCCAGCGGTTGCCCCGCCGGGGCGGAAGCGGTTATTGATGAGCGATGAATCCTTCGCGCTGCCTGTCCGACGCCCTGTCGGTGTACTCCCCGCCGATCGCCGCCGCCGTTAACGGCTGCCGCTTGTCCCCCTCGCACCACTGGCGCCCGCTTGCCTGCCTGCTGGCCATCGCACTTGCCGGTTGCGGCACGCAGCGGCCGCAGGAACCGCCGGAGCGTGCCGCCGAGGTGGTGCGCGCGGAGATCGTCCGGCTGATCCCGGCCAACGTCGCCGACCGCAAGGGCTGGGCGGCGGACCTCTACACCGCGTTCGCCGCGCAGGAAATTTCCACCAGCACCGAGAACCTCTGCGCGGTGCTGGCGGTGACCGAGCAGGAGTCGACCTTCCAGGCCGACCCGCCGGTGGCCGGGCTGGCGAAGATCGCCCGTGCGGAAATCGATCGCCGCGCCGGCGCGCTGCACGTACCCGGCTTCCTCGTCAGCGCCGCGCTGCGCATCGACTCGCCGAACGGCAAGACCTACAGCCAGCGCCTCGCGGCGGTGCGCACGGAGAAGGAGCTGAGTGCGATCTTCGACGACTTCATCAGCATGGTGCCCATGGGGCGCCAGCTGTTCGGCGGTCTCAATCCGGTGCATACCGGCGGGCCAATGCAGGTCAGCATCGACTTCGCCCAGGCACATGCGCGCGGTTATCCGTATCCGGTCGACGGCTCGATCCGCCAGGAAGTGTTCAGCCGCCGTGGCGGGCTGTATTTCGGCACGGCCCATCTGCTCGGTTATCCGGCGAACTACGCGCAGCCGCTGTACCGCTTCGCCGACTTCAACGCGGGCTGGTACGCCAGCCGCAATGCCGCATTCCAGGGCGCGGTGAGCCGGCTGACGGGGAGCAAGCTGGCGCTGGACGGCGACCTGCTGCTGCCCAACTCGCCGCTGGCCGGGCAGACCGAGCGCGCGGTGCGCACCCTGGGCAAGCGCCTGGAGATGAGCGACGGTGACATTCGGCGCGCGCTGAACCATGGCGACAGCCTCGACTTCGAGGACACCGACCTTTACCAGCGGGTCTTCGCCCTGGCCGACGCCAAGGCCGGCAAGCTGCTGCCGCGCGCGGTGCTGCCGGGCATCACCCTGGAAAGCCCGAAGATCACCCGCACCCTGACCACCGCCTGGTTCGCCCAGCGCGTCGATGAACGCTGGAAGCGCTGCATGGCTCGGGCGGGGAAAGACTGACGGCCGAGCGGGGCGACGACTTTCTGTCGTTTTCCCTGCTGTTGGTCCGTTAGTCCTTGTAACCGCTTGGTTACCGGCTACTTTCTCGGACTAGGTAGGCCCGCAAAGGACTGGCTACATGGACGTCGGGAGAGAAAGGTCGGTGCCGATACCGGCAACGGTTCGCCTGATCACCAGCAACCCGCTGCTGGGTGAGCTGTTCAAGCACTTCCTCGAGCAGCGCTCGGCCATCGACCTGCAGGTGGACGACCTGTCGCGCCTCGCCGAGCCGTCGGCGCTACGTCTGCTGGACCTCGGCAGCCTGTGCCCGAAGCGCCTGGCCGAAGGCATCGAACGACTGCCGCCGCAGGCGCCCATCGCGCTTATCAATGCCTCGTCGGAATTGGCCCTGAGCTGGGTCGCGCGTTATCCCGGCATCCGTGGCGTGTTCTCCCCGCAGACCAGCCGCGAGCAGCTGCTGCGTGGTCTCGACGTGCTGCTTGCCGGCCAGGACTGGCTGTCGCGGCCGCTGATGGCCTACCTGGTGCAACGCCTGCGGGCGCTGCAGCGCCCGCCCAGCGACATGCTCACCTTGCGCGAACGCGAAATTCTCTGCCTGGTCGGCCGCGGCCTGTCCAACGCCGCCATCGGCCGCGCGCTCTGTCTGAGCCCGCACACGGTGAAGAGCCACATGCACAACCTGCTGCGCAAGACCGGTTCGGCCAATCGTGCCGAGGCCGCCTCGCGCTTCCATGCCGGTTCGCCGGAGTCGCCGTGAGGCGCTGGTCGCTGCTGCCCTGGCTGGCGCTGGTGACAGTCGTTGCAGCGCATGCCGGCGAGGAACTGATCCAGGGCCTGGTCATCGACAGCACCATCTCGCGCTTTGGTCACGACTTCTACCGCGCCTTCGGCGACCGTCTGGCCGACACCACTGAGATGGACTTCAACCTGGTGGTGCGCGAGCGGCCGTCGGCGCGTTGGGGCAGCCTGATCTGGGTCGAGCAGGACCAGCGCGTGCTCTACCGGCAGTTCCTCCAACCGAATGCTTCGCAGGTGACGGATTCGGCCTACGCGGCGGCCGATCAGGTCGTCGAAGCCATCGCGCGCCGGCGTCTCGAGGATTTGCTGCAAGACAACACCGACATGGAGAGGGACGAGCTATGAAACGCCATCGCTTCACCTGGCATTCCCGCCTTGGCCTGCTGGCGGCGCTGGCCGGCGGCGCCCAGGCCACCGAACTGGTCTATACGCCGGTCAACCCGTCCTTCGGCGGCAGCCCGCTGAACGGCACCTACCTGCTGAACAACGCCACCGCCCAGGACCGCCACAAGGACCCGGACATTTCCGGCGGCACCCGTCTTTCGGCGCTGGAGCGTTTCACCAGCCAACTGGAATCGCGGCTGCTCTCGCAGGTGCTGGCCAACGTCAACGACGGCAGCTCCGGCACCCTGTCCACCGACCAGTTCATCGTCAACATCGTCGACGACTCGGGAACCCTGACCGTGCAGATCACCGATCGCGCCACCGGCGAGATTTCGGAAATCTCCATCAGCGGCTTCGACGCCCCGTGATCCGCCCGCGCGAGACCTCATCCATGAAACCCCATGCGTTCGTCCTTCTGCTGTGCGCCGGCCTGTTCCAGGGCTGCTCGGTTCACGACCCGATGCCCGCCGAGCAGCACGCCGCGCCGACTCTCACCCCACGCGCCTCGACCTACTACGACCTGCTCGCGCTGCCGCCGCCGAAAGGCCCGCTGGTGGCGGCGGTGTACGGCTTTCGCGACCAGTCCGGGCAGTACAAGCCGAACCCGTCCAGCTCCTTCTCCACCGCGGTGACCCAGGGCGCCGGCAGCATGCTGGTGGACGCGCTGCAAACCAGCGGCTGGTTCATCGTGCTGGAGCGCGAGGGCCTGCAGAACCTGCTCACCGAGCGCAAGATCATCCGCGCCACGCAGAACAAGCCGGACCTGCCGGAAAACCTCGAGCAGACCCTGCCGTCGCTGCAGGCCGCCAACCTGCTGCTCGAGGGCGGCATCGTCGCCTACGACACCAACGTGCGCAGCGGCGGGGAGGGCGCGCGCTACCTGGGGATCGGGGTTTCCGAGGAATACCGGGTCGATCAGGTGACGGTGAACCTGCGCGCCATCGATACCCGCAGCGGTCGCGTGCTGGCCAACGTGATGACGTCCAAGACCATCTATTCGGTCGGGCGCCAGGCCGGGGTGTTCAAGTTCATCGAGTTCAAGAAGCTGCTCGAGGCCGAATCCGGCTACACCACCAACGAGCCGGCGCAGCTCTGCGTGCTCTCGGCGATCGAATCGGCGGTGGTCAACCTGATCGCGCAAGGCATCGAACGGCGGCTGTGGCGGGCGGCGGACGCCAGCGCAATCGCCGGCAGTTCGCTGGCGAAATACCTGGACGCCACGCCGGGCCGGCCGAGGGTGGCGAAGGCCACGGAGGATTAATCCCTCCGGGGGCTTTCGCTGGGCGTTTTTTCAGCCGATGGGGCGATACCCGCCAGGTGCCGGAAGAGCGAAGAATTGCGCCGTTCGGGCTCCCGATTAGGTGCGGTATGAGTCGATGGCGGGTCATGTGTGGAGCGCTGGCGCTGGCGCTGGGCGGCATCGACGCCGGCGCCGCTGACCTGCTGGACAACGCCGACCTGGCGTCCGGCAGCGAACTGTCCCGCGCCGCCAATACCGCGCGCATCCAGCAGATCGGCCTGGCCAACCGCGCCGCCATCGGGCAGACCGGCGAGCGCCTCGTCGCCCTCATCCGCCAGACCGGCGCTGCCCAGGAAGCCGCCATCGCCCAGGACGGCAGCGAACTCTCCGCGCAGATCATCCAGACCGGCTACGCCAACCGCGCGCGCATCGACCAGCAAGGCAGCGACAACCAGGCCGTGATCCGTCAGCTCGGCGCGTACAACGACGCGCGCATCGAGCAGGTCGGCGATGGCTTCAGGGGCAGCATCACCCAGTTCGGCAATCACCAGAACATGCAGGTCCGCCAGTACCGCTGACCGGCACGGACGTCACAACGACAGAACGGAGAATCGACATGCGCGCGCTCATACCTTTCACTGCCCTGGCCCTGGTGTTCTCGACACCCGGCGCGTTCGCCGCCGGCAGCTCGGTACTCGACCAGAACGGCACCGACAACCAGGCCACGCTGGATCAGACGGGCCCTGACCACCAGGCCATCCAGACCCAGAACGGCGTGCGCCTGAGCAGCGACATCACCCAGAGCGGTGTCGGCCAGAGCGCCCTCAGCGAGCAGAGCGCGTATGACAGCCAGATCGTCATCGAGCAGAGCGGCGGCGGCAACTACGGGGCGGTCTACCAGCTCGCCGCCGAAAGCGACGCGGTGGGCCTGGCCCAGAGCGGCTTCGCCAACAGCGCCATCATTCGCCAGGAGTTGCTTGGCTACGACATCCAGATCGGCAACACCGCCAACGTTTCACAGAGCGGCGACGGCAATATCGCCGAGGTGCTGCAGGACGGCACCGCCAACCGGCTCGACGCCAGCGCCGTTGGCAACGGCAACAGCCTGCAGTCGACCCAGTCCGGATTCGGCACCACCGCGACCGTCTATCAGCTCGGTGACGGCAACGCCGTGGTGGTCAACCAGGATTTCTCCGGCTCGGCCAAGCTGACCCAGAACGGCAACGACAATCGCCTCGCCCTGGTCCAGGGCGGTCTGGAGAATCCGAAGGCGACGCTGAGCCAGACCGGCAACGGCAACCAGATCGATGCGCAGGTGCAGCACAAATTCAACGAGCTGAACTTCGCCCAGAACGGCGATGGCAACAGCCTCTGGGTGGAGCAGAGCGGTCGCGGCGGCCAGGCCAGCGGTGCCTCGGTGGGTAACGACAACAGCGCCAGTCTGTCGGTCGACGGCGACAACTACGTGGTCAGCATCACCCAGAATGGCGACGCCAACCTCGCCAGTCTGATCAGCTCCGGCCTGGACAACCTCGCCAGCATTGTCCAGGCCGGTTCGACCAACCAGGCGAGCATCAGCCAGGTCGGCGGCTTCGATAGCTACAATCCGCAGACCGCGCGGATCACCCAGACCGGCGACGGCAACATCGCCAGCATCAGCCAGCGCTGATGCCTCGCGCCGCTCCGGCCGCCGCGTTGCTGCTCACCTGCATCGCCGCGCAGGCGGAGGGGCTCGACACCCCGCAGTTGCGCCTGCAACCGCTGCCGCCGGGGCACGCCGAGCTGGAACTTTGTTTTCCCGACCTCGGCGGGCCGCTGCGCTTCGAGTTGGAAGTCGACTCCAGCGGTCCCGCGGGCACCACCCGCAGCCATCAGCGCGGCGATCTTCCCGCCGGCCAACCCGGCTGCCCGCTGCACAATCGCCTGAGCGCCGCCCCCGGCACGCGCATCGACGCGCTGCTGCATTGGTGGGTGGGCGACGCCGCGCCTCAGGCGCTGAGCACCTCGCTCGATCTCTAGGCGAAAAGCGCATCGGGAGGTAGGCGTTTCCTCAGCGTCCGATGCCGGGGTCACTCCGGGGAGACCCGCTGCAGGAAATCCTGCATCCGCTCGGCGTTGCGTTGGCCGAACGGGTGCCGCAGCTGTCGCACACGGCCAAGCTGACCTCCGAACGCACGGAAAACCCGAGTTTCGCCGTGCGAACCGGCATGCGCGGCTATGTGGTCGCCTGGCCTGAACGCGGGAAGGATCGAGGAGTCAGCTGTAGCGACTCCCCTGATAGCGAGAAGCCCATGAACCGACTATTCGACAAGACCGCTGAACAGAACGTCCACGGCTGGGAGCGCGGCGCCTCGCTGGCGGCCGGGCTGGTGTTGCTCGGCAAAGGCGCGCGGCGCGGCGGGCTGGGCGGGTTGCTGGCGATGGCGCTGGGCGGTGCTGCGCTGGTCCGTGGCCTGACCGGGCGCTGCGAAGCCAAGCGCCTGCTGGAGCAGCAGCCACCCGCGGCAACGCCGGATGTGCAGCGTTACGCCCACATGCCGATGGATTCCGAGGTGCACAGTCCGGACTTCGAGGACGCCGATGTCGAATTGCCCAACAGCACGCCGATGGGTCACGAGGCGCGTCCCGGCCCGCACTGATCCCCCACGCCGTCGCCGAATCGCGAACAGCCGAAAGCGCGCCAGATGGCGCGCTTCGGGTGCTCGTGGGACAAGCCGGTCACGGCATCTGCGGCAATTCCTGCGCACGCAGATCGAAAACCAGCACCTCGGCGCCTTCGCCGTGGCTCAGGGTCAGCTCGCGGGTATCGCGCAGCCGTACACCGTCGCCCTGTTGCAGTTGCACGCCGTTGAGTTCGACGCTGCCGCGCGCCACGTGAACGTAGGCGTAGCGGTCTTCGTCCAGGCTCAGCCGCGCCTGCTCGTCGCCGTCGAACAGACCGGCGTAGACCCGCGCGTTCTGCCGCACCTGTAGCGAACCCCCCGCACCGTCCGGCGAGATGATCAGCCGCAGTTGGCCGCGCTTGCTGGCCTCGTCGAAATGCTGCTGCTGGTAGCGCGGCTGCGCGCCCCGCCGGTCCGGCACGATCCAGATCTGCAGGAAGTGCACCGGGTCGGCCGCCGAATGGTTGTATTCGCTATGGCTCACGCCGGTGCCGGCGCTCATCAGTTGCACGTCTCCCGGGCGGATCACCGAGCCGGTGCCGAGGCTGTCCTGGTGCTCCAGTGCGCCTTCCAGCACGTAGGAGAAGATCTCCATGTCGCGGTGCGGATGCTGGCCGAAGCCGCGGGCAGGGGCCACGGTGTCGTCGTTGATCACCAGCAGGTCGGAGAAACCCTGCTCGCGCGGGTCGCGGTAGTTGGCGAACGAGAAGGTGTGGAAGGACTGCAGCCAGCCATGGTTGGCGCGGCCACGATCGGTAGATTTGCGGATTGCCAGCATGATGATTCTCCTCGGTTGAGGCGGCGCCGAAGAAAGCTTCCGCGCTGCGATGGAGGAGATACTACTGTCCTTCATTGATCTGATTAACGGCCTGTAAATGGAATCATTGTCTCTGAAAGGTTGACAGTTATTCGCGCCGTTCTTGGAAGACACGCCGACCCACGCCTCTCGGCGCGCTCAATACAGCACATCCGTCCAATCGCCAGTCCGCCGTCCTGCGCATAGTTGAGCCCTCGCCGGGGCCGTTCGTCCGTGGCAGGTAATGGCGGTCGTGTGCTGGTCGCCCCCTTCATTCTTTTTCTGCAGGAGAGGCGCTCGTGAACCGAAAGCATTGGCCGCCCCGGCCCGACCTAGGTCTGCTTTGTCTGCGCCTCTCCGGTGCTTTCCTGTTGCTGACGGTGCACGGCCTGCCCAAGGCGCTGAATTTCCGCGCCTCGCTGCTCACCATCGAGGACCCGCTGCACCTTGGTGCCTACCCCACGCTGCTGGCCGCGATCGCGGCCGAGGTGCTTTGCCCGCTGCTCATCGCGGTCGGCTGGTTCACCCGCCTGGCCTGCCTGCCGGTGATCTTCCTGCTGCTGGTGGCGCTGCTCTTCGTGCATCCCGAATGGACGCTGGAGCAGGGCCAGTTCGGCTGGCTGCTGGTCGCGATCTTCTCCAGCCTCGCGGTGGCCGGGCCCGGGCGTCATTCGCTGGACGCACGCCTCGCCCGTCGTCAGCGCCGCGCCTATCCCCTGGCTGGAGGCCAACACCCATGAGCAACGTCGACCTCAACGATGTCGTCACCCTGGTCATCCAGCACAAGGTGCGTCCGGGGCAGCGGCCGGGCTACGAGGCCTGGCTCAAGCGTGCGGTGGCGGCGGCCAAGGAGCAGAGCGGCCATCTGGGAGTGAACGTCATTCGCCCGCAGAGCGAGGAGGGACCGTTCACCACGGTGATCCGTTTCGCCGAGGCCTGGCAGCTGAACGACTGGATTGCCTCGGACCGGCGGCGCCTGCTGATCGAGGAAGTGCTACCCCTGCTGGAGGATGGCGATCATCCGGAGGTGCACGCCGATGCCGAGTTCTGGTTCACCCCGCCGCACCCGGACGTGCGCCAGCCGCCGAAGTGGAAGCAGGCGGTGCTCACCTACCTGGTGATCTGCCCGCTGACGATGCTGATTCCGCCGCTATGGCAGCCGCTGTGGCAGCGCTACCCGGTGCTCGGCGGCGTGGTGCCGAGCAACATGCTGGTGACCCTGTGCATCGTGGTGCCCGTGGTCTACCTGATCATGCCCTACGTCAGCCGCTGCTGCGCCGGCTGGCTCAACGCACGCTGATCCGGCCGCGCCCGACGGCCAACCTCGTGTCCTTCACTACCACAGAGAGGAACCCATCATGAGCACATTCACTACCCGCGACGGCACCGAGATCTATTACAAGGACTGGGGCAGCGGCAAGCCGGTGCTGTTCAGCCACGGCTGGCCGCTGGATGCGGACATGTGGGAATACCAGATGGAGTACCTCAGCAGCCGCGGCTACCGCACCATCGCCTTCGACCGTCGCGGGTTCGGCCGTTCCGGCCAGCCGTGGGAAGGGTACGACTACGACACCTTCGCCGACGACATCGCCGCCCTGATCGAGCACCTCGACCTGCGCGACGTGACCCTGGTGGGCTTCTCCATGGGTGGCGGCGACGTCAGCCGCTACATCGGCCGCCACGGCACCTCGCGGGTAGCCAAGCTGGCGCTGCTCGGCGCGGTGACGCCGATCTTCGGCAGGACGGCGGATTATCCGCAGGGCGTCGACCCGTCGGTGTTCGCCGGAATTCGCGACGGACTGCTCAAGGACCGCGCGCAGTTCATCGCCGATTTCGCCACGCCGTTCTACGGCATCGACAAGGGCCAGAAGGTCTCCGACGGCGTGCTCACCCAGACCCTGAACATCGCGCTGCTGGCCTCGCTGAAGGGCACCGTGGATTGCGTCACCGCGTTCTCGGAAACCGATTTCCGCGCCGATCTGGCCAAGGTCGACGTGCCGACCCTGGTGATCCATGGCGACGGCGACGCCATCGTGCCGTTCGAAACCACCGGCAAGGTCGCTGCGCAACTGATCAAGGGCGCCGAGCTGAAGGTGTATCCGGGCGCGCCGCATGGTTTCGCCGTGACCCACACGCAACGGCTCAACGAAGACCTGCTGGCGTTCCTCGCCAGCTGATTCGGAGGAAGGCCGCATGACGTCCGATCCGAAGGACCCCAAACGCCGCCAGATCGTCGCCGCCGGCAGCCTGCTGGGCGCGGCCGGCGCCCTCTGGTCCGCCCTCCCTTTCGCCGGACGTGCCGGCTACGCATTTGGAGCGAACATGAACAACGCCGATCTGATCCTGTTCAACGGCAAATTCCACACCGTCGACCGCGAACGGCCGCAGGCCACGGCCGTGGCGATCAAGGACGGCCGCTTCATCGCGGTCGGCAGCGACGCCGAAGCCATGGCCACCAAGGGCGCGGGCACAAAGGTCATCGACCTCAACAAGCGCACCGCGATTCCCGGCCTCAACGACTCGCACCTGCACCTGATCCGCGGCGGGCTCAACTACAACCTGGAGCTGCGCTGGGAAGGCGTGCCGTCGCTGGCCGATGCGCTGCGCATGCTCAAGGACCAGGCCGAGCGCACGCCCGCGCCGCAGTGGGTGAGGGTGGTGGGCGGCTGGAACGAATTCCAGTTCGCCGAGAAGCGCCTGCCGACCCTCGCCGAGCTGAATCAGGCGGCGCCTGATACGCCGGTGTTCATCCTCCACCTGTACGACCGCGCCTTGCTCAACCGCGCGGCGCTGAAGGTCGTCGGCTACACCCGGGACACGCCGAACCCGCCCGGTGGCGAAATCCAGCGCGACGCCAACGGCGAGCCCACCGGCATGCTGATCGCACGGCCGAACGCGATGATTCTCTACTCGACCCTGGCCAAGGGGCCCAAGCTGCCGCTGGAATACCAGGTCAACTCGACCCGCCAGTTCATGCGCGAGCTCAATCGCCTCGGCTTGACCAGTGCCATCGACGCCGGCGGCGGTTTCCAGAACTACCCGGACGACTACGCGGTGATCGAACAGCTGGCCCGCGAGGACCAGTTGACCGTGCGCATCGCCTACAACCTGTTCACCCAGAAGCCCAAGGAAGAGCTGACCGACTTCAAGAACTGGACCGGCAGCGTCAAGCTGCACCAGGGCGACGACATGCTGCGGCACAACGGCGCCGGCGAGATGCTGGTGTTCTCCGCCGCCGACTTCGAGGACTTCCTGGAGCCGCGGCCGGACCTGCCGCCCGGCATGGAGGCCGATCTGGAGCCGGTGGTACGCCACCTGGTCGAACAGCGCTGGCCGTTCCGCCTGCACGCCACCTACAACGAGTCCATCTCGCGCATGCTCGACGTGTTCGAGAAGGTCAACCGCGATATCCCGTTCAACGGCCTGCCGTGGTTCTTCGACCACGCCGAGACCATCACCCCGCAGAACATCGAGCGGGTGAAGGCGCTCGGCGGTGGCATCGCCATCCAGGACCGCATGGCGTTCCAGGGCGAATACTTCGTCGACCGCTATGGCAAGCAGGCCGCCGAAAGCACTCCGCCGATCAAGCGCATGCTCGCCGAGGGCGTGCCGGTGGGCGCCGGCACCGACGCCACCCGCGTCTCCAGCTACAACCCCTGGACCTCGCTCTACTGGCTGGTCAGCGGCCGCACCGTCGGCGGCCTGGCGCTGTACGGGGAAGGCCTGCCGCGCGAGACCGCGTTGCAGCTGTTCACCCAGGGCAGCGCCTGGTTCTCGTCGGAGCAGGGCAAGAAGGGGCAGATCAAGGTCGGCCAGCTGGCGGACGTCGCCGTGCTGTCGCAGGACTTCTTCTCGGTCGAGGAGGAGGCCATCAAGCACATCGAGTCACTGCTCACCGTGGTCGGCGGCAAGGTCGTCTACGGCGCCGGCGAGTTCGATGGCCACGGCATTCCGCCGCTGCCGGTGATGCCGGACTGGTCGCCGGTGGTCAAGGTGCCCGGCCACTGGCGTCCGGCCTCGCCGTTGCAGGCCCAGGTGCACCAGTGCGCCGGCCCTTGCGCGGTGCACGCCCACGGCCACGACAAGGTGCGCACGGCGAACGTGCCGGTGAGCGACTTCGCCGGCTTCTGGGGTGCGTTCGGCTGCTCGTGCTTCAGCTTCTAGGCCATGGGACGGTGGGCCGAAGCTCACCCCTAGCGGTTCTCGCCATGCCTTGACGGGTGTCGCTGCGCTCGACCCATCCTCCGGGCTGCCCGCGCGATGCGTCAGTCGTAGGGTGGATCGCGCTTCATCGATCCACCGGGCGGTATGACGGTGGATGAAAAGGGCGTCAGCTACGCGCCCCGATCCAACCTATGGAATGATCGTCGCCCCACGCGGCGGCGATCAGGTCCTTTTTCTTCACGAGATCACTCATGGACAGCGCCATCAAATCGACCTCCGCCGGCCCCTGGAGCCCGCTGCGCACCGGCGTGTTCCGCTGGCTGTGGCTGGCCAGCATCGCGTCGAACATCGGCACCTGGATGCACGAGGTCGGCGCCGGCTGGCTGATGACCTCGCTCTCGGCCAGCCCGCTGGCGGTGGCGCTGGTGCAGGTCGCCGGCGCCTTGCCGATGTTCTTCCTCGCGCTGCCGGCCGGCGCGCTGGCGGACATCGTCGACAAGCGCCGCTACCTGCTCGGCGTGCAGCTGTGGATGGCCGGCGTGGCGCTGCTGCTCGCCAGCCTGACCCTGCTCGGCCTGATGAACGTGCCGTCGCTGCTGGTGCTGACCCTGGCGATGGGCATCGGCACCGCGCTGATGATGCCGGCCTGGTCGGCGCTGACGCCGGAACTGGTGGGCAAGGACGAACTGCCGGCGGCGGTAGCGCTGTCGAGCCTGGGGATGAACGTGGCGCGGGCCATCGGTCCGGCCGTCGCCGGGGTGCTGGTCAGCCTCAGCGGCCCCTGGCTGACCTTTGCCCTCAATGCGCTCTCGTTCTTCGCCGTGATCGGCGCGCTGTATGCCTGGAAGCGCACGCCGACGCCGAGCATCCTGCCCGCCGAGCGGCTGTTCGGCGCGGTACGCCTGGGCATCCGCTACGCGCGCAGCGCCCGGCCGTTGCAGGCGGTGCTGGTACGCACCATGGCGTTCTTCGTCGGCGCCAGCGCGGGCATGGCGCTGTTGCCGCTGCTGGTGCGCAGCGAGTTGAAAGGCACCGCCGCCGACTTCGGCATCCTGCTGGGCTGCGTCGGCATCGGCGCGGTCGGCGGCGCGGTGCTGCTGCCGAAACTACGCCAGCGCCTGCGCGGCGACCTGATCGTCGCCGGGGCCAGCGCGCTGTATGCCGGCGTGCTGTTCTGTCTGGCGTTCATCCGCGAGTTCGCCCTGCTGATCCCGGTGATGCTGATCAGCGGGGCGGCCTGGATCGCCGTGCTGTCGAGCCTGCAGGTGGCCGCGCAGACCGCCGTGCCGAGCTGGGTGCGGGCGCGTGCGCTGGCGGTGTACATCCTGGTGTTCTTCGGTTGCAGCGCCGCAGGCAGCCTGCTGTGGGGCTCGCTGGCCAGCCGGGCATCGCTGGCGGTGGCGCTGGCGGGTGGCGCCGGCCTGTTGCTGCTGGGCATCCTGGCGTCCTGGCGTTTTCGCCTGCCGGTGACCGCCGCCGACGACCTCGCACCGTCGCTGCACTGGCCGGCGCCGGTACTCGACGACGCGCTGGACCGCGAGCGTGGCCCGGTGATGGTCACCCTGGAATACGACATCCCGGTGGAGCATGCCGCCGCCTTCGGCGAAGCCATGCTGGCGGTGCGCGCTATGCGCCGACGCAACGGCGCGCTGTCCTGGGGGCTGCTGCAGGACAGCGAACGTCCGCAGGTGTGGCAGGAGTTCTTCTTCGACGCGTCCTGGCTCGAACACCTGCGCCACCATGGCCGGGTAACCGTGGCCGAGCAGCGCATCGAGCAGAACGCGCGGCAGTACCAGCGCGAGGGCGTGGCGGTGAAAATTCGCCACCTGCTCGGGGCTGCGCCATGATCGGCGGCTGTCGCCATGTGGGCAAAGGGAGGCCGCGATGAACCGTAACGACCTGCGCAAGGTGGACCTGCAGCTGCTGGTGGTGTTCGAAAGCCTGATGCACGAGCGCAACCTCACGCGTACCGCGGAGAAGCTGTTCCTCGGCCAGCCAGCGATCAGCGCGTCGCTGCTGCGTCTGCGGGATTTCTTCAACGATCCGCTGTTCGTTCGCAATGGCCGCGAGATGGAGCCGACGCCGCGCGCGCTGGAAGTCTTCCGCCGCCTGCCGGGCGCGCTGGATGGCGTGTCCCAGGCGATCAGCGAGGTCCGCGACTTCGCCCCGGAAAGCAGCGACGCGGTGTTCCGCATCGGCATGTCCGACGACGTCGAATGCGGGCTGTTGCCGCAGTTGCTCGCCCACCTGCGCCAGGCGGCGCCGGGCTGCGTGATGGTGGTGCGCGCCGCCAACTTCCTGTTGCTGCCCGGCCTGCTGTCCACCGGCGAGATTTCCATCGGCATCAGCTACACCACGCAACTGCCGGCCAACGCCAAGTGCCGCACCTTGCGCAACATCCGCGCGCGGGTGTTGCGCGCGGACGACGGCTCGCCGCCGCTCACGCTGGACGACTACTGCGCGCGGCCGCATGCGCTGGTGTCGATGTCCGGCGACCTGTGCGGCAACATCGATCAGGACCTCGCGCGCCTGGGGCGCTGCCGCAAGGTGTCGCTGGCCGTGCCGCACTTCGTTGGTCTGGGCGCCCTGCTCCGGGGCACCGACCTGATCGCCACGGTGCCGGATTACGCGGCCGAGGCGCTGGTCCTGGGCGGCGGCCTGCGCGAAGAGGAACCCCCATTCGAGATCGTGCCGTCCAAGCTGACCATGGTCTGGCGCGCCGCCCAGGACCAGGACCCCGCCGAACGCTGGCTGCGCCAGCAGATCGTGCAGTTCATGAGCGCTGCCTGTGACTGATCGCGCGCCCTTGCACCCGTAGGCCAGCGTCTTCGTACCCCTCTTTAGTGGGGCCTTCGGGCAACACCGCCTCGCCTGTCAATCCTGTCGCCGGGCTCGGATAATGGCCGCCAAGATCGTTGCCAGGTAGGCGGGTGTATGACGAAGACGGTCGGGATCGTGCTGTTCCCCGATATGCTGATGCTCGATGTGGCGGGGCCCATCGAGGTGTTCTCCATCGCCAACCGCTTCCTGAAGCCGGACGACGGCTACCGTATCTCCACCATTGCCTTCGGCGAGCGCGCGGTACGCTGCTCCAACGGCATCGTCGTGCAGGCGGAAGTGCTTGGCGAACAAGCGACCGGCGGCTACGACGTGCTGCTGGTGCCTGGCGGGCCGGGTGCCTACGGCGGCGCGCACGGCGAGCTCTGTGCCTGGCTGGCCGGCGCCGCAAGTGCCTCGCGGCGCTACGGAGCGATCTGCACCGGCGCCTTCATTCTCGGCGAGGCGGGCTTGCTCGACGATCAGCGGGTAACCACCCACTGGCATTATCTGGAGCGACTGGCGCGGCGCTTCCCGCGGGCGCGGGTCGAGACCGACAAGATCTTCATCGCCGACGGCGGGCTGCTCAGCTCCGGCGGCGTGACCGCCGGCATCGACCTGGCGCTGTCGATCCTCACCGACGACCACGGCAAGAAGCTCGCCCTGGATGTCGCCAAGGTGCTGCTGGTAGTGATGAAGCGCCAGGGCGGCCAGGCGCAGTTCAGCCCGCTGCTGCCGGAAGCGCTGCCGAATTCCTCGCCCGTCGCGCTGGTTCAGCAGTACGTCATCGAACACATCCAGGAGCCGTTCAGCGTCGAGCGCATGGCCGGGCTGGCGAACATGGGTGCGCGCAATTTCGCCCGGGTGTTCGCCCGCGAAGTGAACATGACGCCCATGGAGTTCGTCCTCAGCGCGCGTATCGACTGCGCGAGAAATCTGCTGGAGACCACTGACCTGCCGTTGAAGACGGTCGCCTTCAGGAGCGGTTTCGGCAGCACCCGGCACATGCGCTGCCTGTTCAACGAGCGCCTCGGGCTGACGCCGGTGCAGTACCGCTACCAGTTCGGATAATGGCGCTTTGCTGGCCATCGCCGGCGCGGCATCGGGTTTGTCAGTTTCGCGCACTCAGTTGGCAGTTCCGCTTCCCTCGCCGCCGTTTGCTTGTCGGCCAGAGTTGGGAAAATACGCTCATCGCAGAGAAAGGAGGGAGCGCGCCGCGTCGGCAGGGCACGCTTTACGGCAGTGAAACAAGGCGAGCCTGGCTTGGCCACGGCGCCCACTGGTCATGCACGATTTCAATATGTCTCCGGAGGAGAAGGGCCTGCGCTTCGGCCGCTTCGTGCTCTATCCGCAGCGGCGTCTGCTGCTCGATGGCGATCGGCCGTTGCGCATCGGCGGGCGTGCGCTGGACATTCTCCTGGTGCTGGTGGAAAGCGCCGGCAAGATCGTCAGCAAGGAGGCGATCATCTCCCGCGTCTGGCCGCGCACCTTCGTCGAGGAAATCAACCTTCGCGTGCACATCTCCGCGCTGCGCCGCGCGCTGGGAACCTGCCCGGAAGCGCGCGACTACATCGCCAACGTGCGCCAGCGCGGTTACAGCTTCGTCGCCTATGTCGAACAGGTGAGCAACGGCGGCGTGCAACTGCTGCCCTGTCGCGCTGAACTGCCGCTGCCCCTGACCCGCATCGAAGGCCGCGACGCGCTGATCGAGGACATGCAGCGCAAGGTCGCTTCGCGCCGGCTGATCTCCATCGTCGGTCCCGGCGGGGTCGGCAAGACCACTGTGGCGCTGCGCGTCGCGCAGCAATCGCTCGGGCGCTTTCGCGACGGCGTGCGCTTCATCGACCTGTCGACGCTGGAGGCGGCGGAGCAGCTGCCGTCCAAGGTGGCCACCGAGCTGGGCATTGAGACCGATGACGGCGAGCCACTGGCGCGGATCGCCGAATTCCTTCGCGAGCGGCAGATGTTGCTGCTGCTGGACAATTGCGAACACCTGATCGATGGCTGCGCCAGTCTGGCCGAGGACCTGCTGCGCGCGGGGCCGGGAGTTTCGATCATCACCACCAGCCGTGAGTCGCTGCGCACCGAGGGCGAGTACGTCCAGCCGCTGGCCGCGCTGGAGGTGCCACCGGCACGCAGCCGCCTCGGTTTGCGCGAGGCGCTGCGCTATCCGGCGTTTCGCCTGTTCGTCCGCCGGGCCAAGGCGCGCCAGGCGGATTTCGTCCTGCAGGCTGCGGACGTGCGGCGCATCGGCGAAATATGCCGGCGCCTGGGCGGCATGCCGCTGGCACTGGAGCTGGCGGCGGCGCAGGTCGATGCGCAGGGCTGCGTCGGTGTTCTCGCCCGCCTGGACAGCCCCGCCTACCTCGATGCCCTCGGCCGGCGCACGGCGCCGGTCCGGCAGCAGACCCTGCGCGCCTCGCTGGACTGGAGCTTCGCCCTGCTGGATGGCGAGGAGCGCGGCTGCTTGCTGGCGCTGGCGGGGCTGGATGACGGCGCGACGCTCGCCGAGCTGGCGTGCGCGGCTTCGATGGACGAGCCGCGGGCGTCGGCAGGCCTTTCGCGGCTGCTGGCGAAGTCGCTGATCTCGGTGGAAGCCTACGGCGCGGCGGCGCGTTACCGGATGTCGGCGTGCATGCGCATCTATCTGCGCGGGAAGCACGGCAACGCGCCGTCCTGAGCGTGCGCGGGTCGCTCAGGCGCGCAGGCGATGGGTGATCTGGGCGAGCTGCTGCAAGGCCAGGGCGCCATGGCGTTTCCAGTTCAGCGGCGTGGCGCCGACCATCCGCACGAACACTCGGCAGAAATGCGCCTGATCGAAGAACCCGCACTCCATGCTGATCGCGGTGAGCGTCAGGTCCGATTTCAGCAGCAGCGCCTTCGCCTTCTCCACCCGTTGATGACGCAGCCAGTCGTGGGGCGACTGACGGGTGCTTTCCTTGAACTTGCGGGTGAAGTGGCTGCGCGACAGCGCGCAGGCCTCGGCCAGTTGGGTGACGGTTATCCCCGCGTCGAGGTGGGCGAGGATCAGCTCTTTGGCGATCCGCTCCTGCCAGGGTGCCAGGCCGCCGATGGCGGGCAGCGGCGTGTCGAGGTGTTCGCCATGGGCGAGAGTCGTGTGAAGGTTTCTGTTCATCGCGATACCCGTTCGAGCGGTTTACGCCAGAGGCTGTCATGGCTGCCCGCCACGCCGTTTGGACGGGCAGTGATAGCGATTCTCAGGCGAGGAACGGCCGCGAACGAGTTGCGTATTGTTAATTAAGGTTAAGCGCGGAACCTCGGACGAGTCCGCCGCGGGCCCGGCAACGCAGCGGCACGGGCGTACAATTCAGGTCGCGGGAAGTCTGCGAGAGTGGCCAGCCCGACCCGCAGATGACCGCGCCATGCTCTCCACCCGATTGGTTTTTTCACCCTTGTTCTGGCTGTGCTGCATGAGCCCGGTGCATGCCGCTGGCGACCCAGATGCGACCGGCTTGCAGGTGCTTGGCCGCAACTTCTACCTCGATACCGACAATCACGGTGCGCTAGGCGCGGACAACCGCGAGTGGGCACAGGGCTTCATCGCGCGCTTCGAGTCCCCCTTCACCCCGGGCGCGGTGGGCGTTGGCGTGGATGCCCACGGGTTCGCCGGGTTTCGCCTGGACAGCGGGCGCGGGCGTTCCGGCACCGGGCTATTGCCGGTGGACGACGAGGGGCGCGCGGCAACGGATTACTCGGACGCCGGTCTGGCGCTCAAGCTGCGCGCTGGCGACACGCGCCTGAGCCTGGGCGAGATGGAAGTGGAAACGCCGGTTTTCGATACGGCAGACAAGCGCCTGCAACCGGAGTACGCCAGCGGTGCACTGCTACGGGGCGCGGTGCGGGACTACGACTGGATGGCTGGGCGTTTCCATGCCTTCAGGAACCAGAACGAAACGAGTTCGGACAGCGATTTCGACGGCTACGGCGCCAGCACCCGCGGCTCGTCGATCAGCTTCGCGGGCATCAGATCGCCGGACAGCGAGCCCTGGGGCGGCGCGCTCTATGCCGGCTCGCTCAGCGATACCTGGAATCAGCTCTACCTGAACCTACACCAGCGCACCGACTTCGCCGCCGGGCGATCCTTCAGTTGGACGCTGGATGCCTATCGCACCCGCGATACCGGCGGCGCCAAGGCCGGCGCCATCGACACCCTGGCCTGGAGTCTCTTGGGCAAACTGACGCTCGGCGCCCAGGCGTTCGCGCTCGGCTACCAGAAGATCCGCGGCGACACGCCGTTCGATTTCGTCGGCGGCGACTCCATTTACCTGGCCAACGCGATCAAGTACGCCGATTTCAACGGACCCAACGAACGCTCGTTGCAGGCGCGCTACGACCTCGACCTGGCCGCGCTGCTGCCCGGCCTGACCTTCATGGCGCGCTACGTTCGCGGCAGCGATATCGACGGCACGCACGCCCCTCTGGACGGCGCCTACAGCCATTTCGACGCGCCGCTCGGGCAACCGGTGCCGAACCAGGGCAAGGGCGGCAAGCACTGGGAACGCGACCTCGACCTGGCGTACCGCGTCGCCTCCGGCCGGGCGGCGGGAACGCTGCTTCACTTCACCTACGTCAGCCACCGGGCGAACGCGGCCCAGGCCGGTCGGGACATCGACCGCCTCTACCTGGTGATCGAATACCCGTTCGAGCTGATTCGCTGACGTCTTTACGGTGCCTGGGCTGGAAGAGGGTTCGAGGCGGCAAGGGGAGCTTGCGCGGTGGCGACCCGGACAGGGCCGGCAGGATCGGCGCTGCGCTCACTGGTCCTTCGCCCGGGACAGAGCCTTCGCCCGGGCCGTCGATGCCGCCAGGCGTTCGCGAACCTCGGCCACGATCTGATCGAAGCCTTCCTCGCTGTCGATCCGGCTCCGCGGGAAAACCACGATGCACGGGTCGATGTTCGCGGGGTCGTAGACCTGCAGTTCGATATCGGTTCCGTTGGAGACGATTTCCGTCCTGAAGGGCTCGAAGGCGTGGCGCAGACCTTCGACGGATTTTTCTTCGGGCGCTGTCATGGTGGCTTCTTCTGTCAGGAATGCGGGCGAAAGTGCCGGGCATGTCCTTTCGAGTTTTTCCGCCGGCGCCGGTTCGGCCGAAGGTGTTCCGGTCATCCGGATCATCGGGCGGCATCGCGCAGGTGGGAGCCGGCGAGGAGGGCGTCGGAAGCGTCGGCGCGCCGGGATTTTCGAGCGGAAAACGAAAAAGGCCTGCATCGCTGCAGGCCTTTCTGTTTGTCGATTAGCTCATTTCGAGCGTACCGACAAGAGTGGTTGCGGGAGCCGGATTTGAACCGACGACCTTCGGGTTATGAGCCCGACGAGCTACCAGACTGCTCCATCCCGCGTCTGTGGGTGCGCATTCTACAGTCCAAAGCGAAGCTGTCAACCGCGTTGCTGAGAAAAAATTGTTTTTTCTTCAATTATTTAGCTCGAAGGCGCTGGCATCGCGGTTTTCCTCGTGCGATCCACGGCCGGCGGGCGCGCGCGAGACACTGTCCGGCGATTTCACAGCGCGGAGAGGGTGCGGTACTCGTCGTGAGCAGACTGGTCGGTCAGCCCACTGACGAAATCCTGCAACAGCCGGCAGCGGTGGTAGAACTCCCAGAGCGCCGGATCGGCGTCCGCGGGCAGGTTCCGCAGCGCTTCCAGATAGGCCTTGATGTCGATATCGGCCAGGCGTTTGATCAGCAGCCGCAGGTGCAGCGGTTTGCTCGAGCTGCCCTCGGCGAGGGCGCGGAACGATTCTCCGGATTCCGCCATCAGCGGCGCGTAGAAATCCAGCAGTCCCTGAAGGATGCGAAAGCCCTGGAGCTCCAGGGTTTCCACTTCGCGGTGGCAGAACACCCGCTCGCGGGCGACTTCCTTGAAGGTGTCCACCATCGCCTGGTGAATGCCGCCGTCCTCCATGAGCGCCCGGTCGAGGCGTCCGTGGTAGACGTCCTCGATATGCTCGATGAACTGAGCGGCGGCGTGCTTGACCAGCGGGTGGATCATTCCCACCCGCAGCCAGACGAAGAACTCCCCGGTTCTGTTCACCGTCTCCCGACGGGCGCGCTGCAGGGCATAGTCCACCACCGCATGGAACGGTTTGCGTGCGCCGGGAATGCTCGCCTCGGCGTCGCTCAGGCTGGCGAACTTCTCGGTCAGCATCTGAGCCAGCCGATCGATATCGAGGATGCCTTTCTCCACCGAGTCCTCGATGTCGGCCAGGCAGTAGGAGATGTCGTCCGCCGCTTCCATGATGTAGGTGAGCGGGTGGCGGGTGCCGCGTGGCATCGCCAGCGCGGCGCACTGAGCATCGATGTAGTCGCTTTCCGAGAGGTAGTAGCCGGGCTTCTTGTTCAGATAGGCCCCGGGGCTGCCGCGCTCCGGTCTGGGCTGGCTGGCCGGGCGCACGTACTTGAGCAGCCCGGCGGTCTGCGTGTAGGTCAGGTTGAGGCGCAGCAGGCGCACCGTGAGGCGGATCGCCTGCGCATTACCCTCGAAGTTCTTCAGATCGCGGAGCATGGCGTCGCGCAGCCCGGCATCGCCCGAGACCGGCACCGCGCGCTGGAAAAGCCCGTCGAGGTGACGCTCGAACCAGGCGTTGATCGCGTATTCGCCGAAGTGCCCGAACGGCGGATTGCCCATGTCGTGCATCAGGCAGGACATCTCCACCAGGCTTTCCACGGCGCCTTCCAGACCGTCCAGGCCGAATTCCGTGGCGCGCTCACCGAGCTGCTTGTAGAGCGTCTTGACGATGAAGCGGCCGGTCTGCTGAACCTCGAGGGAGTGCGTGAGGCGGCTGCGCACAGCGGCGTTGCGCTCCAGCGGGAAGACCTGGGTCTTCTGCTGCAGGCGGCGGATGGCGGCGGAGTTGAGGATGCGCCCGCGGTCGCTCTCGAACTGGTCGATGAGGTCCTGCACGCTGCAGTCGGGGACCCTGAAGTTCTCCCGCTGAGCGCCCGGGTAGGGGCGCTCTCGGGAAATCTTGTCCTTGAAGTTCACCCGCTCCGTCATCTCTCGGCTCCATCGGTCGTGAGCGTGCAGCCTAGCTGTGCAGGGGCGAGGCACACAACCGTGAGCAAGGGCGAGCGCCAACAGGCGCGGGTCAGCGGTCGGCGGTGGGGTTTGGCGAGCGTGGGACGCGCTTAGGAACGGGCAGCCAACTGGCTGATCAGCATGCCGTGGACGACGTGGAACAGGTTACCGTCGACCTTCAGCCTGAGCGGATCGCGGCTGACGATGACCGCGCCCTTGGAGAGCATGTCGTCGATGTGGGCACGCAGGGCGTGAAAAGTGCGTTGTTCTTTCACCGGGGCGTACTCGAAGGGTAGTTGGCACGTTTTACCAAAGCCGACACATTTCTGCCGTTCGTCAGCTCATAAATGCGGACTGCATCACACCATCTTTTGGAAGTACGGAATTCGGTACGCGAATGCCGGCGCGCTGGCGGCCGACATTCGTGGAACTGCTTCGGCCACCGGTTCCCGGTCGCCGGATGGATGCATGGCGTACCTGCGTAATGCCGAAGGTGAGGGGTTGACTGTTTATCCATACAGTCAGAGCCGGTGTAAGATGATCGTTCGCCAGACCATGGGGTTCCTTACCCTCGCGTATCGATGAACTCGCTGTCTCGGAGCTTGGTGTAGACGCGCGTACCGTTCGCCTCCGTTTTCGGAAATTGCATGCTGGATCAATCGGTTAAGCCACAACGAAAGATCATCCACGTGGACTGCGACTGCTTCTACGCGTCGATCGAGATGCGTGACGATCCGGCACTGGCCCACCGGCCGCTGGCGGTGGGCGGGGCGGCCGATCGGCGCGGGGTGATCGCCACCTGCAACTACGAGGCGCGCGCCTATGGCGTGCGTTCGGCGATGTCGTCGCGGCATGCGCTGAAGCTGTGTCCGGACCTGCTGATCGTCAGGCCGCGCTTCGAGGCCTACCGTGAGGCCTCCCGCGAGATCCAGGCGATTTTCCGCGATTACACCGAGATCATCGAGCCGCTGTCGCTGGACGAGGCGTTTCTCGATGTCTCCAGCGCCGGGCATTTCGCCGGCAGCGCCACCCGCATCGCTCAGGACATCCGCCGGCGTATCTGGAAGGAGCTGCGCATCACCGTGTCCGCCGGCGTGGCGCCGAACAAGTTCCTGGCGAAGATCGCCAGCGACTGGAAGAAGCCCGACGGGCTCTTCGTCATCACCCCGGAGCAGGTCGCTGATTTCGTCGCCACGCTGCCGGTGAGCAAGCTCCATGGGGTCGGCAAGGTAACCGCGGAGCGCCTGGCACGCCAGGGCATCGTGGGCTGCGCGGACCTGCTTGGCTGGAGCAAGCTGGCGCTGGCCCGCGAGTTCGGCAGCTTCGGCGAGCGCTTGTGGAACCTGGCGCGGGGCATCGACGAGCGTCCGGTGCAGGTGGAGCACCGACGGCAATCGCTCAGCGTGGAGAACACCTACGATCAGGACCTGCCCGATCTGGCGGCCTGCATCGCCCAACTGCCGGGTCTGCTGGAAGAAATGAACGGACGGTTGGAGCGGCTGGACAAGAGCTACCGGCCGGACAAACCCTTCGTCAAGGTGAAGTTCCACGACTTCAGCCAGACCACCCTGGAGCAGGCCGGCGCCGGGCGCGATCTGGACAGCTACACCCTGCTGCTCAGCGCCGCGCATGCCCGCGGAGGAAAACCGGTGCGCCTGCTCGGCGTCGGTGTGCGCCTGCTGGATTTGCGCGGAATGAGCGAGCAGATGGAGCTGTTCGCGCCCTGAGGCACGGCATTCGCGCAGGAATGCCGGTTTTGCGCTCAACGCTCCGGCAGCAGGCGGATCGGTTTGCCGCTGGCGGGCCACAGGCGCAGTTCGTCCTGCTCCGATACGTCCCAGCGCCGCACCGTACCGAGGGCGTCGAGAAAGCGCCGTTCCTGTTCCATCAGCGCCGGAGCGCAGCTCTTGCGGGTGCTGCCAGGGAAGTCGAAACCGAGCTGTTCGCCCTTGAGCGTGTACTGGGCGAACCAGTGGTTGCAGCCGGCGTGGCCATAGGCGCGTCCGTCCGCACCGAAGGTCATCGTGAGGTGGCTGCGGTCGATCAGCGGACGCTCGCCGATCCATTCGACGGCGTAGCTGCGTTCGGTCTGCAGCGGCGTGTGGCTGGCGCAGCCGAGCAGCGTGGCGGCGCCCAGGGCGAGGCTCAGCGGGGTTCTCATCAGGCGCTTTTCCGGCACTGGGGGCACAGGTGGCGCCCGTCGACCGACGCCCAGCCCAGCTCGGCGATGCGCGCTTCGGCGGCCGGCGCGCGGGCCTTGTCGCCCAGCTTGGCGTCCACCGCGAACTCGAAGTCAAGGTGTTTGGCACAGCCGTCGCAATCGACGCTCCACTGGCGGATTTCCAGTTCGCGGAAGGCTGGGCCGTTGGCCACCGCCAGCCACTGGCCGGGCGGATTGATCAGGTGGCGGACCTTTTCCACCTGCAGGCGCAGGCACAGGTCGCGGCTGCCCTTGAGGGTGACCAGCAGGGTGTCGCCGGCATTGATCGAGCCGCCGTTGCCGGTGACCTGGTAACGGCCAGGCGCCAGCGCACGGCACTCGCTGAGGGTGTGTTGCGGGTTGAGCAGGCTGTAGCGGAAATCGTGTTCGGCCATGGTTCTTCGTGTTCGCGGATCGGGCAAAAGCGCTGGCCGGCATGCTATCACGCGCTGTCGGCACGGGCGCCTCGCCGGTCAGGCAGCCGCGGCGGCGTCGAGCAGGCGCCCGATGGCGGCGTCCAGTTCGCCGAGGGCGGCGGCAGCGCCCGGATCGTCCTGCTTGAGCAGGGTTTCGACGCGCTGGCAGGCGTCGCGCAGTTGCGGCACGCCGCAGTAGCGGGTGGCGCCATTGAGCCTGTGCACGCGCTCGATCAGCGCCGTGCGTTCCCAGCTTTCGCGCGCCTGGCGGATCGCCTGGCGGTCGACTTCCAGCGATTCCAGCAGCATGCGCAGCATTTCGGCGGCGAGGTCTGCCTTGCCGGCGGCCAGGCGCAGGCCTTCCTCGGCGTCCAGTACCGGCAGGACGGGATGGCCAGGCGACACCGGCGGTTGGTTGGGCGAGCCGGCGCCGTGCAGGCTGAGGCCGGTCCACTTGAGCACCACCTGGCTGAACTGACGTTCGTTGATCGGCTTGGTCAGGTAGTCGTCCATGCCGCTGCGCAGCAGCATGCGTTTCTCATGGGCCAGGGCATGCGCGGTAAGCGCGACGATCGGCACCTGGCCCTGCTGGTGCTCGGTTTCCCAGGCGCGGATCGCCTCGGTGGTCTGGCGGCCGTCCATGCCGGGCATTTGCACGTCCATGAAGATCAGGTCGAAGCGCGTGCGGGTGACGGCCTTCAGCGCAGCCTCGCCATTGTCCAGCGCGACGACTTCGGCACCGAGGTCGCTGAGCAGCGTCTGCACCAGCAGCAGGTTGGCCGGATTGTCGTCCACGCACAGCAGCCGCGGCGGGCGGCTGGTGCTCGGCGCGCTGGACGTCAGTGGGCGCGATGGCGGCGCGTCGACCAGATCGCTCAGCGCGCGGTGCAGCTTGCGCGTGCAGGACGGTTTGGCCAGCAACTGGCTGTCGGCATCCGGCAGCGCATCGTGATAGAGCGTCTGCTCGGTGGTCGGGCAGAACACCAGGGGTTTGCAGCCGAGGCTTTCCAAGGCATGGATCTGCTGGCTCAGCGGCTCCGGCGGCAGGTCCTTGAGGGTCACGCCAAGCACCGCCAGGCTGATGGGGCGTGGCCCGTCGCGCTGGCCAGCGACCGCATCGATCAGATCGTCGAGCACCGGGAATTCGAGCACTTCCAGACCGCAGTCCTCGAGCTGATGGCGCAACGCCTGGCGCGCCAGTTCATGGCGCTCGAGGATGGCCACGCGGCGTCCGGTCAGCGGCGCGCGGGGCAGGTCGTCGGCATCGTCGCGGGCCTTCGGCAGACTCAGGCTGATCCAGAATTCAGAGCCTTCGCCGGGGGTGCTGTCGACGCCGATCTCGCCGCCCATCTCTTCGATCAGGCGTTTGGAGATGACCAGGCCGAGACCGGTGCCGCCAGGTTGGCGGTTGAGCGAATTGTCGGCCTGGCTGAAGGCCTGGAACAGCGCGCGCAGTTCGCCCTCGGCGAGGCCGATGCCGGTGTCCTGGACGCTGATTCGCAGCTGCGCGCGGTCGTCGCTTTCATCCTCCAGCATGGCGCGTACGACGATGCTGCCTTCGCGGGTGAACTTGATCGCATTGTTCACCAGGTTGGTCATCACCTGCTTGAGCCGCAGCGGGTCGCCAACCAGCGCCAGCGGTGTATCGCGGTAGATCAGGCTGACCAGTTCGAGCTGCTTGGCGTGGGCGGCCGGGGCAAGAATCGTCAGGGTGTCCTGGAGCAGATCGCGCAGGTTGAACGGCAGGTTTTCCAGCATCAGCTTGCCGGCCTCGATCTTCGAGAAGTCGAGGATCTCGTTGATGATGCCCAGCAGGCTTTCCGCGGACTTCTCGATGGTGTCCAGGTAGTCCTGCTGGCGTGAGGTCAGCTCGCTCTTCTGCAGCAGGTTGGTGAAGCCGAGGATCCCGTTGAGCGGGGTGCGGATCTCGTGGCTCATGTTGGCGAGGAATTCGGACTTGATGCGGCTGGCCTCGATCGCCTCCTTGCGCGCCAGGTCCAGTTCGATGTTCTGGATCTCGATGGTTTCCAGGTTCTGCCGCACGTCCTCGGTGGCCTGATCGACGCTGTGCTGGAGTTCCTCGCGCGCCGCCTGCAGCGCCTGCGCCATGCTGTTGATACCTTCAGCGACCTGGTCCAGTTCGCGACTGTGCAGGGGCGGAAGGCGGGTCTCCAGATGGCCGTCCTTGATTTGCGCCACGCCTTCGCGGATGCGCAGCAGCGGTTCGTTGATGGTCCGCCCCATGCGCAGCGCGAGCAGTGCGGTCACACCCAGGCCGGTGGCGATCAGCAGCAGACTGGCGAGCAGGCTGCGATAACCGCGTAGCAAGGTGCCCTGGTGCGACAGCTCGACCTCGACCCAGCCGAGCAGGCGCTCGTCCTCGCTCGGGTCGATGTCGCCGGCGAGCGCACGATGCCGGTTGAACACCGGCAGGAGAAAGCGCGTGGCATCGTTGCCGCTGTTCAGCGAAAGGCGATTGCCGTCGCCATCGGGCATCAGGTTGAGCATGCCCGGCCCGGCGTGCGCCAGGCGGGCGCGGTCGGAACCCAGAAAGCTCACTGCGCGCACGTCGGGATTCTCCAGGGCTTCGTCGGCGATCCGTTCGAGCTGCGCGCCGTCGCGCCGCGCCAGCGAGGCCGCAGCCAGCGGCGCCAGCTGTTCGGCGATCATCTGCCCGCGCTGAAGCAGTTGGGACTGCAGATCGGAGAGCTGCATCCAGGTGAAGTAGCCGCCCAGCATCAGCGCCAGGAGGCTGGTGGGCAGCAGTGTCAGCAGCAGAACACGTCCCTTTATCCCCAAATCCGTCAACACGATGATCGGCCCCCGCTCGGTGGTGTGTGCAATGCGCCCGCGGTTCCCTGGACACTGACGTTCGATGACGATGTGGAATCGTTCCCATTTGTTCTCAATCCGTCTCCATGCAGTCTATCAGTCTCGTTTCCCTGCGCATTCGGCTGATTGCGGACGACCCGATCCCGGCGCCCAGGCACGCGATCACCTTGCTCGCACCGCCGCGACGTGGTGGCTGGGTTCCGGCGAAACCCCGGCGCGCGCATGCAGTGGCGAGAACGACAACGCCTGCCCGTTCGGCGGCAACGGAGGCAGTGAATTAATGAAACGCGGTCTGTGGCTTTCCCTTCTGCTTTGCCTGGGTATCGCCGCTCCGGCACAGCCCAAACCGGACCTGAGCGAAAAGCTTGGCGCGACGTCGCCGCGCGTGGCCCGGCCATCTACCGCTTCGAGACCCTGGAAATGCCCTTGGCGGACAGCGCGTGGCATTACCGCATCGGGTCAGCTTAGGCCGGCCCGGCTGGCCGGTGATCCAACTGCTCGACGGCAACGCCGCCATGCACCTGCTGCTGGTGCTCGGCGAGGCCCGGCGGGTGGCGACACGCCGCCGGGCATGGACGAAGGGGGCAGGCGCGCCGCAAGGGCAAAGTCACGGTGTCGCAAAATGCCATCCCGCCGTTGGCCGGGCACCAGGCCCAACTGCCGGGCATGCAGCTCGGCTATCGTGCCTTTGCCGGCATGGGCCGCGGTCCGTTGCCGCCGGTTGCCCTTGATCTGGCACTGCAACTGGCGATGCGCGAGATGCCGGCGGAACTGACCGGGATTGCTGGCTCGCGGACGGACACCTTCCACGGCGCGGTCAGTGTGGACGGCACGCCATTGATCGCCGGGGTCAGTCCCGCCGCGCTGATCCGCCTGTTGGTTCATTGGCGTGCATGGCGGTGGGGCGGCGCCGGGTTTGCCGGTATCATGGGCGCCTTCTTTTCGCCGTTCGGATCGTCGAGCCCATGACTGTGCAGTTCCCCACGATCGCCGATTGCATCGGAAACACGCCTTTGGTCCGGCTGCAGCGCCTGCCCGGCGAAACCAGCAACACCCTGCTGGTGAAGCTCGAGGGCAACAACCCGGCGGGCTCGGTGAAGGACCGCCCGGCGCTGTCGATGATCACCCGTGCCGAGCTGCGCGGCGACATCCAGCCCGGCGATACACTGATCGAAGCCACCTCCGGGAACACGGGGATCGCCCTGGCGATGGCCGCCGCCATCAAGGGCTACCGGATGATCCTGATCATGCCGGACAACTCGACCGACGAGCGCAAGTGGGCGATGACCGCCTACGGCGCCGAGCTGATCCTGGTGAGCAAGGAGGAGGGCATGGAAGGCGCCCGCGACCTCGCCGAGCGCATGCAGCGCGAAGGCCAGGGGAAGCTGCTCGACCAGTTCGCCAACGGCGACAACCCGCAGGCGCACTACAGCGGCACCGGCCCGGAAATCTGGCGGCAGACCGCCGGGACCATCACCCACTTCGTCAGCTCCATGGGTACCACCGGCACCATCATGGGCACCTCGCGTTACCTCAAGGAACAGAACCCTGCCATCGAGATCGTCGGCCTGCAGCCCATGGAAGGCTCGGCGATCCCCGGCATCCGTCGCTGGCCGCAGGAGTACCTGCCGAAGATCTACGACGCCACCCGTGTCGATCGGGTCGTCGACATGGCGCAGAGCGAGGCCGAAACCGTGATGCGCCGCCTGGCCCGCGAGGAAGGCATCTTCTGCGGCGTCTCGTCCGGCGGCGCGGTGGCGGCGGCGCTGCGCCTGTCGCGCGACGTCGAAAACGCGGTGATCGTGGCCATTGTCTGCGACCGTGGCGACCGCTACCTGTCCACCGGTGTGTATGAGCAGCCTTGATCCGCGGAGCACGCGCTGATGGCCAAGCGTAGCGGCCTGCGTTTCCAGCCCAGTGGCGGCGCGCGCACCGTGCAGGTGCCGACCGGCAAGAAGCAGCAGCTGAGCATCGAGCGTCTCGCCCACGACGGGCGTGGCATCGCCTTTCTCGACGGGCGCACCTGGTTCGTCGCCGGTGCGCTGCCCGGCGAGCGGGTCGAGGCGCGGGTGCTCGGCGCGCGTAGCCAGGTGGTCGAGGCGCGCGTGGAACGCGTGCTCGAGGCCGTGCCGCTGCGCCGTGTCGAACCCTGCAAGCATGCGCGCCAGTGCGGCGGCTGCAGCCTGCAGCACCTGCCCCATGCCGAGCAGTTGGCGCTGAAGCAGCGCACCCTCGACGAGCACCTGACGCGCACCGCGCAGTTGCAACCCGAGCAGTGGGCCCCGCCGTTGAGCGGGCCGGAGTTCGCCTACCGGCGCCGCGCGCGGATCGCGGTGCGCTGGGACGCGCGGGCGTCGCGGCTGGAAGTCGGTTTTCGCGAGGCGTCCAGCCAGAACATCCTTTCCATCGACGAGTGCCCGGTGCTGGTACAGCCCTTGCAGCCGATCGTGCGCGCGTTACCGCAGGTGCTGCGTGCGCTGGACAAGCCCCAGGCGATCGGCCACGTGGAACTCTTCAGCGGCACCGCCGAGGCTCTGCTGGTGCGCCACACGGCGGTGCTTGGCGAGGCCGATCTGCAACGTTTGCAGGCGTTCTGCGCCGATCATGCCGCGCAGCTCTGGCTGCAGGGCACGGAGGAGCCGCAGCCCTTCGTCGCCGGGCAGGAGCTGGGTTACCGCCTGGAGGACTGGGACTTGCAACTGGATTTTCGCCCCGGCGATTTCGTCCAGGTCAACGCGCCGGTGAACCAGGCGATGCTCGCCCAGGCCCTGGAATGGCTGGCGCCGCAGCCTGGCGAGCGGGTCCTCGACCTGTTCTGCGGGCTGGGCAATTTCGCCCTGCCGCTGGCGCGGCGGGTGCGTGAAGTGGTGGCGGTGGAGGGCGTCGCGGAAATGGTCGGGCGTGCGCAGGGCAACGCGCGGCGCAATGGTCTGGGCAACCTGCACTTTTTCCAGGCCGACTTGTCGAAGCCGCTTGCCGATGCGCCCTGGGCGCAGCACGGCTTCGACGCGATTCTGCTGGACCCCCCGCGCGATGGCGCGTGGGACGTGGTGCGGCACCTGGCCGAGCTGGATGCCGATCGGGTGCTGTACGTGTCGTGCAATCCGGCGACCCTGGCGCGCGATGCCGCCGAGCTGGCCCGTCAGGGCTACCGGATGCGGCGCGCCGGCATCCTCGACATGTTCCCGCAGACGGCGCATGTCGAGGCGATGGTTTTATTCGAGAGGAGCGGGAAGCTCCGGTAATCCGTGCGGTCCAATTTTTCGGACCGACGTTTTCGACGTGTTCGGCACGTCGTGGGGATAGGCGAAATGGTACAGGTCAGAGCGCATCAGCCGATCAATACCGACGGCAGCATCAATCTGGAGGCGTGGCTGGACCACGTCATCGGTCTCGACCCGGCGCTGGATCGTGACGCCATGCGCGAGGCCTGCGAGTTCGCCCGTCAGGTCGAGCAGCAGGCGAATGCCGCGCAGAATCTCTGGGTCGAAGGCACGTCGAGCTTCCAGACCGGCCTGGAAATCGCCGAAATCCTCGCCGACCTCAAGCTCGACCAGGACTCGCTGATCGCCGCGGTGCTCTATCGCGGCGTGCGCGAGGGGCAGATCCAGCTTGCCGACGTCAACCAGCGCTTCGGCCCCGTGGTCGCCAAACTGATCGAAGGCGTGCTGCGCATGGCGGCGATCAGCGCCAGCCTCAACCCGCGGCAGTCGCTGGTGCTCGGCACCCAGGCGCAGGTGGAGAACCTGCGCAAGATGCTGGTGGCGATGGTCGACGATGTGCGCGTCGCGCTGATCAAGCTCGCCGAGCGCACCTGCGCCATCCGTACCGTGAAGAACGCCGACGACGAGAAGCGCCACCGCGTCGCCCGCGAAGTCTTCGACATCTACGCGCCCCTGGCCCACCGCCTGGGCATCGGCCACATCAAGTGGGAGCTGGAGGACCTGTCGTTCCGCTACCTTGAGCCCGAGCAGTACAAGCAGATCGCCAAGCTGCTGCACGAGCGGCGCCTGGACCGCGAGCAGTACATCACCACGGTGATGGACCAACTGCGTGCCGAACTGGCCGCCACCGGGATCAAGTCCGACATCAGCGGGCGCGCCAAGCATATCTATTCGATCTGGCGGAAGATGCAGCGCAAGGGCCTGCAATTCAGCCAGATCTACGACGTCCGCGCGGTGCGCGTGCTGGTCCCGGAAATCCGCGACTGCTACACCGCGCTCGGGATCGTGCATACGCTTTGGCGGCACATTCCCAAGGAATTCGACGACTACATCGCCAATCCCAAGGAGAACGGCTACCGCTCACTGCACACCGCGGTGATCGGCCCCGACGGCAAGGTGTTGGAAGTGCAGATCCGCACCCACGCCATGCACGAGGAAGCCGAGTTGGGCGTCTGCGCGCACTGGCGCTACAAGGGAACCGACCTCAAGGCCACCTCCAGCCACTACGAAGAGAAGATCTCCTGGCTGCGCCAGGTGCTCGAATGGCACGAGGAACTGGGCGATATCGGCGGGCTGGCCGAACAGCTGCGCGTCGACATCGAGCCGGACCGGGTCTACGTGTTCACCCCCGACGGCCACGCCATCGACCTGCCCAAGGGCGCCACGCCGCTGGACTTCGCCTACCGGGTGCACACCGAGATCGGCCACAACTGCCGGGGCGCGAAGATCAACGGGCGCATCGTGCCGCTCAACTACAGCCTGCAGACCGGCGAGCAGGTGGAGATCATCACCAGCAAGCAGGGTTCGCCGAGCCGTGACTGGCTGAACTCCAACCTCGGCTACATCACCACCTCGCGGGCGCGGGCGAAGATCGTCCACTGGTTCAAGTTGCAGGCCCGTGACCAGAACGTCGCCGCCGGCAAGGGCCTGCTGGAGCGCGAGCTGAATCGCCTGGCATTGTTGCAGGTGGATTACGATCGATTGGCCGAGAAGGCCAACATGAAGACCGCCGAAGACATGTTCGCTGCCCTTGGCGCCGGCGACCTGCGCCTGGCTCAACTGGTCAACCATGCCCAGCAACTGATCGAGCCGGAGCGCGGCACCGAACAACTGGAACTGATCCCGCGCAAGCACGGCGGCAACAAGCCGGGCCGCCGCGGCGACATCCAGATACAGGGCGTCGGCAACCTGCTGACGCAGATGGCCGGCTGCTGCCAGCCGCTGCCGGGCGACCCCATCGTCGGCTACATCACCCAGGGTCGCGGCGTCAGCATCCACCGCCAGGATTGCGCCTCGGTGCTGCAACTGGAAAGCCGCGAGCCCGAGCGGATCATCCAAGTCAGCTGGGGCCCGGTGCCGGTGATGACCTATCCGGTGGACATCGCCATTCGCGCCTACGACCGTTCCGGCCTGCTGCGCGACGTCTCCCAGGTGCTGCTCAACGAGCGCATCAACGTGCTGGCGGTGAACACCCGCTCGAACAAGGAAGACAACACCGCCTCGATGTCGTTGACCATCGAGATTCCCGGCCTGGACGCCCTCGGTCGTCTGCTCGGGCGCCTCTCGCAGTTGCCCAACATCATCGAAGCCCGCCGTCACCGCGCCGGCGGCTGATCCTCTAGCGGCGGCACTCCGGTGCCGCCGTTTAGCGCTTTCCCAGGACATCCCGATGTACCGACTCGACGATCTGCTGCACCTGATGACGCGTTTGCGCGACCCGCAATACGGCTGCCCATGGGATCTCAAGCAGGACTACGCGAGCATCGTCCCGCACACGATCGAAGAGGCCTACGAGGTCGCCGACGCCATCGAGCGTGGCGATTTCGCCCACCTGCCCGGCGAACTGGGCGACCTGCTGTTCCAGGTCGTCTACTACAGCCAGCTGGCGCGCGAAGAAGGGCGCTTCGAGTTCGCCACGGTGGTCGACGGCATCGTACGCAAGCTGCTGCGCCGCCATCCCCACGTGTTTCCCGACGGCGATCTTTATGGCGCGCCGGACATGGCACGCCTGGAAGAGGCCGCGATCCGCCAGCGTTGGGAGGAAATCAAGGCCGAGGAGCGTGCCGAGGCCGCCGTCGCCCCGCAGCAGCTGTCGCTGCTCGACGACGTGCCGGGTGCGCTGCCGGCGTTATCGCGCGCGGCCAAACTGCAGAAGCGCGCGGCCCACGTCGGTTTCGACTGGCCGGAGGCGCTACCGGTGGTCGACAAGGTCCGCGAAGAACTCGACGAAGTGCTCGAGGCGATGAGCGAGAACGACCCGCGGGCGATCGCCGAGGAGATGGGCGACCTGCTGTTCGTCGCGGTCAACCTGGCCCGGCATCTCAAGGTCGACCCGGAAGCCGCGCTGCGCGGCGCCAACGCCAAGTTCGAGCGGCGCTTCCGCTTCATCGAACAGCGCTTGCGCGAACGCGGCCGCCCCATCGAGACGTGCAGCCTCGACGAACTGGATGTGCTCTGGGGCGAGGCGAAGAAGCAGGAGAAAGCCGCAGCGGCCTTATGAGCCCCTGGCGCGGCGAACGGAAAGCCGGTGGATGTCGCTTTTCAGATCCACCACAATCCACCGGATGGTGCGATGAAGCGCGCGCCACCCCAGATCCAACCCTTTCATCACGAGCCTAAACATGAGTCTTTCCCTACGCGATCAGCTGCTCAAAGCCGGGCTGGTCAACGAGAAGCAGGCCAAGCAGGCCGGTAAGCAGAAACAGAAGCAGGTCCGCCTGGAGAAGAAGAACCAGGTGGAGAAGGATGACTCGCAGCGCCAGGCCGCGCTGCAAGCGCAGGCCGAGAAGCTCGCTCGCGACCAGGAGCTGAACCGCCAGCAGCAGCAAAAGGCCGAGCAGAAGGCCCGCGCGGCGCAGATCAAGCAACTGATCGAGTCCTCGCGGCTGCCCAAGCTGACCACCGAGGATTACTACAACTTCGTCGACGAGAAGAAGGTCAAGCGCCTCTCGGTGAACAACCTGATGCGCGACAAGCTCAGCCGCGGCTCGCTGGCCATCGTCCGGCATGGCGGCGGCTACGAGGTGATTCCGCGCGAGGCGGCGCTGAAGATCCAGGAGCGCGACGCGCAGCGCATCGTGCAGCTCAATGTGCAGACCGAAGCCCCGGATGCCGACGACCCTTACGCCGCCTACCAGATTCCCGACGACCTGATGTGGTGAGCCGCACTTGGGCGCGGCAAGGCTCTCGGGGACTCCCGGGCGTCGGCGCCGCGTTCCAGCAGCACGCGTGCGGCCTCTTGGTGGCCGTGGTAGCTGGCGATCATCAGCAGGGTATCGCCCTTGTGATTGCGCAGGTTGGCCGGCTCGTCGGGCACAGGATGAGGTGAAACGGGTCGCTCCCCGGACGGGGGAGCGAGGGAAGGCGAATCAGTCGTGGCGGCCTTCGACCTTGCGGCCGTCGACGTCGCCTTCGGCCAGCATGATCTGGTATTCCTTACCGTCCTTTTCCACCTGCTGCAGGCTGACCAGCAGGAAATCCCAGTTCTTCGCGAACCAGAGCACGGTTTTACGGTTGCTCTGCGTGGGATCGCGCACGCGCTCCACCTTGATCGCATCCAGCAGGCCCGCGCGGGTGCGCACGACTTCCTCGCCCAGTACGCGGAAATCGTAGGTTTCCACCTCGTCGCCGTCGACCACCTGATAGCTCATGCTCTTCTTGCCGGCGGCCACGTCATATTGCAACGCCAGCTGGTAGGTGGACTTGTCGAGCATCCCGCGGTTCAGCGGCACGCGCAGCTGGTTGCCGCGGTCGTTGCCGATGATCTGCTTTTCGTTCCAGTCGAAGTCCTGTTCTACCGTCTTGCCCTTGCCCAGACCGCTGCGATCGAAGCGGTAGGTTAGCGGCAGGAAGAGGTCCGCATCCTGGCGGAAGGTGCTTTCCTCGGTGAGGCTGGCGACCAGCATCGAGGCCTTGAAATGGAGCAGCCAGCGGTTATCGCCGTCGGCCTTGAGGCTGCGCTCGGCGGTGCCGCTCATGGGCAGCTGTTTCCAGTCGGCGGTGTAGCTGGCGGAGAACGGCTTCAGCTCTTGGGCCTGTACCTGCAGAGCAAGCAGGGCGAGGACGAACAGCAGGGCGCGACGCATAAAGGCTCCTAGGTTCGGATCAGATGGCCGGTGGCCGGCAGTATTGCGCCGTCAAGCATTGCGCCATCGGCACCGAGGCGCAAGCGACCCTCGGCAAACCAGCGCACGGCGAGTGGGTAGATCAGGTGTTCCCGGTGGTGAACACGCGCCGCCAGGCGCTCGGGCGTTTCGTTCGCGTCGATCGGCAGCACTGCCTGTACGACCAGAGGGCCGCCGTCGAGTTCTTCGGTGACGAAATGCACGCTGCAGCCGTGCTCGGCGTCCCCGGCTTCGAGCGCCCGGCGGTGGGTGTCGAGGCCTTTGTGCCGGGGCAGCAGCGAAGGATGGATGTTCAGCAGGCGGCCTTGGTAATGGCGCACGAAGTCGCCGCTGAGAATGCGCATGAAGCCGGCAAGGACCACCAGTTGCGGCGCGAAAGCGTCTATCTCCGCCATCAGCGCGGCGTCGAAGGCCTCGCGGCCGGTATAGCGCGTGTGGTCGAGTACGCGGGTCTCGATGCCGGCGGCCCGCGCGCGGGACAGGCCCTGGGCGTCGGCGCGGTTGCTGATCACCGCGCGGATGTGCGCCGGGCTGCCCGCACCGTGGAGATCATCGATCAGCGCCTGCAGATTGCTGCCGCTGCCGGAGATCAACACCACCACATTGCAGGTTTCGGCCATCAATGGGCTTTCAGGTTGTTCAGCACGACCTGCGCGGCGCCTTCGGCGGCGCTGCCGATCTGGCCGATGACCCACGGCTGTTCGCCGCTGGCCACCAGGTTGCTCAGCGTGGCTTCGACCTGTTCCTGGGCGACGCAGATGACCATGCCGACACCGCAGTTAAGCACGCGATGCATCTCGTGCTCATCGACGTTGCCCTGCTCCTGCAGCCAGTCGAACACCGCCGGGCGGGTCCAGCTCGCCACGTCGACCACCGCCTGGGCGCCTTGCGGCAGCACGCGCGGGATGTTGTCGAGCAGGCCGCCGCCGGTGATGTGGGCCATGGCCTTCACCGCGCCGGTGTCCTTGATCAGCTTGAGCAGCGGCTTGACGTAGATGCGCGTCGGCGCCATCAGCAGGTCTTTGAGCGGCTTGCCGTCGAGCTGGATGCTCTCGATGTCGGCGCCGGCGACTTCGATGATCTTGCGGATCAGCGAGTAACCGTTGGAGTGCGGGCCGGACGAGGGCAGGGCGATCAGTGCATCGCCGCTGGCGACCTTCGAGCCGTCGATGATCTCGGCCTTTTCCACCACGCCGACGCAGAAGCCGGCGAGGTCGTAGTCTTCGCCCTCGTACATGCCCGGCATCTCGGCGGTCTCGCCGCCGACCAGGGAGCAGCCCGCCAGCTCGCAACCGGCGCCGATGCCGGTGACCACGGTGGCGGCCACGTCGACGTTGAGCTTGCCGGTGGCGTAGTAGTCGAGGAAGAACAGCGGCTCGGCGCCGCAGACCACCAGGTCATTGACGCACATGGCGACCAGATCCTGGCCGATGCTGTCGTGCTGGTTGAGATTCAGCGCCAGGCGCAGCTTGGTGCCGACGCCGTCGGTGCCGGAGACCAGCACGGGCTGTTTGTAGCCGGCGGGAATTTCGCAGAGGGCGCCGAAGCCACCCAGGCCGCCCATCACTTCCGGGCGTGCGGTGCGCTTGGCCACACCCTTGATGCGTTCGACGAGCGCTTCTCCGGCGTCGATGTCGACACCGGCGTCCTTGTAGCTGATCGAGGGTTGCTTGCTCATAAATCGGGCCCTTGGGGGGTTCGGGGTGGGACCGGAGCCGCGCGGGACCGGTCTGCGAAGGCGCGCGATTTTATCAGGCTTGCCGGGCAGCGGCCATCCTGCGCGCCCGGTTGCCGGGTGGCGGAGGGCTGTTTAAGGTATAACCCTCCCGTCGGCCGCCATGCCGCCCCTGCCCTGAGAGTTCTCCATGCGTCCGATCGCCCGTCTGCTCCTTCTCAGCCTCGCGCTGCCGTGCCTGCCGAGCTTCGCCGAACCGGTGGTCGGGCTCTACGAGGTGCGCGAGCCGGTTGCCAGTCAGCAGCCGGCGGACCGCGAACAGGCCCTGCAACGGGCGCTGGATACCCTGGTGCTGCGCCTTTCCGGCGACCCGGCGGCGCTGCGCAATCCGGGCCTGGCCGAGCTGCGCAAGGACCCGCAGCAGTTGATCAGCCAATACGGTTACGACGACGAGGCACTGAAGGTCGACTTCGATCCGTTGTCCAGCGAGCGCGCCCTGAGCCGCGCAGGCATCTCCCTGTGGGGCGCCAACCGGCCGTCGATCCTCGCCTGGTGGCTGAACGAATCCGTCGACGCCGCCAGTCTGGTCGGCGATGGCCAGGCCAGCGCCGCGCCGCTGCGTGCTGCCGCCCAGCGCGCCGGGCTGCCGCTGCGCCTGCCGCTGGCTGATCTCCCGGAGCAACTGGTGGCGACCTCCGACACCCTCAAGGCGTCGTCGCCGGACGCGCTGCGCGAGATATCCACGCGTTACGGTGCCGATGCGCTGCTGGCGGTGGATGCCCGCGAGGACGACGGCAAGTGGACGGCGCAGTGGAAGCTCTGGCTCGGCGATTCGCGTGAGCAGGGCAATGCCGAGGGCGCCGACGCCGCCAGCCTGGCGGAGGCCGTTCTGTGGGCCGTGAACCAGCGCCTGGCGCCGCGCTTCGTCGCCAAGCCAGGCGCCGCACGTGCGCTGTCGGTGCAGATAGAGGGTGCCGACCTGGCCCGCTACGCCGAGCTGGATCGCCTGCTCGAGCCCTTCGCGGCGCATCTGCAGAGCGTCTCGGGCAGCCAGCTCAATTACCAGTTGAACGCCAGCCCGGAGCAACTGCGCGCGCAGCTCGCGCTGGGGGGGCTGCACGAGCTGGCCGGCGAAGCGCCGGCCGCGAGCGCGCCGGCGCAAGGCGTGGCAACCGATCCGGCCACGCCCCCCGCGCCCCCCGCCGCACCCCAGGACCCCGTGCTGCGTTTCGGCTGGTAGCCGGCGTACACTGCGCGGGCGCTGACTTCCCCGTTCAAGGAATCGAGCATGACCTCTTCTAATCGCTGGCTGTGGCTGATCGGCCTGCTGTTGGCCGGCTGGCTGATCTACCTGCTCACTCCGATCCTTTCGCCGTTCCTGATCGGCGTGCTGCTGGCCTACCTCGGCGATCCGCTGGTCGATCGCCTGGAGCGCTGGAGGCTTTCGCGCACGCTTGCCGTGGTTGCGGTTTTCGCGCTGTTCAGCCTGATCCTGCTGGCGGCGCTGCTGATCGTCCTGCCGATGCTCGGCAAGCAGTTGATGCACCTTTATCAGCTCGCGCCGCGGGCGCTGGACTGGCTGCAGGTCAGCGCGCTGCCCTGGCTGCAGGACAAGCTCGGGCTGGCCGAGGAGTTCTGGCGTTTCGACCGGATCAAGGCGGTGTTCTCCGAGCACTTGGGGCAGACCACCGACGTCGTCGGCATCGTCCTCGCCAGCGCGACCACCTCGAGCCTGGCGCTGCTCGCCTGGCTGGGCAATCTGCTGCTGATCCCGGTGGTGAGCTTCTACCTGCTGCGCGACTGGGACCTAATGGTCGCCCGCCTGCGCGTGCTGCTGCCGCGGCGCAACGAGGAAACCACTGTGCTGCTGGTCGGCGAATGCCATGAGGTGCTCGGTGCCTTCCTGCGCGGGCAGATGCTGGTGATGCTGGCGCTCGGGGTGATCTATGCCGCCGGGCTGATGATCATCGGCCTCGACCTCGGCCTGCTGATCGGCCTGCTCGCCGGCCTCGCCAGCATCGTTCCGTACATGGGCTTCGTCGTCGGTTTCGGCGCGGCGGTGATCGCGGCGCTGTTCCAGTACGGCGGCGATCTGTATCCGCTGATCGGGGTCGCGGCGGTGTTCACCGTCGGCCAACTGCTCGAGGGGATGGTGCTGACGCCGCTGCTGGTCGGCGACCGCATCGGCCTGCACCCGGTGGCAGTGATCTTCGCGATCCTCGCCGGCGGCCAGCTGTTCGGCTTCACCGGCGTGCTGCTGGCCTTGCCGGCGGCGGCGGTGGTCATGGTTCTGCTGCGGCATGTGCATGTTTTATATAAACTTTCAGACCTCTATCGGGAGCCTTCCAGCTCCCATGAACCTCCCGGTCCGGCATGACACCCCTGCAGCTCCCCCTCGGCGTCCGTCTGCGTGACGACGCCACCTTCGCCAACTACTACCCCGGCGCCAACGCGGCCGCGTTGGGCTACGTCGAGCGCCTGTGCGAGGCGGACGCCGGCTGGACGGAAAGCCTGATCTACCTGTGGGGCGCCGAGGGCGTCGGCCGCAGTCACCTGCTGCAGGCGGCCTGTCTGCGCTTCGAGCAGCGCGGCGAGCTGGCGGTCTACCTGCCGCTCGGCGAGGTGGTCGACCACGGCCCGGCGCTGCTCGATAACCTGGAGCAGTGCGAGCTGGTCTGCCTCGACGATCTGGACGCGGTGGCCGGGCGCGCCGACTGGGAGGAGGCGCTGTTCCACCTGTTCAACCGCTTGCGCGACGCCGGCCGGCGGTTGCTGCTGTCGGCCAGCGCTTCGCCGCGCGAGTTGGCGATCGGGTTGCCCGACCTGCAATCACGGCTGAGCCTGGCGCTGGTGTTCCAGCTGCAGCAGCTGTCCGACGAGGACAAGCTGCGCGCCCTGCAACTGCGCGCCTCGCGCCGCGGGCTGCACCTCAACGATGAAGTCGGCCGCTTCATCCTCACCCGCGGCGCGCGCAGCATGAGCGCGCTGTTCGAGCTGCTCGAACGCCTCGACCAGGCTTCATTGCAGGCTCAGCGCAAGCTGACCATTCCATTCCTCAAGGAAACCCTGGGCTGGTAGCGGCAGGCGATCCGGGTGCGCCGCGGCTCGCTCCACCCTGCGGACCCGATCCGCGCAGCATTCGACCGGACGCGCGAGCGCCCTTCGGATGTCGGCTAGATCGGGGCGCGTAGCTGACGCTCTGCGTTGCAAGGCCCGGTGGATCGATAAAGCGCGATCCACCCTGGTGTCTGCGCCTGACTCAGCTCTGTTCGCCGGCGAGCTTGCGCTGGTACTGGAAGCACCAGCGCGTGTAGAGCAACGCGGTGCAGAACAGCAGGGCGCTGATCACCGCTTCCAGCCAGCCATACAGGGCCCGCGCCGGGTCGATGGCGGCGAGTACGCCCTGGATGAAATACAGGTTCACCACGAAGCACAGCCAGGCATGCGCGCGCGGGCTGCCCATCAGCATGCCCGGCGCGAGCAGCGCCAGTGGCACCAGCTGGATCGCCAGCACCACGCCGACCCGCGCGCCGTGCAGGTCGGCGAATCCCAGGTTCCAGCCGACGATCAGCAGCGTCAGGGCGACGAAGCTGAGCAGGCTGAGGCTACGCACCAGTTTCATCCGCGGTTGCAGCCATTCCAGCGCCGGCAGCGGCTTTGGCGTTTTGGCCATGTCAGTTCTCCAGGCGCTGGGCGACGCGTGCCAGGCGCTCCCCGAGGGCGCGGCAGAGGGCCGCTTCGTGTTCGTCGAGCGGGCGTTTGCCGTCGACGCCGGCGTGATGACTGGCGCCGTACGGCGTGCCGCCGCCGCGGGTCTCGACCAGCGCCGCCTCGCTGTAGGGCAGTCCGCAGATCAGCATGCCGTGGTGCAGCAGCGGCAGCATCATCGACAGCAGGGTGGTTTCCTGGCCGCCGTGCAGGCTGGCGGTGGAGGTGAACACCGCCGCCGGCTTGCCCACCAGCTCGCCGGTCAGCCACAGGCCGCTGGTGCCATCGAGGAAGTACTTGAGCGGCGCGGCCATGTTGCCGAAGCGTGTCGGGCTGCCGAGCACCAGGCCGGCGCAGTGCTTGAGGTCGTCCTGGCTTGCGTAGAGTGCGCCGTCGGCGGGAATCGCCGGGGCTACCGCTTCGCACTCACTGGAAACCGCCGGCACGGTGCGCAGGCGGGCCTCCATGCCGGCCTGTTCGATGCCGCGGGCGATCAGCCGGGCCATTTCGGCGGTGGCGCCATGGCGGCTGTAGTAGAGAACCAGTACGTAGGGCGCGCTCATGGCAGCAGCTCCAGGACCTTCTCCGGCGGACGGCCGATCACCGCCTTGTCGCCGACCACCAGGATCGGCCGCTCGATGAGCTTCGGATGGCTGGCCATCGCGTCGATCAGGGTGGCGTCGTCGAGCTGCTCGTCGGCCAGGCCGAGGGCGGCGTATTCATCTTCGCCGCGACGCAGCAACTGGCGCGCGCCGATGCCGAGCTTGCCCAGCAATGCCCTTATCTCGGCGGCGCTCGGCGGTGTTTCCAGATAACGCACGACGACCGGCGACAGGCCGCGCGCTTCGAGCAACTCCAGCGCGCCGCGGGATTTCGAGCAGCGGGGGTTGTGATAGAGGATCAGATCGGTCATTTGTGGATCGCATCTTGCGTGAGGTGGCGGCTATTCTACCCGCCTCGGCGCCGCTCGGGAGCCTGCGCGGTGCCACCGTCGCAGCGCGGCGGCCCACGCAAGCCGGCGACTGGCCGGGTCAAAGGAGAAGGGATGCGCACGCGCTTCATCGATACCGTCGATTTCTGGCGTTTCCTGCTGCGCCGCTTTCTGGCCGACCAGGGGCCGAACAACGCCGCCGCACTGACCTACACCACGCTGTTCGCGGTGGTGCCGATGATGACGGTGACCTTCGCCATGCTCTCGGCGGTGCCGGCGTTCCAGAACATGGGCGAGCTGATCCAGAGCTTCATCTTCCGCAACTTCGTGCCCACCACCGGCAGCGCCATCGAGGAATACCTGCGGATGTTCACGGTCCAGGCGCGTCAGCTGACCTGGGTCGGCATCGCCTTCCTGCTGGTCACCGCGCTGCTGATGCTGCTGACCATCGAGAAGGTGTTCAATACGATCTGGCGGGTTCACCAGACGCGCCGGGGGATTACCAGCTTCCTCATCTACTGGGCGATTCTCAGCCTCGGGCCGCTGCTGCTGGGCGCCGGCTTCGCGCTGAGCACCTACATCGCCTCGCTGTCGCTGATCAGCGGGCCGCATCCGCTGATCGGCGCCGGCACGCTGCTCAAGTACATGCCGCTGCTGCTCAGCGTGGCGGCCTTCACCCTGCTCTACGCGGCGGTGCCGAACACCCGCGTGCCGCTGGGGCACGCACTGGTAGGCGGGGTGTTCGCCGCGGTGCTGTTCGAGGCGGCGAAGAAGGCCTTCAGCTTCTATGTCGGCTTCTTCCCCGGCTACCAGCTGATCTACGGTGCGTTCGCCACGGTGCCGCTGTTCCTGCTGTGGATCTACCTGTCCTGGATAATCGTGCTGCTCGGCGCCGAGCTGGTGTGCAACCTGTCGTCGTCGCGCGAATGGCGCAACCGCGAGGTGCCCCGGCTCCTGGCGGCGTTCGGCGCGTTGCGGGTGTTTCACCAGCGCCAGCAGAGCGGGCGCCCGGTGCGCCATGCGGACATGCGCAGCGCCGGCTGGCCGATCCCGGAGGACGAGTGGGTCGAGGTGGTCGAGTTTCTCGAGCGCGAACAACTGGTATGCCGGACCAGCGGCGGCGCCTGGGTACTGTGCCGCGATCTGAGCCGCTATCCAGTGCACCAGCTGATCCGCCACAGTCCCTGGCCGCTGCCGCGCGTCGAGCAGTTGCCGGACAAGGCGGGCGAGCACTGGCTGGCGCCGCTGCGCGATGCGCTGGCGAAGCTGCAGGAGGAGCAGGTCGAGTTGTTCGGCGACGACCTGGCCACGTGGCTGCAGCCCGCGGCGCAACGCGACCGCTGAGGGCGTCGCTCAGCGCAGTTTCAGCGAGTGACGGCTGACCGTGGTGCTGCCGAGATTGGCCGGTGCCAGCTGGATCTGGGTCTGGCTGTTCGTGCCGCTCAACTGCAGCCAGAGCGTCTCGCCCTCGGCGAAGGCATCGCGCGCCAGCCACAGCCCGTGCGTCCAGCCATTCTCCGCGGACGTGCTCTGCAGCAGCCCGGGGTGCGTTTGCCCGCTGGGGGTACGGCGCAGCCATACCGGGCGCGGCAGGCCCTGCAGCGCATGCAGACCGAGGTGCAGCCCCTCGGCGTTGAGGTGACGCCAGCGCACCATCGCCAGATTCGGCGCGCCGTCGAGCAGCAGCACCAGTTGCCCGACCGGAAACTGGCTGCCGAGTCCGGGCGGGCAGAGCAGCCGTGCGCCGCCCGCGCTGCTGTCGACCAGGCGTGCCGTGCATTGCGCCGGGCGCTGTTCCAGCAGATGGGCGTGGATCGCCTGCGGGCCGATCAGGAGGTTGCAGTCGACGGCCCGTCCGGTGCGTGGCTGGCGACGTTGTTCCCGGCCAAGCCAGTGATGCTTCACCCGTTCCAGCAAGTGATGTTCCGGGCCGCTGCGCAGCGGGGCGGGGTCGTCCACCGCGATCAGCAGGGCGCCGAGTTCGAGTCGGCGCAGATAGGCGGGATTGCCGTTGGCGGGCTGGCCAGGCGCCAGCGAAGGCTGCGCGAGGCTGAGGTCGATGACCGGGGCGCTGCTGTCGTCGTCCGCCGCCCACGGCATCACCTGCGGCAGCGTGGCGAGCGGCGCCAGGGCGCTGAACAGCAGCAGGCATTCTTCGTCGGCGAGGTGGAAGGGGTTGCTCAGGGCCAGCAGCAGGACCTGCTGGTAGAGTCCGCCCGGCGTGCTCGCAGGCGTGGGCTGGAAGGCGGCCGCCACCGGTTCGTCGAGACAGGCCTGCTGCTCGCCGATCCAGTACAGCAGGTGGCTGTCGCGCCACAGCTCCGGCGCGGGCTCCTGGTACAGTTGGTAATGACGCAGTAGGCACTGCGCGGTGAAATACAACGCCATGTACAGGCACCAGGCGAGGTGCGGACGGGACGGCGAGCGGCCCTGGATGATCTGCAACAGCAGGCGCTTGAAGCCCACTGCCAGTTCCGCGCACAGGCGCAGGAACAGCGGCGGCAGCGGAGTCTGGGGCGGAAGGGCCTTGGCGTAGTGGCGGAACTCGTCGCTGAAGCTTTGCAGCGCGCGCTGCCTTTCAAGTAAGGTCAGGGCGCTGCGATTGAGGCGGAACAGCAGCCTCAGGATCTCCTGCAGACCGATCTCCAGCGCTTGCTGGCGGGCCTCCAGCAAGCGCTCGTTCAATTCCGCCAGAGGCGCTATCGGTTCACCGTCGATGTCCGCCAAACCCAGGTGCAAGGCATCCAGGATCATATCAATCAGCGAGCACGAGGATCGAAAGCATGGGAACGCAACTCCGACGGGTCATGGGGCTGCTGGCGTGCCTGCTGCTCAGCGGCTGTGGCGAGAATCTGGGGGTCGACCAGCATGGGCAAAAGGTAACGGCTGGCAGTCTTGAAGGCCAGTGGTTGGTCATCAACTACTGGGCCGAATGGTGCGGGCCCTGTCGCACCGAGATTCCGCAGCTCAACCAGCTCTCCGAACAGCTCGCATCCGAGGGTGGCAAGGTCATCGGGGTGAACTTCGACGGCCTGCAGGCCGACGCGCTGAGCAAGGCGGCGAGCGACATGGGCATTCGCTTCGTGGTGCTCGCCCAGGACCCGGCCGAGCGTTTCGCCCTGCCGCGCAGCGAGGCGCTGCCGGCCACCTTCATCGTCGATCCGCAGGGCAAGCTGCGCGAGCGGCTGCTGGGCGAGCAGACCGCGGATGGTCTGCGCGCGCGCCTCGCGACACTTCGCTCGGGCTCCTGAAATGGCTCGTCGCTGCCTGCATGGGCTGATCGCCGGCAAGGTACAGGGCGTCGGTTTTCGACAGGCCACGGAGGCTCAGGCGCAACGGCTGGGGCTGGCAGGTTGGGTGGCCAATCTGCCGGACGGGCGTGTGGAAACGCTGTTCGAGGGGGCGGACGAGGCACTGCAACAACTGGCCGACTGGCTGAAACACGGGCCGGCCGGCGCGCGTGTCGATGCGCTGGCGCTGGACGAGCGCCCGGCGCAGGGGCTGGTCGGTTTCGTCATCCGCCGCTGACGACTGTGTGAGGGCGCGTGTCCCGCGAAGGTACGTCGTTCGGTGTTCAGCCCGCCAAGTGGCGATGTCCGGCAAGTCGCTGCGGGCCTGCCGCGGCTTCCCTTCACGGCTTCACGTACCAGATGTCCTGCCAGATCCCGATCACCCGCGCCGGATACCAGTTCTTGCCGAGGCTGCCGTTGTAGCGCGCCAGGGCTCGGCTCAGGTCGCCGTTTTCCTTTTTCAGGTAGTAGCTGAGGATGGTGCAGCCGTAGCGCAGGTTGGTGGCGTTGTCGGTGAGGTTGTCCTGCGGGCGGCCCAGCTCGGCCTTCCAGAACGGCATCACCTGCATCATGCCCTGGGCGCCCACCGATGAGATGGCGAAGCGGTCGAAGCGGCTCTCGGCGTGGATCAGCGCCAGCACCAGATCAGGCTTCAGGCCCGCCTTGCTGGCCTCCCGGTGGACCAGGCGCAGCAGCGTCAGGCGATCGTCGGCGCGCGGTACGTAGCGCTGCAGGCGTGTCGACATGTCGAGCAGCCAGACCTCGGCGTCGAAACGGTCCTGAAAACTCTCGGATTCGGCCACGGTGCGTTGTAGCAGGGCACGCAACTCGGGCTCGGGGGCCTGGGGGAGCTGGCTGAGCGCGGCATGCGCGGGCGCCGTTGCCAGCAGCAGGGCGAGCAGGGCGCAGCGCCCGTGCGACGCCAGGCCCATGGACTCAGTCCTCGCCCGGATCGGCGGCCAGGCGGCCGGCATCCTTGAGCAGCGCGTGGAGGAATTCCTTTTGCAGCTCCGGATCGTTGCGGGTCAACTCGATCAGGCTCTGCTCCAGTTCGCTGGCTTCCTCTTCCAGGCCAAGTTCGGAAAGACGCTTGACCCGATGCACCCACTGCCCGACCTCGTCGCCTTCGAGGTCATCGAAGATCAGCGCATGGGCTTCGCTGAGCTTGCTACGCAGGGAGCGGCTGATGCCCAGGCTGGCAGAGGCGCGGGTTCCATCCTGCGGGTCCTCGACGCTGATGCCGAGGGTGGCGACACCGCTCAAATCCTGTTCGGCGAAAGGCCCGTCGAGCAGGTTCAGGCGCAGCACGCCGGTGCGGTCGGTGAGCAGATCGAGGTCTTGCGTGCCCGCCTTGACCAGTACCGGCCGCTCCGCCCACGGCAGGCTGGAGTAATCCATGCGCTTGTCGAGCTGGCGTTCGTCGATGCCGGCCAGGTTCTGCTGCGAGCGGCCGTTGGATTGCACGTTCATGAACGGGTTGAGGCCGGCGAAGCCGTAGCTGATCCAGCCCTTGGTGGCGCTGTCCGGCAGGCGCCCGAGCAGCACCACGTTGAGCACGTTGGCACCGACGCCGGCGACCACCGCGACCGCACCCAGCGGCACCTCGTAGAGTTCGCGCCAGGCCTGGTAGGGCGTGTAGCGGTCGTAACGCCGGGTGACTTCGAACTGGGTCAGCTCGAAGGTCTTCTGTTCGAGGATGCGCACGCGCCGCTGCGGCAGTTCGAGCACGGCCGGTTCGCCGGTCTCGATCTGCAGGCTATGGTTCAGCAGTTTTCGCTCGACCCTTTCCTCGTGCTCGCTACGCTGTGGCAGATGGTTGGCGCAACCTTCGAGAAAAAGGGCGCCGCACAGAGCGACGCCGACGAGGCGCAATGAACGTGCGTTGAACATGAAGGGCTCTGTGGTCAGCGGCGGATACGATCGGTGATGAACGACAGGATGTCGGCAACCGCCACGTTCTGGCTCTCGGTCTCGCGGCGTCCCTTGTATTCCAGAACGCCTTCGCCGAGGCCGCGATCGCTTACCACGATGCGGTGCGGAATGCCGATCAGCTCCATGTCGGCAAATTTGACGCCCGGACTGGTCTTCTTGTCACGGTCGTCGAGCAGCACTTCGAAGCCGGCAGCGGTGAGCTCGGCGTACAGCTGGTCGGTGGCGACCTTGACCGACTCGGTCTCGTACTTCAGCGGGACCAGGGCGATCTGGAACGGTGCCAGGGCGTCGGGCCAGAGGATGCCGCGCTCGTCGTGGTTCTGCTCGATGGCGGCTGCCACCACGCGGGATACGCCGATGCCGTAGCAACCCATGGTCAGGGTGACCGGCTTGCCCTGCTCGCCGAGTACGCTCAGGCCCATCGCCTCGCTGTACTTGGTGCCGAGCTGGAAGATGTGGCCCACTTCGATACCGCGCTTGATCACCAGCTTGCCCTGGCCGTCCGGGCTGGGGTCGCCGGCGACGACGTTGCGCAGGTCGGCGACTTCGGGCAGCGGCAGGTCGCGCTCCCAGTTCACCCCGAAGTAGTGCTTGTCCTCGATGTTCGCGCCGGCGGCGAAGTCGCTCATCAGTGCGACCGAGCGATCGACGATGCACGGCATCGGCAGGTTCAGCGGACCCAACGAGCCCGGGCCGGCGCCGATGGCGGCACGGATCTCGGCGTCGCCAGCGAACACCAGCGGCGCGGCGACCAGCGCCTGGTTGGACGCCTTGATCTCGTTCAGTTCGTGGTCGCCGCGGATGACCAGCGCAACCAGCGTGCCTTCCTCGGCACCCTTGACGACCAGCGTCTTGATGGTCTTCTCGATCGGCACGCCGAAGCCGTCCACCAAGGCCTCGATGGTCTTGGTCGCCGGCGTATCCACCAGGCGCAGTTCCTCGGTAGGTGCTAGGCGTGCGGTTTCACGCGGCACAGCCTCGGCTTTCTCGATGTTGGCCGCGTAATCCGAGGTGTCGCTGAAGACGATGTCGTCCTCGCCTGATTCGGCGAGCACGTGGAACTCGTGCGAGCCGCTGCCGCCGATGGAGCCGTTGTCCGCCTGTACGGGACGGAAATTCAGGCCGAGACGGGTGAACACCTTGCTGTAGGCGCCGTACATCACGTCATAGGTTTCCTGCAGGGAAGCCTGGGACAGGTGGAAGGAGTAGGCGTCCTTCATGATGAACTCGCGACCGCGCATGAGGCCGAAGCGCGGGCGGATCTCGTCACGGAATTTGGTCTGGATCTGGAAGAAGTTGATCGGCAACTGCTTGTAGCTGTTCAGCTCGTTGCGCATTAGATCGGTGATGACTTCCTCGTGGGTCGGCCCGACGCAGAAGGCGCGATCGTGGCGGTCCTTCAGGCGCAGCAGTTCGGGGCCGTACTGTTCCCAGCGGCCGGATTCCTGCCACAGCTCGGCTGGCTGAATGGCCGGCATCAGCACTTCCAGCGCTCCCGCCGCATTCATCTCCTCGCGGACGATGGCCTCGGCCTTGCGCAGCGTACGCAACCCCATCGGCAGCCAGGTGTAGAGCCCGGACGCCAGCTTGCGGATCATCCCCGCGCGTAGCAGCAACTGATGGCTGATGACGACGGCATCGGAGGGCGTTTCTTTGAGGGTCGAGAGCAGGTACTGACTGGTACGCATGTTTGGCCGTTCTGTCGGTTGCTGGGGCGGGAAGTGGCCCGGCATTGTACGGCGGTGACCGGGTGGCGTACAGAATCCACCGGGCAAAGGCGATGGGAGAACGGGGCGATGCTGATGGCGGAACAGGTTCAGAGGCTCATTCGCGAAGGCGTGCCGATGGCCGAGGACATCGACCTGCATATCGACCGGCTGGATGCCGAGTGCGCGCTGGCACGGGTGCCCTTTAATGCCAAGCTGGTCCGGCCTGGCGGTACCCTCTCGGGCCCGACCCTGATGGCCCTTGCCGATGCGGCGATGTACGCCGTGGTGCTCGGTCGCCTGGGGTGCGTGGAGATGGCGGTGACGTCCAACCTGAACATCAATTTTCTCGCCCGCCCGTCGCCAACAGATCTGCTGGCCGAAGCGACCATCCTGCGACTGAGCAAGCGGCAGGCAGTGTGCGAGGTGCTGCTGTATTCGGCCGGCGAGCGAGAAAACCTCGTCGCCCACGTGACGGGTACCTACGCGTTGCCGAGTTGAAGAAGCGGTGATGGCTGTTGCCGCCAGCGCCCGAATAGAAAAAGCCCGGCATGTGCCGGGCTTTTCGTATCGATTAACCGAAGAGGTCCTGGATTACAGGATGCTCAGCGGGTACTCGATGAACAGGCGCCATTCGTTCAGATCGTCGCTGTAACCACTGTCGTTGTTGCTGTTGCGGTAGATCGAGTTACGCGCCTTGAAGGCGAGATCCTTGGCCGGGCCGCTTTGTACGGTGTACTTGACCTGGTTGAAGAACTCGCGCTCTTTACCTTCGCCGTCGTCGGTGCTGATGTCGTAACCGTAAACGTACGCGGTTCTCCAGCTCAGGCCCGGAACGCCGTAGGTAGCGAAGTCCAGGTCATAAGCGACTTGCCAGGATTTTTCGTCTTCCTGGTTGAAGTCGGAGTAGTAGGAGTTGGCGAGGAAGATGGCGCTGCCGCCATCGCCGATGTCGTAGAGGTAGCCCGAGTCACCGGAGTTCTGCTGGTAGGCCAGGGTCAGTGCATGTGCACCGAAGGCGTAGGTGCCGGCCAAGCTGAAGATGGTGTTCTTGTCGGCATCAGTGAAATCGCTGTCGAACTTCGTCTTGTAGATGTTGAAGTCGAACGCGAGCGATTGCTCGTCGCTGAGCGGAATCTGGTAGTTGACGTTGGCGTATTTCTTCTTCGCCACGTCTTCGATGTCGGAGGCGTACAGGGCAACGCTCAGTTGGTCGTTGACCTTGTAGCTACCGCCGTAGACGTCGATCTGTTTCAGGTTGCCTTCGTCACTTTCTGGGGACCACATCGGGCTGTCTTGAGTGAAGCGGCCGACGTTCAGTTCCAGTCCTTCGATTTCTTTGCTGGTGACAAGAGCACCAGTGAAGGACTGCGGCAACAGGCGCGAATCGTCGTAAGCAAGTACCGGAAGGCTCGGCATTTGGTTGCCATACTTCAGAACGGTATTGGAGATACGCACCTTCACTGCCGCGCCAGCTTGGGACCAGTCGTCTTTAGGGGCCAAAACACCTTTGCTGTTGGGGGTGCCTTCGGTATTGAACATACCGCCCAGGTTGTGATCGCCGGCGGTGCCTGCGCCGCCGTCAAGCTTCAGGCCCAACAGGCCGAACGCATCGACGCCAACACCGACGGTGCCTTGGGTGAAACCGGATTCGAAGGTGCCAATGAAACCTTGACCCCAGGCTTTCTGGTCATTGGTGCCCTTGTTGTAATCACGGTTCCAGTAGGTATTGCGCAGCAGCAGATTCAGGCTGCTGTCTTCCACGAAACCTTTCGACTCGGATTGCTCGCTGGCAACGGCCAGTTGAGTGGTGCCCGCTGCAACTGCCAGGGCGATTACGCTCCACTTCATCACTTGCATCGTGATTGCTCCTTTGGTTTAGAAGATTCGCGCAGCCCATTGATGGGTCTGCTGTTTTCGTTTTTATCGGCGCTAACTTATAGCACGTCAGCCAGGGTTGGCGATAGTTGCAAGCTGGTTCGTATTGAACTTTTCGCCAATGTCGCAAATGAATAAATCATGTGCCGTTTTTCTGATCGACGGTGGTTGGAGGAACTCCGTAAACCGCCGCCAGAAGGAACTGCATTGCCGGTAGCAACAACCGTGCACAAAACCAAAAAAACTGAAAAAAGCCGAACTTTCGCGCTCGGCAATCAGTCTGCACCATTTCACGCTTTTTTCACACTTACCCGCGACCACCTGCATGCTAGCTTTTGGGGCGCGATTTTTTTGATCTGCTTCATGCTAGGGCGCATGGCGAGAACGGCGGTATTCTTGTGCATCAAGGGCGGCCAGGGCTCGCCCAGCTTAGTTAAGGAGGGCCGATGTTTAAGCTGGATCCACAACTCGAGCACGACACCGTGCCGATCGGTGACTTTCCGTTGTGCAGGCTGCTATTGATCAACGACGCCCAGTATCCTTGGTTCGTTCTCGTGCCCAGGCGTGAAGACGTCAGCGAGGTGTTTCAGCTGGCGGAGGCGGATCGGCAGGCGTTGTGGGATGAGACCACCTTCCTCGCCGAGGCGCTGAAGGACACCTTCGCCGCGGACAAGATCAACGTGGCGGCGCTGGGTAACGTGGTCAGTCAATTGCACATGCATGTGATCGCGCGCCGGCGCTCCGATGTCGCCTGGCCCGCTCCGGTCTGGGGTAAGCACCCGGCGAAGCCATACGAGGCCGCCCAGGTCGATACCATCAAGGACAAGCTGCGCATGGTGCTGGCAAGCACCTTCACGTTCATCGAGGCAGGGGCATGAGTCTGGAGTCGAGGATGGCGGATCTGGAGAGTCGCCAGGCATTTCAGGACGATGCATTGCAGACCCTTAGCGATGTGGTTGCCGAGCAGCAGCGCCTGATCGATCGTTTGCAGATGCAGCTGGCCGCTCTAGCCGGTCGTCAGGAGGAACTCGTTGGGCAGTTGAGCGGGGAGCAGGACGAGGCGCCGCCGCCTCATTATTGAGGTTGAAAAAAGCCCGCCGATCGGCGGGCTTTTTCATTTCTGGGGTTAGTAGCGACCGGGCAGGGCAGCGATCACATCCTCCGCTTGAAGTCCCTTGTCGCGTTGCATGACCGAGAACTCCACACGCTGGCCCTCGATCAGCACGCGGTGGCCTTCGCCGCGGATGGCCCGGAAGTGGACGAAGATATCGTCGCCGGTATCGCGGGAAATGAAGCCGAAGCCTTTCGACGTGTTGAACCATTTGACCGTACCGGTCTCGCGGTTGCCCAGATCGGCACCGCTGTTCGATACATGGCTGTCGGAGGCGCGCCGCGGGAGGTTGATGGCCAGGTGCAGTGCTGCCGCGACGACCACCACGATGAGGCTGAGGAAGATGGCCGGTTTGCCACCGATCAGCGGTAAGGGTGCCAGCAGTACCAGCGCTTGCACGATCACCGCGATGACCAGCAGGGCGGATACCAGGCTTTGCAGTTGCGGGTGGGCATCCTTGCGGAGCGGGGCGACCGGCGCCATCAGCAGGTTGATGAGGCCGAACGTGGCCAGGTAGAGCGCATCGGGTTGTTGCAGGTAGGGAAACGCTTCGGCGCTCAGGCTGGGTACAAAGGACAGCAGCAGGGCGGCAGCGCCCGCCAGTAGATGGACGATTCTCAGCATGTTGAAGTGGCTCACTATATAGATGTCACGAGGAGGAGCCGAGTCGGACTGCCTGTTGGGAAAGGCGAATGCTCTTCGTCGGCCTATGCCGCGCTTGTCATCATGCGCGGCACGCGGCGTATTTAACCGCAAAGAAAGGAAGTGCTCAAATCAGACGCCCGACGCGGCACGTGGTGTTCTATCGGTGCGGGCTTCGGGTTTGCTGAGCAAGCTCGCCTGCCAAGATCCACGCCGGCTTGTCGCTCGAGTGTAGATGGACGGGCGATGGATCCGTCGCTATGAAAGCGCGAGAGCCTGCGGTTGCAGGCTCCCGGGGAGGGCTCAGGCGGCCAGCAGACTGCGCAGCATCCACGCGGTTTTTTCGTGAACCTGCATGCGCTGGGTGAGCAGGTCGGCGGTCGGCTCGTCGCTGACCTTGTCCAGCAGCGGGAAGATGCCACGCGCGGTGCGCACCACCGCTTCCTGGCCCTGCACCAGCAGCCTGATCATTTCTTCCGCGCTGGGAACGCCGCTTTCTTCCTTGATCGAGGAGAGGCTGGCATAGGCGGCGTAGGTACCGGGGGCCGGAAAGCCCAGAGCGCGAATGCGCTCGGCGATCAGGTCCACGGCCAAGGCCAGTTCGGTGTACTGGCCTTCGAACATCAGGTGCAGCGTGTTGAACATCGGGCCGGTGACGTTCCAGTGGAAGTTGTGGGTCTTCAGGTACAGGGTGTAGGTATCCGCAAGCAGTCGCGAAAGACCTTCGGCGATGGCGGCGCGGTCCTGTTCTGCGATGCCGATGTTGATTTCCATGTCTTCTCCTTGTCGGTGGTTGAAAGCGATAGTGGAGCCTAGCATAGAGCGGCTGCGCGCCGTCCCGTCCACGATGCCGGCTGCTCGCCGGGGGCGATTCGATGGTGCGTCGATCATGCCGACAGGTGTTTGCGCTGACGGGCCTGCAAGGATCCGCCGTGGCTGGACGACGGCTGCGTCGTGTCGATTAACCGGATATAATCCCGCGCTTTGTCGCCGCTCACCGCTTCATTTGGAGCGCCGCCGGGTTTGACCTCGTCGGCGACTCGATCGAAGAGCGTGCTCCCGGATTCGCGCAGCCGTCGGCCGATCCGGCGCCTGTTTCAGCGCCGTACTGCACCTTCCGCGCGACCCCACGAATCAAGACTCAAGAGAAGAAACCGGATCATGATGCGCAGCCACTATTGCGGCCAACTTAACGAAAGCCTGGAAGGTCAGGAAATCTCTCTGTGCGGCTGGGTTCACCGTCGCCGCGACCATGGCGGGGTCATCTTCCTCGATATCCGCGATCGCGAAGGGCTGGCCCAGGTGGTCTTCGATCCGGATCGTGCCGAGACCTTCGCCCTCGCCGACCGTGTGCGCAGCGAATACGTGGTCAGGATCACGGGCAAGGTTCGCCTGCGTCCGGCTGGTGCCGGCAACGCCAACATGGCTTCGGGCGCCATCGAAGTGCTGGGCTACTCGCTCGAAGTCCTGAACGAAGCGGAAACCCCGCCGTTCCCGCTCAACGAATACAGCGATGTCGGCGAGGAAACCCGCCTGCGCTATCGCTTCATCGACCTGCGCCGCCCGGAAATGGCCGCCAAGCTGCGCTTGCGCTCGCGCATCACCTCGAGCATTCGTCGCTATCTCGACGAGAACGGCTTCCTCGACGTCGAAACGCCGATCCTCGGTCGTCCGACTCCCGAGGGTGCACGCGACTACCTGGTGCCGAGCCGTACCTATCCGGGCCATTTCTTCGCCCTGCCGCAGTCGCCGCAGCTGTTCAAGCAACTGCTGATGGTGGCCGGCTTCGACCGTTACTACCAGATCGCCAAATGCTTCCGTGACGAAGACCTGCGGGCCGACCGCCAGCCGGAATTCACCCAGATCGATATCGAGACCAGCTTCCTCGGCGAAGAAGAAATCATCGGCCTGACCGAGAAGATGATTCGCCAGTTGTTCAAGGAAGTTCTCGACCTGGAGTTCGGCGAGTTCCCGCACATGACCTTCGCCGAGGCCATGCGCCGCTACGGCTCCGACAAGCCCGACCTGCGCATTCCGATGGAGCTGGTGGACGTCGCCGACCAGCTCAAGGATGTCGAATTCAAGGTCTTCAGCGGTCCGGCCAACGATCCCAAGGCGCGCGTCGCCGCCTTGCGCGTGCCGGGCGGGGCGAGCATGCCGCGCAGCCGTATCGACGAGTACACCAAGTTCGTCGGCATCTACGGCGCCAAGGGCCTGGCCTACATCAAGGTCAACGAGCGCGCCAAGGGCGTCGAAGGCCTGCAGTCGCCGATCGTCAAGAACATCCCCGAGGCCAACCTCAACACCATCCTCGACCGCGTTGGTGCGGCGGACGGTGACATCGTGTTCTTCGGTGCCGACCGCGCCAAGGTGGTGAGCGAGGCGCTCGGGGCGCTGCGCATCAAGCTCGGCCATGACCTGAACCTGCTGACCTGCGAGTGGGCGCCGATGTGGGTCGTCGACTTCCCGATGTTCGAGGAAAACGACGACGGTTCGCTGTCCGCGCTGCACCACCCGTTCACCTCGCCCAAATGCACCCCGGAAGAGCTCGAAGCCAACCCGGCCGGGGCGCTGTCGCGCGCTTACGACATGGTGCTCAACGGTACCGAGCTGGGCGGCGGTTCGATCCGTATCCACAACAAGGCGATGCAGCAGGCGGTGTTCCGCGTGCTCGGCATCGACGAGGCGGAGCAGGAAGAGAAGTTCGGCTTCCTTCTCGATGCGCTGAAATTCGGCGCGCCGCCGCACGGCGGCCTGGCCTTTGGCCTGGATCGCCTGGTGATGCTGATGACCGGCGCCCAGTCGATCCGCGAAGTGATCGCCTTCCCGAAAACCCAGAGCGCGGCGGACGTCATGACCCAGGCGCCGGGTGCGGTGGATTCGCGGGCGCTGCGCGACCTGCACATTCGTCTGCGCGAACAGCCCAAGGCCGAGTGATCGGCGCCGGGGGCGTGCCGGTCGCGGCCGGCACCCCTCGTAATACAGTGAACGAGTAGAAGGACGGAGTGAGTTATGGCTGGTCATTCCAAATGGGCCAACATCAAGCATCGCAAGGGTCGTCAGGACGCCAAGCGCGGCAAGATCTTCACCAAACTGATTCGCGAGCTCACGGTGGCCGCTTCCCAGGGCGGCGGTGTGCCGGCGGATAACCCGCGGCTGCGACTGGCGGTGGACAAGGCGCTCACCGCCAACATGACACGTGACACCATCGATCGGGCGATCGCCCGTGGCGTCGGTTCCGACGACGCCGGCAAGGTCGAGGAGCTGACCTACGAAGGCTACGCGCCGAGCGGCGTGGCGATCATCGTCGAGGCGATGACCGACAACCGCAACCGTACCGCCGCCGAAGTGCGCCATGCCTTCAGCAAGTGCGGCGGCAATCTCGGCACCGACGGCTCGGTGGCCTACCTGTTCGAGCGCAAGGGGCAGATCAGCTTCGCTCCGGGCGTGGCCGAGGAGGCGCTAATGGAAGCGGCGTTGGAAGCTGGCGCGGACGACGTGGTGGGCAACGAGGACGGTTCCTTCGACGTCTTCACCAGCTTCGCTGATTTCATTTCGGTCAACGAGGCGCTGAGCGCGGCCGGCTTCAAGGGCGAGGAAGCCGAGGTGACGATGATTCCGTCGACCACCGCGTCGCTCGATCTGGAAACCGCGCAGAAGGTGCTCAAGCTGATCGACATGCTCGAGGACCTGGACGACGTGCAGAACGTCTACTCCAACGCCGACATTTCCGAAGAGATCATGGAGCAGCTCGGCTGAATTCGGGCCGGGTGACAAAAAGCCGGAACGCGTTCGCGCTTCCGGCTTTTTGTTGGCGGCGCGGTGACGCAGGCGTCGTCCGGCCCTATACTCGCGGCCTGGATAAATAGACAGTGGATGGCGCTGCGGGTGAACAAGGTATGACGCTGATCCTCGGGATCGACCCCGGCTCGCGCATCACTGGCTACGGCGTGGTGCGCGACACCGGACGCGGCTGCGAATACGTGGCTTCCGGCTGCATACGAACCGGTAGCGGCGAGATGCCGGAGCGTCTGCAGGCGGTGTACCGCGGCGTGCGCGAGGTGATCCGCCTGCACGGGCCGATGACCATGGGTATCGAGCAGGTGTTCATGGCGCGCAACCCGGATTCGGCATTGAAGCTCGGCCAGGCGCGAGGTGCGGCGATCGTCGCGGCGGCAGAGGAGGGCCTGGTGATCGCCGAGTACACCGCGACCCAGGTCAAGCAGGCCATCGCCGGCACCGGCGGCGCGGACAAGCAGCAAGTGATGATGATGGTGATGCACCTGCTCAAGCTGGTGCAGAAACCGCAGATCGACGCTTCCGACGCCCTCGCCATCGCGCTCTGCCATGCGCACCACCGGCAGAGCCTGATTCCCCATGGCCTGACCAACGCCAAGCGGCGCGGCGGTCGGCTTCGTTTGTAAGATTATTTGAGGAAGGCATTCGTGATCGGACGTTTGCGTGGCACCCTGTTGGAAAAGCAGCCGCCGCACCTGGTCGTCGACGTAGGGGGGGTCGGCTATGAGCTGGAAGTGCCGATGACCACCTTGTATCGCCTGCCGTCGCTGAACGAGACGGTGACCCTGCACACCCATCTGGTGGTTCGCGAGGACGCTCACCTGCTCTACGGCTTCTGCGAGAAGCGCGAGCGCGAGCTGTTCCGCGAGCTGATCCGGCTCAATGGCGTCGGCCCGAAACTGGCGCTGGCGCTGATGTCCGGGATGGAGGTCGACGAGCTGGTGCGCTGCGTCCAGGCGGGCGATACCTCGACGCTGGTGAAGATTCCCGGCGTCGGCAAGAAGACGGCGGAGCGCTTGCTGGTCGAACTCAAGGACCGCTTCAAGGCCTGGGAGAGCCTGCCTTCCATCGCCACGCTGGTGGTTGAACCTCGCCCTGGTATGGCAGTCTCAAGCGCCGAGAACGATGCGTTGAGCGCCCTGGTTTCCCTGGGTTTCAAACCGCAGGAAGCCAGTCGGGCGGTCGCCGCGATTCAGGAGAAAGGCTTGAGCAGTGAAGAATTGATCCGTCGCGCGCTGAAGGGAATGGTCTGAGGTGATAGAAGCCGATCGCCTCGTCACCGCCAGCAGCCGCGAGCGCGACGAACAGCTGGATCGCGCGATCCGGCCGTTGCGCCTGGCCGAGTACATCGGCCAGCCAGGGGTGCGCGAGCAGATGGAGTTGTTCATACAAGCCGCGAAGGGGCGCCAGGAGGCGCTCGACCACACGCTGATCTTCGGTCCGCCCGGCCTGGGCAAGACCACTCTGGCGAACATCATCGCCCAGGAAATGGGCGTGGCGATCAAGAGCACCTCCGGTCCCGTGCTCGAACGTCCGGGCGACCTGGCCGCGCTGCTGACCAACCTGGAGCCGGGCGACGTGCTCTTCGTCGACGAGATCCATCGGTTGTCGCCAATTGTCGAGGAGGTGCTTTATCCAGCGATGGAGGATTTCCAGCTCGACATCATGATTGGCGAAGGCCCTGCCGCGCGCTCGATCAAGCTGGATCTGCCGCCCTTCACCCTGGTCGGCGCCACTACCCGCGCCGGCATGCTGACCAACCCGCTGCGCGACCGCTTCGGCATCGTGCAGCGCCTGGAGTTCTACAACACCGCCGATCTCACCACCATCGTCAGCCGTTCCGCGGAAATACTCGGCTTGCCGACGGAGGTCGAGGGCGCCTACGAAATCGCCCGCCGTGCGCGCGGCACCCCGCGTATCGCCAACCGTTTGTTGCGCCGTGTGCGCGATTTCGCCGAAGTGCGCGGCACCGGCCACATCAGCCGCGACATCGCGGACAAGGCGCTGAACCTGCTGGATGTCGACGAGCATGGTTTCGATCATCAGGACCGTCGCCTGCTGCTGACCATGATCGACAAGTTCGACGGCGGGCCAGTGGGCATCGACAGTCTGGCGGCCGCGATCAGCGAGGAGCGTCATACCATCGAGGACGTGCTCGAGCCTTTCCTGATCCAGCAGGGTTACATCATGCGAACGCCCCGTGGCCGCGTGGTCACCCGGCATGCCTATCTGCATTTCGGTCTCAACGTGCCGAAACGTCTGGGCGACGCGCCGGTCGCCGATCTGTTCGAGGGCGCTGGCGAATGACCATCGCGGCAGAAAAATACTTGGCATTGCCGATTGGCAACCACGCGGGCGCGCACTAGAGTATGCCCGCGCAAAACGCAGTACCGCCTTTCGCCCATCGCTGTCGCGTCTACTACGAAGACACCGATGCCGGGGGCATCGTCTACTACGTCAATTACCTCAAGTTCATGGAGCGGGCTCGCACCGAACGGCTGAGAGCACTGGGTTTCTCCCAGTCCGAGCTGGTCGGCGAGAATCTGCTATTCGTCGTGCATTCGACGCAGGCCCGTTACCTGGCGCCGGCACGGCTCGACGACGAACTCGAAGTGACTGCGCATGTCGTGGAATTGAACAGGGCCAGCCTGCGCTTCATGCAACAGGTGCGGCGGGCCTCGGATAATGCGCTGCTCTGCGAAGGGCAGTTCCTGGTGGCCTGTGTGCGCGCCGACAGTTTGAAACCCCGGGGCATTCCGCAAGCGCTGCGCGCAGCCTTCGCCAATGACCCGTCGTCCCTTTCAGGAGAGTAAGCGTGGAAGCCAACGCCGTTGACCATATGTCCATGTGGAGTCTGATCAGCAACGCCAGCGTGGTTGTACAACTGGTCATGCTGGTTCTGGTGGCCGCCTCGATCACGTCGTGGATCATGATCTTCCAGCGCGCCACCATGCAGCGCGCCGCTAAGAAGTCCCTCGATACCTTCGAGGAGCGCTTCTGGTCGGGTATCGATCTGTCCAAGCTGTATCGCCAGGCCGGCAGCAATCCCGATCCGGATTCGGGCGTCGAGCAGATCTTCCGTGCAGGCTTCAAGGAATTCTCCCGCCTCCGCCAGCAGGCCGGCGTCGATCCGGACGCCGTCATGGACGGCGTAGCCCGCGCTATGCGAGTGGCCATCGCGCGCGAGGAAGAGAAGCTCGAGCAGAACCTGCCGTTCCTCGCCACCGTCGGCTCTACCAGCCCGTACGTTGGTCTGTTCGGTACCGTCTGGGGCATCATGAACTCCTTCCGCGGCCTGGCGCAGGTGCAACAGGCCACGTTGGCCACTGTCGCTCCGGGCATCGCCGAGGCACTGATCGCCACGGCGATCGGCCTGTTCGCGGCCATCCCGGCGGTGGTCGCCTACAACCGCTTCTCCTCGCGCGGCGAAATGCTGATCGCCCGCTACTACACCTTCGCCGACGAATTCCAGGCGATCCTGCACCGCAAGGTCCACACCAGCGAGGAGTGAGGCGACGACGCCCCACTCAGCAGGCTTTCCATTCGAACAGGTTCTAAGTCATGGCGAGAATTCGCAACAGACGCAAGCCGGTCGCCGAGATGAACGTGGTGCCCTACATCGACGTGATGCTGGTACTGCTGGTGATCTTCATGGTGACCGCGCCGATGCTCAATCAGGGCGTCAAGGTCGATCTGCCCAAGGTCAGCAGCGAAGCGCTGCCGCAGGACAACAACTCCCAGGTGTTGACCATTTCCATCAAGGCCGACAAGACCTACTACTGGAACATCGGCAGCGAAGTAGATACCGAAAAGCAGCAGGCCAAGGCCTCGACCCTGCCGGAGATGACCCGCGCGGTCTCCGCGATCATGAGCGAGAACAGCCGCCAGGGTAAGAAGGTCCAGGTCTTCGTGCGCGGCGACAAAGCCGTCGACTACGGTGCGGTGATGGCTGTCATGGGAGGCCTGCAAACCGCCGGCGTGGGTAATGTCGGGCTGATCACCGAGGCGCCTTGATGTTCCAGCGTGAACGGTCCTCTTCGGAAAGCTATTTCTGGCCGAGCATTCTGGCCCTGGCGCTGCACATCCTGCTGTTCGGCACGCTGTTCGTCAGCTTTGCCTACACGCCCGAGCTGCCCCCCTCCAAGCCGATCGTCCAGGCTACCCTGTATCAGCTCAAATCCCAGAGTCGCGCGACCACCCAGACCAACCAGAAAATCGCCGGCGAAGCGAAGAAGACGGCGGCCAAGCAATACGAGACCGAGCAGCTCGAACAGAAGAAGATCGAGCAGCAGAAGCAGGAGGCCGTGAAGGCCGCGGAACAAAAGAAAGCCGACGAAGCTCGAAAGGCCGACGAAGCGGAAAAGGCGGCAGAAGCGGAGAAGGCCGCTGCGGCGAAAAAAGCCGAAGCTACCAAGGCCGAAGAGGCCAAGAAAGCCGAGCAGGCCGAGATCGCGAAGAAAAAGGCCGAGGAAGAGGCGAAGAAGCAGGCCGAAGCCGACGCCAAGAAGAAGGCGGCCGAAGAGGCGAAGAAGAAAGCCGCCGATGAGGCCCGCAAGAAAGCCGTCGAGGATGCCAAGAAGAAGGCTGCCGCCGACGCTGCGAAGAAGAAAGCCGCCGTCGAAGCCGCGAGAAAAGCGGCCGAGGACAAGAAGGCCCAGGCACTGGCCGAATTGCTCTCCGACACCACCGAGCGTCAGGAGGCACTTGCGGACGAGGTGGGCGATCAGACCAGCGGAAACTTCGACGACCTGATAAGGATTCGCGCTGCCGAGGGTTGGACCCGACCCCCTTCGGCGCGCAACAACATGACGGTGGTGCTGCAGATCGCCATGTTGCCGGATGGCACCGTGACCAGCGTCAGCGTGGCCAAGTCCAGTGGCGATGGTCCATTCGACGCCTCGGCGGTCGCCGCGGTGAAGAACATTGGTCGACTTACAGAGATGCAGGGCCTAAAGCCCGCCGACTTCCAGCCGTACCGCTCATTCAAGATGACATTCACACCTGAGGATTTAGCGTTGTGACCAAGTTTCTTCGAGGTTTACTGGTAATCGTCTTCTGTGCGGCCGGTGCTGCCATGGCCCAGGAAAAGAACATCCTGGTGACCACCGGCGCCGATCGGGCGATCCCGATCGCCGTGGTTCCCTTCGGCTGGCAGAGCGGCAGCGTGCTGCCTGACGACATGGCCGAGATCATCAGCAACGACCTGCGCAACTCCGGCGTCTTCGAGCCCATCCCGCGGCAGAACATGATCAGCCTTCCGTCGCAGGCCAGCGAAATCATCTTCCGTGACTGGAAGGCCATCGGCGCGCAGTACGTGCTGGTCGGCAACATCGTTCCCGCGGGCGGCCGCCTGCAGGTTCAGTTCTCCCTGTTCAACGTGGCCACCGAGCAGCAGGTCGCGACCGGCAGCGTTGGCGGCGGTGTAGACCAACTGCGCGACATGGCCCACCACATCTCCGATCAGTCGTTCGAGAAGCTCACTGGCATCAAGGGGGCATTCTCTACGCGCATGCTCTATGTCACCGCCGAGCGCATGGGAGGCTCCGCCACCCGCTACACGCTGCAGCGCTCCGATTACGACGGCGCCCGCGCAGTGACCCTGCTGCAGTCGCGCGAGCCGATCCTCTCACCGCGCTTCGCTCCGGACGGCCGTCGCATCGCCTACGTGTCCTTCGAGCAACGTCGGCCACGGATCTTCCTGCAGTACATCGATACCGGTCGCCGCGAGCAGTTGACCAATTTCGAGGGGCTGAACGGAGCGCCGGCTTTCTCGCCGGACGGCAATCGGTTGGCCTTCGTGCTGTCCAAGGACGGCAACCCGGAAATCTACGTGATGGACCTGGGCAGCCGGCAGATCACCCGCGTGACCAACTCCAACAGTATCGATACCGAGCCTTTCTGGGGCGCCGACGGTCGCACGCTGTACTTCACTTCGGATCGTGCGGGCAAACCGCAGATCTACAAACAAAGCATCGGCGGCGGTGCGGCGGAGCGGGTTACCTTTACCGGTAACTACAACGCCAACCCGAAACTTTCCGCTGATGAAAAAACTTTGGTGATGATCCATCGTCAGGATGGCTTCACCAACTTCAAAGTCGCTGCGCAGGATCTCCAGCGCGGCAGCTTGCGCGTCCTTTCCGATACCAACCTGGATGAGTCTCCCACTGTTGCGCCGAATGGCACCATGCTAATCTACGCCACCCGCCAGCAGGGCCGGGGAGTCTTGATGCTCGTATCTATCAACGGTCGAGTTCGGCTCCCACTTCCTACCGCTCAAGGCGAAGTCCGAGAGCCATCCTGGTCCCCCTACCTGAACTGATGCGGCGTCGATATACCTACAACTTTGAAACACACACTGGGGTCATTAGGAGTTACATCATGGAAATGCTGAAATTTGGAAAATTCGCTGCTCTGGCTCTGGCCATGGCCGTTGCTGTTGGTTGCTCCTCGAAAGGCGGCGATGCTGCTGGCGAAGGCGCTGCTGTTGATCCGAACGCTGGCTACGGCGCCAACAGCGGTGCCGTTGACGGCAGCCTGAGCGACGAAGCCGCCCTGCGCGCCATCACCACCTTCTACTTCGAGTACGACAGCTCCGACCTGAAGCCGGAAGCCATGCGCGCTCTGGACGTTCACGCCAAGGACCTGAAAGCCAACGGCGCTCGCGTCGTTCTGGAAGGCCACACCGACGAACGTGGTACCCGTGAGTACAACATGGCTCTGGGCGAGCGTCGCGCCAATGCCGTTCAGCGCTACCTGGTACTGCAGGGCGTTTCCCCGGCTCAGCTGGAGCTGGTTTCCTACGGCGAAGAGCGTCCGGTTGCCACTGGCCACGACGAGCAGTCCTGGGCCCAGAACCGTCGCGTCGAACTGCGTAAGTAATTCGATATGCGCAAGTGCTCTCGTGCTTTGATCCTGTTGGCCGTAGTTTTGCCGTTTTCGGCAATGGCCCAGGTCCCCGTAGAAGATGGCGATGCCGGTTATAACAACGGCAGCAGTTCGTATCCTCCTTCGGGTTACGGCACGAGTGGCGCCTATGCCGCCGGGGGCGGGGCTTCGGCTCCGACCTCGGCGCAGGGCGAGATGTTCATGCAGTTGCAGCAGATGCAACAGGATATCGCGCAGCTGCGCGGTACTCTCGAGGAACAGCAGAACGAGATCCAGCGCTTGAAGCAGGAAGGTCTCGAACGCTATCAGGACCTCGATCGTCGTTTGGCGGGCGCGACCAGCGCACCGACCACCCAGAATTCAGCCGCTGGCGCGATAGATGCCGGTGGCGCCCCGTCCGCCCCCGCAGGCGCGCCTGCAGCGGCGGCCAATGCGGAACCGGGCGATCCGGCGAAGGAGAAGGTGTATTACGACGCCGCCTTCGATCTGATCAAGGCGAAGGATTTCGAAAAGGCCAGTCAGGCGTTCAATGCCTTTCTGCGCAAATATCCCAGCAGTCAATACGCAGGCAATGCGCAGTACTGGCTGGGTGAGGTGAATCTTGCCAAGGGCGACCTGCAAGGCGCCGGCCAGGCTTTCGCCAAGGTCAGTGCCACCTACCCGAATCATCCCAAGGTGCCTGACTCCCTGTACAAGCTCGCCGATGTCGAGCGCCGTCTGGGTAATACGGATAAGGCGCGAACGGCATTGCAGCAGGTCATCGCCCAGTATCCCGGCAGTTCCGCGGCGCAGTTGGCACAGCGGGATCTGCAAACCCTGCGTTGAGGCGTTTTCGCTTCCCCGAATCCCGCGCCTGGCGCGGGATTTTCGTTTCTGGCATCGAGGTATTTCGATGAATGACAAGAAAGCGGTAATCCTGCTGTCCGGTGGTCTCGATTCGGCCACTGTGGTGGCAATGGCGCGCGAGCAGGGTTATGCCTGCTACACCATGAGTTTCGACTACGGGCAGCGCCATCGCGCCGAGCTGGCCGCTGCGGAGCGCGTGGCGCAGCAGATGGACGTGATCGAGCACAAGGTCATAGGGCTGGACCTCAACGGCATTGGTGGCTCGGCGTTGACCGATACGTCCATCGCGGTGCCGGAGGAGCCTGGCGAGGGAATCCCGGTGACCTACGTACCGGCGCGAAACATGCTGTTTCTGTCTCTCGCCTTGGGCTGGGCAGAGGTAATCGGTGCGCGCGATATATTCATCGGCGTGAATGCGGTGGACTATTCCGGTTATCCGGATTGCCGGCCCGAGTTCATCGTGGCTTTCGAGCGTGTCGCCAACCTCGCCACCCGGGCCGGAATCGAGGGCTTCGATTTTCGTATCCAGACGCCGTTGCAGTACCTGAGCAAGGCACAGATCATCGCGGCGGGCGTGGCGCTGGGCGTCGACTATGGGCTAACGGTGTCCTGCTACCAGGCCGATGACGACGGGCGCGCATGCCGCCGGTGCGACAGCTGCCGGCTGCGGGCCGCAGGCTTTTCGGCGGCGGGCGTTGCGGATCCGACTCGCTATTATTGAAGTTTTTTCGCGCAAGTGTTGATTTGTCGAGATAAATCAGTATCATGCGCTCCGCGTCGGGTCGTTAGCTCAGTTGGTAGAGCAGTTGGCTTTTAACCAATTGGTCGTAGGTTCGAATCCTACACGACCCACCACT